>Cobain_p2__coassemble_505_pt1 | contig 95459 bp, 84 predicted proteins | sample Cobain_p2__metabat2_low_PE_026 | metagenome-assembled genome bin Cobain_p2
CCTGCGGCCTCCTGGTCCCAAACCAGGCGCTCTAGCCAAACTGAGCCACACCCCGCTGAAGTCATTTGATGTGATGTATTAAGTTGTTTGTTTTGTTTTCGTCTTGGCTTTCCCGCCTGACGCAAGATATATTATATTATAGGGTTCTACAAATGTCAACACTTTTTTTGAATTTTTTTTAAAAAATTTTTTCGAGGGTTTTCAGGTAGCGAAAAACCCAGTATTTATGCTATAATACGGTCATATCAGACAGTAGAAAAAAGGGAGAATTTTAATGGACGTATTAGAATTTCAAAAAAAATTAGAAGGAATTTGTGTTCTTGCAGAGCGAAATAATAAAAAGCTTACAACAGAACAGGTGAGAGAATATTTTGAAGCTTCCGAACTGGAAAAGGAACAGCTTCTTAAAATATTACAGTATTTAAAAGTAAAAGGAATTTCTATAGAAGGGCTTCCGGAAAAAACGGAGGATACAGAGCCTGAAATAGAGGAAGAAGTACATGAGCCTCTTACAAAAGAGGAAGAGGAATATCTTAATGAGTATCTGGAAGGACTGACGAAGACAGAGAAAGAGATGCCGGAGCCTTCGGAACTTTTCAGGAAACTGGCAGAGGGAGATGCGCTGGCACAGATGCAGCTTGCCCAGTATTATCTTCCTCATGCGGCACGTATGGCGGCTAAAATGAACAGCAGGGACATTTTTCTCGCAGATCTAATCCAGGAGGCGAATGTAGGGCTTTTAACCGCTCTTGAGGAAGAGGAACCTGCGCATAAGGACGAAACATGGCTTCTTGGAAGAATTCGTTTCAGTATCCGCCAGGCAGTAGAAGAGCAGTCACAGCAGAAGTTCCGCGACGACTATCTTGTGTCAAAGGTGGAAAAACTGGAATCAGCAGTAAAAGAGCTTACAGAAGATGAGGAAGATGGAAGCCTGAAATTCAGCATAGACGAACTGGCAGTAATTCTTGATATGGATGCAGAAGAAATCCGCGATGTTCTGCGCCTTACAGGAGACGATAAAGACTGAGAACGGACAATTTTACAAATTTTATTATACGAGGAGAAAGTACGCATGAATATGAGAGAAAAGCTCCACACAGGGGAGATTTATGTCCCAATGGACGAATCCATTATGAGGGAGCAGCTTAAAAAACTTGACAGACTTTATGATTTTAATGCTACCCGTCCTACAGAACTGGGCAAAAGAGAGGAAATGCTGAAAGAAATGTTTGCAGAAATTGGGGAAGGATGTTATATTGAACCTCCTCTTCATTCTAATTTCGGAGGGGCTCATGTACATTTTGGAAAATATGTATATGCCAATTTTAATCTGACAATGGTAGACGACACCCATATTTATGTTGGAGACTATACGATGCTTGGCCCCAATGTGACAATTGCAAGCGCCGGACACCCGATTTTACCGGAACTTAGGGAAAAAGGATACCAGTACAATATGCCGGTGCACATCGGAAAAAACTGCTGGATAGGAGCGGGGGCTGTGATTCTTCCGGGAGTTACCATAGGAGATAATACAGTAATTGGTGCCGGAAGTATTGTAACAAAAGATATTCCGGAAAATGTGGTTGCTGTTGGAAATCCATGCAGGGTTCTTCGTGAAATAGGAGAGAAGGACAGGGAGTATTACTTTAAAAACAGAAAGATAGATTGGGAAACCATTGAGAAATACACCGCTTTGTAAGGCGGTGTATTGTCTGCATAAAGAAAGAGGCAGATGCATCCGCATCTGCCTGAAGTGCGTTATCGAGCTTCTTTTACCCATTATAAAGCTGATAATATTTTCCCTTCTGCGCAATAAGTTCGTCGTGTGAGCCGCGCTCAATAATACGTCCCTGTTCCAGAACCATAATACAGTCACTGTTTCTTACAGTAGAGAGACGGTGGGCGATTACAAACGTAGTTCTTCCCTCCATCAGCTTATCCATGCCGTCCTGTACCAGTTTTTCTGTTCTTGTATCAATGGAGCTGGTTGCTTCATCAAGAATAAGAACAGGAGGGTCGGCTACGGCAGCTCTGGCAATAGAGAGGAGCTGGCGCTGTCCCTGGCTTAAATTGGAGCCGTTTCCGTGAAGCATGGTGTTGTATCCGTCCGGAAGGCGGCGGATAAAGCCGTCTGCATTTGCAAGCTTTGCTGCTGCAATGACTTCTTCGTCAGTTGCGTCCAGCTTTCCGTATCGGATATTTTCCATAACTGTAGCTGTAAAAAGGTTGGTATCCTGAAGGACAATGCCCATAGAGCGGCGCAAATCCGCTTTTTTGATCTTATTTACATTGATGCCGTCATAGCGGATTTTTCCGTCCTGAATATCATAAAAACGATTCAGAAGGTTTGTAATGGTCGTTTTTCCTGCCCCTGTGGAACCGACAAAGGCAATTTTCTGCCCTGGTGTGGCATACATTTTTACGTCATGGAGAACAATTTTGTCAGGATTATATCCAAAGTCAACGCCGTCCAGAACCATATCTCCTTTTAATTCAATGTAATCGGTTGTATTATCTGCCTTATGGTAATGTTTCCATGCCCAGCGTCCTGTACGTTTTTCGGATTCTTTAAGCATTCCGTTTTCTTCTTTTACATTTACAAGGGTAACATATCCATCGTCTGTTTCCGGTTTTTCATCCAGCAGATCAAAGATTCGTTTTGCTCCGGCAAGAGCCATAACAATGCTGTTAAACTGCTGGCTTACCTGGTTGATCGGCATGTTAAAACTTTTGTTAAAGGTGAGAAAGCTTGCAAGTCCTCCAAGGGTAAATCCGCCAAAGCCGTTTATGGCAAGAATGCCGCCGAAAATGGCACAAAAGACGTAGCTTATATTTCCAAGCTGTGCTACCGTTGGCATCAGAATGTTTGCAAATTTGTTGGCGTTATCTGCACTTTCAAAGAGGGCGTCGTTTAACTCATTGAATTTTTCCAGACTTTCCTCCTCGTGGCAAAATACTTTTACTACCTTCTGGCCTTCCATCATTTCTTCAATGTATCCGTTTACTTTTCCGATATTTTGCTGCTGCTCCAGGAAGTATTTTCCGCTTTGTGCAGCCAGACGGCGGCTTACAGAAAGCATAACAAACACCATGATGAGAGTCAGTACAGTAAGAGGAATATTTAAAATAATCATACTGATGAGGACACTGACAATGGTAATGACGCTGGAAAGCATCTGAGGCATACTCTGACTGATCATCTGGCGGAGTGTATCAATATCATTTGTATAGATAGACATAATATCTCCGTGCGGATGTGTGTCAAAGTATTTGACCGGGAGAGTCTCCATACGGGCAAACATATCGTTTCGAAGATTCCGAAGAGTACCCTGACTTACATAAATCATAATCCGATTGTATGCATAAGTTGAACCTACACCAATAGCATAAAAACAGGCAACTTTTCCGATGGCGAGCGCGAGAGGAGTAAAATCCGGTGTTTCTGCCTTTAAAAGAGGAAGGATATACTGGTCGATGAGAGTTTTTGTAAACATAGTTCCCTGTACATTAGCGAGAACGCTTACAAAAATGAAAATCACAACAGCTGCAATATGAAATTTATACTGTTTCATTACATAATTAAGAAGGCGTCCAAGCATTTTTCCGGGATTTTCTACTTTTGTTCCGTGTGTATGCTGTTTTCTGCTCATGCGTTTGCACCTCCTTTATTTTCATCAAAATCTCCTCCGCCTTTTGTCTGAGAATGGTAAACATCCTGATAAATAGCATTTGTGGAGAGAAGTTCTTCATGTGTGCCAAAGCCATTGATTGTTCCGTTATCCATTACAATAATACGGTCTGCATTCTGGATGCTGGAGATTCTCTGGGCAATAATCAGCTTTGTAGTATTAGGAATTTCCTCTGCAAAAGCTTTTCGAATCCGTCCGTCAGTGGCAGTATCTACTGCGCTTGTGGAGTCATCGAGAATGAGGATTTTCGGCTTTTTCAAAAGGGCACGAGCAATACAGAGTCGTTGTTTTTGTCCGCCTGATACGTTTGTACCGCCCTGTTCAATATAAGTTTCATATTTGCGGGGCATATTCTGGATAAAATCATCAGCGCATGCAAGCTCACAGGCATGGCGGCATTCTTCTTCTGTAGCATTTTTATTTCCCCAGCGGAGATTTTCCAGAATCGTTCCTGAAAAAAGAACATTTTTCTGAAGGACTACAGCAACCTGATTTCGAAGTGATTCCATGTGATAATCGCGCACATCAATTCCGCCTACTTTAACAGAGCCATCTGTTACGTCGTAAAGACGGCTGATAAGATTAACAAGACTGGATTTCGCGCTTCCTGTTCCTCCTATGATACCGATTGTTTCGCCGGAAGAAATCGCAAGGTTAATGTCTTTTAATACCGGTTCTGTGCTGCCTTTTTTGTAGCTGAAATCTACATGGTCAAAAACAATGCTTCCGTCAGGAACTTCTGTAACAGGGCTTTCCGGATCTGCAAGGTTCGGCTTTTCATTGATGACTTCAGCTACACGCCTTGCACTTGCAATACTCATAGTCACCATAACGAAAACCATAGACAGCATCATAAGGCTCATAAGAATATTCATACAATATGTCAGAAGGCTCATAAGCTCTCCTGTTGTAAGATTTCCGCTCACGATCATTTTTGCACCCAGCCAGCTGAGACCAAGAATACAGGCATATACAGTAAACTGCATAAGAGGCATATTCATAACGACGAGTTTTTCAGCTTTTACAAAAAGCTCATAAACACGGTTGCAGGCTTTCTGGAATTTGGATGTTTCATAATTTTCTCTTACATAAGCTTTTACTACACGGACGGCACTTATGTTTTCCTGGATTCCGGCATTTAAATCGTCGTATTTCTGAAATACCTCCTGGAAGCATTTACTTGCTTTTCGAAGAATCATAAAAAGGAAAAATCCAAGGAAAATAACAGCAATTAGATATATACTGGCAAGCTTTGCATTAATTAGAAATGCCATAGTCATGGCGCAGATAAGGCTGGCCGGAGCGCGGGTGCACATACGAAGAATCATTTGGTAAGCATTCTGCAGGTTTGTAACATCAGTTGTAAGACGGGTGATCAGACCGGCAGTGCTGTACTTGTCAATATTGGAAAAAGAGTAGGTCTGAATGTTAGTATACATGGCTTTTCGCAAATTCCGGGCAAAACCTGTGGAAGCTTTTGCACCGTATTTTCCGCCCATGACTCCGGTGTAAAGTCCCATCAGAGCAAGTATACCCATAAGTGCTCCCATGCGGTAAATATGTCCAATGTCCGCTGTTTCTACACCCTTGTCAATAATAGAAGCCATGACAAGAGGAATGAGTGTCTCGAAAAGGACCTCGAGAATCATGAAGAAAGGGGTCAGGAAAGATGCTTTCTTAAATTCCCTGACCTGGGCAAGAAGTGTTTTAAGCATAAAATTCTCCTTTCTGTTATTCATTGATGTGTTTAAGGTTCATTTTTTAAAAACGAAACTGCGCCGGTTTCTGCGTTGGTTCGTATTTGGGAAAGAACACGGCAGAAGGATTCCAGATCTTCAGGAGAAATGCCGGCAATCAGCATTTTTTCCATTTCCCCGAAGTAAGCAATGGTAGCTTTTTGAAGGGAAGCTGCCTTTTCTGTAAGAATGAGACGTTTGAGCCGTCTGTCGTCAGGCACGGTCTCACGTATCAAATAGCCTTTTTTTTCCATAAGCTTTAGAATGCCGGTGGCAGTAGAGCGGGCAATACAGAAATGGGCTTCAATGTCCTTCTGGAAAATATTTTCTCCGGTATGTTCGTACAGATAGCCGATAATCCAGCCCTGCATCTGTGTGAGATCGGAGTCTTTTCCAAGCTTTGATTTTAATGACAGGACCAGTTTTCCAATGGTGTGGTCCAGTGTGTGGATTTCATATCCAATATGTGGTGTTGGTTTCATGGTGCCTCACTTTAATTGTTAGGAAACAAACTGTTAGGTTGCGAAGCAATTATAAAGCAGAGAAATTTATATGTCAATTGTTTTTTTGACAGAAATGGAAAGTTGTTGACATTCTTATGCAGAAAGGGTATAGTACCCTAATAATCAAATAGTGGGAACAGGAGGAATAGAATGAAGGCAGTCCGGATTTTTTTGAAAAGACACTGGAAGCTTTGTATTGTACTGGCAATCCTTCTTTATCTAATTATAGGAATGCTGGCACCTTTTGCAGTCCAGAAAAAGATTGGACCGGAAGAGAATCCTTTTCATAAGGAAGATTTTTATGCGTCCGGAAATGAAAAATGTGTGGATAGAGCGCATGTTGTGGAGGAAAATGCAGAGGCGTTGGATTTAAGACTTCGAATGATAAAAGAGGCAAAAGAGAGGGTGATTTTATCTACTTTTGATTTTCGAGAAGATAAAAGCACATGGGATCTGGCGGCGGCTCTTTATGAGGCAGCGGAAAGAGGAATTCATATCCAGATTATGGTAGATGGAATCAGTGGTTTGATCCGGATGGAAGGAAATGAGTTTTTCTATGCACTTTCCGGACATCCTAATATAGAAATTCGAATCTACAATTACCCGAACCCACTGAAGCCCTGGACGTTCCACGGACGTATGCATGATAAATATGTGATAAGCGATGATAAGACGCTTCTTTTAGGGGGAAGAAATACATTCCGGTACTTTCTGGGAGGGTATGATACGAAATCAAGAAGTTATGACAGAGAGGTTCTGATTTATAATACGGATTATAAAAACGGGGCTGAAAAAAGTGTGATTTCGCAGGTGGAAAAATACTTTCGCAGTGTGTGGGACGGACCTTATATGACGGTTTTCCATGATAAAGAAAGTCTTTACGAGAAAAAGAAGGTGAGGGAAAACGTTGAGAAGCTGGAGAAGAAGTGGGATAAGGTGCAGGAGAAATATCCGCAGGCTTACGAGGCGTATTCTTATGAGGAGCATACCGTTCCCATAAAAAAAGCTACTCTGATTTCCGGCGAAACGCACATTTATGGAAAAAAACCGTATGTGTGGGAAACATTGAAAAATCTTATGCAAAATGCCAGGGAGCGCGTTGTGCTTCATACTCCGTATGCGGTTCTGGATTCCCAGATGGAGACAGGGATGAAAGCGATTGCAGAAAATGTGGATGATTTTAAAATGATAATTAATTCTGTGGAAAACGGAGACAATATTGTAGCCTCAAGTGATTATCGTATACATAAAAAAGACATCATTGATACTGGCGTAGAGCTGTATGAATTTGACGGTGGGGATTCCACTCATGGAAAATCCGTGCTTATAGATAATGATATGGCAATTATCGGTTCGTATAATCTTGATATGAGAAGTACGTATATGGATACAGAGCTTATGCTGGCAGTTCACGGAGAGGAATTTTGTAAAGAACTGGAAGGACATATGAATGTTTTTCATGAGAAATGCAGAAAGGTTCTTGATAAGAAAAACTATGAAGTTCCCGAAGGAGTGACCGTGCAGGAAATTCCTTTTATAAAAGAAGTGATTCTCAGAGTCCTGGGAGTAGCGCTGCAGCCGGTAAGGTATCTGGCGTAGAGAGTTGCGGAACAGCAGATTTTGTGTTACCATGAAAATACAATGATGGGAGGTATTTTTATGGAGATTCGTGAATCTGCTGAGGATTACCTGGAAGCGATTTTAAGGCTGTCCAGGCAGGGTGAAGGCGTTCGTTCTATAGATGTGGCGACGATGCTGGGAGTTTCCAAACCAAGTGTCAGTCATGCAATGAAGCTTCTTCGAGAGGACGGATATATTGCAATGGACCGTTATGGAACGATTACGCTTCTTGATAAAGGGGCGGAAATTGCAAATAATATATATGAACGTCACAGAGTATTGTCACAGATGCTGGAAAGTATCGGAGTGAGCAAAGAGACAGCGCTGGCAGATGCGTGTAAAATGGAGCATGACATCAGTCAGGAAACATTTGAGAAAATCAAGGAGTATTTTCTTAAAAATATGAAGGAAGAAACAGAGTAAAAAATTTTAAAGGGGGACTGCCGGTTTATGATTTACCGGACAGTCCCCTTTTTAAATACATTTAAATATGTATTTGGATATGGAATTAGATGAGTATGTACTTCAGTACAAACAGAACGGCAAGTACATACATCAGGATACTGATCTTCTTTTCTTTTGCCTTTCCTGTTACCAGGTTGATTACTACATAAGAGATAACTCCAAGGGAGATACCTTCGGAAATGCTGTACAAGAACGGCATTGCAATAATTGCGATAAATGCCGGAATAGCTTCTGTCATATCGTTAAAGTCGATTTTTGTAACAGAAGTCAGCATTAAAAATCCTACGATAATCAGAGCCGGCGCAGTTGCAAAGGACGGAATAGCCAGGAAAATCGGAGACAGGAACAGAGAAAGTCCGAAAAGGATTGCTGCAACAATGGCAGTCAGTCCTGTACGTCCGCCTTCTGCTACACCGGAAGCACTTTCTACAAAGGTTGTAACTGTAGAAGTACCGCATACAGCACCTACAGAAGTACCAACAGCATCGGAGAGAAGGGCGCCTTTGATCTTCGGGAGACGTCCGTCTTTATCAAGCATATCTGCTTTGGAAGCAACTCCGATTAAAGTTCCCAGAGTATCGAACATATCTACAAAAAGAAATGCAAACATGATTACTACAAAGTCAAGTGAGAACACAATGGAAAAATCCATCTTCATAAAGGTAGGAGCCATGCTTGGAACGGAAATTCCGTTTGAAAAATCAGGAAGGAGACTGAAAAATCCTGCTTCCGGATTGGGTACATAAATTCCTGTAAACTGGCAGACGATGCCAAGTCCCCATGTGATCAGGATACCCCAGAGGATACCGCCTTTTACATTTTTTACAAGAAGAACTGCTGTGATAAGGATACCAATAAGTGCCAGAAGAACCGTAATTCCTACAGAATTGAAGGTTCCTTCTGCAATAGAGCCCTTGAAGGAAAATACACTTACAAGAGTGGAATCATTATTTACAACAATTTTTGCATTCTGAAGGCCGATAAAAGCGATAAAAAGACCGATACCTACAGAAACTGCATGTTTCAGGTTCATTGGAATGGAATTAAAAATCGCTTCACGTACATTTGTAAGAGAAAGCAGAATAAAAATAAGACCTTCTACAAATACGGCTGCCAGTGCCTGCTGCCAGGAATATCCCATGCCCAGGACAACTGTGTATGCAAAGTAAGCGTTTAAGCCCATACCAGGCGCAAGAACAAACGGATAGTTTGATAAAAGCGCCATAAGACAGGTGGCAATAAAGGAAGCAAGGGCGGTTGCTGTAAAGACAGCTCCTCGGTCCATACCAGAGGCTTCCAGAATATTAGGGTTTACTGCCAGAATGTACGCCATGGTCATAAAGGTTGTAATACCTGCCATGATTTCTGTTTTCACGTCAGTGTGATTCTCTTTCAGATGAAATAATTTGTCAAGATTCATATTTCTTTCCCCCTTTTATAGCGTATGTCGGTACGCTAAAATAATTCGACTCCGGATACATATTTTCCCTGAATATGCCGGTCGTCAGAAAGATAAATAAGCCGCTCAAGGCGCTGTTTTGGTGTGAGAGGCTGTGGATGCAGCAGTGCAGAGTCGTCCATAATCACTGCGTCAAACTCATATCCTGGAGCGAAGCTTCCCACTTTTCCGAAGAAAGAGCCGCCTCCTTTTGTTGCCATATAGAAGACTTCTTCTACAGTAAGCGCTTTCAGAGAATCATCTACAAGTCTCCAACGAAGTTTGGAGGTCTGAATGGCGTCAGACATGGCACGGAAAATAGAAAGCGAAGTTCCGCCTGCAATATCACTTCCCAGTCCTATGTGAAGTCCCTCCTCCAGGTAACGCCGTACAGGAGCAATTCCTGAGGATAAGTTGGAATTGGACTGAGAACAGTGGGCGATGTAAACACCGCGCTCTTTCATAAGGGCAATTTCATCGTCCGGGCAGTGTACGCAGTGTGCCATAATTGTGGGACAGTCCTCCCCTCCGAAAAGCCCGAATTTGTCGTAGGCTTCTCCATAAAAGGAAGTGTCGGGACAGAGCTCTTTTACCCATGCGATTTCACCCAGGTTTTCAGACAGGTGAGACTGTACCGGGAGGTGGAATCTGCGCTGTATTTCTCCCAGCTCTTTCATAAGATCATCAGAACAGGAAGGAGTAAAACGCGGGGTCAGGATTGGTTTAATATTGGGATAAAGACTTAAAGTTTCTTCAATCCATTTCAAGGTGGCATCTGCAGAAGATTTTGCGCTTTCTTCCTGAAGAGAGGGCGCTCCGTTTCTGTCCATATTTACTTTGCCAACCAGCGCCTTGATTCCTGTATCGTTTAAGAGCTTCATAAGATGCTCTGTTGCAGGAACGTGCAGGGTAGCAAAAATGGAGGCTCTTGTTGTGGCGCTTTTCCTTAAATCATCTGCAAAAATTGAATAGGCTTTGTCTGCATACTCCAGATCTGCATATTTGGATTCTTCAGGAAATGCCAGGGTGTCCAGCCATTCCAGAAGCTCAAGATCCATTCCAATGCTTCGGAAGCTGTACTGTGGTGCATGAAGATGTAAGTCCGTCAAACCGGGAATGATAATGCTGTCTCCTGTGTTACGGCAGGGAATTCCTGCAAATTTTTCCGGAAGTGTTGGAAAAACACCGGCACATGCACCGTTTTCGCAAACAAGGTAGGAATTTTCATGGATGGAAAGCTGCGTGGGACTTTCACTCCAGATAATCGTACCTTTTAATGCGAAATTTTTCTGTGTCATATACATCACCTTCTTTCTTGTGTCGGCAGCAGTTATTTCATGTCAGACCGTCAAAAAAACTACCGAGCATATGTCGCCTGTTTTTTTCCGTCCACGAAAAAAACTTATAGGCAACTATTACGGTAGTTGGTAGAGACGTCCAACCGATTATGGACTTATATAAGTTGCTGCATTCTGCGATATATCTTTTACATAAATATTATAGAAGATAATGATTTTTCTGTCAATTATTTTGTGAAAAAAAGAAAATATCGAAAATGTCAAAAAAAGAAAAGTAAAATTGTTAAAAATATACAATGATGGAAAAAGACAAAAAAAGTTTGATAAAATAACAAAAATATTGTATACTTTATTATACTTATTATAGAAAAACAGGAGGTGTTTTTTATGAGAAACAGTGACAATGTAAGTATGAGCAATATTTATCGTCTTGACGGAAGAGTTCCTATTGGAAGGGCCGTTCCATTTGGACTGCAGCACGTTCTTGCGATGTTTGTAGCCAATCTTACACCAATCACAATTATCGGAGCGGCAGCCGGATTGGAAAGCGGACAGATTGCAGTGCTGCTTCAGAATGCCATGTTCGTTGCCGGTATTGCTACGCTGATACAGCTGTATCCAGTGTGGAAGATAGGGTCCAGACTGCCTATTGTAATGGGCGTAAGCTTTACCTTTGTTACTATTTTAAGTTATGTAGGCTCTACATACGGGTATGAGACGATGGTAGGCGCGGTACTGGTAGGCGGCCTGGTAGAGGGAACTCTGGGACTTCTTGCAAAATACTGGAGAAAAATTATTACTCCGGTAGTAGCGGCATCCGTTGTAACAGCTATCGGATATTCTCTGTTTACTGTGGGAGCAAGATCGTTTGGCGGAGGATATACAGAAGAGTTCGGATCTGCAAAAAACCTGATTCTTGGAACGATTACTCTTGTGACATGTATTTTATTTAATATTCTGGCAAAAGGATACTGGAAGCAGTTATCTGTGCTTGCAGGTCTGGTTGTGGGATACATAGTTGCCATTTTTATGGGAATGGTAGATTTTTCGGGAATTATGTCAGGCGGTATCATTTCCCTGCCTCATTTTCTTCCGTTTAAGCCGGAATTTAATGTTGGAGCCATTGTTTCTGTAGTAATAATATTCCTTGTTTCGGCAGCAGAGACAATTGGAGATACTACGGCTATGGTATCAGGCGGTCTGAATCGGGAAATTACGACAAAAGAAATTTCCGGTTCTCTTGCATGTGATGGATATGCAAGTACCGTATCCTCCCTTTTCGGATGTCCTCCGGTAACCTCCTTCAGTCAGAATGTAGGTCTGATCAATATGACAAAGGTTGTGAACCGTTTTACAATTATGACAGGAGCTGTATGCATGATTCTTGCAGGACTTCTTCCTCCAATCGGAAACTTTTTTGCAAGTCTTCCGGACGCTGTTTTAGGTGGATGTACCATCATGATGTTCGGTACAATTCTTGTGAGCGGTATTCAGATGGTTGCAAAAGCCGGATTTTCTCAGAGAAATATTACAATCGTAGCACTTTCTCTGGCTGTAGGAATCGGCTTTACAAGTGCGAGCGAGATGGATATATGGAGAATTTTCCCACAGGTGGTAAAAGATGTATTTTCAGCTAACTGTGTTGCAGTTGTGTTTGTAGTGTCCATTATTTTAAGTCTTGTGCTTCCGAAAGACATGGATATTAAAAAAATAGACGACTAAATTTTGAGACTTGTATATATGGAAATTAATGGAGGAAATCTGTGGAAATTAAAATTAGTAAAGATACAATGAAAAAGGCGATCTGTCTTATCGGGTTTGCAGTACTTCTTTATGTGGGGGTTCGCAATATGGACGTAGTACTGCAATATCTGGGGCTTTTATGGCAGCTTATGTTTCCTTTTATATTGGGTTGTGCTATTGCCTTTGTTTTGAATGTTCCTATGAAATTCATGGAGAAGCATCTGTTTGAGAAGGCACGGAGAAAAGGAAACAAAGCGGCTATTAAACTGGGGCGTCCTATCAGTCTCCTGTTATCGCTTCTGTTTGTAGTATGCATTGTACTGATTGTAGCTCTCGTGGTGGTTCCGGAGCTTGGAGCTACTTTTGTAAGTGTGGCAAAACAGATAGAGAAAAGTATTCCGATGTTTCAGGAGTGGCTGTATCATACCCTCAGTCAGGATTCGCCGATTGTGGAGTGGGCAAATTCTATAGATTTTCAACCGGAAAAGATGTTGGATTCTTTTATCAATGTTCTGCAAAACGGTGTGAATAATATTTTAACTTCTGCTATTACGGTGACAACGGGCATTGTAAGTACAGCAGTAAACGTAGGTATCGGTTTTATCTTTGCCTGCTATATTCTGCTTCAGAAGGAACATCTTATGCTGCAGATAAAAAAGGCTTTATACGCGCTGTTCTCACAGAAAACAGTAAATTATGTCCTTCATGTCTGCACTCTGGCAAACCGGATTTTTGCAAGTTTTATTGCAGGACAGTGTATAGAAGCTGTAATCCTTGGAAGCATGTTTTTTGTAGTTATGACTGTGTTCAAGTTCCCGTACGCCATGCTTGTGGGTGTGTTGATTGCCTTTACAGCGTTGATTCCTGTTTTTGGAGGCTTTATCGGCTGCTGGGTAGGATTTTTCCTGATTTTTATGGTAAATCCTATACAGGCATTGGTGTTCCTTGGGATTTTCCTGATTCTTCAGCAGATAGAAGGAAATCTGATTTATCCTCATGTAGTAGGGAACTCGGTAGGTCTTCCATCCATTTGGGTACTGATGGCAGTTACCGTGGGAGGAAGTCTTATGGGAATTGTGGGAATGCTTGTATTTATTCCGCTTACCTCTGTGGCGTACGCACTGTTTCGTGAATGGGTATATAAACGGCTCAGAAAAAAGAGGATTCAGGTAATTTAAAAATGGTATAAAAATGGGACAGCGTTTTTGGCTGTCCCGTTTTTATACTGGTTATTTATTTTCTTTTAAGGCTTCTGCCATTTTCATTGCACGAACTTTCAGAGGAAGTCCGAAGAGAGTGATGAAACCGTCTGCATCGTGGTGGTCGTAAAGGTCGCCTGTTGTGAAAGAAGCAAGAGACTCACTGTAAAGGCTGTATGGAGAGGTTGTGCCGGCCTTGATGATGTTGCCTTTATACAGCTTGAATTTTACTTCGCCTGTTACATACTGCTGAGTGGATTCCACAAATGCCTGGATCGCTTCACGAAGTGGTGTAAACCATTTTCCTTCATATACGATCTGAGCAAACTGGCTGCCCAGTTTTTTCTTCATTTCCATTGTGTCACGGTCAAGAATTAATTCCTCTAACTGGTCGTGAGCTTCCATAAGAATAGTTCCGCCAGGTGTCTCGTATACACCGCGGGATTTCATTCCTACTACACGGTTTTCTACAATATCAATAATACCGATGCCGTTTTCACCGCCAAGCTTATTTAACTCTGTGATAATTTCAGAGACTTTCATAGCCTTGCCGTTTAATGTTTTCGGAACGCCGGCTTCAAAAGTAATAGATACTTCTGTTTCTTTGTCAGGCGCTTTCTGAGGAGTTACGCCGAGAACGAGAAGATCATCATAATTTGGTTCCTGTGCCGGATCTTCCAGTTCCAGACCTTCATGGCTGATGTGCCATAAGTTACGGTCACGGCTGTAGCTGTGGCTTGCGTCAAACGGAAGATCAATACCGTGTTCTTTACAGTATGCAATTTCATCTTCACGGGACTGCATAGTCCATACGTCTGTCATACGCCACGGTGCGATGATTTTTAAGTCGGGAGCAAGTGCTTTGATTCCAAGTTCGAAACGAATCTGGTCGTTTCCTTTTCCTGTTGCTCCGTGACAGATAGCAGTGGCACCTTCTTTTCGTGCGATTTCTACAAGTTTTTTTGCAATTCCCGGACGTGCCATAGAAGTTCCGAGAAGATATTTATGTTCATATACTGCGCCGGCCTGTACGCATGGAACAATGTAATCGTCGCAGAATTCATCGATAATATCTTCGATGTATAATTTGGAAGCTCCGGAAAGTTTGGCTCTTTCTTCAAGTCCGTCCAACTCATTTCCCTGTCCGCAGTCAATGCAGCAGCAGATAACTTCATAATCAAAATTTTCTTTTAACCACGGGATTAATGCTGTGGTATCAAGACCGCCAGAGTACGCTAAAATAACTTTTTCTTTCATAATATATTCCTCCTGGATTTGATTAAAAATGCCGGGGTCATAAGACCGGGTATTTTTTAAATGTTCAATGGTTGTTGTCTGTTGACAATGAATAATATACACCTATTTTAATAAATATGCAATACCTAAAATGAAAAAATAAGAAAATTTTTGCATAAAAATTTTATTTATATAAGAATGGATTTTAAAAAATGCACAAAATGGCATAAATATGAATAAAAAACAAAAAAACAAGTTGCATAATATACATTCAAGATGTATAATGACATACACAAAATATTCATGTTTATACAGATATAAGGGAGGCTTGAATTATGATAAAAGCAGGAATTATCGGGGCAACCGGTTATGCGGGAAATGAAATCGTGAGACTTCTTCTTGAACATAAGGAAGCGGAAATCGTGTGGTACGGTTCCAGAAGTTATATAGATAAGAAGTATACAGATATATATCAGAATTTTTTTAAACTGGTAGATGCAAAGTGTATGGATGATAATATGGAGGCACTTGCAGAGGAGGCAGATGTGATTTTTACTGCGACGCCTCAGGGACTTTGCGCATCTCTTATTCAGGAAGAAATTCTTTCTAAAACAAAGGTCATTGATTTAAGTGCGGATTTCCGTATAAAAGATGTAGCTACTTATGAAAAGTGGTATGGGATTTCTCATAAGGCGCCGCAGTTTATAGAGGAGGCTGTATATGGTCTTTGTGAAATTAACAGAGAGCAGGTAAAAGGAGCAAGGATTGTGGCAAATCCGGGATGTTATCCCACATGCTCCATACTTTCCATTTATCCTTTATTAAAGGAAGGACTTATTGATCCGAATACCATTATTATTGATGCAAAATCGGGTACATCCGGAGCAGGAAGAGGGGCAAAGGCAGATAATCTTTTCTGTGAAGTAAATGAAAATATCAAGGCATACGGCGTTGCTTCTCATCGTCATACGCCGGAGATTGAGGAACAGCTTGGTTATGTATGCGGACAGAAGATGCTTCTTAATTTTACGCCTCATCTGATTCCCATGAACAGAGGAATTTTAATTACAGCTTACGCATCTTTAACAAAAAAGGTTTCCTATGAGGAGGTAAAGGCTGCATATGATAAATATTATGAGAAAGAAGTATTTGTCCGCGTGCTGGAGCGTGATGTGTGCCCTCAGACAAAATGGGTGGAAGGAAGCAATTTTGTAGATGTGAATTTCAAAATTGACGAGAGAACAGGGCGTGTCATTATGATGGGCGCAATGGACAATCTTGTAAAAGGAGCAGCCGGTCAGGCTGTCCAGAATATGAATCTGATGTTTGGCTTAAAAGAGACAGAGGGACTTATGAAAGTTCCCATGTGTCCGTAGGAGGAAGAGATATGAAGGAAATAAAAGGCGGTGTAACAGCTGCAAAGGGATTTCAGGCAGCTTCTGTAGCAGCAGAGATTAAATACAAGGGACGGACGGATATGGCTATGATTTTCAGTTCCGTTCCATGCAAGGCAGCAGGAACCTTTACTACGAACATAGTGAAGGCAGCTCCTGTAAAATGGGATCAGAAGGTAGTGTATGAACAGCCTTACGCACAGGCAGTTATCTGCAACAGCGGAATTGCGAATGCCTGTACAGGGGAAGAAGGATACGGATACTGTAAGGAGACAGCAGATGCAGCGGCGGAAATCTTGAACATTTCTCCTGACAGTGTTCTCGTAGCATCAACAGGAGTCATTGGAATGCAGGTTCCCATTGAAAAAATCAAAAACGGGATAAAAATGATGGTACCGGCTCTTTCCGGGGAGATTTTTGCAGGAACAGACGCAGCAAAAGCCATTATGACAACAGATACGGTGCATAAAGAGGTAGCGGTTGAGATAGAAATTGGAGGAAAAGCCGTAACGATAGGCGGAATGTGTAAAGGTTCCGGCATGATTCACCCAAATATGTGTACCATGCTTGGCTTTGTGACTACAGATATTTCTATTTCCAAGGAGCTTTTGCTGGAAGCACTCAAAGAGGATGTAAAGGATACTTATAATATGATTTCAGTAGACGGAGATACGTCCACCAATGATACCGTTCTGCTTCTTGCAAACGGAATGGCAGGCAATGAGGAGATCACAGAAAAAAACGCAGATTATGAGAAGTTTAAAATGGCTTTGAATTATGTAAATACAATTCTTTCAAAAAAAATTGCGGGAGACGGAGAAGGGGCAACTGCTCTTTTTGAGGTGAAAGTAATCGGTGCTTCAACAAAGGAAGAAGCAGTGATTTTAAGCAAATCCGTAGTAACCTCTTCTCTTACAAAGGCGGCGATTTACGGGCACGATGCAAACTGGGGCAGGATTCTCTGTGCGCTCGGTTATTCCGGAGTTTCCTTTGACCCGGAAAAAGTAGATCTTTATTTTGAGAGCAGGGCAGGAAAAATCAAGATTATTGAAAATGGTGTTTCTACAGGATACAGCGAGGAAGAAGCAACGAAAATTCTTTCGGAGGATGAGGTGACTGCCATTGCAGATATGAAAATGGGAGATGCCTCTGCAACGGCCTGGGGCTGTGACCTCACTTACGATTATGTGAAAATCAACGCAGATTACAGAAGCTAAAAGGGGAGAGAAGAGAGATGGTAAATCATAAATATCTGGAAAAGGCAGAGGTGCTCATTGAGGCGCTTCCATATATACAGCGATTTAACAGGAAAATTGTGGTGATTAAGTACGGCGGGAGCGCCATGCTTGACGAAGAATTAAAAAGAAATGTAATTAAAGATGCTGTTCTTTTAAAGCTTGTTGGCTTTAAACCTATTATTGTTCACGGAGGAGGAAAGGAAATCAGCCGCTGGGTAGGTAAGGTGGGCATGGAGCCGAAGTTTATCAACGGCCTTCGTGTGACAGATAAAGATACAATGGAAATTGCGGAAATGGTTCTCGCAAAAGTAAACAAAGAGCTTGTGACTCTTGTGCAGGCGCTTGGAGTGAAGGCTGTGGGAATCAGCGGAAAGGACGGAGGCCTTCTTTCATGTAAAAAGAAGATGGCGGATGGAGAAGATATAGGCTTTGTAGGGGAAATTACAAAGGTAGATCCGCAGATTCTTTACGATCTTCTGGAAAATGATTTCCTCCCTATTATTTTTCCGGTGGGATATGACGAGGAGTTTCAGACTTATAATATTAATGCAGATGATGCTGCCTGTGCCATTGCGAAGGCAGTTCACGCAGAAAAGCTGGCCTTTCTTTCTGATATTGAAGGAGTGTATAAGGATAAAGACGATCCCACAAGTTTGATTTCTGAACTTCACGTACATGAGGCGGAAGCCATGATCGGGGAAGGATACGTAGGAGGCGGAATGATTCCGAAGCTTCAGAACTGCATTCATGCTATTGAAGAAGGGGTAAACAGAGTTCATATTCTGGACGGAAGAATTCCGCACAGTCTTCTTCTGGAAATTTTTACAAATAAAGGAATTGGAACTGCAATTTTAAGGGAGGATGGTGAAACATATGACCATGATTGAGAAAATGAATCAGGCGGAGGAGTATGTTCTTCATACGTATAACCGTTTCCCTGTAGTATTTGAAAAGGGAGAGGGAGTCTGTCTTTACGATACAGAGGGAAAAGAATACCTTGATTTTGCAGCAGGAATCGCGGTAAACGCGCTTGGATACCATTATCCCGGTTATGACGAGGCGTTAAAAGCGCAGATAGATAAGCTGCTTCATGTATCTAATCTTTACTATAATGTGCCAATTGCAGAGGCAGGAGAAAAACTTGTAAAAGCTTCGGGGCTGGAAAAAGTGTTTTTTACAAACAGCGGAACAGAGGCGATTGAGGGCGCATTGAAAGCTGCAAAAAAGTATGCCTATATTCGGGACGGACACAGCGGACATGAGATTATTGCCATGAATCACTCTTTTCATGGAAGGACCATCGGCGCTCTTTCGGTAACAGGAAACGCCCATTACCGTGATCCTTTTGCACCACTTATGGACGGTGTAAAATTTGCTGATTTTAATGATATAAACAGCGTGAAGGAAAAAATCACAGAAAAAACCTGCGCTATTCTGCTGGAACCAGTGCAGGGAGAGGGAGGAATTTTTCCGGCAGAACAGGATTTTTTAGATGAACTTCGGCAGATTTGTGACGAAAAAGATATTCTTCTGATTTTCGACGAAATTCAGTGCGGAATGGGAAGAACAGGAAATTATTTTGCATGGCAGGCGTACGGTATAAAACCGGATATAATGACTTGTGCCAAAGCACTTGGATGCGGAGTTCCGGTAGGCGCTTTTGTTCTTGGGAAAAAGGCGGCGAAGGCTTCGCTTGCTCCGGGAGACCATGGCACGACGTATGGAGGCAATCCTTTTGTATGTGCTGCAGTGAGCAGGGTCTTTGATATTTTTGAAAAAGATGAGATTTTAAAGCATGTACAGGAGCATATACTTTTTCTTGAGGATGCGCTTGACAGGCTTGCAGCAAACCACGACTGTGTTCTGGAACGCCGTGGAATGGGATTTATGCAGGGACTTGTGCTGAAAAAAGAATACCCTGTTGGCGAGGTAGTAAAGAAGGCTCTGGATGAAGGAATTCTTGTGATTTCGGCAGGAGAGAATGTTCTGAGAATCGTGCCGCCGCTTATAATCCGGAAGGAAGATATTCTGAAGATGGAAGAGATATTGAATAAGTGTTTTGTATATGATGGTTTGTGAAAAACAGACGGTTGAATTTGAAGAATCTCACCTGCTTTTAAAGCATAAGTGGGATTCTTTTTTATAAACAGTGAATATGGCTGGTATGATAGAATGTACTTCAAAGTAAATTGAAATTTGTTTGAAGTAGCCTTGAAGTTGATTTTGAAGCAACTTTGAAGTAAAATGGAACAGATTATAATGAAAAGGGGCTTTCTTGCTGCTATTATCAGGCCATAAGGTTTCAGAAATTGCGGAATATCTGGGAATAAGTGATTCCGCATATTTGAGAAAAAAAACAGAAAGACGGTGAAAGAGAATGATAAATGTTTTGATTCTTGCGATTATATTTGGATACGGAGGTTTTGTTCTGTATCGCATGCACAAAAAGAAAAAAGAAGGGAGCGGATGCTGCGGCTGTGGATGCAGCGGAAATTGCTCAGGATGTGAAAGTGTGCAGGATAAAAAGTAATCAGAGTATATAAAATTACTTTGTTTCGAAAACGGAAAGAGTTTATGAAACAAGACGTTTTTGTGTGATTTGCATAAAAACCATTCGATATATTTGTTGGTAATGCTGAAAGTAACAAAATAATAGGAAATATGATTTACAAACATGGTAAAATATGTTAGTATCAAAAATGTAAACGTTAACATTTTTATTGTGACACATATAACACGGAGAATGAAAACAGATGAATATTATAGATATTGCAAAAATAGCAGGAGTATCAACAGCTACAGTATCCAGAGTCATCAATCATTCAGGCAAAGTGAAAGAAGAAACAAGGGAGAGAATTCAGGAGGTAATAGACGAATATAATTACGTTCCAAATGCGATTGCGAGAAGCTTATGTATGAAGGACAGATTCAGTATTGGCGTAATTCTTCCGGACATAAAAAATGAGTTCTTTTCTGATGTGATTCAGGGTATAACAGAAATCACAGAGCAAAGTATTTACAATATTTTGTTTTTTAATACAGATGAGAGAAATGAAGTGGAACATGACTACTTAAAAGTAGTAGCCAGTGAGCGACTGAAAGGTCTTCTGATTTCACCTGTATCTGATCACGATGAAGTGACAGCAGCAGAACTTAAGCATTTGGAAAAGTCAGGGGTTCCTGTAGTGCTTATTGACCGGAATCTTGAGGGAAAACAGTTTGATGGAATTTTTGTGAAAAACTTCGAAGGCGCTTATGATGGAGTACAGGCGCTGATTAACGAAGGACATAAAAAAATTGCCATTATAACAGGACCAGGGAATTCACTTCCAGGCAAAGAACGTCTCAGAGGATATATAAAAGCAATGGAAGATAACGGTCTTCCTGTCCGAAAGGAATATCAGGTTTCCGGTAATTTTAGGATAGAAAAAGCGTATCAGCAGACAGGATATTTATTATCTCTTCAGGAACCGCCCACCGCTGTTTTTTGTGTGAATAACCTTACATCTCTGGGCTGCCTGAAATATCTTACGGAACATCATCTTGTTCCGGGAAAAGATATTGCAGTAATGGGATTTGACGGCATTACAGCATTAAACATTATCGAGTATCCTTTTTCTGCAATAGAAAGAGATGCAAGAATGCAGGGCAGAGAAGCTATGAAGCTTTTACTGAAGAAACTTGATATGATAAAAGAAGGAGAAAACATGAAAGGGGATTCCAGAAAGGTTTATGTTCCCTATAAAGTTGTTTTAAGAGGTTCAGAAAAATATGGAAGATAAAAACCATATTTTTCTTTTATAGCAAAAATGTAAACGTTCACATTTTTTATTTCATAAAATGTAAACGTTTGCAAACAAAGAATTTTTAAAATTATAAGGAGGCAATTATGAATACGATCGCAAACAAAATTGATCACACTATGTTAAAACCGGAGGCAACAACAGAAACAATTCGCAGATACTGCAAAGAGGCAAAAGAATATGGATTTGCTTCTGTATGCGTAAATACATACCATGTTCCGTTAGTTGCAGAAGAGTTAAAAGGCACAGATGTAAAAACATGTTGTGTTGTAGGATTTCCTCTTGGGGCAATGTCAACTGCTGCAAAAGCCTTTGAGGCAAAACATGCAGTGGAAGAAGGCGCTGAGGAAGTAGATATGGTTTTAAATATCGGAGCCGTAAAAGATGGAAATTACGACTTTGTAAAAGAGGATATTGCAGCAGTTGTAGAAGCTTCCAAACCGGCAATTGTAAAAGTTATTATAGAAACATGTCTTCTTACAGATGAAGAAAAAAGAAAAGTATGTCTTTTGTCAGTAGAAGCAGGAGCAGCTTTCGTAAAAACATCTACCGGATTTTCCACAGGCGGTGCAACACCGGAGGATGTGAGATTGATGCGGGAGACTGTAGGTGACCGTGCACAGGTAAAGGCAAGCGGAGGTATCCGTACACCGGAAGATGCAAAGAAGATGCTGGAGGCAGGAGCAGACAGAATCGGTGCCGGAAATGGTGTAGTCCTGTTATAAATAAGGGGGAATAAATATGGGGAAAGTAACGGTATTTGGAAGTTTTGTAGTGGATTTGATGGGAAGAACTCCGCATTTACCTGTTCCAGGAGAAACTGTAAAAGGAAGTATGTTTAAGATGGGGCCTGGGGGAAAAGGCTTCAATCAGGGGGTTGCTGCACATAAAGCAGGAGCAGATGTAACAATGGTAACAAAGCTTGGCAAAGATTCTTTTGCAAATGTTGCATTAGATGCAATGAAAGAGCTGAATATGAAACAGGATTATGTTTTTGTAACAGAAGAAGCTGAAACAGGATGCGCATTGATTCTGGTAGATGAAAATACAAGTCAGAATGAAATCGTAGTACTCTTAGGGGCATGCAATACAATTACAGACGATGAAGTCGATTCTCTTACAGACATCTTGAAAGATTCGGAATATTTATTGACACAATTAGAAACGAATGTATCGGCTACCAATCGTGTAATTGATATTGCTCATAAGAATCATACAAAGGTTATTTTAAATACAGCGCCTGTACAGCCGATAGAGGATGAGGTATTAAAAAAAGTATATCTTATTACTCCGAATGAGGTTGAAGCGGAAATTCTTACAGGAATACCGGTTGATTCTAAGGAAAATGCAGATAAAGCAGCAGACTGGTTCTTTGAGAAGGGTGTGGAAAATGTTCTTATCACACTTGGAGGAAGAGGTGTATATATTGCAACAGATGAGAAAAGGGCGATTATTCCTGCATACCATGTGGAGGCAATTGATACAACCGGAGCTGGAGATGCTTTTAACGGCGGTCTTGTAGCTGCTTTAGCAGAAGGAAAGAATTTGTGGGAAGCAGCCGGATTTGCAAATGCACTTGCAGCAGTTGCAGTACAGCGTCTGGGAACAACACCCGCAATGCCGACAAGGGAAGAGATTGAACAGTTTATTAAAGAGAACGCATAATATCAGGAGGGATAGAAATGTTAAAAGAGGGTATTTTTCATCCACAGTTGTGCCGTGTGCTTGCTGAGCTTCGTCATAAAGATATGCTGGTAATTGGTGATGCCGGTCTTCCGATTCCAAAGGGGGTAGAAAGAGTGGATTTGGGATGGAAGGCAGGAAGTCCTGGATATTTGGAAGTTCTGGAAGAGATTTTAAAAGCGATCACAGTAGAAGAAGCGGTTTTTGCAGATGAGGCTTTAAGCGTGACACCGGAGTTTCATGAAAAAGCAAAGGCTCTTCTTCCGGACAATCTTCCCGTTTCTTATATTCCACATACAGAATTAAAAGAAATGAGTGAAAAAGCAAAAGCAATTATATTAACAGGAGAATTTACAGGCTATACAAATGTTGTGCTTGTATGTGGATGTGCATATTAAAGGAGAAGAAGATTTATGATGGGGAAAACGGTATTAAAACTGGAATCCATTGTGAAAACATTTCCTGGTGTGCGGGCTTTGGATGGTGTGCATCTTGATATACGTGAGGGAGAGGTTCATGCTCTGTGTGGGGAAAACGGTGCAGGAAAATCAACACTTATGAAAATTATCGCAGGAGCGCAGCCGTATACTTCAGGTCATATGTATTTAGATGATAAAGAAGTGGTATTCCATTCTACAAAAGATGCGGAAGAAAAAGGAATCGCTATGATTTATCAGGAGTTCAATATGGTTCCGGAGCTTTCCGTAGCAGAAAATATGTATTTGGGACGCCTGCCGCAGAAACGACCGGGAAAAGTGGATTGGCAGAAATTATATAAGGATTCAGGGGATGTTTTAAATAAACTGGGGTTAAAGTTCAGTGAAAAAACAAAAGTAAAGCATTTGACGGTAGCAGAAGCGCAGATGACAGAAATTGCCAAGTGCTTAACAATCGGGGCAAAAATCATTATTATGGATGAGCCTACGGCCGCTCTTGCAGACGAGGAAATCCAGATTTTATTTAAAATCATAGAAGAACTGAAGCAAAAGGGAATTGCAATTATTTATATTTCCCACAGAATGGATGAGATTTTCCAAATATCAGACCGTCTGACTGTATTCCGTGATGGAAAATATGTTGCGACAAAAGAAATTCAGGAGACAGATTACGATGAAGTAGTATCTCTGATGGTAGGACGAAATGTAGATAATCTTTATCCTAAGAGAGCATATGTACCGGGCGAGGTTGTCTTTGAGGCAAAAAATATGACAAGCCGCGGTGTAGATCATGTAAATTTAACTCTTCATAAAGGAGAAATACTGGGACTTACAGGACTGTTAGGCTCCGGAACAATCGAGCTTTCCAAGATTATATATGGAGCGCTTCCGAAAGACGAGGGTGAAATTTACATTCACGGACAGAAAAAAGACTGTTCCAATCCGAGAAAAGCGCTGGAAGCGGGAATCGGCTTTGTATCAGATGACAGAAAGCAGGAAGGGCTTGTTTTAGGAAGAAGCATCAGGGAAAATATTTCAATGTCATCATTGAAAACTTTGATGAAAGGAATCCGGCTGGATAAAAAAGAGGAAGAAGAGCGGGTTCAGCAGGAAATCAAATCTCTGAATATTAAACTCAGTTCTCCGGAACAGCTTGTAGGAAAATTGAGCGGTGGAAATCAGCAGAAAGTAGTTTTTGCAAAAGTACTTGAAGCACATCCGGAAATCCTTATTCTGGATGAACCTACCCGTGGTGTGGATGTAGGTGCAAAAGCGGAAATCTATCAGATTATGGATGAGCTTACAAAACAGGGAAAAAGCATTATTATCATCTCTACTGATCTTCCGGAGCTTATCGGAGTCAGCGACAGAGTTATAGTTATGCGAGAAGGAAGAACAGTATTTGAAATATCAAAAGAAGAAATGTGTCAGGAAACAATTTTGGCGCAGGCTTCAGGCGGGGTGAATGAGGATGAATAAAGAAACAAAAAAGAAGGTAATTAATCAAATAAATATTTACAGATCTGTTTTGATTCTGGCAGTAATCTGCGTTTTTGCATCTATCTTATCAGACAGCTTTTTGAGTGTGGCGAACCTGTTTAACGTTATTAAACAGATAACCGTAGCCGGTATTGTTGGATGTGGAATGACATTCGTAATTCTTACAGGCGGAATTGACTTGTCGGTAGGTTCTGTTGTTGGTCTTGCAGGCGCAATTGCAGCCGGTATTATGGCAAGCACAGGCAATGCGGTTTTTGCAGTTCTGGCAGCATTGGGAATTGGAATTTTATGTGGAGCCGCAAATGGATTTTTTGTTGCACAGTGTGAAATTCCTCCATTTATCGCAACACTTGGAATGATGACTCTTTTAAGAGGATGTGTACTTGTTTATACAAAGGGCGCACCGATTTCTATTAAGGTAGACTCTTATAAATTTATTGGAAAAGGTGTAGTAGCAGGAATTCCATTTCCGGTTATTCTTCTTCTGATTCTTTACCTGATTGCACATTATCTTCTGACACAGACAAGCTTCGGACGTAATGTATATGCTTTCGGCGGAAACAGAGAAGCAGCAAGATTATCCGGTATCCGTGTAAAGTATACAGAATGGATGGTATACGTATTTAATGGTCTTATGAGTGGTATTGCAGCGATTGTTCTTACAGCGCGTCTTGGTTCAGCACAGTCTACAAGCGGCGAGGGAATTGAGATGGATGCTATTGCAGCAGTTATCCTTGGAGGAACAAGTTTAAGCGGTGGAAGCGGATTTGTTCTGCCTACAGTTGTAGGTGCAATGATTATGGGTATTATTGATAATATCCTTACTCTTATGAATGTGAATCCACATGCAACCAATATTGTAAAAGGTGCAGTTGTTCTGATTGCAGTTCTGGTGGATAAAAAAGTAAAAGATCTGTCCGCAAAGGCAGAATAAAAATAAAAAAATACAAAATTAAAAAAGAAAAAGAAAGGCAGGTATTTTTTATGAAAAAGAGAAATTTAGCATTATTAATGGCAGGAGCAATGGCAGCCACATCCTTAATGGCAGGCTACACACTTGTAATGGCAGATGAAAAAGAAGGATATACAATCGGACTTGCTATGAACACACAGACAAATCCTTTCTTTGTAACAGTAAAAGAAGGTGTTCAGAAAGCCTGTGATGAAAGAGGCATTGAACTGATTGTAACAGATGCACAGGACGATCCGGCCATTCAGCAGAAAGATGTCGAGAACCTGATTACAAAGAAACCGGACGCAATCATTATTGATACATGTGATTCTGACGCTATCGTATCTTCTGTAGAAGCTTGTAATGAAGCTGGAATTCCTGTATTTACTATGGACCGTGAAGCAAATGGCGGAGAAGTTATTTCTCATATCGGATATGATGCAATCAAATCTGGCAAACTTGCAGGTCAGTTTTTAGCAGATACTCTGGAAGGCAAAGGAAAAATCGTAGAGCTTCAGGGTGTTATGGGAACAAACGTTGCCCAGAACCGTTCCGAAGGATTTAATGAAGTAATCAAAGAAAATCCGGATATGGAAATCGTTGCATGTCAGGTTGCAGATTTTGACCGTGCAAAAGCTATGAGCGTTATGGAAAATATTTTACAGGCAAATCCGGAAATTGACGGATTATACGCTGCAAATGACGAGATGCTTTTGGGAGCATTAGAGGCAATCGAGGGCGCAGGACGTACAGATGAAATCGTAAAATGCGGATGTGATGCTCTTGACGAGACAATGGACGCTATCAGAGACGGAAGCGTAGAAGCGACAATTGCAGAGCCTCCATTCTTCCTTGGAAAAGCAATCTTAGAGACAGCTTACAATTATCTGGAAGGCGAAGAAGTAGAAGAAGTAGTTATTCTTGACAACCAGCTTGTAACAAAAGACAATGTAGATGACATTGTAACAAAAGAATAAAAAGCAATGATGAAACGATAACAGGAGATGTGCGGGGATATTATGCCCGCACATCTCTTTTTTTCAGGATATAAATACTGCATCCGGAAAAGAGCAGGAAGAAGATAACAGTGGAAAAAAGAAATGGCAGCAATCCGTTCTGAAGGCTGTCCTCTGTTTTGTTTGAGTTCATTCCCATAAGCATAAGGGCATAAGGGCAGAAATATCCAAGACCTTTGTTGCTGAAAAGAAATCCTGCAATACTTCCTATAAGGGCTATGCCGATGGGAATAGAGAAGCTTCGGATTATCATGGAAAGAAAAAGCTGTAAAGCCCCAATGGCAATGGCGGCGAGAGTTCCACGGAAAAGCCAGGTGAAGATTTCAAACGGCGGAAATCCGGAAAATCCTACAAGTTTTCCTGCAATCAGATAGAGAATACCAATCCAGAACTGGGTAAATAAAGTGACTTTAAAAATAATGGCAAGCTTTCCAAAATAAACAGAGGAGACGGAAACAGGAGCAGTCATCAGTACATTCCAGTTATTGTGAAGGTGTTCCAGTCGCCAAAGGTAGGAGCAGTAAAGTGCAATCAGGGGCGCATAAAAAAAGTTTGCATAAAATAAAGTTACCTGTGTCCACAGGGAATACCATTTCTGGGTAAGAATCCCTGTATTCTGTATATAGTTAAATCCTCCCATAATGGCCGGAATTACAGGGATAAAAATGCAGGCAAAGAAAATAACAGAGTGTTTTAATTTTTTATTTTCTGCCTGGATACATCGAAAAAGCATGGTTCAGACCTCCTTTTTTTGAATCAGCGTTCTGCACAGAAGAAAGGCTGCAGTACAGAATACAAGAAACAACAGAAATGTGGAAACAGGGAAAGGAATTTCATAATAAGTGGAAATTCTTGTAGTTTTGTTCCAATTTAATCCCGTTGTGGAGAAGACTGCAAAATATCCCCATAGAACAAGACGCATGATATTTGCCGGGAAAAACAGGGAGAACAGTCCTAAAAAAGAGCCTGCAAGTCCAACAATAAGTGGAAGAATCTGATTGTGGGAAAACAGGGATAACATTTCCTGCAGGAGAAGAAGGGCTGTTGCCACAGAAAATCCGCTGATAAAAAACAGGAGAAGATGTTTCCACGGGATTTCCTGAGTAAAGCCGAAAAGCTTTCCTGACAGAGGAATCAGAGCAGTTTGTCCTACAAAAAACAGAACCAGATATTTCATGCCCATAAGAAATTTACAGTCGAAAAAATGTCCGCGTTTTTCAAGAGTAAACAGGATTTTCATGGTGTCTCCCTTTACTTCCATATCACAGATCCGGCTTGCCACAACAGAAACCATAAGAGGAACCAGAATGGCGTTCATAACAGGATACTGATAAAGAAGGGAAAAATATCCGAAGGGAAGTTCCTCCTGTTTGATTCCTTTTAAAAGGAATAAAGTCCAGAAAAATAAAAGAGCAAGAAAGGCGGCAGGAACCAGAATATTTCGTTTTCCTTTCTGTTTCATGGCCTCCGCCTTTAATTCGCAGAAAATATTCATAAGCTCACCTGCTTTCCGATTAATTGAAGGAAGATGTCTTCCAGACTCATTTGCTGTTCATTCAGACGAAGAATACCAATACCAGACTGTACAAGAATGTTTACGGCTTTGATTACCGCTGCGTTATCGGTTTCTTTCAGACAGAGATTTTTTCCCTCGAAGGAGGCGGAAAATCCGAAGTTTAAAAGAAAGGAAAGAGCCTCAGTATCGTTGTCTGTTTTGAGAATCAGACGGGAGTGGCTGTGTTTGTGGAGGGCAGATAAGCTGTCCTGAAAAATCAGCTCTCCCTGATTAATAATCCCCACATGCGTGGCCATCTGGTCGATTTCACTTAAAAGGTGGCTTGATACAAGAACTGTCATGCCATACTGGTTGGGAAGAGCGCAGATAAGTTCGCGCATCTCCTGGATTCCGGCAGGATCAAGACCGTTTGTGGGTTCGTCCAGAAGAAGAATTTTCGGATTTCCAAGAAGGGCGGCAGCAAGACCGAGACGCTGCTTCATACCAAGAGAATATTGGGAAACTTTTTTGTCCTTCTGTTTTTCCATGCGGACAATCTTCAAAACGCGCTGAATTTCGGATGGGGGAACATTTTTTAAAGTGCAGATGATTTCAAGATTTTCAGTTCCGCTTAAATGTCCGTAATAGGAAGGGGATTCTATTAGAGAACCGGTGTTTCGTAAAACAGAAAGCCGGTTCTTTTCATTTACTTCTTTTCCAAGAACCGTGATTTTTCCTTTAGAGGGCTTGATAAGCCCCAGGATCATTTTCATAGTTGTGGATTTTCCGGCGCCATTGGGTCCGAGAAAGCCGTAAATGCTTCCCCCCGGAACACGTAAATCCAGATCTTTTACTACGTCTTTTTTACCATATTTTTTTGTCAGTGAATCTGTTGTAATGACAGTTCCCATAACTGTTTGCCTCCTCTTTGTTTTGATACTGGAAGTATAGCAGGATAAGATTAGTTAAGACTTAACCTTACCTTATGTTTTCCTTAAATTTTTCCGGAAAAGATGAAATCAGAAGAAAAGTTTTTTATAATAGAAAAAAATACAAGGAGAAAGAGGGAATTTCTATGAATATATATGACAGGAAAATACTAATGGTGGACGATAATCAGGAGCTTGTTGTCATGATACGCCGCATTCTGGAACAGAGCGGATATAAAAATGTAGTTTCGGCTCATTCGGCAGCGGATGGTTTTCGGATTTTTAAGGAAGAAAAGCCAGAGCTCGTAATTCTTGACGTCATGCTCCCGGACGGAGACGGTTTTTCGCTTTTCTGTAAAATGAGGGAGATTTCCGGTGTTCCGATTTTGTTTCTTTCTGCAAAAGACGAAGATCAGGATCGGCTGTTCGGACTTGGACTGGGCGCAGATGATTATATTACAAAACCTTTTCTTCCACAGGAGTTGATTTTAAGGGTGGGAGCTATTTTAAAGCGCTCATATCAGTTTGCCGGAGAAAAAGAAGAAACAGAAATTTATTTTGGGGAACGGGTTGTGGATTTTAACAGGGCTTCTGTTACCTTTCATGGAGAGGAAACATTTTTTACAGCAAAAGAGCTGGCTCTTTTGAAAAAACTTTACGAAAACAGAGGAAAAATTGTAACCTTTGATGCACTTTGTAATGCTGCGTGGGGAGATTCTTATTATGGATATGAAAATACGCTGATGGTACATATCCGCCACCTCAGAGAAAAAATTGAAGAGGAGCCTTCAAGTCCGAAATGGATTCTGACAGTCCGGGGACTTGGGTATCGGTTAAGTACAGAGGAGGCAGGAAAAAAATCATGAAGAGCATGATGAAAATTATAAGGAGATACTGCGTTACGGCAGGACTTATTATTTTTACACTGATTTTGGCAAACGGAGCCGCTTTTTTATACTGGGGATATCAAAAGGCTATGGAATCAGGAGAGACAGAAGGGGTACGTGCCGGTATGGACGAGATTTCCGGAGAGCTTTCTGTGGAAAACGAAAAGGCGGTCATGTCTGAAAGGGGGATTAATGCCCTTTCAAAAGAGACAGAATTTCAGTGGGCAATGGCGCTCAACCAGAAGGGAGAGGTAATCTGGAACTGGAATCTTCCGGAGGAAATTCCCTTGTTTTATAGCCTTACGGATGTGGCGTCATTTTCCAGATGGTATCTTTGTGATTATCCTGTCCGCGTATGGGAAAAAGGGGAAACGCTCTTTGTGTTTGCATCGCCGAAAAATATGTATTCAAAATATGTCTGGGAATTTCGGATTGAAGAAATAGATAAGATTCCTGTTTATATAAAATGTGGTTTTTTTCTGAATATATCTGTGATTGTTTTTTTTATCTTAGCTCTTGGATGGCGATTTTATAAGGCGCTGAAACCTGTGGGAGAGGGGATTGACCGGCTTTCCCGACAAGAGCCTGTACAGATCAGAGAAAAGGGAATTGCAGCGGAGATGGCAGGAAAACTGAACAGAACCTCAAGTATTTTGCAGAAACAAAAGGAGAAGCTGGAGCAGAGAGACAGGGCGAGGACAGAGTGGATTGCAGGAGTTTCCCATGACATCCGAACGCCCCTTGCTCTTATTGTGGGATATTCAGACGAGCTTTCCAGGGAGAATAACCTTGGAAGTGAGGAGAAAAAGAAGGCAGAGATGATCTGCCGCCAGAGCCTTGTGATTCGACAGCTGATCCAGGATTTGAATTTAACCTCAAAGCTGGCTTATCATGTCCAGCCACTTCATAAAATCGAGTTTTCACCGGCGATTCTTTTGCGGGAATGTGTGGCAGAATTTTATAATGAAGGATTGGAACAGAATTATGAAATAGAAGTGCTTGTTATGGGGGAAGGAGAGCGGGTGAGACTTACCGGAGATCAGGGACTCTGGAAGAGGGCGCTTCGCAATCTTCTTGGAAACAGTATCCGACACAATCCTTTCGGCTGTCGGATTAAAGCCGCCTTAAAAATACAGGAGGGAAGCATATGCTATGAAATTCGGGATTCCGGTCCGGGGATTCCGGGAAAAATTGCAGATATACTGGAAGGAAAAGGAAGTGAGGCAGAGGAGAGCGTTCATATTATGGGACTTTGCCTTGTGAGCCAGATTGCAGCTGTACATGGAGGGGAGCTGCAGTTTATAAGAAGAGAGAAGGACGGCTGCGACATCCGTCTTGTGCTGGGAAAGAAGGAGTAAGATTCTGGTGAAATATAAGTTGACAAATAAAGTTGTCAATGATAAAATGAATATGACAAGTAAAATTGTCATATTGACAAGAAAATAAGTCATTTTTTGAGGGGGGGGGGTAAAATGCCACTGGAAAATCGGTTAAAGGAGTACAGGGCGCATCTTGGAATTAATCAGTCTGATATGGGAAAGCTTGCAGGCGTGTCAAGACAGACGATCAGCTTGATAGAAAGAGGAGATTATTCTCCGTCTGTTACTCTGGCATTGAAACTTGCTAAAATATGTCAGGTAACAGTGGAAGACATTTTTACCTATGTTGAGGAGGAACAAAATGGAGAAGAATAAAAAACATACATATCTGCACTATGCTTTGCTGTTTCTTCTGTTTACAGGAGGAGGCGCTGCTGCAGGCGCGGCGTTCAGTGCCAGTGGAATTGAAATTTACATTTCCGGCAGTATGGCAGCAGCGGGGGACGTGATCTTAAAAGGCGTAGGGGAAAATATGATTCTTCTGATGGTTCTCGATGTTGCAATAGCTGTAATCCTGGGAGAGGCGTCTCTTTCCAGAATGAAAAAACTGTCTGTTTTTTTGGAAGCGGCGGAGGACGAAGAGGCAGACCGTCTGGAATATAAAATTGAAAAAGCGGGGTCTGTGGGAATTATCGGAAGCCAGACTGCCATTGTGGCAGGAATCATTCTTGTAGCTTTGTGGTATTCGGATTTTTCCAGAAATCCGGGAAATAAAGAGAGTATTGTCCTTGCAGGCGCCGTACTTTTGATCGCGGGCTGTTTTTACCAGGGCTTCTGGCAGGTGCGGTATGTGAAGCTGATCCAGAAGATGGAACCTGCAAAAAAAGGCGATCCGACGTCTATGAAATTTCAGAAGCAATGGCTGGAAAGCTGTGACGAGGCGGAAAAAATGCTGATTTATCAGAGCTGCTACAGGACCTACTGTTTTATGTCGGTTCTGCTGCCGTTTATCACAGTAGTTACAATGCTTGGACATCTGTTTTATAATACGGGGCTTCTCGCCATATTTGTGGTGGGATTTCTGTGGATTGCTATGGTATCTGTATACTGTTATTTCTGCACGGTAAGCAGAAAAAGAAAATTAAACAGAAATTAAGGGAGGAATTGTATGAAACTGGAAGTGAGAAACCTGAGAAAGTCGTTTGGGGAAAAGGAAGTGCTTCACGGAATTTCCTTTTCCGTAAAAAGTGGAAGCGCCCTTGGTCTTCTGGGAAGAAACGGCGCTGGAAAAACAACAACAATTCGTATTCTTATGGACGTATTTAAGGCAACAGAAGGAAGCGTGCTTCTTGATGGAAAACCGTTTGTTCCAAGAGAATATCAGATAGGGTATCTTCCCGAGGAGAGAGGACTTTATCCGAAAAAAACAGTGAGCGAGCAGCTTATATACATGGGAATGCTCCGTGGGTTAAGCCAGAAAACTGCAAAAGAAAGCACAGAGCGCTGGCTTGAAAAGATGGGAGTTTCCCAGTATGCAAAGCAAAAGCTTGAAACGCTTTCCAAAGGAAATCAGCAGAAGGTTCAGCTTGCCCAGACACTTGTTTGCGAGCCGGATATTATTATTCTTGATGAGCCTTTTTCCGGGTTGGACCCGGTAAATTCCCAGATTTTAAAAGACGTAATCAGGGAGCAGATTGAAAAAGGAAAGCTTGTGATTTTTTCCAGTCACCAGATGAGCTATGTGGAGGAGTTTTGTGAGGACATTGCTATTTTAAATCATGGGGAAGTAGTTTTAAGCGGAGATTTGAAGGAAATTAAAAGAGAGTTTGGAAAAGACAGACTTGTTTTATCAAGCCTTGAGGAAGCCCCGGAGACTCTTGCAAGACGTCTTTCTGATACGATGTTCCATCTTCTTGAGGTGGAAAAGGTGCAGAGGGACAGAGTGATTATCAGAGAAAAAGAACCGGGAAGAAAGAAGGAGATCCTGGAAGGTCTTCTTGCCCAGGACGTAGATCTGGAATATTTCGGCTTATATGAGCCGTCTCTTAATGACATATTTGTGGAAAAGGCAGGTGACGAAGCATGAAACAGTTTTTAACCGTATTAAAATTTGAGCTGAATAATTATTTTAAAAATAAAAGCTTTATCATTACAACGGTTGTATTTGCCATTTTACTGGCGGGCGTTGTCATTGTGCCCACTTTTATTCCGGGGCTTCTGGGAGGAAAAGACACGGTGGAGGAGCAGAAGGAAGCTGAGGAAAATCTGGACGCTCTTGGAATTTATGCCACAACAGACGAGGTGAAAGATCTGGACAGCCTTCTTTATCGTATGCCTGCTGACTGGAAGATCTATGAAGATGAAAAGTCTCTTAAAAAAGCAGTAAAAGACGGAGAGACAGAGGCTGGATTTATTCTTAAGGGGGCTGGAGATGTCACTTATGTAGTAAATGATATGGAGATGAGCGACAGAAAATCAGATACTTTCCGGGAAGCACTTTTTGAGGAGATTAAGGAACAGAAACTTCTCGAAGCAGGGATTTCAAAGGAAGAAATTGAATCTATGGAAAATATGCAGATCAGTGTAACCTCAGAAATCCTGGGCAAGAACAGTGCAAAAAATTATATGTATACTTATATTCTTGTGTTTATTCTTTACTTCCTGATTCTTTTCTATGGACAGATGATTGCGGTTGCAGTCACAACAGAGAAAAGCAATCGTGCCATTGAGATTCTTGTGACAAGCGTAAATCCAAACAGCCTGATTTTTGGAAAAGTTCTTGCCGGAGCAATCGCAGGTATCCTGCAGATGACAGTAATCCTTGGCGCAGGCTTCGGAGCGTATCATATGTTTAAGGATAAATGGGGCGGAATGCTTGATTTCCTTTTTGACATTCCCGGAAAAGTGCTCCTGTCCTTTATTATATTTGGAATTTTAAGCTATCTTCTTTATGCTTTTATTTACGGAGCCCTTGGCGCGATGGTTTCAAAAACAGAGGATATAAGCAAAAGCTCCTCTACCATTACCTTTATATATGTAGCTTCCTTTTTAATTGGAATGTTCTGCCTTTCAGATTGTAACGGGCTTCTTGCAAAGGTTGCCTCGTTTATTCCATTTACTTCCGGAAACGCTATGTTTATCCGCATTTCTATGGGAAGTGTGGCTGTGTGGGAGATTCTGGTGTCAGGCGTGCTTCTTGCAGGTTCCTGCGTGGTGACGGGAATTCTTGCGGCAAAGCTGTTCCGTTTTGGAACACTTCATTATGGGAATCCTCTGAAAATCAGAAGTGTACTGAAAAAACTGAAGCAGCAGTGAGATATAACAATCAATATTCTGGAATTTTGTTTGACGACTGGGAGGAATAAGAATGGATAAAAAGAGAATCAGTCAAATTAAAGAACAGTTTGATTTTGTTATACATAGAGATGAAAATGCCAAAATTGAATTTTGGTATGCACGTGAGTTAATGGTATTGTTGGGGTATGAACGATGGGAAAATTTTGATAAGGTAATTTCCCGTGCAATGGATTCCTGTGAAACCGGTGGTATCGAGGTGTCTGACCATTTTCGTGAGATTACGAAAATGGTTGCGTTGGGAAGCGGTGCACATAGAAAAGTGAAAGATTATATGCTGACCCGATATGCCTGCTATTTAATTGCTCAAAACGGTGATCCCAAAAAAGAAGAAATTGCGTTTGCACAAAGTTATTTTGCAGTACAGACTAGAAAACAGGAACTGATAGAGGAACGAATTGCCTTAATTGAGCGTACCGAAGCTCGTGGCAGACTGCGTGAATCTGAAAAACGTCTTTCGCAGAATATTTATGAACGTGGTGTTGATGATGCTGGATTTGGTCGCATTCGCTCTAAGGATGATCAGGCTCTGTTTGGCGGTCATACCACGATGGATATGAAGGTACGGCTGGGAATAAAAGATAATCGTCCACTTGCAGATTTTTTGCCGACTTTAACGATTGCAGCAAAGAATCTGGCGACAGAGATGACAAATTACAATGTGGAAGAAAAAGATTTGCAAGGTGAGAGAGCCATTTCAGGAGAACATGTACAGAATAATCTGTCTGTGCGTGAAATGTTAGGGCAACGTGGAATCAAGCCGGAAGACTTACCGCCTTCTGAGGATATTAAAAAATTAGAGAGACGCGTAAAAACGCAGGAGAAAAAGTTAGCGGCACAGGCGGGGAAACTGCCGGAATTGCCATTAGACGAAGAGCAGTGAGAAACTCTGCATAAAAAACAAGAATACGGATATACTTTACAAAAAACAGAAACAGGAGGTGCTGCTTATGCAGTGCCTCCTTTTCACAGGATATGGAGGAATGTTTTATGTGGGGTATTATCATTGCATTAATCTCAGGAGCACTTATGAGCGTGCAAGGCGTGTTTAATACAGAGGTGACGAAGCAGAGCAGCTTGTGGGTATCTACAGGCTGGGTACAATTTTCTGCTCTCCTTGTATGTGTGGCGGCCTGGTTTTTTACAGGAAGAGAAAGCGTCAGTGCACTGTGGCAGGTGGATAATAAGTATACACTTTTAGGCGGTGTGATCGGCGCGTTTATTACGGTTACGGTTATTCAGAGCATGAGCCTTCTGGGACCGGCAAAGGCGGCTATGCTCATTGTAATTTCCCAGCTTGCAGTGGCTTACGTAATTGAATTATTTGGTCTTTTTGGTGTAGAGAAGGCTGCTTTTGAATGGAGAAAAATTATGGGAATGCTCATTGCCATTCTCGGAATTGTAATTTTTAAATGGCAAAAATAAAGATTGGTATTGTAAAAGTTTCCATAGTTCGTTAAAATAAGGTATGGTTTGTATGAAAATGGGGCATTTGTTTTTTCGAACAGGAAAGGAAGTGACCCAGCCATGAAAAAGAAAGCTGCTTTATTAAGTATCTGGCTTTTATGTGCGGCAATGGCAGGTTGTCGTGACAGGGAAGCGGAGTTTTTAAAGGAAGCAGAGGAGACTGATGCGGGAGAAGATGAGGAGCAGGAAAATACGCCTGTACCCTCGGAAATACCGGAATTTACAGAGTCTCCGAAGAAACAGGAAATATATGTAGATGTATGCGGGGCCGTGGCAGAACCGGGAGTGTTCTGTCTTCCGGAAGGAAGCCGTGTGTTTCAGGCAATCGATGCAGCAGGAGGATTTCTTCCCGAGGCGGCAGAAAATTATGTGAATCGCGCACAGGGGCTTTCTGACGGGGAACAGCTTTATGTTCCTACAAAGGAAGAAGCGCTTACAATGGAGCGGACAGATACGGTGTCTTCCGGGGAAAAGAACGGAGAAGCGCTTGAGAGCGGCACGGAACATGCAGGAAAGGTAAACTTAAATACTGCAGATGAAACAGAGCTTTGTACTCTGACAGGAATCGGAGCGTCCAAAGCGAAGGCGATTATTGCATACAGGGAGGAAAACGGTCCCTTTGCATCCATAGAAGACCTGATGAAGGTTGAGGGGATTAAGGAAGGGACTTTTCATAAAATCAAGGATGAAATAGAAGTGGGATAAAGGAGAAATTAAATGAGCAGGAAAGTATTGGTAGTAGATGACGAAAAACTGATTGTAAAAGGAATCCGTTTCAGTCTGGAACAGGACGGGATGGAAGTGGACTGCGCCTACGATGGTGAGGAAGCTCTTGAGAAGGCGAAAGAGAATAAATACGATATTATTCTTCTTGATCTGATGCTTCCCAAGATGGACGGATTTGAGGTATGCCAGCAAATTCGTGAATTTTCCAACGTTCCCATTGTCATGCTTACTGCCAAGGGGGAGGACATGGATAAGATTCTGGGACTGGAGTACGGTGCTGATGATTATATAACAAAGCCTTTTAACATTCTGGAGGTTAAGGCGCGCATTAAGGCGATTATCCGCCGTGCAGGAAGTGACCGTGAGGAGAAAGAAAAGGCAAAGACAAAGGAAATCGGAGATCTGAAAATGGACTGCGAGGGAAGAAGAGTCTTTATCGCGGGACGGGAAATTAATCTGACAGCAAAAGAATTTGACGTTTTGGAGCTTCTTGTGTTTAATCCCAATAAGGTATATAGCCGTGAAAACCTGCTGAACATTGTGTGGGGATATGAATACCCGGGTGATGTGAGAACAGTGGATGTACATATCCGACGTCTCCGTGAAAAAATTGAGGCAAATCCCAGTGAGCCAAAATACGTGCACACCAAATGGGGTGTGGGATATTATTTCCAGGCATAAGGTAAGCTATGAAGGAAAAAGCAAAGAAAAAAAACTTTTTAAAAAGTCTTCGCTTTCGTATCTTGATTATTCTGATTATTCTGGGAATTGTGCCAAGTGTCATTGTAACAAGAACGGTCATCACAAATTATGAGGATAAAGCCATTGCAAACAGAAGTGCAAGCGTGAGAAGCCAGTGTGACATTTTGTGCAGCCTGTTAATACAGGAAAATTATCTCAACAACTCCAGCTCGCAGGTTGTGAACAGCAAGCTGGAGTTGTTGTCTAATATTTACAGCGGAAGGATTATTCTTGTAGACAGGGACTTCAGAGTAGTAAAAGATACGTATGGTGCAGATGAGGGAAAGACACTTATTTCTCCTCTTGTAGTAAAGTGTTTTCAGGGAAAGAAGCCGGAGCGTTTTGACAGCAGGAATCAGACACTGCAGATGGCAGTTCCCATTGTAAGTCCGGATGTAAAACAGCTTCAGGGAGCTATGCTTGTAACGGTTTCCACAAGTGAGATTGCAGCGACTATTGACGCACTGGAACAGAGAGAGGTTCTTATTGTTGGATGCATTATTGTGCTTTCCATTTTTCTTGGATATATTCTCTCTACGATTCTTGTAAAGCCTTTTGCAAGAGTGACAAAGGCAATCGAGGATTTGACAGACGGCTATCAGAATGAAGATATTTCTGTACCGGATTATACAGAGACAGCTCTGATCACAGATGCGTTTAACAAGATGCTGGGACGGATGAAGGTGTTGGATGAATCGAGACAGGAATTTGTTTCCAATGTGTCTCACGAGCTGAAGACCCCTATGACTTCCATGAAGGTGCTTGCAGATTCGCTTGTAGGTCAGGAAGGTGTTCCGGAAGAGCTTTATCAGGAGTTTCTTTCTGATATTACAGCGGAGATTGACAGGGAGAATAAGATTATTTCCGACCTTCTTACCCTTGTAAAAATGGATAAGAAGGCAGATAATATAAATATTTCTCATATGGATATCAATCATCTTCTGGAGGATATTTTAAAACGCCTTCGCCCTATTGCAGATATGAGAAATATCGATTTGATTCTGGATTGTTTCCGGCCTGTGGAGGCAGATGTGGATGAAGTGAAATTTACTCTTGCAGTGAGCAATCTTGTGGAGAACGGAATTAAGTACAATGTAGATGAAGGCTGGGTTCGTGTTTCTCTGGACGCAGACCATAAATATTTTTATGTGACAGTGGCAGATTCGGGAATGGGTATTCCGGAAGAGTCCATAGAGCGGATTTTCGAGCGCTTTTATCGCGTGGATAAATCCCATTCAAAGGAAATCGGAGGAACAGGTCTTGGACTTGCCATTACAAGAAGTACAATAGCCATGCACCACGGAACGATTAAAGTATTCAGTAAGGAAGGGGAGGGAACTACGTTTTCCGTCCGCATTCCGCTGTCATATATTCCATAGGAGGTGCAATGGTGAAGAAAATATGGAAGCTGCTTCTTCCTGTTCTGCTTCTCTGTATTGCCGTTTCCGGCTGTACCATAGAGGAAGAATCCCGGCAGGAGGAAGACAGTAAATATCGTTTTTATTATCTGAATGCATCGGAGACAGGTTTGGAAAGCGAGCCGTATACTCCAAAAGAGGAGACGGCAGATTTTATGCTTCCGGATCTTATGAGCCGGTTAAATGCAAAAGAGGACAGTCTGTCCGGAATCAGTCTTCTTCCGGAAGAGGTGGAAATTACCTCTTATCAAATTGCGGATACTGTTTTAAGTGTAGAATTTAACAGTCGGTATAAAAAGATAAGTGCGGCAAGAGAGGTGCTCACAAGAGCCGGGGTTGTAAAAACTCTTTTGCAAATTCCGGGAATAGAGGCTGTTAAGTTTTATATAGGACAGGAAGAACTGAAAAATTCAAAAAAAGAGCCGGTAGGGGAAATGAATGAGAATACCTTTGCAGAGGTTTCCTCAAAAGATATAGGAACTTATCGCTCAGATACATTTACTCTTTATTTTACAGATAAAGAGGGAAAGCATCTTGTGGAAGAGAAACGAAAAGTATATTACAGGCACAATATTCCAAAGGTGCGAGTGGCTCTTGAACAGCTTGCAAAAGGGCCGATGGAAGAAAATCATTTTCAAACGATACCGGAGGATACCAGGCTTTTAAATGTTACAGTGGCAGATGGCGCATGTTACGTTGATGTTAATCCTGTATTTGTAGATTATGCGCTTACGAATGTAGAAGAAAGCATTCCGATATACTCCGTTGTGAATACTGTCCTTGCAGCCTGCGATGCAGAGAAGGTGGAGATTTCCGTTTCAGGGCAGAGAGAAGTGGTTTTTCGTGAAAATATGAATCTTTATAACTTTTATAAGTGGAATGAGGATATTATTTCCGGAAAGGATAAAGAAGAATGACAAAACGCCCGCTTTGTCTGGTATGTCTTTTTCTGATGCTCTTTCTGGTGACAGGAGACTGGCTTGGATTTCCTTTTGTACGGGGAAATCCACTGCCGGATTACCTGAAAGAGTGGATAAAAGAGCACCCGGAAGGTGTCATATGTGGAGAAGTCAAAAGCTTCCGGGATACCGAATTTTCTCAGACAGTCAGTCTGAAAGAAGCATATCTTATTTACAAATCAAAAAAAATTCCAATAAAAAATATAACTGTATATTTAAAGAAAAGAGAAGAATTAAAGCCGGGGATGTATCTTTGCGTTCGCGGTGTTATTGAAGAACTCCCTCTTCCCCGAAATCCGGGAGAGTTTAATGCAAGGCAGTATTATGCCTGCGAGCATATGTATTATTCTGTGAAAAAGGGGGTGGTTCTGAAAAAAGGAAAAGAGGGAAACGTATACCAGACTCTTTTATTTCAAATCCGGGAATATTTAAACGGTGTTCTGGAACAAACTGCAGGGGAGGCCGCTCCTGTTTTTTCTGCAATGGTTCTGGGTGAAAAGGGAGAACTTCCAAAAGAAACGAAAATGCGCTATCAGATGGCAGGGATTATTCATATTTTAGCTATCAGCGGTCTTCATATCAGTCTTCTTGGTTTGGGGCTTTATGAGCTTTTGAAAAAAGCGGGTATTGGTATATGGGGCGCTGGATTTCTTTCTCTTATTGTCATGATTTTTTACGGAGAAATGACAGGAGAAAGCGTCTCTGCCATGCGGGCTGTTTCCATGTTTCTTATTGCAACAGGCGCAAAGATTCTGGGAAGAATTTACGACATGATGACGGCGCTTTCCGTCTCTGCCATGATTCTCCTCCTGGAATCTCCGGCATATTTATACAGTACCGGTTTTCTTCTTTCTTTTGGTGCTGTTCTTGGAGTAGGCGCAGTTCTCCCGGTATTTTTTAAGTTTTTCGGTGTGAAAAATAAAATCTTAAAAAGTCTCATGGGTTCTGTGTGCGTACAGCTCACCACACTTCCTGTTATGCTTTGGTTTTACGGAGAGGTTTCCATAATCGGAATTTTTTTGAATCTTTTCGTGCTGCCAACAGTGGGTATCGTTCTTGTAAGCGGTGTTTTTACGGCTTTGATAGGTTGTGTGTTTCCGGGGCTCGCTGTGTGTATTGCGATTCCGGGAAGGCTAATGCTTTTTGCATATGATAAGCTTTGCAGGCTTGGAGCGTCCCTGCCTTTTTCTACATGGACGCCGGGGAAGCCTGAAATCTGGCAAGTGGTAATTTACTATGTGTTTTTATTTTTGCTTACAGGAGCGATGTTGTTCTTTTTAAAGAAACAGATAAAAAATGTTCATACCCTCCGGGCAGTGAAAGGAGGGGTTTTCGTGATTCTTACGCTGGCTCTTTTTGTGCTGAGCAGGAGAGACAGACAATATATGGAAATTACCTGTCTTGATATTGGACAGGGAGATGCCATTGCGGCGCATCTTCCCACAGGAGAAGTGTTTCTCGTTGACGGAGGAAGCAGCAATAAAAAGAACATCGGGCAGTACCAGCTTCTTCCATTTTTGAAAAATCAGGGGATTTCCTATGTGAATGCTGTTTTTATTTCTCATACAGACGAGGATCATATAAGCGGAGTACGTGAGATTCTGGAATACATGGAGAAAGGGTTGATTTCTCTGAAAATCGGCAATCTTATTCTTCCGGGAATCAGTGAAAAACCGGAGGCGTGGAAGGAGCTTAAATGTCTTGCGGAAAAAGTGGGAATCCAGGTGTATACGGCAAACGGAGGAGATGCTTTCTGCATAGGAGAGGGAGAAATTTCCGTTCTTTCTCCGGAGAAGGGCGCATTGGGGGAAAATGTAAACGAAGATGCTGTAGTATTTCTTTTTTCTTATGAGGATTTTCATGGACTGTTTACAGGGGATATAGGAGAAGAGACAGAAAAGAAACTGCTTCCGGTTCTTTCTGATGTAGATTTTTTGAAGGTGGGACATCACGGCTCCGGCTATTCTTCCAGTCAGGCGTTTCTTGATAAAATAAAGCCGGAAGTATCTATAATTTCCTGTTCGAAATCCAATACATACGGACACCCTTCCCCTGAGACGATAAAACGCCTTGAAAAATCAGGAAGCAGGGTGGAGTATACTATGAAAAGCGGAGCAGTCACTGTATTTACAGACGGGAAGAAGGTGGGGGTAAGATGCTTTTTCCCTTCCTAAAAGCAGGATTTTGTGGTATTGTTTTATCATAATATAACATAGACAGGAGTTTTATCTTGAAAAGTATACAGGAAGACATAAAAACAGGAAATTTTAAACAGTCATATCTCCTTTTTGGGGAAGAAGCATATTTGAAGCAGCAGTATAAGGAAAAGCTTTTAAATGCCCTGAATCCGGACGGGGATACTATGAACTTCAGCCGTTATGAAGGAAAGGGAATCGATGTAAAGCAGGTTATTGACCTGTGTGAGACGATGCCTTTTTTTGCGGATAGAAGAATCATTCTTCTTGAGGATACCGGATTTTTTAAGAATAAGTGTGAGGAGCTGGCCGATTACATGAAAAGCCTTCCCGATTATCTTGTTCTTGTTTTTGCAGAATCTGAGGTGGACAAGAGAAGCCGTATGTATAAAGCGGTAAAAAGCAGCGGAAGAGTGACGGAGTTTGCAAAGCAGGATGAGAAGACACTGATGCGGTGGGCAGCAGGAATTCTTGGAAAAGAAGGGAAAAAAATCACACAGAGGGATATGGAGCTTTTTCTTACAAAAACAGGAACAGATATGGGAAATATCCGGATGGAACTGGAAAAGCTTGTTGCATATACAGAAGGGAAAGATATTGTTGCAGCGGAGGATATAGAGGCTGTGTGCGTGACGCAGACGACAAATAAGATTTTTGATATGGTACGCGCTGTTACAGAGAAGAATCAAAAAAAAGCGCTTGAACTGTATTATGATCTCCTTACCTTAAAAGAACCTCCTATGAGAATTCTGTTTCTTCTGGCGAAACAGTTCCGTCAGCTTCTTCTCACAAAGAAGATGGCAGGGGAGGGCGCATCTCAAAATGAAATTGCATCAAGACTGGGTGTTCCTTCCTTTGTAGTTCGAAACATATCTGCCTGCGCTCGTTCTTATACGGTGGAAGAACTGGAACGTGCAGTAGAGGATTTTGTGGACGCAGAGGAGGCGGTAAAGACAGGACGCCTTGGTGATGTGTTAAGTGTGGAGCTTCTGATTGTAAAATACAGCTCCGGAAGATAGAAAAAAGGCAGCCACATGACGGTATGGCTGCCTTTTCATTCTTACTTATAAGCTTATAATTAAAAACGAATAACTAATTATGCAATGCTGTTTACAGCTTTAGTTAAACGGGAAACTTTTCTTGCGCAGTTGTTTTTGTGATAAACACCTTTGGAAGTAGCTTTGCTGATTGTAGAGATAGCATCTTTTAATGCTGCTTCTGCTGCTGCTTTATCCTGATTTGCTACTGCTGCGTCTACTTTTTTAATGGAAGTTTTAACAGCAGAACGGATGGATTTGTTTCTCTCCGCTTTTGTTCTGTTTACTAAAATTCTTTTCTTTGCAGATTTGATGTTAGCCAATTTTGACACCTCCGATACGTATTTTAATAATGAAAATATTTTCTTCATGAGAACAGACACGGGCGTCCTCACGAAACATGCTTATTTAGCATAGTATAAATTTCTGCAAATGTCAATACATATTTCCACAAAAATTGCAAAAAATATAATATGCCAATATAGGGCATATTTATTCCGAGAAAAGAGAGGAACAGGCCATGCAGACAGGATACAGAATCAGAACAGACCTTGCACTGGAGACGCAGGAACGCTTTCAGGAGGAAAAAGTACAGGTGCGGGGCGTGGAGGTTCAGGAATACTATGATGAGGAAAAGGATATTCGTACTACAGTTGTGAAAATAAAGTCAGAAAACGGAGCAAGGACAATGGGGCGTCCCCAGGGGAATTATATAACCATTGAAGCGCCAAATTTATCTGTGCCGGACCAGGATTATCACAGAGAGGTGTCGGAGGAGCTTGCCCGCCATCTCAGGAAGCTGATTGATTTAAAAAAAGAAAAATCCATTCTTGTGGTTGGGCTTGGAAATCAGAGGATTACAGCCGATTCTCTTGGTCCTCTTGTTGTGGAAAATATGCGTATGACGCGTCATTTAATCCGGGAATATGGAAGGATGGGAATTGAAGGAGAGCAGCTTCACAGTATCAGTGGAATTGCTCCCGGAGTAATGGCACAGACGGGAATGGAAACCTCAGAGATTATAAGAGGAATCGTGCAGGAGACAAAGCCGGATGTTCTCATTGCCATAGATGCTCTCGCGGCCAGAAGTACAAAAAGATTGAGCAGAACCATTCAGATTACAGATACGGGAATCCATCCCGGTTCCGGTGTGGGAAATCACCGCCACGGTCTGACGGAAGAGAGTATGGGAATAAAAGTAATCGGGATTGGGGTTCCCACTGTGGTAGATGCTGCTACAATCGTGCATGATTCTATGTCACATCTTCTGGATGCGCTTGAGGAGACGGAACAGAAGGAATTTCTGGAGGAAATGATTTCTCCTCATCTTCACACTATGTTTGTGACACCGAAGGATGTGGACGAAACCGTAAAATATTTAAGTTTTACCATTTCGGAAGGACTTAATATGGCGGTTAGTTTATGACATAATTTATTTTGCGCTGTCATAGGATACCTTTAAAGAGGTGATTGTGTGACAAAATTTCAGAAAGCATTCTGCGTATGTTTAAGCCTGTGCTTTGTGACTGTTCTGGCATTTCTGCCAGAGCCATTTTTTCTGCGGGGAAATTTTTACAGGCAGATACCGCTTTATGACTTTCTGGAAAAAGAAGCGTGGAGTGATGCAGTAGAGACAGACGAGGCGACCTCTGAGCTGATTATGGAGAAAAATGCAGCATATCTTGCGGAAAAAGTGCAGGCGGAAAACGGCGCAGGTAAAAAAGAAACAGAAGCTGCTGCAGAAGCACCAAGACCTTCTGTGACGCCTGTGCAGGAAGAAAAGCTCTCTCCAGAACCGACAAAAGCACCTTCTGCAACACCCGTGCCTTCTCCGGTGCCGTCAGAACGACCTCTTCTCTCGCTCACACCGGAGGTTGTGAAGGAGGCGGCAGTGCAGCCGCATCCGGTTGCTGATTTGTCGCCGGAAGCGCTGGCAAATCCCGATTATTTTAAAGGTGAGTTTTTTATTGAGGATAAAAATGTGTCAATAAAAGAGGGGCTTCTTAATGCTGCGAAATTCCTGGAAAAGGATATGACCTTGAAGCAGGATGCGTCCGCACCTCAGATATTGATTTACCATAGTCATTCTCAGGAGGCTTTTATCGATTCCAGAGAGGGAAAAGTGGAGGATACCATTGTAGGAGTAGGAGATTATCTGAAATCCATTTTAGAAGAAAAATACGGTTATCATGTAATGCATGTCAAAGAGGAGTTTGATATGGCAGGTGGAGTGGAGGACAGAAGCAAAGCCTACGATTATGCAAGGGACTATCTTGAACCTTTTCTTGAAGAAAATCCCTCAATCGAGGTGATTATCGATCTTCACAGGGATGGAGTTGCCGAGAATCGACATCTTGTGACGGAAATTAACGGAAAGCCCACTGCGCAGATCATGTTTTTTAACGGGGTAAGCCGTACAGTAAGCCAGGGGGATGTATCGTATCTTCCCAATCCTTATATTGAGGATAACCTTGCTTTTTCTTTTCAGCTCGAATATCAGTCAGCACTCTATTATCCTGATTTTTACAGAGGGATTTACCTTGCAGGACTTCGGTATAATCTTCATCTTCGTCCGAAATCCATTCTCCTGGAAGCAGGGGCGCAGACCAATACGGTGCAGGAGGTGAAAAATGCGATGGATCCTTTTGCAGATATTCTTGACAGGGTGCTAAAAGGGAAGTGACAACAGGGGACTTTCTGTGATATAATGGGGAGAATCGAACATAGAAACAGAGGAGGACTCCTGGTGATAGAACAGAGTAAAATTCGTAATTTTTGTATTATAGCACATATTGATCATGGAAAATCCACGCTTGCGGACCGTATTATCCAGAAGACAGGTCTTCTGACAGAAAGAGAGATGCAGTCTCAGGTTCTTGATAATATGGAGCTTGAGAGGGAGAGAGGTATCACTATCAAATCCCAGGCAGTGCGCATTGTTTATAAGGCGCACGACGGAGAAGAGTATATTTTTAACTTGATTGATACCCCGGGACATGTGGATTTTAATTATGAGGTTTCCAGAAGCCTTGCAGCCTGCGATGGCGCAATTCTCGTAGTAGATGCGGCTCAGGGAATCGAGGCGCAGACACTTGCAAATGTGTACATGGCTCTTGACCATGATTTGGATGTTGTTCCCGTTATTAATAAGGTAGACCTTCCAAGTGCAGATCCGGAACGCGTCATTAATGAAATAGAGGATGTAATCGGTCTGGAGGCGCAGGATGCTCCGCGGATTTCTGCGAAGACAGGACTTAATGTGGAAGAGGTTCTGGAGCAGATTGTAACAAAGATCCCGGCTCCGTCAGGAGATGTGAACGCGCCTTTAAAAGCCTTGATTTTTGACTCCATATACGATCCGTATAAAGGTGTAATTGTATTTTGCCGTATTATGGACGGAAGTGTAAAAAAAGGTACACCGATCCGTATGATGGCAACCGGCTTTACGACCGAGGTTGTGGAGGTCGGATATTTTGGAGCAGGACAGTTTATCCCATGTGACGAGCTGACAGCAGGAACAGTAGGATATATTACGGCAAGTATTAAAAATGTAAGAGATACCCGTGTGGGTGATACCGTGACAAATAACGCTGAGCCATGCAGCGAGGCTCTTCCGGGATATAAGAAGGTAAATCCAATGGTTTACTGTGGACTTTACCCGGCAGACGGAGCAAAATACGGAGATTTAAGGGACGCTTTAGAAAAACTTCAGTTAAATGACGCATCTCTTTTCTATGAGCCGGAAACATCAATTGCCCTTGGTTTTGGCTTCCGCTGTGGTTTCCTTGGTCTTCTTCATCTTGAGATTATCCAGGAACGTCTGGAAAGAGAGTATAATCTTGACCTTGTAACAACTGCGCCGAGCGTTATTTATAAGGTTTATAAGACAAACGGGGAAGTGATTGATCTTACAAACCCCACAAACCTTCCTGACCCGTCAGAGATTGAATATATGGAAGAGCCGATGGTAAATGCGGAAATTATGGTGACCACAGAATTTATCGGGGCAATTATGGATCTTTGCCAGGAAAGAAGAGGTCAGTATATTGGTATGGAATATATGGAAGAGACGCGTGCACTCTTAAAGTACAAGCTGCCTCTTAATGAGATTATCTATGATTTCTTTGACGCACTGAAATCACGTTCCAGAGGATATGCATCTCTTGATTATGAACTTTGCGGTTATGAAAGAAGTGAGCTTGTGAAGCTTGACATTCTTGTAAATAAAGAAGAAGTAGACGCTCTTTCCTTTATTGTGCACGCAGATACTGCGTATGAGAGAGGAAGAAAGATGTGCGAAAAGCTGAAAGAGGAGATTCCGAGACAGCTTTTTGAAATTCCGATCCAGGCGGCTGTTGGAAGCAAGATTATTGCAAGAGAGACAGTAAAAGCCATGAGAAAAGACGTACTTGCCAAATGTTATGGCGGTGACATCAGCCGTAAGAAGAAGCTTCTGGAAAAACAGAAGGAAGGTAAGAAACGTATGCGTCAGATTGGAAATGTAGAGATTCCACAGAAAGCGTTTATGAGTGTCTTAAAGCTTGATGATAAGTAATGTTTGCCGGCAGGATTGCTGCCGGAGAGCGGAGTTTTTATGAAAAACAGAAAGAAAAGGTTTCTGGCAGTTTTGTCTTTTAGCTTTCTCTGTCTTTTCGCCGCCGGGTGTGGCTGCGGAAAGGAGAAGGACGAAAAAGAGGAAAAAGTTATGACAATTACTATAACGCCAGAGCCCAGTCCTACGCCTGCACCTGAGGAAGTGAATCCTGATGCAGTCGTAAAAAACGGAAATATAACGATGGTTAATCCATATCTGGCAGAGGAGAAAGCGGAATGAAAAGAAAGGATACTTCCTTTGAACTTTATATACATATTCCCTTCTGCGTCCGGAAATGCGCTTACTGCGATTTTCTTTCCGCACCGGGAAGTGAGGAGGCGAAAGCTTCCTATACAGAAGCTCTTTTGCGGGAAATTGAAGCAGTAAAAACAGAAAAAAGAGAAGTATCTTCCATTTTTGTGGGAGGAGGAACGCCGTCTGCGCTTTCTCCTTCTCTGATGGGAGATATTTTTGAAAAAATCCATAAAAGCTTTTCTGTAGCCCCGGACGCCGAAATTACAATAGAGGCAAATCCGGGGACTTTGTCTAAAGAGAAGCTTTTTTTGTACAGAAATGTGGGAATCAACCGCCTGAGTCTGGGATTGCAGTCCCCGGAGGCAGCAGAGCTTAAGAGCCTGGGAAGGATTCATACATATGAAGAATTTCTGGAAAGCTTTTCCCTTGCCAGGGAAGCAGGTTTCCAGAACATTAATGTGGATTTGATGTGCGCCCTTCCGGAACAGACGTATGAGGGATGGGTAAGAAATTTAAGGACAGTGGCGGCCCTTCACCCGGAGCATATTTCAGCATACAGCCTGATTATAGAAGAAGGAACGCCCTTTGCAAAAAGGAAGCTGAATCTTCCGGACGAGGACACAGAGTACAGAATGTATGAGGATACAGCAGGAATTTTGGCAGAGTACGGATACGAACAATACGAAATCTCCAATTATGCAAAAAAAGACCTTGTCTGCCAACATAACGTTGGCTATTGGACGAGAAAAGAATACCTTGGTCTAGGACTTGGAGCGGCTTCTCTTTGGGGAAATCAGCGTTTTTCCAATACGTCGGACTTTTCTCTGTATCTTAATAATAGCGGATTTCCGGAAAAAATCAGGGGAGACAGAGAAACTTTATCTTTAGAAGCAGAAATGTCAGAATTTATGTTTTTGGGGCTTCGTATGACAAAAGGGGTGTCAAAAGCAGAATTTTTGGAGGGATTTGGAGTTCCCATAGAAAGCGTGTATGGGAAGGTATTGGATAAGTATAAAAGTGTAGGTCTGCTTGAGGAGACGGAGGGAAGAATATTCCTTACAAGAGCAGGAATACATGTGAGTAATGGAGTGATGGCGGAGTTTTTGCTGTGACAATAAAACTACAAAGGAGAGATATTGAAAATGGGAAGAATAACAATTCAGAATGAAACTACAGTTGATCCAATAAGTTTAATCGGAAGAGAAGCAGGAGTTTGCTGGGGAGCAGACATTGAAAATGCAGAGAAAAACTATAAGAGAGGTATGGATTGTCTGATTTCCGGACACGGAAGAACGTGGGAGTATCCTCAGGTGTTTATGGTGTTAGATGGATATTCTGCAAGAGTGATAAGAGAACTGTATACACATATTGCAGGAGGCCCAACAAGACTGCAGGCATCAACACGGTATATTGATTATCAACATGGATTTAAATATGTTGTATCTCCTAAAATTGAAAATAACATAGAAGCAAACACTATTTATAATGATGCAATGAATGAGCTTTTAGAGGCTATGAAGAAGCTTGAGGTACTGGGAGTTCCAAAAGAAGACATTAATATGCTTTTACCTCTGGGAATGGAGACGAAAGTTGTATTACGTACAAATCTTAGAAATTTAATTGATATGGCACATCAAAGATTATGTACAAGAGCATATTGGGAGTATCGGAAATTAATGAATGATATGATGAATGAATTAAAAAGATATTCTGCGGAATGGGAATATTTAGTAAATCACTATTTTATTCCCAAGTGTGAGGAAACGGGATATTGCAGTGAAAATAAATCCTGTGGCAGAAAAAATAAACGTAACATTAAAATAGAAGATTGAAATAAAATATACGGCATTTATAAATAGAAAATTGTAATGAAGTGAGCGAGAGATGCTTTATGTGGAAATGTCCGAAATGCGGAAGAGAGTTTAAGAATGTAAATCAAAGTCACTATTGTGGAGAGAAGCCAAAAACAATTGAAGAATATATTTTGTCCCAGGATGAAGAAAAGCAGTCTGATTTGTTTCTGGTAAGACAGATTTTGAAAGAAGCGCTTCCGGAGGCGGAGGAGCGTATCTCCTGGAGTATGCCTACATACTGGAAAAATCATAATATTCTTCATTTTGCCGCCTCAAAAAATCATATGGGATTTTATCCTGGATCGGAAGCGGTGGAAGAATTTCAAGAGGAATTGAAAATATACAATGTAAGCAAAGGAACGGTACGTATTCCTTATGGAAAGGTGGATAAGGAGTTAATCGGAAAAATTGCCCGGTGGTGCTGGAATACAGGAAATCACGCTTAAAGAATGTGCAGGGAACTTGTATGAATGATAAGGAGGAGTCTGAATATGAGGAAATTCTGGGGATTTTATAAGAATGAATCTTATAGTGTAGGGTGCAATGGCGGCACAGTATACATATATGATTCAACAGGAACAGAACTGGCTAAATTCAGGGATTTTCCGTATGTTTATACTGCAGCTTTTAAACCAACAAGCATAAAGGAGATTTTTGATTCTGTCAAGGTATGAGACGTTTGGGAGAGCTCTGTTAGAGCAACGCACCTGTTTTTATTGGATGCTTGAGATGCTGTTTGTTTCAGAGGAATATAGAGGACAAGGAGCAGGAAAATAATTGATTTAATATGGTATTGAAAAGTATGGTGTGAATGAACTTGCCGTAAAGGAACGGAATCCTCTGGCAAAAGGATTTTATGAGCATATGGGATTCAAGGTTTATAAACGGATACAACTGGACGAACAGAGGAAACCATAACCGTTGTTGTATATGAAAAGAGATGGATTAAAAAGGTAGACTAGAAGTTATGGAGGAAAACTTTATGGAATTAGGAATTATAGTTTTAGTGATAATTGGTGGACTTTTACTTTTTATTGAAATTGACAAGTTGAAAAAGCAGGTTAAATCTCAGCAAAAGCAGATTGATACTTTGTGTAAACAGACAGGAAATGAACAGTTAGCAACATACTATATATCTGAAGAGGATAAGGAATATATTCTTCATCTTAAAAATAGTGGCAAGGAAGTAGAAGCTGTGAAAAAAGTAAGAGAGGTGACTTCTATGGATTTAGTACAAGCAAAGCAATATGTTGATACACTATAGCTTCCAGTTTACCGAAGAAAATAGAGCAATAAATCAGAATTTTGGGGAACTTATGATAAAAAAAATGATAATGGCATTATGCATATTTATTTGTACGTTTACTTTAGTTGCGTGTTCGGGACAACAAACAAACGAACCACTTACTTTAGGTGTCAATGCGATAATAACAGAAATTGATAAAGAAAATAAAATTATAACCATAAAAGATAGTGGAGAAGAAGGGGTTTTAGGGAATGATTGTCTTATTGATTGTTCTCAAATTCCTATGATTTATTGTAATTATAATACACAAGATGTTGTAGATATAACTTTTGATGATTTGCAGGTCTGGGACGAAATCATTTTGACTATTCGGAGTTCGGAAATAAAAAATCTCCAAATGGAAGATGGGAATAAAGCAAAAATAGCAGTTGAACAATTACAATTAGGTACACAGAGAATTAAATAACTTCCAGTTTGTATAGTGATAGATAAACCGTATTTGGAGGGACTAAGAATGATTAATAATTTAATGTATATTGAGCTTAAAACAGGATATTCTGATGATGGTCCGGCATGGATTGGTTATGTCAGAACTTCAAAGACTAAGAAAACAATTTACTTTAATGATCATGCTTTTCAGAAACATAATGGTAACTACTCAAACTATATAGATATTGAGAATGGCGATGAGTATTGGATTTCCGGATTGAAAAAAAGAGAGAGTAATCGTCATTGGGCAGGACATGGGAAAATCATGATTGACAGCAGAGCTGTTAATGAATACCTGGCGATAATAGGAGAAAAGGAATTGCCATTAAATTTGTTTGAAGTAGTTGATATTGAAGATAGATTTCCTGTTGAAAGAGTAAATGGACTATTGAATGACAGGGAATAAAGATTAGGAGAACAATATGCACTATGTAACAGCAAAGAGTATTCTGTCTGCATCAAACGGAATGAATTTATATCGTGGGTGTACCCATGGCTGTATTTATTGCGATTCAAGAAGTCTTTGTTATCATATGAATCATGCGTTTGAGGATATTGAGGTAAAACAGAATGCCCTTGAATTGCTGGAGGATTCTCTGAAAAGAAAACGGAAGAAGGGTATGATAGGTACCGGGGCAATGACTGACCCGTATATTCCGCTGGAAAAGGAATTGCAGTATATGAGAAAATCACTGCTGTTCGCTGAAAAATATGGATTTGGTTTCACGTTGATTACGAAATCGGCTCAGGTGCTTCGCGATTTGGATATATTAAAAAGCATTAATGCAAAAACAAAGTGTGTGGTCCAGATGACCTTGACGACTTATGATGAAACGTTATGCCGAAAGCTGGAGCCGAAAGTCAGTACGACAAGGGAACGTTTTGAAGCTTTAAAAATTCTGCAGCAGGAGGGAATCCCTACGGTTGTATGGCTTTGCCCAATTCTTCCGTTTATCAACGATACAGAAGAAAATTTACTGGGAATATTAGATTACTGCGCAGAAGCAAAGGTGTATGGGATTATAAATTTCGGAATGGGTATGACTTTGCGAGAGGGAAATCGTGAATATTTCTACAGACAATTAGACAGATTATTTCCCGGACTGAAAGAGAAATATATTCAATATTATGGGACTCAATATATCCTGTCAAGTCCGAATGAAAGAAGGCTGATGGAACTATTTAACCGGACCTGTGATAAGTACAACATTGTACATGATAATAATCAGATATTTGAGTATTTACGAACATACGAAGAAAAAGAAGAGCAGCTTTCGCTCTTTGATTTTATGTGATTTTACATTAGTGAGGTGACGAAAATGATAGATATTACTGCATGGAAAAGTTTATTTTTACAGAGATTAGAGGAGACTTTCGGGGAACGCGTATGGTTTGTTGGCTTGCAGGGAAGTTATTGCCGTGGGGAAGCAACAGAAAAAAGCGATATAGATATGGTTGTAATCCTTGATGAAGTGTCCGTCTGGGATATTCAAAGCTATAATACCATGCTGGACAGATTGCCGCACAGGGAATTAATCTGTGGTTTCCTTTCGGGGAAAAAAGAGATTTTAAACTGGGAACCATCTGACCTTTTTCAGTTTTATTACGATACAAAACCCATAAAGGGAAGTCTTGGTGAATTGCTGGAGTTGATTGACGATGAGGCAGTTGACAGAGCAATCAAAATCGGTGTGTGCAATATTTATCACGGTTGTGTACATAATATGCTGTATGAAAAAAACGAGGAAATTCTGAAAGGATTATATAAATCGGCTTCTTTTGTTGTACAGGCAATTTGTTTCAGACAGACAGGAAACTATATTCGCAGTCAGAAGGAGCTGGCGGATGTTGTTTTGCCTGAAGAAAAAGTGATTGTGGATACTTTTTTAAGCCTGAAAAACGGCGGAACTGTTGATTTTCTCAAAATGTCTGAGATTTTATTTGGTTGGACTAAGAAGTGGATTGAGAAGTTATGAATATAAGAAATTTTAAATGGACGCGCCAGCCCACAAATTATCGTATAGATGAAAATAGTGTGGAGATTACTACAGCACCTCATACAGACTTGTGGCAAAGAACATATTATCATTTTCAAAATGATAATGCTCCTGTTTTTCAGATGGAAACAGAAGAAGAATTTTTCAGTTTTGTAGTGAAAACAGATTTTTCGGAAAGCCATCATCGTTTTGACCAGTGTGGGATTGTGATGTATTTAGATAGTGAAAACTGGCTGAAAGGTTCAATCGAATATGAAAATGAGGAATATCAGCATTTAGGAAGCGTTGTGACAAATAATGGCTACTCTGACTGGGCAACGACTGCCATTTCCGCTGATGTAAAGTCTATGTGGTATCGTTTTAGCCGCCGGGAAGACGACTATTGTATTGAATGCTCAGAGGATGGAATCAATTTTACGCAGATGCGTGTCTGCCATATGTTTAAGGGAAAAGGAAAAATCAGATTCGGCATTTACGCATGTTCGCCGGAAAATTCTTCTTTTAAAGCAGTATTTACAGATATGAAATTCATGGAATGTCAATGGAAGGCACATGACGGGCAGCAGCCGGATTAGTAGAAGAAATTAAGAGGTGATTTTTTTCACAATGCAGGATAATAGAAAAAACACTTGCCAAACAAGCGTTCCTGTAATATACTAAAAGAACAGATGTACGATATTTAATTTGTTTTACGGAAGATTGGAGGAACCATGTCAGCAGATACAGTGAAGAAACAATTTATCAGGATCAGAGGAGCGAATGAAAATAATCTGAAGAATTTAAGTGTGGATATTCCAAGGGACAAATTTGTGGTTCTTACAGGATTAAGCGGTTCCGGAAAATCCTCTCTGGCTTTTGATACGATTTACGCAGAGGGACAGAGACGCTATATGGAATCTCTTTCCTCTTATGCAAGGCAGTTCCTGGGACAGATGGAAAAGCCGGATGTGGAGAGTATAGAAGGACTTCCCCCTGCCATCTCTATTGACCAGAAATCAACAAACAGAAATCCACGTTCCACCGTAGGTACTGTTACAGAAATTTATGATTATTTTCGTTTGCTTTATGCAAGGGTAGGAATTCCTCATTGCCCTAAATGTGGAAGAGAAATCAGTAAGCAGACAGTAGACCAGATGGTAGACCAGATTATGGGACTTCCGGAGAGAACGAAACTTCAGCTTCTGGCTCCTGTTGTAAGAGGAAGAAAAGGAACTCATGCAAAGCTTTTGGAGCACACGAAAAAAAGCGGTTATGTGCGCGTACAGATTGACGGCATCGTATATGAGCTTTCAGAAGAAATCAAGCTGGATAAGAATATCAAGCATAATATTGAGATTATTGTAGACAGACTGATTGTAAAACCGGGTATTGAAAAACGTCTTGCAGATTCTATTGAGACCGTCCTGGAGCTGGCGGACGGACTTCTGATTGTAGATACCATGGATGGGAACGTGCTGAATTTCAGCCAGAGTTTTTCCTGTCCGGACTGTGGAATCAGTGTAGATGAGATTGAGCCCAGAAGCTTTTCTTTTAATAATCCTTTTGGAGCCTGCCCGGAGTGTGCCGGACTTGGATATAAGATGGAATTTGATATAAATCTTATGATTCCCGATATGTCTCTCAGTATTTCAAAAGGGGCGATTGCTGTTATGGGCTGGCAGTCCTGTACAGACAAGGGAAGCTTTACAAGAGCGATTCTGGATGCGCTTGCAGAGGAGTATAAATTCAGCCTGGATACTCCGTTTCAGGATTATCCTGATGAGATCAAAGATGTGATTATCAATGGAACAAAGGGGCACTCTGTGAAGGTTTATTATAAGGGTCAGAGAGGAGAGGGTGTTTACGACGTGGCTTTCCCGGGACTGATTAAAAACGTGGAGCAGAGATACCGGGAAACCGGTTCTGATGCCATGAAGCAGGAGTACGAATCTTTTATGCGGATCACCCCCTGCGGAGCATGTAAGGGACAGAGATTAAAAAAAGAATCACTTGCAGTGACAGTTGCAGATAAAAATATTTACGAAATTACAAATATGTCTATTGAAAATTTGAAGGCATTTTTGGATAATATGGTGCTTTCCAGTCAGCAGCAGCTTATCGGACATCAGATTTTAAAAGAAATCAAGGCAAGAGTCCGTTTTCTCTCCGATGTAGGACTGGATTATCTTTCTTTGGGAAGGGCAACAGGAACTCTTTCCGGAGGAGAAGCGCAGAGAATCCGTCTTGCTACACAGATTGGCTCCGGTCTTGTGGGAGTGGCATATATTCTGGACGAGCCCAGTATCGGACTTCATCAGAGAGACAATGATAAGCTGCTTAAATCGTTGATGCACCTCCGCGATCTTGGAAATAGCCTGATTGTTGTGGAACATGATGAAGACACCATGATGGCTGCGGATTGTGTGGTTGATATTGGTCCGGGAGCCGGGGAACACGGAGGCGAACTGGTAGGTATTGGCACAGCCCAGGAGCTTATGAAAAATGAGCGCTCTGTGACAGGCGCTTATTTAAGCGGGCGTATTCAGATTCCTGTTCCAAAAGAGAGAAGAAAGCCAACCGGTTTTCTGAAAATCAAAGGAGCGGCGGAAAATAACCTTAAAAATGTTGATGTAGACATTCCCCTTGGGGTAATGACCTGCATTACAGGTGTATCCGGTTCAGGAAAAAGTTCACTGATCAATGAGATTCTTTATAAGCGCCTTGCAAGGGATTTAAACAGAGCGAGAATTATTCCGGGAAAGCATAAAGACATTGTGGGAGTGGAGCAGCTTGACAAGGTAATTGACATAGACCAGTCTCCGATTGGAAGAACTCCACGCTCTAATCCTGCTACGTATACAGGTGTATTTGACCAGATTCGAGATCTTTTTGCGGCAACTGCAGATGCAAAGGCAAAAGGTTATAAAAAGGGACGTTTCAGTTTCAATGTAAAAGGCGGACGGTGTGAAGCCTGCAGCGGAGACGGTATTATAAAGATAGAAATGCACTTTTTGCCGGATGTGTACGTTCCCTGTGAGGTGTGTAAAGGGAAACGATACAACAGAGAAACGCTGGAAGTAAAATATAAGGATAAAAGTATTTACGATGTTCTGAATATGACGGTAGAGGAGGCACTTTCCTTCTTTGAAAACATTCCGTCTATCCGAAGAAAAATAGAGACGCTTTACGATGTGGGACTTTCCTACATTCGTCTTGGACAACCATCTACCACCCTTTCCGGAGGAGAGGCACAGAGAATTAAGCTGGCAACAGAGCTCAGCAAGCGCAGTACTGGGAAAACCATTTATATTCTGGACGAGCCTACAACAGGGCTGCATTTTGCAGATGTGCATAAGCTCATTGAAATTTTAAAGCGGCTTTCCGAGGGTGGAAATACAGTTGTTGTAATTGAGCATAATCTTGATGTGATTAAGACGGCCGATTATATTATTGATATTGGTCCGGAAGGCGGCGACAGAGGCGGCACGGTCATTGCAAAGGGTACACCGGAAGAAGTGGCAGCGAATCCGTCTTCTTACACAGGACAGTATGTAAAGAAATATCTGACAAAATAAAAGAGAGAAAGAGACTCTGAAAAGTTCATAAAATTCGGAAGGCAGCTCTTTTCATTTTCCGGGAATTCTGGTATCATTAAGTGACATACTTGATAAAAGATAAGAAATAGCTGTACGAGTACACAGTTACAGAGAGGAAAAGAAATGCCGGCAAGTGATATTGGAATTGATATAGGAACAAGAAACAGTCTTGTTTATTCCACAGGAAAGGGAATTGTTCTTCAGGAGCCTTCCGTTGTGGTATATGATAAAAACACAGAGAAAATCCGTGCCATTGGCGAGGAAGCGCGTCAGATGGCATCTCACGCAAATTCAAATATGGAAGTGATCTGGCCTGTGCGCCAGGGTGTGATTGCAGACTATAATGTGTTGGAAAAAATGCTGAAATTTTTCGTGGCAAAGGCTATGGGACCAAGGGCTTTTCGAAAGCCGCGCATCAGTATCTGCGTTCCGAGTGGGATTACAGAGATTGAGAGAAAAGCAGTGGAGGAAGCCACATACCAGTCAGGCGCAAGAAGAGTGTATCTTGCAGAAGAACCGATTGCTGCAGCTATTGGTGCCGGGGTAGATATTTCAAAGCCTTTTGGAAATCTGATTGTGGACATTGGGGCAGGAACAACAGATGTTGCTGTAATATCCATTGGAGGTGTTGTGGTATCAGCATCTGTGAAGGTGGCGGGCGATAATTTTAATCAGGCGATCATGCGGTATGTGAGAGAAAAGCACAGTCTTTTTATAGGAGAAGATACGGCTGAAAAAATTAAAATTCAGATTGGAACAGCCTGCGAGGAGGCCGACCCCAGAACAATGGAAGTGAAGGGGCGAAATGTCATTACCGGTCTTCCGAAAATGACGACTCTGACCTCAGAGGAAATCCGTGTGGCTTTAAAAGATGCCACAGGACAGATTGTGGAGGCAGTTCATGGAGTTCTGGAGAAAACACCGCCGGAGTTGGCAGCAGATATTGTGGACAGAGGAATCGTTCTTACAGGTGGAGGCGCGCTGCTTCATGGAATGGATACGCTGATAGAGCAGAAGACAGGTGTCAATACGCTGACTGTTCAGGATGCAATGCTGGTGGCAGCTGTAGGAACAGGAAAATACGCAGATGTAATGGCAAAAATGGAGTAAAAACAGAAGAGGTGCTGCCACGCAGCACCTTTTCTCTATCACGGGAGCAAAAGAATGAGCGAAACAGTAACAGGATACATAGACCATATTATTTTCCGAAATGACCAGAACGGTTATACCGTAATGGTTCTGAAACAGACAGGGGAGGAAGAGATTACTTGTGTGGGAACTTTTCCGGATATATCGCAGGGGGCAACGATTGAGGCTTCGGGAAATTATATCCACCACCCTGTATATGGAAAACAGTTTCAGATTGCCTCTTTTACAGAAAAGATGCCGGAGGACTCTCTTGCAATGGAACGCTATCTTGGTTCAGGCGCCATCAAGGGAATCGGAGCCGCTCTTGCAGCGAGAATTGTGAGGCGTTTTGGGGAAGATACCCTGCGGATCGTGGAGGAAGAACCGGAAAGACTGGCAGAGATCAAAGGAATCAGTGAAAAAAAGGCAAGAGAGATTGCTGCGCAGGTGACGGAGAAGGCTGATATGCGAAGAGCTATGATTTTTCTTCAGAAATATGGGATTTCCCTGAATCTTGGGGCGAAAATTTATCAGAAATACGGGCAGTCTCTCTATAATGTTCTCCAGGAGAATCCATATCGTCTGGCAGAAGATATAAGCGGAGTGGGATTTAAAATTGCAGACGAAATTGCAGGCAGGATTGGAATCCAGGCAGATTCAGATTACAGAATTCGAAGCGGAATGTTGTATGTTTTATTGCAGGCATCGGGAGAAGGCCATATTTATCTTCCAAAGGAAGAATTGTTCCGAAGAGCGGCATCTCTTCTTCAGGTGGATATTTCCTATATGGAAAAGCATCTTATGGATATGGCAATCGACAGAAAGGTTGTTGTAAAAGAAAGAGAAAAAGAAACTATTGTGTATCCGAGCCAGCATTATTATCTGGAGCTGAATACAGCGAGAATGCTGTGTGAACTGAATGTTGCCTGTCCGGAAGATGAAAAAAGCACAGAAAAGAGAATTGCCCAGATTGAAAAAGAAACGGATACCGTTCTCGATGAAATGCAGAAAACAGCGGTGCGGGAAGCTGCGTCCAACGGTCTTTTTGTTTTGACAGGAGGGCCGGGAACTGGAAAAACAACAACAATCAATGCAATTATCCGTTTTTTTGAAAGCGAAGGTGCGGAGCTTCGTCTGGCAGCGCCTACAGGAAGAGCGGCAAAGAGAATGACAGAAGCAACAGGATATGAGGCACAGACCATTCATCGGCTTCTGGAGCTTTCCGGAATGCCGGAGGAAGAGAGAGAAGGACAGGCAGTGCAGTTTGAAAGAAATGCACAGAATCCCCTTGAGGCAGATGTGATTATCATAGATGAAATGTCTATGGTAGATATTTTTCTTATGCACTCTCTTCTTCTTGCAGTCACCGCAGGGACAAGACTGATTCTTGTAGGAGATGAAAATCAGCTTCCCAGTGTAGGACCGGGAAACGTACTTCGGGATATTATTCGAAGTGAAAGCTTCCCTGTTGTGGAACTTAAAAAGATTTTCCGTCAGGCATCGGAGAGTGATATTGTCGTAAATGCCCATAAAATCAACAGAGGAGAACAGGTAATTCCTGATAATAAGAGCCGTGACTTCTTTTTCTTAAAGCGGTATGACGCAGATATTATTATCCGCGTTGTGATTGCTCTCATTCAGGAAAAAATGCCCCGCTATGTACAGGCAAAGCCTTTTGATATTCAGGTTCTTACGCCTATGAGGAAAGGACTTCTGGGAGTGGAGCGGCTGAATCAGATTCTGCAGCGGTACTTAAATCCTCCGGAAAACGGAAAAAAGGAGAGAGAACTGGGAGGACAGCTTTTCCGACAGGGAGATAAGGTGATGCAGGTGAAAAATAATTACCAGCTTGAGTGGGAAGTGCGTGGAAAATACGGCATTCCTGTGGAAAAAGGGGTTGGAGTGTTTAACGGAGATACAGGGATTCTTACAGAAATCAACGAATTTGCAGAGACGGCTACAGTGGAATTTGAAGATGGAAGATGTGCGGAATATTCTTTTAAACAAATGGAAGAGCTGGAACTTGCCTATGCGATTACCATTCATAAATCTCAGGGTTCGGAGTATCCGGCAGTAGTGATTCCACTTCTTTCCGGTCCCCAGATGCTTTTAAACAGAAATCTTCTTTATACCGCAGTGACAAGGGCACGTAAATGTGTGACAATTGTGGGAAGTGAGGAGACATTTGGAGAAATGATACGCAATGAAAAACAACAGAGAAGATACAGCTCCCTTGATGTGAGGATACGGGAGTTAAGTCAGGAAGAAGAGAGCGCAGTCGGGGAGAAAGGACGCGTTTGAGAGCTGAGAATTTTTTGAATCTTTTATATCCGAGATGTTGTCCCCTCTGTCATGAAATTTTGAGGGAACAGAAGCGTCTGCTCTGTCCGGAGTGCGAGAAAAAAATCCGTCCTGTTTCCGGGGCAAGGTGTATGAAATGCGGCAGGCAGGTGGATAAGGAAGCAGAATACTGCAGAGATTGTGGAAAAAGAAATCGGAATTTTACGCAGGGAAAAGGAATTTTTCCCTATGATGATATGTGGAAGCTTTCGATTGAGAAATATAAGTATTACGGTTGCAGAGAATACGGGAAATTTTATGCAGAAGCGATGCTTCTTTTTGGGAAGAAGAATATTATAAGATGGAAACCGGACAGGCTTATACCGGTTCCTCTTCACAGAAAAAAAGAGCGGAGGCGCGGTTTTAACCAGTCGGCATATATTGCAGAACAGCTTTCACTTCTCACAGGGATTCCCTGTGACGGGGAGATTGTAAAGAAGTGTCGAAATACAAAATCACAGAAAAAGCTGAATGCGCAGGAGAGAAGAAATAATCTGAAAAATGCATTTATTATCCGGAAAAATGTAAAAGACCTTACTCTGCTTATTATTGATGACGTCTATACAACAGGAAGCACAATGGATGAGATTTCTGCCTGCCTTATGGCTGGCGGGGCAAAAAAGGTATACTTTCTTACACTGTGTATGGGAAATCCTTAAGAATGTTAAGGATTTCCCGAAAAGGTTGGGAAAAATACTTTTCATAGGTAGGGATATATGTTACAATTAATCTATATGGTTAAATATAAGGAGTTTGTCTATGTTAAATGAAGAAAAAGTAAAGATAATGACAGAACTTGCCATGTACGAGGAGGGAGAAGGTAAGAAATATCTTCCTGTGAGCAGATATTACAGAAGCGATTATATCGGTCTGGCTCTTATTAAGAATTTCTTTCTTGTGACAATCGGATATGGATTGATTCTGGCAGGACTTGCAGCATATTTTGCAGAATATCTCATGAACAACATCCATAAAATGAACCTGGTAAATCTTGGTATTTATGTGATTCTGGGCTATGTGGCGCTTCTTATTTTTTATTCTTTTCTCACATATGTTCAGTATTCCGTCCGGTATCATCGTGCAAAGAAAAGTGTGAAAAACTATTATATAGGACTCACGAAGCTTGAGAAAATGTACGACCGGGAAGAAAAGAAAACAGCAGGACGCACAAAAGCGGGAGGTTACAGAAAATGACAGCATTACTGGAATTAAAACAGAAAATCAAGAACCTTTACGGGCAGTACGAAATCTATCTTCTGCCGATTATTAAATTTGCAGTTGCTCTTGTGTATTTTATCTGGATCAATGCAAACATGGGATATATGAGTCAGCTGAATAATGTGTTTATCGTACTGATTCTGGCGCTTATCTGTTCCATACTGCCGCCTGGAGTGACTGTTTTTGTAGGCTTTTTGCTTATGGTGGGACATTCCTATGCTCTGGGGATGGAAACAGCGGCATTTATGCTGATTATTATTTTATTTATTGCCGTTCTTTTCCTGAGGTTCAGTGCGGGGCAGAATATCGTGCTTGTGTGTACGCCTCTTTCATTCGGATTCGGAATGCCGGCACTTCTTCCAATTGGAAGCGGGCTTCTTGGAAATGCTTTTTCTGCTTTTCCGGCAGGAAGCGGTGTGATTCTTTATTATGTGATCCGTCTTATTCGAAGCCAGTCACAGCTTCTTGCAAATCCGGAAGTAGAAATGCTTGATAAGCTGAAAATTCTTTCAGACGGACTGATGCAGAACTGGGCAATGTGGATTACACTTGTTGCTTTTGTTGCAGTTATTTTAATTGTAAATCTGATTCGTACACGCTCCTTTGATTTTGCATGGAGAATCGCAATTGTTACAGGAGGAGTGGCATATATTCTGATTATGTTGGGCGGAAGCTTCTTTGTGAGCGTTACCGTATCCATGCCGGTTCTTCTCATACAGACACTTCTTTCTGTTGTAGTGGGGACCGTTCTGGAATTTTTTGTATTCGGAGGAGATTATACACGTACAGAACGTCTGGAGTATGAAGACGATGAATATTATTATTATGTGAAGGCTGTGCCAAAGGCTTCAGTCACAACTTCTGAAAGAAGTATCAAGAAAATCACAGCGCAGCCTGTAAAAGAAGAGAAAAAAGCAGAGGAAGACGTAGTATCCTATGCAAATCCTATTTTTCAGGAAGACGGGAAAAAAAAGGCGGCTCCAAAATCTGCCGCACCGGTTTCCGGAGAAAAAGCAGATGAAGTAGATTTTGAGAAGAAGCTGGAAGAATCCCTGAAGGATTTATAAAAAGGGGAGCAGCTGCTTCAGAATAAAAAAGAGACAATAGAAAGGAGAGCACCATGGAAAGCATTTCATCCATACTGTCAGGATTTTTGTCAAAAGTATCTCTTCCCAGTGTAGGCGTGATCGATGTGATAGAAATTTTTCTGATTTCCTTTTTCGTATACCAGTTTATGGTATGGATTAAGTTTACAAGAGCCTATACTTTGTTAAAGGGAATTCTTGTGGTGCTTGCCTTCATTTTTCTTGCCTATATATTTAAAATGAACACAATCCTGTGGATAATCAGTAAGCTGTCTAACGTATTGATTATTGGCGTCATGGTTATTTTCCAGCCGGAGCTTCGAAAAATGCTGGAGCAGCTGGGACAGAAAAAGATCATGGCTACCTTGATTCCCTTTGACACAGGAAAGGAAGTAAAAGAAAGATTTACGGACAAGACCATTAATGAGCTGGTAAAAGCCTGCTTTGACATGGGAGAAGTGAAGACAGGAGCACTGATTGTAATAGAACAGGAAAATCGTCTTTCTGAATATGAAAGAACGGGAATTAATATTGATGCGGTGCTTACAAGTCAGCTCCTTATTAATATTTTTGAACATAATACTCCGCTTCATGACGGAGCGGTAATTGTACGGGGAAACCGTGTGGCGGCAGCAACTTGTTATCTTCCTCTTTCCGATAACATGGAATTGAGTAAACAGCTTGGAACACGGCACAGAGCCGGTGTGGGCATCAGTGAAGTCAGCGATTCTCTTACAATTATTGTTTCAGAAGAAACAGGAAATGTTTCCATTGCACAGGGAGGCAGACTGACACGCTGTACGAACAGTGCTGCTCTTCGTTCCGCTCTTGTAAAGGCACAGAATAAAACAGTAGTTGAAAATGGCAAGCTGCGCCATTTACTGAAAGGGAGAGTGAAGCATGAAGACAAAACGACCAAATAACTTTCCTTTAAAGATTATGTCACTTGCGGTGGCGATTCTTGTATGGCTTATCGTAGTCAATGTAGATAATCCTGTAATCAGCAAAACGTATATTATTTCCAATGTGGAGCTGATCAACAAGCAGTATATTGAAGATACGGATAAGGTGTGTATGCGTGATGATGAGCAGACGCCCGTTCGCGTTACCATTAAGGCAGAGCGGAAAACACTAAGCCGGATAACTGCGGAAAATATTCAGGCTGTTGCAGATGCACAGCAGGCAGTAAGTCTTGAGACAAATCCGGTTATGATTCCCATAAGCGTTACCTGCCCGGGAATCAGTCAGAACAATATTTCTGTACAGCCTCAGAACATGAGTGTCCGTCTGGAGGACAGAGCGACAGCCGAGTTTATGGTGACAGTCAACAGCGGAGAGGGAATGCCGGGAAAAGGTTATGAAATCGGTTCTCAGATTGTAAGTCCGGAGAAAGTCAGAATTACAGGACCAAAGTCCATGATTAATAAAATAGATAAGGTAATAGCAAATGTAGATGTAAACGGAATTACAGAGGATACTACAGATACAGAAAACCTTACGATCATCGATAAAAATCAGGAGCAGCTTTCAGAGGATTCCATGAAGTACATTGGAATGGATAATGCGAAGGCAACTGTAACTACGAAACTGTGGAAGGTTCGTGCCGGCGTTAAGATTAATGTGAATTATAAAGGCGAGCCGGCGGATGGTTATGTAGTGGACAGCGCAGTGACTGTTCCAGAGACGGTCAGTGTGGCAGGAAGTGAGGAAGCTCTGGATGAACTGAAAGTCATGGGAAATACAATATGGGTACAAGATGAGAAAAGTGTGGACATCAGCGGAGCAAAAAATGATGTGGAAGAGAAGGTCAATATTTCGGAGCTTCTCTCAGAAGGGCTGAAGCTCACAAGCGGCTCCAGTGAAGAAGTCTGGGTCAATATCAGAGTTCTTCCGGAAGGGGGAAAAATCTTTACCATTCCGGCGACAAAGGATAGCGTTCGGTTTAAAAACAAGGCGGACAATCTTCAGGTATCTTTTGAAATAGATAAGATGGAAGTGCGAGTTAAGGCAGTGGACGGAAATATAGAGGCATTGAGCAATGATGACATTAAAGCGTCCATCGACTTATCTGATAAAGAAGAAGGAAGCTATGAAGTTCCTGTTAAAATTACTCTTCCCAAAGGCTATGAACTGATAGAGGATGTAAAGACAGAAATAAAGGTTTCCAAAGTTTCTACAATTGCAGAAGAAAAATAATAACTAAGGGGAGAAAAAAATGACAAGCCAGAAAGTGACAGTGAAAAATCCTACTGGGCTTCACTTGCGGCCAGCAGGGATTCTTTGTAAAGAAGCAATGAAATATAAATCTTTGATCACCTTTACTTTTGACGGCGGAACGGCCAATGCCAAAAGTGTTCTCAGTGTTCTGGGGGCCTGTGTAAAGTGTGGAGATGAGATTGAGCTTGTCTGTGAGGGGGCAGATGAGGAGACTGCGCTTCAGGCGCTTGTATCTGCCATTGAAAGCGGACTTGGAGAGTAAGAGAAATATGTATTTATTATAAAAGGAGGAGCACATATGAAGAAAAAAGTGGTAGCAGCCGTTTTAAGTTTTACCATGTGTATGTCTATGGTAGTGCAGACAGGGGCGTCGGCATTAAGTGACGGCGTTTCAGACGGTGTGGTGGGAGATGCTGTAGTTGCAGAACCGTTTGAGTCGGAAGAAGAACTTCCGGAAGAACCGGAAACACCGGAAATTTCGGAAGAAAATCAGGGCGACAATCTGGAGATTCCGGAAACCACTGTGACACCGGAAGCAACAGTAACTCCGGAAGCAACCGTGACACCGGAAGTGACTGTGACACCGGAAGTGACTGTGACACCCGAGACAGATTCCTCGGTGCCGCAGGATGACCTTCTCTCGTCAGGAGAGGGTTCAGCAGATGTACCGGAAATCGGAAATACAGCGGATGTACCTGTAGGAGAAGCTGCAGCTTCTGTTACAGTAGGACCGGAATACTGGGTGAAAGTTCCTCAGGGTTGGAAGCTTGTGAAAAAGATGAGTTCTCCGGAAGAGAAACCAGAAGAAAAACCGGAAGAGAAACCAGTTGCTGCCCAGCTGACAGATGAAGCAATAACAGAGGGAGAGATGCTTTCAGATGTACTTCCAATGGAAGAAGTTCCAACAGAAGAGACCGTGCAGAGTGAAACTGTGCAGCAGCCGTTGGCTGGTGCCGGTGTTGGAATGGGCGCAGACGGAACAAGTACAGCAGAGGCAGCAGAGGGAAGAGAGTTTTATAAAGCGGCAGATGGTTTGATTCGTGTTACTACAAAATCAGTAAAGGGAGAAAATACAGGATATTATTTCTTTGATGAAAACGGTGTGATGGTAACTGGTAAAAAAACAGTGAAGACAGGAACACCGGGATTTTCAAAAGCGAGTGAGTTCTATTTTACTGAGGAAAGCACAGCAGAGCTTTATAAAGAGTATACAGGAGTTTCCAAAACCCCGGTTACTTCTAATATTGGTGTTCAGAAGAAGAACTACTGGCTCTACCAGAATAATAAGTTTCGTTTTTACGGTGCAGATGGCGCAAATGTCAGCATAAAAGAGTTAAATGATAAATATAAAGATCCTGGTTATATGGAAATTAACGGTGCATATTATGCGTTAGCAGACGATGGAACACCGAGAACAGGATTTATCGGTATAAACGGATCCAAATATTTCTTTGATCCGGAGAGTGAAATTCCGGGACAGATGTTTATGGGCGGCTGGCGCTGCATGGGTACAAACAGCAAAGGGGAAAAATGGATTTACTTTAACAGAAGCAACAAGGGAAAAGATAAAGGAAAAGCTATTATCCATAAAGGAAATATTGCAATTACCGTAAATCCAAAGAGCAATTCCCATAAATATCTTCTGGATCACAATGGCTATATTTTAAAGAACAGAAGAACAAAATGTGTAGACGGTGCATGGTATGGTTCTGATTCCCAGGGACGTATTGTAAAAGACAGGCTGGTGCGCTACGGAAATTGCCGTTACTATTTTACAAAGAACGGAAAACAGGTAGGCTGGAAGAATATGTGGAAACAGTGTCCGACTTCAGGAGGATCAAAGTATTTTTACTTTGGAAGTACACCGGGACGTGTTTCAGAGAAAAAGGGCTGGCAGAAAGTAACATGGCCGTCAGGAAAATTCCTCGGATGGTTCTATTTCCGCGATAATGGTGAACATTATATGAATAGATGGGTCGGAAGTCAGTATTTTGATTCCTTTGGAAGACTGGCAAGTGGAATTAAGGAAATTGACGGAAAAACATATTTCTTTGAAATTTCGGATGAAAAGACACATCGCGGAAGAGTGTTCAAAAATACCATGATCAAATATAACAATAAGTGGTATTATGCAGAGCCTGACGGACAGCTTGCAAGAGACGAGTGGAAGAAGATTAACGGGAATTGGTATTATTTCCAGAAATTCACAACGCTCACAAATGCATTCCGCTGGAAAGATAATACATACGGATGGCTTGATGAGCAGGGTAAATTCTGTACGGGTTGGGTTGTTTTAAGCAACTCAGAGAATAAGGTACGCTATGTGAATCCAAATGGCGATGGTTTCTACAAAGATACAAGCGCAGTAATTGACGGACTTCGTTATTACTTTGATGAAAAAGCTTACCGTATCAATGATCTGACTTCTGTTTACAGAGGACCTTACTATGTAGAGGTGGACCAGACAAATGGTGTTATGACCATTTATGATAAGAGCAGAACGGTACCTGTAAAATCCATTCGTGTATCCGTTGGAGCAGCGGGAACAGAGACGCCAAATGGTCGGTTCACTCTCTGGAGAAGTTCAAGATGGCAGAGTCTTATGGGACCGTCCTGGGGTCAGTACGGCACACATGTGGCAGGAGCCGGTCTTGGAGGAATTTTTGTTCATTCTGTAGCTGGCGTGGAGATGAATCAATACAGCGTTCCGGCAGCAGAGTACAATAAACTTGGAAATCCTGCCTCTCACGGTTGTATCCGTGCTTGTGTGGCAGATGCAAAATGGGTATATGAGAACTGTAACGGAGCAACAATTCGTATTTTCCATTCTAATAAATATGAATCAAGAGAAGCGTTAAGAGGACCTCTTGGAAGAAGAGCTCTCGTTCCTATGAAGCCTCCGTATAATTCAGATCCGACAGATCCATCCATTTAAAGATTAGGAAACAGGAAGAATAGACAAATACTACAGGAGATATGCCTTTGGCATATCTCCTGTTTTGCGAGTGCGTATGTGCGAAGTAACAGCCTTAACATTCTTCCTTGAAATTTAGGAGGGCAGTCTGTATAATAAGGGCTGTGGCTTTTATACCATGAGAGAAACAAAGGAGATATAGCTAAAAAAAGAGGTAGAAGATGAAAAAATGGAAAAAATGGCTGGCTGCAGGACTGGCAGTAATAACGCTGAATCTTAGTGGAGTGAGCATCGCAGTAAATGCGAATCCTTTTGAACCGTATGACAGAAGTGAGGCAGTTGTTTTAGAGGAAGGTCAGAGAAAAAAAGATAGCGATAAAAAGCCGAACCCAAAGGCATGGCAGAAAATTAACGGTGTCTGTTACAATGGAAGCGGTGTGGCAATACCGGGGGCAATTACGAGAGGAATTGATGTATCCGAATGGCAGGGGAAAATCAACTGGTCAAAAGTTAAAAAATCAAATGTGGATTTTGCCATGATACGAATAGCATATGGAACCGGGTATATGGATAAGACGTATGCTTATAATATGAGGGAAGCAAATGCTGTGGGAATGCCGGTTGGAACTTATGTATACAGCACAGCTACCACAAAAGAGCAGGCCTTAAAAGAGGCGCAGCTTGTCATTGAGAAAATGAGAGGATACAAAGTTTCCTATCCAGTTGTATTTGATCTGGAATATTCAAAAATGGGAGAATTGACACCTTCTAAAATATCAGAGCTTGCCCTTACTTTCTGTAATGAGGTAAAGCGGGCGGGATATTATCCAATGATTTACTGTAACACCTATTGGTACAGCAGTAAAATTGATATGAGCCGTCTTTCCGGGCTCGATGTATGGATTGCAAGCTACGGAGATAAAATCCAGGCGCCCTCAAGCTCTCTTTACGATTATACAATTTGGCAGGCAACAGACGGGGATGGAGGCGGAGTTTTAAATCCTACAAAGGGTCTGATCGACGGTATTCCTAAAGATTGTAATGTGGATGTTAATTTCGGATATGTTGATTATACAAAGAAAATCATACCGAGAACAGAGCCGGTAAGCAGTTATGTGCCAGGTGACTCAGGAGAGGACAGCGGTACAGGAAAAGATGGATGGGTAGAAAAGGATGGCAAAAAATATTATTATAAGAATGGAGAGCCTTTAAAAGGAACAAGAAAAATAGGTGGAGAATATTACTGTTTTGACAGTAAGGATGGTCATTTGTTCCAGAATCAGCTTCTTTATTCCGCTTCTACAAACAGAACTTGTTATGCAGATGCAAGCGGGATCCGTGTAGCAAATACCTGGGTGCAGACAGAAGGAAAGAAATATTATATGGGAGCAGATGGATATGCATATAAAGGCTCCAGAAATGTACATGGAAAATTTTATCTTTTTGACAGCAAGCGGGGATATGCGTTTACAAACAGAAAACGAATCAGCAGTCAGGGAGATATTTACTATTATGGTGCAGATGGCGCAAGAATGAATAGCGGCTTTGCCAAAATTCAGGAAAATGGTAAAATAAACACATACTATTTTAATAAGGAAGGAAAAGCATACAAACAATGGCATAAGATAAAAGGCAAATGGTATTATTTTTATCCAGGATGGACGGAGACATCCGGTATCATGGCGCAAAATACGGCTATTACCATTGATGGAATGACTTATATTTTTGATGAAAATGGTGTATGTGTAAATCATGCATAAAGGACAGGGAACAGAAGATGATAGATTTTAACAGACCTGCGTTTGTGGGAAAAGAACTTGCTTATATACAGGACGCGATAGAAAAGGGAATGCTGTGCGGGGACGGAAGTTATACAAAGAAATGCTCTGCACTGATGGAGGAAAAGTTTGATGTTCGTCATGTGATGCTGACAACATCCTGCACCCATGCGCTTGAAATGGCAGCTTATCTCTGCGACATAAAACCGGGAGACGAAGTAATCATGCCTTCCTATACATTCGTATCAACAGCGGATGCATTTGTGCTTCGAGGAGCAAAAATTGTATTTGTAGATATTCGACCGGATACGATGAACATTGATGAGACAAAGATTGAGGCAGCCATCACACCAAAAACAAAAGCGATTGTTCCGGTTCATTATGCAGGAATTTCCTGTGAGATGGATACAATCATGGCTTTGGCCCAAAAGTATAATTTGAAAGTTGTGGAGGATGCAGCTCAGGGGGTTGGCTCTTATTATAAGGGAAAGGCGCTCGGCACAATCGGGGATTTCGGCTGTTACAGTTTTCATGAAACAAAGAATTATACAATGGGAGAGGGCGGTGCTCTTGTTTTCCGGAATGATAAATACCAGGAGAAGGCAGAAATACTCCGGGAAAAAGGAACAGACAGAAGCAAGTTTTTCCGGGGACAGGTGGATAAGTACCGTTGGATTGATTACGGTTCTTCTTATCTTCCAAGTGAGCTGAATGCAGCTTACCTCTATGCACAACTGGAAGAATGTGATAAAATCAGTAAGAAGAGGGAAGAGATTTATAATTACTATCATGAACACCTTGCAGTTCTGGAAGAAGAAGGAAAGATCGTACGTCCGGTTGTTCCTAAGGATTGTACAAATAATTGCCATATGTATTACCTGAAAGTGAGAAATCAGGAAGTGCGGGCAGAACTGATCACTTATCTGAAGGAAAATGGGATCAGGAGTGTATTTCATTATGTTCCCCTCCATACAGCTCCGGCAGGACAGAAGTTTGGCAGGTTTTCAGGGGAAGATGTGTATACAACGAAAGAGAGCGAGAGACTTCTCCGTCTTCCTATGTTTTACAATCTTGACATGAAAGACGTGGCATATGTGACAGATAGAATTTTAAAGTTCAAAGGATTTTGAAAGGAGATAAAAAATGGGAAAAATTAAAGTAACTCCATGCGGAGACATAGAAGGGCTGAAAGTAATCGAGCCGACTGTATTTGGTGATTCCAGAGGATATTTTATGGAGACATACAATTACAATGATTTTAAGGAAGCGGGAATTGATGTGGAGTTTGTACAGGATAACCAGTCAAGTTCACATTACGGGGTTCTTCGCGGACTTCATTTTCAGATTCAGTATCCCCAGGATAAACTTGTGCGCGTAGTAAGCGGAGAAGTTTACGATGTGGCAGTAGATTTAAGAGAAGGGTCCAAAACGTTTGGAAAATGGTACGGCGTTCTTCTCTCAGCAGAAAATAAGAAGCAGTTCTTTATTCCGAAGGGATTTGCACATGGATTCCTTGTACTTTCTGACCATGCTGAATTTACTTATAAATGCTCTGATTTTTATCATCCCAACGATGAGGGCGGTCTTATCTGGAATGATCCGGATATTGGTGTAAAATGGCCGGTTCCGGAAGGAATGGAATTGGAGCTTTCTGACAAGGATCAAAAATGGCACGGCTTAAAAGAGTTTCACAGATAGGAGTCGGGAATGCTGAAGACTATTTTTTTCCTGCCGGCGGAATTATATAAAAACCGCCGGCTGGTTTTCAAACTGGCAAAAAATGATTTTAAGACAAAGTATGCAGGTTCTTATCTGGGAATTGTGTGGGCGTTTGTGCAGCCAATTGTAACCATACTTGTATACTGGTTTGTCTTTTCCGTGGGCTTTCGCTCCGGTACAGGGGATCTGGGAGTTCCCTTTGTCCTTTATCTGGTGGCTGGAATCGTGCCGTGGTTTTTCTTTCAGGATGCCTTGATAGGAGGAACAAACTCTCTGCTTGAATATAATTATCTTGTAAAAAAAGTCGTTTTTAATATCAGCGTTCTTCCTGTTGTGAAGATTATTTCAGCGATGTTTGTGCACGGCTTTTTCGTGCTGTTTACAATTATTCTGTATATGTGTTACGGAAGATTTCCGGATTTATATTATATCCAGATTCTTTACTACAGTATATGTACCTTCCTTCTTGTGTTGGGACTTGTTTATGCTACCTGCGCTGTTGTTGTTTTCTTTCGGGATTTAACTCAGATCATCAGCATTGGTCTGCAGGTAGGAATCTGGCTGACACCGATTATGTGGATTGCGGAAACTTCTCTTCCGGGACATCCTCTTCTTCAGAAGGTGCTTCAGTTAAATCCGATGTATTATATTGTATCTGGTTACAGAGATGCTTTTGTTATGAAAAAGTGGTTTTTTGAAAGTCCGATGTGGACGCTTTACTTCTGGATATTTACCATTCTCTGTTTCCTTTTCGGAAACTGGGTATTTAAACGTCTTCGCGTTCATTTTGCAGATGTATTATAAGGAGAGGGACAAGTGGAAAATAAAAAAGCCATTCAGGTACAGCACCTGACAAAAATGTATAAACTTTACGACAAGCCCTCGGACCGGTTAAAGGAATCACTGGGGCTGTCCAGAAAAAAGAAATACAGAGAACATTATGCGCTTCGTGATGTGAATTTTGATATAAACGAGGGCGAATGCGTGGGAATTATCGGGACGAACGGTTCCGGTAAATCTACGATTTTAAAGATTATTACAGGCGTTCTTTCCCCGACAGAGGGAGAGGTGAAGGTAAACGGAAGAATTTCCGCTCTTCTTGAGCTTGGCGCAGGCTTTAATATGGAGTATACAGGTCTTGAAAACATTTATTTAAATGGAACCATGATCGGTTTTACAAAGGAGGAGATAGATGCCCGTCTTGATGATATTCTCTCTTTTGCAGATATTGGGGATTTTATCCACCAGCCTGTAAAAATGTATTCGAGCGGTATGTTTGTGCGTCTTGCCTTTGCAGTAGCTATCAATATTGACCCGGAAATTCTCATTGTAGATGAGGCACTCTCTGTGGGAGACGTATTTTTCCAGGCAAAATGTTATCATAAATTTGAAGAATTTAAGAATCAGGGAAAAACCATCCTGATTGTAAGCCATGATTTGAGCAGCATTTCCAAATACTGTGACAAGGTAGTTCTTTTAAATAAGGGACAGATGCTGGACGAGGGCAATCCAAAAGAAATGGTAGATATGTATAAACAGCTTCTTGTCAATCAGGATCCTGTGAAGCAGGGGGAGGAGGAAGCGCCTTCTTCCAGAAAAGAAACGGAAAACTGGAGAGCCGGTTTTATGGTAAATCCGGATACTCTGGAATACGGAGACAAGCAGGCTGAGATTGTGGATTTTGTTGTTCTGGATTCCAAGGGAAGACAGAGTAATACCATAGAAAAAGGCAGCAGTTTTTCAATTAAGATGAAGGTACGTTTTCATGAGACGATTCAGCAGCCGATTATGGCGTTTACCTTTAAAAATATACAGGGAACAGAGATCACAGGGACAAACACACTTTTTGAGGAAATGGAAGTGGAGCATTCCGAGGCAGGAAAAGAGTGTATTGTGACCTTTACCCAGGAAATGAGCCTTCAGGGAGGGGAATATCTTCTCTCTTTCGGCTGTACAGGATATAAAGGCGGAGATTTTACGGTGTTCCACAGGCTTTATGATGCCTGCAACATTACAGTCGTCTCCCACAAAAACACAGTAGGCTTTTATGATATGAATTCCAAAGTGAGTATTGAGGAACTGGAATAAAAGGAGAGTTTTATGCAGGAAAAAATCGGAAATGTGACCCTGGACTACACTTATTATCCGGGAGAAGATTTATACAGTGACGGTCCCGTTGAGGAAGAGCTTCTGGAAATTGCGAAGTATTACAGAGAAGAGGAATTAAACGCTGTCATTGCACAGAGGAACAGCTGGCCTGTTCTTTATCATTTTTCTCATATAAGAAAAAATATTCTGGAATGGCTTCCCATAACAAAAGAAGATAAGGTGCTGGAAATTGGTTCCGGCTGCGGAGCAGTCACAGGTGCTCTTGCAGAGAAGGCCGGTTCTCTTACCTGCATTGAGCTTTCTAAAATGAGAAGTACCATCAATGCTTACAGAAACAGAGATTATGAGAACGTAAAAATTATGGTGGGAAATTTCCAGGATATAGAAAAAAATCTGGAAGAGAAATTCGATTATATAACTTTAATCGGTGTGTTTGAATATTCAGAAGGATATATCGGCACAAAAGAACCGTATGTAGAAATGCTGCGCCGGATTTCCCGTCATTTAAATCCCGGAGGAAAAATTATCATAGCCATTGAAAACAGGCTGGGATTAAAATACTGGGCAGGTTGTACAGAAGACCATACAGGAACTTATTTTGAAGGTCTGGAAGGGTATACGAAAACAAAGGGAGTAAAAACATTCTCGAAGAAAGAGCTTTCTGATATTATCAGCCGGGCAGGAGAGTTTTCCACCGCATTTTACTATCCATATCCGGACTACAAGTTCCCAATGACGATCTATTCCGATGATTATCTCCCCAAAAAAGGGGAGCTTTCTCATGGATTTGCAAATTATGACAGAGAGAGAATCTTTTTATTTGATGAGCCAAGAGTATACGATTCCCTGATTGAGAGCGGAATGTTTCCGGAATTTTCCAATTCCTTTCTTGTAGTGGCACAGTGGGAGGGCAGATAATGGAAAAATTAATATACAGTAAATATTCCAATGAGAGAAGTCCGAGATTTTCTCTTCGTACAGATATTCTGGAGCAGGATGGTGTAAGAAGTGTGCGGAAAACGCCTGCCGGAAAAGAAGGAGAGGAGCATGTTGCTTCTCTGGCAAAATGGGGAGAAGCGCTGGAAAAGGTATTCAAAGATTCTCCTTTTGTGTGCAACAAATGTGCGCTTGAGGGAAAAAGCGTTGTTCTGGAATATGTATCAGGAGAAACTCTGGAGGAACGTCTTGACAGTCTTTTGAAGCAGGGGGAAAAAGAAGAGGCGGAAAAACTTCTTACAGGGTATCTTACAGAAATCGAAAAAATATATAAAGGTACAGTTTTTGAAAAGACAGAGGCGTTTACAAAAGTTTTTGGAGAGACTGTATTTTTCCGGGAGATGGAGTGCGCAGATGTGACAGATATTGACATGGTGTGTCAGAATCTTGTACTTACCAACCCTCCGGTTGTTCTTGATTATGAGTGGACATTTGATTTTCCGGTTCCCGGTAAATTTGTACTGTACCGCGTGATTCATTATTATATTCATTCCAATCCTATGCGGGAAGTGATTGACGAAGAAGAGATTTATAGAAAATTCGGTATTACTCCCTGTATGTGCAGGCAGTTTGAAAAAATGGAGAGTTCCTTCCAGAAATACATCACGGATGGACATATTCCAATGAGAGATATGTTTACCGCAATGTCTCCGGGTGCTATGTGGATCCAGGAGAAATATGCACAGCTTCAGGCAGAAAACAGAGAACTGAAAGATGAGATTAAGAAAAAGAATCACCTTATCCGGGAAATGAAGAATACAAAAATCTGGAAAATGTACAGGAAATACAGAAAAGTGGTAGAAAGGAAGTGAGGAAATGAGCGAATGCAGGGTAACGGTGGACGCCTGTAAATACCAGAGAAAAAATAATGGAACGTGTATTATAACAGGGTGGCTGTACGCAGGGGACTTAGAGCCGGAGGTTCAGGTAAGGGCAGATTATGCCCCTCTTTCCTGTAGAGTAGTCAGAACAGAGCGTCCCGATGTGCTGGCAGCGCTTCCCCAACTTTCTTTTCCAGACGTGAATGCAGGATTTGAAATTTACATTGAAAATATAGAAAACCTGTTTTCTCTTGCTGAGTTTCTTCGCGTGAGAGTCTGCTGTGGAAAAGAGAGCATTCCGGTTATGCAGAAAACAATGGAGCAGGTAAAGAAAGAGTATTATCAGGATACTCTTCAGTATTACATGGAGTGCGTGGAAAAACGGCTGGATAAAGTGCATATCCAGGGCTGGTGTGTAGATACGTTTGGTGGTTATGACCTATCTGTTGTGGATGAAAAAGGCAAAATTCAGGAAGAAGTTTCTAAAAGCAGTGTGCGCCGACCGGATTTAAAAGATGTGTTTGGTGTGGAGACAGATGCCTGTCATGGTTTTATTCTGGAGGTTCCTCGAAACAAGGTAAAAAGTAAAAAGCTGATCGTGGAATTTAAAAACGGAGCTGTGACAAAGCAGGAAATCATAGATATGCGCCGATTTGACAGGGAAAATACAAGAATCGGAAGAATTGCCCGCACAGTGGGAAAAGAAAACCGAGAGAAGAATCAGGAAATAAAAAAAGCGCTTGGGCTTCGGGGATTTCTTGATTATGTATGGGAAGAATCTTCCTCTGTTGCGGATGCGTATGAAACATATGCGAAGAAGCACAGCCCCTCCGGAAAAGAGCTTCGCAGACAGGGAAAAGAGAATTTTTCGTATATGCCTCTTTTCAGCATTGTAGTTCCTCTTTATCATACACCGGTATCCTTCTTAAAAGAAATGATAGATTCTGTTACAAAGCAGAGCTACGGAAACTGGCAGCTCTGTCTGGCAGACGGCAGCAGCGATGATACACTGGGAGAGTTTATTCAGGAAAATTATGGAAAAGACCGACGGATTTTTTATAAGCATCTGAGAGAAAATACAGGGATTTCAGGGAATACAAATGCAGCCCTTGAAATGGCAGAGGGTGATTTTATTGTTTTTGCAGATCATGATGATGTGATTTCTCCGGATGCCCTTTATGAAATGGCTGCTTTTCTCAGAGATTGTCCGGACGGAGAACTTATTTATACAGATGAAGACCTTATGGATAAAGATGGAAATCTTTTTTATCCGCATTTTAAACCGGATTTCAATCTGGATTATCTGCGATGTATCAATTATATCTGTCATCTTGTAGCTGTAAAAAAAGAGCTTCTGGAAAAAGTCGGAACTTTAAGACCGGAGTTTGACGGGGCACAGGATTACGATTTCCTTTTAAGGTGTGTGGAACATACAGAGCATGTTTATCATATTCCAAAAGTGCTGTATCACTGGAGAAGCCATGAGGGTTCTACAGCAGGAAATCAGGACAGCAAAAATTATGCGGTGGAGGCAGGGAAAAAGGCGCTTTCAGAACATTATAAACGGTGCGGCCTTTTGGCAGAGACAGAGTTTACAGGAATCTTTATTGTGTATCGCACAAAATTTAAAGTACAGGGAAATCCAAAGGTTTCTATTTTGATTCCAAATAAAGATCATATTGAGGATCTGGAAAAATGTATTTCCTCTGTTATGGAAAAGAGTACCTGGGAAAACAAAGAAATTATTGTAATTGAAAACAACAGTGTGGAAAAAGAGACATTTGCGTACTATGAGAAACTGAAACAGCAGTATGCGAACATTCAAGTTGTTACCTGGGAGGGAGAATTTAATTATTCTGCTATTAATAATTTTGGTGCGAAATACGCAGATGGGGATTATTATCTCCTTCTTAACAATGATACAGAGGTTATCACTCCTGATTGGCTGGAACAGATGCTTGGCTATTGTCAGAGAGAAGATACTGCCATTGTGGGCGCGAAGCTGCTTTATCCTGACGATACAGTACAACATGCAGGTGTTGTTGTAGGAATGGGCGGTTTCGCAGGGCATATTCTTACAGGTTTTGGAAAGAATCACACAGGATATATGGGACGTCTTGTAGCTGCTCAGGAGGTAAGCGCAGTGACAGGAGCCTGCCTGATGGTAAAGAAATCTGTTTTTGACGAGCTTTCTGGTCTTGACGGGGAAAACTTTAAAGTGGCACTAAATGATGTGGATTTTTGCCTGCGTGCAGGAGAACTGCATAAAAAAGTTGTATTTCTGCCGGACGTACAGCTTTATCATTATGAGTCAAAATCGAGGGGATTTGAGACAACTCCGGAAAAGCAGGAGCGTTTCCGGAAAGAAATCGACGCATTTCAGAAAAGATATGGTGAGCTTCTTCTGGCAGGAGATCCGTATTATAATCCCAATTTAAGTCTTGTAAGAGGCGATTGTTCGCTTGCAAAACGATATGAGACATGGAAAGGAAGGAAAGCATGAGAAATCAGTTGCTGGTAGTGGAAAAGGAACGTTTTTTCTTAAATGACAGGTGCAAATATCTGATACAGGGAGTGATTCCTGAAAAATATACGATAGAGGCATTTCTGGACAATAAGAAGCTTTCTGTTTTCACAAAGCAGTGTGTTGCGAAAAGTGCAGTAGAGCGTTTTCAGGACGGAGAGCTTTTAGGAGGACAGAGAGTGGAAGCTCTTATAGAGCTTCCGGAGGATCTGACCGGATACAAGATGTTAAAGGCGTACGCTGTTTTTGAGAAAGAGCGCTTGGAGTGGTTTCATATTAAAACTTCTGTTCTTTCGAAGAAAAGAGGAAAGCCTCAGTTTTATATAGAGGAAGAACGGGTAAACAGAAAAAATCATTCTCTTGTTTTAAGAGGGTGGGCAGCAGGGGCTTCCCATGTGCAGATTCGCCTCTTTGATGAAAATAAAAATCCTCTTTCTGTGCCTGTGCAGAGAAATGCGCGCATGGATGTGGAAGGAATGTTCCGGGAGTGCCTTATTGACAGAGAACCAGGATTTTACGTGGAGACAGACGGACTTTCCGGGAAATTTCTTTATCTGGTAATGTGCCAGGAGGACGGAAGCAAGGCAGTTCATAAGGTAGGACTTGGAACAAAAGAGGTTTTGCTTGGAAAAACAGAAAAATACAGAAAAAAGGCGCTTGATTATATGAGGGCGAACGGAGTGAAGGCGCTTGCTGTAAAAGCGGCAAGAAAGCTTGCAGAGCGCACGAACCGACCGGTAGATTACAGCGACTGGCTTCCAAAGCATCTTCCAACAGAGGGAGAACTATCCAGACAGAGAAAGGCAACTTTTGACTATGCGCCGAAAATCAGTATTGTTGTGCCGCTTTACAAGACAAAAGAGGAGTATTTAAAACAGCTTGTAGATTCTGTAAAAGCTCAGACGTATACAAATTGGGAACTCTGTCTCTCAGACGGCAGCGGAAAGCATTCTCCGATTTCTGCTCTTTTAGAGAAGCTGGAGACATCTGACAGCAGAATTAAGGTGATTTATAATGAAGAGCCTCTCCGTATCGCTCAGAATACAAATGCGGCAATGGAGGCGGCATCAGGAGATTTCATTGCATTTGCAGATCACGACGATGTGCTCTGCGAACATGCTCTCTATGAATGTGTGAAAGTGTTAAATGAAAATCCAGATACGGATGTTCTGTATTCAGATGAGGATAAGATGAGTATGAAGGGCAACCGTTTCTTTATGCCGCATTTTAAGCCGGATTTTAACCTGGATCTGCTTTGTACAGTGAATTATATCTGCCATTTGTTTGTAGCGAAAAAAGAGCTGATTGATAAAGTTGGCCTTCTTCGTCCGGAATTTGACGGAGCTCAGGATTATGACTTTATTTTCCGATGTGTGGAGGAAGCAGAGCATATTTATCACATTCCTAAAATTCTGTATCACTGGAGATGCCATGAGGATTCCACAGCCGAAAATCCGGAGAGCAAGATGTATGCCTTTGATGCAGGCAAGAGAGCCATTGAGGCGCATTTTGAGAGAATCGGCATAAAAGCAGAGGTTTATCAGGGCGAATATCTGGGACTTTACAGGACAAGATACATTCGCGACTACGATCCGCTGATTTCCATTATTATTCCAAATAAAGACCACATTGAGGATTTGGAACGGTGTATTTCCTCTGTAGAAGAAAAATCCACTTATCGGAATTTTGAGTATATTGTTGTGGAAAATAACAGTACGGAAGAGCGGACTTTTTCTTATTATAAAGAGCTGGAAAAGAAAAATCCGAAGGTTCGTATGGTTTACTGGGACGGTCCTTTTAATTATTCTGAGATTAATAATTTCGGTGCTTCTTATGCGAAGGGTGAGTATCTTCTCCTTCTTAATAATGATACAGAGGTTATCAATGAGGATTGGCTGGAAGAGCTTTTGGGTTATTGTATGAGACCGGATGTGGGGATTGTGGGAGCAAGGCTTTATTATGAGGATGATACGGTGCAGCATGCAGGTGTTGTGCTTGGATTTGGCGGAATTGCAGGACACTGCTTTGTACAGCAGCCCCGCGGAAATACAGGTTACTGTCACAGGATCATCTGTGCGCAGAATTACAGCGCAGTGACGGCGGCATGTATGATGGTGAAAAAAGAAGCCTTTGATAAGGTGGGGGGATTAAGTACAGACCTTGCCGTTGCTTTTAACGATATTGACTTTTGTCTGAAGGTGCGGGACGCAGGGTATCTTGTGGTATACAATCCGTACGTGGAGCTGTATCACTACGAGTCAAAATCAAGAGGACTTGAGGATACGCCGGAAAAGAGGGAGCGGTTTGCGAGAGAAATCGCAACGCTGGAAAGTCACTGGCCGGAGATTTTTGCAAAACCGGATCCTTATTATAATCCTAACCTTACCTTAAAGAGCCAGGATTTTTCTCTGAAAAGGTTATAAGTAAGAGGTTTTTAAATGAAACAGATTATGGATAATAAAAATTTTATGAATCCGGAGAGAAAGACAAGGCTGCTGCTACTGGCAGCTTTGTTTATGAGCAGCCTTTTTATTTTTTGGAGGTATCTTTTCGGAAACGAGCTGATGGTATTTAATGATGTTGGCGGAGATACCTTGCAGCTTTATGTCATGCAGTACACAAGTGTGGTAAATCACATAAGAGAGGGAAGTTTTTCCTGGTGGGATATGACGCATGGGTTTGGAGTAAATTATTTTAAACTGGAGCCGTTTGATCCGGCGTTTCTTCTGACTGTGGGGGCTGGAGTGATTCTGGGACCGGATAAAATGCTGTTTGTCCTTTCGTGGGTTCAGGTGTTAAAGGTTCTGGCAGCAGGCTATATTTTTTATCACTATCTTTCCTGCTTTTCTTTTGGAAGACAGGCAAAATTAGCGGCTGCTTTCGCCTACGGCTTAAACGGATACCTTCTTGTATGGGGACAACATTATCAATTTGGCACGGCAGTCGTGTATTTTCCACTTCTTCTTCTGGGCTGTGAAAAGTATATACAGAACAGAAAAGGAAAGGTGATTTTTCCCCTTGCTGTCTTTCTTACGGGGATTTACAGCGCATATTTCAGCTATATGTGTCTGGCGGCGCTCGGTCTTTATCTTCTTTTCCGCATTGTGATGGAAGAAGGAAAAAAATGGAAAGAGCGGATTTTAAAATTTCTCGGCGGCTGCTGGAGGATTATCCTGGGGCTTGGAATGAGTATGGGAATTTTTCTTCCTCTTTCTGAGTTCCTCTTAAATGTATCTTCAAGAGTGGGGACAGGAGACAGAGGGCTTTTGGAATCCATAAAACGTTTTCTTACCTTTTATCCGGAAAAGTTTTATGAATCTGTGCTTATGCGTCTTTTTTCCTCAAACCTGCAGATGACTTTTGCAAAAAAGGACGAGTGGTTTGAAGCTTATTTTAATTATTACGAAGATCCGATTTTCTTTTGTTCTACACTTGCGGTTCTTTTAAATGTAGCGTTTCTTTTTGTGTTCTGGAAATCCGGGGCAGCGAAAAGAACGAAGGCAGCGGTGTACAGCGGCGCTGTCCTTATTGTGCTTTGTGTGACAGTAGAGCTTGGCGGTTTTGTTTTTAACGGATTTTCGGATATAACAAATAGATATACCTTTGTGCTGATTCCGTTTTTTCTTCTGAGCTTTGCCTGGATGTGGGATTATATAAAGGAACAGGGGAAAATTCCGCTTCTTTTGATTTTTGGATTTTCAGTGGTAATGATTTTTGTGTATGCAGTGGGATATAAGCAGAGCCTTTTTCCGGAACACAAGTTAAATGCTTTCATACTTTGTGCAACTGGTCTGTGTATGGCTGTATGCGTGGTATACTGTATAAAGGGCGGCAGATACAAAAATTCTGCGATGACGGTTCTTCTCGTTCTTTTATTTATAAATGTAACTTCTGATGGACGTGCCTGTTATGAAGAACGAATCTGTGTCAGAAAATCAGATACGCCGGCAGAGGAGATTGCAGCAAAGCAGGCAGTTTATGAGGAAGAAAGAAATTCAAAAGACCCTCTCCGGGTGGAAAAGGCGGAGAGGACGATTCCCCAGGGATTTTTCGGAGCGTTGTATAATCCGAATATACAGGATGCGCTGAAATGGCTGGAAGAACATGAGCAGGGATTTTACCGTTTGGAAAAAGATTTTATTTCCGGAACATGGTGTATGGACGCGCAGGCGCAGGGATATTACGGTGTCAGTTCGTATAATTCTGTTTTAAATCAAAACCTGAAGGAATTTATAGATACCTGCTGTCCGGAGTTATATGCAATGGACCACAATCATTACAGTTTTACAGACTGTGTGGAAGATAATAAGCTGGCTGCTTTTTTCGGAATCCGTTATCTCCTTTCAAGAGACGGAAACCTTGATTCGTCTAAATATGAAAAGTTGGAGCAGTTCGGAGATATTTATCTTTACAAGAATACAGAACCTGCCTTTACGGCAAAGTTTTTTTCGGACGCCATATCAGAAGAAAGCTTTAAAAAATTGTATTCCAAAGAATCAAGAGATGTTCTGCTTGAAAATGTGATTGCAGCAGAGGGAGGAACCGATATTGCCGATATATCAGAAGTAAAGAAGATGGGAAAACAAGGGACTGGAGTCGTTTTACAGGGAATTATTTCGGACGAATCCCACATCGAAGGGCAGGCTGTCTGCACATCAGACGGATACGTTATGTTTATGATACCTTATGAAAAGGGATGGCATCTGACAGTTGACGGAAAGGAACAGGCGCTTTTCCGAGGAGATTTGGGATTTGCTGCCTGTTCCATGAAAGAAGGAGTTCATAACTATTCCCTTACGTTTATTGTTCCGGGAATGAAGGAAGGAATGGCGATCAGTGCTGTCTTCTGGTGTATTTTCCTTTTGGGAGAGATTTATGTTTATATAAGAAAAAGATATTCAGGAAACCGGGTGTGATGCACCTGGTTTTCTGTATTTTCCGGGGGTAATCCCCTTATATTTTCGGAAGGTGCGGATAAAGTAGCTTAAATCATTAAATCCGTTTCTGTATGCGATTTCTGTGATGGAATCGTCCGTTGTGGAAAGCTGGTAACAGGCCTGCTCAATTCTCTGTCTGTTTAAATAGTCCATAGGTGTCTGGTGCGTCATCTCCGAGAAAAAGCGGCAAAAATATTTAGGAGACATAGAAACAGAGGCAGAGAGCTGCTGCAAGGTAATGGGGGAACTGTAGTTTTTTTCAATAAATTCCACAACCTGTTTGAGCTGAAGAATCCTCTTATAATCACGCCTTGCTTTTGGGAGACTCTCAAAATAGTAATGTTTACCAAAAATAAGACCGAAAAAGTGGTAAAATTGTCCAAAGACAGTGAGCTCATATCCGTCCTCTTTTTTTAGGAAAGCCTGAAAAATACTATTTGCAGACTCAATAATTTCCTTTTGTTTTGCGGTAAAGTGATGATAAATCATAATGTCCTGGTGAACAATTCTCTGAATGTACCCGGAACATACAGATCCGGCTTTCAAAAATGCATTCATATCAAAAACAATACATTCATAGACACATTTTTCCGGAATGCCAGAATGCAGAATTCCGCTATGTACAAAAATTATATCTCCGGCTTTTGCTGTGAAACTTTTTTCGTCTAAAGTAACAGTGAGAGTTCCCTCAAGAACACGCATGATTTCATATTCCACATGCCAGTGATAGGACATAATGTAGCGTGGATGACTGCTGTCAATGTGATGAAATTCAAAGGGAAAGCCGTAAGTGCCTCTTAAACGGTCTTCATTTTGATCTAAATCGTGCATGGAAAAAGCCTCCTTTCCAAAAAAATACAAAAAAGTGAATATTGTACTATTATTTGCTATTATAGCACAAGTAATTTAAAGAAGGCAAATGTATAATTGACTACATAAGAAACGAGAGCAGGTTTCCTGCGGCTTTTTTAGATGGGAAAACTTCTCTCACAAAGACATTGAGCTTAATAAATGGAGGTAATTCATTATGGCAAAAAGCAGATTAATCGGTGGTTATCCTGTAATTGGTATCCGTCCAACAATCGACGGAAGAAGAGGTGCTCTTGACGTAAGAGGTTCTCTGGAAGAACAGACAATGAACATGGCGAAATCCGCTGCAAAACTGTTTGAAGACAATTTAAGATATTCTAACGGAGAGCCGGTAAAAGTTGTTATCGCAGATACAACAATCGGACGTGTTGGAGAATCTGCAGCATGTGCAGAAAAATTCCGCAGAGAAGGCGTTGATATTACAGTAACTGTTACACCTTGCTGGTGCTATGGTTCTGAGACAATGGATATGGATCCGCAGACAATCAAAGCTGTATGGGGATTCAATGGAACAGAAAGACCGGGAGCTGTATACCTTGCATCTGTTCTTGCAACACATGCACAGAAAGGTCTTCCTGCATTTGGTATTTACGGACATGATGTTTGTGAAGCAGACGACACATCTATTCCGGAAGACGTTCAGGAAAAACTGTTAAGATTCGGACGTGCAGCAGTTGCAGCTGCTTCCATGAGAGGTAAATCCTACTTACAGATTGGTTCTATCTGTATGGGTATCGGCGGATCTATTATTGATTCCGACTTTATTGAATCCTACCTTGGAATGCGTGTAGAATCTGTTGACGAAGTAGAAATCATCCGTCGTATGACAGAAGGTATTTACGATCATGAAGAGTTTGAAAAAGCTCTGAAATGGGCAAAAGAAACATGTAAGATCGGTTTCGACAAGAACCCGGAAGAATTACAGATGAGCCCGGAGAAGAAAGAAGAGCAGTTTGAATTTGTAGTTAAGATGGCAGTTATCATCAAAGAGCTGATGAACGGCTGTGATAATCTTGATCCGAAATTCTCCGAGGAAGCAATCGGACATAACGCACTTGCAGCTGGTTTCCAGGGACAGAGACAGTGGACAGACTTCTATCCAAACGGTGACTTTGCAGAGGCAGTTTTAAATACTTCCTTTGACTGGAATGGCGCAAGAGAGCCATACATTCTGGCAACAGAGAACGACGTATTAAACGGTCTTGGAATGATGTTCATGAAACTTCTTACAAACCGTGCGCAGATGTTCGCAGACGTTCGTACATACTGGAGCCCGGAAGCTGTTAAGAAAGCAACAGGCTACGATCTGGAAGGCGTTGCAAAAGAAAACGGCGGATTCATCCATCTTATTAACTCCGGTGCATGCTGTCTTGATGCTTGCGGTGAAGCAAAAGATGAAAACGGCAACGGCGTAATGAAAGAATGGTGGAATGTAACAGAAGAAGATCAGAAAGCAATCATGGATGCAACAACATGGAACGCAGCAGACAACGGATACTTCCGTGGCGGCGGATTCTCCTCCAGATTTGTTACAAAAGCAGAGATGCCTGCTACTATGATTCGTCTGAACCTTGTAAAAGGATTAGGACCGGTTCTTCAGATCGCTGAAGGATGGACATTAAACCTTCCGGAAGAAGTTTCTGATAAACTCTGGAAACGTACAGACTACACATGGCCATGTACATGGTTTGCACCAAGATGTACAGGCGAAGGCGCATTCAAGACTGCTTACGACGTAATGAATAACTGGGGTGCAAACCACGGTGCAATCTCTTACGGACACATCGGTGCAGATCTTATCACAATGTGCTCTATGCTGAGAATTCCGGTTTGCATGCACAATGTTCCGGAAGAAAAAATCTTCCGTCCAGCAGCTTGGAACGCATTCGGAATGGACAAAGAAGGCGCAGACTACAGAGCTTGCAAAAACTACGGACCACTTTACAAATAAAATATGCTGCTTAAAGCAGATGTGGAGCTGTGCGATGCACAGCTCCTTTTTTACTTCGAAACATGGAATATCCGTAAAAACAGGTGATTCTCTGGCAATATTGACAGTGTTTTTCAGTACCCTTTTTATTCCCGTGTATGTTGTGGGAAGAAAGTATGGAAACGAACCTTGTAAATAAAAAACGAACTATGTATAATAAAGGCAGAAAACACCTGGAGGAGAAAAAATATGAACAGAAAATTATTTTTTTCAAGGCGGCTTCTGCCTTTTTTTATAGTTACAGTTCTTGCAGCAGGAAAGATTCCGGTATCAGCAGGAGAGCTGACATCAGAAGAGCAGCTTTTTGAAGACAACGCCGAAAAAGAAGAATCGTCAGCTCATGTTTCAGACGAACTGACAAGTGAGACGGAAGATACGCTCCTCGCTGCACCTGAGGAAGATATTCTGACAGGAGAAGAGACAGAAGATGAAGTCCGCTACATTAAAGGCAGACCTCTTACAGAAGAAGAGAGAGAAGAACAACTTGCACCAATGAAAAATCTTCAGGAGCTTCCTGCAATGCCGGATATAAAAAGTGATTTTCGGGCAGTTCCGGAGGCTGGAAAATTTGCAAAGTTTCCGTCAAAATTTGATGCCAGGGAAGAAGGAATCGTGACTTCAGTGAAAAATCAGATGCCGTATGGCGCCTGTTGGGCTTTTGCTATGGCATCTGCGATGGAAACATCATTATTGAGACGGGGTGCCGGTACATTTGACCTTTCTGAGGAGCATCTCTGCTACTTTTTTGCAAACAGGGTGGGAGATGCTCTGGGAAATACAGACAATGACCACAATTACCACAATATGTACAACTGGACAGGAGAGAAGGATTATCATGAGGGCGGAAATGATATGCTTGCTGCTGAATTTTTAAGTACATGGTCAGGAATGGCAGCAGAGGAAGAATTTCCTCTTCTCACAAACCCATCTCACACAGAATTTATTTATCAGAACCATGATTTTTCCGGTGCATACAAAACAGAGGCCTATCTGGAAGATAGTGTATTTTCTGATTATTCTGTGGAAAGAATGAAACAGCTGCTTTTGGAGTATAGTTCTGTTTCTATTATGTATAAGGCTGTGGACGCTTATTATAACCCGGATACAGCAGCGTATAGCTGCACGACTTCGGGAGGTGTGAATCACGTAGTAACTGTAGTTGGCTGGGATGACACTTTTTCAAAAGAGAACTTTAATGAGGTTTCAAACGTTTCTGCCGATGGAGCCTGGATTGTGAAAAACAGTTGGGGAGATAGCTGGGGAGAAAATGGATATTTTTATCTTTCCTATGAGGATAAATCCATATCGACTCTTGTATGTGCTACAGCTGTGCCATATCCGGAGTATTCAAACAATTATTTTTATGACGGAAGTTCAGGTATCAGTTCTTATCCTCTTGCAGCCGGAGAGGGAATGGCGTGTATATTTGAGACAAAAGCAGGAGGAAAACATCAGGAAATCCTGGGAGAAGTGGTGACACATACATGGACGGATAATGCGGTTTATTCCATACAGGTGTACACAAATTTAAAAGACAGAAATAATCCGCTAAGCGGAACTCCGGCATATGAGACCTCGTTTGTGTACAGACAGCCTATTCAGGGTGTCGATACCGTTTCTGTTCCAGAGGTGATTCTTGAACCGGGAAGTTTTTATTCGGTAGTTATTATGAATCAGGGGCAAAGCAGACTAAATTACGGTGTTGAAGCGGATGCAGAATATGGATGGAGTTCTTTTGATGCGGGGACAGAGGCCGGGCAGGGATTTTTATATACAGGCGGACAGTGGCTTGACCTTCACAGCGAAAATGAAGCACAGGCAATGTGCCCAAGGATCAAGGCCCACACAAAGACAGGAGAGCTGGCCGTGGGCGTGCCTGCATCTGTAAAAGCCGAGGTAAAGGGATATAATAAGATACAGCTTGCATGGGAGTCTGTTCCTGGCTGCGATGGATATACGGTTTACCGAAAGGAAGGCAACGGACCGGTTAAAGGAAGAGTATCTGTTGTGGGAGATACTTCTTGTACATATCTTGATAAGGATGTAAAAAGCAGTGGATTTTATATTAAGCCGGGAGTGACTTATACATATACAGTTCGTGCGTATGTGATGAATGGCGGAGAAAAGAAATTTGGCTCACATTCTGTGGGAGTATCAGCCAAAACTGAAATGGGAACAACATCTACAACAGTCAGGACAAATAATAATATGTATAACTCGCTTTCCTGGAATAAAATAGACGGAGCGGACGGCTATTACGTATATCGCCGAATTCCGGGAAATTCATGGGAGTGTATAAAAGTTTTAAAAGGGGGAAATTCCCTGAAATATCAGGATAAAAAGGTAAAGTCTCTGGAGACATACCAGTACATGGTACGGGCGTACAGGAGCATTGAAGGGAAAAAATGGTACAGTCCATATCACTGCAGCGGAAAAATTGTAACTTCGCCGGCAGTTCAAAAGCTTTCTGCTGTGTCCTCTGTAAAAGACGGAATCCGTCTTACCTGGAAGCCCCAGGAAAAATGCAGCGGATACCGTATTTATCGAATTGATAAATACGGGACGAAAAAGCGGATTACAGATATTAAAAACGGAAAATCCTCATTTTATATAGACAGAACTGCAAAAAAAGGACAGAAGTACACATATTATATTCAGGCTTTTGCAAAAGAATTTTACGGCACTGTTTACAGTAAGTACGAAAAGAGAAGCATAGTTAGAAAATAAAATGTCGACTATTCTCCCGATTTGTCGGGAAAAAAGAATTGAAACTCGTCAGGAAAATGGTAAAATAAAAGAATAAGAGAAAATACATATTTAGAAGGGGAAGAATATGAAGAAAATATTAAGCGTTTTTCTCGCGCTTCTTTTCAGTTTTACTGTCTGTGTTGCAGTATGGGCTGACGGAGATGAAGGACAGTCTGCAGATTACATAACAGATTATTATATGATTGTAGAATCCAGAGACGGAGGAATCAATATTTATGCAAGTACAGACATCTCCGGAGGAAAACTGAATAATCAGTTGATTCCCAATGGTACGGCGCTTCATATTAAAGGGGAAAAGAAGGATGCCGCAGGGAAAGAGTGGGGTCTTACAGAGTATCACAAAATGAAGGGGTTTGTACTTTTCGACGATTTAAAACCGGTCACCATTACAGAAGCCGTAAAATCGGAGCTGAGTGTACTGGGAGCAGAGGAGACAGACGAAAATATTGTGGTCGGGGCGAAGGCAGGAAGTGTGAAAATGTATACAGGTCCGGGAGAAAAATTTCCGGAAATATCTTCGTCGGAAATTTTGAACGGAGAGACAGTTCATATTTCCATGAAGGCAGAGACGGAAGATGGAAATCTCTGGGGAAAAGTGACAGGAAGAGAGAAAGAAGGATGGATTAATCTTTCTGAGGCGGGAGAGCGCAAGGGAACAGGAAAAGGTTCAGAGAGGGCAGTAGATAAGAAAGCGCCTGCGCCGACAGAGATGCCGAAGGCAACGGGGGCGCCGGCAGCGACAGAAGCACCGAAGGCAACAGAGACACCGGCAGCGACAGAAGCACCGAAGGCAACAGAGACACCGGCAGCGACAGAAGTGCCAAAGGCAACAGCGACGCCAGTGCCGACAGAGATGCCGAAGACAACAGAGACACAAAAGCCTACAGAAAAATCGGAAAAAACAGAAGAGGAAGCAGCAGAAGAAACGGCAGAAACAGCGTCTTCAAAGAATGTAGATGCAGTTTCCGGATTATTTATGAATCCTGTTTTATGGGTGGTGGCAGCACTGATTCTGATTGCACTTATTTTCTTGTACTTTCTGAAATTAAAATAAACAGATATTTCGGTAAATATAAAAAGACTGCATTGCAGTCTTTTTATATTTGAATATGTGTAGTATGAAAATAGGAAATGCTTTCAATCAGTCGTTAATAACAACGCCTTTCTGAAGCATAATGTTGGCGTAAAGCGCTTTTTCTCCTGTGGATATGATACAGTAAGATGTTTTTGCCTCATCATAAAATGCAAAACGTTCGATGTTGCCTACTGCTGCAGCGCCGCGATCATCATGTTTTGCGATGATTTCTTTGTATGTATCCCAGATTGGAGTTTCTACTGTATCTCCAGGCATAACTTCCATAAGATTTACAGGATGTTCTACGTATGTATCCAGAGGGAAAACTTTTAAGATTGCATCAAGAAGCTCCGGAACACCATGTCCGTCGCAACGGATTGTGATTGCATTTTTTCCCATAGATTCTACAGGAAAGTTTCCGTCTGCAATTACAAGACGGTCGCTGTGTCCCATTTCGCATAAAACCTTTAACAGTTCAGGTGATAAAATTTCAGGAATACCTTTTAACATAATATGACTCCTTTCAGGTCGCTTTTCTTTGAATTTGGATTTTAAAAAAATCCAAACGTTCTTTTCTATAGAGTATCTTTAAATCGGAAGAAAGACAAGGGAATATTTTCCGGGAAAAGATGAAAAATTTACGTTTCTCTTATAAATACTGGCGGAATTCTGCTTGATATGTTTTTTTCGTGTCCGGAATGCGTGTGGAAAAGATAGTTTCTAATTTACAGAATACTACGAATGATTGTAAAATTCTACAAAATATGATAGGATAAAACATAATAAACGAAGAACTGACGGGGGTAGGAAAAGGTAGATGTATCGCATATTACTGGTAGATGATGAAATTCTGGTACGTGACGCAATCAGGGAAAATATTGACTGGAAGGGAATGGACTGCGAGCTTGTAGGAGATTGTGAAAACGGGCAGCAGGCAGCTGCTTTTGTAAAAGAACACGAAGTAGATATTGTACTTACAGATATATGTATGCCGTATATGGACGGAATGGAACTGAGCCACTTTCTTCATGACAACTATCCAGATATTGTAATTGTAATTTTCAGTGGTTTTGGAGAATTTGAATATGCAAAAAGGGCAATTCAGTATAATGTAAGTGAATACATGTTAAAACCTGTTACTGCAATGGAACTTCGCAAGGTGATTGAAAGCATGAAGGAACAGGTGGACGCAAAAAGAAGAGAAAAGGCAAAGATTGAAAATCTCACAAAAACTTCCCAGGATTACAGAAAAAATGCCATTGTGATTCGTTCCAAGGCAGTAGAGTCGCTTGTAAATCTTACAAGAGATGTGGAGGAAAGTATCAAAGAACTTGCTGACATGGGGATTGTGCTGGATTCGCCCAGCTACAGAGTGGCGGTATTTGATATGGACTTATATGCAGATATGGAGTATGTGGATATAGAAAAACGGCAGGAAAGTGCTCTTATGGCATTTGTGTTGTTTAATGTAAGCGATGAGATTGTAACAAGAGAAAAAGCAGGGATTGTGTATCAGGAGGGAAGCAGTCGCGTATGTATTCTCTTTACTGGAAACAGAACCGGAGAATTTGCCCGTAAAATAAGAGAAATATGTAAAGAGATTCAGAGTAAAGTAAAAGAAGTGATTGGAATTGAGACGTCCATAGGAATCGGAAGCTGGGTAAGAAATCCAAGAGAACTTTGTATGTCGTATGCTCTCGCACAGAAAGGAATCCAGTGCAGGTATCTTCTGGGGGGAAATCTGCTTATGGATATGGAAGAGGAAAAGACAGATAAGGAGCTTTTTATCCAGGAAGAAATACGGGAATTTGCAGAAGCGGTACGTTTCGGAAAAAAAGAAGATATGGACGATTCTCTTGATAAGATGGAGGAAAAGATTAAAGGAGCCCTTGTGGAAAAAAGCCGTGCCTGTATTTATCTACAGCAGATTATAAGAGCAGCGGGAAATGTATGTGAAAGCATTACTTCTGATACGGAAAATATTATGCGCCAGAGAGAAGAACTGCTTCAAAAGGTTACCGAGCAGAAGAATTTTCACCAGGCAATGATTCTTGTAAGAGGATATGTAGATTACATATATGAACAGCTTCGCAGAATGAACAGTTCAAGCGGAAAGCGGCAGGCGTCTATGGCAATGGAATATATCAAAAGAAATTATATGGATGCAGATTTAAGCCTCAACAGTATATGCTCTTATCTCAATATCAGTACCAGCCATTTCAGCACGATTTTTAAAGAGGTAACAGGAGAGACATTTATTGAGGTTCTGACGCGGGTTCGTATGGAAAAGGCAAGAGAGCTGTTGGAAAATACGACTTTAAAAAATTATGAGATTGCGGAAAAAGTAGGATTTTCAGACCCTCATTATTTTGGAATCTCCTTTAAAAAGATGACAGGAAAAACACCTACGGAATATGCCAGGGAGAAACGAAAATGAAGGAATCCAGGATAGGGCTTTGCCTTTCCAGACATTTTAAAAGTATACAGAGCACAATTTTCACGGCAGTTGCCATTCTGGTGCTCTCTGCAGTATTGATTGTGACAGCAGTATCAGTAAAATATACGGATTCTGCAATTTTTGAGAATTCCGTTCTTTATACGCAGACGATTACAAAACAGATAAATCAGAATATCGATTCGTATATTACTTATATGGATAATATTGTGTCTGTAATTTCAGGAAGCGAGGATGCTCAGTATTATCTTTTTCGGAAAAGTTCGGACAGGGGACATGAGAAACGTCTTCTGGAGCAGTTCCGGATTATTTTAAAGGGAAGATCAGATATAAAAAATATCGGGCTTGTGTGTGATGAAGGAAATTCTCTTTTTAATACGGGGTATCAGACAGAAAATCCGGATTTGGACCTTTCTACGCAGGAGTGGTACAAAAAAGCAGTAGAAAGCAGAGGGGAGTCTATTCTTACTTCATCTCATGTGCAGCATGTAATTGAAGGAGAGCGGCCCTGGGTAATTACCATGAGCAGAGGGATTGCAAATCTTGTGGGAAGCCGTGCCTCAAAGGGTGCCGTATTTATTGATCTGAATTACAGCGCAATCAGCGAGCTGTGTGATCAGAACAGTATCGGAGATAAGGGATATGTTTTTATTGTAGATCAGGATGGAAATATTGTATATCATCCGCAGCAGCAGCAGCTGTATAATGAGCTGCAGACAGAAAATATTGATGCGGTCATGAATGCGAAAACAGATACAGTCACAGTTGGAAAAGGAGAGCACGAAAAAATATATACCATTTCCCGTTCAGAAAAAACAGGATGGACAGTAGTGGGATGTATGAATGTTGCAGAACTATTAAAGGGCAGCAGGCAGGCACAGAGAGTGTATGTTGTTTGTGCTGCAGGTTTGATCGTGCTGGCATTGATATTGTCACGGCTGCTTGCCAGAAATATTACATATCCGATTCAGCGTCTTCGTGACTCTATGAAAAAAGTACAGACAGGAGAATTTCCTACCATAGATCTTGAGGTTTCGTCAGAAAATGAAATAGGGAGCCTTACAAAATCTTTTAATGTAATGACGCACAGAATTCAGGAATTAATGGCTCAGAATATACATGAGCAGGAGCAGAAAAGAAAAAGTGAATTGAAGGCGCTTCAGTCTCAGATAAATCCGCATTTTCTTTATAATACGCTGGACTCTATCATATGGATGGCGGAAGGAAAGAAAAATGAGGAAGTTGTACTTATGACGGCCTCTCTTGCAAGGCTTTTAAGGCAGAGTATCAGCAATGAAGATGAGCTTGTATCGATTGGACAGGAAGCGGAATATGCGAGAAGTTATCTTACGATTCAAAAAATGCGCTATAAAGATAAACTGGAGTTTCAGATCGATATTTCACCTGCCATTTTTGGCGTAAAAATTATTAAGCTGGTTCTCCAGCCCATTATTGAAAATGCCATTTATCACGGGCTGAAATATAAAGACAGCAAAGGTTTTCTTATCGTGCGTGGCTACCGGGAGGGAGAAAAAGCGGTCCTTGAGGTGGAAGATAACGGAGTGGGAATGGATGAAGAAACACTTTCCCATATTTTTGAAAAGCATAAAGTAAATTACCATTCCAACGGAGTGGGGGTATACAATGTTCAGAAGCGCCTGAAGCTTTACTATGGAGAGGAGTACGGGATTGTGTATAAGAGCAGAAAAAATGAGGGAACCAGAGCAGTGATTACCATTCCCGTGGAGACGGGAGGAAAATTGTGAAAAAATACGGGAAATGGATTACAGCAGGTGTGATTGTCCTTCTTATCTGCATTGGGATTTCTGCCGGATATTATCAGCAGCAGAAGAAAAAAAATAAAGAGTGGAATCTGATTTATATTCCAAAAACAGAAGACGGTACAAATGATTTCTGGACTTCTCTTATTTCCGGAACACAGATGGCTGCAAAAGAGTATGGAGCCCAGATTAAAATCATGGCTCCGGAAAGAGAACAGGATGTGAAAAAGCAGGAGGAACTGTTAGAGGAGGCCGTACAGGAAATGCCGGATGCTGTTTTATTTTCGCCGTCCAGTTATTCGTCAGAAAGCTATGAAAAAGCGTTAAAGACAGCGAAAGAACAGGGGACGATGATTACCTTTATAGATTCGTATACAGAATCGGGAGAGCAGGATCTTATGGTCTCTACGGATAATCTGGATGCCGGAAAGAAGCTTGGAGAGTATGCGGCAACTCTTTTAAAACCGGATGGAAAGATTGCTATTGTAAGTCATGTGCAGGGAGTTTCTACGGCAATGGAGAGAGAAGAGGGATTTCGTGAAGGCCTCGGAGAACTGGAAAAAAATGTAGTTGAGGTTGTGTACTGTAATTCGCTTTACGAGCGTTCGTACGAACTGACAAAAGAACTTTTAAGGAAATATCCGGATCTTCAGATGATTGCGGGAATGAATGAGTATTCATCTGTCGGAGCGGCCAGAGCCGTAAAGGAACTTGGAATTCAGGATAGAGTAAAGGTTGTAGGGATTGACAGCTCTTTGGAGGCGGTACAGCTTATGGAGCAGGGGATTTTTCAGTGCTTTGTGGTTCAGAAAGCATTTAAGATGGGCTACATGAGCGTTCGCGAAACCCTGCGTTTTCTAGAGGGGGAGGAAGTAAGCTCGTTTATTGATTCCGGCTGTCAGATTGTTACACCGGAAAATATGTATGATAAAGAAGTGGAAAAGCTGCTGTTTCCTTTTAAATCACAGAGAGCCTCTTTACAAAAAAATCAGTAAAAAATAAGAAAAAGGTTAAAAATTTATGGTACCGTAAATTTTTAACCTTTTTTTATAAGATATTCCATTAAAATTTTAAGAAACAGGTTCTATAATATTTACAGTTGGCAGGCAGACCGCGTTTGCGGATAAGAAGGCCGTGACCAAATAAGGGAAAGAATGGAGGGAGAATTGTGGGAGAAGTTATCTTAACCATGAAAGGCATAGACAAGTCGTTCCCCGGTGTACACGCACTTGACCATGTAGACC
>Cobain_p2__coassemble_510_pt1 | contig 89129 bp, 84 predicted proteins | sample Cobain_p2__metabat2_low_PE_026 | metagenome-assembled genome bin Cobain_p2
GATAAAATTTAAGGGAGTTTGGTTTTTTACAGTTGTTCTTTTCACAGTTTGCGAGTATTGAATTATGAAAAGTGCACAAAAATAAACTGTCAAATATGACTAAAATGACGAAAAAAACAAACAGTGTTGACAATGTAAGGGATAGGGCATATACTAACCTTAGATTTGTTAATCTAATTGACAAATAAAACTAATGAACTAATAATCGGTTATTTAGCGCGTAACAGAAAATATCAATGGATAATGAGGAGACGGGTATGAGAAAAAAAATACATAAGAGAATCAGCTTAGTTATGGCTGCCTGTATGACAGCAGGAATGATGGGAAGCGTAAATGTTCAGGCAGAATCTCTTTACAAGCAGGAAGACTTTGCAAATGTTCTGGATGCAACGGCAAGATTAGACGAAACATTGTATTCACATTATGCAACAGACAAATATAATGTATTTTCAGATATGGGAGCATGGCACGGATATTATTTGCATGGTCTTGATGATCTTGATACATTTGGTGGCTTTGCAGGACCTCAGATCATCGGACAGGATACAGGTATGAATTTATCAGACTGCATCAGCCGATTGAAATTAACAAAAGCGAACGGAGAGGAAATCAACCTGGCAGATGCAAGGTGGCCATATGTTGCATACTATCCTGGAAAATTAATGCAGTATTATGAAGAACGTGATGAGTACAAAGTAACATTAGAGCTTATCTTTGCAAGCAATAGAACAAACTATGTTCGTACAACAATTGAAAATTATTCAGATGAGCCACTTGTTCTTGATGTTGCGTGGGAAGGTAAATTATTTTCAGAGAACAAAGCATGGGGAGAATCTTATCCTACAAATGCCACATTTGAAGATTCTGAAAACGGAGTGCAGGTAGGATTTAAAGAATATTCTGATGCATGGACAACAACAGAAGATACAAAGTATACAATTCGTCATAACGAAGAGGTATCTACTGAGCTTTCAGAAGACAAGATGAGTTATGTGTCTAAAACAACAAAACCGATTACAATCGAAAAAGGAACACCATATGTAACATACACTGCAGAAAGTTATACATTTACAGCAGATGAAGCTGCAAACGAAGCAGAAGTAGTAAAAACACTTTTTGCAGATCCAGAGAAACCTTTTGAGGACAATCGCACAAGATGGCAGGGATATTTGGATAAAACATTTGAGCAAGAAGATGGTGTTGCAAAACCATATAAAAATGCTGCGGTAAAAGCTATGGAAACTCTTGTCACAAACTGGAGAAGTCCAGCAGGAAAATTCAAACACAGTGGTTTAATTCCATCCATGTCATACTCTGGATTTATTGGTGTATGGGGCTGGGATACATGGAAAAATGCAGCTGGTATTGCGGGATTTGATCCTCAGCTTGCTGCAGATGGAATCAGATGTATGTTTGATTACCAGATTCAGGACAATGATCCTGAACGTCCACAGGATGCAGGAACTATTATTGACTGTTTCAGCTACGGCGAAAATTCAGGAAATTACCGTAATTCTAAACCACCTCTTGCTGCATGGGGCGTTTGGAAAACTTATCAGGAAGGCGGAGACAAAGCATTCCTTGAAGAGATGTATCCTAAGTTGACGGCATATCACGATTGGTGGTATACTAACCGTGATACAGACCACAATGGTGTTGCAGAATACGGCGGCATGGTTCATAAGGCGCATTATCAGAAAGATGAAGATGGAAATATCCTGAAGGATGAAAACGATAAACCGTTATTAAATGTGGAAAACATTATTGAAGCTGCTGCATGGGAAAGCGGTATGGATAACGCAACTCGTTTTGACCAGGAAGGAAACGGACCGGACGATATCGGCGTACTTGTATATGAAAATAAAAATGCAGAGGGAGAAGTAGTTGGATATTCTCTTAATCAGGAATCAGTAGACTTGAATGCAATGCTTTATGCAGAAAAAGGCTTCCTGAAATCTATAGCAGAGGAACTTGGAAAAACAGAAGATGCTGCAAAATATGAAGCAGAAGCAGAAAAGCTCGCAGAATATATTAATACAAATATGTGGGATGAGGAAACTGGATTCTATTACGATTTACAGATTAATGAAGACGGTTCTGAAAAGAAAATCCTGACTAACAGAGGAAAAGGAACAGAAGGCTGGATGCCGCTTTGGGCTAAATTAGCACCGGCAGACAGAGCAGAGAAGGTAAAGGATAACATGATGGATGAAGGCAAATTCAACCTGAGAGTTCCGATGCCGACAGCATCTTTTGACAATGATAAGTTTAATCCGTCCCGTTATTGGAGAGGACCTGTATGGCTGGATCAGGCGTTATACGGAGTTGAGTCACTTCAGAACTACGGATATGAGGAAGAAGCAACAGAGCTTGCATATAAACTTTTCGATGGAGCAGAAGGTGTGCTGACAGATGGTCCGATTCATGAAAACTATAATCCGGTTACAGGAGAGGGACTTCATACTAAGAACTTCTCATGGTCTGCTGCAGCTTATTATATGTTATACGAAGACGCATTAGCAGAAACAAATCCATCTACTCAGACAGGACTGGAAATGAAATAAAGAGATAATGAAAGGGTGCTGTACAGGATGTACAGCGCCCTTTTTTTAGTAGGGGGAATTGAATGACTACAGAAAAAAGTATTAATCAGGAAAAACAGCAAAAAATTAACCGTACGCTTGTATTAAGGCTTGTACGTCAGGAAAAGCTTGCGTCGAGGGCGGAAATTGCGAAACTTTCCGGACTGCAGAGAGCAACGATCACAAATATAGTAAAAGAGTTAATAGAGTTGGGGATTGTGGTAGAAGACGGGCTTTTAAGCGGAGATAAAGGGCGCAGATCCATTGGAATCCGGATTAACGGAGAAAAATTCTGTGTGGCAGGAGTTATGGTCACGAGAGAATATTTTGGGGTAAGCCTTATTGGGCTTTCCGGGGAGATACGAGATACAAGATACTTTAAAATGGAAGAAACAGACTCGGTATCGGAAAGTATCAGACGGATTACAACAGAGATACACGGTATGATAGAAGCACACAAGCAGGAGTTTCAGACGTTAGCTGTTGGAGTGGCCGTACCGGGACCATATAAAATGGACGGGGACGAGGTTGTGTTTGTCACGAACCTGGTCGGATGGGATGGAAGTCCGATCAGTTCACTTTTGCAGGCAGATTTTAATATTCCGGTTTATATTGAAAATGATGCCAATGCGGGGGCTTTTGCGCAGTTGTGGAATTATGAAAAAAGTCTTTCCAGAAAAGATATGGCATATATCGTAGCCGGACAGGGAATTGGCTGCGGAATTATTTCGAACGGTATGCTTTTAAAAGGCGCTTTGGGAATTGCAGGGGAAATTGGTCATACTACGATTGATTATTGTGGACCGCGGTGTGAATGTGGGAATTACGGGTGTCTGGAAATGTATTGTTCCCTGCTTGTTTTTAAGAAAAATATACGTACTCGTCTGGCGAAGGGGGAAGAATCCTGTGTTCGGGAAGAATACGAAAAGAAAGGATTCCTGACACAGAGCATGCTAAAGAATGCAATGGAAAAAGGAGACAGTCTTGTCCGGGAAGAGTTTGATAAAATGTGTGAATATCTGGCTGTCGGGATTATAAATGTTATCAATCAGCTGAATCCGGAGATTGTAATTATAGGAGACAGTCTTGCAGAAATTGGCGGTGAATATATGCTTACAAAAATCAAAAGAAAAATACAGGAGCGTGTCCGACCGATTATCTGGGATAATTTGCAGATAGAGTTAAATGAAATACCGGAAAATCCGATCCTTGTGGGAGCGGCAGCCATTGCAGCCCAGCGCGTATTCGAAAATCCGGCGGAATTTATAAAATAAGAGTGATATTTCTGTTTATACTGGACTTTTTCCGGCATAATTTTCAGTTGAAGTTTACAAATACATATAGTATCATAAGAACTAATGGAAATAAAAAGGGGAGGAATTCCTACATATCGAACGTGAAAATTCCATAAAAAACAGAAAGGAAGAAATGAAAATGAAAAAAACAGCACTTGTTATTATGGCTGCGGGAATGGGAACCCGGTTTGGAAAGGGGATTAAGCAGCTTGCACCTGTAGGTCCAAAGGGAGAAATCATCATGGATTACTCTATTCGTGATGCTCTGGAAGCGGGTTTTAACAAAGTTGTTTTCATTATCCGTAAGGATATTGAGGACGAGTTTCGTAAAGTGATTGGCGAGAGAATCGAGAAAATCACAGAAGTGGCGTATGCATTCCAGGATATGGAAGATATTCCGGAGGGCTTTTCTGTTCCGAACGGACGTACAAAACCGTGGGGAACCGGTCATGCAGTTCTGGCAGCCAAAAAAGTTTTGGACGAGCCGTTTGCAGTAATTAATGCAGATGATTATTATGGAAAAGAAGCATACGTAAAAGTACATGATTATCTTGTGGGCGACCAGCCGGAAGATGGAAAACTTCATATTTGTATGGCTGGTTTCCGTCTTGGAAACACATTGAGCGATAATGGAAGCGTGACAAGAGGAATCTGCCATATTGAAAATGGACAGCTTACCGGAGTGGCAGAAACACATAATATATATAAGACAGAAACAGGTGCGGAAGAGAGAAAGGAAGACGGAAATTCTCAGGTTCTTGATATAAAAAGTCTCGTATCTATGAATATGTGGGGACTGACACCTGCATTTATGGAAACTCTGGAGACTGGTTTTGTGGAATTTCTGACAGGAATTGAGCCGGGAGATATTAAAAAAGAATACCTTTTGCCAGAGCTTGTTGACCGTCTGATCCATTCCGGAAAGGCACAGGTAGATGTGTTGGAAACAAAAGACGAATGGTTTGGTGTGACTTACCAGGAGGATAAGGAGACAGTGATGGCGGCGTTCCGCGCACTGACAGAAGCCGGCGTATATCCGGATGGTTTATATGATTAAAGAAGATATGTAGGCGCTAAAATATGCCCGACGAATTGTTTCGCACTTTGTGCTCCCATAATTCTGCCGGGCATGAGAAAATATTGTGCAAAAAAAAAGAATGATGTGACAAATTCTCTCAAGTATGGTAATATGGCTTTGGAATAAAAATCGAATTTTTCAAGCGAGGGAGAAATTATTATGGGAAAATATTTTGGGACAGACGGATTCCGTGGAGAAGCAAATGTGCAGCTTACAGTTGACCATGCTTTTAAAGTAGGCCGTTATGTAGGCTGGTATTATGGAAGAGATCATAAGGCAAAAATTGTTATTGGTAAAGATACACGAAGAAGCAGCTATATGTTTGAATATGCGCTTGTAGCAGGTCTTACTGCTTCAGGAGCAGACGTATATCTTCTTCATGTAACGACAACACCAAGTGTTTCCTATGCAGTACGTACAGAAGATTTTGACTGCGGAATTATGATTTCGGCAAGCCACAATCCGTTTTATGATAATGGAATTAAACTTCTTAACGGAAACGGACAGAAAATTGAGGCAGAAATTGAAGAAAGAATTGAAGCATATCTTGACGGAGAAATCGAGGAGCTTCCGCTTGCCAAAAAAGAAGAGATTGGAAGAACTATAGATTTTGCTTCCGGAAGAAACCGTTATATCGGTTATCTGATTTCTATTCCGAGCCGTGATTTTAAGAAGATGAGAGTTGGTCTTGACTGTTCCAACGGTTCTTCTTCAGCGATTGCCAAGAGTGTATTTGAAGCGCTTCAGGCAAAAACTTATGTAATTCATAATGAGCCGGATGGAACAAACATCAACGAGGGCTGTGGTTCTACTCATATTGAAGAGTTACAGCGCTTTGTGGTGGAGAAAGGTCTTGATATAGGCTTTGCCTATGATGGAGATGCGGATCGCTGTATTGCAGTAGATCACAGAGGAAATGTGATTGATGGAGATAAAATTCTTTATGTCTGCGGAAAATATTTAAAAGAGCAGGGTAAATTAAAGGGCAATACTGTTGTCACAACTGTAATGTCAAATATGGGACTTTATAAAGCTTTTGAAAGGGAAGGAATTTCCTATGAGCAGACAGCAGTAGGCGACAAGTATGTGGCGGAAAACATGATGGAAAATGGATACAGCATCGGTGGAGAGCAGTCCGGTCATGTGATTTTCAGCCGTTATGCACAGACAGGTGATGGAATTTTAACTTCTCTTATGCTTATGGAAGCGTGTGTGGAGAAAAAAGCGACACTTTGTGACCTGGCGAAAGAGATGAAAGTATATCCACAGCTCCTTAGAAATGTCCGTGTGTCAGATAAGAAGGCTGCCAGAGAAAATCCGGAGGTTGTGAAAGCTGTGGAAGCTGCAGCCAAAGCGCTTGGAGAGGAAGGTCGTATTCTTGTAAGAGAAAGCGGAACAGAACCTCTTATCCGTGTCATGGTAGAGGCAAAAACAGACGAGCTTTGCCAGGAACATGTAGAAAATGTAATAAAAGTAATGGAAGCCCAGGGGCTTATTGCAGAATAACAGTATTTAAAGGAAAAGTATGGATACCAGAAAGAGACAAAAAAGAAAAATGGCGGCTGTACTGGCTGTATGTACAGGAATGGTTCTGTTTGCAGGATGCGGCGGCGAAAATGGAAAAATATATGAACAGGCAGGAAAAGATCTGGAGCAGGGAAGCTACCAGTATGCTCTGGAGGGATACAATACCTGTATACAAAATGAAACAAAACTTCCGAAATCCTACAGAGGGGCAGGGCTTGCCAGCCTTCGCATGGGAAATTATGAGCAGGCAATTACGTATTTTACAGATGCTCTTGGCTGTGAGAAGGTGGGGAAATCTCTGGAAAGGGATATACTTTCCTACAGAGCGACGGCATATTTAAAATCGGGACAGTATGAGAAGGCGATGGCAGACTGCCAGACACTTTCAGCAGAATATTCTATGGATGCAGATACGTATTTTCTTACAGGAAAAGTTGCGCTTGCAATGGATTCTTATGCGGAGGCAGACGGGAATTTTGAGCAGGCCTACAGTGAAGACTCTACATATGAAACGGCAATCCGCATCTATCAGGCATATCTGGAAAAAGATATGGAGGCGGACGGTACACGTTACCTTGAAGCTGCCCTGACAACAGAGCCTAAGAGTGCACAGGATTACTGTGACAGAGGACGGGTTTACTATTATATGGAAGATTATGAAAATGCGCAGAAAGAATTGACAGAGGCTGTCGGCAAAGAGAGCACAGAGGCGCTGATTCTCCTTGGCATGGTATATACAGAGCAGGGAGATGCAGAAAATGCGAGAACAATGTATCAGCAGTATATCAATGAGGCGGAAAATGGAGCGAAGGGTTATAATGGTCTTGCGCTCTGCGATATAGCGGAAGGAGATTATGATTCTGCTCTTTCCAATATTTCCAGCGGCATTCCAAGCGCTACCACAGAGGAAATGCAGAGCTTGCTTTTTAATGAGATTGTAGTTTATGAGAAAAAGTTGGATTTTGCAACTGCACAGCAGAAGGCGCAGGAATATGTGGAAATGTTTCCGGATGATACGGCTGCGCAGAAAGAGCTTGCATTTTTAAAAACCCGCACAGGACAGTAAAGTTTCAGCTGCACAAAAAGGAATATAGTTTTTACAGGATAAGATGACAGGGGCATCTGCAATTTACTGCAGATGCCCCTTGTTATGATATGGATTTTTCCCCTACACCTCGCTGCCTGAATGTGCTATAATCTCCCTACAGGACATTTTGAAGGAGAAACGAATGGAATATTTTAAAGAAATTGAAGAGAGAGTCATTCTCGTTGGTGTTCAGATGAACGACGGGGAGGATACAGAGGAATCTTTAGAGGAGCTTTCCGAACTTGCAAAAACAGCAGGGGCACAAACTGTAGGAACGATTATACAAAATCGTGAGGCAGTTCACCCGGGCACTTACATTGGAAAAGGAAAAATAGAAGAAGTGCGTTCTCTTGTACTTGCAATGGACGCAAACGGTGTAATCTGTGACGACGAGCTTTCTCCGGCGCAGCTTAACAATCTGGAGAGAGAGCTGGACTGTAAAGTAATGGACAGAACCCTTCTGATTCTTGATATTTTTGCCCGTCGCGCAGTAACAAGCGAAGGTAAAATCCAGGTGGAGCTTGCACAGCTCCGGTACAGAAGCGCCCGACTTGTAGGACTTCGCGAGTCCCTTTCAAGGCTTGGCGGCGGAATTGGTACAAGAGGACCGGGAGAGAAAAAACTGGAGACAGACAGGCGTCTGATCCGAACAAGGATTTCCGCTTTAAAAGAAGAATTAAAGCAGGTAGAGAAGCACAGAGAGCTGATACGCGGCAAACGTGCAAAAGGAAACTTAAAAACAGCCGCGATCGTGGGATATACAAACGCAGGAAAATCCACGCTTTTAAATGTGCTTACAGGGGCGGAGGTCTTATCCGAGGATAAGCTGTTTGCAACTCTTGACCCGACCACACGACTTCTGGAGCTTTCCGATGGGCAGCAGATTCTTCTCACAGATACAGTAGGATTTATCAGAAAGCTTCCCCATCATCTTGTGGAAGCCTTTAAAAGTACGCTTGAGGAGGCAAAATACGCCGATTATATTGTACACGTAGTGGATTCTTCCAATCCGCAGGCAGAAAAGCAGATGCACATTGTATATGAAACTCTTCGGGAGCTGGGAGCTGTGGGAAAACCTGTTATCACACTTTTTAATAAGCAGGATAAAACAGAAACAGAACAGATCCGAGATCTAAAAGCGGACCATACTCTTAAAATTTCTGCAAAAACAGGAGAGGGCCTGGAAGAATTTAAGGAACTTCTCGGGGAACTGCTTTCAGAAGGAATGATTTATGTGGAACGAGTTTTTCCATATCAGGAAGCAGGGAAGATCCAGCTGATCCGGGAGAGAGGGCAGCTTCTTTCCGAGGAGTACACAGAGGCTGGAATCGCGGTAACTGCCCGTGTTCCAAAAGAAATTTACGCATACGTAATCTGAATAAGAAACACCATATAGTGGGATTCTGATGAAATGAGTCCACAATATATGGTGTTTTTTCTGTTGACTGAGGGAAAGGAGTCTGCTACAATAATCCTACAGCGTCTTTATCTGACAGAGGATATAGACAGAAATAAATATGTTTTTTATATAAGAATGGGGGCTTTCTTACCATGTTTCAGGTAGTAAAAAGAGATGGAGAAATTGCGGATTTTCAGATGGGAAAAATCACAGCCGCGATTCACAAAGCTTTTGATGCAAAGGAGAAACATTACAGTGAGGATATGATTGAACTTATGGGGCTTCGTGTGACCTCAGACTTTCAGGGGAAGATCCAGGACGAAAAAATTTCTGTGGAGGATATTCAGGACAGTGTGGAAAATGTACTGATCCAGGCGGGATATTCGGATGTTGCGAAAGCATACATTCTGTACCGCAAACAGCGGGAAAAAGTCCGCAACATGAAATCTACGATTCTGGATTACAAAGAAATCGTCAACAGTTATGTAAAAGTGGAGGACTGGCGTGTAAAAGAGAATTCTACAGTTACGTATTCCGTAGGCGGACTGATTTTAAGCAATTCCGGCGCAGTTACTGCTAATTACTGGCTGTCAGAAATTTATGACAACGAAATCGCAGAGGCACACAGGAATGCGGACATTCACATTCACGACCTTTCCATGCTCACAGGCTACTGTGCAGGCTGGTCTTTAAAGCAGCTGATCAAAGAAGGACTGGGCGGTATTGAGGGAAAAATCACTTCCTCCCCTGCAAAGCATTTAAGTGTTCTCTGCAATCAAATGGTCAATTTCCTGGGAATTATGCAGAACGAGTGGGCAGGAGCGCAGGCATTTTCTTCTTTTGATACGTATCTCGCTCCATTCGTAAAAGCAGATAATCTTTCCTATCCGGAAGTAAAAAAATGCATTGAATCTTTTATTTACGGAGTAAACACACCAAGCCGTTGGGGAACGCAGGCACCGTTTTCCAATATTACACTTGACTGGACGGTTCCAGACGATCTGGCGGAGCTTCCGGCAATTGTGGGCGGAAAAGAGATGGATTTTAAATATAAAGACTGCAAAAAAGAGATGGATATGGTAAACAAAGCCTTCATAGAGACGATGATAGAGGGCGATGCAAATGGAAGAGGCTTTCAGTATCCCATCCCGACTTATTCCATTACAAAGGAATTTGACTGGTCTGACACAGAAAATAACCGTCTTTTATTTGAAATGACAGCAAAATACGGAACACCGTATTTTTCAAATTATATTAACAGCGACATGAAGCCGAGCGACATCAGAAGTATGTGCTGCCGCCTCCGTCTTGACCTTCGTGAGCTCCGCAAAAAAAGCGGAGGATTTTTCGGCTCAGGAGAGAGCACAGGTTCTGTGGGAGTAGTCACCATTAATATGCCGAGGATAGCGTATCTTTCAAAAACACCGGAGGAATTTTATCATCGTCTCGACCATATGATGGATATAGCGGCCCGTTCCCTCCATATAAAGAGAGAAGTCATCGGACGTCTCCTTGAGGAAGGGTTATATCCTTACACAAAACGGTATCTGGGAAGCTTTGACAACCATTTTTCCACGATCGGTCTTGTGGGAATGAATGAGGCAGGACTGAATGCCTGCTGGCTGGGCTGTGACATGACAGATACGAAAACACAGCAGTTTACGAAAGATGTGTTAAATCATATGAGGGAGAGACTTTCTGATTATCAGGAAGAGTATCCGGGCGAGCTTTTTAACCTTGAGGCGACACCTGCAGAATCGACTGCTTACCGCCTTGCAAAGCATGACAGAAAGCGTTGGCCGGATATTCGCACAGCAGGAAGTAAGGGAGATACTCCTTATTATACAAACAGTTCTCATCTTCCGGTGGAATTTTCAAGCGATATTTTTGATGCGCTTGATATTCAGGATGAGCTTCAGACATTGTACACATCCGGAACTGTGTTCCACGGATTTTTAGGAGAAAAGCTTCCGGACTGGAAAGCAGCGGCAGCTCTTGTGCGGAAAATCGCGGAAAATTACAGACTTCCTTATTATACGATCTCTCCTACTTATTCCGTATGCCAGGAACATGGATATATAAGCGGAGAACATTTTACCTGTCCGAAATGCGGCAAAAAAGCAGAGGTTTACAGCAGAATCACAGGATATTATCGTCCGGTTCAGAACTGGAACGATGGAAAAGCACAGGAATATAAAAACAGAACTCTTTATGATGTGGCGCACTCACAGCTTAAAAAAGTGCATACAAGCGTTGTGACCATGACGGAAGACGATGTAAAGATCCAGCCTGTGGAAACACATAAATATCTTTTTACGACAAGTACCTGTCCAAACTGCCGTATGGCGAAAAAGATTCTTGAGGGCGAAAATCTGGAAATTATTGATGCGGAAGAGAATCCAGATATGGCAAGGGCATTTGGGGTTATGCAGGCGCCCACTCTTGTTATTACAGACGGGGAGCATACGAAGAAGTACGTAAACGCCTCCAATATCCAAAAATATGTAGACGAGGAAGAAGTATAGGGGACAGAATCAGATGAGAGTAAAAATTACGGTACTGAAAAAAGAATTTTATGAAGATTATGCAGAAAAATATCTGACAGACGGGGTGGCAGCCGGTTCCTGTCCTGAACTGAATGTGGGTGAGGAATTTATATACGAAGGCGGGGCAAAAATGCCGGAAGGTTTCTGTCCTTACGCCTGGCAGGATATTTATTCCTCAGTCAGCGTTCTTGCAGGGAGTAAAGAAGTAGATAATACATGGTACAAAAATCCAAAAACAAAAATAATCTGCTGCACAGACGGGATCAGACCGGTAGTTTTTAAATTAGAACAGATATAACGGGGGATTTGCCATATGGGAAAAGAAATACCTTACAAAATTTACCTTGAAGAAAACGAGATGCCGAAAGCCTGGTATAATCTGAGGGCAGATATGAAGAACAAACCTAAGCCGCTTTTAAATCCAGAGACAAAAAAGCCGATGACACCGGAGGAGCTAGGTACTGTTTTTTGTGACGAGCTGGTCCGTCAGGAGCTTGACGATACCACTCCTTACATTGAAATTCCGCAGGAAATACGGGATTTTTATAAGATGTACCGCCCGTCTCCTCTTGTGCGCGCTTACTGTCTTGAAAAGAAGCTGGAGACTCCGGCAAAGATTTATTATAAATTCGAGGGAAATAATACAAGCGGAAGCCACAAATTAAATTCTGCTATTGCCCAGGCGCATTATGTAAAGAAGCAGGGATTAAAAGGCGTGACAACAGAGACAGGAGCTGGACAGTGGGGTACGGCACTTTCTATGGCGTGTGCATATCTGGAACTGGAATGCCATGTGTACATGGTAAAATGTTCTTATGAGCAGAAACCTTTCCGCCGTGAGGTCATGCGTACTTACGGCGCGCAGGTAACTCCGTCTCCCTCTGAAACAACAGAGGTGGGAAGAAAAATTTTAAGAGAATTTCCGGGAACAAGCGGAAGTCTTGGCTGTGCCATTTCCGAGGCTGTGGAGGCAGCAGGGGCAGATCCGGGTTACCGTTATGTGTTGGGAAGCGTATTAAATCAGGTACTTCTTCACCAGTCTGTGATTGGACTGGAAACAAAGGCGGCTCTTGATAAATATGGAATTGTTCCGGATATGATTATCGGCTGTGCAGGAGGCGGTTCTAACCTGGGTGGTCTGATTTCCCCATTTATGGGAGAAAAAATCCGTGGGGAAAGAGATTATCAGTTTATTGCAGTAGAGCCAGCGTCCTGTCCAAGCTTAACAAGAGGAAAGTTTGCGTATGATTACTGTGATACAGGTATGGTTACACCCCTTGCAAAAATGTGTACTTTAGGAAGCGGTTTCATTCCTTCTGCAAGTCATTCGGGAGGACTTCGGTATCACGGTATGAATCCGGTTCTTTCCCAGCTTTATGCAGATGGGCTTATGGAAGCGCGTTCTGTGACACAGACGGAAGTTTTTGAGGCAGCACAGCAGTTTGCGAAGGTGGAAGGAATCCTTCCAGCACCGGAAAGCTCTCATGCAATTCGGGTTGCTATAGACGAAGCGCTGAAATGCAAAGAGACAGGAGAGGAGAAGACAATCGTCTTCGGTCTCACCGGAACAGGATATTTTGATATGGTTGCCTATGGAAAATATAATGATGGAGAAATGTCAGATTACATTCCTACAGATGAAGAACTGGAAAAAGGATTTGCAGGTCTTCCGGAAATCTGAGCAATAATATCTACTTGAAGGTAATAAGTACAATGCAAAAGAAATTTAAAACTTTTTTCTGGGCATTTCACTTTGCATGGAAATTGGATAAAAAATTGCTTGTCATCTGTTTTGGGATAAATGCTGTATTATCTGTTCTCCCTGCAGTAGTTTTGCACTATAATCAGCAGATCCTTGCAGAAATTACAGATTATGTGAATTTGGGACAAGGAGCATTTCAGGATATTATAGGACTCATTATAGTGCTGGGAATTTTTATGACCATATCCGGACTTTCCAACAGAGTGAATGGAGATCTTCTTTATATGGTCATGTATGATTCCTACTATTTAGGAATGCAGGAAGCCCTGATGGAAAAAATACAGAAGATTCCATATAAAGTGCTGAAACAGAAAGATACACAGGAAGAATATATTGCTGTGATTAATCGTGCCGGATCTCTGACGGATTTAATCAGTTCTATGTGTATTTTATTTGGAAAAATATTGACAGCAGCCTCATTATTGATTGTAGTTGCCGGTCAGTCTGTGACGAGTTTTTTCGTTGTGTTATTTTATATGCTGATTACTGTGTATATCAGCAGCAGGTTTATAGACAAACGACGGGTCAATATGCTGGAAGTACGAAAGAACGAAAATATAGCGGCATATTTTCAAAAATTGCCTTTGAATTCCAGTGTTGCAAAGGAAATCAGAATTTACGATACTTATCAGGACATTGTAAAACAGTGGGGACAGGCTTTTGAAAAAATTGAAAAGCAGGAACGAGAATACGTTTTTGGGAGAGAACAAAGAAGTTTTATAAATGGTTTGGGACTGTACATTTTTTTGTTCTTTCTGTGTGTGTACCAGATTTTTCAGATTGCTGATGGAACAATGTCTGTGGATGCATTTCTTACAATTTTCCTTCTTTGTCAGAATCTCAGCAGTACTCTCAGGGATATTACAGGCAGCATGATACAGATAGACTATGGTTTGTTCGCTTTGGAGAGACAGAAAAAATTTATTCAAAATATGCAGGAAGTGGAGACGGACAAGGAAGGAAACAGCGCAGACATCAGTGCAGATTCTATTATTGAATTGAAAGATGTATCCTTTGCCTATGAAAAGAAAAATATTTTGAATCATATTAATTTAAAAATCAAAAAAGGGGAAATAGTTGCTCTGCTTGGATATAATGGAAGCGGAAAGAGTACGTTAGCAAAATTACTTATTGGACAGATACAGCCCGATTCCGGTGAAATTTACTACTATGGACATCCGTATCAAAAATGTAATATGGCACAGATAAAAAAGAAGATTGGGATTTACTTTCAAGATTTTTTTCTGTTTCATATGAGTTTAAAGCAAAATATTGAAATTGGAAGCATTGAGGAAAAAGACTCAAAAGAGATGCTGAATAAAGCGATAGAGTTAGGGGAGGTAAAAAAGCTTCTTTCTAAGCTTCCAAAAGGACTGGAAAACATTTTGAAGAAAGATGTAGATAAATCCGGAGTCGGATTGTCGGGAGGAGAGCAGCAGAAAGTAGGTGTTGCGAGAGCCTTTTATGGCGATAAAGACTTACTGATTTTTGATGAACCGGCAGCTGCGCTTGATCCGATTGCAGAAATTAGACAATTTCAGAACATACAAGCCTCTGTAGAAAATCGAGCGGCTGTCCTCATAAGCCACAGAATCGGATTTGCCAGACTGGCAGACAGGATTATAGTATTACAGAACGGTCAGATTGAAGAGGAAGGATGCCATGAGGACTTAATGAAAAAACAAGGGGTTTATTATGATTTTTTCATACAGCAGGCACAATGGTATAAGGAATAAAAGTATGGACAGCAGGGAAAATAAAAAACAAATTTCTCCGATAGGAAAAATTAAAATTTTAACGAAAGCTTTAAAAGTTAGTTTTCATACAAAAAGTAAATGGTCGCTGCTACTCTGTATTTCAGGTTTTGGAATGGCATTTCTTCCGGCACTTATCTCACTGGCTTTGGAAAAATTTACGAATCATATTCAAATACTGACAAAAAACAGTGAAAATATTGGAATCGTCCTGCAGCTTTTGATATTACTGATCACCTTGTATATTGTTCAGCTTGGATATGAGTTTTTAAGTGCGTATATGTTGGAGAGAGATAAGATTTCCACAACAAGGTATATTAAGAAACAGATTATGAAATGCACATGTAAAGTGCCCTACAGTTGTGTGGAAAATGACGACAAGTTCCGGGAACAAATTGCCTTTGCGGAATCTTATGCAGGCGGCAGAGTTGCGGAGAGTATACAGTCGGTAGTTCGTGTGATCCAGTATATGATTACCTTTGTCAGTACAGCTTATTTATTGTGGAAGGTAAATGGCTTCATTGTGATCATTTTGCTGGTTACATGTATTCCGGCAGTGATTCTGGCAGCAGTTCAGAAGGATGAAACTTATCGTCAGAGTACAAAATGGATGAAAGAGGGCGTATGGGTTATACATGAATTTTTTATGTGCTGTGGAAATGAATCATTGAATGAAGTACGTCATTTAGGGATTTTTTCTTTCCTTAAAGATCGATGGAAAAATTTTTTAGGTGAATATTTGGATAAGAAAAATGCATTGACGAAGAAGCATGTAATATATAATTCCATAGCAGATATTTTAAGAAATGTAGTGTACATAGCCGTTTTGTTACTGGTAGCTAAAGAGATTTTTGCGCATCCATCTTTGGGAGTAGGAACATTTATATTGGTATTGAATACTTCAGGACAGTTACAGAGGGTGACAACACAGATTTTTTCAGTGCTGTTACAAATTTATACAGATATTTATTTTATGGACGATTTTTTCAGTCTGGAAAAACTATACGAAGGAGATAAAGAAGCGGAGAAGATAACATTTGACAGTTATGATATTTGCTTTTCTCACATCAATTTTCGATATCCCAACCAGAAAGCAGATGCGCTGAAAGATGTCTCTGTGACGATTAAAGATGGAGAAAAGATTGCTATTGTAGGTGAAAATGGATCTGGAAAGACAACCTTTGTAAATCTTTTATGTGGTCTTTATGAACCGCAGAAGGGAAAAATTTCTATTGGCGGAAAAAATATAACTGGAAGATTAGAGGTTGTAAGAACATTAATTTCCGTGATTTTTCAGGATTTTGGAAAATATGAAGAGACAATCCGGAGAAATATTACAGTTTCTGATCGAAGTAACGAACAAAAAGATGAATTTTTGTACAGCCTTTTGAAAATGGTGGGATTAGATTCTTTTGTGAAAGCTTTACCGGAACAGCTAGATGAGGGGATTGGAGTTCTCAGTGAACGTGGAAAAAATTTGTCAGGTGGCCAATGGCAGAAGTTAGTTCTGGCAAGGGCGTTGAATAAACAGGATGCCAGAATCATGATATTGGATGAACCGACAGCGGCTATGGATCCCGTTGCAGAAGCAGATCTATATCGGAATTTTGCAGAAGTGACAGGAAATAAAACAACGCTTTTAATATCTCACCGTTTAGGGGTGACAAGATTAGCAGACCGTATTTTGGTATTTAAAAATGGAGAGATCGTCGAGAATGGTTCTCATCAGGAATTGTTGGAGAAAAATGGGGAATATGCGAAAATGTATCGTGCGCAGGCTCAGTGGTACGCATAATATAAAATGATTTTTACAGGAGAGTTGAAAAAATTCTGACATGGAAACCCGGGCTTTTAACAGAAAGTTTAGCCCGGGTTTTTCTTTTTCATTTGCTGGGTTCGTTCTTATAAGTCTTTTTCATTTTCTTTTCCGGGCGGCTTTGCTGTGAAATCAAAAATATCACGGTAGGCGTCCCATTCGTCTCTGTCTGCGGCTGCCTGGTACATAAGCCCTGTGCATTCTGTACAGGCATTTGTATCCAGATAATTTTCATAAGAAATTCGGTAAGGATTGTCTGTATTTTCTTTTTTTGGGTCCATTTCTGCACCTCCTTCTATCTGAACTAAAAAATAGTATATGAAGGGCAGAGAGAATATATACGGAATAGATTTCGATATTTTTACGACAAAAAGATATTGAAATTTCTACAAATTGTGCTATAATCCCGTCTTTGACAGTTGGATGATAATAAAATCGCTGTAACACCAGTAAAAATGGGCGTTACAGCGATTTTTTGCATCGTTTCAGACTATAGTAATTTTTATTTTCCCTTACTTTTTTTCTGAATTGTTTTCATTTGGCTTTTGGTAATGAATTGATAGTCAGTTCTAAATCCACACCTTTCGTGTAAATCATCCGTGATTTTTAAGCGCTTATACAGTGGAATGAATCCTTGTTCCTGAAGATTTGCGAAATTCATTGACTTTAAAGTATCTAGAATCATATCACATGTGTACTTGTAATCAAGTTTTTTCTCGAGTAATCGATAAGTCATGAGTGCAAGGAAACAGATGAGAAAATGAGCTTTGATACGATTCTCGTCATGCAAATATACAGGTCTTGCGGAAAAATCTGTTTTTAAAACGCGGAAACATTCTTCAATCTGCCACCTGCCTTCACTTACTTTTAAGATAGCATTTACATCATCGTCTAATAAATCGGTACACACAGCATAAAGACCATCGTACTGTTCTTCGGTTGAAATCTTGTCTTCATCAAGATATTTTACAATCTTTGCAACTTCCCCCTCCTCTGTAGCAGCCTGTGTACCAATAAATCTGGCGGGATCATTCGGATTCTTCCTCTGTTTCTTTGTGCTGCCTGACTGAATCATTTTTTTTGCACGTTCTACCTGAGTGTCTCGAATAGTTTTTTGGTAGCGTGCATATTTAGGTGAATAAGTGACAATCAGTCTTTGATGTAAGTTTTTTGGTGTGTATGGTTCATCCTTGTAGTACAAATCGGTATCGTTTTCGTCGATTTCTGAGAGATTCACCAGTTTATTATCTGATAATCTGCGAAATCCGCTCTTATTGAGTGCCCAAGCTTTATCTTCTTTTTTAAGCTTTTTGATAGACTGAGTTACAATAAAAGCTCTTTCTCCCATATGGTTGTAAGTACGAATGCTTTCTGAACCAAGACCAGCATCGCTACAGTAGATGAATTTTTGGCAGCCAAAGTCCCGGATCACTTTCTCTTCTAAAGGCTTTAATGACTTTTGTTCATTTGTATTGCCTGGAAATAGTGAGAAAGCAAGTGGAATCCCATCTCCATCCATAAACATACCCATCTGAATGATTGGATTTGGTCTATGCTCTTTGGATTTTCCGTATTTCTTATCTCCATCTTCTTGTTCAATTTCAAAATAATAATTCGTACAGTCATAATAAAGGATTTTCTCGTTACGTTGTCCGATGAAATGGCTGTTTTTATAAACTTCTGATTGTATAAAATCACATTCGGAACCAAGTACATCTAATGCTCGATATACATCATGGAGTTCGTAAGTAGGTTTTTCTAAAAACTCAGATGCAGTCTTATATGAAGAACGTTTGCTTGCTGGTTCCAATACTCTGGTATAGATAAGATCAGAGAGAATGGCATTGATGTCATATTTGAATTTATATTTATCTCTTAGTTTTCGACAGATTTTGTTCATTTGTAATCCGTAATAAATGGATTGAAGAAAGAGATAACCACCTCGATAGAAGCATTGTTTATCATAATCTAATTGTCGATCGGCATGAAAGGTAATCTGTACAGATTTTGCTTCTCGTTCTTTCTTATATTTTTCTGTTTCAATTTTGGCTTCTTCCTTTGCCCAAAGCATAACATCATCCCTTGTAGGACCATGTTCCTTTAATAATTCATTTAAAGTGCCGAGTTTACGAACAACAACAGAAGAACTTTTTCCTGCGTTGTTTTTAAAACTCTTAGTAATATAAAAGGATTCTGATTTTTTTGATTTAGTCGTAGTTACTCTCATGATTTCTCCGTTTTTCTTTTAGTATATCATATTTTCGATAGAATTACCACTAATTACCATTAAATAAAACATAAAATTTGACACAAAAAAAGCAGGTAAATCAATGCCTGCGACCACTTTTTCTAATATGCAACTGTCAAACTCCCGAGAATATATACGGAATAGATTTCGATATTTTTACGACAAAAAGATATTGAAATTTCTACAAATTGTGCTATAATCAGCTTAAATAAATAATAGCGAAGTAGGATTTTATGCGTTAAGTGTTCATTGGCTGGGGAGTCGCCGTGAAACGAAAAGCAGTATAGATGCTTACGATATAATTTCCGCACCCGTTGCTACATGTGAGAACATCTCATAATGTGGAGGGATTATTATTTATGTAACTACTCTATTTTTAAAAACATTATGGAGGTGTTTTTATTATGCAAAAAAACAGCAGTAAACAGTATTGGAACGTGTCAACTCTTGTCTATATGGCGCTTCTTGTTGCCCTGCACCTTGTTCTTACAAGAGTATTTGTAATTGAACTTGGCGCTTACCGTATTTCCATCGGAAGTGTGGCAACAATTATGGCAGGTCTCTGGCTTGGACCGGTAGCCGGCGGTGTGTGCGGATTAGCAGCAGATCTTATTGGCTGCTTTATGAAAGGTTATGCAGTCAATCCGTTTATTACAGCAGCGGCAATTCTCTGGGGCGTAATTCCTGCCCTTGCAAAGCCGTTTTTTGCAAACCGTACAAAGAAGATGAAAGCAGTCGGTATCTGTATTTCTATTGCAATTACAGATGTTATAAGTTCTCTGATTCTTACAACTGCAGGTCTTGTTATTTTCCTGGGATATAATTTCTATGCGATTATGCCGGGAAGACTGGTACAGTTTGCATGTATGCTTCCACTTTATTGTGTATTAAGCTGCATTTTATATTTAAGCCCTCTTACTTCTATGGTAGTGAGCGGCATTTCCAGAACAGCGCGTCCCGGTGGACACAGCCTGGAAGGAAGATAATATTTATAAAGAACAAAAGATTCCCCGTACAGAAAGCCGGCGGTTCCTCAGAGAACTGCCGGCTTTTAAAGTGCGCCTTGCGGAGCCGCAAGCGAGATCCTTTGTTCATGCAGGAGATTTTTACGGACTGTGGATTTATTGATTTGATTGTGGAGAATCCGGCTGGACTCGAAACCAGTATGTGTAAAAGGTTTCAAAGCCAAGAGAGCGGTAAAGGTTCTGAGCGGAAACATTACCGCTTACTGCCTGAAGATATGCTTTTTGGGCGCCCCGTTCCTGTCCTTTTTGTAAAAGCCCTGTACAGATCTGGCGCGCATATCCCATTCTTCGAAAATCTTCCCGCACATGAATAGCATAAATTCCAATATAATTTCGGTCAAGAATTCCAAGACCTGTTCCTATGATTTCCCCGTTTTTTACAATGGAAGCGCAGATGGTTTCTTTTAAAATGGCGCGGTACATGGAAGGAACTACCATGCGGTGAATGGGGTTGGATGTATTTTTCAGATCAAAAAGCGCCTGAATCCACCGGGAGGGAATTTCATCTGTAAATGAAACATCAGGGCAGCAATCGAGAGGAAAACATGGATTTTGAGAAAAATTTATAGTCATAACGTCTGTTATATGCTGAATTTCATATCCTCTGTTTTCCAATATGTAATCAAAATCAGGAGAGATAAGAGGGCTGATCTTAAAAATTGTCGGAGTGCCCAGGCGTTTATACACAGATTCGCAGTAGGGGATTTTTTCTTTCCACGGCAGAGTGGAAATTCCAAACTGCTCCACACTGTTTGTGCGGTGTGTATAAAAATACGAGAATCGGAGAATCCATCCGTCATACAGCTCCATTTTGTGAGAAGGCCAGGCGTTCAGAGACATATCTTCAATTTGCTTGATTTCTGAATTCATATTCCACACTTCTTTCCTTGAGTTTTATATTAATATTATACACATATCAAAAAAATATGCAAGAAAAACTTATAATTATGCGCTCTTGTCGGAATTTGTCGACGAAATGTTCTGGACAAAATGCCCGGATTGTTCTATAATAAGACTCACCAGAAGACAACTGGTATCTAAACCGTCAGTTCAGACGGGAAATCCCAATTTTTTTACAAAAGAAAAAGAATCAGTACAATCGGCACAACGAATATAAACTAATTTGTTGTACGAAAGCACCTGCTGATGTGTTTGAACAGAAATGTTAAGAAACGTGTTCTACAAAAGAAAAGCGAGGTGATGCCATGTTTTTTAACATCTGCTTTCCTGTTACAGCAGCTGCAGTGGCGGCAATTATGGACCTTCGTACAGGAAAGGTAGACAACGGGTGGATTTTATTTTGCATAGTTGTAGAAATTTCTGTAAGCTTTTTGCGAGAAGGACCGGCAGGAATGGGAAAACAGATCATGGGAATGTTGTTGCCGGCACTAATCTTTGCACCTCTGTTTCTGTTCCATATGATTGGAGCAGGAGATATTAAACTCTTTTCTGTTCTTGGAGGAATTATGGGAACGGAAAAAATTCTCAGGTGCATAATATATGCGGTAGGCTGCGGCGCAGGAATTTCCATTGCCATTTTAATTTTAAATGGAGATGTGTTCTCAAGATTCTGGTATCTGAGGGAATATATACGGGAGTATTTTCAGACTGGAAAAGTCAGGCCGTATTATAGAGGAAATGTGGCGTCTCCGGAAAATTTCCACTTTACAATACCTGTTTTTATGAGCGTCGTGCTGTATGTGGGAGGTGTCTATTGAAGAAAAATATTTTTGCAGTCTGCGACCTGGAGGTGGATTATGCCTGCAATTTTATGGATTATCTGAATCAGAAGAAGAACGTACCCTTTGAAATTCAGGCGTTTACTACAGTCCGGAATCTGATTGCATATGGGAAAAAAACACATATTGAGCTGCTGTTGATTTCCGGAAAGGCAATGTGCCGCGAGGTCCGGGAACTGGATATTGGGAAAATTGTGATTCTTTCGGAGGGAGTGCATTCTCCTGAGCTTGATGAATATCCCAGTGTGTATAAGTACCAGTCTTCATCTGACGTAATCCGTGAGGTGATGGCATGTTACGGAGAGGAACGGGCAGTTGCCCCGGCAGTGTTTCCGATATTGAAGAAGACGACTGAGATATTGGGGATTTATTCTCCGCTTAAACGATGCCTGAGAACCTCTTTTGCACTTGCGATGGGGCAGATATTGGCAAAGGAGAGGGCGGTTCTTTATCTGAATCTCGAAGAATATTCAGGATTTGAGGAGCTTTTGGGAAAAAGCTTCGACCACAATTTGAGCGACCTTCTGTATTACGTAAGACAGGATAACCAGAATCTGATCCATAAGATGAACAGCATGGTTCAAACGGTGGGTAACCTTGATTTTATACCGCCTGTGCGTACTCCCTGGGACGTGCACAGCACAGCGTGGGAGGACTGGGAGAAGCTTCTTGAGGAAATTGTGAAGGGCAGTTCCTATGAGGTTCTTGTTCTGGATATTGGTTCTGAGGTGGACGAGATTTTTCAGCTTCTGGATAAATGTAAACGGATTTATATGCCGGTATTGCCGGATGTTATTTCCGTCTGTAAGATTTCCCAGTTTGAAAATCTTCTGCGTATTTGGGATTTTGCGCAGATTTTACCGAAAATTACAAAGGTAAGACCGCCCTTTCATGTGGATAACAGCTCCGGGGAGGCATATGTGGAAAGCCTTATGTGGAGCGAGCTTGGAGATTATGTAAGGGAAATTTTAAGGAGGGAGCGGGAATGAGCAGAGAAATATTTCGCCAGCTCCGTCAGATGCTTATGGAGCGGCTTGATATGTCGAGAGAGCTTTCTGATAAAGAGATATTGGAAATGATTGATGATCTGATTTTAAATCATATGAAGGATACTTGCTGTTCGTTGAAGGAGAAGGTAGAGCTTCGTCAGGAACTGTTTTACTCTGTGAGAAAACTGGATGTACTGCAGGAGCTGATTGAAGATGAAACGGTAACAGAGATTATGGTAAACGGACCGGATGCTATTTTTATAGAAAGAGGAGGGGGGCTTTTTAAATGGGAAAAAACGTTTACTTCCAGAGAAAAACTGGAAGATGTAATTCAGCAGATAGTGGGAAAGTGTAACCGTGTTGTAAACGAATCTATGCCCATTGTGGATGCGAGGCTGGAAAACGGAGCCAGGGTAAATGCAGTTGTATACCCTGTGGCATTAAACGGACCGATTCTTACAATTCGGCGTTTTCCAGATACACCAGTTACAATGGAGCGTCTCATTTCACTTGGAAGTCTTCCAAAAACCTGCGCTGAGTTTCTTGCATCTCTTGTAAAGGCGCGGTATTCCATGATAATAGGAGGCGGTACAGGAAGCGGAAAAACTACGTTTCTTGGCGCTTTGTCACAATATATTCCAAAAGATGAACGTCTGATAACCATAGAGGATAATGCAGAGCTTAAAATACAGGGAATTGCAAATCTTGTCCGTCTGGAAGCAAAGGCGGCAAATAGAGAAGGTGGTTCTGAGGTGACGATTCGGGATTTAATCCGTTCTGCCCTTCGAATGCGGCCGGACCGCATTATTGTGGGAGAGGTTCGAGGCGGCGAGACTGTGGATATGCTGCAGGCGTTAAATACAGGTCATGAGGGGAGTTTAAGCACTGCCCACGCAAATAGCAGCAGAGATATGTTAAGCCGCCTTGAGACAATGACGCTTATGGGAGTGGAACTCCCGCTGGAAGCTATACGGAGGCAGATTGCATCAGGAGTGGATATTCTTATTCATCTGGGCAGAATGCGGGATAAATCGAGAAAAGTACTGGAAATTACAGAAGTGTGCGGATTTGAAGAAGGGGAAATAAAGACAAATGTGCTTTATCAGTGGAAAGAGGGGGAAGGGCTTATAAAGCTTGCCAATCTTTTAAACAGGGAAAAGCTGGAAAGGGCGGGAATTGTGTTATGAAAGCGGAAAAAGAAAGGGAAAACAGGGATTACAGTGTTTATCAATTTACAGGAAAAGAAGTGGTGAAATATCTGGGAGAGTGCGGGCTTTTATGTCTGGGGGCGGTGTATCTCTTTTATGAAAGTGCATGGGCATTTCTTTTTATGATTCCCGTACCATTTTTATTTATGGGGTGGAAGAAAAAGCAATGTGTCAGAGAACGGAAGAAAAGGCTGAATTATCAGTTTCGTGACGCCTTAAATTCTATGAGCGTAGCGGTGCAGGCTGGGTATTCTGTAGAAAATGCAGTATCTGCCTGCACAAGAGACATGGAGCGACTTTACGAGCCGGATTCTGATATTGTGAAAGAGTTTCGATACATAGAAAGTCAGCAGAGGGTGAGTGTTCCTGTAGAGGAACTGTTTTCTGATCTTGGAGAAAGAAGCGGTGTGGAGGATATTGAAAATTTTGCCTCTGTTTTTAAGACGGCGAAACGAACAGGAGGAGATATGAATCGGGTACTTGAGAAGGTGGCAAGAATGCTTGGAGATAAAATTGATGTAAAAAAAGAAATTGAGGCGACTCTTTCTGCAAAAAAGTCGGAGCAGATGATTATGAGCCTTATGCCCGCCGGGATTATCGCTTATTTAAAGCTGACTTCTCCGGGATTTTTAAGTAGCCTTTATGGAAATCCTTTTGGAATCTGCGCTATGACAATCTGTCTTTTTATTTATCTTGCCGCATACTGGATGGGAACAAAGATTGTGGACATTGAAGTGTAACAGGAGATGAAAATATGTGGCTTCATATTATAATATTCGCGGCGCTGACTGCCATCGGAGCGTGGTGGAAGATACGGCGCACAGAAGAAGAGGAGAAAAATAAAGAGGGGAAAAAGCTGTTTCTGATGGTGGCTTTCTGTGGAAATCTTCTGGGAGCTGTTCTTACCTTTCAAAATGGAAAGGATAAGATATATTCTGACGGATACCGTCTGAAAAAAGAGGAGACAGGAGCCTACGAGGAGCGCTTTCTTGTATCGGTTGACGGCGAGGAAGCAGGAAATCTGTATGTGCAGATTCCGGAAAAAGAGACAGGGCAGACAGAAGAAGCGCAGGAAGAAAAGATTTCTCCTGAGGAGGAAAGATTAAGAGAAATTCAGGAGGCGATTGCAGAATATAACCAGGAAAAAGAAGATGAAGATTATTATTATCTTCCAGAGGAGTGGGAAGGAAAGCATTTTATCTGGGAGCAGAAGGGAGATGGAAGCGGAACATTAATGGCATCATTGTTTCTCATTGCGGGAGCTGCTCTTATGGTCTTAAAAAGCAGGGAGGAGTTTGCGCTCATTCAGAAAAAAAGAGAGCAGATGCTTCTTGACTATCCGGGGCTGATCATGAAATTTACGCTGCTTGTGCAGGCAGGTATGACTGCAAGGAAAGCATTTCAGAAAATAGCCGGGGATTACAGAAAGAGGAAAAACAAGAAAGAACGGTACGCCTATGGGGAGATTCTTGTTGTCTGTTATGAGATGGACAGCGGTGTTTCTGAGGCAGAGGCGTACAGAAGGTTCGGAGAGAGGTGCGGGCAAGTGAAATACAAAACATTTGCCACGCTTCTGATACAAAATCTCCAGAAAGGCAGCAGACATCTGGAAGATATGCTGGAGAGGGAATCAGTGGAAGCCTGGGAAGAACGGAAGAGAAAAGCGAGGGTGCTGGGAGAAGCAGCTGCCACAAAACTTCTGGGACCTATGGTACTGATGCTTCTTGTTGTAATGGCAGTGATTATGATTCCGGCGTGTCTGACCTTTTATGGAGGGGCATAGGGAGGAGGTGAGAACATGAGAAAACTATGGGGATTTGTGAGCAATTTTATGAGAGAGGAGGAAGCGGTAGGCGTTGTGGAAATCATACTGATTCTGGTGGTTCTGATTGGTCTTGTTATTATTTTTAAAGATCAGCTCACAAAGCTTGTAAAGAGCATTCTTGCAAAAATCGCAAAACAGAGTAACTCTATATGATGATATCAGGTATCTTTTGACACAATATTTTTTCAACGACAGAAGGGGGTGTACATCTATGGTAAAAAGAGGAAGTATTACTGTTTTTCTCGCATTAATTTTAAGTCTTGTGACAGCTCTTGTATGTACAGGAATTGAATCAGTGAGAATGGCAGCTGCAAGAACTCAGATTTTAAATGGAGCAGATATAGGGCTGTATTCTCTTTTTGGTCAATTTGACAGAGAGATGCTAAAAGATTACGATCTGTTTCTTCTGGACGGTTCTGGTGGAGACGGAAGTCTTGATCTGGCTTCTGTCTACGATAATTTTTCTTCTTATATGAAACCTGTTTTAAAACAAAACAGTCAGAAGCTTTCTGTTGTACAGGGTGGTTTTTCTGCATATCGTCTGATTACGGACGAGGGAGGAGAGCCCTTTTATAATCAGGTTGTGCAGTATATGAAGGAAACTCTTGGAAGCCAGGGTGTAAGCCTTCTTCTTGATAAAATGAAGGACAGGAAGGAAAAGACGGATAAGGCGGAAGAGGCAGGACATCAGGCAGAAAGTGGAGATATTATTGAAGATTATGATACGGAGATGGAAGAGACGAATAAAAAGAATGAGGAGGCTCTTTTAGAAGCGGAAAAAAATCAGGAGGGAGGAGAATTGGAAGACAATGTGACGGCTCCACCGGCGCAAAAAGTAGTAAATCCTATTTCTATTATACGAAGAATTCGGAAAATGGGCATTTTGGAGCTTGTGATTCCGGGAAATAAAGGAGTATCCGACGGTCAGATACCGGCAGGAAGTCTTCTTTCCAGAAGGGAAAAACAAAAGGGAATGCCCATGTATGAGGCGGAGAAAACAGATGCCTCCTATACGTCTCAGATTCTTTTTCAGCAGTATCTTATGGAGAAGTTTGGAAATTACAGTTCGCCCGGACAGGGCAGACTGAAGTATCAGACAGAATATATTCTGGGAGGAAAGACAGAAGATATTGAGAATTTAAAATTTGTGGCAGGACGTCTTCTGCTTATAAGGGAAGGAGTAAATATGGTTCATCTTGTATCAGACGGTACAAAAAGAGCTCAGGCGTCAAGTCTTGCGGCAGCGATTGCTTCTGCCTTTCTCATTCCGCCGGCAACGGGGGTGATAGAAGCGGCGCTTCTTCTTTGTTGGGCATTCGGAGAGAGTATTCTTGATGTGCGGGAGCTGTTTGACGGAGGAAAAGTTTCCCTTATAAAAAGCGTGTCAGACTGGCAGCTTTCTCTTGAAAATCTCCCGGAGCTTTTAAACGGTCTGGATTCTGTCAGGAGAGGAAGCGAGGACGGTATGAATTACGAGGATTATCTGCAGGTGCTTCTTCTTAGGGTTTCCAGAGAAGAAAAAATGAAAAGGGCAATGGATATGATCGAGTTGTGCGTGCGGGAGAAGGGAAGAAAAACTTTCCGTATGGATTCCTGCATTGTAGCGGCAGAAGTTTCTGTAGACGTAAAGGCGAATAAAAGAAAAGTTTTTAATGTGACAAGAGCGTATGGTTATTACTGACAGAAAAGAGGTGCAGAAAGATGCTTTTTCAGAAAGCAAAAAACAGACAGAGAAACAAAGTTTATAAAGATGAAAGAATATTGAAAAATAAAAAAGAAAGGATGCGCTCTCTAAGGAGAAAAATGTCTCTGTTTTTCCCGACAAACAGAGACAGACTTTCTGGAAAAGTGTCTTTCTGCACCTTTTTGAATAAAATAAGGTCAGCCAGTATGGCCGTAGAAACAGCGTTTGTTCTTCCTCTGTTTTTTCTGGGAGTGGTTACTATGATTTCCTTTATGGACATTTATAAGATTCAGACGGAACATCTTACAAAGCTATGTCAAAGTGCAAAGGAGGCAGGAATGTACGCATATCTTCCGGATGGAGGAGGACCGGAGGAAATTACACTGCCGGATATATATGCTTACGAGCCGATAGGAGGGCTGGTTCCGCTTCCGAAGGTGTGGATTCACAATCAGGTTCGTGTACATGCCTGGACAGGAAAGGAAGACAATGGAGAAACAGGAGAAGGAGGAACGCAGCAGACACCGGAAAAAATGGTTTATGTAACAGAAACAGGAAGCGTATATCACAGAAGTTTAAGCTGCAGCTATATCAACTTATCTGTTGAGCAGATTTCCGGTTCATCTGTACAGAGCAGGAGAAATCAGTATGGAGAAAAATATGAGCCGTGTGAAATATGCAGCAGAAATCAAAATCCTGCAGGAACCGTGTTTATCACAGGAAAAAGTAACCGGTATCATAATCTTGGTTCTTGCAGCGGTCTGAAACGGACCGTAAGAATTGTAAAAGAATCAGAAGCAAAAGGAATGGGAGCGTGTGGAAGATGTGGTTAGAAAACGGCAGTATGATTATAAAAGAAATGGGGATTCTTGGAATTCTGGGGTTGAATGCCTGGCTTGACATAAAAAAGCAGCAGATTTCTCTTGTGGCAGCAGGGATTCTCGCGGTAGCAGGTTTTATATGGGCATGGCATGGAAATCGCCTTGGTTTTTCTTATTTTCTTGGGATTTTTACAGGGTTTTGTGTGGTGGGACTTGGTGTTCTCACAAAAGGAGAAATAGGAATCGGGGACGGGATTCTTATTTTGGCCCTTGGTATGGCCCTGGAATGGGAAAGGCTTATTGTTTCTCTGATGCTTGGGATTCTGGGCTGTGCCATTGTATCCGGTATCCTTCTGTTTGGGCTTCGCAAAGGGAGAAAAACGAGAATCCCCTTTGTTCCGTTTCTGTTTTTGGGATATATAGGAGGAATGCTGTTATGATAAAACGCGGAAGTTTTACAATAGAGACGGCATGCGTTATGCCGATTATTCTTTTTGCTCTTATGGGAATTTTATATCTTTTCTTTTTTGTGCATAATCGTGCGTGGCTGACTGCAGCGGCGTACGAATCGGCAGTCAGCGGCAGCATGGAAGGCATAAAAAGAGACGGACCGGTTTATGAGACAGCTCGAGTAAAAAGTCAGGCGCTGGGCTCTTTGGGATTTTTCGGAGCGGAAAATATTTCCACACAAACAGAGGCAGGAAAAAAGGTTGTTGTCACATATGATCTTGATACAATAGGAGAATATACAGGGCTTTCCTGGCATCTCCTTGTAAAGGGAGAGTCAAAGGTGATTCGTCCTGTGGGGTGGGTGAGAAAAGTAAAGGCAGCTTCGGAGCTTCTGGAAGGAGATTGATATGAGGGCAGAATATAAAAGAGATATGAATCATAATTATCTTATCCTTCATGGTGATGAAGTTCCCGATACAGATTCTTATCAGGTGAGAATGCTTGTGGGAAACGGAATGCCCTCCCTTTTAAAATGCAGGCTTCAGGGAATCGATGGAAATTTTTTGATTTATTATGATATTACGTCAAAGCAGTCAGTAGCTTCTATGTATGAAACGAAAAAAATGGGGCTGGAGGATTTACGCCTGATTTTCGAAGGGTTTGTTCAGGCAATGGAAGAGATGGCAGAATACCTGATGAATCCGGGGCAGCTCCTTATACAGCCGGAGTACATGTACCTTGATGTGGAAAAGAAAAAGCTGTATTTCTGCTGTGTGCCGGGAAAAGCAGGAGACGTAAGGGAGGAGTTTCGCGTTCTCACAGAATATATCCTTCCGAAAATTGATCATGAGGATGGAGATGCGGTTATTCTCGGGTACGGCGTATATAGAAGAGCGCTTGAGGATACTTTTCATTTGGAATATGTAAAAGAAGAGATTTATAAGGGAAGAGACAGCAGGGAAAATAAAAATCCTCTTTTTGAGAACTGGGATGGTTTTCAGAAAAACCAGAGTGGAGAGAAATATATTCCGGAAATCTGTAAAGAAAAAGAGCAATCCAAAGAAAACGATCAATTTAAAGATTCGTATAAAAAGCAATTGGAAGATTCGTCCTGGAAAATGGAGACAGACAGTCCTTTTGAAAACCGTGACAGGAGAGATGAGAAAAAACCCCCGGTTTCCCTTCGAAAAAAAATACTTTTTTCTGTATTGGGAGCGCTTGTTCTTGTTATAACAGCAGGAGCGGCAGTTCTTGGATTTTTGCCCGGATTGCAGGCAGGAGCGGTGCTTTCCGGCTGCGCGGTTTTTATGGGAGCAGGAATGCTTGTATACAGATTCCGAAAAAAGCATAAAGGAAATATAGAAAAGAAAAGGGGAACACAGGAAATGAGGGAAATACAGAGAGAACCCATATGGCAGGCAGAACAGGAGGAGAGTGTATGGCAGCCTGAGATGTCCGCAGAAGAGAACCAAACTTCGTCGCGGACTTTGGAGAACGAGCCAAAGGCAAAAGATTTCGGGGAAACGGTGGTGCTTTCCGAAGGAGTGGTACAGGGACCGGCAACGCTGGTAAGCAGGGAACCGGGAGAACTTGCAACGATTTATCTTCAGGAGGATATGACGGTAATTGGAAAAATGGAAACGGCAGTTGACGCAGTAATAGACCTTCCTACAGTCAGTCGCATTCATGCTAAAATCAGGAGGCGGGACCAGGAATATTATCTCAGCGATTTAAACTCCAGAAACGGAACGGCTGTCAACGGGAGACTTTTAAAAGAAGGGGAGGATTATCAGCTTCAACATGAGGATGAGGTGGATTTTGCACAGGCAAGATATGTGTTTTTAAAGTGAAAATATCTCGAATAAACAGGGCTTTAAGGGAATCGTGAAGTAGCTTGCATGGAAGAGAAGAATGGGGTAGTATATGAAATGACAGGAGGTAAAGTGATGCAGGCTATTATATGTGATGATGAAATAAGCACTTGTGGGGAGATGGAACAAGTACTCCGGGAATTTGCTTTTGAAAATAGCATAAAGCTGGAAACAGAAGTTTTTTATGATGGGAATACTCTGATGCAGTATCTGAAACGTGAGACAGTTCCGGCAATTCTTTTTTTGGATATTGAATTGCCGGGGATGAACGGTGTGGAAATTGGAAAGTATATTCGGGAGGAATTGAGAAATTCAGAAATGTTTCTGGTGTATATTTCTTCTAAGAAGGAGTATGCACTGGAATTATTTCAGAACCAGCCGTTTGATTTTCTGGTAAAGCCGATAAAAAAGGAAAAACTCTGGCATGTTATGGAGAAGATGCTTCATATTATCGGTAAGAATGAATGCAATTTTACATATAAAAATCAGGGCAATACGTATCGCATTATGTATAAAGATATTTTGTATTTTCAAAGCGACGGAAGAAAAATCAATATTGTAAAAGAAAATGAGATACAGAGTTTTTACGGAAAACTATCGGAGGTAGAAAAAGAATGCCCGGAGGGGCTGTTTCTGCGTATCCATAAATCCTGTTTGATTAATCTGCATTATGCGAAGGAAATCAATTATAGAGCGATTAAAATGGTGAATGGAGATGTATTGGATATTAGCAGGTCGAACCGAGTGGAGGTAAGAAGAAAACTGATGGAGAGTATGACAAATGAAATTCGAAATAATAGCTGAATTACTGTTGATATTATGTTCAAACGGAATCCGTTTTTATGCAATTAAAAGATACATGGATTTTTTTGTTTCCCAGGAGAAATGCCGATGGAAAAATAATTGGATATTGTATGTTATCGGGTGTCTTTTTACCTTTACTGTCAGTATGGTATTTGTGTCGCCAAGTTTAAATATTGTTGCAAATATTGGGGCGTTATTGTTGTTAACCTTCCCTTATCAGGTGAAATTGACTAAAAAATTATTAATAACATTTGTAATATATGCGATTAACATATTTGTAGAGGTTATAATTGTCCAGTTGCTAGTGGGATATGAGCCGGGTCAGCCAGTAAAATCAGGTTATCATTTTATAACCAGTCTGGTAATTTTAATACCGACTGCTTTTGGGAAAAATCTCAAAAACAGAGAAAAAGATATTTCATTACCGTTTATGAAGGAAATCATTTTGGGAATGATTCCTCTGGTTAGTATTGTATGTATGCAGCGCACTGCAGTTCTGACAGGACATGATAAACCAATAGCTCTTACAGTAGCTTTTAGTCTGTTATTTATTAACGCTTTTTTGTTATACCTATATCATGCATTAACAAAATTTTATGTAGCCCAAATGAATGAGAAAAAATTAGAGAAGATGGTTGATGTATATGCGAACCAGCTTGATGTGCTGCAGGAATCCCAGGAATATGTCAAGAAACTTCGACATGATATGAAACATCATTTGATAGAATTGTCTTCGATGGCACAGCATGATAAAAATGAGGATATGGTGCGATATTTGAAACAGATGGAGAAGTTCATGTTAAATCCGGCAGAAAAGGTTTCTACCGGAAATAAGGAAATTGATGGAGTTTTAAATTATATGCTCCGGCAGGCAGATGAGCTGTTAGATACTGTAGATTTGGATATTCAGATTCCCAAACAGCTATACAGCAAAAATTTTAATATTTGTGTGATTTTAGGAAACTTAGTTGATAATGCAGTCAGGGAGGCAAGCAAATCAGATGAAAAATACTTATCTGTCAGTGTACATACGCAAAAAGACATACTTCTCATCTTAATTGAAAACAGTTATACAGGTAAGATCACGAAAAGAGGCAACAAACTGCAAACGAGCCAGATTCATTCATCTATTCATGGAATAGGTTTGGAGAGTGTAGGACAAGTGGTAAATTCCTGTGGCGGTGATATGAAGATTGAGTATACAGATAAGCGTTTTCAAGTGCAGGTTTTCTTATATCTGTCTAGTATATAGGAAAATTAAAAGAGCCGGCGGGCTCTTTTTTAGTGCAGATTTTGACAAAAATATATACATTTTTTTACATACAGGATAAATATGGAGAAATGTATGTTATTATTAGCACAATCAGAAAAGCCAAAGGAGGGATTGTATGGAAAAAAAGACGGTAAAACTTGGAAGAAAAGCAGTGGAGGGTATAGCAAAGAAACTGGCAGAACGTGATGCAAATACGGCATGTGCGTTTTATACTTATCAAATGAAGATGCCTTCTGCTGTGAAAAAATTAAAAAAATCTTGATTTTGAAAAAGTGACCAGAGATATATTACATTCTTCTACTGATACGGTTGTTATAGGTTATAAAAAGTGATAGCCTATGGCAGCCGTATTTGTTTAGATATGGAGGTTTTGATGAGAGAAGAAAAGAAACTTTATTCAGAAAAAATAGCTGAGAAAATCAGTGATGATAAGGAGGAACAGGAAATTCTCCAGTATGGCTTGCATCAGGGATTTACAATATTGCTTAATTTAGTGACTTTGATTGTCTTCGGTATTCTTTGGAAAGAATTACCATTTATGTTGTTCCTGTTTTTAGGGATTTTCTTTTTAAGACCGTATGCGGGAGGTTATCATGCAGATACAGAGCTACGATGTTATTTTATATCTGCAGCAATGATGAATATTGCTGTTTGGGCGAAAAGGAGTTTCATTTTATCTGATGTAATTTTAGCAGCAATCTGGAGTGGTACAGCGGTAATAATCTGGATATATGCTCCGGTAGAAAATCCGATTCATCTGTTAGATGAGGGTGAGAGAAAAAAGTATGCGAAAAGTGCAAAGAAGATTTTATTATGTAACGGAATGATAGTGCTGGCAGGAATAGGTACACACCAGCAATTTTTGGGAGAAATTATTGTATGGGTTCAAATTTTGACTGTGATTGCAATGGTGGGGGGCTTGTTAAAGTATAAAGAAAAAGTTTAATTACAAAATACTTTCTGCAAATACTATATAAAGTTCCGTTTTTGTCATAATTATATACAGTTTTTGACAAGAAGCGTTTTAAAGGAAAATTTTATGGTATAGTAAGTTCAACAAACAGATTAGCGCTAATGTTGTTTAAGAACTGTAAAATTTTTTCACCAGAGAGGAGAAAAAAGTATGATGAGTAAAAAAGTTAAAAAAATGTTTTGCGGTTTAATGGCAGCTTTATGTGTCGCAGGAACTACGGTTCCGGTAATGGCTGATACTGTTAAATTTAATGTTACAGTGCCGGGAGATCCTAAAACAAAAAGAACTGTGAAAGCAGATGGAGAACAGAAATTTTATGTAACAGGAACATATTTTAGCACATATGCTTCTTTATCGTGTCGTTCCTATCAGTTAGATAATCAGAGTATTTTCTCTGAATATACGTATATTAGCAAGAATGATCCAGCGAATAATGCAAAGTATAAGAAATGGGCAGATTCAGGAGTTTATTATTTTATGATAACAAATTCCAGTGCCACCGGATTGAATGTTGAGGGAAGATATACACCGTAATTTATATCAGAGCAGGATATATTTATATCCTGCTCTGGTATATCGGATAATATAATGCGAAAGGAAGAAAAATGAAACAGAAATCTTTGATTATCGGAGTTGCAACAGGAATATTAATTACATCGGGAAACTTTATGATCTGTCATGCGGAAACTCAGTTTCCGGAAAAATATGAAGTATCTGGGGAAAAAGTAACCTTTAATTGTGAATTGGAAATACCAGATAGCTTTAACGAAGAGGAGTTGTGTGCGACTGCTGTAAAAAGCAGAATATATTCCGATGGTAAAAAAGCAATAGAAATTTATTCTAAGGGAAAAGAAGTACAGGATACGGGAAGTATTCCGCCCGCATCAGAAGCAGAGCCGGAAGGAACTTATTATACGTTTACAGATGGATCTTCTTTATCCTATACTGGTGGATTTCATTATGGGACAGACACAGTAAGATACTATAATTATGTTGGAATTCAGGATCCTACATATCTGGAAAGATTTGAACAAAGCGAAGTTTCTTTTATGCAGCCAGAGGAATGCATAGAAAAAGTAGAAGCACTATTAAATGAAATTGGAATTCCTACAGATGAAGTAGAATTAAAAGCATATGCTTTGGATAACGAAGTAATTAAACAGATAGAAAATGAGGAAATAGAAAGTGGATTAAATACCGAGGCAAACCGTAAAGAAGCATGGACGGAAGAAGATGATGCTTATTTTGTATATGGGGTGCAGAAACACGCAGGTCTTCCTGTTTTTCATGAATTCATGAATGTGAGCAGACAGTTGGCTTATGATACACCGGACAGTTCTGCTATACAGGTAATTTATTCTACAAGAGGTGTTGAAAGTGTCTTATATCAAGATGTTATGTATGATTTTTCAGATAATAATGAAGAAAAACTGCAGCTTAGACAATTTGAAGATATTGCAAAAGTTGTAGAGAATAAATATGGAAATTTATTAAATGAATCTATGTATGAAGTTACAAGAGCGAAACTATATGAACGAGTATTCTTAAATCAAAATCAACAGCTTGAAGCTGCTCCGATGTGGTATTTTGAAATTCTGGAAGATAATAGCACCGTGTCTGTTACACTGGTGGACGCAGTGACAGGAGAAGAGATATATCTGGAGTAAAAGGACAGAGAAAGATGAAAAAATGTAAAAATTTTTTTGTACCTGGTTTTTGTCGGATTTTTAAAAGTTATGAAATATATCTATCTGTAATAGGAGTGGCGATTGCTCTTGTTTTTTCTATAGAGCAAATGAACCTTATCAATGGAAATGTTTTAGATACATATATTACTTCGACGGAACTTTCCGGAATTATGGTAGCGTATATATTTTGTGCTTTTCCTTTTGCCACAGTATTTTGTGAGGATTTGGAAAATAAATATATACGCTACAGTATAATTAGGGGAAATTTGAAAAAATATGTATTTTCACAGATCAGTATAATTTATCTGACATCAATAGCGGTTATGGTTTTGGGAACTGCGATATTTTTGATGGGCTGCCGTACAACAGGTCCCTGGACAAACGAGTCTACAGGAACGTTGAATATGCTATTACATGGAAATTATGGTTCGCTTTTAAAGACAGAACACTATTTTATGTATTGTATATTGTATTCACTGCAGATGGGATTGCTGTCTGGTTTGTTATCAGTTCTGGCTGCATATTTTTCTTTATATATCAGCAATCGTGTGACGGTTCTGGTACTGCCTCTTGTTATACATCAGATTTTATTAGAAACTGCAGGAGAAAGTATGTATACAGTATTGATTTTCAGAGCTTACAATAAACCTCTGGAGGGAGATCTGCAAAGCTTTTTACTGGTATGTATGATTAGTTTTGTTCCAACTGTTGTTTTAGGAATTATGACATACAAAAAAATTCAGAAGAGGTTGTAAAAAAATGAAACTTGCTCAATATATATGGAAAGCCGGTTTGTTAAAAATAAAAAATATAAAATTTATGACGTTTGCTATAGTGATGATGGTAGTTACATGGAGTTATAATCGTCCGTTAAAATCTTTGGCAGAGGTTGTGAATTACCCTGTTTCATGGTGTGTATTTCCTTTTATGATTTCAAACTTATCTTTTCTGATTTTGTTTTGGTTTGGCGTGATTTATGTTAATTCAGATGTACCGTTTATGCAGCATATGAATATGTACCAGATTATTAGAACAGGGCGTAAGCGCTGGGCATTGGGTCAGTTGGGAAGTATGTTTTTGCGTTCAATAGCTGTTGTCTTATTTACGATAATATGTACAATCGTCTCTTTAATCCCTGAGATAGAAAGAACAGTGGACTGGGGAAAACTTTTGCATACTATATCCATGACAGATGCAGCCGTTCAATATAATTTGAAATATGTGATTTATTATGAAATAATGGGAAAATATACACCTGTACAGTTGATAGCTATTAGCGCTTTGATTTGTATATTAATCTGTATGTTTTTAAGTTGCATGATGTTTTTGATAAGCCTTTATAGTAATCGTGTTTTGGCGGTTGCGACAACGACTGCATTAGCAGTTATGTTATTTTTTGTTGTGAACACACATCCAAAAATCAGGTACATTTTAGCGAAATTTATACCTACAGTATGGGCAAAAATAGCCCAGATAAAGACTCCAGTTTTAGGATATTATTGGTTACCTTCTTTGCAATATATGATTACATTTCTTATTCTTGGAATTATGACAATGGGAATTTTTATATGTGTACATATAAAAAAGATGGAGTTTAATTGGGAGAAAGATGATGTATAAAAAGTAGAGGTGAGAAAGAAGATTATGGGCAGTACTATAACAGTAGAAAACGTTTCTAAAAATTTTAAAGATACAAAAGTATTGAAGGATATATCTCTTCAATGTGAAGGTGGTAAAATTTATGGAATTGTGGGACATAACGGAAGTGGCAAAACAGTGCTTTTTAAATGTATATGTGGATTTTTAAAGTGTACGACGGGGAGAATTCTGGTAAACGGAAAGGTAATGGGAGAAGAAATAGACATGTTGTGTAACGCTGGAATTATTATAGAAGAGCCGGGATTTTTGAGAAAATGGAGTGGCTATCATAATTTGGAGTTTCTGTATACTATTAGGAACAGGCGGGATAAACAATATTTATATTCTATTATGAGAAAGGTAGGACTGGATCCAGCACTGAAACGTGCAGTAGGAAAATATTCACTGGGTATGCGTCAGCGTCTCGCGATTGCACAGGCGATTATGGAAGAACCGGATATATTAATTTTAGATGAACCAATGAATGGGCTGGATAAAAAAGGCGTTCAAGAAATGAGAGAACTTTTTTTACGTATGAGAAAAGAAGGAAAGCTGATTATACTTGCGAGTCATAATCGAGAAGATATAGATGTTTTGTGCGATGAAGTATATGAGATGGAAAATGGAAAATTAAATCCATTAATGTGATGAAAAGAGCAAAAAGAGTGACGGATGAAGCTATGGAAAAAGCCGAAAAAGAAATAAGAGATGACAAATAGCGGGAAATCTACTATAATAAAATTCATCACAGAAACAACAACCAACATTCATATACGGAGGATACGATTATGAAATTATATGATACCGGCGTATATCTCGTAGACGGCGAGAAGATTGTAGAAGAATCCGCAGCTTCCCTTCCGGTTTCCAGAGAAGAAGCAGCGAAAAATACAATCGCATACGGGATTCTGGAAGCCCATAATACTTCCGGGAACATGGAAAAGCTTCAGATTAAATTTGACAAGCTGACTTCTCATGATATTACATTTGTGGGAATCATTCAGACAGCACGCGCATCTGGACTTGAGAAATTTCCCGTTCCCTATGTACTTACAAACTGCCATAACTCTTTATGTGCGGTAGGCGGAACGATCAATGAAGATGACCACATGTTTGGTCTTACCTGTGCGAAGAAATACGGCGGTGTATACGTACCTCCTCACCAGGCAGTTATCCACCAGTTTGCAAGAGAAATGCTGGCAGCAGGCGGAAAAATGATTCTCGGTTCAGACAGCCATACACGTTACGGCGCTCTTGGAACAATGGCAATGGGAGAGGGCGGACCTGAGCTTGTAAAACAGCTTCTCTCTCAGACATACGACATTAATATGCCGGGTGTAGTTGCTATTTATCTGAAAGGCACTCCACGTCCGGGTGTAGGTCCGCAGGACGTTGCCCTTGCAATTATCGGAAAGGTTTTTGCAAACGGATATGTAAAAAATAAAGTAATGGAATTTGTAGGACCCGGTGTGAAAAATTTAAGTGCAGATTTCCGAATCGGCATTGACGTTATGACAACAGAAACAACATGTCTTTCCTCTATCTGGCAGACAGATGAAAAGATTGAAGAGTTCTATGAAATTCATGGAAGAAAAGAAGATTATAAAGAATTAAAACCGGGAAAAGTTGCTTATTATGACGGCTGCGTGGAAATCGATCTGGAAGAGATCAAGCCTATGATCGCCATGCCGTTCCATCCAAGCAATACATATACCATTGACGAGCTGAAAGCAAATCTTAAGGATATTCTGGCAGATGTGGAGAAAAAGGCGCAGGTAAGTCTTGATGGAAAAATTCCGTTTACACTTCAGGATAAGGTAGTAGATGGAAAGCTTTATGTAGATCAGGGAATTATTGCCGGTTGTGCAGGCGGCGGATTTGAAAACATCTGTGCAGCGGCTGATATATTAAAGGGCAGCAGCATTGGCGCAGATGCCTTTACTTTAAGCGTATATCCGGCAAGTACGCCGATTTATATGGAACTTGCAAAGAATGGTGTCCTCGCAGACCTTCTTGCAACAGGAGCAGTTGTAAAAACAGCATTCTGTGGACCGTGCTTTGGAGCAGGAGATACACCGGCAAACAATGCCTTCAGTATCCGTCATACAACAAGAAACTTCCCGAATCGTGAAGGTTCCAAGATTCAGAACGGACAGATTTCTTCTGTTGCTCTTATGGACGCCCGCTCCATTGCAGCGACAGCAGCAAATAAAGGCTTCCTTACCTCTGCAGAGGAATATACAGGAGATTACACAAACCAGAAGTATTTCTTTGATAAAACAATTTACGATAATCGCGTATTTGACAGCAAAGGTGTGGCAGATCCGTCTGTTGAGATTCAGTTCGGACCAAATATCAAAGACTGGCCGAAGATGGCAGCACTCGCAGACAACCTTGTGCTGAAAGTGGTTTCAGAAATTCACGACCCGGTAACCACAACAGACGAGCTGATTCCTTCCGGAGAGACTTCTTCCTACCGTTCCAATCCTCTGGGACTGGCAGAATTTACTCTTTCCAGAAAAGACCCTGCATATGTGGGACGTGCAAAAGAGATCCAGAAGGCACAGCAGGCAATTCAGGATGGAAAATGTCCGGTTGAGGCAGTACCGGAACTGAAAGCAGTTCTTGATGTGATTCATAAGGATTTCCCGGAAGTGGGAAAAGATAATTTAGGTGTAGGCAGCACAATTTTTGCTGTGAAACCGGGAGACGGTTCTGCCAGAGAGCAGGCTGCATCCTGCCAGAAGGTTCTCGGAGGCTGGGCAAATATTGCAAACGAATATGCAACAAAGCGTTACCGCTCTAATCTGATTAACTGGGGTATGCTTCCATTCTTAATCCAGGAAGGCGAGCTTCCGTTTAAAAACGGAGATTACCTGTTCTTCCCGGAAATCAGAAAAGCAGTAGAAGAGAAGGCAGAAGTGATCAAAGGATATGTGGCAGGAGAAGATTCTCTGAAAGAGTTTGAGGTCACTTTAGGAGAACTTACAGACGATGAGAGAGAGATTATTCTTAAGGGCTGCCTCATTAACTATAACCGCAAGTAATCGTATTAAATAATAAGATAATATGATGAAAAACAGAATTTGCTGTAAGAGCAAATATGAGGTATGAACAGAAGCATCGCCGGAAATGAGAGAATCATTTCCGGCGGTGTTTTTTCTTTACCGGGAAAGTGCAAAGCCATGTTGAAAGAGTCTGAATTTTTATAAAAATATAAATAAATAACACAATAAATAAAATTAAACGAGATTATAAAAGAAAAATTTTGAAAAAACATCAAAAAAGTATTGACAAAATCATTGGACGATGATATTATAATCACATCAAAAGAAAAAACAAACCAAAGCACAAAAGATAAGATTTTTCATTCAATCTACCGTATTCATTATTATAAATTAATTATTAGAATTTATAATCTAAGTATTGAATACAGAGAAGGAAATGAAACATCAGAAAGGATTTGGTGATTCCGGTGGGAAGGTAGATTTTTATTCATCAATATGAAAGTGACAGGAATCGTGTTTCCTGCAAGAAAGACCTGGTACAGTGAAAATAATATATAGGTTTTCAGATAAAATGAATGTTTTATTTTATATGAAAAACAATAAGTACAGGTATTATAGTAGCGATTTTTCATATTGAATAATGTCACAAAACTGATATAAAGGTTTCGGAATTTGTGTAAAGAAACATTTTTCGAAAGAGTATAACCATTATCTTAGAGAATCGTCCGGAAGAAGAGTTCTGGAGAATTTCGAACATAGATAAGGAGGATATTTTGAAATCCATATAGGTATGTTGCTATATGAATTGAAACTTTACATCAGCAGTTATCTTATTATAAAAAAGATAGCTTATATAAAAAGAAATACGTTGGAACTTTTTCTCATACTTTTATTAAACATGTAAAGATAAGGTTTAAAAATATTTTCTGTAAACTTATTTGCCAAGAATAAAAGCGCACACAATTGAGCAGATTTGGATTTAAGAATTTAAGTTCGAAGGTGTTTAGACAAACGAGAAAAAAGTGTAACCATGATTTCTTTATTATTTTAAAAAGAATAAATTATAATCCGTGAAATTATAATTTAAAAGCTATAGAACTTTCTAAATAAATCGAGTGATATAAAATCATATCGTTTATGAGCAGGAAATAAAGAAGCAGATATGTACGTATAGATGAAAAGTAAATAAAGAAAAACGATACATATAAACAAATAAAGATAAAAATAAGAAAGAGTAAGAGGAAAAATAATTGAATAACGAAGAACATTAAGGCGGTCATCATTTTCAGGATTTATGAAAAATAAGAAAGTGATGACCGTCTTCCTGCGTTGTTTTATCTGTTGCCAGAAGTGCAGGATTAAGGTATACTCTCCTGAAAAGGAGATTTTTTTATGAAAAGAATAGAAGATATGATCATATTTGAGGACAGAGAGATTTTGGTGTGTCATAAACCAGCAGGATTTGCTGTTCAGAATGCAAGAATCGGAACGATGGATATGGAAAGCATGATAAAAAATTATCTGGCTTCAAAACAGCCGGAAAAAGTTCCCTATGTTGCCGTGGTGCACCGTCTTGATCAGCCGGTGGAGGGAGTGCTTGTGTTTGCAAAAACACAGAAGGCGGCAAGAGAATTAAGCGCGCAGATAAGCGGCGGAAAAATGAAAAAAGAATATTTGGCAGTGACATATGGAAAAATAGAAAAGGAAGAGGGAGTTTTGGAGGACTATCTGAAAAAAGACGGAAAAAGTAATACCTCTTTTGTAGTAAAACCTGAGACTCCAGGTGGAAAAAAAGCCCGCCTTCAATACCGTCTTGTGGATAGATGCAGAGATGAAAATGGAAAAGAAAAATTTCTCGTACATATTTTGCTGGATACCGGCAGACATCACCAGATACGTGTACAGATGGCGCATGCGGGAATGCCTCTTGCAGGGGACAGAAAATATGGAGACGGGGAAAACGGAGGAAGATTTCCGGGACTTTGTTCGGCAGCGCTTACATTTACAAATCCTTCCTCAAAAAAAATGATGCAATTTCAGATAAAACCGGAAGGTGAAGTTTTTCAGGGATTTGCAGACATTTCTTTTGCAGAAGGCGCTTTTTTGGAATAATTTTTGAATAAATTGCCATACTAACAAAAGATGTCGGGGATATAAAGGCATCATAAAAGTAAAAAAGATAAAATGAAAAGTATGGTGAGTTCTGTGAATGTAGAATGGAAAAGAAAACTAACAATAACAGGGATTATAGCAGGTGTGTACGTGGGATACCGCTTTTTTCTGCCTGCAGTAATCCCTTTTTTGACGGCAATTTTTCTGGCGGGATGGCTTTACCCGGCAGCTGTTCGTGTGGAGAAAAAAACAGGAATTAAAAGGGGAATTACAGGAACGGTTCTTCTCACATTTGTGTTTATGGCAGTTGGTATTTTGGTTTATTGGTGCATTAGAGGGGCTTTGGGGCAAATTCAGGCGGCAATAGAAAATATACCGGCACTTTTAAAAACAGCGGAAGGGATGCTGGATTCTTGTTGTGGTGTTTTGGAAGAAATCACAGGATACAGCGGGACAGAAACAAAAAAATATATTATGGAGGAGAGCGGAAATATAATGGGAGTTTTTCTTTCTGCGCTTACGCCGGAAAATATGGAGAAAATTTTGGGAATGGCTAAATTGGGGATTTTTTTTATTTCCGGACTTGTTGTGACTTATATTTCGGCGTCCTTCATTATGGGAGATATGGAAAATATTCAGAAAAAAATCAGGGAGTATTCCTGGCTCACTGGAATCAGAAGGGCGTTTCGCAGATTAAAAGAGACTACTGCCGTTTATTTTAAGGCGCAGATTCTTATTATAGCAATCATTGCCTGTGTGTGTGCTGCGGGTTTTTGGCTTATGAAAAGTCCGTATTTCCTCATATTCGGTATTGCTCTTGGAATACTTGATGCCATTCCTCTTATAGGTACGGGTACGATTCTTTATCCTGCCGCTATTATTTTTCTTATAAAAGGGGAAGCAGGAATTGCGGTAGGCTGTGTGATTCTTGATCTGATAACGAGCTTCTTAAGGGAAGTGCTGGAAGCAAGGCTGCTTGGGGGAAGGCTTGGAGTTTCTCCTCTTGTAATACTGGGGTGTGTCTATATCGGTGTTTTGATTTTTGGAGGTGCAGGTGTTATTGTAGGACCACTTGCCTTTTCTACGGCATACGAGCTTGGAAAAGAGTGGGATGTCTGGGATTAGAGATATTTTGGAAGTATGCTGTGAAAAAAGGGAATATCAGCAATTTGCCGGAAATTGTGAAAAAAGTATTAAAACTATAGACGGCAGAAAGAAAAAGTGTATAATGGAAAAAATAGAAAAAGAAACTGTTAAATCTATGTAAAGCAGAAGAGGAGAATGAAGATGAAGAAGGCGGCAGTTGTCTCCATGATTGTTTTGGCGGCAGTAGCAGTAGCAGGAATTATTCCGGGGAAAACCAACAGAATCGCAGCATCTCCCGAAGAGAATACAGGAGAAGAGGCAGCAGGAGAAAGTGAGGAAGAGCAGGTAGAAGATCCTCTGCTTCCGGAAATTGATACTTCCGTGCAGGTTGAGGCAGGTTCCAGGATTGCCGTTGTGAGTAAGAATACGGAAGGGCAGTTCTGGGAAAGACTTCAGGCAGGAATGGCAGACGCGGTAAAAGCAGTCAATGAAGCATATGGTTTTTCAAAAGAAGATGCAGTAACCATGACATTTGAAGGTCCCGATGATGAGCGGGAGGTAGAGACGCAAATTAATACTCTTGACGCGGTTATTGCGGAGAATCCGGCTGTTCTGTGTCTTTCAGCAGGTGATATGGAATCCTGTCAGGCACAGCTTGAGACAGCGGCAGAAAACGGAATTCCGGTAGTAGTATTTGATTCCAATGTGGCAGATACAGAGCTTGTAAGTGCATTTCGAAGTACAGACAACGAAAAAGCAGGAGAGATGGCGGCAGAAAAGCTGGCAGAGGCTTTAAATGGAAGCGGCAAGATTGCAGTATTTTCCGCACAGGAAAAAACAGCCAGCATTCAGGACAGAATCAGAGGCTTTCAGAAAAAGATTGCAGAGTCTGAAGGAATTGAAGTGGCAGAGATCATATATCAGGACAGTGTAGAAGATATGGAAGCTGCCATGAAAGAAGCACTTGAAAAATATCCGGATCTGGCGGGAGTTTACTGTACAAACGCCGATATATCAGAAATGTATCTTGGACTGAAAAAACCGGAAAATTCCAGTATTGTGATGGTGGGAACAGATGCCACGGATAAACAGCAGAAGGCAGTAAAAGATGGAACAGAGCTTGGAATTGTTTCCCAGGATCCGTATGCGATGGGATATATTACCATTCTTACCGCTCTTGATCTGACAAAGGAAGGCGTCAATGTGGAAAAGAACAGCCTTCTTGAGCCGCAGTGGATAGACAGCAACAATATTGAGAATCCTGCGTACAGTAATTACATATATTGACAGACATATACTGACAGGCAGAGAGAATACAAAAGAAGACCGGGCAGCAGTCCGGTCTTTTGTTTACATATAGTATTCTGTGATTTGTGAATTTTCAGTTCAAAGATGAGTGATATATTGTAATTATCCTGGCGATATGTTAGAATTTGACTATATAAAAAGCCTGTTGTGCGAAAGGGGAAGGGAAGATGAAAAAAGGCGTAGAAATCTGGAAAAATATAGCTATGCTGAGCCAGTTTGGGCTTTCGTTTATTACCCCGTTGCTTCTTTGCCTTGCAGGCTGCTGGTGGCTGGCTGCGAAAGCCGGAGTTGGAGGCTGGATTTATATTTTAGGCTTTTTCTTTGGGATGGGCGGTTCCGCAACAGTGGCGTATAAATTTTATTTAAGCACTGTAAAACACCAGAAAAAAGAAGAAAAAAAGAAAAAACAGAAAGTATCCTTTAACCGGCATGTATAAATCCGGAAAAGGGTAGAAAGGAAGTATTATGAGCAGTATGTTCCATGATATTCAGCCGGCTGTAAAGAAAGAGACAAAAAGAGTGGCAGGAATTACAGCAACAGGTACGCTGGTGATGTGGATTGTATTTTTTGTACTCCACATGGGAATGCCGGAAAAAGTTCCTTTTGATTACACAGTAATCCTGGGAGGAATCTGCGGAGGTCTTGTGGCAGTGCTGAATTTTTTTCTCATGGGTCTTACCGTACAGAAGGTTGCTGCGGCAGAGGATGAGGCAGCTGCCAGAATGCGCATGAAGGCAAGCTATTCTCAAAGAATGCTGATTCAGATGCTCTGGGTGGTAATCGCAATTGTAGCCCCCTGTTTTCAGTTTGTGGCAGGCATTCTTCCGCTTTTATTCCCAGGGACAGGCATCAAGCTTGTAGGAATCATTGGAAGAAAAAAATAGTATATTTCAGGAAATATGAAAAAAATAAATGAAAGATGGGAGGTGGAAACATATGGAACTAGATGTTACCGGGGCCAGAATACTCTGGGAGCTTCCTCTTGAACTTCCTGTTCTTGGTAAGCTCCGTATCAGTGAGACAATGGTAGTGAGCTGGATTGTCATGATTCTGATAACAGGCCTTTGTATCTGGCTTACTCACGATCTGAAGGAAGAGAATATCTCCAAACGGCAGGCTCTGGCAGAGTTTATTGTAGAAAAGGCGAACAACTTTGTTGTGGGAAATATGGGGGAAAAATTCAGCTATCTCATACCTTTTATTGCAGCACTTTTTGCTACCAGTGTCGTGTCGAACCTGATAAGCCTTATCGGCCTTCGAAGCCCGACAGCAGATCTTTCAACAGAGGCTGCCTGGGCAGTTGTAGTCTTTATTATGATCACAGCGCAGAAGATTCAGACAAATGGATTTGGCGGTTATCTGAAAGGTTTTACCACACCAATCGCTATTATGACGCCATTTAATATTCTGTCTGAGCTGGCAACGCCTGTAAGTATGGCATGTCGTCATTTTGGAAATATTCTGTCAGGTGTGGTTATTAACGGATTGATTTACGGAGCGCTGGCAGTAGCAAGCTCTGCACTTCTTGGAATTCTTCCGGGAGTTCTGGGAGACGTTTTATCAAAAATCCCCATTCTTGATGTGGGTATACCGGCAATCCTGTCCGTTTATTTTGACTGGTTTTCCGGCGTAATGCAGGCGTTTATCTTCTGTATGCTTACGGTTATGTACATTGCAAATGCAGCGGAGGAATAAACGGATTCCAAAAGAAAGATTTAACAAAATAAATATATTTTACAGGAGGATTTTATTATGGATTTTCAGTTACTTGCAAAAGGTATCGCGTTGGCAGGATGTGCAATCGGTGCAGGCTGTGCCCTGATCGCCGGTATCGGACCTGGTATTGGTGAAGGTAATGCAGTTGCAAAGGCTCTGGAAGCAATCGGACGCCAGCCGGAGTGCAAAGGTGATGTTACTTCTACTATGCTTCTTGGCTGTGCGATTGCAGAGACAACAGGTATTTACGGTTTTGTAACCGGTCTTCTTCTTATTTTTGTTGCTCCTGGTATGTTCATGAATTTCCTGAGCTGATAAATTGTTCTGAGGGAACAGAAGGACCGGCAGGAACAGGAGGTTACAGGAATGCAGGTACAGGATTTAGTAACGATTGTGCCGTGGAATTTTATCGCAACGATTTTAAACCTTTTTATCCAGGTATATTTGATTAAACGCTTTCTTTTTAAGCCCATCAATGAGATGCTGGAAAAGCGCAGAGCAAAGGCAGATGCGCAGATTCAGGATGCTGTAAAAGCAAAAGATGAGGCTCTTGCAATGAAAGAAGAATATGAAAAAAATATGCAGGATGCAAAGAACAAGGCAAATGAGATTCTTACAACTGCCCAGAAAACAGCAGCTGTTCAGAGTGAAGAGATGTTAAAAGACGCAGCTCTTCAGGCTGCAGCAATGAAAGAAAAGGCAGAGGCTGACATTGCCCAGGAGAAGAGAAAAGCTGTTAATGAGATTAAAGGTGAAATTGGCGGCATGGCAATGGAAATCGCAGGTAAGGTGATCGAGAGAGAAATCAGCGAGGAAGACCACGCGAAACTGATTGATGAGTTTATAACGAATGTAGGTGAGGCATCATGACCCGGACTGCCAGATTATACGGCGGCAGTCTGTATGACCTTGCCGCAGAGGAGAAGCTCTCCGATGTGATTCTGGAAGAAATGGAAGAAGTTCGTAAGATATTCAGGGAAACACCGGAATATCTGCATCTTCTTGGAGAGCCGTCCATTCCCAAAAAAGAGAGGACGGAGCTGATTGAAAAGGCTTTCGGCACACAGGCAGAGCGCTATCTGGTGAATTTTTTAAAACTGCTGTGCGATAAGAATCTTATCCACGAATTTGCAGGCTGCTGTGAGGAATTTACACGGCGGTATTATGCAGACAATAACATTGCGGAGGCTTCTGTTACAAGTGCAGTGCCTCTTACAGACAGGCAGATGGAACTTTTAACAGCGAAACTGGAAAAGATAAGCGGAAAAAAAGTAAAGCTGGTGCAGAAAACGGATTCTTCCGTACTGGCAGGTCTGCGTGTGGAATTAGAAGGAAAACAGCTTGACGGAACGGTGCAGAGCCGTCTGGACGGCATTTCCAGGAAACTGAACGAAATAATTGTTTAAAGGATGGAATGGAAACATGCAATTAAAACCTGAAGAAATATCCAAAGTCATCCGCAGCCAGATCAAATATTACGACAATGCAATCCGACAGAATGAGACAGGAACGATTCTGATGGTAGGTGATGGAATTGCCAGAGCCAGCGGTCTTGTAAACTGTATGGCAGGCGAGCTTCTGGAATTTGAGGACGGAAGCTTCGGAATGGCGCAGAACCTGGAAGAAAACAGCGTTTCTATCGTATTATTTGGCTCTGATGAAAATATCGGAGAAGGTCAGACTGTAAAACGAACCGGAAAGGTTGTTTCTGTTCCGGTTGGCGATGCAATGATCGGGCGCGTGGTGAATGCTCTTGGACAGCCTATTGATGGGGCAGGCCCAATTTTGACAGAGGAGTACAGGCCGATTGAGAGTCCGGCTCCCGGAATATGTGAGAGACAGTCTGTTTCAGAACCTCTCCAGACAGGAATCAAGGCGATTGACTCTATGGTTCCCATTGGAAGAGGACAGAGAGAGCTGATTATCGGTGACCGCCAGACAGGAAAGACAACGCTGGCAACCGATACTATTATCAACCAGAAGGGGAAGGATGTAATTTGCATTTACGTTGCAATCGGACAGAAGCGTTCTACCGTTGCAACACTTGTGGAAACCCTGACAAAGAACGGGGCAATGGATTACACTATGGTAGTTGCGGCTACTGCTTCTGAGGCAAGCCCGTTACAGTATATTGCGCCGTATTCCGGCTGTGCAATGGGCGAATATTTTATGAATAAGGGCAAACATGTTCTTATTATTTATGATGATTTAAGTAAACATGCGGTTGCATACCGTGCACTTTCTCTTCTGATTCGCCGTCCGCCGGGACGTGAGGCGTATCCGGGAGATGTTTTCTATCTTCACTCCAGACTTCTGGAGCGAGCTGCAAAGCTGGATGAGGAACACGGAGGCGGTTCTTTAACAGCCCTTCCGATTATCGAGACACAGGCGGGAGACGTTTCTGCCTATATTCCGACAAACGTAATTTCCATTACAGACGGTCAGATTTTCCTGGAGACAGAGCTTTTTCACTCCGGTGTTATGCCGGCTGTAAACCCGGGTATTTCTGTATCACGAGTAGGTGGAAATGCACAGATCAAGGCGATGAAAAAGGTTGCCGGAACATTGAAGCTTATTTATTCCCAGTACAGAGAGCTGCAGAGCTTTGCACAGTTCGGTTCTGACTTGGATGCCGATACAAAGGCACGTCTGGAGCAGGGCGCCAGAATTGTGGAGGTCTTAAAACAGAATCAGAATGCACCGGTTGCTGTTGAGAAACAGGTGGCGATTCTTTATGCTGTCACGAAGGGAATTCTTTCCAGAGTGGAAACAGAAGATGTAAAAAGTTACGAATCCGGTCTTTATACCTTCCTTGATACAGATGCGGAGGGGGCTTCCGTAATGCAGGAAATCCGTTCTACAGGAAAGCTGGAAGCGGAGACGGAAGAGAGACTGAAAAATGTGCTGGGCGAATATACAGATAAATTTCTGGATACAAAGCCTGAGAAATAAAGTGATTAGGAGGACAGGTCATGGCTGCAAATAACATGAAGGCGGTAAAACTGCGTATAAAAAGTGTGCAGAGCACGATGCAGATTACCAAGGCGATGGAACTTGTGGCATCCTCCAAGCTGCGTAAGGCAAAAGAGCGGGCAGATGTCTGCCGGCCTTATTTCCGGGAGCTTCATCAGACGCTTCAGGATATTGCAAATGGAAATATAGATTTTTCCTCGGCATATGCCAGGGAATCTGCGAACCCGAAAAGCTGCTATGTGGTAATTGCAGGAGACAGAGGACTTGCAGGCGGATATAACACCAACCTTTTTAAATGTCTGGAAGCGGACGCAGAAGGGAAGGATTATGTAGTTCTTCCTGTAGGAAAAAAATCTGTGGAATATTTTCGCCGGAAAGGTGTGGAATGTATCACAGAGGCGTTTGGAGAAATTGCAGAGATTTCTGTTGCGGATTGTTTTGAGATGGCAAATCTTCTCTGTCGGGAATTTAGAGCAGGGAAATATGGCCATATCGAGCTGTGCTACACCAACTTTGTATCCATGCTTTCCCAGGTTCCGTCTGTAATGTCCATGCTTCCTCTTGCAGACCTTACGGTGCAGGAGAAAAAAGGAAAAATCGAAAACCTGATTTTATATGAACCAGATGCAGTGGAAGTATTTGACGCCATTGTGCCGGAGTATCTGGCAGGGCTGATTTACGGCGGCGTTTGCGACAGTGTGGCAAGTGAGCTGGCTGCAAGGCGTACGGCAATGGAAGCTGCCACGGGAAATGCAGAAGAAATGATAGACAAGCTGAATCTGTATTATAACCGTGCGCGTCAGGCAAGCATAACGCAGGAAATCACAGAGATTGTTGGAGGTGCGGAAGGCATCTAAAGAGACATGGCTGCTTATGCAGACATCATCATAAGGAGATTCAACAAAATGAGCGAAAAACACATTGGCGAGGTAGTGCAGGTCATCGGTCCCGTTCTGGACATCCGGTTTGCACATGATGAGCTGCCTGCTCTTTTAAATGCCATAGAAATTGATAATCAGGGCGAAAAGCTGATTGCCGAAGTTGCCCAGCAGACCGGGGACAACACAGTTCGCTGTATCGCCATGAATTCCACAGACGGACTTGTACGTGGCGTAAAGGCTGTTGACACAGGCGGTCCGATTACCGTTCCTGTTGGCGAGGAATGCCTGGGAAGAGTATTTAACCTTTTAGGGGATCCGGTAGATAATAAACCGGCGCCTGAAACAGAGGAGAGATGGGCAATTCACCGTCCGGCACCTTCCTATGAGGAACAGACTCCTGCGACAGAAATTCTGGAGACAGGAATTAAAGTAGTAGATCTTATCTGCCCCTACGCAAAAGGTGGAAAAATCGGTCTGTTCGGAGGCGCTGGTGTAGGAAAGACGGTTCTTATTATGGAGCTTATCCATAATGTGGCAACTGCGCACGGAGGACTTTCTGTTTTCACAGGTGTAGGAGAGCGTACACGAGAAGGAAATGACCTTTATAACGAGATGCAGGAAAGTGGCGTTATTGATAAAACTGCCCTTGTTTATGGACAGATGAATGAGCCGCCGGGAGCACGTATGCGTGTAGGACTTTCCGGTCTTACTATGGCGGAATATTTCCGTGATGTGAAAAATCAGGACGTGCTTTTATTTATCGATAATATTTTCCGTTTTACACAGGCAGGTTCCGAAGTTTCGGCTCTTTTAGGACGTATGCCGTCCGCAGTAGGATACCAGCCGACTCTTGCAACAGAGATGGGCGCCCTTCAGGAGCGTATTACTTCTACAAGAAAAGGTTCTATCACATCGGTACAGGCAGTTTACGTGCCTGCAGATGACCTGACAGACCCGGCTCCTGCCACTACATTTACCCATTTGGATGCGACTACGGTACTTTCCCGTGAGATTTCCAGCCAGGGTATTTATCCGGCAGTAGACCCGCTGGACTCTTCCAGCCGTATTCTTGCGCCGGAGGTTGTTGGGAAAGAACATTATGAAGTAGCGCGTTCTGTTCAGAGAGTGCTGCAGAGATATAAAGAGCTTCAGGACATCATTGCCATTATGGGTATGGACGAGCTGTCTGAGGAGGATAAGCTTACTGTAAACCGCGCCCGTAAGGTGCAGCGTTTCCTGTCACAGAGTTTTTCTGTTGCAGAGCAGTTTACAGGTATGCCGGGACAGTATGTTCCGTTGAAAGAGACGATCCGTGGATTTAAGATGATTCTGGACGGAGAATGTGATGATCTTCCGGAGAGCTGCTTCCTGTTTTCAGGAACTATTGATGAAGTCTTTGAAAAAGCGAAGAATCAGTAAAGGAGGCTGTCTATGAAGACATTTCCGTTACGAATCGGAACACCGGATGGACTGCTTTTTGAGGGCGATGTAGAGCGAGTTGTGTGCCGTGGGATAACAGGAGATCTGGCAATTCTTGCAGGGCACTGTAATTTCTGTACTGCGCTCGGCATGGGGGAAGCTCATGTGATTCTGGAAGACGGCAGCAAAAAAGAGGCAGCCTGCATTGGCGGAATGCTCTCTGTTATGAATGGAACCTGCCGTGTTCTTGCCACTACTTGGGAGTGGAAAGAGGACATTGACAGGGAGAGAGCAGAAACGGCCAAGAAAAAGGCAGAAAACCTTCTGGCAAAAGGTGGTCTTACAGACCGTGAATATAAAATGGCAGAGGCGAAGCTTCAGAGAGCACTTGTTCGTTTAGGTGTAAAGCAGTAAAAGAGAATAGAAATAAAACATATAGGCTGTACATTGAGTGTGATTTAGTGTGCAGCCTTTTGTTGTTTAAGAAAATAAATCGGAAGGAGTTACATAAATGGAAGAAAAACAGCATAAAAGACGGGTGCGTTATTCTGGTACGCATCCCAGAAATTATAAAGAGAAATATAAAGAATTACAGCCGGAGAAATATGCAGATACCATTTCGAAGGTAATCAGCAAGGGAAGTACACCTGCAGGAATGCACATTTCTATCTGTGTGAAGGAAATTCTTGATTTCCTTCAGATCCAGCCGGGACAGAAAGGGCTTGATGCAACCCTTGGATACGGAGGACATACAAAGGAGATGCTGAAATGTCTGAATGGAGAGGGACATCTTTATGCTCTTGATGTAGACCCTATTGAATCAGAAAAGACAAAGGAGCGTCTTTTGAAGCAGGGGTTCGGACCGGAAATTTTGACTGTGAAGCTTATGAATTTTAAGGATATTGATAAGGTGGCGGAGGAAGCAGGTAAATTTGATTTTATTCTGGCTGATTTAGGGGTTTCCTCCATGCAGATTGACAATCCGGACAGAGGGTTTTCCTATAAAATAGAAGGACCTCTTGACCTTCGCATGAATCCGCTGAAGGGAATAAGCGCAGCGCAGCGCTTAAAAGAGGTGGATTTTGAGGAGCTTACAGGAATGCTTATAGAAAATGCAGACGAGCCTTATGCGGAACAAATTGCAGGAAAAATCCTGAAAACACTGAAAAAGGGTGGAGAAATTGAGACAACGACTCAGCTGCAGAAGGTGATTGAAGAGGCGCTGTCCTTTATTCCAAAGGAAGAGAGAAAAGAAGCAGTGAAAAAATCATGCCAGAGAACCTTCCAGGCGCTTCGTATTGACGTAAACAGTGAGTTTGAAGTTCTGTATGAATTTTTGGAAAAACTTCCAACAGTTCTTGCACCGGGCGGAAGAGTGGCGATTCTTACTTTCCATTCCGGGGAAGACAGACTGGTAAAAAAATCCTTTAAGAATCTTTATAAAGAAGGAGAATACAGTGAAATCTGTAAAGATGTGATCCGACCATCTGCGGAAGAGTGTGCGAGAAACAGTCGTGCCCGATCTACGAAAATGCGGTGGGCGGTGAAAGCCTGAGAATATAAAAAAGCCACTCGGTATATTTTTATTAAAATATACCGGAGGGCTTTTTGTACAAGAGGTTTTTATAAGATGTTATTTTAAATTAAGAAAGATTATTTTAAAAGCTCACGTTCAGCAGCAGCAAGAATTTTTTCGGCTTCTGCTTTTAATTCCGGAGCAACAGAGAAATCCTCATCTTTTTTAATGAGTTCATAAGCCATTTCTTCTGCTCTGAGATTTAAAGAAGGCTCTGATGCAGCAACCCAATCGGCCCATACACTGTCAAAACTAATGGAAGGCTGGAATATTTCTGTTCGAAGGTTTTCTATCGTATGATCCTGTACAAGGAATGTTTCATCTTCTTCAACGACACATTCTAGAGCTTCATATCCCATAGCATCCGGAGTAAATACCATAGGTTTTTGAGCTTTCCTTATCATAGCCATCATTTCATTATCAAGAATAAGCTGGTTGAGAGAGCAGGACATATTACTGGACAGACTTCCGATACCGGTAATAATAGTTCCTCCGGCCATAGATGGAAGAAGTGCATTCAGCATTTTTTCATAACCTGTCTGCTCGTCCATTGCACAGCTGGTAGTAGCAAGGCCATCCACATCTGTCATGAAGCCGGCATAAGTAGCGAGCTGTACACATAAAGCGCTGGAAATTCCCGTCTCAGGAAGACCGAGAATACTCTGTGCATTTTTCATGTTGGCAAAGAAGGTTCTTGAACCGTAAAAGAGTACACAGTCCGGATTGATCAAATATGCTACGCATGCAAAACCAATAATTTCGGCATGTGCCTGTGTTACTGTTCCAGGAACAGAAAGCGGAGAAGTAAGTCCGCCCATAGGAGCAGAAAGAACGCTGGTTGGAATACCGGCACCTATAATATATTTCATAGTATCTGTAATTTCTTTTGGAAGGAAAAGAGGAGATTCAGGAGAAATTCCTACCATTCCCACCGGATTCTTCGCCAGATCACTGCCACCATATAATTTGAATAATTCTACGATATATTTTGCGTTATTTGCAATAGAAACCCCAGGGCCGTAAATAGGCTTACGACAATGCTCAAACATAGTAGCTGTCTGTTTTAATTGTGTAATTTCAGCAGGAACATCGCCTGGATATAATAGTGCACATGGCAGATCCAACTCGGAAAGCTGATTAATGATGTGAATAGTATCAATTAAATCTGTAAGCTGACCGTTGCGTTTTTTGCCTGTTTTCATGTCAACAATCCAGGGAACACCTCCTGTGCTGTGAGTTGCAGATTTTCCAAGGGCAAATTCTTTCGCGTTACCAGTAGCGGCGCATCTCATAATGACGGATTTTTTCAAGGATTTTAGAACGGTATTTATAAAATCTTCGTTGAAATAAATACGATCTCCTTTTTCTATGCAAGAATATTCGCAAAGCTGTTTACGTATTTCCGGATCTTCAATTTTCATTCCCAGGGTTTTTAAAATATGGATACTATACTGATGAAGTGATTCGATTTCTTCCTGGTTTGCATAAGTGAGTTTTGGTATATACATTTACAATACCTCCATACAATTTGATATAGTCATGTGCGTGATATATTAAATTGTAAATTCATTATAACACATTAAAAATAATAAGTAAATATATATGTGAAAAAAATAAAAATAAATTCATTATAATAAAAAAATAAATAAAATTAGCTATTTCATTATTAAAAAAAAAGTGTATAATTATATTGAGATATAAAGTAAAAGAAATTGGCGAACAGTAAAAGAAAGGGGAAATATGGGGAATCTTGATAAAATAGGCGGAAGTATTCGAAGTCTCAGAAAAGCAAAGAAGAAAACATTGCAGCAAATGGCAAAAGAAACCGGGCTTTCAACAGGATATCTTAGTAATATAGAAAGAAATATAACAAGCCCTACTTTGATGAATCTTCAGAAGATATGTGAAGTGTTTCACACATCTCTGGGAGATCTTCTGGAGAGAAATGCTGAAGAAAAGATTGTAATAAGAAAAAAAGACAGAGAAGTATATGTTGATAATGTACCGGATATGAATATAGAAATGCTTGATTTTGGTATAGAGGAAGTTTCATTTCTATATGTGGAACTGAATCCGCTGTCAGATACGAAAGATGAGTGGTGGACTCATGAGTACGGAGAAGTTGGAACGGTGATTCAGGGGCAGCTTACGGTTATGTTGGAAGGAGAAGAGTTTGATTTAAATGCAGGAGACAGCATTTATGTAAAAGCAAATACAAGACACTGTTTTTATAATAAAAGCGAGACAGAAATTTCGGGGTCTTATTGGACAAGAATTAATACAGATATAGAGAAGGAATTTGATTGAAAATAGAGATATTATGAAGCTGCAGCTGTTGTGCTGCAGCTTTTTTGGTGAAAAAATAAATAATTTTATATGATAAAATAAAAATGTTGTTCAAAATGATGAAATGATATTGACAGTTCATGAATTCGGTGATATATATTAACTATAAATCATGTGCGTGAAAAAATGATGAAAAATTTTATAAGGAGAGAAAAAAATGGAGACAATTAAAAACAGACAAAAAAAAGCGTGTGAATTGTTAAGAGAAGCTGGATTTACAAAAGCAATTGTAGGAGAACCAATGTCAGTAAATTATTTGACAGGAATTCATATTACTCCATACGAGAGATTTTACGGTCTTGTCATTGATGCTGAAAAAGAAGAGTTTATTATGATTGTTCCAAGTGTGGATACTGCATGTATGAAGGGAGTTGTTCCTGAAAAAACTTATTTAGATGAAAATGGTCCATCGGCGGTCATTCATGAAGTTGTAGGAGCATGCAAGAAACTTGCTGTAGAAAAAAAATATTTCACAATGAAAATCGGCGATATTTTTCAAACATTGGATTGTGAGATCGAAGATATTGGAGATTGCATTTCCAGACTGAGAATGTATAAAGACGAAAAAGAAATTGAAACGATGCAGGTTGCAGCGAATATCGTAGATGAAGCGATAGAATATGTATACGGAAAAATAAAACCAGGCATGACAGAAAGCGAATTAAATATGATGCTTCTTAATTATATGTCATCTTATCCTGGATTTAGTACAGAAGAAATTATTATTCTTGTGCAGGCAGCAGACAACTCTGCAAATCCGCATGGAGCAAGCGGAGATTACAAATTCAAAGAAGGAGATATTATTCTTTTAGATTTCTGTGCTTATTACAATGGATACTGGTCCGATATTACAAGATGTCTTTTTGTTGGATACGTAGGTCATCCAAAATTAAAAGAAATTTATGAGATTGTTCTTCAGGCGAATTTGACTGCGATTTCTAAGGTGAAGCCAGGAGTAAAGGCAAAAGAAATTGATAAAGCAGCCAGAGATTATATTACAGAAGCAGGGTACGGAGAATTTTTCCTGCACAGAACAGGACATGGTCTTGGATTAAGTGTTCATGAGGAGCCGTATATTACCTCTGTAAATGAGCTTGTATTAGAAGAAGGAATGACTTTTACAATCGAGCCGGGTATTTATCTGGAAGGAATCGGTGGTGTAAGAATTGAAGATGATATTCTTGTAACAAAAGACGGATGCAGAACATTTACATCAAGAACTAAAAAATTAGAAGATAATATTATTCCGGTATAAAACAGCGTATGACATAGCTCATGCTGACCGTTAAAAAATTGGGGGAATGATTTATGAGTAAAATAACGGAAAGTAAATTAAAAAAGAATATGCCGACGCTTATTATCTTGATAATATCAGGAGCGTTGATTTATGCCCTTCCGTACTTCAGGAATTACTACTATGATGCATTTGTAGAAAGCTTTGGCATCACAAATACGCAAATGGGAGCGTTGGGAAGTGCGTACGGAGGATTCAGTATTATTGCATATGCACTAGGTGGTTTTTGTGCAGACAGATGGCCGGCCAAACATCTTATGACAATATCGCTTGTTACAACAGGGATTTGTGGATTTGTGCTGCTGCTGTTTCCGCCGTATCCGGTTGTTATGGCTATCCATTGTATTTGGGGGATTACATCTATTCTCACATTCTGGAGTGCACTTGTAAAAGCGATTCGTTCTCTGGCAAATTCTGATGAACAGGGAAAAGCGTTTGGATTTTTTGAAGGTGGACGAGGAATCGTAAATATGATTCAGTCGGCAGTGATTTTGGCATTATTTGGTTTCCTGGCAAAAACATACACAGATAAAATAGCGCTTTCGGCAGTAATTGTTATTTATTCTTCTATTTGTGTTCTCCTTGGAGCGTTGGTGTTCTTTATGTTTAAAGAACCTGAAAGAGAATATACGGAAGAAAAGAAAAAGCTGTTTGACATGAAAGTGTTGAAAAAAGTGGCAAAAATGCCAACTACCTGGCTGCAGATTCTTATTATTTTCTGTTCTTACGGAATGATTATCAGTTATTACTATATTACACCGTATGCAACTTCTGTATTTGGAACTTCTGCGATTATCGCGGCAGCTCTGGGATATTTTTCACAGTACTGCAGACCGATAGGCTGTTTTACATCTGGTATTATGGCCGACAAAATAGGCTCATCTAAAGTTGCTACTATTTCATTTGGCTTAATGCTTGCAGGAATTCTGGGGCTTATTTTTACACCGGGACAACCGTCCATGATTTGGATGCTTTTAATCTTCATAGGAATTATTTACGTATCTATGTATGCAATTCAGTCAATGCATTTTGCTATTATGGAAGAAGGAGAATATCCGCTGGAAATAACAGGAACGGCTACAGCAATTATTACTCCGCTTGGGTTTAGTGCAGAGTTCTTTATGCCACTGATAGGAGGTATGTGTCTTGACCGTTGGGAAGGCGCTACAGGATATAAGGTGTTTTTCTCAGTCCTGGGTGTTATGGCAGTAATAGGACTTTTGGCAGGGGTTGCCTGGATGGCGGTGACAAAAGAAAAAAGAAGAAAGATTCAGGAAAATAAAAGGAGTGTAATAGCGGATTCCGTAAATGGAGAAGCGTGATAAATTGATACAGGATACTGCTGTAAAGGCTGGCAGTATCCTGTTGTCAAGTGGGGCAGAAATCTATCGTGTTGAAGAAACGGTAAAAAGAATAGCCGCATATTACGGATTAAAAAATGAACATACCTTTGTTCTGAGTAATGGAATTTTTCTCACAGCGGAAACATTAAAAGGAGAAATTTATGCTCAGGTGCGTCATATACCAATAAATAGTATGAATCTGAAAAAAATAACGAAGGTCAATACGCTTTCAAGAGAAATAGAACAGGGGTATTATACGGTAGAAGAGGCATGGGAAAAATTACAGAATATTGATGAGGAAGAGGAAAATACAGGGAAAAAAGAAATATTTGCTTCTGGTGTAGGTGCAGCTTGTTTTTGTTATCTTTTTGGAGGAAATGCTTCAGATACTTTGGCGGCATTTTTAGCTGGTGTTTTTCTCTATTTTTTTATATGGATGTGCGGGAAAAGAAAACAGCCTTTTTCAAAAATTGTGACACATATATTAGGAGGGTTTTGTGTAACGGCCGTATCTGTTCTTTTAGCTGGAACAGGGATAGGAAGTGATGTAAATACTGTGATTATAGGGGGGATTATGCCCTTGTTACCGGGAGTTTCCTTTGTGATGTCAGTGAGAGAACTATTCAGCGGCAATTATATTGCAGGAAGCATAAGGCTCCTGGATACATTTTTAATTACAGGAGGCATTGCTATGGGAGCCGGCGCAGCGTATTTTGTATGTTTCTGAAAGAGGAATGATATGGTTCTTATATTTTTACAGCAGTTTCTGGCAGCGTTTCTGGGAACCATTGCCTTTTCTGTCCTTTTTAAAGTTCCGGGAAGATATTATTTGTTTTGTGGACAAATCGGAGCAATGGGCTGGAGTATTTATTGGAGTGCGGTTAATATGTTTCATGTTTCACCGTACATAGGAACATTTGCAGCTGCAGTATTTGTAGTAATGTCATCCAGAATATTTTGCATAAAACTTAAATGTCCGGTAACTGTTTTTCTTTTATCTGGAATATTTCCGCTTGTTCCGGGAGTAGGAATTTACTGGTTTATCTATTACTTCATATTAGGGGATATGGATAAATTTACAAAATATGGAAGACATACGGTAGGAATTGCAGTAGCGATTGTATTGGGGATTATTTTTGTATTTGAAATTCCGGCAAATGCAATAGAAAAAATATGTCACTTGAAGCATAGTAAAGATTTATAGGAGGTATTTATGATAAGACAGAATCCAAGTGTTTTTAATGATATTGTAGGCCCTATTATGATTGGACCGTCCAGTTCGCACACTTGCGGACCGTCCAGAATTGGTTTTCTTTCCCGGCAGATTTTACCTGGAAAGTTAAAGAAAGCAACGGTAGCATTTGCAAAAGATGGAGCTTATACACTGATGTATAAGGGACAGCGTTCAGATATGGGGTATGTAAACGGACTTTTGGGAAGAAGACCGGAAGATCCGGCGCTTCGCAGTGCATTTGCAGATGCAGTGGCAGAAGGTGTTGAAATAAACTTTACAATAGAAGATTTTCCTCCGGTTGTGCCTAACATTTCTCATCTTACTCTGGAAAATACAAAAGGAAGAAAAGTGGTAATTCATTCGGATTCAACGGGAGGAGGAACTGTAAAACTTCTGGAAGTAGATGGATTTCCTGTATCCATTGTAGGAGATTGTCATGAAATTCTCGTCTTCACTGACTGTTCAAAGGAAGAATCGGAAGAGCTTATGAGAGAAATGTTAAAAGTACTTCCCCGGGATGAGGGAACTTTTGTTTCTGAAAAATCAGGAGAAAGCCTTATTAATATAAAACTGAGACAACCTGTCGAAGAAGAAATTCTGAAGCAGTTGAAATTGTTTCAACACATAAAAGAAATTCGTTGTGTGGAACCGATTTTAGCAGTGCCTTCCAACCGACATGGAAAGCTTCCTTTTGTCAGTGCAGAAGAAATGCTCGCTCTTTCAGAAAAAACGGGAAAAGAGTTATGGCAGCTGGGTATAGAATATGAGATGGCAAGAAGCGGATGGGAATATGAGAAAGTATGGAACTACATGGAAAATGTAGTTGAGATTATGGAAAACAGCGCCAGAGAAGCATTAAAAGGCGATATTGATATGGCTGGTATTATAAGCCCGACAGCTGGGAAGGTGGAAAAATATATAAAAGAGAATAAAAAAGCTCTCGATATGGGCGTATTAAATACGGCAGTTCCCTGGTCTATGGCAACTATGGAATATAGCAGCGCGATGGGAGTAGTACTTTGTGCGCCCACAGGAGGGTCGGCAGGAGTATTTCCGGGAGCGGTCTTAGGAACAGCCAACCACCTGGGACTTTCGCTGGAAGAAAAAGTAAAAGCCATGTTTGTTACTTCTATTATAGGAATTGTGATGAGTAAGGACTGCAATTACTCAGCAGAACTTTATGGATGCCAGGTGGAACCGGGAGCTGCATCAGGAATGGCAGCGGGAGGTCTGGTTTACCTGATGGGAGGAACGGCAGAACAGTCCTGCCAGGCTGCTTCCTGTGCAGTCCAGAATATTCTGGGGACAATTTGCGATCCAGTTGCAGGTCTTGTGCAGATTCCATGCATTAACAGAAACGCAATGTCAGCAGCCAATGCCGTTGTGTCAGCAAATATGATTATGGGTGGATTTGATCCTCTGATTCCACTGGATCAGACGGCAGAAACCTTATTCCGCGTTGGACGTCAGCTTCCTTCTGAGCTTAGATGTACACGTAAGGGCGGTCTGTGTATTACGCCTTGCGGACAGAAGCTTGCAGAAGAACAAGATGTGAAAGATAACGCCAGACAGTGACTATCATTTTGTACTAAAAAAAGTACAAAACTATATTTTCATAGTCCAGAATTGTATTAAATTCAAAACAGCAGGAAAATGGATTGTCTTTTATTTAACGGGATGTTATACTGGGCTCGTGAAACAGGAAAATACATTTTAAGATAAATTTTAAGGAGGACCAATCATGGCAAACCGTGAGCAGTGGACAGGATTTAAAGGTAAAAACTGGCAGGAATCTGTTGATGTGCGCGACTTTATTCAGTGCAACTACACACCGTACGAGGGAGACGCATCTTTCCTTGAAGGACCGACAGAGGCAACAGATAAACTGTGGGGAAGACTTCAGGAGCTGCAGAAGGAAGAGCGTGCAAAAGGCGGCGTTCTGGATATGGAAACAGAGATTGTTTCCGGGCTTACCGCGTATGGCCCTGGATATATTGATGAAAGCATGAAGGAACTGGAGACAGTTGTAGGACTTCAGACAGATAAGCCTCTGAAACGTGCATTCATGCCTTACGGCGGAATCAACATGGCAGAGAAGGCTTGTACAACATACGGATACCAGCCAAGCGAAAAGCTTCATGAGATTTTTACAAAATATCATAAAACTCACAACCAGGGAGTATTTGATATTTATACACCGGAAATGATGAAAGCGCGTCACAACAAAATCATCACAGGACTTCCGGATACATACGGACGAGGACGTATTGTAGGCGACTACCGTCGTGTAGCTCTTTACGGAGTTGATTTCCTGATCGAGAAAAAACAGTATGATTTTGAGCGTTATGCAAGACACGGCATGAAAGGTACAGATTTCCGTCTTCGTGAAGAAATCGCAGACCAGATCCGTGCATTAAAAGAAATGAAAGAAATGGCAGCTGTTTATGGATTTGATATTTCCAAACCTGCAAAAGATGCAAGAGAAGCAGCACAGTGGCTGTATTTCGGATACCTGGCAGCAATCAAGACACAGAACGGAGCTGCAATGAGTGTTGGCCGTATTTCTACATTCCTTGATATTTACATGGAAAGAGATTTCAAGAACGGCACACTTACTGAGAAAGAAGCACAGGAGCTTGTAGACCACATGGTTATGAAGTTCCGTATGGTAAAATTTGCCCGCGTTCCTTCCTATAATGAACTGTTCTCCGGTGACCCGGTATGGGCAACACTTGAAGTCGCAGGTCTTGGACAGGACGGACGTTCTATGGTAACAAAGAACGATTATCGTTTCCTTCATACACTGGAAAACATGGGACCGTCTCCTGAGCCGAACTTAACCGTTCTCTACTCTTCCAGACTGCCGGAAAACTTTAAGAAATATGCAGCCCTTATTTCTGTTACAACAAGTTCTGTTCAGTACGAGAACGATGATGTAATGCGTCCGGTATGGGGAGACGACTACAGCATTTGCTGCTGTGTTTCCGCTACACAGACAGGTAAGGAGATTCAGTTCTTCGGTGCTCGTGCAAACCTGGCAAAATGCCTTCTTTACGCGATCAACGGCGGTATTGATGAAAAGACAAAAGTTCAGGTAGGACCGGCATATCGTCCGATCACTTCCGAATACCTTGATTTTGATGAGGTAATGGAACGTTATGATGAGATGATGGACTGGCTTGCAAAACTGTATGTAGATACATTAAATATGATTCACTACATGCATGACAAGTACAACTACGAAGCAGCAGAGATGGCTCTTATTGACACAGATGTAAGACGTACTTTTGCGACAGGTATCGCAGGTTTCTCCCATGTAGTAGATTCTTTAAGTGCGATTAAATATGCGAAAGTAAAAGTAATTCGTGATGAAGACGGAGTTGCAGTAGACTTTGATACACAGGGAGAATTCCCGAGATACGGAAACGACGATGACCGTGCAGATGATCTTGCAATCTGGCTGCTTAAGAAATTCATGCACAAATTAAGCAAATGCCATACATACAGAGATTCTGAGCCGACTACTTCCATTCTTACAATTACATCAAACGTAGTTTATGGTAAGGCAACAGGAAGTCTTCCGGACGGAAGAAAACTTGGAGAGCCGCTTGCACCGGGTGCAAACCCATCTTACGGCGCAGAGAAAAACGGTCTTCTTGCATCCTTAAACTCTGTTGCAAAACTTCCATATGAACTGGCTCTTGATGGTATCTCAAATACACAGACAATCAGCCCGGGAGCTCTGGGACACGATGATGAGGAGCGCACAAATAACCTTGTAAATGTAATGGATGGTTACTTTGATCAGGGCGCACATCATCTGAATGTTAACGTATTTGGAACAGAAAAACTGATTGATGCAATGAATCATCCGGAGAAACCGGAGTATGCAAACTTTACAATCCGTGTATCCGGTTATGCAGTAAAATTCATCGACCTGACACGTGAGCAGCAGATGGACGTTATCGCCAGAACCTGCCATGAGTCCATGTAAGGAGATTAATAGTGACAGCAGGATATGTACATTCGCTGGAAAGCTTCGGATCAGTTGACGGACCGGGAGTAAGATTTGTGATTTTTCTTGCCGGCTGCAGTATGCGCTGCCAGTTCTGTCACAATCCGGATACCTGGAAAATGTCAGCAGGTACAAAATATACAACGGAAGAGCTGTTAAAAAAAGCGGTGCGATACCGTGCATACTGGGGAGAAGAGGGGGGAATCACCGTAACAGGTGGAGAACCCCTTCTCCAGATTGATTTTTTGCTGGAACTTTTCCGGAAGGCAAAAGAGCAGGGGATTCATACAACGATTGATACCAGCGGAAGTCCGTTTACAAGAGAAGAACCGTTTTTTGGAAAACTGCAGGAGCTTATGAAGTATACAGACCTTGTGATGTTGGATATTAAACATATCAACGGGGAAAAACATAAGGCGCTTACAGGACAGGAAAATGAGAATATCCTGGATTTTGCCAGATACCTTGACGAGATTAAAAAGCCTGTGTGGATCCGTCATGTTCTTGTGCCGGAGCGTACAGACGATGATGAATATTTGAAGGAACTTTCAAATTTTGTTCATTCTCTTCATAATGTAGAAAAAATAGAAATCCTTCCATATCATACGCTTGGTGCATATAAATGGAAGGAACTTGGTTTTTCTTATCCTCTGGAAGGTATTGAACCGCCTTCAAAGGAGCGCATTGAAAATGCAGAGAGGATTTTGGGAATTCGTGAATAAAAAGATTTCGCCAGCCGATTGTCGGCTGGCGTTTTCGTTTAAAGGGACAAAGCGCTCAGAATAAGATATGCTGCGGTTCCTACAATACCGGAGCCAAGAATGATTTTTACGGCACTCATTTTTTCCTGGTATTTTCGAAGGAGAAAAAGACATGCTGCAAAGATAATAAATTCTACCGGACGAAAATCAGAAAGAGTTATATTTTTCAGGTTTGTGTCAAAAAGTGCCAGTGTCAGAATGGAAATACCGGCAGAGCCAATCAAAGCAACAACAGCAGGACGCAAAGCGGAGAGAACTTTCTGTACTCCGGAAAAGGAGCGGTATTTATAGTAAAAGTGAGCCAGCGTCAGGCAGATAATAAAGGAAGGGATAATGCACCCAAGTGTGCATAAAACGGCGCCTCCCGGACCTGCCAGTCTCGTTCCTACAAAGGTAGAAGAATTAATAGAAATAGGACCGGGAGTCATTTCGGCTATGGTGATCAGATCGGAAAACTCGTCCATTGTCATAAGCCCGTGAATGTTTACAATTTGATCCTGAATGAGGGGGATAGCTGCATATCCGCCTCCTACAGAGAAGAGTCCTACCTGCATGAAGGCAAAAAATAGTTTTGTCAGAAGTGTCATTTGTTCCAGTCTCCTTTCTTTTTCATAACTTCATATACTGCATCGGCGATGCCTATTGCGAGGCAGGTGAGAATAATATACATAGCTCCAATTCCCATAAAACATGTTGCAATGAAAGATACCGTCATGAGAAGTATATAAAATACAGAGCGGCTGTTCCATACATGTTTCGCAAGATTCCATGTGACATCGAGAATAACGGCGGCGACACCGGCTCTCATAACCTGCAGTGCAATGGAAATGTATCGGTTTTCCCGAAACTGTGTGTAGAATACACAGATAAGAGAGATAATCGCCATCGGGGGAAGAATGGTTCCCAGAACAGCTACAATAGAACCGATAATGCCGCTCATACGGTAGCCGATAATAACAGAGGCATTTACAGGAAGCGGGCCGGGTGATGACTGGGTAATTGCAGTAATATCCAGCATTTCATCTTCTTCCAGCCATTGAAGTTCCTCCACAAATTTCTTTTTCATAAGAGAAACAATAACGAAACCGCCGCCAAAAGTGCAGGCGCTTAATACAAACATGGACTTGAAAAGTGTCCATAAGGTTTTTGGGGTAAGATCTTTTTTCAAAATGGAAACCTCCTCTTTCAATAAATGTGTGATGTGTTTTTGTCTTCTGCTATCATACATTGAAAATTTCATAATGTAAAATAATCAATTTTGATTTAATGATAAGATAAATTTATGGTTTAAAGATACTGCCTTGCCTTTTTCTTTTATCTTTGATAGGATAGAAACGTTAAACGGGAGGAAAGGACAATGAAAGAAAACTGTTTGAAACAATATGGAAAATATACGTTCTTGAATGTACTTGGCATGATAGGACTGTCCTGTTATATTCTGGCAGATACCTACTTTGTTGCGTTGGGGCTTGGAAGCAGCGGTCTCGCAGCTTTAAATCTTGCCATTCCTGTATACAGCCTGATTCACGGAACGGGTATGATGCTTGGAATGGGTGGAGCGACAAGATACTCTATGGCAAAAAGCCAGGGTCATGCAGAAAAAGGAAATCAGATTTTTTCTAATGTGATTTTTATGGCGGCAGGTTTTTCGGTTCTGTTTATTGTACTGGGACTTTTTGCTTCTTCAGGAATTACGCGATTTTTAGGAGGAACAGAAGAAACTTTTGAAATGTGCCGCACATACCTTCGTGTGCTGCTTATCTGCTCTCCTGCATTTGTGCTGAATAATGTCACTTTATGTTTTGTGCGAAATGATGGAGAACCACAAAGATCTATGGCAGCAATGCTGGCAGGAAGCTTTTCTAATATTATTCTGGATTATATTTTTATTTTTCCGTTTCATATGGGGATGCTTGGCGCAGTTGTGGCAACAAGCCTGTCGCCTGTTATCAGCCTTTGTGTGCTTGCCCCTTTCTTTATAAAGAAGAAAAATAATTTCCATTTTGTAAAAGGTGGATTTGGAAATGGATTTCCGGGGAAAATTCTCGCCAGCGGAATTCCCTCTTTCATAGGAGAATTGTCTTCTGGAATCGTAATTATTGTATTTAATCTGATTATGCTGGATTTACAGGGAAATACTGGTGTGGCTGCATATGGAGTGGTAGCGAATATTTCCCTTGTAGTAATTTCTGTTTTTAATGGAATTTCTCAGGGAATCCAGCCTCTTATCAGTCGGTATTACGGAATAAGAAAAAGAAGAGAAATCCAGAAAATTTATCAGTATGCTCTTTGGACGGTAGCAATTCTTTCTATTATAATATATGGAGGAGTTTTTATATGGGCAGACGGAATTACAGCTATATTTAACAGTGAAGGAAACAGTGTGCTTCAGAATATTGCTGTCTATGGAATTAAACTGTATTTTACAGCGTGTATATTTGCCGGATTTAATATTGTGACGATGGTATATTTTACTTCTACAGATATACCCGGATATGCCAATATTATTTCTTTTATGAGAGGACTTCTCCTGATTATTCCAATGGCATTTCTTCTTTCTGCGTTATTTGACGAAACAGGACTCTGGCTTGCATTTCCGGCGACGGAGCTTGCTGTGGCTGTAATTGGAGTAGTTTTATACAATAGGGGAAAGCGGATATGGAAGAAGCATTTCTGAAAAGAATATAAAATTTAACTGTAAATTACAGATTAAGACAAAAGTGTGTTATAATGAGACACAGCAAGGAGATATTTCACAAGGAGGAGCAGAATCTATGAGAAAAGGCAAATTACTGGGTGCAGTGCTTTTAAGTGCATGTTTAAGTGCAGGAAGTGTGGTTCCTGCAATGGCAGATGGTATGAAGGTGGTAACTCTTGGAGCAGACTTAACAGATGCACAGAAACAGACTATGATGAAGTACTTTAAAACAAGTGCAGATGAGGTGCAGATTTTAACAATCACAAACCAGGACGAGAGAGATCATTTAAGTTCTTATGTTCCTCTTGAACAGATTGGAACAAGAACAGTAAGCTGCGCTTATGTAAAACCGACACAGTCCGGTGGAATCCGTGTGCGTACTGCAAACTTAAACTGGGTTACCGGAAATATGATTGCAACGACACTTTCTACATCAGGAGTAAAAAACTGCGAGGTGGTAGCTGCCTGCCCATTCGAGGTATCTGGAACAGGAGCTCTTACAGGTATTCAGATGGCATATGAGGCTGCGAGCGGTGAAAAACTGGATGAGACAAAGAAAGAGATTGCAACAGAGGAGATGGTAGTTACCGGAAATCTTGCGGACAAGGTTGGAAAAAATGACGCCACTACTGTAATCAATCAGGCAAAGATAGAAGTGATTCAGAATAATGTCCAGGACGCAAATGAAATTTACAATATTGTGTTTAATATAGCGCAGCAGAACAACGTAACGGTAGATTCTGAGGAGATGGATAAAATTGTTTCTCTTCTTGAGCAGATTGCCCAGCAGAATTATAATTATGAAGATATGCAGGAAACACTGGAACGTGTTGAGGAAAATGTATCAGGAGAAGTTTCTGAGGAAACAGAAAGCGAAACAGATGTTGTGGATCAGGACAGTATTCTCAGTGATGTAGATGAAAGCGTTCTGGGAGAAGACGTACCTACAAGTTCTACAGAAGAGCCTATGGAAGAAGAATCAATGACAGAGGAAGATCCGGAGGCTACGGTAGATCCGGAGACCAATGAGGATGGCGTTGTAGAGGAAATTCCGGAAGAAGGAACAGAGGGAGAAAATGTACCGGAATCAGAAACTGGAGAGGCTGCTCTCAGCGAGCAGGCACAGTCACAGTATGACATTTTGAAAAAGTTCTGTGCCGGAGAGTATGAAGGAGATGCAGATGCTCTTCTGGAAGCAATGGGAGAAGGATTCGTTCCTTCTGCAGTGATTGACGCAGAAACAGGCGCGCTTCTTTCACAGAAAGTAGAGGAAACGTATTATCAGATTCTGACAGAGGGAACAGGCTCTTATATTCCCACAGGAATGGAAAAGTATATCAGTGTTGAGCTGAATATGATGAATGAAAAGCTCAAAGAAATTTTCAATATTGAGCAGCCGGAAAAAACAGAGGAAGAAGCGGCAGCCGATATTCTTGCAGATGTAGCGCAGGAGGACAGAGAGCTTCTCTACCATGATACTCTGAAATTTTTCGAGAATCTTTATGGAGAGACAACCTTTACAGATGAGACAACAGAGAATGGTGAAGCAACAGAAGAGCCGGCAGAGCAGACTACAGAAGGAACAGAAGAAATTCCGGCTGGAACAGAAGAGACTTATCCAACAGAATAAATAGAAAGAAGTGAAAAAGGAGAATGGCGGCTGCGTCATTCTCCTTTTTGGGAAATAGGAAGGTAAATTGTGATTGGAGATAGGGCTTTAACACATTTGTTTTGGTTTTACCTGTATAAGCTGCATTTTGATAAAAGCAGGGCGTACTGCATTGTAGAGGAAAGCTACAAGAATAACAGATACGACTGCATTTACAAGGGTTGCAGCAGCGCTCATTTTTGCAAGAACGTCTGCCATTTCCTGTGGCTGTCCGAGAATCAGTCTTTTGTAGAAATATCCCACAACAGGATCGGCAATTACATTAAAGCCAAGACCTGCAACAGAGGAAATCACACTCCATTTGAATACATATTTTTTATCGTGGCTTTCGTTGATTTTTGCAATTTTATGAGCAACAAGACCGGTAATTAAGCCAATGCAAAGTTTCAGTATAAAGGTCTTTGGTGCAACAGTAATATAAACAGGATCCATTATATCTGCGATTGTCATTCCAATAGCACCTGCAAGACCGCCATACCAGCCGCCAAGAAGAAGAGCGCCTATTACACAGAAGGCATTGCCGATATGAAGGGAAGTAGCATCCCCTCCGGGTACTGGAATTTTAATCTGCAAAAAGGTAAAAGATACAAAGCAGAGGGCTGCAAGAAGTGCAGTTTCTGCCAGTTTCATAATAGTAGCATTTTGTTTGTTCATAATCATTCACTGCCTTTCCTTAAATGTTACCGTTATCATACATAGAAACTGTACACTATTCAATATCCAATTTTAACTATTTTTAAAGGGACAGTTTGATGCGGATTCTAAGTAAATAAGTACAGTTCACTCGCACCATTCGCAAATTGCGCTTACAGCGCTTTTTCGCTGCTGCGCAGCTAATTTGCTCATCAACTAGCGCTCCCTGCAGACAAACAGCTTCAGACAGCTACATGCAAGCATGTGCTGTCTCAATCTGTCTGTCTGCGTGAACTGTACCTATGAACTTTCTGTGTATCACTGGAAAATCCATCTCAACTGTGATAGAATATATCCTAAATTTGACAACAAAGTAGTGAAACATAGAGGAGGAACACAAAATGGGATTTAAAGAGGTAAAGGCAGAAGAGTTGACAATGAATCCTTTCACAAAAATTGGAAAGGAATGGCTTCTTATCACAGCGGGAAATGAAGAAAAATGTAATACAATGACAGCGAGCTGGGGCGCAATGGGAGTTATGTGGGGAAAAAACACAGTGACAGTGTATATCCGCCCGCAGCGTTATACAAAGGAATTTGTAGACAGAGAAGAGAGATTTACGATTTCTGTTCTCGGGGAAAAATACAGACAGGAGCTTGGTTACTGTGGACGTGTCAGTGGAAAGGGAATCGACAAAATCAAAGAAGCAGGTCTGACTCCTTATTTCACAGACGGAACAGCAGGAATTGAAGAGGCAGATATGATTATGGTATGCAGAAAAATGTACCATGACGACATCAAACCACAGTGTTTTGACGAGAAAGAAAACGATGAGAGATGGTATCCGGAAAAAGATTACCATATTATGTACATTGCAGAAGTGGAAAAGGTACTTGTAAGAGAATAGTAAGGAGCAGTGAATTGAAATGAAAGAAAAGTTTATCCGGTTTATGCAGGGGCGCTATGGTGTGGACGAGTTGTCAAAATTTACAATGGGAGCAGCATTTGTGTGCGTTCTTCTTGCCATATTTGCGGGGAGAAGCAATATGGGAGCGCTTCTTGACACGCTGGGTCTTGCTGCCATTATTTACACTTATTTCCGAATTTTTTCCAGAAATATCCAGAAAAGATATGAGGAAAATCAGTGGTTTCTTGCAAGAACAGCGAAGCTTCGCCTGCGTTTTCAGAAAGAAAAAAGCCTGATGGCAGAGCGTAAGACAAATCATATTTATACCTGCCCGGGCTGCGGACAGAAAATCAGGATTCCAAAAGGAAAGGGAAAAATAGAAATCGATTGTCCAAAATGTCATACAAAGTTTGTAAAGAGGAGCTGAGATGTTTGGATATGTAATTGTAAATAAGCCGGAGATGAAATTTAAGGATTTTGACGTATATCGTTCTTTTTACTGTGGCTTATGCCGTGAGCTGAAAAGAAAGTACGGAGTTTCCGGACAGATTTCCATAAGCTATGATATGACCTTTGTTGTCATGCTTTTAAGCGGGCTTTACGAGCCGCCCACAAAACAGGGTACAACAAGGTGCGCTGTTCACCCTGTTCACAAGCAGCAGGTAAGAAAGAATGAAATGACAGAATATGGAGCAGATATGAATATTCTTCTTACCTATTATAAATGTATGGATGACTGGAATGATGAAAAGAAAGTATCGCGTCGCATATATGCAGCCCTTCTCCAGAACAGAGAAAATCACCTGGAAGAAGTATATAAAGAGAAAATTCCGGTTATTATAGAGCATCTGGAGCGGCTGTCTGCCTGGGAAAAAGAAGGGGAGAAAGACCTTGATAAAATGGCGGGCTGCTTTGGGAAAATTATGGAGGAGATTCTTGCGGTACGCCATGATATGTGGGAAAAATCTCTTCGAAAAATCGGATTTTATCTTGGAAAGTTTATCTACCTTCTCGATGCTTATGATGATGTGGAAAAAGATGCGGAAAATGGAAATTACAATCCATTTTCTGAAAAGTGTATGCTGAAAGGGTTTGAGGAGGAAGTTCGCAGCATTTTGATTATGATGCTTGCAGAAGTTTGTAAAGAATTTGAGAAACTTCCTGTCATAAAATACGGAGATATTCTCCGAAATATACTATATTCCGGTGTCTGGTGCAGATTTGAGGAGATTAGTAAAAGAAGAAGGGAAGAACGGGAGAAAAGAGAGAAATGTTAGATCCATATAGTGTGTTAGGTGTAACCCGAAGCGCAACAGATGATGAAATAAAAAAAGCATATCGTCGTCTCAGTCGAAAATACCACCCAGATGCAAATATCAACAATCCAAACAAAGATCAGGCGGAAGAAAAATTCAAGCAGGTTCAGCAGGCGTATGAGCAGATTATGAAAGAACGTGAGTATGGATACGATTCTGCGGAAAACAGCTACGGTGGTTTTGGAGGATTTGGAGGTTACGGCGGAGGTCAGAGAAGCAGTACCTATCAGGACGAAGAGGAGCTGAGAAGACAGGCTGCGGCAAATTATGTACAAAGCGGACATTATCAGGAAGCTTTGAATGTATTAAGCGCCCTTTCTCAGAGAAATGCGCAGTGGTATTATCTGTCTGCAATGGCAAATATGGGAATAGGGAATAATGTAAACGCCCTGAATCACATTCGCGAGGCTGTCCGTCTTGAGCCTGATAATATGCAGTACAGAATGGTGCTCCAGCGCATGGAGGGAGGCGGAACCTGGTATCAGGAACAGCAGAGTCCGTTTGGAGGAATGCCCAGAGGAACAGGAAATATCTGTATGAATCTCTGCCTTGCCCAGGCTGCCTGTAATTGCTGCTGTCCGGGAACTTTTGTGTGCTGTTAAAAAAATATTGACAATCTTAATTGAACGTATTACTATGTTAAAGTGTTAAAAGAAATGGACAGGAGGAATTAGGTATGAGCATTCGTGTTGGAATTTTTGGATATGGAAATCTGGGACGAGGCGTAGAGTGCGCGATTAAACATAACCCGGATATGGAGCTTGCAGGTGTATTTACACGCCGTGATCCTGCATCTGTAAAAATCCTTACAGAAGGCGGAAAAGTATATTCTGCAGACCAGGCGGTTTCCATGAAAGATGAGATAGATGTAATGATTCTCTGCGGAGGAAGTGCGACAGACCTTCCGGAGCAGACACCGGAGCTTGCAAAATGGTTTAATGTGGTAGATAGCTTTGACACACATGCAAGAATCCCGGAACATTTTGCAAACGTAGATGAAAAAGCCCAGGAGAGCGGTCACGTTGGAATTATTTCCGTAGGCTGGGATCCGGGAATGTTTTCCCTGAACCGTATGTATGCAAACGCAATCCTTACAAATGGAAAAGATTACACATTTTGGGGAAAAGGGGTAAGCCAGGGACATTCTGATGCAATCCGTCGTGTGGAAGGTGTAAAAGACGGCAAGCAGTACACAATTCCTGTAGAGGCTGCTCTTGAATCCGTGAGAAACGGAGAAAATCCGGAACTTACCACAAGACAGAAGCATACAAGAGAGTGTTTTGTTGTGCCGGAGGAAGGCGCAGACCTTAAGAAAATCGAAGAAGAAATCAAAAATATGCCAAACTATTTTGCAGATTATGATACAACCGTTCATTTTATCACAGAGGAAGAATTGAAACGCGATCACAGCGGAATCCCTCACGGCGGTTTTGTTATCAGAAGCGGAAAAACAGGCTGGAATAATGAGAATAATCATGTGATCGAATACAGCCTGAAGCTGGATTCCAATCCGGAGTTTACTTCTTCCGTTATTGTAGCGTACGCCCGTGCAGCATACCGCATGTACAAAGAAGGACAGAAGGGATGCAAGACAGTATTTGATGTAGCGCCTGCTTATTTAAGCGCTCTGGACGGGGCAGAGCTTCGTAAGAATCTTCTGTGATCTCAGAAAGTTATAAGTTTACTGAATAAGATAAAAAAAGGATGGAAGAGAAAAGCTTCCATCTTTTTTTACGTGCTTTTTATCGGCAAAACGCTGAAAATATCAAAACTCTGTTGACGGGAAGTTATTTATCGTATATAATGAGTTACAGGTTTGTAACAAAATTGTAAAAAATAGCGTCCAATATAAAAGGACGCAAAAAGAGAAAAGGAAGGTATCTATGCGGAAAATATGTAAGAAGTTCAAGGTTTTTGGATTGCTCCTTATGCTTGCAGTTGCTGCCGTAGGAGTTACATCTATTTCCCAGCCGATGCAGGTAGAAGCAGCAGCGAAGAAGGGATGGCAGAAAATTGACGGCAAACAATATTACATATTGGATAGTGGAGCAAAAGCAAAAGGATTACAGAAGATAAAAGGAAAAACATATTATTTTGATACAAAAACCGGCGAACAGAAAAAAGGCTGGCAGACAATAAACGGATACCGTTACTACTTTGGAAGCGGTGACTTAAAGAAAGCTGCACCGGAAAGCTTATATATGGCGACCGGCTGGAGAAAAGATGGAGACGGAAACAGAAGATACTTCACTTCCTCCGGACGTATGGCGACACAGTGGTGTACTCTGGACGGAAAGAAATATTACTTTAATCCGGACACGGGAATTATGAGAACCGGCTGGCTGTATCTGGGAGAAGACAAATATTATTTTAATACAAAGACAGGTATTATGTCAGCGGACGTCATGCTGAAAGATACGAAAAAAAATATCACCAGATATTTCAATCCTTCCGGGCGAATGGCGCGGGGATGGAAAACATTCAGCAGCGAAAAGAAATGTTATTTTAATTCCGACCTGAAGTCAGACAGAGACGGTGCAATGGTTCACGGATTTAAGGACATTGACGGAAAAACCTACTATTTCCTGAGTACAGACGGAAGAAAGGTTACCGGTTGGGTGACAAATAAACAGACAGGCGCCAAATATTACCTCAATCCTGAAAATGGCGGAATTCGTGTGGAAAACACAGAAATGACCATCAGCGGAAAAACATATATATTTGACAAAGACGGTGTTGCAACTTTAAAAACTGCCGGTCCAAGCATAGAGAAACCAAGCGGAACACGAACCATCAAGAATTACCTGGCGGGAGCGCTTCAGCCGGTAGGACAGGCTCTTTATGTATGGGGCGGAGGCTGGACAGATGCCACAAGAAAAGGAGTAAGTCCTCTGTGGAAACAGTGGTATGACAGCCAGGACAGCGATTATGATTATCATAACTGGAACGATTTAAGCGCAGCGAACCGTGCAAAAGGGCTTGACTGCTCCGGCTTTGTAGGCTGGGCGGCTTATCAGGCAATGCACAGTACAAGCGGCGAGGGATATGGATACACAGTTGTTTCCGGAGATGTAGGACCGAGCTATCGCTCAAGAGGATGGGGAAGCATTCTCACGCAGGCAAGTCTGGCATCATCCAATTATAAATTCCAGCCTGGAGATATTGGATATAACTCCGGACATACATGGATTGTGCTTGGACAGTGTTCGGATAAGAGTCTTGTAATTGTTCATTCCACACCGAATGCAGGCTGTCAGATTTCCGGTACACCGACACCGGACGGAACATACAACAGTCAGGCAATCGCACTTGCAGAACAGTACATGGCAAGATACCCTGGTGTAAGTAAGTATGATTATCATGAATCAAGCGGTAATTATATCCGTAACGGTAATTATTTCAGATGGAATACAAATACCCTCAGTGATCCAGAGGGATATAAGAATATGACAGCAGACCAGATTCTTGCAGACTTATTCTCTTAAAACATAAAATAAAAGGAATCCTGTTCACAGGATTCCTTTTTATTTTATGTTACAATTTCGTAATTCTTTCTTTGGGTTTTATGTTGATAGTTTCAGAACAGTTTCTAAATGTTACAAAGTTTTAAACTTTTTTGTAAAAAACCCTTGCAAACAGCGTAACAGTATGTTAATATGTAGAAGAATTAAAACAGATATTTCATAAATGTTACATATAAGTATTAAAAGTTACGAGGGTGAATGATTATGAAGAAAAGACTTATGTGCCTTGCAATGGCGCTTTTAATGTGTGGAACTCAGGTCGTAAGCGTAAGCGCATCAAGAGAAGAAGAATTAAGAGAAGAGCAGGCATGGACAAGCCAGCAGTTAGACGCTACATATGCACGTATGGACGAGCTTTGGGCGGCAAAACAGCAGCTGGAAAGTGAAATCGCCACTCTCGATGCAAATCTTGTAGATGTAATGGTTTCCATTGATGTGCTGAAGAATGATATTTCAGAAAAAGAAGTAGATATTATCCGTACAAAACAGGATCTGGGAAAAGCGCAGAAGGCACGTGACAAACAGTACGAAGCTATGAAAAAGCGTATCCAGTACCTTTATGAAAAAGGTGGAGACGATGCCTGGTTCCAGATGATGATGAATGCGGAGAATCTGTCAGACCTTCTTACAAGAGCAGAGTATACACAGAAAATGTATGATCAGGACAGAAAGAGTCTTGAAAAATACGTAAATACTATCGAGGAAGTAAAAAAACTTCAGACAGAATATGAGAGCGAGCAGGCTGAACTGGAAGAGATGAAAGCTTCCTATGAAGAGCAGTCCGTTGTTCTTCAGAATGAGATTGATGCAAGAAGAGCAAGCTCTGCAAACTGTGAAGCTGAAATTGCATACGCACAGCAGCAGGCAACAGAATATGCAAACCTGATTGCAGAACAGCAGGCGGAGATTGAGAGACTGGAAGCAGAGAGAATCGCAGCAGAAGAAGCTGCAAGAAGAGCAGCAGAAGAGGAAGCTGCAAGACTGGAAGCTGAGCAGGCAGCACAGGAAGAGGCAGAGAACGAAGAAGTTCAGTACGACGAAGACGGAAATGTAATCGAAGATACAGAGAGCACCGAGGAAGAATATACAGAAGAGAGTGAAAGCTCTGAAGATGTAGAATATGACGAGTATGGCAATGTGATTGATTCTGATAACACAGTATCTCAGGAAGAGTATGAGAGTCAGGACACTCCGTCTTACTCAGGCTCCGGTTCTTCCGTTGTGGATTTTGCCACACAGTTTGTGGGTAATCCGTATGTATGGGGTGGAACCAGCCTTACAGGAGGAGCTGACTGTTCCGGATTTACACAGAGTGTATATGCGAATTTTGGTGTAAGCATTCCGAGAACTTCTTATGAACAGCAGAATGCAGGATATGAAGTGCCATATTCTGAGGCACAGCCTGGAGACTTAATCTGCTACGGCGGTCATGTGGCAATTTATATGGGCAACGGACAGATTGTCCACGCTTCCAACTCAAGAGATGGAATCAAAATCAGCAATGATGCAACATACAGAACAATTCTTTCTGTAAGAAGACTTGTGTAAGCACAGAGAGAAAAATTAATAAAAAGTCCTGGTATTATTTTATAAAGTCATATAGAACTTTGATAAAAAGTTTTATATGACTTTTTTTTAACAAAAAAAGAAAAAGTATTGTTCTTTATACTTTTATATGATATATTGATATAAGCGGAACTTAACTATAAAGCGGAAAATATTAACTATTTCAGGTCAATAGCGGTCAAGCGGAGACAAAAAAGCAATAGAAGTTCCCCATTTTTTTTACCTGTAATTGTTAAAAAAAAGACAAAGTGAGAGGAGAATGTTATGAGCAGCAAAATTACAATCATCGGTGCAGGAAGTGTAGGAGCAACAATTGCATATACCTTATCAAGTGCGGATATCGCATCAGAAATTGTGTTGATCGATATCAATAAGGAAAAAGTAGAGGGTGAGGTTATGGATATCGCCCAGGGAACATGTTTCAGAGATCCGATTTCTATTAAGGCAGGAGAATATGCAGATGCAAAAGACTCTGATATTGTAATTATCACATCCGGTATTGCGCGGAAACCGGGACAGACAAGAATTGAGCTGACACAGACAAATGTAAATATCTTAAAAAGCATTACACCGGAAATTGTAAAAGCAGCTCCGAATGCTCTTTATATTATGGTAAGCAATCCGGTAGATATTATGACTTATGTATTTACTAAAATTTCAGGTCTTCCGGAGAATCAGATTATCGGTTCCGGTACAATTCTGGATTCTGCAAGACTGCGCTGCGGACTTTCGGAACATTTTAAAGTGGCACAGAAAAACATTCACGCCTATGTATTTGGAGAGCATGGAGATACTTCCTTCATTCCGTGGACAGGCGCTTATATTTCCGGTGTAAGTGTAGATGAATTTTATCATACAATGAAAGAACTTGGAAAAGATGTAGAAGAGCTTGATAAAGAGGGAATGCTGGAATATGTGCAGAAATCCGGCGGCAAGATTATTGCAAATAAAGGGGCTACATTCTATGCAGTTTCTACAGCAGTATGTAAGCTCTGTGCAATTCTTCTCTCTGCTTCTGATTCTATCACAACCGTATCTACCATGATGCACGGAGAGTATGGAATCGAGGATGTGGCTTTAAGTACGCTGACTCTTGTAGGTCCAAACGGAGTGCAGGGAAAAATCCCAATGCGTATGAATCAGGAAGAAATTGAGAAACTTCGTGCAAGTGCAGAGGCACTGAAGGCAGTTATTTCCCAGCTTGACCTTACAGTATAAGGCTTTACAGAAAGGACAAAGGAAACTATGAAGTACAGTTATTATCCGGGGTGTACACTCCGTACAAAGGCGAAGGCTCTTGATGATTACGCAAGAGCTTCTGCAAAAGCTCTGGGCTTCGAACTGGAAGAAATTGAAAACTGGCAGTGCTGCGGAGGAGTATATCCTCTTGGAACAGATGAGATTGCCACAAAGCTTTCCTCCGTCCGCGCCCTGAATGATGCAAAGGAAAAAGGACAGGATCTTGTGACGCTCTGTTCTGCCTGTCATCATGTGATCAAGCGCGTCAATGACGATATGAAAAATGTAGAAGACATTCAGACGAGAGCAAATAATTATATGCAGCTCTCTGAACCATATAAGGGAGAGACAACGGTTCTTCACTATCTGGAAGTGCTTCGTGACCGTGTGGGATTTGATAAGATAAAAGAAAAAGTGGTGAATCCTTTTACGGGAAGAAAAATCGGAGCGTATTATGGATGCCTTCTTTTAAGACCGGGAAAAATTATGGCTTTTGATGATCCGGAAAATCCTTCTGTCATAGAAGAATTTATCCGTGCGATCGGAGGAGAGCCTGTGATTTATCCATATAGAAATGAATGCTGCGGAGGATATATTTCCTTAAAAGAAAAAGAAATGTCAGGGAATATGTGCAAGAAAATTACAGAAAGCGCAGAAGGCTTCGGTGCAGAAATGCTGATTACAGCCTGTCCGCTCTGCCTTTATAACTTAAATAAAACAGAAAACGGTCTCCCTGTATATTATTTCACAGAGCTTCTTGCAGAAGCGCTTGGGGTAAAGGAGGACAGAGTATGAGTCAGGCAGAAATGATAAAAGAAATCAGCGGTGTAAATCCACTGAAGTGTATGAAATGCGGAAAATGCTCCGCTTCCTGTCCTTCCTTTAATGAGATGGATATTAAACCACATCAGTTTGTTTCTTATGTGGTAAATGAAGATATAGAGGCACTTGTAAATTCAAAATCTCTGTGGAAATGCCTTTCCTGTTTTGCTTGTGTGGAGAGATGTCCGAGGGATGTGAAACCGGGAAAATTAATTGATGCAGCAAGGCAGATGGTAATCCGTCAGAAGGGACAGGATTATTTATCTCCAAATGAAATCCCGGAGCTTCTTGATCCGGAACTTCCACAGCAGCTTTTAGTCAGTGCATTCAGAAGATACAGGAGGTAAAGCTGATGCAGAGAATCGGCGTATTTGTCTGTCATTGCGGAAGCAATATTGCTGCAACGGTAGACGTTAAAAAAGTAGCAGAGATGGCTCTTCTTGAGCCGGGTGTTGTCCATGCGGAAGATTATCCATATATGTGCTCCGAAGCAGGACAGGCGAAAATTGCAGAGGCGATTAAAGAAAAAAATCTTACAGGAATCGTAGTATGCTCCTGTTCCCCGCGTATGCATGAGGCAACCTTCAGAAAGGCTGCAGAGAGAGCCGGACTGAATCCATATATGGTGGAAATCGCAAATATCCGCGAGCACTGCTCCTGGATTCACAAGGATATGGAAGAGGCAACAAAAAAAGCAGTTATTCTTGCAAGAGCAGCCATTGCAAAAGTAAACTTAAATGCTCCTTTAAAACCGGGCGAGAGTCGTGTGACAAAGAGAGCGCTTGTAATTGGCGGCGGTATTGCCGGAATCCAGACTGCTCTTGATATTGCAGATGCAGGATATGAAGTAGACATTGTGGAGAAAACTCCAAGTATCGGCGGAAGAATGTCACAGCTTGATAAGACATTCCCTACACTTGACTGTTCTGCCTGTATTCTGACACCGAAGATGGTGGAGGCGGCAGCCCATGAAAAAATCAATATCTATACATATAGTGAAGTAGAAAAAGTAACTGGATTTGTAGGCGATTTCACAGTAGACATCCGCAAAAAAGCAAGAAGCGTAAATATGGATAAGTGTACAGGCTGCGGCATCTGTCAGGAAAAATGTCCTTCCAAAAAAATTCCAAGTGAGTTTAACAGAGGACTTGGAAACAGAACCGCCATTTACACACCGTTTGCCCAGGCAATTCCAAATGTGCCGGTCATTGACAGAGAAAACTGTATTAAGTTTAAAACAGGAAAATGTGGTCTCTGTGCAAAAGTCTGTCAGGCAGGAGCAATTGAATATGACCAGCAGGACGAGATTGTGACACAGAAATACGGCGCTATTGTAGTGGCAACCGGTTTTGACATGATTAAGCTGGATAAATATGACGAGTACGCATACAGTCAGAGCAAGGACGTTATTACTTCTCTGGAGCTTGAGCGTATTATGAATGCAGCAGGACCTACAAAGGGACATCTTGAGCGCCTTTCAGACGGAAAAGCGCCGAAGGAAATGGTATTTATCCAATGTGTGGGAAGCCGCTGTGCAGATGACAGAGGAAAGAGCTACTGCTCTAAAATCTGTTGTATGTATACAGCAAAACACGCCATGCTGATCCGTGACAAATATCCGGATGTAAATGTAACCGTATTTTATATTGATGTTCGTACACCTGGTAAAAACTTTGATGAGTTTTACAGGAGAGCAGTAGAGCAGTACGGCGTAAACTACGTAAAAGGTCAGGTTGGAAAGGTAATTCCGCAGCCGGATGGAAAACTTCTTGTACAGGGTGTGGACCTTCTTGATAATAAACAGATTTTAAAAGAGGCAGATATGGTTGTTCTTGCGGCTGCGATTGAGCCGGAACCGGATGTACGCCGGATTGCAACTATGCTGACTGCAAGTATTGATACAAATAATTTCCTTACAGAAGCACACGCAAAGCTTCGCCCGGTAGAATCTCCTACCGCAGGTATTTTCCTTTCCGGTGTATGCCAGGGACCAAAGGATATTCCGGAGACAGTTGCTCAGGCAGGAGCTGCTGCAGTAAAAGCGATTGGACTTCTTGCAAAGGACAAGCTTATGACAAATCCATGTACTGCAAAATCCGATGAGCTTCTCTGCAACGGATGCTCCACATGCGCGAACGTATGTCCTTACGGAGCGATCACTTATGAAGAAAAAGAAGTAAACGACCACGGAATCCGCGAGGTGCGCCGAATTGCCGTTGTAAATGACGCTTTGTGTCAGGGCTGCGGTGCCTGCACTGTTACTTGTCCTTCCGGTGCAATGGACCTTCAGGGATTCTCAAACAGACAGATTATCGCGGAGGTAGATGCAATATGTCGATAGAAGCAAAAGAAGAATTCAGACCGAAAATCGTGGCATTCTGCTGTAACTGGTGCAGCTATGCAGGTGCAGACCTTGCAGGAAGCAGCCGTCTTACCTATCCGGCAGATGTAAAAATTATCCGTGTTCCATGCTCCTGCCGCGTAAATCCAATGTTCATTTTAAGAGCTTTTGAAAAAGGCGCAGACGGCGTGATCATGTGCGGCTGTCATCCGGGAGACTGTCATTACAGCACCGGAAATTATTATGCCAGAAGAAGAATGACGCTTCTTTTTTCCATGCTGGATTATATTGGCGTGGAGCACGGCCGTACGCGCGTGGAGTGGGTATCTGCTGCAGAAGGTGTAAAATTCTCTACAACTATGAATGAGTTTGTGGAAAAGATTTATTCTCTTGGTAAAAATGTGAGACTGGAGGATTTGCGATGCGGGAAATGATTGAACGTGCAAAAGAACTGCTTTCTTCCGGAGAGGTAACACAGGTTCTTGGATGGAAGGCAGGAGATCTCTCCTACAATCCGGAGCCGGCGTTTTTTGATAAGGCGGAAGATCTGGACAATCTTGTATATAATGGATTTTGTGGTGCGAATTTAAGTAAATATATGATTGCAGCCTCCAAAATGGAGGGGAAAACTCTCGTGTTCTTAAAGCCATGTGATACATACAGCTTCAATCAGCTTATAAAAGAACATCGTGTAGACAGGGAGAAAGCGTATATTATCGGAATCGGCTGCAAAGGAAAGCTTGATATAGAGAAAATCAAAAAAATGGGAATTAAGGGAATTGAAAGTATTCAGGGCGCTGAGGCGGAAGATGCCTGTGATACATTGAAAATTCAGACCATTTACGGAGAAAAAACATGCTCCTATAAAGATGCAATGTTGGAGAGATGCCATGTGTGCAAAGGAAAAGAGCACCAGATTTATGATGAGCTTCTTGGCGAATCGAAAGATACAAAAGATGCGGACCGGTTTGCAGAAGTAGAGAAAATCGAGGCAATGAGCCCGGAAGAAAAATTTGCATTTTTCCAGAAGGAATTAAGCAAATGTATCCGATGCAATGCCTGTCGTAATGTATGTCCTGCATGTTCCTGCAGAAAATGCGTGTTTGACAGCAATAAATTTGACAGCAGCCAGAAGGCGAATGCGGATTCTTTTGAGGAAAAAATGTTCCATATTATCCGTGCCTTCCATGTGGCAGGAAGATGTACCGACTGCGGCGAGTGCAGCAGAGTATGTCCGCAGGGGATTCCCCTTCATCTGTTTAACAGAAAATTTATCAAAGACATTGATATGCTTTACGGAGAGTATCAGGCAGGAGAGGATGCTGAGTCAAAAGGTCCGCTTACAAGTTTTACTTTTGATGATGCAGAGCCGGGCAGTGTGTGAGAAAGGGGATAAGGTATGTATAAGATAGCAAAAGAAAAGCTTTCCGGGCTGTTTGCTCTCATTGCAGAGGCAAGGGAGCTGTATCTTCCGGTAAATACAAACGGACAGACGAATTTTGCAGCGTGGAGTGAAGAGGCAGAGATCGATCTTGACACATTAAAAACAGTAAAGTCGCCTAAAGATGCTTTTTTTCCACAGAGTGAGAACCTTTATACCTGTGTCCGTGACGGAAAGAAAATAAAGGTAGAACCGGAAGCGTTAAAAGAGCAGGATTTTGTTGTTTTCGGAATGAAGGCCTGTGACGTAAGAGGTGTGGAAGTTCTTGATAAAGTCTTTCTTGCAGATCCGGTGGATAGTTTTTATGCGGCAAGAAGAGAACATGGAACAATCGTTGCATTTGCCTGTTCTGAGCCGGAGGAGACATGTTTTTGTAAGGCGTTCGGGATTGATGCGGCAGAGCCGGCAGGAGACGTTTCTGTCTGGCAGACAGGAGATACTCTTTTCTGGCAACCAAATACAGACAAGGGAGAGGCGCTTACAGAGGCAGTGAAGAGCCTTCTTGAGGAAGTAGGCGGAGAAGCTGCGGAATGTGTGGAAAAAGAGAAGGCTTCCATAAGAGCCGTTGTGGATAAGCTTCCGTATTCTGATCTTTCTCTTGATGGCTGGAATGGAGACGCTTTAAAAGAAAAATTTGATTCTCCTCTCTGGGAGGAGCTTTATAAACCGTGTCTTGCATGTGGAACCTGTACTTTTGTATGTCCTACATGCCAGTGCTACGACATTAAGGATTATGATACAGGCCACGGGGTGCAGAGATACCGCTGCTGGGATTCCTGTATGTATTCGGATTTTACCATGATGGCACACGGAAATAACCGTACAAGCCAGATGCAGAGATTTCGCCAGAGATTTATGCACAAGCTTGTATATTTCCCGGCAAATAACGATGGAATGTATTCCTGCGTAGGCTGTGGACGATGTGTGGAAAAATGTCCGTCCGCGTTAAATATTGTAAAAGTGATCAAGTCCTTTCAGAAACAGGGAGGTAACAGGGAATGAGTGAATGCACCTGTCATAAAAATTATACATTAGATACACTGATTCCAAAGGTTGGAGTCATTACAGATATTCGTGAGGAGACGCCGGATGTAAAAACATTCCGGGTTAATGCTCCGGAAGGCGGAAAGCTTTTCGAACATATGCCGGGACAGTGCGCCATGCTCTGTGCACCGGGCATCAGTGAGGGAATGTTTTCGATTACATCTTCTCCCACCAATAAAGAATATCAGGAATTCAGCATAAAAAAATGCGGTGTTCTTACAGATTATCTTCACAGCCTTTCTGTCGGAGATGAAATTACAGTAAGAGGACCATATGGAAATTCTTTTCCTGTGGAGACAGAATTAAAAGGGAAAAATCTTCTGTTTATTGCAGGAGGAATCGGTCTTGCGCCGCTTCGTTCTGTGATTAATTATGTTCTTGATAACCGTGAGAATTATGGTACAGTTGATATTCTTTACGGCTCCCGTTCTGCAGACGATCTGGTTCAGTTAAAGGAAATCCAGGAAGTATGGATGAAAACAGAGGGAGTAAATGTATATCTTACCATTGACAGAGAGCAGGAAGGATGGGACGGTCACGTTGGATTTGTGCCCACATACCTGAAGGAAATCGGTTTTGATACAGATAAGGTTGCCCTTGTGTGCGGACCGCCGATTATGATTAAGTTTGTTCTTGCAGGTTTAAAGGAAATGGGATTTACAGATGAGCAGGTTTACACCACACTTGAGCTTCGGATGAAATGCGGAGTAGGAAAATGCGGACGCTGCAACATTGGTTCTAAGTATGTATGTAAGGACGGCCCTGTGTTCCGTTTTGATGAAATAGAAGAATTACCTCAGGAGTACTGATAGAAAGGACAGGTATTTGAAAATGGATAAAATGGTAAACGTATATTTTTTCGGTAAGAAATACAGCGTACCGGCAGACCTTACCATCATGACAGCAATGGAATATGCAGGCTACACATTAAAAAGAGGCTGTGGCTGCCGCCACGGTTTCTGCGGAGCCTGTGCTACAATTTACAGAATCAAGGGAAAAAATGAGCTGAAAACCTGCCTTGCCTGTCAGACACAGGTGGAAGAGGGAATGTATGTTGCAAGTATTCCGTTTTTCCCCACAGATAAAAGAACTTATGATATAGAAGAAATCAAACCGACACAGCAGGTTATGATGGAGCTCTATCCGGAAATTTACAGCTGCATCGGCTGTAATGCCTGTACAAAAGCATGTACTCAGGACTTAAATGTTATGCAGTACATTGCTTATGCACAGAGGGGAGAGCTGGAAAAATGTGCGGAGGAATCCTTTGACTGTGTAGGCTGCGGCTGCTGTTCCGTAAGATGTCCGGCCGGCATTTCTCATCCGATGGTGGGCGTTCTCGCGAGACGTCTCACAGGAAAATATATTGCACCGGAAGCAGAGCACCTCAATAAGAGAGTGGACGAAATTCACCACGGCGAATATGATGAACTCATTGAGCAGATTATGCAGAAGCCGATTACAGAGATGCAGGAACTTTACAATACAAGGGAAATTGAGAAATAAGGAGGACAACCTATATGTTTACACCAGAAATGCTTGAATCTGTAAAAAAGGTGGAAGCAACAAGAGATGCGCGTATGGGCATGGAGCCGAGACGAATGACAGCAGAGGAAAAAGATGTCCTTCTGAAAGAATTTCATCCGGATTACAGAGAAGATGGATTTGTAGAAATTAAAATCGGACCAAATAAAGGGCAGAAGGTTCCGGCAGAGCTTGGTCATCTTCTTCATTCCAACAGCCGCCTGTTGACAGATAAGGTAGATTTGAGTAAAGTAGATTATGAGACAGACGTGCTGGTAATCGGCGGCGGCGGTGCAGGTGCTTCTGCAGCCATTGAGGCCCATGAAGCCGGTGCGAATGTTATGATTGTGACAAAACTGCGTATTGGAGATGCCAATACTATGATGGCAGAAGGCGGAATCCAGGCTGCTGATAAGGAGAACGATTCTCCTGTACAGCATTATCTTGATGCGTTTGGAGGCGGTCATTTTGCTGCAAGACCGGAGCTTTTAAAACGTCTTGTTATGGAAGCACCGGATGCGATCCAGTGGTTAAATAAGCTTGGCGTCATGTTTGATAAAGACAAAGAAGGAAATATGGTGACAACCCATGGCGGCGGAACATCCAGAAAGAGAATGCATGCCTGCAAAGATTATTCCGGAGCGGAAATCATGCGTACTCTTCGTGATGAAGTGATCAACAGAGGAATTCCGGTTGTGGAATTTACTTCTGCCGTAGAGCTGATTAAAGACGAAAAAGGTCAGGTGGCAGGTGCTGTTCTCTTAAATATGGAGACAGAGGATTACATGGTGGCAAAAGCAAAAACAGTCATCATTGCAACCGGAGGAGCAGGACGCCTTCATTATCAGAACTTCCCTACATCCAACCATTACGGGGCAACGGCAGACGGACTGATTCTCGGATATCGTGCAGGTGCGCCTCTTCTTTATCAGGACACCATTCAGTATCATCCGACAGGAGTTGCATATCCGGCACAGATTTACGGAGCTCTTGTAACAGAGAAGGTGCGTTCTCTTGGAGCGATGCTTGTAAATGCAGAAGGTGAGGCATTTATGCATCCGCTGGAGACACGCGATGTTGCAGCTGCATCTATTATTCGTGAATGTACAGATCGTCATAAAGGAGTAACAACACCTCTTGGAAGCGGCGTATGGCTGGATACTCCAATGATTGAAAAAATCGGAGGAGAGGGAACGATCGAAAAGAGAATTCCTGCAATGCTCCGTATGTATATGAACTACGATATTGATATGAGAAAAGTGCCGATTCTTGTATATCCAACGCTTCATTATCAGAACGGAGGACTGGAAATCGGAGGAGACGGATTTACAAAAGTAATTTCCAACCTTCTTGTTGCAGGAGAAGCAGTAGGAGGAATTCATGGAAGAAACCGTCTGATGGGAAATTCTCTTTTGGATATCATTGTGTTCGGAAGAAATGCAGGAAAGGCGGCAGCAGCAAAAGCGAAAGAAGTAGAGCTTGGAACGATGACCCTTTCTCACATTGAAAAATACGCAGAGGAATTAAAAGAAGCAGGTGTGGAATCAGAGGATATTTCTCCGCTTCTTCTTCCAAAATACGCCCGTCACGAGAGATAAGGAGTGTGAAAGCTAATGCGTGAAATAGAAGTGAGCAGACTTACAGAAGTAATTGAAAAGCTCTGTATTGAGGCAAATAATCATTTGCCGGAGGATGTAAAGTGCGCTATTAAAAATTGTCGTGCCTGTGAAGATGGAGAGATTGCACAGGGAATCCTGGACAATATTATTGAAAATTTTGAGATTGCGGACAGGGAAAATGTTCCGATCTGTCAGGACACAGGAATGGCATGTGTATTTCTTGAAATCGGTCAGGATGTGCATTTTGTAGGAGGAGATCTCACTGAGGCAGTGAATGAAGGTGTACGCCGTGGTTATGATAAAGGTTATCTTCGAAAATCTGTTGTAAAAGATCCGGTAAGAAGAGGGAATACAGGAGATAATACACCGGCTATGCTTTATACGGAAATTGTACCGGGAGATCAGGTGAAGGTTACATTGGGACCAAAAGGCTTTGGAAGTGAAAATATGAGTGCGATCCGTATGTTTAAGCCATCTGCAGGACTTCAGGGGATTAAGGATTTTATTCTTGAGACAGTGGAGACAGCAGGTCCGAATCCTTGTCCTCCTATGGTAGTGGGCGTGGGAATCGGCGGAACATTCGATAAAGCGGCGCTCCTTGCGAAAAAGGCACTTATGCGTCCGATTGACTCTGAAAATCCGGATCCGTTTTATGCAGAGCTGGAAAAAGAGATGCTGGAAAAAATCAATGAACTTGGAATCGGACCGCAGGGCTTTGGCGGAAAGACGACGGCAATTGGTTTAAATATTGAGACGCTTCCAACTCATATTGCAGGAATGCCATGTGCGATTAACATTAACTGTCATGTGACTCGCCATAAAACGGAGGTGATTTAAATGGAAAGACGTATTACATTGCCTCTCACAGAGGAGCTTGCAAAATCTCTTCACGCAGGAGACCGGGTACTGTTAACAGGAACCATTTACACATCAAGAGATGCCGGGCATAAGAGAATGTGTGAGGCTCTTGAAAAAGGGGAAAAACTTCCTTTTGATCCGGCAGATGCGACCATATATTATGTAGGACCTACCCCTGCAAAACCGGGACAGGTAATCGGTTCAGCAGGTCCTACAACAAGCGGCCGTATGGACGCGTACGCTCCTACTATGATGTCTGTAGGCGCAAGGGGTATGATCGGAAAAGGTGCGCGTCTTCCCGAGGTTGTGGACGCTATGAAAAAATACAGCGGTGTATATTTCGGGGCGATTGGCGGAGCCGGAGCCCTTCTTGCAAAATGTATTAAAAAAGCAGAGCTGATTGCATATGAAGATCTGGGCGCAGAAGCACTGCGTAAATTATACGTGGAAGATATGCCGCTCGTAGTGATTATTGACAGCGAAGGAAACAATCTTTATGAAGACGGCAGAGCAGAATATTTAAGAAAAAAGGAAATGGAGAGACAGTAAAATGAAAAAAATCCACTCTTCGAACATTCAGATGTCGGAGGCATTTATCAACAATATGTTTCTTGCTTTTTCCGGCGGATTGCAGGATGCTTATACCTATAATACGAGGGATGAGGTGTTTTCCAATGCTCAGACAGGAAATGTAGTTCTTATGAGCCAGCATATCATGTCCGGAGAGTGGATTGCTGCTCTTCATTATCTGTTTCCGTTGATTGCTTTTGTCCTTGGAGTCATGGCGGCAGAGCAGATTCGGGGAAGAAGCAGGGAAGGAAGAAAGCTTCACTGGAGGCAGGATGTTCTTTTCCATGAAATTATAATTCTCTTTATTGTGGGCTTCCTTCCTTCGAATTTAAATATTGTGGCAACTTTCCTTGTATCCTTTGCCTGTGCTATGCAGGTTCAGACATTCCGCAAGGTTCACGGATATGCGTATGCCAGCACCATGTGCATTGGAAATATGAGAAGCGGTACAGCAGCGCTCTCTGCTTATTTTCGGGAAAAGAATCCGGAACTTTTAAAGAGTGCCTGCTACTACTTTGGAATTATCTTTTTCTTTGCTGTAGGAGCGGGAATTGGAGGCGTTCTTTCTCTGAAATATGGAATTCCGGTTATCTGGGTATCTTGTGGATGCCTGATTATCAGTTTTTGTTTAATGTTTGTGGAGAAACTGGAGCTGGAGTAGAAAATATTTCGAATTGACATGTGGAGAAAAGTAGGATAAGATAGGAAAGGTATAAATGAATTAAGTTTACTTGTTAAGTGCTCGAAAAGAGGTAAAAGGGAATCAGGTGAAAAGCCTGAACGGTCCGGCCACTGTAAACGGGGAGTGAAAGCAAAGCCATTGCGGAAGAAATTCTGTGAGAAGGCGCTGGAGCAATAATCCGTAAGTCAGGAAACCTGCTTGACAGGAACGATAGGAAGCTTCCGGTAAAGGCAACCTGTTTGAGTAAAATCCGATACTATACGTGTATTTTATTTTGGACATCTGCTTTTGGGCAGATGTCTTTTTTTAGTTTCGGCAGTAAAGGAAGAGCTTTGGAAGGATGCGTCCGCATGAAAAAATGAAAAGGAGAAAACAAATGAAAATCAGAAACAAATTAGTAGGAAGCATGCTGGCAGTAACAATGGGAGTAAGTTTAACTGTATGTGGGTCAGGATTTCCTGTAATGGCAGCAGAAAAAACAGAAGAAGCAGAGGGGTTCCCGTTTACTTTGAAAACAAAG
>Cobain_p2__coassemble_517_pt1 | contig 81656 bp, 83 predicted proteins | sample Cobain_p2__metabat2_low_PE_026 | metagenome-assembled genome bin Cobain_p2
AAATAAATGATGATTTTTATTATATAAGCAGTTAGTCTTAGGATTGACTGCTTTTTTCGCACCCAGAAAGGAGTGATTGATTTATGCGTAAGATTTGGAACAAAGGACACCGTATCAGAGCCAGCGACAAGCACCTTGTTTACCACTTTTCCATAGGGATGCTTCTGTTTTTGTTCGTGGCGGTTCTTCTGCTACTGAATATAAAACAGCTCATGCGTACCGATTGGGAGCATTTCAGCTTGTTAGAGAACGGCTTGATGCTTTCCCCTTACAACTTCATAACCATACTGATAGCGACTGGTGTTTGTGCATTGGTCGCTTTTCTGTATTACCGCTTCTGTTACGACAGTTTCAAGAAGCTCCTGCACCGTCAAAAGCTGGCAAGAATGATACTGGAAAATAAGTGGTATGAAGCCGATACCGTACAAGACAGCGGTTTTTTTACTGACCTGCAAAGCAGATCAAGGGAAAAAATCGTCTGGTTTCCAAAGATTTATTATCAAATGGAAAAGGGACTGCTTCATATCCGCTGTGAAATTACGCTGGGGAAATATCAAGACCAGCTTTTACGGTTAGAGGATAAATTGGAAAGTGGCTTGTATTGTGAGCTGACCGACAAGACCCTGCATGACGGCTATATCGAATATATCCTGCTTTATGATATGATAGCGAACCGCATTACCATTGATGAAGTACGGGCAGAAAACGGCTGTCTTAGATTGATGAAAAATCTTGTCTGGGAATATGACGCACTCCCTCACGCTCTGATTGCTGGTGGGACTGGTGGCGGTAAAACCTATTTTCTGCTGACGCTCATTGAAGCCTTACTGCATACCGACGCTGTCCTTTATATCTTAGACCCGAAGAACGCTGACCTTGCAGACTTGGGAACAGTTATGGGAAATGTGTATCATACCAAAGAAGAAATGATAGATTGCGTCAATGCCTTTTATGAGGGCATGGTACAGCGAAGTGAGGAAATGAAGCGACACCCGAACTATAAGACGGGCGAAAACTACGCCTATCTAGGACTGCCACCCTGCTTTCTTATCTTTGATGAATATGTAGCATTTTTTGAAATGCTTGGGACGAAAGAAAGCGTGAGCTTACTTAGCCAGTTAAAGAAAATCGTTATGTTAGGACGACAAGCAGGTTATTTCCTTATCGTTGCCTGCCAGCGTCCAGACGCAAAATATTTCTCGGACGGTATCAGAGATAACTTCAATTTCCGTGTGGGATTGGGGCGTATCAGCGAGCTTGGTTATGGTATGCTGTTTGGTTCTGATGTGAAAAAGCAGTTTTTCCAGAAGCGTATCAAGGGGCGTGGCTATTGTGATGTGGGAACAAGCGTGATAAGCGAATTTTACACGCCTTTAGTCCCGAAAGAACATGATTTTTTGCAGACTATCGGCTCTCTTGCACAAGCAAGGCAGGACGGGACGGCGACGGGCGAAGCGAAAGGCGACGGCACGGACTAGCCGTTGCTGGTGTGGCGTAAGCCACGCCAGCAGGTAAAACCCCTCGGTATCTAACAGAGGGGTACGTTTGCAAATAGACAATAGACGAAAAACATAGGAAACATAAGGCTTCTGACATAATTTCCTAGCAAAAATCGGCTGTGAAGTTGCCTTAAAAAACTTCACACTTTACAGATTGGGGGTATGGTTCTGAATGAAGAACAATGGATAAAAGAATTACGGGAAAAACGGATTGCTTACGGTATCTCACAAGGCAGGCTGGCGGTGGCTTCGGGTATCACAAGAGAATATCTCAACAAGATAGAAAGCGGAAAAATGAAGCCGTCAAAGGAGCTTTTGGAAACTCTGCATAAAGAACTGGCAAGGTTCAATCCAGAAGCACCACTTACCATGCTGTTTGATTATGTAAAAATTCGTTTTCCCACGCTGGATATACAGCACATCATCAAAGACATATTAAAACTGAATATCAATTATATGCTCCATGAAGATTACGGACATTACAGCTATACGGAGCATTACTCTTTAGGGGACATCTTTATCTATACGTCGGCTGACGAAGAAAAAGGTGTCCTTTTGGAGTTAAAGGGGCGTGGTTGCAGGCAGTTTGAAAGTTACCTGCTGGCACAGCAAAGAAGTTGGTATGACTTTCTCATGGACGCACTCGTAGACGGTGGCGTGATGAAGCGTATCGACCTTGCTATCAACGACCATACGGGCATTTTGGATATTCCAGAGCTTGCGGAAAAATGCAGGAAACGGGAATATATCGGAAAGTCCAGAAGCTATAAGTTTTATCAGTCTGGCGAGCTTATCAAGCACAGAGAGGACGACAGAGAATATATGGGACGAACCCTTTATCTTGGTTCGCTGAAATCAGATGTGTATTTCTGTATCTATGAAAAGGACTATGAGCAGTACGTCAAGCTGGGGACACCGCTTGAAGAAGCCGACATTATCAACCGTTTTGAGATACGGCTTCGTAATGAACGAGCTTATTATGCAGTACGAGATTTGCTGACCTATTATGACGCAGAACAGACCGCCTTTTCTATCATCAATCAGTATGTACGGTTTGTTGATGAAGAACCAGACAAGCGAAAAAATGACTGGAAACTCAATGACCGCTGGGCTTGGTTTATCGGCGATAACAGACAGAGCTTGAAGCTGACGACAAAGCCAGAGCCTTATACCTTAGACCGTACATTACGTTGGGTACAACGGCAGGTAGCACCGACCTTAAAAATGCTGAAAAAGATTGATAAGGGAAACGGTACAGACTACATGGAAACAATCGAACAGCAGGCAAAGCTCACAGAAAAGCATGAAATGATAATCAAACAGCAGACGACCCCTGCAAAAGATTTGGTGGAAAGTTAGGAGTGATAAAAAATGTGGGAATTAGTAAAAGACTTCCTGCTGGTATCTATGGGAATGGGTATCGGCGTAGTCTTGATGTGTATTTTGAATGTCGGCAAAGAAGCTGACTGTGAAATGAAACAATTAAAAGAAAGCGAGGACAATTAAATGAATTTCGGACAAAATTTATATCAATGGTTTTTATCAAACGCACAGAGCTTAGTGCTTATGGCGATTGTGGTTATCGGTATCTACTTAGGGTTCAAGCGTGAGTTTTCAAAGCTCATTGGCTTCTTGGTAGTTGCCTTAATTGCTGTCGGCTTGGTATTCAATGCTGGTGGTGTGAAAGATGTACTGTTAGAGCTGTTCAATAAGATTATCGGTGCATAAAATTTTATTGAGTGTAACTTTGAAAAATGGTATAATTTTGTTGATTTAACACAAATATATACTGTTACAATGAAGGGAGAATAATATATTATGGCAGAGAAAAAAAGTCTTAATGAGATTGTTACAGAGAAGCTCAAAGGAAAATGGTGTGATGGAATAGCACTCTTGGAATTAACTGATGAAGATATGACAATTAACAATATTTTTTCTATAAATGGAATTTCTAATAGTATAGACCAGTATCCATTATCTTTAAATGAAAGAAAATTTTCAAAAGTCATAGAAATTGATTATAGGGAAGCTGTTGAGAATTTAAAGAATAAAGAGTGTACGGTTGTTAGTCCAGTTGTAACTATTGCAGACGTAACAACATTTGACGGAATAGAATATCTTCATTCCGGTGGCAATGTTTATACTCATGGAAAAAGTGGCGGTATAATCGTAAATGACAAGCATCGTTTTGATACACTTGAAGAAATAGAGGGTTTCGGATTTATTAGCGATAAAGAACGTAAGGGTAAATGGCTATTATTCTAAAAATAAATAATAAAAGCATTGATATTCTTGTAAAGCAGTTAGTCTTAGGATTGACTGCTTTTTCTATACTCAAAAATTAGATTGGAGTGATTACATGAACGATATTTTTAAGGATATGCAGGCAAAAGTCGACTGTGAATACATTTCTGACCTGCCCTCTTACAAGCGTAAAGTATGGCATGAAATGAAACGACTGAACCCTGCCGATTATCCGAAAAAGCAACTGGAAGATTTTTCTGTCTATGTGTTTGGTGTGTCCTACCAGATATTGCAGGCAGTTATGAACCAACAGAGAGGAAGTGAAAAACAATGCAGGAATTAAGAGTACAGATTGAAGCAATTCCGACTGCTGAGGGAGATAGGCTGTCCGCATGGTTTACCCTGCCGATTGACGAGGAACTCTTTTCGGAAAGGCTGGGCGTGGACGCAGAAAGCAATGATTACCGTATTACAGAAAAGGAACTGCCCTTTGCCGAGGAAGTGGACGAAGATACCACGGTGGATAGGCTCAATGATTTTTACTACACTTATGAAAGCCTGCCAGCCGATTTGAAAGAGGACTACGGGGAGCTGATGTGCCACTTTACCAGCCTTGAGGAACTGCACCAGCACCGACACGACATTATCCACTATTCATGGTGTAAGAACATGGCTGACGTGGCGAAACATCTGCTCGACAATGACCCTGCCTTTGCAGAAATTGACGAACGCCTAGTCCGATACTTTGATTTTGAAGCCTACGGACAGTATCTTGACGACAATGGAAAATTCATAGAAACAGAACACGGTATCTATGAACTTCCCTAGAAATGAGGTGGGCTGATGAGCGTTGATGATATGGCAGTTTATATCGCAAATTTAGGAGATTATGTTGAGGGCGGTGTCAAAGGGGCGTGGTTTCATTTTCCGCTGGACGAGGAAGAAATTGCAGAGCGTATCGGGCTGAATGGACGTTATGAAGAATACGCTATCCATGACAGCGAAAACTTCCCCTGCGAGCTAGAAGAATATACGTCCATAGAAGAACTGAACCGTATCTATGAAGTGATAAAAGACTTTCCAGAGGAAGTATTGGATAAACTTGACGACTTTATTTCCTACTATGGCGACCTTGAAGAACTGGCAGACCATATCAGCGATATTATCTGCTATTTTGGGTGTGAAACTATGGAAGATGTAGCGTACCACAAGATTTATGAAGAAAACGTACTTGGGGAAATACCGCCTGCCTTTTTCCATTACATAGACTGTGAAGCCTACGGCAGAGATATTGAAATTCAAGATTACTTTGTAAAAACAAGATACGGTATGTGTGAAATCAAACGATAGGACGCTGGAAGATCAGCGACAAGCATTGTTGCTACTGACAGCGTATTTCTCTTTTAAGGGACAGTCTGAAACATGGCTGTCCTTTTCTATTTAGAAACTTACGAAAGGAGCTGAAAGAACTTGAAAAAGATTAAATCTTATACGGGTATCTGGAACGTGGAAAAAGTCTTGTATGCAATCAATGACTTTAACTTACCCTTTCCCGTTACCTTTACACAGATTACATGGTTTGTGATTACAGAATTTATCATCATTCTGTTTGGGGATATTCCCCCACTTTCTATGATTGAGGGAGCATTTCTCAAATACTTCGGTATTCCCGTTGCTCTCACTTGGTTTATGTCGCAGAAAACCTTTGACGGAAAGAAGCCGTACAGCTTTTTGAAATCACAGACAACCTATGCCCTGCGACCTAAAATCACTTATGCAGGAAAAGCCGTAAAACTGCATAAGCAGACCTTGAATGAAACAATCACAGCAGTAAGGAGTGTGAACTATGTTCCCGATAAAATATATTGACAACAACCTTGTCTGGAACAAGGACAATGAGGTGTTCGCCTACTATGAGCTGATACCGTACAACTATTCTTTTCTATCCGCAGAGCAGAAATTTATCGTGCATGACAGTTTCCGACAGCTCATCGCACAGTCCCGTGAGGGTAAAATTCATGCGTTGCAGATTGCCACAGAAAGCTCAATCCGCAGTATGCAGGAGCAGTCAAAGAAGCTGGTAACTGGAAAATTAAAGGAAGTTGCCTATCAGAAGATAGACGAACAGACCGAAGCGTTAGTATCTATGATTGGGGACAATCAAGTGGACTACCGCTTTTTTCTTGGCTTTAAGCTCATGGTTACGGAAGAACAGCTCAATCTGAAGAACATCAAAAAATCGGCGTGGCTGACGTTCACGGAATTTCTCCATGAAGTGAACCACACGCTGATGAATGACTTTGTTTCCATGCCGAATGATGAAATCAACCGTTACATGAAAATGGAAAAGTTACTGGAAAATAAAATCTCCCGTCGTTTCAAGGTGCGTCGCTTGGAAATCAATGATTTTGGCTATCTCATGGAACATCTTTACGGCAGGGACGGTATCGCCTATGAAGATTATGAGTACCAGCTACCAAAGAAGAAATTACAGAAAGAAACGCTGATAAAATACTACGACCTTATCCGTCCGACAAGGTGTGTGATTGAGGAAAGCCAGCGGTATTTACGCTTGGAACATGAGGACAAGGAAAATTATGTGTCTTATTTTACCGTCAATGCGATTGTCGGCGAGCTTGATTTTCCGTCAAGTGAAATCTTCTATTTCCAGCAACAGCAATTCACATTCCCCGTTGATACTTCTATGAATGTAGAAATCGTGGAGAACCGAAAAGCATTAACAACCGTCCGCAATAAGAAAAAGGAATTGAAAGACCTTGACAATCACGCCTATCAAGCAGGAAGTGAAACCAGCTCAAATGTGGTGGACGCTTTAGACAGCGTGGACGAGCTGGAAACAGACTTAGACCAGAGCAAAGAAAGTATGTATAAGTTAAGCTACGTGATACGGGTGTCTGCACCCGATCTTGACGAGCTGAAACGCCGTTGTGATGAAGTCAAGGACTTTTACGACGACCTCAATGTAAAGCTGGTGCGTCCTGCTGGGGATATGCTGGGGCTTCATTCTGAATTTCTTCCTGCCAGCAAGCGATATATCAACGACTATGTGCAATATGTAAAATCAGACTTCTTGGCTGGTCTTGGTTTTGGTGCGACACAGCAGTTAGGGGAAACTACGGGTATCTATATGGGATATTCCGTTGATACGGGAAGAAATGTGTACCTGCAACCGTCTTTAGCTTCGCAGGGCGTAAAAGGCACAGTTACAAATGCCCTTGCTTCTGCTTTTGTCGGTTCGCTTGGCGGTGGGAAGTCGTTCTGCAACAATCTTCTGGTGTATTATTCGGTTCTCTTTGGAGGACAAGCGGTTATCTTAGACCCAAAATCAGAGCGTGGCAACTGGAAAGAAACACTTCCAGAAATCGCCCATGAAATCAATATCGTAAACCTTACCAGCGACAAGGACAATGCAGGACTTCTTGACCCGTTTGTAATTATGAAGAATGTAAAAGACGCTGAAAGTCTGGCAATCGACATCTTGACATTCCTTACGGGTATTTCCTCTAGGGACGGCGAAAAATTCCCCGTACTTCGTAAGGCGGTTCGTTCCGTTACCCAGAGCGACAGTCGGGGCTTGCTCCATGTGATAGACGAGCTACGCCGTGAAGATACGCCCATATCAAGAAATATTGCAGACCATATCGACAGCTTCACGGACTACGACTTTGCACACCTGCTGTTTTCAGACGGTACGGTAGAAAATGCTATCAGTCTGGATAACCAGCTCAATATCATTCAAGTAGCGGACTTAGTATTGCCAGATAAAGACACCACTTTTAATGAATACACAACCATTGAATTATTATCGGTGTCTATGCTGATTGTGATTAGTACCTTTGCACTCGACTTCATTCACAGCGACAGAAGCATTTTTAAGATTGTAGACCTTGACGAAGCGTGGGCGTTCTTAAATGTGGCACAAGGCGAAACCTTATCAAATAAGCTGGTGCGTGCTGGACGAGCTATGCAGGCAGGCGTTTATTTTGTTACCCAGTCTGCCTATGATGTTTCAAAGGAAAGTCTGAAAAACAATATCGGCTTGAAATTTGCCTTTAGAAGCACGGATATAAACGAGATAAAGCAGACCTTAGAATTTTTCGGTATCGACAAGGACGATGAAAACAACCAGAAACGCTTGCGTGATTTGGAAAATGGACAATGTTTATTGCAGGACTTATACGGGCGTGTCGGTGTGGTACAGATACACCCCGTCTTTGAAGAACTGCTACACGCCTTTGATACCAGACCGCCCGTACAGAGAAATGAGGTGGAGTGATGAAAGAAAGGATAAAAGGTGCGTTCACAAAAAAGAAGATTTTCCACTTTCTCAAAATGGCTCTGTTCGTGGTGGCACTCTCCCTTATCCTGCTTTCACTTCTGGGGACGGTGGCTCATGCAACGGGGCTTGTGGACGATACCATAAACGCAGAAAATCTTTACTCAAAATATCCCCTTTCCAACTACCAGCTTGATTTTTATGTGGATAATAGCTGGTCGTGGTTGCCGTGGAACTGGCTGGACGGGATTGGAAAATCGGTGCAGTACGGGCTTTACTGCATTACCAACTTTGTCTGGACGATAAGCCTTTATTTAAGCAATGCTACGGGCTATGTGGTGCAGGAAGCCTATAAGCTGGACTTCATTAACGATATGGCAGAGAGTATCGGGCAGAGCATACAGACCCTTGCAGGCGTAACACAGAACGGCTTTTCTTCTACGGGCTTTTATGTTGGTTTCCTGCTTCTCATTATCTTAGTGGTGGGACTTTATGTTGCCTATACGGGACTTATCAAACGGGAAACCAGCAAGGCACTTCACGCCGTTATCAACTTTGTAGTGGTGTTCGTACTGTCCGCTTCGTTTATCGCCTATGCTCCCGATTACATCAAGAAGATAAATGAATTTTCATCAGACATCAGTACCGCTTCACTTGATTTGGGAACAAAAATCATGCTCCCCAACTCTGACAGCGAGGGCAAGGACAGCGTGGACTTGATACGGGACAGCTTATTTTCTATTCAAGTGGAACAGCCGTGGCTACTCTTACAATTCGGGAACAGCAACGCAGAAGAAATCGGGGCAGACCGTGTGGTCGCTCTTGTATCGGCAAGTCCAGAGGACGAGGACGGGAAAACCAGAGAGGAAGTCGTGAAAACAGAAATCGAGGACAACGACAACAACAATCTGACGATACCGCAGGTTGTAAACCGTTTAGGCATGGTGTTCTTCCTACTGTTCTTCAATTTAGGGATAACAATATTTGTATTCTTACTTACGGGCATGATGTTGTTCAGCCAGATACTTTTTATTATCTTTGCAATGTTTTTACCTATCAGTTTTCTACTTTCCATGATACCGAGCTATGAAAGCATGGCAAAGCAGGCAATCGTGAGGGTGTTTAATACCATTATGACACGGGCAGGAATAACGCTCATTGTAACGGTGGCGTTCAGTATTTCCAGTATGTTTTATAACATATCCACAGACTATCCATTTTTCATGGTGGCGTTTTTGCAGATAGTATGTTTCGCTGGTATCTACATGAAGCTGGGCGATTTAATGAGTATGTTCTCTTTGAACGCTAATGACAGTCAAAGCATGGGACGAAGAATTTTCCGCAGACCGTATCTGTTTATGCGACATAGGGCTAGGCGTATGGAACACCGTATTGCAAGGGCGGTAAGTGCTGGCGGTATTTCGGGCGGTGTCGCTGGTGCGGTGGCTGGAAGTGCCGTTGCTGGAAAACGAGCTGAAAGAAAAAATACAGCTTCTAAAGAAAATCGGGGCAATACCACTTCCAGCATGGGACAGCGTGCAGGCTCAAAGGTGGGTGCTGTCTTAGATACGAAAAATAAAGTGAAAGACAAGGCAAACGCTGTCAAAGAGAATATCAAGGATATGCCGACACAGACCGCTTATGCGGTGTATTCCGCAAAGGAAAAGGTAAAGTCCAGCGTGTCTGACTTTAAGCGTGGCATGGTGCAGGAACAGCAGTCCAGACAGACGGGACGATTGGAAAAGCAGGAACAGCATAAGAAAAATATCGCTGACAAGCGTATGGAGCTTCAAAAGGCACAAGAAGCAAGGCAGGTACAGCGAAAGGCTGACGGATCAGCGACAACGGGAGCTACCCGTCCCCATGAGCGACCAGCCACAGCTTCAAAGCCGAGTGCGGAAAAAACACAGGAAGTCAAACGTCCTGCCACAGCGACCACTTCAAAAGCAAGTGAGCCAGTCAAGCCAAATGTTATCAAAGAGCGTCCGTTATCTTCTGGTGTTTCTGATAGAAAAGCGACCCAGTCGGAACAGCCAGCACATAGGCAGAATGTAGAAAAAGTGGTATCGCAGGAAACACGCCAGAATTACACCAAAGACCGCAGGACAAAGGTTCAGCAGACCCAGAGCGTCCAGAAGAACCAGCAGACCACAGAGAAAAGCCGTAACCTTGTAACGAAGAAAGGACAGAAGAAAAAATGAAACTGAAACATATCGCTCTCATTGGCAGTCTGTTTCCTATCCTCTTTTCTCTGGTGCTTTTCTTTGGAGTGCTGATTAGTGCGGACAGCGACGACGAGAACAACAACTTTTCTTCTGGCATTACAGGTATGAACTTATCCGCAGAAGTCTTGAAACATCAGCCTATGGTGGAAAAGTACGCCAGAGAATACGGTATCTCCGAGTATGTCAATGTGCTATTGGCTATCATTCAAGTAGAAAGTGGCGGTACGGCAGAAGATGTTATGCAGAGTTCGGAAAGTCTTGGTTTACCGCCTAATTCCTTAGATACAGAAAGTTCAATCAAGCAGGGGTGTAAGTATTTTGCGTCCCTGCTTTCTTCCTGCAAAAATCAAGGTATCGACGACTTGAATGTAGCGATACAGTCCTATAACTATGGCGGTGGCTATGTGGGATATGTGGCAGGAAAAGGAAAGAAACACACTTTTAATCTTGCAGAGAGCTTCGCCCGTGAAAAATCGGGTGGAAAGAAAGTAACCTATACCAACCCGATAGCCGTTGCGAAGAACGGGGGCTGGCGGTATGGCTATGGAAATATGTTCTACGTCGAATTAGTCAATCAATATCTGACCGTGGCACATTTTGATAATGCGACGGCACAAGCGATTATGAATGAAGCGTTGAAATATAAAGGCTGGAAATATGTGTATGGCGGTAGCAATCCCAACACTTCTTTTGACTGTTCGGGGCTGACGCAATGGTGCTATGGAAAAGCTGGTATCTCCTTACCGAGAACGGCACAGGCACAGTATGACGCAACCCAACATCTTCCACTTTCGCAGGCAAAGGCTGGCGATTTGGTGTTTTTCCATTCTACCTATAACGCTGGAAGTTATGTAACACACGTCGGTATTCTTGTTTCGCCGACACAGATGTACCACGCAGGAAATCCGATAGGATATGCAGATTTAAGTAGTAGTTACTGGCAACAGCACTTAATCGGTGCAGGACGAGTAAAACAATAGAAAGGACTTGAAAATATGTTTAAGAAGAATAAGAAACAGACAGAAAATGTCAAAGAAAAAAAGGTGCGTACTGTCAAGGTAGGCACACATAAGAAAACCGTGATTGTGTTATGGGCGGTGCTTATCGCAAGCGTGAGCTTTGGGGTATATAAGAATTTTACCGCTATCGACCAGCACACGACCCATGAAAAAGAAATCATTGAGCTTCGCTTGCAGGACACCAACGGGATTGAAAATTTCGTGAAGAACTTTGCGAAGTCCTATTACACATGGAATAACAGCAAAGAAGCGATTGAAGCAAGGACGCAGGCAATCAGCGGTTATCTGACAAAGGAATTACAGAACTTGAATATTGATACCATTAGAACGGATATACCAACCAGCTCCATAGTTACAGATGTGATTGTATGGAGTATTGAGCAGTCGGGAACGGACACTTTTTCTGCTACCTACGAAGTAGATCAGCAGATAAAAGAGGGAGAACAGACAAGTAATGTCAAGGCAACCTATACCGTAAAAGTCCATGTGGACGCTGACGGAGATATGGTAATCGTTCAGAACCCTACCCTTGCACCAGCAGTTGAAAAATCAGACTATGAGCCTAAGACACCAGAAGCAGACGCAAGTGTAGACGCTGATACTGTCAATGACGCTACCGCATTTTTGGAAACATTCTTTAAGCTGTACCCTACCGCAACGGACAAAGAACTTGCTTACTATGTATCTGGAAATGTACTTGAACCTATCGGCAGGGACTACCTTTATTCTGAATTGGTAAACCCTATCTTTACAAAGGACGGGGACAATGTGAAAGTCAAAGTGGCTGTGAAATTCCTTGATAATCAGACAAAGGCAACGCAGGTATCGCAGTACGAGCTTGTGCTACATAAGGATAGTAACTGGAAGATTGTAGGATAAATGAAATAGCGTGCATTTCTATGGAGATTTGCACGCTATATTTCTGACAAGTAAACTATGCAAAAGTGTTGACAAGAAAACTTGGTAGTGATATATTTTAATTGTCAATAAAACTTGGCAGAAAGAGAGGTAACTTTTATGAATAAAGAAGAAATCTTAAAGAAAGCACAGAGCAGAAAGCCTAATCAAATGGACGAAATGGAAATGGATATTTTTCAAAAAAGTAGCTATATTGGAATGACAGTAGGTTTAATTATGTGTGTTGTTTTAATGATTATAAATATATATTGTAATCAACCATATCAAGATGTATATTCCGTATTTTGTTCGATTTTATGCGGTCAATATATGTATAGATGGATACGTCAAAAGGACAAATTCACATTGTTTTGCGGAATATGCTGGGGCTTTGTAGCTATATTACTATTTATCTTATATCTTACAAAAATATTTCTATAATGATTACAAGGTACTTCTTATGAATGATGAATTGATATTGAAAAATAATTTAAAACAAGTAAGAACAGAAAAAAAACTATCACAATCAGCTTTAGCGGAAATGGTTGGGGTATCTAGGAACACGATTAGTTCCATTGAAACGGGACAATTCAATCCTACTGCTAAACTTGCACTTATTTTGTGTATTGCACTTGATAAAAAATTTGAAGAACTATTTTATTTTTAGGAGTGATACCATGTTAGGACTTAAAAAACGTGATATAAAAAAAGCATTGAAAGCTGGTGCAAAAGCTGGCGGTGTATCATTGGCTGATGTTCGGGCTGATATTGAAGCGACGATTGATGAAGCTATGAACAGCACCGACCCAGAAGTGCAGGCAAATTTCAAAAAGTATTTTGGAAATAAACGCCCTACGCCAGAGGAATACATCTATACAATCACAAAGAAAACACGGGTTTAGCAAATGAATAAGAGGTGTTATCTTGGAAATTCAATCATGGGTTTTGTGTCCTATTTGCAATAACAAGACACGAACAAAAATACGGAAAGATACGGAACTGATAAATTTTCCATTATTCTGTCCGAAGTGCAAAAAGGAAACTTTAATCAATATAAAGTATGGAAAAGTAACTATTGTCAAAGAGCCAGACGCTAAGACGCAGAGCCGATAATTTGTAGGTTATTGTAACTTATAGATTGTCGGCTCTTATTTGTTACCTGCGAAGCAGATCAGCAAATAGATAATGCAGAATAGCAAAAAGGGAAAACAAGAAGCTGATTACTTCTTGCTCTCCCTGCTGTTCAAGATACCGTCAATCGTACCTTGAATGATTTTTAATTCGTTATCACTCAATAAATCAAGAGAGGTTTCTATTTGACGACGAGCTGTACTTTTTGCTACTTTCTCCGTTGGATAGAAATATTCATCAACTGATATATTGAACATGGTAACTAAATCGTGGAATAATTGAAAACTTGGGTGTGAACCAACATTTTCAATATCTGCGATATGGCGTTCTCCATAGAACACTTTATCGCCTAAATCATTACGAGAAAGTCCCGCTTTCTCACGGGCTTCTCTGATTGCCAGCCCTAGCGGTCTGAAATCAAAAGTATGTGTTTCTTTTGTTTTCCTCATTTTAAATCACCTAGCATGAGTTTATACTTCATGCTGTATATTTAGAATGTGTTAAAATTGCATATAGTATGCAGTAATAATTCAAAAGCTGTTATCGTGTGCGGTAAATAAAAAAAACCGTTCCTAGATAATATACTTTTGTGCGTCTTGAAAAATAACGGGACGGTTTTGGATATAACCAGAACTGTCCTTTTTTTCTTAGGGGTAAATAAGGTATAGCTCTGGTTAAAGGGGGCTATACCATGATTGCTTACGGAAGAACGCTTTGCCGTTCTCAACTGGATAAATATTTCAGTCCACTATTACAATCATTATACCCTTTATATGAGTTAAAATTTCATATCAATAGAATTTATAAAACAGTCCGTTTGTGTAATTACACATTATCGGGCTGTTTTTGTTTTGTTAAAAAGTTTTTTCAACTTTTTTCGGTTTCAACTTAGCAAATCACACCTGCCGTTCCCTATATGGTGCGGAAAGAGGGGTAACCACTTTTCACGTCGTAACGGAAAGGAGGTGAGATTGATGAAACCGTCTGACTTCCAGAAAACAGTTCAATGCCGTTTTGAAAGTTGTTTGAAGAAAGTTGTCCGGCATGTTGTTAAGGACTATCAGAAGAAATTAAAGCGACGACAAAAGGAAGAAACACTTTTTTGTGAACTTCCAGAAATCGTTGTAGAAAATCTGGCTGTCTGGGACGACTACGATACGGACTATACGATTTTCAATGTATGTGGTAGTGATATTCGTATTTGTGATGATGAACTGGCAGAAGCCTTGAAACATTTGTCTGAACGTAATCGAGAAAATTTGCTGATGTATTATTTCTTGGAAATGAGCGATACCGAGATTGCAAAAAGACAAAATATTTCAAGAAGTGGTGTTTTTCAAAACCGACACAATTCACTAGAGCTTATGAAAAAAATACTAAAGGAGAAATGATAGCAAATGAAACACACAATGAAGAAGCCGTCCTACTATTTGTTTTCACAGGCAATGGACGGGGACGAAAAAGCGATTGAAAAGATACTGGCATTTTATGACCCTTACATATCAAAGTGCTGTCTGCGTCCACTCTATGATGAATACGGCAATGTCTATATTGTTGTAGATATGGAATTAAAGGGACTTATCCGAGAAGCACTTATCAAAATGATTTTAGGGTTTGATATTGCCTTAGAAATCGAAGAAGAATAACAAGCAGTAACCGCAGAGCATGATTTGTTCAATCCCCTCTTTCCTGCTCTGCACCTGCTTTTACATGAAAGCAACACGCTTTCGCCACAGCTCTTTGACAACTGAATAAAGCAGACAGATACGTTTGTGAGATAGCGAGCCACGGGGACTGTACGCCACGACCTTTTCAAAAGAAAGCGAGCGACCCACGCAGTGATCCGAGAGCGACTGTTGGAAAAGTCGTTTTGCCACGACCTATCCTCACAGAATAATGATACGTCCCAAAGGTGGTTTTGCTCATAGGAATGAGATTGGTTGAAATACCAGCGGAGCTTTTCCAGAGCCGTCTGTCTGCTTCTGAAATTGACAAAATCTTTCATAAAGTACAAGCATTTTTGCATATCTTCTTAATATATTGTTGTGAGGTGGTCGAATGAAAAATGATGTGAAGATAATCTGTAAAAATGTTTTTAAAAACAATGATAAACGGATGTTTAAGAAAGCATACACTTCTATATGGATAGAATTGATAAGTGAACTTGAAAAAAATAAGGGGCAGGTTACTCCTGCTAGATGATAGACAAATTATCCTGCTAAATGTTATAATAATATTGCAGAGATAGTTTGTTTTGTCTTCTCTTAAAAGGGGAAAACAAATTATGACAAATCAAATAAAAGTTGCTTTATATTGCCGTTTATCAGAGGAAGACAGAAACAAACAATCAGAAAGTGACGATAGTAACAGTATTCAAAATCAAAAATCTATGTTGCTTCAATATGCATTAGAGCAAGGGTGGGAAGTTTACAATATTTATAGTGATGACGATTATACAGGTGCAGACAGACGCAGACCAGCTTTTAATCAGTTGTTAGAAGACGCTGAAAAACGAAAATTCAATATTATTCTTTGTAAAACACAATCCCGATTTACTAGAGAACTGGAATTAGTAGAAAAATATATACATGGACTTTTTCCTGTTTGGGGTATTCGTTTTGTTAGTATTGTTGATAATGCTGATACTGCGAATAAGGGAAACAAAAAATCACGCCAGATTAACGGTTTGGTAAATGAATGGTATTTGGAAGATATGTCTGATAATATCAAAAGCGTGCTTACGGACAGAAGAAAAAATGGTTTCCATATTGGTGCATTTGCCTTATATGGTTACAAAAAAGACCCAGACATAAAGGGACATCTGATTATTGATGAAGAAGCGGCACAAATCGTTAGAGAAGTTTTTACCCTCTTTTCACAGGGATATGGTAAAACAGCTATTGCTCGTATGCTGAATGACCGTGGTGTACCGAACCCGACAGAATACAAACGGCTTCATGGGTTACGTTATAAGCAACCTACAAGAAAAAACAGCACACTTTGGAAATATTTTGCTATTTCTGATATGTTGTGCAACGAAATGTATATCGGAAATATGGTACAAGGAAAATACGGTAGTGTTTCTTACAAAACCAAACAGAACAAACCCAGACCTAAAGACGAGTGGTATAGAGTTGAGGGGACACACGAAGCTATCATTGACCGAGAACTTTGGGATAAAGTACAATCGCTGATTGAACAAAAAGCAAAACCTTTTTCCGTCGGTACTATCGGGTTATTTGCTCAAAAAACTCGTTGTATGTATTGTGGTTATACAATGCGTTCTAATAAGCAGACAGACGGCAGACGGTATCTGCAATGTTCTAATCGCCACGTATCAAAAGACGCTTGTATCGGTTCTTTTATATCTGTTCCCAAACTGGAACAAGCTGTAATTACAGAATTGAACCGTATGTCAATGGCATATCTTGATAAGGATGAACTGGAACAAAATGTCACTTTTAATAATAATTTAAAAGAAAAACAAGAAGCCCTAAAATCTACTATTTCTACTTATGAAAAGAAAATTGGCGAATATACAAAAGGTATTCGTGAACTATATTTAGATAAGGTAAAAGGTATTCTTTCAGAACAAGATTATTTAGATTTATCAAAGGACTTCGTTACTCAAAAAGAAAGGCTTGAAAAACTGGTAGCTGATACGCAAAAACAGCTTGATACGCTTGAAAGAAAAATGGAAGACGGTGATAATCGTCGCCAGTTAATTGAGCAATATACAAATCTTGAACACTTAGACAGGGAAATTGTAGAAAAACTGATTGACTACATTCTTGTTGGCAAAAAAGACCCTGTAACTAAGGAAGTACCTATCGAAATTCATTGGAACTTCTAATTTTTATTCTTATTGTTGTTCTTACAAAGTTGCACCAGAACAAAAAGCCAGAAGCACCTACGATAACATTCTTCGCGTTGTCCGGGATATACCGGAAATCGCTGATCCAATTAGGTTCCTTCGTGCACGTGAAGTTGTGCATTTCCAAAGATTCGGCGAAGCACTTCGCTCCGTTCAGGAAGAGCTTGACGCAAAGAACTTTTATGCTTTTAACCCGAGCTTCGATATGCCGATTCCTCACTCTAGAGAGCAGAAAAACTGTCATTAAACAGCACACCCTCGCTTAAAGCGAGGGTGTGTTCTTCATAATTTTATAATAAACAGGTATTAAAAGCGCACATGCGCCAGACCAGGCCAGGGGACTTGCAAGGCATACTCCATAATATCCAATAAATGCTGTCAAAATTACAGTGCTTCCTATTCTCATTACAAGCTCAATCATACATGCAGCAAAAGGAGCAATGCTGTTTTGCATGCTCTGTATGGAAGTTCGATACACAGCAAGCAATCCCAAAAGAAAATAACATGGGGCTACTATATTTAGATATCCGTTTGAATATGTTACAATTTCAACCGATGGATTTACAATAAAAAGTTCTACTATCTGTTTTCTCAAAAGCAGAATACATACACACATTATTGCATTTAATGTCTCCGTCTGAATGAGACATGCACAGACACCCTTACGGATCCTGTCTTTTTTACCAGCACCGTAATTCTGTGCCACATAATTGGATATGGCAGTCATCATGGCATTATTTACAAGGACGGAAACCTGATCTGCTTTGGTTGCTGCTGTATATCCTGCCACTGCTGCAGACCCAAGTCTGTTTACCGAAGCCTGCATAGAAAGTTGCCCGATGCACATCACTGACATCTGAAACCCCATAATAAATCCCAGCTTCACATGTACCTTTACCGTTTCTTTTATTCCAAAAAAATCCTTTTTCCTTAAATGAAGAACAGGAAATGCTTTTAAGCCGGATATCAGGCAGCATATAGAAGAAATAAGCTGAGAAAGAACTGTTGCCCAGGCAGCTCCGGCTACTCCCATATGAAAAGGCACAATAAATATAATATCAAGAATTACATTTAACATAGAAGAAAACACAAGAAAACAGAGAGGTGTTCTGCTGTCTCCCAATGCTCTTAAAATATTGGAAATCATATTATAAAAAACAGTTGTCCCTGTTCCCAGAAGAACTACAAACATATAAGCATAGGCATCTCTATAAATATCTTCCGGTGTTTGCATCAGCCGCAAAACAGGATGCGCTAATATACAACACAATATCGTTACAATAACTGTGAAAAGAATACTCAATATGAGAGAAACTGAAATACTTTTTCTCATTCCCGTTTCATCTTTCGCACCACATCTCTGTCCAAGACAAATTCCAAATCCATTCGTAAATCCCTGTATAAAACAAAGCACAAAATAAACAATAATGCTTGTGGAACCTACTGCTGCAAGCGCGCCTGCTCCCAGTGTTTTTCCTACAATCACAGAATCTGCCAGCGTGTAAAAAAGCTGAAAAAGATTGCCTCCTATAACAGGAAGCGCAAACTTCCACAAAGAATGAAACGGCTTTCCTACTGTTAAATCTATTTCTTTCGAAAGACTTTTCACTTCTTTTTTCCTCCTCTTGAAAATAAAATAATCTGTTATTATAATAATAAAAACAAGCAGTCCTGTAGTCAGAAAGGAGCCGTAAAATGAAAATGCGTACAATAGAAGTTGATCAACAGCAAAAAGAAATATGTAATCATGGTACAGATACCTTTCCCATGACGATTCACTATGATAATCTTCGTTTTTTTCAAGGACACTGTATTCCTTTCCACTGGCATCCTACACTTGAAGTTGTTGTTGTACAAAAAGGAATTGTTCAGTACCGCCTCCACCAGAGCACTATTTCGCTCCATCCCGGAAAAGCTCTTATTATAAATTCCAATGTATCTCACAGCACTCTGCCCTTTAAGGACGAAGATGTACAGCTTCTTACCATTCTGATACAACCTGTGTTTCTTTATGATTCATGGGGAAGCGACATTGAAAAAAACTGTTTTCGCCCTTTTCTATGCAACCAGAATCTCCCTTATATTATTCTGGATTCCTCCTGTGAAAACGACCGCAAAATTATAAATCTTTTCCAAAAAGCAGACGAGTACTTTTCTCAAAAACCATACGGATTTCAATTAAAAATAAAAAGTCTGCTCTGTGATGCTTTTTTTCAAATTATTGCTGAACATCAGGAAAGTCTCAAAAACTGGGTACCTTCCAATGAGGAAGACCTATCGCGGCTGCAGCTCTTTTTTGATTATATTCATACTCACTATGAAGAACCGCTTTCACTCCGGAATATGTCACTCCATATGAGTCTTACCAAAGAAACCTGCTGCCGCTTTTTTAAAAAAATGACAGGAAAGACAATCACTCAATATCTTAGTGACTACAGGATAAGACAAAGTCTTCCCCTCCTTCTAAGTGGACGCTATTCTGTTTCTCAGGTATCTCAGCTCACAGGATTCAGCAATTCCAGTCGGTTCTCCAAAGCGTTCCGTGAACGTACAGGGCAAAATCCAAAAGAATATATTTGCCAAAAATCTTACTTATTATAAAAAAACAAGCTGTGATATTCTACTCATATATTGCCTTTTTTCATACAGATATTGATTTTATTTATCAAATATCACCTCCTTCTTATTTTTCTTCTCACCTGTTAAATAGACATACAGGTGAAAAAGTTTCAAATAATAATTTTTCTATTTCAAATTCCCTACCCCGGTGTTATAATAGCTGTGATTATAATATAAGTAATTATATTTGGAGGAAACTATTCAGATAATTATCGTTGGGTGTGGAAAAGTCGGAGGCACCCTTGCAGAACAATTACAGGAAGAAGACATCGACATAACTCTTGTTGACACTTCTCAGGAAAAACTGACGTCCTTATGCGACAATATAGATGCTATGGGTGTTTTGGGAAATGGAGCCAGCATTAATGTTCTTATGGAGGCAGGTGTAGAAACAGCAGATATTCTGATCGCAGTCACCGGTTCTGACGAACTGAACCTTTTATGCTGCCTTATTGCGCAGAAGGCAGGTCACTGCCAGACTATCGCCCGCGTGAGAAATCCTATATACAGTAAAGAAAGCGCATTTATCAAAGAGCGTCTGGGTGTTTCCATGTTTATTAATCCGGAACTGGCTGCAGCGCAGGAAATTTCCCGTGTCCTTCGTTTTCCTTCCGCTCTCAAGATTGATACTTTTGCAAGAGGCAGAGTTGAGCTTGTAAAATTTAAAGTACTGCCGGAATTTCATCTTAATGGAATGAGTATTTCCCAGTTGAAAGAAAAATTTAACTGTGACATTCTGATATGTGCCGCTGAAAGTCCGGACTCTGTTTCTATCCCCGGAGGAGATTATGAGATTCACGACGGCGATATTCTCTCTGTTATGGCACCGCCTAAAAATACAGCTTCCTTTTTTAAAAAAATAGGAATGAAAACAAGCCAGGTAAAAAATGCCATTATTATTGGAGGCGGAACGATTTCCTATTATCTTTCTCAGGCTCTTCTTGATATGAAAATAGATGTAAAAATTATTGAAAAAGACAAAGATAAATGCGAAACCTTAAGCGAACTCCTTCCCGATGCCACTATTATAAATGGTGACGGAACAGATCGCTCTCTCCTGATGGAAGAAGGTCTTATGCAAGCTGAAGCTTTTGTCACCCTTACCAACCTTGATGAAGAGAATGTATTCCTTTCTCTTTTTGCAAAAAATATTTCTCATGCAAAAGTAGTTGCAAAAGTAAACCGACTTGCTTTTGATGATGTAATTGACAGTCTGGATCTCGGAAGTGTGATCTACCCGAAATATATTACCGCAGATTCTATTCTTCAGTATGTGCGCGCTATGCAGAATACGATAGGCAGTAATGTCAAAATACTCTATCACATTCTGGACAATCAGGCTGAAGCTCTGGAATTTTCTATCTGTGAGAACTGTCCGGCAGTAGGTATTCCTCTTTCTGAGCTTTCGCTTAAAAAGAATCTTCTCGTGGGTTGTATTAATCGTCATGGCTCTATACGGATTCCACGAGGAAGTGATACGATACAGCCTGGCGACACTGTTATCATTGTCACTACAAATAAGGGACTTCGCGACATCAGCGATATTCTGGAAAGGTAAGGGATTGTTTATGAATTATTCCATTATCTTTTATATCGTTGGCTGGATTTTAAATCTGGAAGCTGCATTTATGACACTTCCCTGTATTACAGCTTTGATTTATAGAGAAAAATCAGGTTTTGCTTTCTTAATTACTATGGCAATCTGTCTCGCTATTGGAATCCCTCTTACTTTAAAAAAGCCGCAAAAACGAGCTTTTTATACAAAAGAGGGATTTGTTGCCGTTGCTCTTAGCTGGATTGTATTAAGCATTATGGGATCTGTTCCCTTTCTTCTTTCCGGAAGTATTTCTCATCCAATTGATGCTCTTTTTGAAACGGTTTCCGGATTTACTACAACAGGAGCAAGTATTATCAGTGATGTGGAAATTCTTCCTCACTGTATTCTGATATGGAGAAGTTTTACTCACTGGATCGGCGGTATGGGTGTCCTTGTATTTATATTGGCACTTCTCCCTCTTGCAGGCGGATACCATATGAATCTTATGAAAGCAGAAAGCCCGGGACCTTCTGTCGGAAAGCTTGTTCCCAAAGTACAGTCCACTGCCAAAATTCTTTACACTATTTATTTCGGGCTGACTATGCTGCAGATTATTTTGCTTCTTGTTGGAAAAATGCCCCTGTTTGATACCTTGTGTATTTCCTTTGGTACAGCCGGAACAGGAGGATTTGGTATCCGAAATGACAGTCTCGGCGGATACAGCACTTATATTCAGGTAGTTGTTACAATATTTATGATTTTGTTTGGTGTAAATTTCAATGTGTATTTCCTTCTTCTCACTAAGAAATTTATACAGGCATTTAAGGTAGAAGAGCTTCGCTATTACCTCGGCATTATCGGAGCTTCCATACTTGCTATTGCCATAAACACAGCGCACATGTTTGATAATATATGGACAGCGCTTCAACAATCTGCCTTTCAGGTCGGCTCTATTATTACTACCACTGGATACGCCACAACAGACTTTAACCAGTGGCCTGTTTTTTCCAAGACCATTCTTGTCCTTCTCATGTTTGTAGGCGCATGTGCAGGAAGTACAGGCGGAGGCATTAAAGTATCTCGTCTTATTATCTTATTTAAAACTGTGGCTAAAGAACTTCATCTTTACCTGCACCCAAATGCCATTAAAAAAATAAAAATGGACCAGAAAACCATTCCTCATGAGGTTGTCCGCTCCACAAATATTTTTATGGCTGTATATATTTTGATTTTTGCCGGTTCTGTCCTAATACTGGGACTTGATGCATATGATTTGACGACCAACTTTACAGCAGTTGCCGCGACCTTAAATAATATTGGGCCAGGTCTTGAGCTTGTGGAACCTACCGGGAATTTTTCTCTGTTTTCTCCCCTTGCAAAATGTGTGCTGATTTTTGATATGCTGGCAGGAAGGCTTGAGATTTTCCCGCTTCTTCTTCTTTTTACAAAGAATACATGGAAGAAATTCTCATAAACTTTACTGCTTTCACATTTTTTTCAAATGTACATCACAATTTCTTCACATTTTTAGGTTATATTAATACTCGTAGAAAGCAATAAGTCTTTCTTAATTAAATATTTTTCTTTTTCATACGCGCCGGTACGAAAGTACCGGCCTCCTTCCTTTTATGGCATTTTTTTAATCAAGACCTTCATAATCAAAAGCAGGAATAAAACTTTCCTTTGCAGTATCTCCTGTTTGCCAGAATCCATTTTCCAGACCAATTTCCAGAGCATAATCAAGAACTTTTTTATATTCTCTTTCTGTCACTTTTCTGTTTAATTCCGTATACTTTTTTTGCTCATATACAGGTGTATACTGATTCATAATGCTGATAAAAATTTTATTTCCATATGTGCTGTGAAGATACTCCAGAACTTTTTTGGAATTTACAGTATGTCCCGGGAGAATCAAATGTCTTACAATCGTTCCCTTTTCTATATACCCGTCTTCATTAAATACGCAGTTCCCTGTCTGACGCACCATCTCTTCAATAGCTGCCTTTGCCCGCTCCGGATAATCAGGAGCATTTGAAAAATCTTCAGCCAGAGAACCTTCCATATATTTAAAATCAGGAAGATACACATCCACATATCCTTCCAGAAGCTTTAACGTCTCTATCTTTTCATATCCGCTTGAATTATATACAATAGGAACAGACAGTCCCTTTTCTTTTGCAATTTTCAGCGCTTCTATAATCTGTGGAACATAGTGTGCTCCTGTTACAAGATTAATATTGGCTGCACCCTGTTTTTCCAGATGAATAAAAATTCCTCCCAGTTTTTCCACTGAAATTTCTTTTCCATCTTTTCCTATGGCAATCTCCCGGTTCTGACAGAAGATACAGCGAAGACCACATCCGGAAAAAAACACAGCTCCCGAACCTTTTTCTCCGGAAATACAAGGTTCTTCCCACATATGAAGAGCGGCACGGGCAGCATATATTTTGCTGTCCATGCCGCAATATCCCCGTTTTCCGTCCTCACGATTGATACGACATTCTCTCGGGCAAAGAATACAATTCTTAATGCTCTCCACAGTGATGTCCTTCTCCACAGCCGTGATCTCCGCATGTATGTCCTTCTTCATGGTGATGATGGTTACACATAGTATCCGGGTTATAATTTAAGTTTCCAGAAAGGAAAGAAGCTACCTGTGCATCTGCATCTCCTGCTGCTCCCGGAAAAAGACGGATTCCTGCTTCTGCAAGTGCATTTCTTGCACCTCCTCCGATTCCTCCGCAAATCAAAGTATCTACACCGTTCTCTTTTAAGAAGCCTGCCAGCGCGCCATGACCGCTTCCATTTGTATCAACAACTTCTTCTTTTACAACTTTTCCGTCTTCTGCTTCATAAATTTTAAACTGCTCTGTGTGTCCAAAATGCTGAAAGACCTGTCCGTTTTCGTAAGTAACTGCAATCTTCATAATTAAATCTCCTTTTTCTTTTTTTATTTTTGTGCCAGTTATTTTCTCTGAGCAGATTTCATAGTTTCCGCCCTCAATAAGAAGGCCCGATGCCTCTACCACAAACCTGGCAAGTTTTTTTCGTGCTTCCACATAAAGACTCTGCACAGTGGCTCGCCCCACTCCCATAGAGAGTGCGCATTCCTCCTGGGTCAGCCCCACATAGTCAATCAGGCGGATTGTTTCATATTCCTCCACATTTAAAATAATAGGGTGGCTGCACTCAGGCTGTCCTTTCGGGCAAAAACCGGCATTTTTCGGAAGTGCTTTTACTTTTCTCGGTTTACTTGGTCTTGGCATGTTTCTTCTCCTTTTTTATTGGCATATGCTAATTATTACTATAGTACAGTTATTAACATATGTCAATATAAATTTTCATTTTTCTTTCTCTCTGTCTAACCGTCTTGACAATATCCTATCTGACACTATACAATAGGCTGTACTCAATACGTAATACAGTAAATATTAAATATAAGGAGATTTTATGAGCAGAAAATATAAAATTACAGCTGCCTGTGCAGCTCTTATTCTTCTTTTCTCTGCTTTTTTCTTTTTTTATCAGAAACAGCAGGAAAAACAAACAGAACCCGTCTCTGTCACAGGATTTAAACTGAACACCATGATCAAAATCACCGTTTATGACAAAATCAATACCGAACTGCTTGAACAGGCAATGGCACTATGTGATACGTATGAATCTCTTTTCAGCCGTACTCTTTCTACCAGTGAAATTTATAAGCTGAATCATGGAACACTTCCAGAAAAAAACGGATTTTTCGAAGTATCTCCGGAAACAGCGGAACTTGTAAAAAAAGGTCTCTATTACGCAGAGCTTTCCGAAGGAGCATTTGACCTTTCTCTTGCCCCTGTGTCTTCTCTCTGGGATTTTACTTCAGAAGAAAAAGTCATTCCTGAAACGGATGCCCTAAAAAATGCTCTTCCTCTTGTAGATTATAAAAATATAACGGTAGAGGGAAACGCCATTCACTTTGAAAAAGAGGGAATGGGACTTGACCTGGGAGCCATTGCAAAGGGCTACATAGCAGATAAAATAAAAGAATTTCTTGTATCAGAAGGTGTAAAAAGCGGAATCATCAACCTTGGCGGGAATGTTCTCTGTATCGGCAGTCAGCCAGACGGAACCCCCTTTAAAATCGGCATTCAAAAGCCTTTTTCAGACCGTGGGGAAACTTCCATCACCATAAATGTTTCCGATAAATCGGTTGTCTCTTCCGGTATTTATGAACGATATTTTAAAAAAGACGGTATTTTATACCATCATATTTTAAATCCCAAAACAGGTATGCCCTATGCAAACGATCTCGTCTCTGTGACAATTCTTTCTGACCAGTCCGTTGACGGAGATGCCTTAAGCACATCCTGCTTTGCGCTCGGCGCAAAAAAAGGCATGGAACTTGTGGAAAATCTTAAAAATACAGAAGCTGTTTTTATTACCGAAAACGGCGAATTTCTATATAGCAGCGGTTTTCCCGTTTCTGATAAGTAAAAACACAAAAAGGAAGTATGAGCTCCATCCGGAACATACTTCCTTTTTTATTAAAAGAAAAACTCTATTTTAATAAATACTGAGAATCATATAAATGAATCCCATTGCCAGCATTTCTACCGGAAGCCCTCTGTAAGCTTTTCCTGTTCTCGCAAACCGAAGCGTCTTTTTTACGGAAATAAAAAGAACAACAGGTACAAATACTGACCAGATAAATCCTATGGTTTCTCCAAAGCTTGCCATCACAAACGGCTGTGAAAAAAGCACTGCCGGAACAACAGCAAAAATACCGTCTGCTCCTGTACTTCTTTTTTTCAGAACGCCATTTGTAAATGCAAGGGAAAGTCCTGCACAGATAAATCCAAATGTCATATCAAGGAACTTCTTTGACTGGAATTCAGCCTCCAGAAGAGTATATCCAAAAATACTTCCTCCTGCACAGAATTCTCTCACTGCTGCCAGCAAAATCCAGAATCCCCAGATAATGGCACATTCCCAGAATAAATCACCATATTCTCCCTCAATCTCCTCTTTCAGAACATGACGGGCAGCCAGAAGTCCAATCACAAAAGTAATCACCCATGTCTTTGTATCCACAGCAATTCCAAGGGCGGAAAATCCGAGAAGGAATGCGCTTGCGCTGACAGAACCCGTTCCAATCAGTACACATGCTTTTAAGCTCCACATCGGAACAATCGGCTTTAAAAGATTTTTCAGGAATTCTCCGAATACCACTGCCAGAATAATCAGAATCCCGGCACTAAAGGCCTCCTTCATCCCGGCGGAAAACAGAATTATTCCAAGGGCGAAGGCTTCTGCCGGATATTTTAATTTCATACCAAATCCTCCGCTTTCTTTATTTTACTGTCTGCAAAAATTCATATGCCTCATTAATACCTGTTACTGCAGCAGTAGAAGAAATAGTTGCACCGGACACAGCCTGAACCTCACCGCTTTCCACTTCTTCGCTCTCTGTATTTGTCTCTCCTGCCGGTTCTTCTGTCGGTTCTTCCGTCTCCACACCGGCTGCTTCATTGAGACACTTCTCTGCCAGAGATACAAAACCGCCTACAGAAATGCTCACTCCGGATACTGCGTCTGTCTTGCCCTGCTCATCCATTGTAAGGAAAGTAAGATTCTGATTTTCCACAAGCGCTTCTGCAAGTGCTTTCGCCTGCTCTGCCCATGTAGGACCATCTTCTGTCATTGTGTATTCCCCACTTTCAGACATGACACTCTTCTTGCTTCCGTCCTCTCCGACAGACTCCCAGTTTACTTCTGTGATTTTTCCATCTTTTACCGTCATAGTAACCTGGTCAGCAAATCCGTTGTCATCCGTTTCTCCCTTTGCCTCATATGTGCCGTCCTGTAATACGAGCTCTTTCTCTTCCATTCCTGCTGCTTCTTTCATACACTGTTCTGCAAGAGATGCAAAACCACCTACGGAAATGCTCACTCCGGACACTGCGTCTGTCTTGCCCTGCTCATCCATTGTAAGGAAAGTAAGATTCTGATTTTCCACAAGCGCTTCTGCAAGTGCTTTCGCCTGCTCTGCCCATGTAGGACCATCTTCTGTCATTGTGTATTCCCCACTTTCAGACATGACACTCTTCTTGCTTCCGTCCTCTCCGACAGACTCCCAGTTTACTTCTGTGATTTTTCCATCTTTTACCGTCATAGTAACCTGGTCAGCAAATCCGTTGTCATCCGTTTCTCCCTTTGCCTCATATGTGCCGTCCTGTAATACTGCGCTTTCTAATTCCTTTGCGCCTTCTGATGCTTTTTTCTCTGCGGGAGCCGCTTCTTCTCCTCCGCTCATCCCTGGAAGATATACAGGGGCCTTCATTCCTACAAACTGTCCTGTAAACTCTTCTTCTGCAATTCTGGCTCCAAGGCCTTCTGTCTCAGTGTGTTCTGTAACAGAAACAGATGAGATTGTTTCTCCGTCTGCCTCAAAGGAAACATCCATTAAAATATCTCCGCCATAACCTTTTTCTTTTACAGTAACTACATATCCGTCCTCTGTTGCAGCCGCTTTTTCAATATTCTCAGCGCCGCTTACATCAAACTCTTCTTTTACTTCTCCGCTGTCTTCCTGTGAAGTACTTCCTGTATCAATTGCCAGCGCTCTGGAGCCTGCAATCACCCCAAAAGAAAGGGCAGTGACAACAACCAGCGCAAGAATTCCTCTTACATTTTTATTCTTCATTTTGCTCTCCTTATTATGCTTCTTTTCTTTTTACACCATATACATGTTTCTTATAAATCATGGACAGAAGACCTGCCATGCAGTTTGCTGTTAAAATACCAAAACAAATACCCTCCGGATAATTGCTGAATATTCGAATAGCCGCAGTGATCACTCCTGCTGTTGCTGCATATAAAAGTTTCCCTTTTCTGGAAGCAAAAGCGTAGTCAGTCAACATATAACAACCGCCCATGACAAGTCCGCCTCCGAAAAGATTTAGTAAAATATCTCCTGTAAACAATCCTTCCGGGCCAAATACAAATGTAAGAAGTACAACTGTAAAAATATAAGTGACAGCTGCCTCTGCATTTACAATTCCCATATAGCACAGGAAAACAAATCCTACCAGTAAAAGAAGTGTACTTGTTTCACCCATCGCTCCAGGTGTCTCTCCTAAAAACATCTGCAGGTAACTATATCCTGCTTCTGCACCGCCTTTTACTGTTCCAAGCACAGTCGCACCGGAAACTGCATCCGGATTTATTGTATTCGGCACTACATACTGCATTACTGCCTGCGGCCACACAACCATGATAAGGAGTCTTCCCATAAGTGCAGGATTTACAAAGTTATTTCCAATTCCGCCGAACATCTGCTTTACAAACAGAATGGCAAATACATCTGCTGCTGCAAGTGCCCACACAGGAACTGTAACCGGCATATTGAAAACAATCAAAAGACCGGTTACTACAGCGCTGAAGTCACCTGCTGTCACCTGTTTCTTTGTAATCTTCTGCCAGATATATTCTGTGATTACACAGATTGTAACAGAAAGGCCTGCCAGGTAAAGGGCGCGAAGTCCAAAAAAATACACAGCGCCTAATAGTGCCGGAATCAGAGATAGTGTCACATACATCATTACCTGTCGTGTAGTACGTTCTGTACGAAGATGTGGTCCGTTTATCGCTCTTACATTACTCATGATTTTTTCACCGCCCTTTCACGCATACGCTGTTTTACTATATCTCTCGCCATTCTCGTACGCACAGAAAGCTCTCGTTTTGCCGGGCAGATATAGGAACAGCATCCACAGGCAATACATTCACTGGCATAGAGCTCCTCACATAAATCATAATCCTCTTCTAAATAGGCAAACTCTATCTGATATGGTACAAGTCCTGCTGGGCAGACACTCTCACACCCCGCACATCGAATACACGGAGATTCTTCATATTCGTTATCTGGAAGTACAAGAATGCCCGATGTATTTTTTGTTACATAAAAAAGCTCTTCTTTTCCATTCCAGTCAGATGCCACACAAGGACCGGTCATAGGCCCGCCTGCTATAATCCGATTTTTTTCTACTGTCACACCGCCAGCAAGATTTAAAAGCTCCTTTGCTGAAGTTCCAACAGGAACAAGATAATTTCCCGGATTTTTTACAGATCCTGTCACCGTTACAATCCTTCTTGTCAGTGGAATACCGGCAAACGTCATATCTGCTGCTGCCTTTGCAGTTCCTACATTAGAAACGATTACTCCCACGTCTGCTGGAAGTCCACCCATCGGTACCTCTCTGTTCAATACAGCCTGTATCAGCTGTCTCTCTCCTCCCTGAGGATACTGCGTCGGAAGGATTTTAAGCTCCACAGGATTTTCTCCCTTTATCTGCTGTTTTCCTTCCTCCAGAATCTTCTGAAGAAGCTTCTCTGCTTCCGGCTTATTATCTTCCATACAGATATATGCTTTATCTGCTCCGGATGCTTCTAACAGAACACGTACACCATTAATTACGGCAAAACTCTGCTCCATCATCAAGCGATAATCACATGTGAGAAACGGCTCACACTCCGCCGCATTAATCAGCAGAGCATCAATTTTTTTATCTGTCTCATATTTTTTATGAGTGGGGAAACCTGCGCCTCCCATTCCCGTCAGACCACCGTCGCGAATCATGGCGATCAGTTCTTCCCTGGTATATTTTTCAAGGCTCTCAAGACCTTTCAGATAAGAATGCTCTTCTTTCCTTTCCGGTCCCTCTCTTTTAATGATACAGGATAAAAGATTTCTTCCCTGGTTCTGCACTTCCCGAATGTCCATAACTCTTCCGCTTACGCTTGCGTGAAGAGGCGCTGCCATAAACGCTTCCGGACGTCCTATCTCCTGCCCTTCTCTCACCTGGTCTCCAGGTTTTACAAGAAAGCTGCATTTTCCGCCGAAAGACTGCTCCGACAAGATTGTCACTGTCTCCGGCCAGTAAACACGAACAGGCAGATTCATGGTCATTGCCTTATCATACCCATCTGTGGGATGTACGCCTCCGGGGAAAGCATGTTTTATTTTTTTCAGCATGTCTGTTTTCCTCCATTTTTTCCCACAGCAAAATCACAGAGATTTTGCCATGTCTGTTCGTTAAATTGTTGACATACCTCAATAAGATACCATATATAAGGTAGGTTTGACAAGAAGTAATTTTATTATGCCGAACAAAAAAAGAGTACAAATTCTCCCTGTCAGAAAAATCTGTACTCTTTTTGTTATATATACATTTTGATAGCTTAACAGTTTGTCATATTTTTTCCAGCGCCGGTAAGTCCCTCAAAATCCTTAATAAAGTCTTCTACTGCTGCTGTAATTGCCTGATTTTTCACAAGACCTTCAATTACATCCGGTGCAATCGTAGCTGCTCCGATTCCATATTCGCAAAGCTCCAGAACCTGCTGAGAATTTTTAAAACTTGCAGCTAAAACTTTTGTACTGAGATTATTATTTTCAAAAATATCCTGAATCTCTTTTGTTACCTGAATGCCATTAAATCCCATATTATCAATACGGTTAATATACGGAGCCGCATAGGAAGCGCCGCATTGTGCTGCTAAAAATGCCTGCATAGGTGTATATATGGCCGTTGCAGTAATAAGAATGCCTTCTTTATGAAGCTGTTTCATTGCCTTAAAGCCTTCTCTCACAGCCGGTATCTTTACAAACGTATTCTTTCCCAGTTCCTCGGTAATGCGATGAGCCTCCTGTACCATCCCCTCCGCATCTCTTGAAACTGCCTGCACATGAAGTTCTCCTTCCGCCCCTATAAATTCCCGGATTTCTTTTAAAACCTCATATGGACTTCTTCCACTCTTCGCCAGAATAGAAGGATTTGTAGTTACTCCTTCTACAGGATAAAACTCATAAATTTCTTTAATCAAATCGATATGTGCATCATCGATAATCAGTTTCATATGCCTTTCTCCCCTTTCTTCAATATCTCTTTTATTTCTCCCATAATAGCACTCTATTTCTTTTTTGACAATACGCAAAAATCACTCTATGTCCATTCACTTTTTCTTTATTGCATTATCCATCTGTGTGTGTTATGATACCCTCATCGGTTTGAAACGCTCCCGTACACAAAGGCTATTGTGTGCAGGAGCGTTTTTATTTTTTAATATAAAATGAGAATAAGGAGGATTTATGAAAAATAACCGGATTTTTTGCGATTTTTTTAAATATGTTTTTCTTAATATTCTTGGTCAAATAGGTTATTCCTGTTACACAATGGCCGATACTTTTTTTGTTTCTGCTGATTTGGGGACCAAGGGGCTTACTGCTCTGAATCTTGCTTTTCCCATGTTCTGTTTAATGAATGGAATCGGATTGATGATCGGTATGGGCGGCGGCACCTGTTACTCACTGGCCAGAAGCCGCAGGGAAACACAACGTGCAAACCAGATTTTTACAAATGCCGCATACCTGACTTTCACTGCCTCTGCTTTGTTCTTTTTTGTTGGAGTTTTTTTATCGGAATCTCTTGTTCGTATTCTGGGCGCTGACGATACCATGTTTGCCTTGACGAATACCTATTTAAAAGTGATGCTTCTTTTTGCCCCGGCATTTTTTACAAACAATCTTCTTCAATGTTTTGTACGAAATGATGGAAATCCGGCTCTTTCTATGGCGGCTATGATAACAGGTAGTATATCTAATGTAATTTTGGATTATATTTTTATTTTTCCACTTGGTATGGGAATTTTCGGTTCCATCTTTGCTACCGGACTTTCCCCGCTTATCAGTATTATTGTACTATCTCCTTATTTCCTAAAAGGCAAAAATCACTTTCATTTTATACGGAAATTTTCTTTGCAAAGAGTGAGCAATATTGTTTCCAATGGAATTCCCCCTCTTGTAACAGAAGTCTCTTCCGGTGTTGTTATGTTTTTATTTAATTTTATCATACTGCGTTTAAATGGAAATACAGGAGTTGCAGCCTTCGGTATTGTCTCTGTAATATCTCTCGTAGTAATTGCTATTTACACCGGATTATCCCAGGGGATACAGCCTATCCTCAGTTTAAATCATGGAGCCGGAAACAAGGAAAACGTAAACACTATAAGAACTTATGCTTTGACTACCGCTCTTCTTTTATCTGTTGTTCTTTATTCTATTCTGTTTTTCGGCGCTGATCCTATTGCGCTGGTATTTAACAGCGAAAAAGATATGCTCCTTCAGGCACTTGCGATTCCGGGAATTCGCTTATATTTCCTGGCCTGTCCGTTTATCGGTTTTAATCTTGTAACAGCTACGTACCTGATTTCCACTGAGCATCCTCGACCAGCACAGATTATTTCTGTATCAAGGGGAATTCTTATCCTGATTCCTATGGCATTTCTTCTTTCTGCCATATTCGGACTTACCGGTGTCTGGTGTTCTTATCCGCTCACGGAAGCATCCGTCGCCATTATGGCATTTATTATATACAGAAAAACCGCCCGGTAAATTTTTATATTTTAAGATAATTCAAGCTGCTGTTTTACACCTATTTTTCGTAAAACGGCAGCTTCATACATTAAAATTTTTTACTGATTACATTTTTAAGTTCAAATATTTTTTCTTCTATTTCCTGTATTATCAATTTAAAATCATCATCTGATCTTCCGGTTGGATCTTCCAAGCCCCAATTATCATCAAATTCTCTGCCTATAAAAGGGCAGTTCACATTACAGCCCATAGAAATTGCAATATCAGGATCCGGTATTTCATTCATCCTCTTGGAATACTGATTCTTTTCCATATCAATCCCATATAATTCTTTCATAATACGAACTGCATCCTGATTTATTTGTGGTTTTGTTTCTGTTCCCGCTGAATAACTCTCAAATACGTCTGATGCAAAATGTCTTCCCAGGCATTCTGCAATCTGGCTTCGGCAGGAATTATGGACACATATAAATGCAACTTTTGGTTTCTTATTATAATAAGGACATTTTTCTTTAATACACTGTGCATTTGAATCAGAATATGTGCACTTAATCTCTTCTTTCTCCAAAGTAACACCGTAATTTGCATTCACATATTCTATCCCATACTGTAATCCAACCATAGCATCTCTTTTACAGCATCTTGGACCATTTATTTTTCCCAGCTCTTTAATCGCAGCTGAAGTAAACTTCATATGATTCCCCCAGGTTCCGTCTGCAGATAGTGGTCCTGTCCCATCTATAATCGCCAGAGCAGCACCTATTGAAGTAACTGCACCGCATACTCCCCATAGACCGCACATTGCCCCCGGCATTTTTAATCCTTCTTTTTTTAACTGTTCCAAAGCAGTATCCAAATCTATATCACCGCCTGCATTTCTATAAGCTGCAAGCAAACAGGCTCCATCCAGGATATGATGTTCCGGTCCATGAATACTGATATATTCTTTTTTTGCAATATTCTTAAAAATGCGAATAGGATTCGTTTCTGTTTCCATTTTTATATCATGTACGATTAATTCTGCTCTTTCATTTAAAGTCATGTTTGAATTCCCCTTTTCTTTCTTCCTCATATAAAATGCGTTTTCAAAATCACAAAATTTTCAACCTTCCGGTGCAATATAATTTCCTGCTATTCATCCCATCATACCACACAAATTCTTACGTTACAACGCACCGCATCTTTAAGATATGAATATCCGGCAATTTCCGAAAAAACACATTGACAAACCTGTTTAAAATGACTATTCTTTTTAAGGTATAATTTTTTGGAAAAGAGGTATAAAAATGCAAAAAACGGAAAACATCATGGGAACAAAAAAAGTGATGCCCCTTTTAATTTCCATGTCTGTGCCGCCTATGATTTCCATGCTGATACAGGCTCTATATAATATTGTGGACAGTATGTATGTGGCAAGAGTAAGCGAAGACGCTCTAACAGCAGTATCTATTGCTTTTCCCCTGCAGAATCTGATTATCGCGGTATCCTGCGGCTTTGGAATCGGGCTTAGCTCCTGTGTTGCCCGGGCTCTTGGCGCAAAAGATGAAAAAGAAGTCACATCTGCCGCCACCCACGGTTTCTTGTTAAGCGGTATCCACTGGCTGCTATTTGTACTTATGGGACTCTTTGTCACGGGACCTTTTCTTCGTAATTTCACTGACAATCCTCAAATTTACGAAATGAGCTGTCAATATACGCAGATTGTTTTATGCTTCAGCATTGGATGTATGTACCATCTATATGCAGAAAAATTGTTTCAGGCAACAGGCAGCATGGTGTTACCCATGATTTTTCAGGGTGTGGGCGCTATTTTTAATATTATTTTAGACCCGATTTTTATTTTTGGCTGGTTGGGGATTCCTGCAATGGGCGTTCAGGGTGCTGCTATTGCAACCGTAATCTCTCAGATTTTGGCTTCTGTGCTTTCTATGGTTTTCTTCCTGAAAAAATGTACCTCTGTGCGGATTCATTTAAAGGATTTTCGATTTGAGAAAAATATGCTGTGTAAAATCTACACCGTGGCAGTTCCTTCTGCTATTATGATGTCCCTGCCATCTGTTCTTGTGGCAGCATTAAACTCTGTACTGGCAGCTTTTTCTGCTACAGCTATTGCTGTTTTCGGACTGTATATCAAAATTCAGACCTTTGTATACATGCCTGCCAATGGCGTTATTCAGGGAATGCGTCCCATTATGAGCTATAACTACGGTGCCGGAAACAAAAAACGTATGAAAGAAACTTTAAAAGCCAGCCTGGAAGCAGCCGGTGTGATCATGGCCCTTGGAACCTTACTTTTTATGGCATTCCCCCAGGGAATTATGAAGCTTTTTAATGCCAATGGGGAAATGCTCGAAATCGGTGTTCCCATGCTGCGCATCATTGCTGCTGGATTTTTGATTTCCACAGTAGGATGTGTCCTTTCCGGTGTATTTGAGGCTCTTGGAAAAGGCCTCCAGTCATTAATCGTATCTCTGTTACGCCAGTTGGTTATCATCATTCCCCTTTCTGCAGTTTTATCAAAAACTACAGGACTGTATGGCGTCTGGACAACCTTCCCAGTGGCAGAACTTATCGCTGCTGTAATCGGCTGTATTTTATACAGAAATTTTATGAAAAAATTAAAATTCAAAAAATAATGCTCTGACAAACAGAAAATCATAACACCAGGAGAATATTATGGAATTTAAAATTTACGAATCCCTGCCGGAAGAAGCAAAACAAATCCGTATCAAAGTATTTGTGGAAGAACAGGGTTTTCAGGAAGAATTTGACGATGCAGACAAAGGAGCTGTCCATATTGTGATTTTCGAAAATGGCATTGCCGCTGCCACCTGCAGATTCTTTTACTCATCTGAAAAAGAAAGCTTTGTAATCGGACGGGTGGCTGTACGCCAAGAATTTCGCAACAAACATTACGGAGCAAAACTTATGGAGCTTGCCGAAAAAGAAATTGCTAATAGAGGCGGAAAAATCGTTACACTTTCTGCCCAATATCAGGTAGAAGGCTTTTACGAAAAGCTGGGATACAAAAAACAGGGAGAAATATTCCTAGAAGAAAACTATCCCCACATTGCTATGACAAAAGAATTATAAAATCAAAATCCCGCCAGCTCATATCCATCGACATGAACTGACGGGATTACTATTTTCTTATAACACTCAGATTTCTGTAACAGAACAGACTGGAAACGGGGGTTCTCTATGATCCCCTATTATCTTTTCCATCCATATCATATCGTACCATCTTCCGAATTTACAGCCTGACTTATGGAATTTACCCACCATCTGAAAGCCCATATGATGATGAAATCTTGGGCTGTCATTTGTGAGGTATTCATCCTCCACATCAATACAGGCAATGCATGCATTCATATTCTGGATGTTCTGCTTTTTCAAAAGCTCCTCCAGTTTTTTGTAAAGCGCCTTTCCATACCCTCTTCCTTTATATTTTGGATTCAGATAAATCGTTGTCTCCACAGACCAGTCATACGCTACACGCTCCTTAAAAACAGCAGCATACGCATAACCTCTTACTTCTCCGCTCTCCTCCACAACGAGATAAGGATAACGCTTCTTTATATCTCTCATCTTCTCTGTAAACTCTAAAAGAGAGGGCACTTCATAGTCAAAACTTACTGCCGTATGTTTTACATAATAGCTGTAAATAGAAAGAAGCGCTTCTGCATCTTTTTCCTCTGCCATACGGACAGTAAACTGCTTTTCTGTCTCCAATTTCTCAACCCTTGTATTCTGCAACTGCACGGTCAAACACTTTAATATGGTCGAACAGCCAGTCTACTACATTTTTCTGAACCTGAGCAACAAAAGCCTCTGTTGGACCTTCTTCTTCCTCAAGCATTTCCTGCAGTTCTTTTACTGCATTTTTAAATTCTGCGTGTTTTGCCTTATGCTCATTAATTGCAGGAAAACTGATTTCTTCCTGAAGTTTTTCTTCTGCGTCAAAATGGAACTCTGTATAGTCAAGAAGGTAATCCAGCATTTTAATTGCCTTTACCTGCCCATTTCCATCCTGGCAGCTTACAAGAAGCTGGTCAATTCTACTGATCAGCTCTTTATGCTGAGAATCGATCATTTCATTTCCTGTTTCCAATGCTTTATCAAATTCTACTCTCATTTTATCGGACCTCCTGCGTCTCTTATGTTTCCTGTCAGCCTCTGCTTTCTGACAGTTCTGAACATATACAGTTTATCACAGTTACAGGGATTTTCCAATATTTTCGAACATATCTGTTCAAAAAAATATAAGAGGAAAACCTATCGTAATTTGAAGGTATGTTTTTTGCCCTGTCTTTTTATATTCTGCCCATATCTTTCCATTCATATATTCCACAAGATATTTACTTACTGTAAGCCCAAGCCCTGTTCCTCCCTTTGTCCTGGAAGCTTCCTGCATATAAAAACGATCAAAAAGTCTGGATGGATCTGAAAGCTCTGTTCCCTCTTCTATGTCATTTTCAAAAATAAATACAGCCTCATTCTCTTTATTTTCTGCAAAAACTGTAAGCTCCGTCTGTCCGTACCGCACGCTGTTCTGAAGAAGATTTACAAATACTCTTGTAAGTGCCTCCGGATTTCCCCTTATTTTTACCGGCATTTCCGGAATGAAAAGCTCTACTTTTAATTTTTCCAAAAGCCCGTAATGAGAAAGACAGCATTCCCGAAGAATCCTGTCTGCATCCGTCTCCTCCAGTTTCATCTGAAAGTTTCCGTCGCTTACTCTGGAAAGCTCATAAAACTGTCCAATTAGCTTTTGAAGCTCCTCTGATTTCTTTCTCACAATTTTTAAAGATTCCTGCTCTTCCCTGCTCATGGACGAGGTGTCCATCATTTTTAAATATCCAAGAATGGCAGTGAGAGGCGTGCGAAGATCGTGACTGATATTTTCAATCTCTTCTTTTAAATTTTCTTCTTTTTTTACGTAGGCAATGCGAAGCTTCCGTATTTCCTCAAGATTCTCGTTTACAGCACAAAGAAATGCTTCCATCGTTTTATCCGGAACAGGAAACTTTACGATTCTGTTTTCTTCCGGCTCCGCCGAAATTTCACGAAGCTCCTTCTCTGCTTTTTTCAGTGTGTGTTTTATGGAAAAAAGTCTCCACAGAAGATAGCACACGAGAATACTAAAAATAAGAATCACTGCTTCTTTCATTGCCCCCTCCTTTTCATGTTGCTTTATATCTGCTGCTTTCTAAATTTTATAATTCCCCAGGCGCCGAAAGCAGCCATTCCTATCACGCCTGTTACCATACATTTCAAAAATCCCTCCGGTGTATCCCACAGGCATTGATACGCGCCCCTTGTGACAAGAACTTCTCTTCGTAAAAATGTATAAGGCAGCCATCGTGAAATTTTTTCAAATGTTTTAAAATACAAACCAAGTATATCCACTGCCATAGGAATAAAATAAATTACTGCCATCCACCAGAGCATGGTTATGCTTTCTTTTTCCATAATTACCCCAAGACAGTTCATAAGCATCATTGCTGCAATAGAAAAGGGAAGCGCAGATACCATTGCCATCATCATCTGCCTCAAAGGCTCCCACTCCGGGTTTTCAAGAAGAACATATGCGCTTCCTACATACACAACAAAAACCACGCACATTAAAATAAAGCTGCTGACCAGCGATACCAGCCATTTTCCAATAAGGATCTGTTCTCTTGGAACACCGTAGGCAATGGTATTTTTAATAATTCCGGATTTTCTGTCATCTATAAAAAGAACGCCTGCAATGATGCTTCCAAGAGCAATCATCCAGATTGGCTGGGCTGTAAACGTATTTAGAGAAAACCGGAATGTCCCGTATGGAAAATTTGTAATAAAATGATTGCTGCCCCATAAAATCAGATTCATAAGAAGGACAAGACCGCACATCACGCCTCCTGCAATATAAAAGCCTTTTCCATGAATGGTTTTATACCACTCGCTTTTCATATAATTTAACATAACTGGCTTCCTCCTTCTTTTAAATTCAGGTAATACTCTTCAAGAGACTGGCTTTTCCGCGAAAGCTCCAGAACATCAATTTCATGTTCCTGGGCAAGACGGCTGTATATCTCATTTACGAACTCCGCATTTAAAATTCGGATTTTTCCATCGGGCATCACTTTGTAATTTTCCACAGAAAGCTCTTTTTCCAGCAGAACTGCATATTTCTCTCTGTCAGAAACAGCGATTTCCACATAATCTGCACACTCCTCCAGAATTGCCTTTCGGGAAATCTGGCGGAGAAGACATCCGTTCTTTAAAAATCCGTAAGTATCGGCCATCTGCTCCAACTCGCTCAAAATATGACTGGAAAGAAGAATCGTAATATTTTTTTCTCTGCAAAGACGAAGAAGAAGATTTCTCATCTCCACAATCCCGCTTGGGTCAAGACCATTTATAGGCTCGTCAAGAATCAGAAGCTCCGGAATTCCCATAAGAGCAATTCCAAGCCCCAACCTCTGTTTCATTCCAAAGGAAAGAGATTTTGCTTTTTTCTTTGCTGCCGTACGAAGCCCTGTAAGCTCCAGAATTTCCTCCACGCATTTTTTTCCGGGAACGCCTTTTTGTATTCTTGCATATTCCAGATTTTGTCTTACATTAAGCTGCGGATAAAATCCGGGATTTTCAATGAGAACGCCTGTCCTGTTTCTCATTTTCTCAATTTTCTTTTCCTCGTGCTCACCAAACAGGGCTATTTCTCCCTCTGAAGGAGTTGCAAGACCTGACAGGAGCTTTAAGAAAGTGGTTTTTCCTGCCCCGTTGTCGCCTACAAGTCCGTATATCTCTCCTCTTTTTACAGAAATTCCCACACGATTCAACGCACAAAATTTTCCGTAATTCTTTGTGAGATTTTTTGTTTTTATAATATATTCTCCCATTTTTTTCTTCCTTTCTTTGAAAACTTGCGTCCTTTCTGTAATCAGAAGTATACAAAAAGGGCTTTAAATAAGTCCTCAAGAAAGTTTAAAGAATTCATAAAGATTACGCCATTTTAAATCCGATTCCCCAAACTGTTTTAATATACTCCTCTTCCCCGTCAACAGCCGCTATTTTCTTACGAAGATTGCTCACATGAACATTTACCGTATTGTCCTCCCCGTAATATCCTCCTTTCCACACCTTCTCGTAAAGGCTTTCTCTTGAAAAAACTTTATCCGGCTCTTCCATAAGGAGAAGAAGAATTTCATATTCATGAGGTGTAAGTGTAAGTGTTTTTTCTTTTACAGACACCTGGCGTCCTTTCTTCAAAAGTTTTAAGCTTTTAAAAGTGAGAACTTGCTCTCCGAATACTGCTTCTGGCCTTTCCTCCTTTGCCCCGCTTCTTCTTAAAAGTGCATACACTCTCGCTAAAAGCTCATCCGGCTCAAAAGGCTTCGTCATATAATCGTCTGCCCCGCTTTTTAAAAGGGTTACCTTGTCTTCCAGCGCTGATTTTGCCGAAAGAACCAAAGCTGGAATTTCTGATTTTCTGTCTGTTCGAATTTTTCGAAGAAGGGATTCCCCATCCATTCCCGGCATCATTAAATCGAGAATAACCATATCCATTATTTCCATGCCAAAGCGAAGTTCTGCCTCTGTCCCGGAAAAAGCCGATACTGCCCTGTATCCTCCTTTTTCCAGAATTTTGCATATCAGCTTATTAATCTCTGTATCATCTTCTGCTACAAGAATTGTTTTCTGTCTCTCATTCATCTCTCTGTCCTTCTTTTTCTCCTTCTGTCAATATCCAAAGCTGCGTCTGACCGCCCCCGGTCTCTTCTGAATTTTTAAGAACCAGACTTCCTCCCTGCGCTTTTACTATGTTCGACGCAATAAAAAGTCCAAGTCCCTGATGTTCTCTCCCGTGGCGACTTTTATCGCCTCTGTAAAACCGCTCCGTACCGTGAAGTAAATCTTCTTTTGAAAATCCCTGTCCATAGTCACTCACTCCTGCCAAAAGAAAGGAGTTTCCGTCTCTCTCTTTTATTTCTGTAAAAACATAAATTCCTTTTTCTTTATCTGTATAGGTAACTGCATTTCCCACAAGGTTTTCCCATGCCCGAAGAAGCTCTTTTCTGTTTCCTTTTATTTTGCACTTCTCTGCGCATTTTTCTATAGAAATCTTTATATTTTCTGCTGCCGCAATCTCCTCCGCCTTCTTTATAAATTCTTCTGAAAGCGCTTTCCCCTCAAGAATTTCTGTTTTTTCTTCCGGGAATTCATTATGAATCACCTGCCTCATTGCCTGCAGATACTGCTCGATCTGTTCCACATTTTTAAGAATCGCTTCACTACATTCTCTCTGCTCTGTATTTAAATCTTCTTCGTTTAAAAGTTCCGCATTTCCCCTTATAATTGTTACTGGCGTTTTTATATCATGTGCAAGAGCCGAAAGCTCCTCCTCCCGTTTTATCTCCATTTCCCACTGCTCTTCCAAAGACATTTTCAGAGATTTCCTCAAATGCTCAAGGGAACCTAAAACCTCCTCAATCTCCTTTATATCTGAATGCTCTCTCTCAAAATCCAGGTTATTATTTCCAATTTTTTCTGTTGCCTGATTTAGTACAAGCAGACGATGCCTGAGCCTTTTTGAAAAAATCCTGGAGAAAACAATCACCTGAAGCAAAAAGAGTACAAGAAAAATAAGAGGCAGCATATTTTCCGGCCCGATTCTGTTTAAAACAGGATGATCTCCGGCAAAATACGCTTTCAACGCATATTTTACGATACAGACTTCTCCGTTTTCTCTCTCTATAAAAAAGAAATATTTCCCATCAGATGCAAATTTTGTATCTGTTTCAAAATTCTCCCAATTCTGTTCTCTTATCTCTTCCGGAAAATTTCCATACAGCCACCTTCCGTTCTCTTTATACACACCGTAAGTACAGTAAGGAGGAATCATCTCTTCGGAAATGACCGAAACCTGCCTAAGCATTTCCCTGTCTTTTTTTAATTGTACTTCCGCATAATTTGCCGGAAGAATCAATCCGGAAACGCCGGAAAGGGCTGCCAGCAAAACCAGCAGTCCCACAATCAAAACCGTATTCACACAAATCTGCACTGTATATTTTAAAAAGAACTGATAAAGACTTTGTTTTTTTACTCCCATCTGTATCCAATCCCCCACTTTGTCTCAATTACGGAAAGCCCTTTTTTCTGAAATTTAGCACGTATATTTTTGATATGTTCGGTAATTACGGAAAGGTCGCTCTCTCCGTCAAATCCGAATATGTGCTCATAAATTCTCTCCTTTGAAAAAATTTGCCCCTTATTCATGGCAAGATATTCGCAGATGGCATACTCACTCTTTGTAAGGGGAATCTCCTCCCCCTTATAAAAAATTTTTCTGGAGCGAAGCTCAAGCTGGATTTCTCCCACAAAAACAGCGTTTTTCTTCTGTCGGTTTTCCCGTCTTAAATGAGCCGCCACTCTTGCACGAAGCTCCCCGATTCCAAAAGGCTTTGTTATGTAATCGTCCCCGCCGATGCCAAGTCCTGTCATAAGCTCCTTTTCTCCTGTTTTTGCAGTAACAAAAAGAATCGGACAGTCTACCTTGTCCCTGATTTCCCTGCACAGAGAAAATCCGTCAGTTCCAGGCATCATCACATCAAGAAGGATCATCTGAAAACAACCAAGATTCATTTTTTTCACAGTTTCCGGCTCACTGACCGTCGTCACCACATATCCTTCTTTTTCCAGAGCTTTTTTCATTATTTTTAAAATTTCTTTCTCATCATCCACTGCAAGAACATTAATCATTGCACTGCCTTCCTTCATAAAATTTGAACCATACAAGAATTATGCCACAAAGAAAAACAGTTATCAACAGGCAGATTCCTGCGCTTCTCCTTAAATTTAATGACTCCTGTATCGCCGCTCTGTAAGTATCGTTTAACTCCGTCCCAGTTACATACATTGCCCATCTGGCGCTCCAGGAAGCAGGAACAAATACCCAATTCCCTTCTCCAAGCCCGGTAAGAAAAAGAGCGGATATAAGAGACTCTCCTGCCCCCACTGCGATTGATACAGATTTCTGAAAGGCAAGATTAAGAAAAAGATGAATTGCGTATAAGGCTGCAGAAGGAAGCCACAGTGCAAAAATAAGCCTCACACAAAGTCCCGTTGTCATTCCCTCTTTCCCAAGAAGAGAAGTAAATCCAACTCCAAAAAGTCCCACTGCAAGAAGAAAAGAAAGGAAGGTAAAAAACAGAAGGGCAAAGTATTTTCCAAGGAGGGCGCTTTTCTTTTTTTTCGCTGTTCCCAGAAAAGTCTGAAAATGGTTTCTTTCTTCCAGCTCCACCGAAATCGCAGATAAAAGACTGATTAAAAGAGGCAGGGCAGCCCCCATTGCTTCCGCGTAAGCCATAATTTCCGATTCCGTATTCCAGGCAGAAAAAGAATAATATAGAAGAAACAAAGCACAGCCCAAAATGGGAACTCCTACATAAATGAAGGGGATGTACGTTCCTTTCATTTTTCTATATTCTGCTTTTAGAAACCTCCATGTCTCACCCATTTATTTTACCCCCTGTCTTTCATATAGCTTCCGTCCCATCCCCCAGAAAAGCAAAAACCAGAACATGGAAGCCACAATCCCAATCCACACACTGCTGCTATTTAAAAGCTCCGGATAAAATCCCACAGAACCAGGTACTGCCAGGAGATTACTTGGCATAATCCCAAGAACAGGACACATCACTCTTGCAGGAATCGCTCCCGGAAGAAGCATATAGTAAGGTTTCAAAGAAAGAGCGATAAATGCAATCTGGTATAAAACTACGTGAATCAGAATCATAGGAAGGCTTCCCAAAGCTTCTGCAAGAAACATACAGAAGGGAACCTGCCACATAAACGTAAGGAAAAGGACTGCCCAGGCAAGGATAATTCTTCCTGCTGAAGGAGTGTTTGTAATGACAAAGGTAAATTTTTTTCCCAGGATTTCCCCCGCAAGAATCAGAAGAAACATAAGGGTAAGTCCCGCTCCCGTTGCCCAAAGCCCATACATCACCTTTCCATCCCACACTTTTTTTTGCTGGACGGGAAGGGTAAGAACCGCATGGTTTTTAAGTTTTTTATCTTTTCGTACAATAACTCCGCACATTAATGCTGCCATTGCCGGAAACATCATAATGTACCACCAGTTGCTGCTGTTTATAATAAAATAACTTCCTGAAATATACATAGAAAAGACAAGAGTAAAAATCGGCATGAGGATCATGAGCTTTCCAACGGATGTTTTCCTGCACTTCATTTTTTCTGCCAGAAAATACTTTTTCATCGGATTCCCTCCCTTCTGTCGCGAAGAACGGTTTCCATAAACATGGATTCCAGATCTCCACATTCAGAAAGGTGTCCCTGAAATCCAAGCTTTCCCTCTGTAAGAATTCCCACATAATCAGCAGTCTGTTCAATTTCACTTAAAATATGACTGGATACAATTACCGTGATTCCCTCCTGCGGAAATTTTTTTATCATAGCACGAAGCTCTGTGATTCCAACAGGATCCAGCCCATTTACCGGTTCATCGAGAACAAGAAGCTTTGGTCTGTTTAAAAGAGCAATGGCAATTCCAAGCCTCTGTTTCATTCCAAGTGAAAATGCTCCCGCCTTCTTTTTTCCGGTTCCGCTTAAATCGGTAATTTCCAGCACTTCCCGGATTCGAGAATCCGGTACATCAAGAAGAAGTGCCCTCACTTTTAAGTTTTCCCATGCAGAAAGATTTTCATAAACAGGCGGTGTCTCAATAAGAGAACCTATTTCCCCAAGGTCTTTCCTGGACCAGGAATGTCCGTCAAATATAATGTTTCCTCCTGTTGGTTTCAAAATCCCTGTAATTGTCTTTAATAATGTGGATTTTCCCGCTCCGTTTGGTCCAAGAAGTCCGTATACAGAATTTTCGGGAACTTTTAGCGATACCTCATTTAATACTTTTTGCTTGTGAAATGTTTTTGAAATACGATTTGTCTGTAAAATGAATTTTTCCATATAAATTACCTCCTATGGTTTTATCATAGGAGGTAATTATAAGGATTTTATAAGATTTTTTTATTTTTTCGGATCCCACATTCCGATCACTTCATTGACTGTGGAAATAGTCACAAATACCTTAAAATCAGATTCATGAAGATAATTCATAAGTGTTTTATACTCGTTGACCGTCATGATCGTCACAAGTTCTGTCTGCTCTTCCTGCTGAAATGCACCCTTTGCTGTGTAAAGAGTAATTCCTCTTCCCATTTCATTTAAGATAAAATTCTGAATTTCCTCATAATTCTTCGATAAGATACAAATTCTCTTTTTCTTATTGATACCGCCGATGAAGTAATCAATTACCTGACCGTTTGCATACGTTGCAAGCATGCTGACTACAAGACATCCCGGTCCATACACAAAAATAGAACTCATGGCAGTTACCATTCCTGCAAGTGTCACTGCTTTTCCGATTTCCATACGTGTATATTTACTGATAATTTTCGCTACAATGTCAATGCCTCCTGAAGAAGCATTGACATTAAAAAGAATTGCCTGGCCAAATCCTGCCACAAGAATATAAGCAACTACATCATATACATTATTTCCTGTTACAGAACCGGATAACGGACATATTACTTCAAAAATCCCGAGAAATACAGGAAGTAACATGGAAGTATATACCGTCTTTACACCGAATTCCTTTCCGACTAAAAGAAATCCTATCACCAGAAGCACCACATTCAGCGCCATAGTAAGCATGGATATGGAAAAACCTGTAAGCTCTGCCAAAACCATAGCAAGACCTGATATACTTCCAATAACCACCTTACTTGGAATCAGAAAAAAGTATATACTAGCTGATATAATGAGCATTGCAACCGTAATAAATGCATACTCATATAATATGTCCTTTTTTGAAATATTTTTCTTTGCCATTTCCTTTATTTGATGCGTGCCACACCGGTATCAACAGCAGCTTTGGCAACTGCTGCCGCAACCTTCTTTGCAACCTCAGGATTTAACGGATCCGGAACAATGTAGTCTGCTCTTAATTCGCTCTCCGGAATAATATCTGCAATAGCAAGGGCTGCCGCAAACTTCATCTCATCATTGATTTCTTTTGCGCGTACATCAAATGTACCACGGAAAATTCCAGGGAATGCAAGCACATTATTAATCTGGTTTGGATAATCGCTTCTTCCTGTAGCAACGACTGCTGCTCCTGCTGCTGCCGCATCATCCGGGCTGATTTCCGGAACCGGGTTTGCACACGCAAATACGATTGGATCTGCGTTCATGGAACGTACCATATCCTGTGTCAGGCTGTTCGGAGCGCTTACGCCGATAAAAATATCAGCTCCTTCAATAACATCTTTAAGACCACCCTGTTTTTTCGCCGGGTTTGTAATTTTTGCCATCTCTTCTTTTACAGGGTTCATACCTTCTGTACGTCCCTCATAAATAGCGCCTGTTCTGTCGCACAGTGTAATATCAGCAAAGCCGTATGAGAGAAGAAGCTTTGTAATAGCGATTGCTGCTGCTCCTGCTCCGTTCACTACGATTCTTGTACTCTCTTTCTTTCTTCCTGTGAGTTTTAAGGCATTAATAAGACCTGCCAGTGTGATAACTGCTGTTCCGTGCTGGTCATCATGGAAGATCGGAATATCACATTTTTCTTTTAATTTCTGCTCGATCTCAAAACATCTTGGAGCGGAAATATCCTCCAGATTGACACCGCCGAAACTTCCTGAAATGAGATAAATTGTATTTACAATATCATCAACATCTTTGCTCTTAATACAAAGAGGGAATGCATCAACTCCACCGAACTCCTTAAACAGTACACATTTGCCTTCCATAACCGGCATACCTGCCTCCGGTCCAATATCCCCAAGACCAAGAACCGCTGTACCGTCTGTCACAACAAGGCACATATTCCAACGACGTGTCAGCTCATATGATTTTTCCACGTCTTTCTGAATTTCCAGACATGGCTGTGCAACTCCCGGTGTATATGCAAGAGATAAATCATCTTTTGAGTTCAGGGCAACGGTAGATACCATTTCAATTTTTCCCTTTTTCTCATAGTGCATCTCAAGGCTCTCTTTTGCGTAGTCTCTTTTCTGACTCATTACTTCTCCTCCTGCTGTAAATTTATATAGTTTAAAATGAACTTTATTTCCGCTCTTATACTATCACGTTACTGCTCTTTTTTCAATGTACAAATCGTTTCTCTGCTTATTTTTCCGCCTTTTCTTACACTGGCAAACAAATGCGCGCCGGCTAGCATACACTTCTCATTTTTTTTCGAAAATTTACACATTTCCGGATAGCATTCCTTCTTTTCCTGCGTTACTATAAGCTCAGCTTCACCTGCTTTCAATACATCTCCGGACTCTAAAACCGCACTGCCCTCAAGGAGAATATTTTCTTTTAATTTCGAAAAACAAAATCCTTTTATATCCTGTGCCTCCATCCATTTTTTCTGGACGTCCGTAAAAATTAAAATCTGACGTTTTCCTCCGTCCCCGTGAACATCTCCTTCAATTCCCTTATCCTTTATGAGAAAAAGACTTTCTTCTGAGCGAAAAGGCTGTTTTTTCTCCGGCTGTCTGTATAAGGCTTTTGCTCTCAGCTTATATTCCCGTTGACTGTTACAATCTCTCCCGCTCTTTCCCATGTATATCCTCCAAGCTCCTGAAGCTTTTTATGAAATTCTTCACTTTTTAGTATTTGTACAAATGCCCGGATATAAGGAAGCTCCAGATATTTTTCAGGAACTGCAAAATCATATTCCTCCTGCCCCACTTCTATGAAATCAAGCTTCATAGCAAGTGCCGCGGAACGGATTCCAAGACCTGCATCTGCACTTTCTCCTGCTACAAGAGCAGCCACCGCCATATGGGTTGCCGCTTCTCTGTCATATCCCCTGATTTCTTCCGGCATAATTCCTCTCTCTTTCAGACAGAAATCAAGCAGCATTCTTGTTCCTGCACCGCGCTGCCTGTTGACAAAACGCACTTTCTTTAAATCTTCCACAGAAGAAATATGTAATGGATTTCCTTTTTTTACCATAATTCCCTGCACTCTGCCAACACCTTTAATAAGAGCAACCGGCTCATGAAACATTTTTTCTATATAAGACATATTATAAACACCGGTCTCCTCATTCAGCATGTGAATCGGTGCAATGTGTGCCTCACCTCTTTTTAACGCCATAAGGCCGCCCATACTTCCCACATGTGTACTTGATAAATACATTCCCGGGAAATGATTCGGCATCATATCCGCCATAACATCAAGAATCAGATCATGGCTTCCAATAACAACGGCTGTATTTTTAATTTCCTCCAATTCCCGGTAAAGCTCAACCTCCAGCTTTTCTCCAGCTTCGCATCCCTCACTGTTCTGCGGGATTACACAAAAGCCGTCTGCACGTACAAGAGACATGGCAGCTCCGGCTCCTCTTGCAAGAGGCGCCGCCACAATTTTATCTCCCACACAGCCTACCTTTACACGCACGTACTCCTTATGCTTTAAACTGGATACGAGACGTCTGGAAATAACTGCCTCCACTTTTTTATTCTTTTTCTCCACTCTTCCTCCCATGTAGGAAAGAACAGGCGATACAAAATTTTCAAAACCGATATATGCAGATACAGGATACCCTGGAAGCCCGATTACCGGCTTATTATTTACGAAGGCAAGTATCACCGGTTTTCCCGGCTTAATGGAGACGCCGTGGATAATTACCTCCCCCAGCTCCCGCAAAACGTGGACCGTATAATCTTCTGTTCCTGCGCTGGAACCTGCGTTTATAATGACCATATCAAATTTTTCTGCCGCTTCTTTTACAGCATCCCGGATTCTTTCATAATCATCCGGGATCGTCTCAAAACGTACAGCTTCCGCACCCTGTACCTTTGCCATATTTTCAAACATTCTGGAATTGGATTCTATAATATCTCCATCCTTCGGCTCTGTTCCCGGCTCAATTATTTCTGTGCCTGTGGGAAAAATTGCAACTGTCGGATTTTTTACCACCTCAATCTCCACAATGCCTCCTGAGAGCAGAACTCCCACATCAATCGGGCGGATACAATGTCTTCCCGGAAGAATCATCTCCCCTGCTACAATATCTTCTCCCACCGGTCTTATATGCTGCCACGGTACTGCCGGAGAAATAATTTTTACTTTATTTTCATCCTCTGTTTCGAGCAAGTCCTCTGCCATGATCACAGCGTCATAAGGCTCATGAATCGGATCTCCTGTATCAATAATCTGGTAATCCTTTCCGAAAACAAGCTCTACAGGCGTACCTTCCGAGGCTCCTTCTGTTTTTGCAGCGTTTACAGCAATACCATCCATCGCGGCCGCATTAAAAAGAGGCGAACAATACTTTGCATAGACAGCTTTTCCGGTTATCCTGTTTAACGATTCTGTCACAGGAATCGTCTCGTACTGAAGCTCTACCCTTTTTTCCACTTCGCTTCTATAAATATCAATGGCTTCCTGAACAGGTGTTGTTTTTAAATACAAATTTCTTTTTCCCATACTGCCCTCCTACAATAACTGTACGTATACGGTCTCCCCTTTGCGAATCCCTTCCTTGTCTGCCTCTACAAGTACATATCCATCCGCCTGAGTAAGCGTATGCATAAGCCCTGATTTTCCAAATACAGGAATCGCCCTGTATCCGTTTTCTTCTTTTTCAAGCTTCACTGTCTGGCATACTGCACGTCCTGCCGCGCCCGGAATATTGGAAGACAGAACTGCCGGAACACCCGGCGTTTCTTTTTCTCCTCTTAAATTCTTCTGCAGCCATACAAGAAGAAGCTGAAATACCATAATAGCAGCGACGGGATGTCCCGGAAGCCCAATAAGAAGGGTGCCTGACGGCTTATCCATTCCCACTATGGTAGGTTTTCCCGGTTTTAAAGCAAGACCATGCGTCCATACTCCCGGCTCTGCAATTTTATCTATAATATCTGCCGTCATATCCTTTTTTCCCTGGGAGCTTCCCCCGGAAATCACTACAATATCACTGCATAAAAGGGCATCTTTTAATGCCTGCTCTATTTTTTCATCTTCATCTTTTACGGAAAAGGCTTTATCCACTGTCATTCCCTGCTCTTTTGCAAGAGCATAGAGCGCATGTGTATTGATGTCGTACACCTGACATCTTCCTTTTTCCTCTCCCACTTCTGCCAGCTCATCTCCAGTAGAAATGATGGTGATATGCCACGGTGCATAAACCTTTACCGTATGCTTTCCAAGAGAGGCAAGAACACCTGTCTGCGCAGAATGAAGCACGGTTCCCCTGGAAAGAAGGAGCTCTCCTTTTTTTGCGTCCTCTCCAATCTGCACAACGCCGTTTCCTGCTGAGACAGAAGAATAAACGGCAGCGTCTCTTTTATCGAAAAGCTCCGTATACTCCACCATAACCATGGCGTCTGCTCCGTCAGGAATCATTCCTCCTGTAGGCACATAGGCGCATTCCCCGTTTTTAATTTCCCGAAGCGCAGGCTTTCCTATTGAAATTTCATCCACAACAGATAAAAATACAGGGACGCTCTCCCCTGCTCCCTGTGTATCAGATGCTTTTACTGCATAACCGTCTACCGTTGCTCTTCGAAAATCCGGAATATTCTCCTCTGCATAAATATCCTCTGCAAGACATTTCCCATACGCTTCCGAAAGCTTTACTGTTTCCATTTTCAAAAAATTGTCTCCCACTTCCTGTAAAAGCCTCTCCCTCGCTCCGGAAATGGTATCCACCTGTAAAAACCTCATACTTCACTCTCCCTTTGTATCAGCTCTTTTGACACAAATTTTCGGATTCTCTCATCTTTATTTTCAAACAAAACCTCTTCTTTTTTTCCTTCCGCAATTACCTGTCCTTTGTAAAAAAAACATACCCTGTCACACAGTTTATAAATCTGTGAAAGACGATGGCTGATGATGATCCAGGTAACCGGCTCTTTTTTCTGCTCTTCCAGAATCCGATTTTCAAATTTCTCCACACTTTCCGGATCCATGTTGGAAAGTGTTTCATCTATAATAATCAGCTTTGGCTGAAAAATCAAAGCCCGAAGAAGCGAAAGCTTCTGTTGTTCTCCGCTGGAAAGACTTCTGGCATATTGATTTTTCTTATCAAGAAGACCAAATTCTTCCAATAGCCGGTCTGTTTTCTCTCTGTCCGGCTTCCTTTTTCTTATTTTCAACGGATAAATCAGATTTTCATATACACTGCTGTGGAGAAGATACGGACGCTGTGCTGTCATGGTAATGTCTTTCAATTCCATACTCTCATAAGAAATTTTTCCTTTATCCGGCTTCAAAATATCCATAATCAGTTTTGCAGCCGTTGTTTTTCCGCTCCCATTGCCTCCGATGAAGCCATAAATATGACCTTCTTCAATTTCCAGGTCCTTTATGTGAAGAGAAAAATCCCCCACCTGCTTTTCCAGATCAGTAATTCTCATTTTCCTCTGCCTCCCTGCGGAAAAAATCAGCCAGGCACTGAACAACAAATGCCATAGCAAGAAGAAGAATTCCAAGAGCCATTCCCTCATAAAAAATTCCCTGACTTTTTAAAAGAGCAATCGCTGTCGTCATCGTTCTCGTGCTTCCCTTTATGTTTCCTCCCACAAGCATTACTGCTCCCACTTCGCTGATGGAACGCCCGAATCCTGTTATCATCACAAAATACAGCTCATATTTCATCTCCCGTATAAGAAGGAGGTCTGTCTGCATTCTTCCTGCTCCCATCGTCTTTGCAAAAGTACGAACAGCCGGCGCCGTTTTCGCCGCGTAGGAATACGTCATTCCGCATACGACCGGCGTGATAATCAAAACCTGTGCCAAGACCATGCCCTTTATGGTAAAAAGAAGCTCCATAAATCCAAGAGGTCCTCTTCTCATAGTCAGCATATACACAAACAGCCCCACAACAACAGGGGGAACTCCCATGAGTGTTCTGTTAATGCGTACGACCATCCGCTTTCCCGGAAAATGTACTCTCTCCAACAAAAGACCCATGAAAATTCCCAGCATAGAGGAGATAAGGGTAGAAGAAACTGCCATCTGAAATGTTACTTTGATCGCATCATAGACTCCCACATCCGAAAAAATCCGATTTACCCATTCCTCTAAGCCATTCATTTAGTTATCCGTTCCTGCATTTGGAGTAAAGAGAGCCTGTCCATAATCCTCTACACCATACTCTCCAATTGCTTTCTGTATTTCTTCAGAACAGATCCACTCGATAAAATCATTTGCTCCTTCATTATTTACTTCCGGATATTTTTCCGGATTTACTGCAATTACGCCATACTGATTCAGAAGATCTTTTGCTCCCTCACATACAATCTCAAGTTCAAGAGGTACATCCGCATCTTTTTTCATTTTCAGATAAGTTCCTCTGTCTGTGAGACAATATGCTTTTTTCTCATCTGCCATTGTAAGAGTCGCGCCCATTCCCTGACCGGATTCCATATAATTTTCGTTTGTTTCCGGATCCAACTTAAGAGCTTCCCAAATTTTCTTTTCCTTTTTATCTGTACCGGAATCATCTCCCCTTGATATAAATGCCAGTTTTTCTTCTGTAATCTGAGTAAACGCAGCCTCTATATCATCAGTTGCCTCTACCGGTTCTGTGGGGCCTACTACAATAAAATCGTTATACATAACCGGAAAACGTTCCACACCGAAACCGTTTTTTACAAATTCTTCTTCGCTTGCTTTTGCATGGACAAGAACAATGTCAACATCCCCGTTTTCTCCCATTTTTAAAGCCTCGCCGGTTCCAACTGCATCCCACTTTAACTCCCAGCCTGTGTCTTCCTTAAAAATAGGAGCCAGATAATCAAGAAGCCCTGTATCTGCCGTACTTGTAGTGGTTGCCATCATAAGCTCCCCTTTTTCTTCTGCTGCCTCATTTTCTGCATACACAGTGCATACTCCTGCAGAAATTGTCATCGCTGCTGCCAGTAAAAGCGCCAGTCTTTTTTTCATCATTTTTCATTTCCTCCTTATAAGTACCTTTTTCTATGTGCAACAGACAATCTGTCTGTATCCACCCTCTTAACCGCCTATCTGAGACATCATATGCTGTTCTCCATGCCTGTCCTGTTTTTCTGTAAACTGATGCGCCCGCGGTTTTTCCTGTATTGCCTTTCCAATTGCTTCTTTGACTTCCTCTTTTGACGCTCCGTTTCGAAGAAGCGCCCGTAAATCTGTCCCTACATCGTATTGCAGGCAGGTTTTTAAATACCCTTCTGATGTGAGACGCACCCTGTTGCAGGAAGAACAGAATTTGTGACTCATTGCGCTGATAAATCCGATTTTCCCCTGAAATTCCGGAAATTCATAGTAATGTCCGGGACCATTTCCAAGGTTTCCTGAAAACTTCACGGCTGTCCCATACCGTTTTTCCAGTTCCCCTAAAATCTCTTCTTCTGTACGGCCCGCATATTTTTTTCCAAGACCAATGGGCATCATTTCAATGTACCGCACGTGAACCGGATATTTTCTGGAAAACTCCGCAAGTTCAAAAATATTCTGCCCTTCTATTCCCATAGGTACACAGTTTATTTTTAAAGGAATCTCCTTACGGGCAAGAACCGCCTGAAATCCTCTCATTACTTTCTCAAAATCATTTCTTCTTGTAATCTTAAAAAACACTTCCGGATCCAGCGTATCCAGGCTTAAATTAATCCCGTCTATTCCTGCATGTAACAGAGCATCCACCGTTTCTTCCAGATTTACCCCGTTTGTTGTAATCGTCACCTTCTCTATACCCGAAATCTTTTTTAAATCCCCGATAAGAGAAGGCGCTCCTTTTCGCACAAGAGGTTCCCCTCCTGTAATTTTTATTTTTTTAATTCCTAGTTCTGCAAAAATCTCTCCAAGGTATAAAATTTCATCATACCGTAGAATTTTATCATGAGAAACAGATTCCACACCGCATTCCGGCATACAGTACACACATCTTAAATTACACCTGTCTGTAATGGATATGCGTATGTAATCAATTTCCCTTCCATAACTGTCAATCATATTTCAAAAGCCCCATTTCCGCCGCCTTATGAAGACTGCAGCTCTCCTTTTTTTTCACTCTGATTTCATCAAATGAGCCGTCAAGTCCATCGTATTGAAGAATCCTTCCCCAAAAAGGCTCGCCCTTTCCAAGAAGTATTTTTAATGTTTCCACTGCCTGAAGACTTCCAATCACCCCTGCGGCTGCACCAACAGAAGGAATCTCCTTCTGTTCCATTTCTTGTGTGTATCCCATACATTCCAGGCAGGGACTGTTTTGAAAAACAGAAGTCACATAGCCATAAAATCCGCAAATTCCTCCTTCCACAAGAGGCATCCGAAAAAGCAAACATATCTTATTTACTGCTATTCTCGTTTTTACAGAATCTACACAGTCCACAACAACATCTGCACCATATAGAAGCTCTCCACCGTTTTCTTCTGTGAACTCTTCAGAAAACGCTGTGACTTTTATCTGCGGATTTTGTTTCTCCAGCTTTTCCTTTGCTGCCTCCGCCTTTTTTCTCCCAATATCTTCTGCACTGTAAAGAAATTGCCTGTTTAAATTACTTTCTTCTACTATATCTTTATCTATAATACGGATATTTCCAACCCCTGCTGCTGCAAGATAAGTAAGCACAGGCGCTCCAAGACCACCTGCCCCCACAACTGCCACTGTGGATTTTTGCAAAAGCTTCTGCCCTTCTGCTCCAATCTGCGGCATAGAAATCTGTCTTTTATAACGTTCCATTCAACCGCCTCCCACAGGAGGAAATATAGCCAAAATATCCCCGTTCTGTACCTCTGCCTCTACAGATGAATGTCTGCCGTTTATTAAGCAGATTGCAACCTCTTCCTCTGGAATCCTTAAAATTTCCAGAGCATCAGAAACCTTTTTTATCTTCTCTGCTTCCATGTAATAAATTTTTTCTCTTCCTTCCCGAAATGTAGCAAACAATCTTATTTCTATCATATTTTTATTCTTCCTTTTTTATCAAAAGGGAGATGCCCTGCATCTCCCTTAAAACCTTTATTATTCTTCAAGACCGAGACGTTTCAGCGTTTCTTCTGTAGGAAAGGCATTTTCCCAGCCTCTTACTTCATAATACTGGGGAAGTGTAACCTTAATCTGGCTTACCTGCCCTTTGGAAGGTCCGTTTTTAATCGGCTCCTCTGTAAGACGTTTTGGAAGTCTGTCATCTTCCGGCCGCATTCCTGCTGCCTTGTTAAAAAGACGTTCCAGATTGTAAATTCGCTCTCCCACTTCAAGAAGACTATCCGCGGTATACTCGGTTCCTGTTCCCGCATTTAAAAGAGCTGCATAATCTGGTGCTCCCAATGCGAAAGAGGAAAACAGGCAAAGTCCCATAGAGTCAATTACGGCTGTCAAATCCTGGAAAATCTTGCACCACTGTGCTTTTCCTTCTGTTGTAGTTCTGTCAAGCTGTTCCGGAAGACCTAAAACTTCTGGAGAAATCATATAACCACGAACATGGCATCCTCCTCTGTTACTTGTAGCATAAGTAATCCCAATACCCTGAATGCCTCGTGCATCATAGGCCGGCATCTCCTGTTTTTTTACACTCATAGAATATTCCGGATGCTTAAAGAAATCACAGAGACGGTAAGAGCCATCCGCCATTAACCTTGCAAGAAGTCCCTTTCCTTCTCCCATTCGTTTTGTCCATTCTACAACGGCACGGGAATCGCCCCATTTCAGAGGAATTCCATCACATTCCTCATCTGTAATATAACCTTTTTCATATAATTCCATAGCAGCTGCAATGGTACACGGTGTAGAAATGGCATCCAGACCGTATTCATTACACCACATATTTGCCTCATCGATTGCTTCCAGGTCATTAATCCCACAGTTTCCTCCGTATGCCCACAGAGGTTCGTACTCCGGACCGCCCACGACCTTGTCTCCAACTTTAATTACACGGCCGCAGCCAATCGGACATCTGTGACAGGCTGCATTTTTTACAAGATATTTTTCCTTCAAGGTTTCTCCTGAAGTGTCATCTGCCGGTTCGTAATAAGATTCCTGCCAGTTCCTTGTCGGAAAAGAACCTGTGTTATTAATAATATTTACAAGTACCGCCGTTCCATATGTAGGAAGACCGCCTCCTGTTACGCCGTTTTCTTTAATTTTACGATTGCATTCTTTTGTTGCTGCTTTTAAAGCTTCCTCATCTGCAGCCGGAATTACTTTTTTTGTTGCCGTAACAGTAATCGCCTTTAAATTCTTAGAGCCCATAACTGCACCAACGCCGCTTCTTCCTGCTGCGCGGTCTTTATCATTCATAATTGCTGCCAGAAGAGAGAGATGTTCTCCGGCAGGTCCAATATTTAATACCGAACAATCCGGGTGTACTTTTTTCAGTTCTTCATCAATCTTTTCACTCATCATGCCGATATATGGAGCAGCATCTAAAATTTCAATTTTATCATCCTCTATGTTAATATAAGAAAGCTTTTCTGCTTTTCCCTCTACAATAACGGCATCCCATCCGGCATATTTCAGTTTTCCACCCCATTTACCGCCGGAATTTGAACAGGCTATCATTCCCGTAAGAGGAGATTTTGTCACTACCATATATCTTCCTGCAGTTGGAGATTTTGTTCCTGTCATAGGTCCGGTAATATAGATAAGCTTATTCTCCGGAGATAAAGGTTCTACCTTAGCAATGCCTTCATCATAAAGCATTTTTGTACCAAGTCCCCTGCCTCCGATAAATTTCTCCGCCAGCTCCATATCAAGAGCTTCTGTTTTAATTTCACCGGTTGTAAGATTGATTCTTGCAATTTTGCCATTATACGCATTCTGCATAATAAGAGCCTCCTTTCTGAAAACAAAGTTTTGGATGTTATATTCCAATCCTTTCCAAACACGGGAGGCATTGATTCACAGGACAATACCCATCGGTCTTTTCCCTCTGAAAAGACTCGGATTGTTTTGTCTATATTATACAATTACTCTTCGTATTATGCAATTATTTTTTCTGTATTTCACTATTTTTATTTCCAACACTTCTCTCTCATTGTCAAAATAATGTATGTGTTTCATTCTGCTCAGCGAAGAGAAAGAAGCGCTTTTCCTTCCTTCAGTCTTTCATAAAACTGCTCATAAAAATCCTTTTCTCTGTCATACGGTGTTAAATAGAAGCGGCTCACTACATACATATTCAGATTTTTAATAAGCGTGCTGTCTTCTGTTTCATAAAGAACCTCCTGTATATCAAGAAGAAAATAATGCCAGTCTGACACAAACTGCTCGTACTGCTTTATATCCGGCGTATCAATCCATTTTTTCACCTTTATCTTACTTCTGTTCTGCTTTTTGCACTCATGAATCTGAAGAATATACTGAAAGCTTCCATTTTCATAATATCTTCCAAGAGGAAACAGGCGGCAAAAACCGGGGCGAAAGCTGTGTATGGAGCATCTTCCCTCCTGATTTAAAAACACACACTTCTCCTCTTTTCCTTCCATAGAAAGGTGCGGCAGAATATTTCCGTCTGCCACTCCAAGCACCAGCTCTTTTTCCATAAGCTTTTCCGGAGTTTTCCCAAGATTCACAGAAAGTCTGTGTACATCCAGAGGATCCAAAATAACAGAATCCCCCATTCCTGTACAGCAGTCACAGCAGCCCTTACAATCCTGACAATCTGCCTTTACCATATCGTTTAATCCATATAATTTTCCATCAGAAATTTCTTCCAGCGAAACATTGCGTCGCATATTATTCCTTCCTTTCTGTCTAATCCAGTTTGATTCCTGCCAAAGCCTGGGCAAAGGCATTATTTACCGGTTCTTTTGCTTCTTTTTGCTGCTGGCGCATATATTTCTGCACATCGCGTTTATTTACGCCTGCACCTTCCTTTTCCCTCCTTGCCTGGAAAGCGGAAAGCTTCTCTTTATATCCGCAGACGCACACAAAGGTTTCTTCTTTTCCCTTTACATACATTTCCATACGCTTATGGCACTTGGGACAACGTGCATTTGTTGTTCTTGAAATCGTCTCTCTGTATCCGCACTCTCTGTCCTGACAGACAAGCATCTTGCTGTTTTTTCCGTTTACTGCAAGAAGACGTTTTCCACACTGCGGGCAGATTTTATTTGTGAGGTTGTCATGTCGGAAGGTTTTCTCCCCACCTTTTATTTCCTCTACGATTTCGCATGTATAAGCTTTAATTTCCCGTAAAAAATCCGCTTTTTTCATCTTTCCCTTCGAAATATCCGAAAGCTTTCTCTCCCAGTCTGCTGTAAGCTCCGGTTTCCTTAAATCTTCCGGCACAAGAGAAAGAAGCTGCTTTGCCTTGGAAGTAAGATAAATTTCCTGCCCCTTCTTTTCCATGAGAAAGCTGTTAAAGAGCTTTTCTATAATATCCGCTCTTGTAGCAACTGTTCCCAGTCCTCCTGTCTCTCCCAGAGTACGAACGTCCTCCGCCTTCCTGCTTTCCATATATTTTACAGGATTTTCCATTGCTCCCAGAAGAGTGGCCTCTGTAAATCTTGCCGGAGGCTTTGTCTTTCCTGTATGAATCAGAGCTTTTTCGATTTTTAAGCACTGTCCCTTTTTAAGCTCCGGAAGCTTCTGATCTTTTAAGCTTCCGTCTTTTTCTTCCTGCTCCTCAAAATCATTTTCATAAGCTGCTTTCCAGCCAGACTCCTTCACAATTTTTCCCTTTGCTGTAAACGTATTTCCGGCTGCCGTTCCCTCCATTGTAACTTCTTCATAAACGCATGGCGGATACAAAACACTTAAAAAGCGTCTCACTACCATATCGTAAATTTTCCGCTCCTCATTTGTCATATGGTCAAGCTGAACAAACTGCTCTGTTGGGATAATTGCATGATGGTCGTTTACTTTTTTATCATCTACAAAACTTCCGTTTACCTGCACCGGCTTATTTACAAGAGCTCCCGCCAGTTTTTTATAGGGTCCTGTTCCACAGGCACGAAGACGCTCCTTGATAGTAGGAACTACATCTTTTCCAATATATCTGGAATCTGTTCTCGGATAAGTAAGTACTTTATGATTTTCATAAAGCCGCTGCATAATATTTAGCGTCTCTTTTGCAGAAAAACCAAATTTCTGGTTTGCCTCTCTCTGAAGCGTGGTAAGGTCATAAAGTCCGGGACTATATGATTTCTTTGCCTTTGTCTCGACAGAAGTAATATGAAGTCCCTCTCCTGTCACATCTTCCAGTACTTTCTCCGCCTTCTCTTTCTTAAAAGTAGAAAAGCTTTTACTCTTTTCTTCTCTCCATGTCCACTGAACATTTTCAGCAGTCAACGTAACACTGTAATATTCTTTTGGCTTAAAATTACGTATTTCTTCCTCTCTTTTTTCTATAATGGCAAGTGTGGGAGTCTGTACACGCCCGCATGAAAGCTGTGCATTATATTTACAGGTAAGCGCTCTTGTTCCGTTCATGCCGACAAGCCAGTCCGCCTCTGCTCTCGCTTCTGCTGCCCTGTAAAGATTGTCGTACGCCCTTCCGTCTTTAAGATTGGAAAATCCGTCTTTAATCGCCTTATCTGTCACAGAAGAAATCCACAGTCTCTTAATTGGTTTTCTGCATCCTGATTTTTCCAGAATCCATCTGGCAACCAGTTCTCCCTCCCTGCCTGCATCTGTAGCAATAATTACATCTTTTATGTCCTTACGGAAAAGCTGTGTTTTCACCGCATTATACTGCTTGCCTGTCTGCTTGATTACTACAAGCTTTGTTTTTTCCGGCATCATGGGAAGCGTCTGCATTTCCCATTTTATATATTTTTTATCGTACTCTTCCGGGTCTGCAAGTGTTACAAGATGTCCCAGCGCCCAGGTTACTACATAGTCCTTTCCTTCCAGGCTTCCGTTGCCTTTCTGCGTGCAGTGAAGAACTCTTGCTATATCCCTTCCCACAGAAGGTTTCTCTGCTATTACTAATGATTTCATATTCTGTCTCCTCGTTTGTATGTTTTATTATGCTTTTTTAGCTTCTTCTGAACCTTTCCTCAAAGCAAGCCACAGTGTTATAAAAAATGCCACATATACCAGCATTCCTATCACAGCCGATTCTCTGGCAAATTTTACTGACAGATTCCATTTTGCCTGTTCTGTTCCAACTTCCTGTACTGCCCCGCTGAAACGTTCCAGCGCCCATTTTATCTTAAAAAGATAATAATAAACTGCTGCCAGATATACGGCAAGGATACCTCCTCCTGTTGCTGCATATACATTTAAAGATTTATTCCATGAAGCGAATTTCTTCTTTGCAGCAAAAAAATATAAAAACAACATGGCTGCGCTTCCAAAAAGCAGAATGTCCAATTCCATAATTGCTGCTGCATATATCATATTATCCTGATTTGCCGCTATTTTTTGTGCAGCTGCGTCAATTCCCAGTTTTACAAGTGCTGCCGCCGTTCCGAACAACAGCGCTTTTAATAAGATTTTCCAGTTTCTTTCCCCTTTTTCATCCTGCATTTTTGCAGCAACGTAGAGAGACGCCATATAAAGCAGCCATAAAATAAAAGTGACAGCAAATATCCAGTCAAAAATCCCCCATATCATATACGGGACATTTACCAGTGCTTTGGAAAAAATCCCAAAAACAATAGTTGAGACTGCTACAATTACAATATCCATACTGCCTCCTCCCATCAATCGCTTTTTCTGTTATTCTGATTATACCATCTCCCTTCCATATCCGGCAACAAAAAGCAAAAAAGTCCTGTGAATAGCAACGCTATTTCAACAGAACTTTTTACATATTGTGTGTTATATTTGTCTATGCCTTCCCTCCGATTTTATATCCTACACCCCTCACTGTTTCCACAAGATTTCCCGCTGTCCCCAATTTTTGTCTTAAAGTACGGATATGTACGTCTACTGTCCTGCTTTCCCCATCAAATTCATATCCCCATATCTGATTTAAAAGCTGTGTTCTGGAAAGCACTGTGCCGCTGTTTTTCAAAAGAAGACAGAGCATTTCATATTCCTTCAGCGTAAGACTTACCGGCTGTTTATCAACAAGGACTTCATGTCGTCCTGTAGATACAAAAAGATTTTCTATCTTATATTCTTTGGAACCGGTATCTTCAATTCTTCTTAAAAGAGCGCGGATTCTGGAAATCAGTTCCATCATGCGAAACGGTTTTGTAATATAATCGTCTGCGCCGCTGTCAAGACCAATTACGGTATCATACTCACTGCCTCTTGCTGTCAGCATAATCACAGGAAGCTTTCTTGTATCCGGACGTATTCTCAGCTTTTTTAATATGGAAATTCCATCTTCCTCAGGAAGCATAATATCCAGCAAAACAAGCTCCGGCTTTTCTTTTTCCATTGCCTTCCAGAAAAAAGAAGGTTTTTCAAAGCCCTTCGCCTCAAATCCCTGACTCTTCAACGTATAAACTACAAGCTCCCGTATACTTTCATCATCTTCTACCAGATAAATCATCTTCAGTCCTCCCATGCTTCGCGGCGCGAAGCCGTTTTATTAGCCACAGTATAAAACAGCTACATTAAATTCAAAGGAAAGGTTCTGTAAAATTTCTGTAAAATTCACTCTTACATCATGACTTCACACTTTTTTCATGATTATTTACAAAAAATTATTTGTAAAAAGGAATCAGGAATGATATGATAAATCAATAACAAAGTGAATACCTTTTAAAGCATTTTGCCTGCCGCTTTAATAAAGGAGGAAATATCTTGGCTGAATTTTTCAAAAAATATAAACACGGACTAATCATTCTTGTTTACTGTCTTGTCTACTTAATGTGCTTCTCCTATCTGGAGAACAGAACCGTACCTGCATATAATGTAGTCCATACTGTATTTGATGATATGATTCCTTTCTGCGAATTTTTCATCGTCCCATACCTGTTATGGTTTCCTTATATGATATTTGCAGTAGTCTACTTCATCTTTTTCAATAAAAACAAGCATGAATACTACCAGCTCATTTTTAACCTGATGATGGGAATGACAATTTTTCTGATTGTGTCTTATCTGTATCCCAATATTCAGCATCTTCGTCCGACTGAATTCCCAAGGGACAATGTTTTTGCAGATGCTGTCAGAATGCTTTATGCTACAGATACTCCAACGAATATTCTTCCCAGCATTCATGTATTTAATTCACTTGCCATTCATATGTCTCTGACAAACTGTCAGGCGCTCAGAGAACACCGCGGCATTCGATATGGTTCTCTTATACTTACCGTATTGATCATCATGTCCACTATGTTCCTGAAGCAGCATTCTGTGATTGACGTATGTATGGGCGCCACCCTTGCGCTTTTCGGATACATAGTTTTTTATCCGGAAAAAAACACTGAGAAATCCATTCACACTTTCTTTGCACAAGCAAAAGCAGACAGAGAACAGAAATATTGATTAAGATCGACAAAATACCGGGATTCCCAAACAGGATTCCCGGTATTTTTATCTTCTTAATTAAATCCATAAAACTTCTGACTAATCTTATAAGCTGCCACAGACATTTTCCGTCCACCCTTTCCCGGAAGGTTCATGACACTTCCAAAAAGGCTGTGTCTTAACTTTCTGTAAAGCACACGGTTCTCTGATTTAATATATTCCAACAGCTCTTTTTTCTTCTGTAAAGCCTCTTCTGTCTCTGCTCTTATGAGCATGATAGACGAAACTGTAGTGATAATATCAAGATAGCTGAACATGTATGCACGAAGGCGTTTATTTGTAAAATTCCCTCTGTTATACACATCTACCATTATCTTATTTACGCGAATCTGCTGGTCAATCCTTTTAATCATCACTTTTTCATTTACAGACTGATCATCTCTTCCTATAAAATATCTGTAAAAGTTCACATCAAGATAATACATATTTTTTACATAGGGGAGAGGCTCATATGCAAAAAGATTATCCACATAAAAAGTATGTTTTGGAAGCTCAAGACCGCACTGCTGCAAAAGCTGCGTTCTGTAGATCATAGAATGCATGAGAAGATATTTTCCCTTCTTCATATGCCCGATGTCGCTCCATCCAAAAACCTCTCCCTGAGGAAAGCAATGGCGATACTGCATCACTTTTTTTCTTGTTGCTCCCTGTTTTTCGTAAACGAAATTGCTAATAAAAAGATCCACTGTCTTTGGTCCCCGAAGCAGCTCCTCCAGTGTTCTTAAAATTTTCTCATACGCCTCTTTATTTACCCAGTCATCACTGTCCACAACTTTAAAATAAAGTCCCTGGGCGTTTCGGATTCCTGCATTTACCGCCTCCCCATGTCCTCCATTTTCCTGATGAATCGCACGGACAATTGTGGGATATTTTTCTGCATAGGCATCTGCAATCTCTGCTGTTCTGTCAGTAGAACCGTCATCTACAATAAGAATTTCTACTTCTTCTCCTCCCACAAGAAGAGAATCCACACATTTTTCCATGTATGCCTCTGAATTATAGCATGGAATTGCCACGCTCAAAAGTTTCATGCTTTATCCTCCTTCATGTATTTTACATACGCTCCAAATGCCGATGGAATGGCATATTTTTTATCCTTCTGCTTTTTTCCTACAAAAAGAAGCCCGTCTTTTTCCCTGTTTTCAAAAGAAGACACCCGCACACGGTACGCCTTCATTCTCCATTCAATATGGGAAAAAATATGTTTTGCAGCCGGAAGGGACTCAATATAAAGAGGTTCCAGCCCCATGTTTTTCACATAGGACACCGCCTCCTCCTGTTCCATATAGCCCAGCGTATTCGGAAGCTCATAAAGACCTGCAAGAAGCCCTTTATCCGGTCTTTTTAAAATCGCGGTAGCCGCACCATCCTGAATTACAAAAACAGTGCGTTCTTCTACCACTCTCGGTTTTTTGGGGGCTTTCACAGGAATTTCCTCCACCGTATGATTTCTGCAAGCCAGACATTTGCCGGAAACAGGGCATACCAAACATTTTGCCTGCCCGTTGGGTATACAGATCACTGCTCCCAGCTCCATCAAAGCCTGATTAAAATCACCTGGTCTGTCTTTCGGCATAATTTCTTCCAGAAGTTTCTCTGTTTTTCTTTTTACAGCCGCCTTTCCTATATCTTCCCTGCTCTCTGTAATTCTTGAAATCACACGAAGTACATTTCCATCTACAGCAGGAACCGGAATTCTATAGGCAATCGAAGCAATCGCCCCAGCTGTATAGCTTCCTATTCCCTTTAACGAGAGAAGAGCCTCAAAATCTTCAGGAAGCTTTCCATTATATTCTTTTTCTACTGTTTTTGCCGCTTCCTGCATATTGCGTACCCTGCTGTAATATCCAAGCCCTTCCCACAGCTTCATAAGCTTCTCCTCCGGGCAAACTGCAAGAGAGGAAATATCAGGAAGCTCACTTATAAATCTCTCAAAATATGGTTTTACTGCCTCCACTCTTGTCTGCTGCAGCATGATTTCAGATACCCAGGTATAATAGGCGTTGTGTCTGTCCCTCCAGGGCAGGGTTCTCTTATTTTCATCATACCAGCTTAAAAGCGGGGTTACAATTTCTTTTAACATACCTCTGTCCTCGTCAAATCTACAGGAACTTCCTCCTGTATTTCTATGGTGTCTTCTGTTACGAGGCAGTCTCTTGCAAGAATTTTTACGCCTGCTTTTTCTGCCTTTATAAGCGCCTCGCCAAACTCTGGCTGAGTATCCCAATTAGGCATAAATTTTTTTACCCCTTTCATCTGGATCACCAGAAGAAGATATGCCTCATACCCTTCCTCTATACAGTGTATCAGCTCCTCCACATGCTTGATACCACGCACAGTTGGCGCATCCGGAAAGCGCACAATATTATCCTCCTCAAGAGTCACTCCCTTTATCTCCACAAAAGCGCGGCGAACAGGAGATTCTACATATAAGTCAAACCTGGAATTTCCATATTTTTTCTCTGGACGAACTGTCACTTTTTCCGGAAACAAACCTCCTTTTTTTATCCACTCTTCTGCTGCCTTATTGGGAATCTGAGAATCCATATTAATGAGTCTTCCCTGTTTGTTTACACAGATTAAATCGTATTTTGTCTTCCTGTTCGGGTTTCCGCACTTTTCCAGAATTACTTCTGTCCCGGGAATCAGAAGCTCTTTACATCTTCCTGTGTTTTTTACATGTACAGTTTCCCTCTTCCCCTGAATCTCTACCTCTGCGATAAAACGATTGGGCCTTTTGAGGAAAACTGCCTTTTCTGTTTCTTTATATTTCATATTTTTTACCTCGTGCCTTCTATCATAACACAAAACCCGAAAAAAGACAGTTGCTTTTTTATCTTTTCTCCCTTAAAATAACTTTTGATACAGAATCATCTGAGAAGTCAGCGTTAGTTTTCTGACCTCAAATAAAAGCAGATAAAATCAGAAAGGATTTTTATGGACAGTATCATTTTTGATGTAGATGGAACTTTATGGGATTCTACGGAAATTGTAGCAGATGCCTGGACCCGTTATTTAAAAGAAGAGCGCCATATAAATATGGATATTACAGCTGCAAAGCTCAAATCACTTTTTGGTCAGCTCCTTCCTCAGATTGCAGCTCAGCTTTTCCCGGAATTTTCAGAAGAGAAACAGCTCTCTATTATCGATGGCTGCTGCGAAGCAGAACACCGCGCCCTGGAAAAAGAAAAAGCGCCCATCTATCCAGGACTGGAAGAAACGCTTTCCGCTCTTTCAAAAAAATATCCTCTTTTTATTGTAAGCAACTGTCAGGCAGGATATATTGAAGTATTTTTAAAAGCAACCAATTTGGGGCATTATTTTTCCGGTCATCTCTGTCCCGGCGACACAGGCATGGAAAAAGGAGACAATATTCTGAAAATCATGCAGGACTATAAGCTTTCTTCCCCTGTTTATGTAGGCGATACTGCTGGCGATTATAATGCCTGCAGGCAGGCGGACATTCCTTTTGTCTTTGCGTCTTATGGATTTGGTCATGTAGAAAATCCTGATTATACCATTTCAGAATTAAAAGATCTGATTTCTCTTTTTAGCTGATATGCAAACGGAGAGCCTTCATTTGAAAGCTCTCCGTTTTTATTTCTATTTTTTTATTCTGCACTTTGTTCTGATGTACCAGAAAAGAGTTCCAAAAATCACAAGAAGCACAACAATATATGCCACTTTAGCGGGAAGCCCTTCTGTGTAAGCATCAATTCCTGTTGCAAGTCCTACCAGAATCAGTGCGATTCCCGAGGACTTCTCCATCTTTTTCTGGTCGTACTTTACTTTTCGTACTGCTGAATTTCCACCCTTCATAAAAATTCCGCCGTTTCCTGTAAGAAGCAAAATTCCAATGACAACAGCGCCAAAAGTTAAAATCAAATCAAATGTTCTGTCCATTTTTTTCTCCTGTATCGTTTCTTTAGTAGAAGCAGACAATCGGCACATCGTAATTAATCATGCTGTATAATGCAGCCGCATTGTCGTACGGCATGTTGATACAACCATGAGAGCCGTTTGTCAGATAATCGTCTCCGCCGAAATTGGAGCGCCAGTTTGCATCGTGGAAACCAATACCTCCGTCAAATGGCATCCAGAATGTTACCGGTGTCTCATACTCGTATTTTCCATCCGGAAGCTTCGGTCCCCGTAATACAGAAGGACTGCTCTTGGAGTAAAGCCTGAAAATTCCCTCGTGTGTCTGTCTGTCCGCATAAGACATATTTCCGGAAACAAAATCAGATTCCAAAATAATCGCCCCATCTTGATAATAGTAAAGATGCTGATTGCTTAAATCTACCTCTATATACGTACTTCCAATATCATTGTACCCGTACGTATTCGCTCTCATAGAATATACAGGCTCTCGTGTTGTCTGCGTTCCGGAACGAATTTCTTCCATAAGCTGTGCAGCCTCTTCTGCCTGATCAATCTGCCAACCATAGGCGGAACCATATACATAAACAGTTCTTCCGCTCGTCGTATTAAAAGCACGGCTTGTTCCCACGGTATCATGCTCTGCTGCAAGTTGTGCCACAAACTCATTTACATGATTCTGAAAAGAGGCATCGTCTTGTACAAGCTTTCCTTTCTCATCAAACTGAAGCCACGTTTTAATAGTCGTTCCGTCAAGAGTTACTGTCTGCTCTCCAAAGGTATACGTAATGCTTGCCTTTGCAAAGTTATTATAAGCATCTCTCGTTGCAAGAAGCTCCGGACTGTCGCTTTTTACAGAAGCAGAGGCATATACATCTGCAGTCGCATTGAAATCTACACTCTGCATACTTCCCGCCACCGCATCACTCAAAGTCTGATATGCTTTTTTCAGGACAAGCTTGCTTCCCTGTGTCTCCGGCACGATTTCAAAAACCGACTGGGAATCATTAAATGTAACATAGGCATTCTCGGGAGCTACCTGATTTTCTTCCTTTGCACAGCTTAAATTTCTAAGCTCCGTCTCAAGAAGAGTATGGTCAAAAGTTGTCTGTATATCTGTTGTATAGCTGACAGGTTCTGTATATCCTTTTACCCACTCATACGGTTTCTGGGTTTTTAAGAGCTTCAGAACCTCTCCGTCCGACGTATACTTATAATCAATATTTGCTCCCTGAATTATCTGCGGTTCCAGATTTCTTGCACTGACAGAAATCGAATATGTTTCTACCTGTTCTGCAATCGCCTGCTCTGCCTCATAAGCAGTTTTCCCGGAACAGTCCACTCCGTTAATTGTAGTTCCTTCAAAAAAACGGTCTGAATAGTAATAAGAAATTCCAGCATACACGCAGCCGGCAGTTACTGCCAGCATAGCCACCGCAATTCCTGTGATTTTCAATCCTTTATACTTTTTCCTCTCAGGAAGGACTGTATTTTCCAACTCCTCATCACCAATGGGGACATAAGTAATCTTTCGGGGACGAGCTGATTTTCTATTCTGTTGCTGATTCATGTTTTCGTTGCTCATTTATTCTCTCCTCGACATTAAGTAACAAAAAATTTCAATAACGTTTATATTATAACATAATTCTTCCATTTTGTATCTCATATTGCGTTTTTTATAAAAGATTAATATTTTCTTTACTATTATGTACAGTTTCCCTGTTAATATTGCCTGGAAAGAAATTTTTTAAAAAGGCGCGGAAATCTTCCCGCGCCTTCAAAAATCTTATTTTTTCTTTATTTATTTTTCCACAAGAAGAGAAGTTCCTGTCATTTCTTCCGGTTTCTCTTTTCCCATCAGCTCAATAAGAGTCGGGATAATATCTGCAAGGCAGCCGTTCTCACGAAGTGTGTATTTCGGATCTGCGTTTACAAGAATAAACGGAACAGGATTTGTTGTATGAGCTGTAAACGGTTCTCCTGTAGAATAATCAAGAAGCTGTTCTGCATTTCCGTGGTCTGCACAGATAAACATCTGTCCGTTCACTTCTTTGATTGCTTCCACTGCTCTTCCCACACACTCATCAACAGCTTCCACAGCTTTGATTGCAGCGTTTTCCACACCTGTATGACCAACCATATCCGGGTTTGCAAAGTTAATGATAATCACATCATACTTATCAGATTTAATTGCCTCCACCAGTTTATCACATACAGCAGGTGCACTCATCTCCGGCTGAAGATCATATGTTGCAACCTTTGGAGATTTTACAAGGATTCTGTCCTCGCCTTTATTTGGCTCTTCCACACCGCCGTTAAAGAAGAAAGTAACATGCGCATATTTCTCTGTCTCTGCAATACGGGCCTGAGTCATATTATTTGCAGCAAGCCACTCGCCAAATGTATTGTGGAGCTGTACTTTATGGAATGCAACAAGCTTGTTGCCAATTGTGTCATCGTAATCTGTAAAGCATACGAAAGTAGTGTCCAGACGTTTTTCTCTTTCAAATCCCTGGAATGCGTCATCGCAGAATGCTCTTGTAATCTCACGTGCTCTGTCAGGACGGAAGTTGAAAAATACAACAGAATCCTTATCAGATACAACAGCAACCGGACGTCCTTCTTTTTCCATTACAGTAGGAAGCACGAACTCATCTGTCTTTCCATCGTCATAGGAAGCCTGTACGGCTGCTGCCGCGTCTGTTCCCTTTACGCCTTCTCCCTTTGTAAGCGCATTGTATGCAAGCTCTACACGGTCCCAGCGGTTATCACGGTCCATTGCATAGTAACGTCCGGAAATCACACCGATTTCTCCAACCCCAATTTCCTTCATTTTTGCTTCCAGCTCTTCAATATAGCTCTTTCCTGATGCCGGAGGTGTGTCACGTCCGTCAAGGAAGCAATGTACGTAAACTTTCTCCAGACCTTCTCTTTTTGCCATCTCAAGAAGTCCATAAAGATGTGTATTGTGGCTGTGAACGCCTCCGTCTGAGAGAAGTCCCATAAAGTGAATTGCAGAATTATTTTCTTTTGCATTTTTCATTGCAGTCAGAAGCGCTTCGTTTTTGAAGAAGTCTCCGTCCTCAATCTCTTTTGTAATTCTTGTAAGCTCCTGATATACAATACGGCCAGCGCCCATATTCAGATGACCTACCTCAGAGTTACCCATCTGACCGTCCGGAAGTCCTACAGAAAGTCCGCTTGCATATCCTTTTACAAAAGGACACTCTGCCATCAGCTTGTCCATAACAGGAGTTTTGGCTTCATATACAGCGTTTGCTTCCTGTTTTTCGTTGAGTCCGTATCCATCAAGAATCATTAAAACGGTTGGTTTTTTGCTCATAATGTTCTCCTTTATATATATTATTGTTTTTTTAATACATTCTTACTCGTCTATACTACCAAAAATCGAGGATTTTTGCAACACTCCACAGCTTCGGGAACAGGAAGAATCTTTCTTATTTTTCTTTTCTGTACTCTTCCAGCTTTCTCTGAAGATACAAAATATAATGAATGCACCCGCACACAAATGAAGACAGAAGAAGAGAAAAAGCTCCCGCCGCCACCATATATCTTTTTGCACTGTCCGGCTCTTCCGGTGCCCCCGCTACTGTACAGTAAAAAACAGTCCCTGCGAATAAAAAAACACCCCCTGCGGAGATCACCGCTTTTATTATTCTTTTCATCATACACCTCCATTCATGTCTATATAAAGACACTATTATAATCTTTATTTTACTCGGATAATGGTTTTATATCAAGAAAAAATGGGCAGGATATACGTATGATAAAATATGACCGCTTATGGAAAACAATGAAGGAACGCGGTATTTCACAGTATGATTTATATGAACATTATCACATTACAAAATCTCTTCTGGACCGCTTCCGCAAAAATCTCAATACAGAAGTTTACACACTTGACCGTATCTGCACCATTCTCGACTGTAATATTGAGGATATTGTAGAGCATGTTCCTGATGAAAAACAGGAAGAACAGGAGAATAACAGGGAACAGGAAAATTCCTGATTCCACTCTTTTAAAACTTCTGAAAATCCTTTATAATAAGAACGGATACAAAATTTAACTTTTAGATACGGAGATTAAATTTATGAACGTTTTTGATATTCTCGGACCGGTAATGATCGGTCCTTCCAGTTCTCATACCGCAGGTGCAGCCCGAATTGGACTCATCACTCGAACTCTTCTCGGAAAGCCACCTGTCCGTGCTTCTATTCTTCTTCACGGCTCCTTTGCAAAAACATATAAAGGTCACGGCACAGACAAAGCCATTGTTGCCGGAATCCTCGGAATGCAGGCTCACGATGAGCGTATCCGCTTTTCCCTTGAGGAAGCAGAAAAAGAAGGGCTCCTTGTAGAAATTTACACAGCAGACCTTGACGATGCCCACCCCAATACAGCAGAGATCACTCTTACTTCCGAAGACGGAACTACCGTATCTCTTCGCGGAAGCAGCATTGGCGGCGGAAATATTATGGTGACAAAAGTAAACGGAATGGACGTTTCCCTTACCGGTCAGCACACTACCTTAATCGTCCTTCACAAAGATACTCCCGGAACGATTGCTGCTGTCACAGAGCTCATGGCAGACTGCGGCGTAAATATCTGTAATTTCCGCCTTTCCAGACAGACAAAAGGCGGTCAGGCTGTTATGACGATCGAAATCGACGGCTGCTCTGATTCTTCTTTAAATGACAAAATCAGCCACCTTCCAAATATTTACTCAAGCACTATGCTTTTGCCTATCTAACAGGAGGTTTCTATGGATTTAAATTATTATTCAATACATGAACTTTTAGAAAGTGCCAAAAAAGAAGGCCTTTCTCTTTCTTCTCTTGTTCTCACACAACAGGCAGAACAGCTCGAACTTACAGAAGAAGAAGTATACAATAAAATGCGTGAAAATTATCTTGTCATGCACGCTTCTATCGAACCTGGCTGTGATCCGGATCTTCGCAGTACGAGCGGACTCACAGGCGGAGACGCCTATAAAATGAAATGTGCTGTAGAAGAGAAAAAAAATCTTACAGGCTCTCTTCTGGGAGGCGCTCTCTACCGAGCCCTTGCCGTTTCTGAACTGAATGCTTCTATGGGACGGATTGTTGCAGCTCCCACAGCCGGAAGCTGCGGAATTGTTCCTGCTGCCATTTTAACAATGGAAGAAGCGTACCATCTCTCGGAAAAAGAATGCGTTATGTCGCTTTTTACAGCCTCCGCTGTTGGAATGGTGATTGCAAATAATGCTTCACTAGCAGGAGCAGAAGGCGGCTGTCAGGCAGAATGCGGTTCTGCCGCAGCAATGGCTGCTGCCGCTGTTGTGGAACTTGCAGGCGGAACTCCGGATATGATTGATTCTGCTGTTGCTATTACTCTTAAAAATATTCTCGGACTTGTATGCGACCCAGTTGCAGGACTTGTGGAAATCCCCTGCATCAAACGAAATGCCTCCGGCGTTGCTGGTGCTTTCGTAGGTGCTGAACTGGCCCTTGCCGGAATTAAAAGTGCCATTCCTGCAGATGAAGTTATTATTACCATGAAAAAAGTTGGAAATGCCATGCCAGCCACACTTCGCGAAACTGCTGAAGGTGGACTTGCCGCGACTCCAACCGGAAGAAAGCTTTTTGAGCAGGTTTTCGGAAAACCATGCAGACATAAATGCTGAGAACTCTATAAATTTCCTGATAAATAAAAAATCCTGTGCCGGACCTTTCTCCATGCACAGGATTTTTTATTCTGTATAAATTTTACCCTTTTTCATATACATATCTTAAAAGAAAATATCGAGGCTTTTATGAAATATCTTTTTCACCGTCTTGCCCGCTCCCGAAACCTTCTTATCCTAGCAGCTGCCTACATAATCGGAGCCGGCACAGGAAATCTTTACAGCTTCCTCCGCTCTGAACGGAACATCGTGGAAACATCGGCTTCCTCAACAAGCTGGGGACTGAGTTTTCAGGAAGAAGGAAAACGTCCTGTCGGAAATGCCTCCGTGGAAGAACTCGCTCAATACGATGCTTATTTTGCAGAAGATACAGAAGAAAAAGTTCTCTATCTCACCTTTGACTGCGGCTATGAAAATGGAAATATGCCCGTAATCCTGGATGCGCTCAAAAAACATCACGTTCCCGCCACCTTTTTCGTAGTGGGAAATTTTATTAAGGACAATCCGGCGCTTATAAAGCGTATGGTTCAGGAAGGACACATTGTGGGAAATCACACTTTCACCCACCCGGATATGTCTTCCATCTCTTCTATGGAAGCTTTTCAGAAGGAACTTTCCAGTGTGGAAAAGCTATATGAATCTTTAATCCAAGCTCCCATGACAAAATTTTACCGTCCTCCCCGAGGCATATACAGTACGGAAAATCTTTCTATGGCAAAGGAGCTTGGATATAAAACCTTCTTCTGGAGCCTTGCCTATGTAGATTGGTATGAAGACAAACAACCCACAAAGGAAGAGGCTTTTGCTAAGCTCTTAACACGTATTCACCCCGGAGCTGTCGTTCTTCTTCACAGCACCTCAAAAACAAATGGTGAGATTCTGGACGAACTGCTCACAAAATGGGAAGAAATGGGCTATACCTTCCATTCTCTGACAGAGCTTATTAAAAATTAAGCTTTAAAGGTTCTTCCTCGTCTTCATCCAGCCAGGAAACCGTCTCCCATATTCTCTGTCCGTTATTGGACTGGGGAGCTCCTGGCGTACTTCTTCCGTTTTCCACATAGGATTTCAGAACATTACGAAGTTCCCCTGCAAGTTCTTTATGTTCCTCGATTACATTTTTCCGCTCCCCAATATCATCGGAGAGGTCGTAAAGCTGAAATCTAGGAAGGGTTTCATCTTTTGTTCCGGAGACAGGTTCTGACCAGCCTCCGGACCCCTGGCACATTTCCAACTTGAAATTTCCTCTTCTTATAGATAAAGATCCGTCGATACTCTGATGTACAATATCTTTTCGAACCTCATCTCCTTCCGGCTCCTTCCAGAGAGGAAGATTACTCACACTGTCCTCTCCGCAGTTGTCCGGAAGAGAAACTCCGAGAATTTCAGCCATTGTCGCCATAAAGTCAGACAGACATACTATCTTTTCACATACCTTCCCGCCCTTTAATTCTTCAGGCCACTGAACAATGAGAGGGATTCTGTGTCCACCTTCATAAATATCGGATTTTGTTCCCCTGAAAACATAGCTTGGATTATGTCCTTTTTCTTTTAGTTCCTTATAGTCTGCCATTGGGGAACAGCCGTTATCTGATGTATAAATCACAATGGTATTGTCGTAAAGACCTGTCTCTTTCAGCTTTTCTGTTACTCTTCCCACTACATCATCACAGTGAAGAACAAAATCTCCATATTCGTTTGTTCCTGATTTTCCCTGAAATTCTTTTGACGGAAGAATCGGAGTATGCGGTGCGGGCATTGGGAAATAGATAAAGAATGGGGTTTCTCCGTCCTTATTGTTTTCGATTTCCTGCGTCACCTTTTTCGTCAGCTCGTCCAGAACATTTTCGTGATGGAAATGTGGGCCTGTCGGTCCTTTTCTCCAGAATTTTTTTCCCTTACTCTCTGTTTCGTGATCCGGTACTTCTGTAAAATGGTCGTTTTCTATGTAAACATATGGCGGCATATCGAGAGAACCGCTGATTCCGTAATAGTAATCGAAACCGTTGCTTACAGGTGAGCGTGCAATACGCCCTTTGTAATCTACACCGCTGCAGGCATCAAAATCCGGAACTTCCTGAAATTCCTGTGTTTTGGAAAAACTCATTCCAAGATGCCATTTTCCGATCATCACTGTACGATATCCATTCTCCTTAAAAAGATTTGCCACTGTTTTCCTGCCTTCCTCTATTATAGGCTCTGAATATCCTCCTACAACTGAAGATTTCAGTCTGGAACGCCAGTTATATCTTCCTGTAAGAATACTGTATCTGGACGGCGTACATACTGCGGAAGAAGAATGTGCATCTGTAAACTTCACCCCATTTTTACATAAAGCATCAAGGTGAGGCGTCTCAAAAGGACATGTTTCATTAAATGCACGAATATCTCCATATCCCATATCATCTGCAAGAATGTAGATTACATTTGGTTTTTTAGTCATGATTCATTCCCCTGTTCCATTCCGTAATTATTCTCTGCACTCCAGCCGTTTTCCCCCTCCACAGAAGCGATTACTTCTCCAAAGGATTTATTTAAAGTCTCTGCCATTTCCTCTGCTGTGATGGCATCAGATAAAAATTCCTGTCCTGTGCGATGGAAATAGTTTCTCCACTGCTCATTTACGCCTGTATACCAGGGCATACGGAGAGGCTCTTCTGTAATGGTAAAACCTGCAAGACGTTCCGGAAGCTCTACAGTCGTAGCAAGAGGAATTCTGTTAATCTCCTCTGCAAGTCTTGCCTGAATTTCCGGTGAAGACATATACTGCACAAAATCAAGAGCTGCCGCATATTTTTCCTCATCTTCTTCCAACGCTTTGTTCATTCCGAAAATAATATCCGGCTGTCCCCCGAGGATTACAGATTTTCCAAGTGCATTTTCATTTGTCTCCTCTGTAATTACAGGAACCGGCATTACGCCGTACTCAAAGCTGTCTCCTACAATAGACTGAATCTTTTCAAGAGAAGTGCTCATTGCCTGCACCATTGCAACTTCTCCCCTTGCAAACATTTCAATAGCGTTTTTCTGGTCAAGTCCATTGTAATCAGAAGTCCAGTACTGGGAAAATTCTTTCATAAGTTCAAAACTTTCAATAAGTTTTTCATCTTTGAAATCAATTTTTCCTTCATCGTATCCCTTGCACATTTCCGCCAGCTCTACATAACCGTTTCCGGAAGCGTCAAGAGCTTCTATCATTTCATGATCGATCTGGTTGCAGATAGAATTATTAAACCACAACCAGGACAAATCTGCAATCGTTGCATTCGGAAATGCGAAAGGAATATTTCCCGCTTCTTTTAATTTACTGCAGGTATCCATAAATTCTTCCCATGTTTCCGGAATCTCTGCTCCCGCTGCCTCCACCATATCTTTATTATAGAAAACACGCACAACGCTTGTGGCAGTGGGATATCCCGGCACATCTTCTTCTGTAATATACATCTGTTCTGCAATATACTCTGGTAATGTGTCTTTCCAGGGCTGTCCTTTATCATAAGAACTTTCTTTCTCATACAGACTCTTGAAATTTGTAAGATATCCAGCCTTGTAATCTTGCGTCATATCATAAATAATACCTGTATATACGTCCGGTCCCTGTCCCGCTGAAAACTGTGTCATAAGCCAGGTTCTGTAATCTGCAGACGGAAGAGACTCAAACTGGATTTCCGTTCCTGTTTTTTCTGTATACTCGGTAAGGATCTCGTTCATTACCTTATTCGCCTTTTCGTCTGTATCAAGATCCTGAGCAAATACAATCTTTGCCTTATCCTCCGCTTTTACCTCCTCTCCCGGAAGGATTCCTCCCAGAAGTCCCGCACAGACTGCTGCACACATTACTGTAAGATTTCTTTTTTTCATTTTCTGTTTCCTCCTTTTATTTATTTTATAAATTTTTTTATTATCCTTTTACTGCTCCCTGTGTAAGACCAGCCACAAATGAGCGGCTTGCACAACAGAACAAAATAATCAGCGGCAGCGATGCCGTTACATATCCTGCAAATACAACTCCGTTTCCCTCTACAGCGCTTCGAATCAATTTTGTCAGCGCAACTGCAATCTGCTGTGTATTTTCCCCTGTTGTGGATACAAGCGGCCACAGATAATTATTCCATGCAGCCAGCCCTGTCATGATCACAACTGTAGAAAGTGTAGGTTTTGAAAGTGGTACCACGATTTTTGTAAGAATCTGTATCTCTCCCGCTCCTTCCATATCTGCCGCTTCAAAAAGGCTTTTGGAAAGTCCTTCCATAGAAGTCTTTAGCAGAAATGTAGCTGTTGCAGAGCTCGCTGCTGCCGGAGGCAAAATTAAGCCCCAGAAAGTATTATACATATGTAGATTGGTAATCTGTATAAACTGCGGAATCAAAAGTACAAATCCCGGAATCATTAAAAGCGCCATAATTGCCAGATATAAAAATGTAGAACCTACAAACTTAAATCTCACAAAAGCGTATGCTGCCAGCGTTCCCGCTATCAGCACAATTCCAATAACGCACACCGTTACAAAAAATGTATTCAGCATGGGTTTGAACACCTGCGCCCCTGCCTTTACATAATTTGTAACATGCCATGCTGCCGGAAGAGAAAACGGTGTCTTTACAATCTCCTCGCTCCACTTAAATGAATTGGAAAGAAGAAGGAAAAATGGAATCAATACAAGAAGTACGATCAATCCAAGAAATATTCTTCCCAGAACAGATGCTGCTTTTTTCATTTTTCTCCCCCTTTCTAATCCATCGTTTCCGTATTTTTAAGAAACTTATTATTTACCAGTGTCAAAAGCATAATCAATACAAACAATATAGTCCCCAGTGCAGAACAATATCCCATTCTCCTGTAGGAAAATCCCTGTTCATACATATAAACTGCCGGAACCATAGTAGAGGTTCCCGGTCCTCCTTTTGTAAGGATATAAACCGTATCAAAAACCTGAAGAGAATTGATGATAGCAAGTGTTACCATAAGCTTGATCTGACTTGCAATCATAGGAAGATCGATCATCCGTATTCTCTGAAAAAGTGTGACCCCATCCAAATCCGCCGCTTCAAATAAATCAGTAGGAATCGACTGCAAAGCGCCAAAATATAAAAGAAATGGCATACCACCAAGAGATACCATCCCAAGCCACGGAAATCCTACTGCCAGAACAGATCCAAGAGCCGTCTGAGAATTACCAAGCCAGGGCTTTGCAAGACCGGACAGTCCTATGTCTTTTAAAAAGGTATTGATCACACCTGTATCTCCGTTTAACAGCCATTGCCACAGAAGAATGACTACCACAGTAGGAACTACCATCGTAAAAGTAATTGCAGTCCTGGTAAAATACTGCATTTTCTTTGAGCGCACTGCGTATAGAAGCTCTGCCGTCAATAACGGAATGGTAAGAACAATAAGTACCTGCACCACCATAACAAAAAATGCCCGGACAATGCTTTCCAGAAACATTTTGTCGTGAAATGCTTCCACAAAATTTTCAAGTCCTATAAACTCATTCAAATTTGCTCCGTTCCAGTTAAAAAATGACTTTGTAATTGCCATTCCAAACGGTATGTACTTAAATATAATAAGAAGAGCAAAAATAGGAATGAGAAAAAGATAGGGCTTAAATGTCCGAAATCTGATTTTCTTTTTCATTTGATTTCACTCCTGTCGTTGTTGTTAAGCCCATTATACCTTTCATTCATTCTAAAATCTGTAGACGTTTTTTCTTATTTAGGTGTACTATTTTTCGTTTTTTATTCATTTATGACAAATATACAAAAAAAGAAGATGTTTTTTCATTGTTTTTTCTTCCAATTTTTACATCTTCTTTTCTATTTTTGTTATTTTTTATATTTTATCTTCCCATATCCTGTATCTCTGCGTCACAATTACGACAGTGCCGCCGCCAGGTCTTTTCTCTGTACGAATGCCATATTCATCTCCATCCAGCAGACGGATTCTGTCATTCACATTTACGAGCGCAATTCCAAACCCCTTATTTTTCGGAGTACGAATACTTTTCACTTCTTTTCTGAACACACGGTTCATCTCTTCTCTTATTTTTTCTGTAATCCCCACTCCATCATCTTCCACGTGTATTTCCAGAACCTCTTTTTTTCGAAAAGCCCGAATACACAGAATGCCCCTCTGTTCCTTCTTCTTCAAAATTCCGTGAATACAGGCATTTTCTACAAGCGGCTGAAGAAGAAGCTTAACTACCTGTGCATTTTCCGCATCTCTTTCAATCTCTGTTTTCAGTTCAATACAGTCCTCATACCGAACATTCATGATATCCACATATGCCTTCATGTGCTTTAATTCCTGCGAAAGAGGCACGTACATATTTTTATTGTTTACGCTGTACCGCATCATTTCCGAAAGATTCCTTGTGAGAATTTCAATAGGCTCAATTTCCTCAATCTGTGCAATGCAGTAAATATTATCCAGAGTATTATGAAGGAAATGGGGATTAATCTGCGACTGAAGTACACGGATCTGTGCTTCTCGCTCTCTCACCTCACTGATATACTGTCTTGCGCTTAAATCTTCAATCTCCTTCTTCATTCCATTTAGAATGCCTCTGATTTCTCCAACCTCATCTCCTTCCCCCTCGTCTATATGTTCCCCCTTTGCCATCTCACTTGCCATTCTCCTTAAAAGCTCAACGGGAAACAACATTTTTCTGGAAAGAAATACAGCTGCTCCAATTCCTGCCGCTCCACATGCTGCAATAAAAATTTCCACATACATGGCAAGCTGATTTATATCCTGAAATAAGGTATCCTCTTTATCTGCCACAGTAAGAATCCACTCATAATTATTGAGACGCATATTGGTAAGAAGCGTACCGCTTCTCGATAAAGTTCCTGTATGCTCCATGTTTTTCAGAATCTCTCTTTTTATCTCCCCAAAAGTTTCCATATCTTTATATTTATTTTTTTCCCCGGAGCTTTGCAGGATTTCTCCTTCTTCATTCATCAAAAAGAAACCTGCGTTATCTGAAAGCATTCTGTCAAGCATTTCCTGAATGGCAGAATATTTTACTGCTACCATAACAAAGGGCGGCAGACTTCCGTCTTTTGCTACCCCTTGTTTCCTCTTCGTAAAGCAAATTACCTGCTGTTTTTCCACGTGCTCTGCCTTATATATCTCCTCCATTGGTCCGAAAACTCTGCAAGTAAAATTTTTCTCAGCCATTTGAGAAAAATAAGAATTTTCCGCAAAATCATATCCTTCCTGAATTGCGCCAGAACCTACATAACGGTAATTATCTTTGTCCTCATAGACAATTACGCCTTCGCAAATATTATAAAAACCGTTTCTGTAAATGGCATCTTTGATTTTATTTTCAAATTCCAACTCTCCTTTAATCCTCAGAAATGCCTGCGGCTCTTCCTGATTCTCCACGTACTCACCGGATATTGTAGTAAGAAGCTGATTCATCTGCACATACAGCTCTTTAAACTCATACTCTGCTTCCTGCAGCATTTTTATGTTATATGCTACCCTCTGCTCTTTTACAAAGGAAATGCAGTATGCATTAACAATCAGCCACACGAGAAGAAGCGTTCCTGCAAGAATTACAAAAAATCCCAGAATGACCTTCATATAAATCGGCGGTTTTCGTTTATTCTTCATAATCAATCTCCTGCCACTGACGCGCTCTGTAATCTGTAGGTGTCTCACCTGTTACCTTCTTAAAAATCTTCATAAAATATCTTGGATCTTCATATCCTACTTCCATTGCAATATCGCTGATTTTTCTGTTTGTCTGAAGCATAAGCCCTGCTGAGCGTTCCACCCGTTCTCTCATAATATAGTTAGTAAGACTCACCCCTGCCGTTTTTGCGAACAGACTGGAAAGATACGCTTCACTGATATGATATTTCGCAGCAAATGTTTTTAAAGTATATTTTCCGGCACAGTTTTCTCCTATTTCCTCCATAATCCGCTTCACAATGTCATCGCCGCTTAAAATCTCTTTTTCCTGTTCTTCCATTTCTCTGTTTTCACAGACTTTTTCTCCGTTTTCTGCAGTATATTCCTCCACAGCCTTCTGAACTACTTTATTCAAAACCTTTTTATCTACAGGCTTTAAAAGATAATCCAGGGCTTTATATCCAAGTGCAGCTTTGACATAAGAAAAATCGTCATAACCGGAAAGAACGATAAATTTCGTTTTTCTTTCTATTTCATATAACTTTCTGCATAATTCGCAGCTCGTTCCGCAGGGAAAACGAACGTCTGATACTACAATTTCCGGTCTTTCTTCCAGAAAAACAGCTTCCATCTCTGCAAGGCTTCCCGCTTCCAGAATTTCCTCAAAGAAATGTTCTCCCTGCTCGATCATTTTCCTTACGCCTTTTCGGATCCATCTCTCATCATCCGCCACCAGAAGCTTCATCTCTTATCCCCCCGTACTTCTCTTTTTAAATGTCTCCACTTCCAAGGAGCCATTCCATGCGCACCAGCGCATATTGAAAAAATCCTTCATATGCCTCACAAAAATATTGACGGCATTTTTCTCCTTCTCTTATCAGGTCTCTTCTGCAGCCCCCTCTGCACAGAGGATAATACCTGCATTCTGCACATCGGTCATCTCTTTTCTCTGCTTCACGAAAAAACGAAACCTCATCTGCATTTTCTGTCATACGCTGCATTTCCTCAAAGGATTTTTCCGTCACATTTCCAATCTTGTATTCGTCCAGAACATAAAAATCACAGGGATATACATCTCCGTTTGCCTCCACCACATTCTGCATGCTGCACTTTCCGCACATGGAGCACGCCTCCGGCGCTCCTCCTGCCAAAACAGTAAGCCAGTTGTCAAACTGTCTAATATAACAGGCCTCCCCTTGTACTGTATCCTGAAACCACCTGTCAAATAAGACTTTTAAAGCATATTCGTACTGTTTTGGCCAAATGGAATAAGGATTGCTCCCCTGTCTTTCATTTAAAGCGTCCAAACAGGGAATATACTGTTGATATAAAAAGCCCTGTTTCTTGTAGAAATCATAAATTTCTCCAACTTTTTCTGCAGACTGTCCTGTTAAAACAGTCAAAATATTAAAAGAAATTTCTCTTTTCCTTAATTCTTCTGCCACAGACAAAACTTTTGAAAATGTCCCATTTCCATGTTTATCTTTCCTGTTTTCATCATGTAATACCTCTGTTCCATCCAAAGACAGCCCTACAAGAAACTGATTTTCTTTTAAAAATGTCAGCCATTTCTCATCCAAAAGCGTTCCGTTTGTCTGAATTGTATAAGCGATCTGCTGTTTTTCAACTTTTCTTTTATTTACTTCTTCAACAAAATCCTGAAACCATTCTAACCCTGCAAGAACCGGTTCTCCTCCCTGAAAAGCAAAGATACAGCCATCCTCAGTACAGGAAAGGGCATTTTCAATTAATGTTTTTCTTATTTCTGCACTCATAACTCCGTAGTTTTTTATTTCCCGACAATTGCTCTCATCCTCATAAAAACAATATCTGCATCTTAAATTGCATGCAGAAGATGCAGGTTTTATTAATACCTGAAGCTGTTTCATTACTTCCATCCCCTCATATCATATTTCTGAATATACAGAAAAAGCTCAGTATTATTTACTGAGCTTTTTTAACAGGGGATGAGAGAATCGAACTCCCACCAAAGGTTTTGGAGACCCCTATCATACCATTTGACCAATCCCCTATATATAGAAGTATATCATAAAATGTGACTATTACTAGTCACACCTTTAAATTATCACTTCAAAACTACATACATGCTGACATTTCCTTGAGAATTCTCTTACCTTGCGTTATGCTAAAATGCAGTTCCAACTTTGCGCTCGCTTGCGGTCACCTCGCAGCTCCGCTGCTCAGTGCCTTTTGCTTCGCAAATGTCCAAGGGCAACTTTGAACTTCCTTC
>Cobain_p2__coassemble_526_pt1 | contig 70540 bp, 56 predicted proteins | sample Cobain_p2__metabat2_low_PE_026 | metagenome-assembled genome bin Cobain_p2
CAGAAGCCGTTGTCGTAAAATGTGGTAAGAAAATCAGACGAATATATTTTTCCAAGAATTTGTCGTAAAAATGTGGTCAAATCAAGAAAATCCAGTGCGAAAGAGAATGTTACGCCATGCACAGCTCGGGAAAGAGTTCCCTCGCTGTAGGGCTGTCGCCCTATAAAATAGTGAAAATAGACGCCTTTGCAAGTAAACTAGCAGGGCGTCTTTTTTCATCATTTTGCATGGCTTATAACGATCACAAATTCTTCACAAAAAAAATTAGCACTCACCTCTTGACAGTGCTAATAAAAAGTGTTATATTCCGTATAGAACAAAGAAAACACAATGTTCCCAAGGGAACAGTTCTTTTATAACGGAGGAAAGCCTATGAATATTAGTAAATTCACACAGAAATCTTTGCAGGCGGTCCAGAATTTGGAAAAGATTGCTTATGAGTACGGCAATCAGGAAATAGAGCAGGAGCATCTTTTATATGCTCTTTTAAGTCAGGAGGACAGCCTGATTCTCAAATTAATTGAGAAGATGGAGATTAATAAAGAATATTTTATCAATAAAGTAAAAATGGCTCTCGATGCCAGAGTAAAGGTATCAGGGGGAGAGCTTCGGTTTGGACAGTATCTGAATAAATCTCTTGTAAGCGCAGAAGACGAGGCGAGAGCAATGGGAGACGAGTATGTTTCTGTGGAACATCTCTTCCTTTCCCTTCTAAAATATCCAAGCCCTTCCATGAGTAAAATTTGGAATGAGTTTGGGATTACAAGAGAACGTTTTCTTCAGGCATTGTCTACTGTCAGAGGAAACCAGAGAGTCGTAAGTGACAATCCGGAGGCAACATATGATACTTTAAATAAGTACGGTGAAGACCTTGTGGAAAAAGCAAGAAATCAAAAGCTTGATCCAGTTATCGGCCGTGACGGGGAAATTCGGAATATTATCCGTATTCTTTCCCGTAAAACAAAAAATAATCCGGTTCTTATCGGTGAGCCTGGTGTTGGTAAGACTGCAGCAATCGAAGGTCTTGCTCAGCGTATTGTAAGAGGAGACGTACCGGAAGGACTGAAAGATAAGAAGATTTTTGCACTTGATATGGGAGCTCTTGTAGCAGGAGCAAAATACAGAGGTGAGTTTGAGGAACGTCTGAAAGCTGTTCTGGAAGAAGTGAAAAAGAGCGAAGGAAATGTGATTCTTTTCATTGACGAGCTTCATCTGATTGTAGGTGCAGGCAAGACGGACGGCGCTATGGACGCAGGCAATATGTTAAAGCCAATGCTTGCAAGAGGAGAGCTTCACTGTATTGGAGCGACAACGCTTGATGAATATCGTCAGTACATTGAAAAGGACGCGGCCCTCGAGAGACGTTTCCAGCCGGTTCTTGTGGATGAGCCGACTGTGGAAGACACCATTTCCATTCTCCGTGGACTGAAAGAAAGATATGAGGTTTATCATGGAGTAAAGATTACAGACAGCGCTCTTGTGGCAGCTGCTACTTTATCTCACAGATATATTACAGACCGTTTCCTTCCGGACAAGGCGATTGACCTTGTAGATGAAGCCTGTGCGCTGATTAAGACAGAACTGGATTCTATGCCGGCAGAGCTTGACGAGCAGAGACGAAAAATCATGCAGCTTGAAATTGAGGAATCTGCGCTTAAAAAAGAGACAGATAATTTAAGCAAAGAACGTCTGGAAGCTCTTCAGAAGGAACTTGCGGAGCTTCGAGACAGTTTTAATACACAGAAAGCCCAGTGGGATAATGAGAAACATTCTGTAGAGAAACTTCAAAAGCTTCGTGAACAGATAGAGGAAGTAAACAAAAAAATTCAGAAGGCACAGCAGAATTATGATCTGGAAAAGGCGGCAGAGCTTCAGTATGGTGAACTTCCGAAGCTTCAGCAGCAGCTTGAAATTGAGGAGCGGAATGTAAAAGAAGGAGACAGAAGCCTTGTTCATGAGGCTGTGACAGATGATGAAATTGCAAGGATCATTTCAAGATGGACCGGAATCCCGGTTTCCAGACTGACAGAGGGAGAACGAGCAAAACTTCTCACACTGGAAGATCAGCTTCATCGCCGTGTAGTTGGACAGGACGAGGGGGTACGTCGTGTGACAGATGCGATTTTAAGGTCAAAAGCAGGAATCAAAGATCCCACAAAGCCCATTGGTTCCTTCCTTTTCCTTGGACCTACTGGTGTTGGTAAGACAGAACTTGCAAAGACGCTTGCAGAAAATCTTTTTGATGATGAACAGAATATGGTTCGCATTGACATGAGTGAATATATGGAAAAATATTCTGTATCCCGTCTTATTGGAGCGCCTCCAGGATATGTAGGATATGAAGAAGGCGGTCAGCTTACGGAGGCAGTTCGCCGGAAACCGTACAGCGTCGTGCTGTTTGATGAAATTGAAAAAGCGCACCCTGATGTGTTTAATGTGCTTCTTCAGGTTCTTGATGACGGACGTATTACAGATTCCCAGGGAAGAACGGTTGATTTTAAAAATACCATTCTTATTATGACTTCTAATATCGGTTCTCCTTATCTTCTTGACGGAATTGATGAGAAGGGAGAAATAAAACCGGATGCAGAAGAAATGGTAATGAATGACCTTCGAGGCCATTTCCGTCCGGAATTTTTAAATCGTCTTGATGAAATTATTATGTTTAAGCCCTTGACAAAAGACAACATTGGTATGATAGTAGACTTGATGGTTCAGGAGCTTGACAGAAGACTTTCTGATCAGGAGCTGTCTCTGGAGTTGACAGACAGTGCAAGAAGCCATGTAATTGAGGAAGGATATGACCCGGTATACGGAGCAAGACCGCTGAAGCGTTATCTGCAGAAATATGTGGAGACACTTGCCGCAAGAAAAATCCTTTCCGGTGATGTACATGCAGGAGATACACTTGTTCTGGATATAGAGGACGGCAATTTTATTGTAAAGGTAAAGGATGGAAACAGATGATACCCAAGGACCCAATGATACTGTTAAGCTATGTGAATACACAGCTTCGGGATTACTACGATTCCCTGGATGCCCTCTGTACCTGCAGAGGTATGCGAAAAAAAGAACTGGTAGAGAAAATGGACGCCATAGATTATCACTATGACGAAGAGACAAACCAGTTTATCTAAGAAAAAAATCTTCCGGAAGTGGAAACTTCCGGGAGATTTTTTTGCATTTTTAAGGGAAAGTGTAAGGAAAATATATATTTATTATAGTTAGTCTGACAAATAAAAAAACAAAAAATAAATGTGATTAAAGTTTGAAAAAAGTGTGAAGTGCACAAAATTGACTTGTATTTTTTGTGCAAAAGTATATTATATATACTTAGTCAGACTAATGAAGTGCGAGGTGAAGAAATGACGTGGACAGAAGAAAAAGGGCAGGAGGAAAAAAGTCTGCAGATGCTTTTCATGGAAATCAGCAGACATTATGCCGGGCGCTGTTTCCAGCAGATTGAAGAGCTGGAAATCCATCCCAGTCAGATGCCTTTTATTATGATTTTGAGCAGACGGGATGGGTGTTCGCAGAAGGAAATAGCAGAATGTCTTGAAATTAAACCGCCAACTGTGAATGTAAGTATACAGCGTCTTGAAAAATCCGGAATGGTGTGCAGAAGAAAAGATGAGCAGGATCAGCGTATCATGCGGGTATATCTCACAGAAAAAGGAAGAGAAACCGTAAAGCGGATTATGAGAAAGGCAGAAGAAATGGAAAAAATTATGTTCCAGGACTTTTCAGAGACAGAGCTTTGCCTGTTGAGGCGCTTTTTTGAGCAGATGCTGAGTAATCTTCACAGTATGCCGGGAACACCTTTTGAAAAATGTAAATGTATAAAGAAAGAGAGGAAAGAGAAATGCTGAAGCTTATGAAATACCTGAAAAAGTCAGTCGGCTCTATTGTTCTTATTATAGGACTTCTGTTTTTACAGGCATATTGCGACCTTTCTTTGCCGGATTACACATCAAAGATTATTAATGTGGGAATTCAGCAGAAGGGGATTGAGGATGGAGTACCGGAAAAAATCAGAGAATCTTCTCTTGAAAATCTGCAACTGTTTATGAGTCAGGAGGATAAAACGGAAATTTCGAATGCCTATAAGCAGGAAGATGGGATTTACGTTCTCCATGACGACATCACAAAGGAAGAAAGGGAAAACTTAAACGAAATTTTCTGTAAGCCGATGCTTATGCTGTCCGGATTTTCCTCAGACAGTGAGGAGAGTCAGGAGATGAGAAGCCAGATGGGGATTCCGGAAGGGGCGGATCCGGCAGAAGTTATGGCACAGCTTCCTCCGGAAGCCCTTGCGGGAATGACAGAGGAGATGGATGAGAAACTGAAAGATATGCCGGAATCCATACTGACACAGGCAGCTGTTTCTTATGTATATGAGGAATATGCGGATATGGGGGAAGATGTAGATGTGATCCAGATGAAATATCTTCTGATGTCCGGCGGGAAAATGCTTTTCATGGCGTTGATCATTATGATGGCAGCCATTTCTGTTACATTTTTATCAGCAAGAGTTGCGGCGTCTCTCGGCCATGATCTTCGAAACAGCATTTACAGAAAAGTTATGAGCTTTTCAAGCAGAGAATATCATAAATTTTCCACAGCTTCTCTGATTACCAGAAGCACAAATGATGTGCAGCAGGTACAGATGGTTATGGCAATGATCTTCCGAATCGTTTTGTATGCACCGATTCTGGGAATTGGAGGTGTGATACGTGTCCTCCAGACAGACGCTTCTATGACATGGATTCTTGGTGTGGCAGTTGTTCTGATTCTGGCAGTGATTATTCTGCTTTTTATGATCGCAATGCCCAAATTTACAAAGCTCCAGACTTTAATTGACAGGCTGAACCTTGTATCAAGAGAAATTCTTACAGGTATTCCTGTTATCCGGGCATTTAGCCGGGAAAAACACGAGGAGGAGCGTTTCGAGGAGGCAAATAAGACGCTGACAAAAACAAACCTTTTTGTAAACCGCTGTATGACTTTTATGATGCCGGTTATGATGTTGATTATGAATGGTGTTTCTGTTCTTATTATTTACAGCGGCTCTCATGCAGTGGATAATGGAACGATGCAGGTTGGTAATGTTATGGCATTTATCCAGTATGCAATGCAGATCATTATGTCGTTCTTAATGATTACTGCCATGTCCATTATGCTTCCAAGAGCAAATGTGGCGGCTCTTCGTATTGATGAGATTTTAAAAACAGAAGTTTCTATTAAAGATCCGGAAAATCCGGAGCATACAAAGGAGGAAGCAAAAGGAACTGTAGAATTTAACCATGTTTCCTTTGCTTATCCGGAGGCTGGAGAAAACGTTCTTACGGATATTCATTTTAAGGCAAAAAAAGGCGAGACGGTAGCCATTATCGGAAGTACGGGAAGCGGAAAGAGTACGCTTGTGAATCTGATTCCCAGATTTTACGATGTGACAGAAGGATCTGTTTCCGTAGATGGCGTAGATGTGCGTGATATGTCGCAGAAAGAGCTTAGAGACTGCATTGGTTATGTGCCGCAGAAAGGTGTTCTTTTCTCCGGAACGATCGATTCGAACATCCGTTATGGAAAAACAGATATTTCAGAAGAAGAAGTAAAAACAGCAGCACGGATCGCGCAGGCGCAGGATTTTATCGAGGAAAAACCAAAAGGGTACCATTCCCCTATCGCACAGGGAGGAACAAACGTATCCGGCGGCCAGAAGCAGCGCCTTTCGATTGCAAGAGCCATTGCGAAGAAACCGGAAATCTTTATTTTTGACGACAGTTTTTCCGCTCTTGACTTTAAAACAGACAGCAGACTTCGCAGCGCATTAAAAGAGCATACAAAAGATGCGACTACAATTATAGTGGCGCAGCGTATCAGCACAATTTTACATGCAGACAGGATTATTGTACTGGATGATGGTCATATGGCAGGAATGGGAACCCATGCAGAGCTTATGAAAAACTGCGAGGTTTACCGCCAGATTGCGATGTCTCAGTTATCAGAGGAGGAATTGGCATGAGTGAGCAGAAAAGAAGAGGTCCTATGGGGCATGGGCATGGAATGGCTGCCGGAGAAAAAGCCAAGGACTTCAAAGGTTCTATGAAAAAGCTTTTTAAATATATGGAGCATTATAAATTTCGGTTTGCCATAATGTTTGTGTTTGCAGTCGCAGGAACGGTGTTCAGCATTGTGGGACCGAAGATTCTGGGAAAAGCGACAACGGAGCTGTTTAATGGTCTTGTGGCAAAGGTAAACGGAACAGGAGGAATCAATTTTGAAAAAATCGGAATGATTCTTCTGTGGACACTTGGTCTTTACCTGGTAAGTTCCCTGTTTTCTCTGATTCAGGGCTTTGTTATGACAGGAATTTCCAATGACGTGACCTACAGTCTGCGTAAAGATATTTCAAAGAAGATGAACCGTCTTCCTATGAATTATTACGAGAGCCGTACAAACGGAGAAATTCTTTCCAGAATCACCAATGATGTGGATACGCTCCAAATGAGTTTAAATCAGAGTATGACACAGCTTATTACATCTGTGACAACTCTGATCGGAGTATTTATCATGATGCTTTCCATCAATGTGTGGATGACAGTTGCCGCAGTTTTAATTCTGCCTGTTTCCATGTTTATTATTCAGAAGGTCATGAAACATTCTCAGAAATATTTCCAGGCACAGCAGAAATATCTTGGAGAAGTAAATGGTCAGATTGAAGAGAATTTCGGCGGACATAACGTAGTAAAGGTATTTAATAAAGAAAATGACGTTGTAGAAGAATTTGAGAAAGATAATAAAAAGCTCTATGAATCGGCATGGAAATCTCAGTTTTTCTCAGGTATGATGATGCCGGTTATGCAGTTTGTAGGAAATCTGGGGTACGTGATGGTCGCTCTTTTAGGCGGAGTGTTTACTATTAAAGGAAGTATTGAGGTTGGAGACATTCAGTCTTTTTTCCAGTACATTCGAAACTTTACACAGCCGATCCAGCAGATTGCCCAGGTAGTAAACCTTTTGCAGTCCTCAGCGGCAGCGTCCGAGCGTGTGTTTGAATTTCTGGAGGAGCCGGAGGAAGACCAGACAGTGGAAAATGCGGCAGATATTACAAAACTTTCCGGAAATGTGGAATTTAATCATGTAAAATTCGGCTATAATCCGGATAAGATTATTATTCATGACTTTTCAGCAGATATTAAAGATGGACAGAAAATCGCTATCGTAGGTCCTACAGGAGCAGGAAAGACAACCATGGTAAAGCTTCTTATGCGTTTTTATGATATTAACGGAGGAAGCATTTCCATTGACGGACATAATGTAAAAGACTTCAACAGAAGCGAACTTCGTGAAATGTTCGGCATGGTGCTTCAGGACACCTGGCTGTTTTCCGGAACAATCAGGGAAAACATAAGATACGGACGTCTTGATGCGACAGATGAAGAAGTAGTTGCAGCAGCAAAGGCTGCTCATATCCATAACTTTATTATGCAGCAGCCGGGCGGTTATGATATGGTTCTTGATGAGGAGACAAGTAATATTTCTCAGGGACAGAAACAGCTTCTTACCATTGCGAGAGCCATTCTTGCGGATAACAGAATCCTGATTCTTGACGAAGCAACTTCCTCTGTTGATACGAGAACAGAAATGCAGATTCAGAAAGCAATGGATAACCTTATGAAGGGAAGAACAAGCTTTGTCATTGCTCATCGTTTGTCCACGATCAAAGATGCAGATTTGATTCTTGTTATGAAGGACGGAGATATTATTGAGCAGGGAAATCATGAGGAGCTTTTAAAAGCAGGAGGATTTTACGCGGATCTTTATAACAGCCAGTTTGAAAAAGCAGGTGCGTAATACTATACATTTGGGGCGGTCTGGTATATAATATCAGAAATAAATATTCAGGAGGATAAGGTTATGATTATTACAACCACACCGTCCATAGAAGGAAAAGAAATCCGGGAATACAGAGGAATCGTATTTGGAGAGGTAGTTTCCGGAGTGAATTTTGTAAAAGATTTTGCAGCAAGTCTTTCTGATATGTTTGGAGGACGTTCCAACACATACGAGGATGAACTGGTAAATGCGAGAACGAGAGCTCTGGCAGAAATGGAAGCGCGGGCAGTGCAGCTGGGAGCCAACGCAGTGGTAGGCGTTGATATTGATTATGAGGTGCTTGGTTCCGGAAACGGAATGCTGATGGTAACAGTAAGCGGTACAGCTGTGGTTGCTGTGTAGGTGCTGTATGAGTTCAGAAAATAAACAGGAAACAGGAAGTGCATTTCTTGAATTTGTTCTTCAGAAGCTTGAAAAAAGAGTGGAAGAAGTAAGTCTTTCTCTGGAAGAGGGACAGAAGGAAATTCAGGGAATGCACGAATATTACTGGGAAAACTATACGGAGATGGACCAGTACGGATATGAGGATTACGATAACCAGCAGGCTTTATTTCATCAGGTAAATGCCAATCAGCAGCAGCTTCTTTTGAAACAGCGTTTTATAAAAATGATGGATTCTCCGTTTTTCGGGAGAGTAGATTTTGTATATGAAGGCGAGGAAGAGCCGGAAACTTTTTATATTGGTATCGGAAATTTTTCGGAGCGCACAGGGCAGACGCCTCTTATTTACGACTGGAGAGCGCCGGTGAGCGGACTTTTTTATGATTACGATAAAGGTCCTGCGAAGTATGAAGCTCCAGTAGGAGAGCTTACCGGAGAAATTACATCCAAGTGGCAGTACAAAATCCGCAGCGGAAAAATGGTGTATGAGTTTGAGAGTGATGTAAAAATTGATGATGAGATTCTTGCGGCAGAGCTTGGAAGCACCGGTGAGGTACAGCTTAAAAATATTATCCGAACTATACAGAAAGAACAAAATGCCATTATTCGTAATACAAAAGACAGGATTCTTGTGATTCAGGGGGCGGCAGGAAGCGGAAAGACTTCCGTTGCGCTTCACAGGATTGCCTATCTTCTCTATCACGACAGAAAAAATCTGAAATCCTCAGATATTTTAATTTTATCTCCAAACAGTGTATTTTCCGATTATATTTCACATATTCTTCCGGAACTGGGAGAAGAAAATATACGGGAAATGAGCTTTGATCTTTTTGCCTACAAAGAGCTTAAGGATGTGGCAGCAGACTGTGAGGACAGATACGATCAGATAGAAAAGAATCTTAAGTTTCCGTTTCTGGCAGATTCTTTAAAGGAAAAGGAGACAGGGGAATTTACAGATAAAATAGAAGGCTTTCTTCTGGAACTGGAGGACAGTCTTATGAATTTCCGTGATGTGGAATACCGAGGTTTTGTAAAAACAGAAAAAGAGATCATTTCTCTTTTTTATTTTAAGTTTACAGATATTCCACTTTTGTCCAGAATGGACGCTGTGGCGGAATATTTTATTGACGAGGTGGAGACACTGAGAAACAGAGATATGGAGGAGGAAGAGCGGGAGGCTGTAAAAGAAAAGTTTCGAAGAATGTATGAGACAAGAGATGTGTACGTTCTCTACAATCGTTTTCTTGCGGCATCCGGATTTTCCATGCTCCCGAAAGTCCCCATTGAAAAGAGAAAGCTTCCATATGAAGATGTATATCCTGTTTTGTATTTCAAGTATCGCCTTTTAAGCAGGCAGGCGAAGGAAAATATCAGGCATCTTGTAGTAGATGAAATGCAGGATTATTCCAGACTGCAGTATAAAATTCTTCAGATGCTGTTTCCGTGTCGAATGACAATTCTGGGAGACAGGGCGCAGACAATGGAGGACAGAATACAGGATGTGACGACTTTTCTTCCTGAAATTTTCGGAAGAGATATTCGCACGATTTATATGAATAAAAGCTACCGCAATACGGTGGAGATTGCTTCTTATGCAAACAGCCTTGCCGGAATTGAAGGGATGGATTTATTTGAACGTCACGGAAAACCGGTAGAGAGACAGGAAGCAGTTTCTTTAAAAGAAGCTGCGGAAAAAATTGCAAAAGAGGTAAAAGCAGGAGAAACCTACGAGACGGAAGCTGTGATTCTTCCAAATGAGGAAAGTGCGTCTCTTTTTTCTTCTCTTTTGAGCGAAAGTTTGGGCGAGAAGGTTTCCTATCTTCACAGGGACAGCCGGAAATTCGAAAAAGGACTTACTGTCACTACATTTTATCTTGCAAAAGGACTGGAGTTTGACCGTGTATTTTCTGTCTTTCCAAAAGAAGAGGAAGGTGCTCTGCTTCGACAGGGAAGATATATTGCGGCAACGAGAGCACTCCATGAACTTCATGTGTATGAAATAAGAGATTTACAGCAATGATATGATGTTATGCTAATATAAAGGAAGTGAATATAACAGTTCATAGTTATTTCATAAACAGACAAGGGAAATTTCATTGACAAGTCTGTAATAGAATTGTAAAATATATTCCAAGGAACTTTATGAGACGAATAAAAGGAGGATACCATGAAGAATAAAAAGGTACTTGCAATGCTGGTGATGACCGTGGCACTTTCAGGCGTTCTGACTGCCTGCGGGTTTGGCGGAGATGAACCGGAGGAACAGGTAGTTGTGGAGGCGACTCCTACTCCAGAACCGACTGAGGCTCCAAAGCCTACAGCAACTCCGGCGCCTGCAGATGGACAGAATACAACATATACATCAAAAGATAAGAGTATTGCGATTAAGCTTCCGGACGCAACCTGGGCAAATAAATCAGATGAAGAAAATCTGGTAAGCTTTGAGTCACCGGATCAGGGCAAAATTGTGATTACCCATGGAAAAGGTGAGGAAGATATGTCCTCTGCTGTAATTCCAAGTACAGAGGATATGGCAAATTCACTTGAGAAGGCTGCAGGTTTGTCTCCTGCAAGTGAGTATGAGATTCAGAATTATACAGCAAGCGATGTAAATGGAGTAAATGTTTATTCCTATAATGTAAAATATCACAAACCGGAAAAAACAGATGGAGTGATATGGACTGTAAAACGTGTTTATGCAAACGACGGAGAGTTTTATAATATTGAAGCATCCATTAAGAAAGACGATGAGAATCTTCTGAAAAAACTGCAGGATACTGTGGCAAGTTTCCAGATTTTAGGTGATTCATCTCTTAAGAGCGCCGCGCCGCAGCAGGCAGAGGGAAATACGGATGGAAGCACCTCCGCTGAAGGGCAGACAGGAGAAGGAACATCAGACAGCACTTCTTCAGGGGAAGGAACATTAGAGGGAAGTTCTTCCGGCACAACAAATTCCGGTGGCTTTACAGACGCACAGCTCAGTGATACAAGTCAGACAAGAACGATTTACCGCAATTCCGACGGACAGCCGCTTGTTATTTTCCCGGATGCTAACGGAAACTGGGTAGACAAAGATGGAAACAGCTACCGTTTTGCAAATGATGAAGACGTATATGATCAGAACGATGTAGATTATTATTATCATGGAGAAGCAGCAGACGTATATTATATGCCTGTACAGTAATTGCAGAAATGCGTAGAAGATGCTGCGTTGCAGTACGTATTTCGCAGCAAGGACGCCGGAGCGTTCTTGAATCAGAGAGTTCGGCTTTTGTCGAACTCTCTTTGCGATTTTTAAGAACCTGTGGTATGATGGTTGGCGGAGGAATGAAAAATGGAAGCATATGGAGAATTTGCCAGAGTCTACGATATTTTTATGGATAATGTAGATTATGACGCCTGGGCGTTTTATCTTACAAAAAGTCTGAAAGAGTACGGTGTGTGTGACGGTCTTGTTCTTGAACTGGGCTGTGGGACAGGAACTATGACAGAGCTTCTTGCAGAATCAGGATACGATATGATCGGTGTGGATAATGCGGAAGAAATGCTTGCAGAAGCAATGGAAAAAAGAGAGGAATCGGGACACGATATTTTATATCTTCTTCAGGATATGGAGGAGTTTGAACTGTACGGAACGGTACGTGCAGTGATAAGCGTGTGCGACAGTTTGAACTATATAACGGAGGAAGAAGACCTTCTTCACGTTTTTTCCCTGGTAAATAATTATCTCGACCCCAAAGGTACTTTTATCTTTGATATGAATACGGTATATAAATACAGGGAAATGCTGGGAAATACTACAATAGCAGAGAATAGGGAAGAGGGAAGTTTTATCTGGGAAAACGAGTATGACGAAGAAACAGGAATGAACGTTTACGGATTAACTCTTTTTCTTCCAAGAGAAGACGGGCTTTACGAAAAAACAGAAGAGGTTCATTACCAGAAAGCATATTCGGAAGAAAAAATAAAAGAGCTCCTTGAAAAGGCGGGTATGGAAGTTATAGCCGTTTATGACGCCTATACGAAAAATCCGCCATCTGCGGAAAGCGGAAGGCTTACATTTGTGGCAAGGGAGCATGGAAAAACAGAACAGGAGTGAAATATATGAGTGATTATATAATAAGAGCAACCGCGGCAAACAGTCAGATCCGCGCATTTGCAGCCGTGACAACAGATATGGTAGAGACAGCGAGAAAGGCACATAATACAAGCCCTGTGGCAACGGCAGCTTTGGGAAGACTTTTAACAGGCGGTGCGATGATGGGGACTATGATGAAGGGCGATAAGGATATTCTGACTCTTCAGATTCACGCAGGCGGTCCCCTTCAGGGAATTACGGTAACTGCAGATTCCAAAGGAAATGTAAAAGGATATGTTGGAAATCCAAATGTGTGTATTCCTGCAAACAGTAAGGGCAAGCTTGACGTAGCAGGTGCTGTAGGCGTTGGATTTATGAACATTATCAAGGATATGGGACTGAAAGAGCCTTATATGGGACAGGTTGCGCTTCAGACAAGCGAGATTGCAGACGACCTTACTTACTATTTTGCAACAAGTGAGCAGGTTCCCTCCGCAGTGGGACTTGGCGTTCTTATGAATAAAGATAATACAGTACGTCAGGCAGGAGGATTTATTGTACAGCTTATGCCTTTTGCGGAGGAATCTGTCATCGCAAAGCTGGAAGAAAATGTGCAGAAAATCACTTCTGTAACAAATCTTCTTGAGGAAGGGCATACACCGGAAAGCCTTCTTGAAAGAGTGCTCGAAGGCTTTGATATAGAAATCAATGACCGTATGGACACAAAATTCTACTGTAACTGCAGCAAGGAACGTGTGGAAAAAGCGCTGATCAGTATTGGAAGAAAAGAATTAAACGAACTGATCCAGGAGGGAAAAGAAGTGGAGATGAACTGCCATTTCTGTAATACAAATTACGTGTTCTCTGTGGAAGAATTAAAAGAAATCCTGAGAAGATGTAAAGCCAGATAGGAGGAGCTTATGAAACTGGGATTTATAAAGGTTGCTGCCGGAACACCGAAAGTGACAGTGGCAGACTGTGAGGCAAACGGAAGAGAAATCCTCAGAATGATTCGGGAAATGGAAAAAGAGCAGGCAAAGGTTATGGCATTTCCGGAGCTTTGTATTACCGGCTATACCTGTCAGGATCTTTTCTGGCAGCGCACACTTCTTGATTCTGCGTGGAATACCCTTTTGTTTCTGGCAGAAGAAACGAAAGATACAGACGCGCTTATTTTTCTGGGAATTCCTGTGCGAAAGGGCGGAAAGCTTTACAATGCGGCTGCCGTTTTAAACAGAGGAAGAATTCTGGGAATCGTGCCAAAAACAAATCTTCCTAATTATAATGAATTTTATGAGCTTCGTCATTTTACTCCTGCAAAAGAGGGAGAGATAGATTATATAGAAGTAAATGGAGAGGATGTGCCGTTTGGTACAGACCTGATTTTTGCCTGTGAAAATATGCCGGAGTTTACAGTGTCTGCAGAAATCTGCGAAGATCTCTGGGTTCCAATGCCTCCAAGTATTTCTCATGCGCTGGCAGGAGCTCATATTATTGTCAATCTTTCCGCAAGCGATGAAATGGTGGGAAAAGACGCGTACAGAAGAACCATTGTAAACGGACAGTCTGCCCGTCTTGTATGCGGTTATATATATGCAACAGCAGGAGAAGGTGAATCCTCCCAGGATCTTGTTTTTGGAGGTCAGAATCTGATTGCGGAAAACGGAACGATTCTTTCAGAGGGAAAACGTTTCAAAAACAATGTGATTTATGGAGAAATTGATGTACAGCGTCTTGCAGATGACAGAAGGAGACTCTCCACTTATCCGGCGTCAGAGGAGTGCAGTCATGTACGGATTCCTTTTGAAACGGAAATCAGGGAAACTTCTCTTACGAGAAGATTTTCTCAAAGTCCTTTTGTACCGGAAGATAAAGAAGAGAGAGCGCTCTGCTGCGAATCTATTTTAAATATTCAGGCAATGGGACTGAAAAAACGTATGGAGCATGTACACAGTGAAAAGGCGATGGTCGGATTATCCGGCGGTCTGGATTCCACACTTGCCCTCCTTGTAATCGGAAGAACCTTTGATTTGATGGGGATTCCAAGAAGCAATATTCATTGCGTAACAATGCCATGCTTTGGAACAACGGACAGAACATACACGAATGCCTGTGAGTTAAGCAGACGTATGGGCGCTTCTTTAAGCGAGGTAAATATTAAAGAAGCGGTTTCTCAGCATTTCCGTGATATTGGACATGACCCTTCTGTTCATGATGTCACATATGAAAACAGTCAGGCAAGAGAGAGAACCCAGGTGCTTATGGATATGGCAAATCAGGAAGGCGCCATTCTTGTAGGAACAGGGGATTTATCTGAGTTGGCTCTTGGCTGGGCAACGTATAATGGTGACCACATGTCTATGTACGGAGTGAACGCTTCGGTTCCGAAGACGCTTGTGCGCCATATTGTACAGTATTATGCGGAAAATGCGGAAGATAAGGGACTTTCAGAGGTACTTTTTGATATTCTGGATACACCGGTAAGCCCGGAGCTTCTCCCGCCAAAAGACGGGGAAATCGCTCAGAAAACAGAAGATCTTGTAGGTCCTTATGAACTTCACGATTTTTATATTTACTATATGCTTCGTGCCGGCTTTGAGCCGAAGAAAATTTACGCTATTGCAAGTAAGACTTTTGAAGGTGTTTATGACAAAGAGACGATTCTTAAATGGCTGAAAACATTTTACAGACGATTTTTTGCACAGCAGTTTAAACGCTCCTGTGTTCCGGATGGACCAAAGGTGGGAAGTGTGGCGCTTTCCCCGAGAGGAGATCTTCGTATGCCAAGCGATGCAAGCGCAGCTGTGTGGCTTAGACAGCTGGAAGAATTATAACGAAATAAGGAAACAAAAAGGGCGGAGAACATTATGGGTTCTCCGCCTTTTTCAAAGCATCTGCAATGGAGTCAAGAAGCATCACAGATGTGTATTTCTGGTCTTCTGCATACTGGATATTTTCAAGAGACTGATTTGTGTAAATCTGGCTTGCAAGGGATTCCAGGGCAGGCTCCATGAGCGGAAACATGGCAGCAGTGCTTTCACTTAAATTTACAAGATGAATGGATTGTATGCTGTCCGCGTCAACAGTGACTTCCACATCAAAGGTGTTGCTGTTTAACTTGATGGAGGAGGTATAAACGCCGGGTTTATATTTGTGGACAGCGCCGGAGGAGGAAAGTTTTCCCTTTCCAGGACCGAACATAAAAAATACCACAATCCCCAGAATCAGGGCAAGGGCAATAAAAATTGCGGTGTAAATGACTTCTTTCATATGTAGGACAACGATTTTTGTTTTGGAACTCATGGTATGCGCCTCCTGGTCTGTTTTCTATATTTTATTAGGAGAGAAGGGAAAATATGACTGGTTGTTTTTGCATTTGAGATAAGGTACAATAAATTTTAAATCAGGTAGGAAAAGGAGGACAGCTTATGTCGCTTCAGTTTATTATGGGAAGCTCCGGAACAGGAAAATCTCATTACATATATGAACGGGTGATCCAGGAGGCGGGAGAACATCCGGATGGTTTTTATTATGTAATTGTGCCGGAGCAGTTTACTATGCAGACACAGAAAACACTTGTGGAAATGAGCCCTTCCAAAGGGATTTTAAATATAGATGTTTTAAGTTTTGAACGTCTTGCTTACCGTGTTTTTGAGGAGACAGGCGGGGACGAAAAAGTTATTTTAGATGATACGGGAAAAACAATGGTTCTTCAGAAAATGGTACAGAAGCATCAGAAAGAGCTGCCCTATCTTGGCAGTCAGATGAAAAAGCCAGGTTATCTTGACGAGGTAAAGTCTCTTCTCTCGGAGTTTATGCAGTATGGAATTGGTGAGGAAGAGCTTTCTCAGATGGTGGAAAAAGCAGGAGACAGAGAGCTTCTTACCATGAAGCTTCGCGATGTGCACACTCTGTATCAGGGATTCCGAACCTATCTGGAAGGGCATTATATGACAGGGGAGGAAGTGATGGACGTACTCCTCCGTATGCTGCCTTTTTCAGAAAAGCTTCGGGGAAGCGTGATGGTGTTTGACGGTTTTACCGGCTTTACCCCCATTCAGAACCGGGTCATTGAAGAACTTTTGCGCATCTGCAGCCACATTTACGTGACAGTAACAATGGATGCAAAAGAAAATCCGTATATCAAAGGAAAATCCCATCAGCTTTTTTATATGGGAAGAAAAATGGTGCAGAGCCTTTCCGGTCTCACAAAAGATATAGAGGAGCCGGTGCTTCTTTATCATGGGAAAAATTCCAGGTTTTCCAAAGCTCCGGCGCTTCAATTTCTGGAGGAGCATATTTTCCGTTACAGAAAGGCTGCTTATGAGAAAAAACAGAATGAAATTTCCATATTTTGCGGGGAAAATCCAAAAAAAGAGATGGAAGAGGCGGTACAGAGGGCAGCACGTCTTGTTCGTACGGAGGGACTTCATTACGGGGATATTGCCATTATTACCGGAAATCTTGAGGAATATGGAACACTTGCAAAGCAGGTATTAACCGAGGCGGGAATCCCCTATTTCCTTGACGAAAAGCATACTGTCCTTATGAATCCTTTTGTGGAGTACATTCGTGCATCGATCGAGATGGCTGTGAAGGGATTTTCTTATGAAAGCGTATTTCGTTATCTTCGCTGCGGAATGTCTGATATTACAAGAGAAGAGGCAGATCTTCTGGAAAATTATGTGCTGGCACTTGGAATCCGGGGATTTGGGAAGTGGAAGGAGCGCTGGGTGAGGATTTACCGGGGAATGGAGCCGGACAGCATTCAGCGTCTCAACGAAATCAGGGAGCGTTTTGTGGATGAGGTAAGCCCCCTTGCAGAAGGGTTTTCCGGGGGAAAACGGACAGTAGAGCAGTATTGCCGCATTGTATACGATTTCATTGTGAAGAACAGAAGCTTTTATAAGATTAAAGAAAGAGAAAAGGCTTTTAAGGAACAGGGAAACGCAGCGATGGAAAAGGAATACAGCCAGATTTACGGGATTGTGATGGAGCTTCTTGATTCTATGGTGGCAATTCTCGGGGAGGAGGAAGTCAGTCGTCAGGAATACAGCCAGCTTCTGGAAACCGGGCTTTCCGAGGCAAAAGTGGCATTGATTCCTCCCTCTCAGGATCAGATTGTAGTGGGAGATATGGAACGAACCCGTTTAAAAGGAATGAAGGCTTTATTTTTTGTTGGTGTAAATGAGGGAAATATTCCGAAAAATACGGAATCAGGCGGAATTCTCACAGAGCTTGACCGGGAGTTCATAGAGGAACAGGGAGTGGAGCTGGCTCCGGGACCAAAGGAGCAGATGAGCATTCAGAGATATTATCTTTATCTGAATCTTACGAAGCCGGAAAAATATCTCTGCCTTTCCTACAGTCTTTCAAACAATAGTGGAGAGGCGATAAGCCCTGCCTATTTAATTGGAAGCATTCAGAAGCTTTTTCCTGACACAGAGGCAGAAAAGAAAGAGAGCTGCGAGGATCCTATGTCTGCTTTGGAACTTCCGGGAGCCGGGCTTTCCTATTTCATCAGGGGACTTTCTGAGGCTTCCAATGGAAAGGGAGATGATGTATTTAAAGAACTTTACAGCTGGTATCTGAAAAGTCCCATATATGCTCCTGTTGTAAAAAAACTTGTGGAAGCTGCTTTTACAAGAAAGCCGTCAGATGAAATCAGCAGAAGCGTGGCAAAGGTTTTATATGGAGAAGTTTCTCCGTACAGCGCCACAAGACTGGAACGGTTCGCAGCCTGCGCCTTTGCCCATTTTCTGCAGTACGGGCTTCGCCTGACAGAGCGTGCAGAATATGAATTCCGCGCGATGGATATGGGGAATATTATGCACATTGCGCTTGAAAATTTTGCAGTGGAAGTGAGAAATCGTGGGCTTGAGTGGGCGGATTTAACAGAAGAGGTGCGAAACGAGATTGTGGATCAATGTCTTGATGATCTTGCGGCAGATTACGGAAATACTATTTTAAAGAGCAGTGCGAGAAACGAGGCGATGATTGAGAGGACGAGAAGGATTCTGCACCGTACTGTATGGGGGCTTCAGCAGCAGCTTCAGCATGGGAAGTTCAGGCCGGAGAGTTTCGAGGTTTCTTTTGGAGGCGGACGCATCGATCGTGTAGATGTGATGGAAGAGGAAAATCAGGTGTATGTGAAAGTCATTGATTATAAGACAGGAAACACTACCTTTGACCTTGTGTATTTGTATTACGGACTGCAGCTGCAGCTTATGATTTATCTGGATGGCGCGCTTTCTGTAGAAAAGAAAAAATATCCGGGAAAAGAAGTCCTTCCAGCAGGAATATTTTATTACAATGTGAAAGACCCCATGATAAAAGAAAAAATAGACGCAGATGTGGAAGCAGTAAGCGGACGGATTTTAAAAGAACTGAAAATGAATGGTCTCGTACGGGCTGACAGGGAAATGATAGAAAAAATGGACAGAAGCCTTGTATCTCTTCCGGTGGCATTTAATAAAGACGGCAGTTTTCGAAAAAATTCTTCTGTTGCAACAAGAGAACAGTTTGATGTTCTCGGAAGATTTGTAAAACAGAAAATCGAGAATATCAGAAGCTGTATTATGGAAGGAGACGTGGAAGTGAATCCTTATAAAATGGGAAAGAAGAGCGCCTGCGCGTATTGTCCTTACATTTCTGTCTGTGGGTTTGACAGAAAGATGCCGGGGTATGAGTACCGGAATTTAAAGGTGTTTGACGATAAAGAGCTGTGGCAGATATTTGAGGAGGAAGAATAAATGGCAGTTTCATGGACGGAAGAACAGAAGCAGGTAATTTCTCTGCGGGACAGGAACATTCTTGTAAGCGCAGCGGCAGGATCCGGAAAAACGGCAGTTCTTGTACAGAGGATTTTAAGTAAGATTCTCGATAAAAAAAATCCGGTGGATATTGACAGAATGCTGATCATGACATTTACAAGAGCGGCAGCGGGAGAAATGAAGGAGAGGATTTCAAGAGCTCTTGAGGATGCTCTTTACGAAGACCCGGAAAACGAACATCTTCAGAGGCAGATGACGCTTATCCACACAGCCCAGATTACGACTATTGACGGCTTCTGTTCTTATCTGATACGAAATTATTTTCATCTGATTGGGCTTGATCCGGGATGTCGGACAGCGGAAGAAGGGGAATTAAAGCTTTTAAAAGAAGATGTGCTGAAAGAGCTTTTTGAAGATTTTTACAGCAGAAATGACGAAGATTTTCTGAATTTTGTGGAATGCTATGCGCCGGGAAAGACAGACGAGGGATTAAAAGAGCTGGTGTTAAAGCTATACGATACGGCAATGAGTAATCCTTATCCTGTGGAATGGCTTGGCGATTGTATAAAGGCATATGAAATAGAAGATGAAGAAGAGCTGGAAAAACAGGAATGGTTTCAGGTTTTGTGGGATAGCGTGAAGCAGGAGCTTGCCCAGGCGGAGGCTCTTTTTACCCAGGGAATCTCCGTGTGTCAGGAGCCAGGAGGACCGTGTCTTTATGAGGAGGCGCTTCAAAGTGATATGCTTCTTATAGATGAACTTCAGCTTCTCTGTGAAAAGCAGGATTTTGACGGGATGGCGTCGTTGCTTTCTGCTCTGAAATTTGCGCGCCTTTCTGCGAAAAAAGCAGAAGATGTAGAAGAATACAAAAAGGAGCAGGTAAAAAAGCTTCGGGAGGAAGGGAAAGGGCTTTTAAAAGATCTTTCTGAGCGGTATTTTTCGGAGAGTCTAAAGGAGGCGGCAGAAACAATCCTATGCTGCAAAAAGCCGGTGGAGATTCTTATTCGCCTTACAGAAGAATTTATGGAACGCTTCGAGGAAAAGAAGCGAGAAAAAAATATTATTGATTTTACAGATATGGAGCATTTTGCGCTCCGGATTCTTGTGACAAAAGAAGGAGATACCTTTACGCCAAGTCAGGCTGCAAAGGAACTTTCGGAAAAATACGATGAGGTTCTTGTGGATGAGTATCAGGACAGTAATCTCGTGCAGGAGGTTCTCACAAATCTTGTTTCCGGGTGGGTAAATCAGAGAAAAAACATTTTCATGGTGGGAGATGTGAAGCAGAGTATTTATCGTTTTCGCCTTGCAAGACCGGAGCTTTTCATGGAAAAATATAAAACATACTCGACAGAGGAAGGAAAAGAGCAGAGAATCGACCTTCATAAAAATTTCAGAAGCCGAAGCGAGGTTCTGGGAAGCGTCAATTATATTTTTCGCCAGATTATGGGAGAAGATTTGGGAGGCGTAGCCTATGATGAGGCAGCGGCGCTTTATCCAGGCGCTGTGTTTCCAGAAGGGCAAAATCCGGAATTTGTTAAAACAGAGGTGCTTCTTATAGAAAAAGACAGCGAAGAACTTTCAGAGGAGGCAATTGACAACGATCAGGAGCTAGAAGCACTTGCCATTGCTCATAAAATTCAGGAAATGAAGGGAAAGGAACAGGTTCTCGATAAAGAAACAGGGGAATACCGACCTATAGAATACGGGGATATTGTGATTCTTCTGCGCACTGCCACAGGGTGGACAGAAACATTTGGGGAGGTACTTTCCTCACAGGGAATTCCGTCTTATAGTGCTTCAAAAACAGGATATTTTTCTGCAACGGAGGTAGTTGCTATGTTGGATTATCTTCGAATTTGTGACAATCCGCTTCAGGATATTCCTCTGGCAGGCGTACTGCATTCTCCTATTGTAGGCTGTACTTCGCAGGAGCTGGGAATCCTCCGCGCGGAACATAAAGAGGGAATGCTTTTTGATGCCGTATGTGCGTGGGTGCGTGAGGGAAAAATGGAAAATGAGGAAGAATCTGTGCTTTTTGAGAAGCTTTCCTGTTTTTTGTCTCTTCTTACAAATGTCAGGGATATGGCGGAATATACCCCGGTTCATCAGTTAATTGTATATATTCTGGATAAAACGGGATATGGGAATTATGCGGCGGCACTTCCTGACGGAGAACAGAGAAGAGCAAACCTTTCTATGTTAATAGAAAAAGCAATGGATTATGAAAAAACAAGTTACCGCGGGCTTTTTAATTTTGTGCGCTATATTGAAAAGCTTCAGAAATTTCAGGTAGACTACGGAGAAGTGAACTTGTCCGGCGCAGGGGAAGGTTCTGTGCAGATTATGACAATCCATAAAAGTAAAGGGCTTGAATTTCCGGTTGTATTTGCGGCGGGTATGGGAAAACAGTTTAATTTCAGCGATATAAATGCAGGACTTTTGATTCATCACGAGCTTGGAATCGGAACGGATGCCATTCTTCCGGAAAAAAGAATTACTTCTACGACTTTGTATAAACAGATGTTACGAAGAGCTATTTTAAAAGAAAGTCTGGGAGAGGAGATTCGTGTTCTTTATGTTGCTTTGACGCGTGCAAAAGAAAAACTGATTCTTACAGGGACGATAGGAAAGCTGGAAGAAAGAATCCGCGGGCTTTCCGGTTTTTTAAAACAGGATGAGGAGTTGCTCCCTGTGGGAAACCGCATGAAGGCAAAGACTTACTGGGATTATCTTCTGCCCGCCCTCATAAGGCACAGGGCAATGGAGCCGCTTTTAGAAGAATATGGGATTTTTTCCAACAGAAGAAATCCCCTTTACGAAGGAGGCTGTGATTTTGTCATAAAAAAAATAACAGCAAAAGATCTTGTAAAAGAAGAGGTGGAGATTCAGGCGGAAATGGAAATTCGAAGAGAAGTTCTGGAAAACTGGGACGTTTCTCTTGAATACAATAAAGAAATAAAAGAAGAGCTGGAAAGAAGATTTTCTTTTGTTTATCCTTACGAATTTTTACGGGAGATTCCGGTAAAGGTGAGCGTATCGGAATTAAATAAAAGAGCGTATCATGATTTCTATGAAAAAGAAGAAAATATAGTGGAGGAGACGGAAGAAGGGGAGCTTCCTGTTGTGCCGGAGTTTATCGAAAAGCAGGAGGTATATACAGGCGCATCAAGAGGAACGGCTTACCACCGAGTGATGGAGTGCCTGGATTACAGCCGAACATCTTCCGCAGAAGAAATTAAGATACAGATAAAAGAACTGCTTATGCAGAAGAAATTAAAAGAAAAAGAAGCAGAGTGCGTCCGCCCGGGAGATATTTTCGCCTTTGTTACCTCTTCTTTGGGACAGAGAATGAAAGAAGCAGCGGAAAACAGGCTTCTTTTCCGGGAACAGCCCTTTGTTATCTCAAGAGAGGCAGAAGAATTAAATCCTGACTGGGAAGGAGAGCGTATTCTTGTGCAGGGTATTATGGACGCTTACTTTATGGAAGACGGAGAGCTGATTCTTGTGGATTATAAGACTGATAAAGTGAGAAAAGGAGAGGAAAAAGCTCTTTCAGAACGGTACAGAAACCAGATTTTGGATTATGCTGAGGCGCTTTCACGGGCAGCAGGAAAGCCGGTAAAGGAGGCGTATATCTATTCTTTTGCGCTGGGGAAAGAGATAGAGGTGGAGTGATTTTACACCCTCCACCCGGCAGGATACTTATTTTTCAGAATCCCGTTTACCAGTTTCCCGAATCCAATGGGATACCCTTCCACGCAGAGGAGCTGCCAGCCTTTTGATTTGGCGGCTTCCTGCGGTTCAATATTTAAAGTCTCTCCTTTTAAGTATCGTGTAATTCTTTCATCGTTTACAGAGAGCGAAATACAGGAAGCAGCTTCGCCTTTTCGAATGGCAAGTGCAAGAGGCTGCGATGGTTCAAACCGATTCTTTTTTATATCCCCCAGATACAGCCCATTTCTTAAAAAAGCCAGTCCGCGGAAATCGCAGGATACAGGGGGAAGATAATAGGCTTTGTCTTTTCGGATTTCTACCCGGTTCCAGTCAAAGGGATGACCGCCGAGGGAGGAAAGACCGATTTCTTTCAAAAATTCATCTATCCATTTTACTGCATTTTTATCTGGTTTCGTGTGGGGAGCGGAGACACCGCCCTGCGTGGAAAGCCCAGGTTTTTGAATAAGAGCCATAAAATGTCCTTCTCCGTTCATTTTATGCGGAAAGAGACGCACACAGCGTTTCAGGCGTTCTTCCCCGTTGCCGGCGGAAGGGATTCCCTCTGTAAAACCTTCGTACCAGGGAAGTTCCACAAGGTCTGCTTCCGGTCTGTTTTCCAGAAGGAAAGAAACGCTTCCTTCGTCTTCTTTCGGGGAAAAGGTACAGGTAGAGTAAAGGAGAAGACCTCCGGGACGCAGCATATCAAATCCGTTTAAGAGAAGTTCTCGTTGGATTTCGGAAAGTTCATCTGATTTTTCCGGCGTCCAGTCGAGAGAGAGAGCTTCTTCTTTTCGGAACATTCCCTCTCCTGAGCAGGGGGCATCCAGAATAATTTTATGGAAAAATTCCGGGAAGGTGCGGGAAAGTTTTTCCGGCGGCTCATTCGCTACAAATACATTGGGAATGCCAAAAAGCTCAATGTTTCGAAGGAGAGCTCTTGCTCTTGACGTGCTGATGTCGTTTGCGATAAGAAGCCCTTCGCCTTTTAATGCTGCTCCAAGAGCCGTTGCCTTTCCTCCGGGTGCAGCGCACATATCAAGAACGTATTCGCCGGGAGTAACGGGAATCCTGGAAGCAGGAGTCATAGCGCTTGGCTCCTGGAGATAATAAAGCCCTGCCTGATAAAGGGGACAGCGGGAGGGACGGCTTTCCTCCTCATAAAAATATCCGTTTTTTATCCAGGGAATGGGAGTTACGGGAAAAGGAACAATGCGCTCAAATTCTTCGCAGGTAATTTTATCTGTATTTACACGAAGCCCAAAGGTTCTGGGAGCTTCAAAGCTTTTTAAAAACAGGGGATATTCTTTTCCCAGGAGTGATTTCATTCGCTCCAGAAAAGCAGGGTGAAGAGTAGAAGTTGTATTCTGGTTCATAAGACCTCCCGATATAAAAAATTTTTGTGAGTATTAAAGAACTGGAATTATCTTACCACATATGTCTTTAAAAGTATATATGAAAATACTATTGACAAAACTATATTATATAATATATAGTATTGTTAACAAAACAATATTGATGAACTGTATAATATTATAAAAGAAAAAGGAAGTGAGACGATGGTATTTAATACAGGCGCGGCTCTTCTTGACGCGATTGTTCTGGCAGTTGTATCGAAAGAGAAAGAAGGGACGTACGGCTATAAGATTACCCAGGATGTGAGAGGTGTTCTGGAAGTATCAGAATCTACTCTTTATCCTGTTTTGAGAAGACTTCAGAAGGACGACTGTCTGGAAGTATATGATATGGCGTATGAGGGAAGAAACAGACGATACTATAAGCTTACAGAAAAGGGGAGTGCACAGTTGAATTTATATAAAGTAGAATGGAAAAACTACTCATCAAAGATTTCCAAAATGCTCGAGGGAGGAATAGGAATATGAACAGAATGCAGTTTATGAGAGAGTTGTCCCATCTTCTTTCTGACATATCAGAAGCAGAACGAGAGGAAGCCCTGGAATATTACGAAAATTATTTTGAGGACGCAGGTGCAGAAAGAGAAGCCGAAGTGATCCGGGAGCTGGGAAGTCCGGGAAAAGTAGCGGCAATCATTAAAGCAGACTTAAGTGCAGGCTCCGGAGATTACGGGGAATATACAGAACGGGGCTATACAGATACAAGAGCCAAAGAAGAGGGGCAGATGCCGGGGGAATATACGGCAGGAAGAAGCGAAAGCCGTGCGGAACGCGGGTATCAGGCCGGAAGAAAGAAGAGAAATCCGGTGGCAATCGGTCTTATTATTCTGGGACTTGTCATTTTATCACCTTTTCTGGTGGGAGCGACAGGAGGAATTCTTGGAGTTGTTATAGCGATAGCCTTGATTCCATTTCTTGCAGTGTTTGCAGTGGGGGCATGTGTATTTGGATTTTTTGCAGGAGCGGCTGCTTGTGTGGCTGCAGGAATCAGCCTTTGCTTCACTTATCCGGGAGCCGGTGTTTTAACTCTTGGAATCGGATGCCTGTTTGCGGCAGCAGCGATTCTCAGCGTTTTGATTTTGGCATGGAGCGTTGGAACAGCTCTTCCGTGGATTTTAAGAAAAGTAACAGATGGATTTCATAACCTTATTAATAAAGAAGAAAAAAGAAAGGACGGTGCAGAAATATGAAAAAATTTACAAAAGGAATGTTGATTACAGCCGGTGTTTTTGGTGTATTGGGAATCGGGCTTTCCGCAGGCGGAGTAGCAATGGGCGCAACGGTGGACAGCGTGAAAATCCTCAGAGATTTTCGTGACAGAGTAAATACAGAGCTTACAGAGACAGGATACTACGATGACGATTACGATGAACATGATGACTATGATGATTATGATGAACATGACGACGATGATTATGTTGAGCGCGGTGACAGGGCAGTTACAAATCCATCTGAGACGGTGCAGGGAACAACAGAGGACGGTGTGCGCTCCTATACTTTCAATGATGTAACAAAGCTTGATGTAGAACTTACCTGGGATTCTTTTGCAATGGAAAGATGGGACAGGAATGATTTTGGTGTGGAAATTGAAGGAGATGAAAAAGAAGAAGTATCTGTTCTTCAGCAGGGACAGGAAGTAAAGCTGGTAAGTAAAAAAGTGGGAGAAAAACAGGAAGAGCCAAGAACAGTTACTTTCTATTATCCGGAAAACACAAGCTTTCGTGAGGTAGATATTGAAATCGGAGCGGGCTCTGCAGAGCTTATGGATGCGATTACAGCAGATGAATTCAGCTTTACCGTAGGTGCGGGGGAAGGAAATGCATATGACCGCATTAATGCAGGAGAAATCAGTCTGGAAGTCGGGGTCGGCGTATTGGATCTTGATGTAATAGAAGCCTGGGAAATCGACGGGGAATGCGGAATGGGAAGTCTGGATGCTACCTTTGCAGGACGAGAAGAGGATTATTTTATAAAAACAGAGGGCGGACTTAGCAGTATAGTAATTGGAGGCAATGAGCTTGGCGGTATAGCAGGAAATCACAGTTTTGGAAATAAAGGAGCTGCTCATACAGCAGAGTTTGAATGTGGAATGGGAAGCATAAACATTGATTTCGAGGAGGAATAATTATGGAAAACAAACGCTTATATAAATCAGACGTAAACTGTATGATCTGCGGTGTATGCGGAGGAATTGCAGAATACTTCAACATTGATCCGACACTGATTCGGATTATATGGGTGATTTTAAGCTGCTTCTGGGGCGCTGGAATTCTTGCATATTTCCTCTGTGCCATTATTATGCCAAAATCACATGTATAAATCCTGAATTTCTGTCCATACTCTAGAAGAAAAGGAGGAGTGGACAGATGAACCGCGACAAAGAAATTAAAGAATATCTGGAGGGGAAGCTTTCCGGAGAAGAGAACATGAAATACGAAATTGCAGAGGAGCTGGGGCTTCTTGATAAGGTTTTGGAAAGCGGCTGGAAAAGTCTTTCTGCAAAAGAAACAGGACGAATTGGCGGACTGATGACACGAAGAAAAAAGAAAACAGAAAATGTGTAAAAGAAAAATCTCCGGGAGCAGACAACAGGGCTTCCGGAGATTTTTTTGTGAACGATATACAAGGTCTTTCTTTACAATTATACAGGTTTTGTGTAAAATAGCAATATAAAAAAGGAGGTTTAAAATCATGGACGTAAAAAGAGTGTTTTTAATTGTTCTTGACAGCTACGGAATCGGCAATGCACCGGACGCAGCGGACTTTGGAGATGAAGGCAGCAATACTCTGGCAACGATTGTAAAGTCAGAGAAATACCATACACCAAATATGTGTAAACTCGGTCTTTTTAACATTGACGGAGTGGAAGCACAGCCGAAAGAAGAAAAACCTTCCGGAGCATTTGGAAGATTTACAGAGGCATCAAAGGGAAAAGATACCACAATCGGCCACTGGGAGATTGCGGGAATTATTTCACGCCGTCCGCTTCCTGTTTATCCGGACGGTTTTCCAAAAGAGGTGCTTGATGAGTTTACGCGCCGCACAGGACGTGAGGTACTTTGCAATAAACCGTATTCCGGAACAGAGGTTATTAAGGATTACGGGGATGAGCATGTAAAAACAGGAAAGCTGATTGTGTATACTTCAGCAGACAGCGTATTTCAGATTGCGGCACATGAAGATGTGGTTCCCCTTGAGGATTTATATGAATACTGCTGTATTGCAAGAGAAATCCTCACAGGAGAACACAGTGTGGGAAGAGTGATTGCAAGACCGTTTGTAGGAGAGAGCGGAAATTATACACGTACTCCGCACAGACATGATTTCTCTCTTGTTCCTCCGTCTGTGACTATGATGGACGTTTTGACAGAAAAAGGATACGACACAAAGGGAGTAGGAAAAATTTTTGATATTTTCGCAGGAAAAAATGTACAGACTACTGTGTCTATCAAAAATAATGTAGATGGCATGGATAAAACTCTGGAAATTCAGAAGGAAGATTTCAATGGTCTTTGCTTCGTAAATCTTGTTGATTTTGATATGCTTTACGGACACAGAAATGACATAGACGGTTATGCAAATGCAGCGACTGTTTTCGATGAACAGCTTGGAGAATTTCTGAAAAATATGAGAGATGACGATGTTCTTATGATTACTGCGGACCACGGCTGTGACCCGGGATTTAAAGGAACTGATCACAGCAGAGAATGTGTGCCTATGCTGATGTACGGAAAAGCAGTAAAAGAGGGCGTAAATCTTGGAACAAGAAATACGTTTTCTGATATGGCAGCTACTGTTCTTGATATGTTTGGAATTCAGGGCGGAACAGAGGGAACAAGTTTCTGGGGAGAAGTGAAAAAATAAAAGGTACAGCAGGAGGTGTGTAGATGGAACGGCAGGAATTAATACGCAGGGCTTTTGAAGCCCAGAAAAAAGCGTATGCTCCTTATTCTCATTTTCAGGTGGGAGCGGCTCTTCTCTGTATGGACGGAGAGATTTTTGAGGGGTGTAATATTGAAAACGCGTCATACGGAGCCACGAACTGTGCAGAACGAACTGCGTTTTTCAAGGCAGTTTCCGAGGGGAAACGGGAGTTTAAATCGATTGCCATTGTCGGCAAACCGGAATCGGCAGAGGAGTTTGAATATTGTGCGCCCTGTGGCATTTGTCGCCAGGTAATGGCAGAATTCTGCGACACGCAGAATTTTGAGATCATTCTTCCGCGTTCGGGAAATGATTACAGAGTGTATAAATTGGAACAGCTTCTTCCGCTGAGTTTTACGTCAGAAAATCTGAAAAAATAAATAAAAGACAGACAGGACTGCTGCAGAAATGTGGCAGTTCTGTTTTTTGCATTTTTCCTTAAGAAGTATTTTTTATTGACAAAAATAATGTTATCTGGTATTCTTTTTACAAGTTAGACAATGCTAATCACCTCAAAAGAGGTGTTTTTCTTTTGTTTGTGATTAGCTATAGCTAATTAAAATTAATTAAAACTAATATTTGGCAGGTGAAGCGTATGATGATTAACAGGAGATTGATCGGTACGGTCAGGGAAAGTAAAAAATACATCGTTGGGGAAGAATAAGCTGATAGATGAGAAATAGATGGAGGTTGTAAATGAAAAAAACTTTGTTTGGTATATTTTATCTTTGGCGTTAAGACGATTCCTACGGCATAGGGAAATGAAAGAGGCCGGCTTTGCAGATTCAAGCCGGCCAAAATAAATGTTTTATTTTTCCTGTGTGCAGGATAATTTTGTTTCTGAAATGTATTTTTTTAATACTCGAAAAGTATCTGCACTAATATCATGTTCGATTTTGCAGGCTTCTTCGGAAGCTGTCTGAGGATCGACTCCAAGACTGATCAGCCAATCTGAAAGTACAGTGTGGCGTTCGAAAATTTCAGAAGCGAGCGCTTCCCCTTTTGGTGTGAAAAAAATATAACCTTCATTTGAAACCGTAACAAAATCTTTGCTTTTTAAATTTTTCATGGCAACGCTGACGCTTGGTTTTGAATAGCCTAATTCTGTGGCAATGTCAATCGAGCGTACAACGGGAAGACGTTTGCTTAGTATATAAATCGTTTCCAGATAATCTTCTACAGATTCTTCGGAACGATGACTGATATATCCCATGATGGTACCTCCTATCTGGTAATATGTTATCATTTCAAATATAAAATTGCAAGAAACAAAGAAAATAAAAAAAAATCAATAAAACTATTGACAAAATAAAGAAATTAGAATAAACTAACCACAGTAAATCAAGAATAACTGAGACGCCGCAAGATTGGCCGATCAGAAGAATGGAGTGTGTTATATGCTTATGGATTTATCAGAGGCTAAAGAAGGCGTAGAATATATCGTAAAGGACATTTTGACAGATGACGAAGAGTTGAATGCATTCCTGTTTTCGCTGGGCTGTTATAGTGGAGAACCAATCACTGTAATTGCACACCGCAAGGGCGGATGCGTGGTATCCATTAAAGACGGAAGATATAATATTGATAATGATTTAGCGAGAGCTATTTCAATATAATAAGAAAAAAACGGTGATTTCAGTCACTGTTTTTTTAAGAAAAGTGGTTAGCCAATGCTAATCGCGCAAAGTTGAAGGAGGAGACAGAATGAGAATTGCGTTGACAGGAAATCCCAATAGTGGAAAAACAACCATGTACAATGCCCTCACGGGAAGAAACGAACGTGTTGGAAACTGGGCCGGCGTTACGGTAGAAAAGAAGGAGAGTCCGATCAAAAAAGGATATTTTGACGGAACAGAAGAATTGATTGCGGTGGATTTGCCGGGAGCTTATTCTATGTCTCCGTTCACTTCGGAGGAAAGTATTACCAGCAGTTATGTAAAAAATGAAAATCCGGATGCGATCATCAATATTGTAGATGCGACCAACTTAAGCAGAAGTTTATTTTTTACAACGCAGCTTTTGGAGCTTGGGATTCCGGTAGTGGTAGCACTGAACAAAAGTGACATTACAGAGAAGAAGAAAACGGAAATTGATGTAAACAAACTGGCAGATAAGCTGGGGTGTCCGGTAATTAAAACTGTATCTACCACTGCAGGACATGAGGGCTTAAAAGAAGTAGTGAATCAGGCTGCGGCATTAAAGGGATGTGGTCAGAAAGCACCTTATGTACAGGCGGATATTGACCTGCAGGACAAAGCACAGGTGGAAGATGCGGATAGAAAACGTTTTGCGTTTGTAAATGAAATCGTAAAAGCGGTAGAAAAGAGAAAAGTTTTAACAAAAGAGAAAAATAAACAGGACAGCATTGATGCGGTACTTACCAATAAATTTATTGGGATTCCGATTTTTGCAGTAATTATGTTCGGTGTGTTTTACATATCACAGTCTACAGTCGGAACGTGGATTGCAGACTGGCTGGTTGGCTGGATTGAGACGTTCCAGGGCTGGGTTGCAGGATTAGTTGAGAATGCAAGTCCATTCCTTCAGGCTCTTCTGGTTGATGGAATCATTGGCGGAGTAGGCGCTGTTGTCGGCTTCCTGCCGCTTGTAATGGTTATGTACTTTCTGATTGCTCTTTTAGAGGACTGCGGATATATGGCCCGTGCCACAGTAGTTCTTGATCCGATTTTTAAGAGAGTCGGACTTTCCGGAAAATCTGTCATTCCAATGGTAATTGGAACAGGATGTGCGATTCCGGGAATTATGGCCTGCCGTACAATCCGTAATGAAAGAGAAAGAAGAGCAACTGCAATGCTGACACCGTTCATGCCTTGTGGAGCAAAACTTCCGGTTATCGCATTGTTTGCAGGCGCATTTTTCGCAGACGCTTCATGGGTAGGACCTACCATGTATCTGGTTGGAATCCTGCTGATCTTCCTGGGTGCATTGCTGGTGAAAAAGATTACAGGATATAAATATCGTAAATCTTTCTTTATTATTGAGCTTCCGGAATATAAGATTCCAAGCCTGAAACGGGCAACACTTTCCATGCTTTCCCGTGGTAAGGCATACATCGTGAAAGCGGGAACGATTATTTTAGTATGCAACACAGTGGTACAGATCATGCAGAGCTTTAACTGGCAGTTCCAGGTGGTAGAAGAAGGAATGGAACACACTTCAATCCTGGCATCGATTGCATCACCATTTGCAGTGCTTCTGATTCCTCTTGGATTCGGTGTATGGCAGCTTGCAGCAGCAGCGATTACTGGCTTTATTGCAAAAGAAAACGTAGTCGGTACACTTGCGGTTGTATATGGACTTACAAATTTTATTGATACAGATGAACTGGCACTTGTTGGCGGAGCAAATGAAGTAGCTATGGTCATGGGACTTACAAAAGTAGCGGCGCTTGCATATCTGATGTTCAATCTTTTTACGCCGCCTTGCTTTGCAGCTCTCGGCGCTATGAATTCGGAAATGCAGGATAGAAAATGGCTGTGGGGCGGTATTGCATTACAGTTATGTACCGGTTATACAGTTGCCTTTCTTGTATATCAGATTGGCACGCTGATTACGACAGGGGCAGTTGGAAGCGGCTTTGTTCCCGGACTGATCGCAGTAGCAGCATTTGCAGTGATATTGGTTGTATTGATTCAGAGAAAAGAAAAAACGTTCAGTGCAGAATACCGTCTGCACGCATAAAACAGCGGAAAGGATGGCAGAGTATGGCAAATTTCCTGGTTATAGGTATTATATTGTTAATTGTGGGTATTGCAGTTACTTATATATGGAAGGCAAAAAAAAGCGGAGCCAAATGTATCGGCTGTCCGTCAGCAGGAGGGTGTTCCGGGAAAGACGGGCACACCGGATGTAATTGCAAATGCCATAGTGCAGAAAATAAGTAAGGTTAAAAAGAGCCTGCACCTGTGGAAAAGGTGTGGGCTTTCTTTTAATAAAAAAACAGGAAATGAGGTGATAGGTTGAAACAGCATAGGTTTTGGGCATGGGCAATGATAGGTTGTCTCGTTATGCTATTCTATACCGGAAAGAAACACAAATAAACAATCACACAGAAGAATAAAAAAGGAGAATATATATGGATATTTTAAAATTTAAGAATGTTGCTTTGTTTGCCGGAGGGGTATTATTTGGTACAGCGGGAGTGAAACTCCTTTCAAGCAGAGATGCAAAAAATGTATATGTAAAAGGAACCGCAGCTGTTCTCAGAGCAAAGGATTGTTTGATGAAGACAGCAGAGACAGTTCAGGAAAATGCAGAAGATATTCTGGCAGAGGCAAAACAGATCAACGAAGAACGTGCGGCAGAAGAAGAGGCTGCGGTACAGGAGGATATTAATCTGGATAACACAGGTTCTGAGACAGAGGAAGTATAATTGAAATTTATGATTAAGCATGAGATTCCGGGGAGAATCCGTATTCATGTGGCGCAAAAGCAGATGTCTTATCAGGAGGCAGATGCATTATTGTATTATCTGAATACGCTGGAATATATCACGCAGGCAAAGGTTTATAGAAGGACGGCCGATGCCTGCGTTTGCTTTACGGGGAAGAGAGAGCCGGTGATTCAGGCTCTGCGAGAGTTCCGATATACGTCTGTAAAAGTTCCGGATGAAGTTTTTGCAAATTCCGGAAGAAAAATAAATGATGCTTATCAGGAAAAGCTGATTGGCAAAGTGTTGTTTCACTATGCAGGGAAACTTCTTTTGCCATATCCGGTCAGAAAAGCAGTAATTTTGTGTAAGGCTCTGCATTATTTGAAAGAAGGCTGGAAGAGTCTTGCTAAGAAAAAACTGGAAGTATCCGTATTAGATGCCACTGCGATCGGTGTCTCAATTATGCGCGGAGATATAAGAACAGCATCGTCTGTTATGTTTTTGCTTGGTCTGGGAGAGACATTGGAAGAGTGGACGCATAAAAAATCAGTGGGAGATCTGGCGCGCAGCATGTCCTTAAATACTGCAAAAGTCTGGATGAAGAGCGGAGAGCAGGAAGTACTTGTCGATTCTGGAAAAATCAAGGAAGGTGACACGATTATAGTGCATATGGGGAATGTTGTTCCTTTTGACGGGATTGTGTCTGAGGGAGAAGGAATGGTCAATCAGTCTTCTATTACAGGCGAACCGCTTCCGGTTTTGAAGAAAGAGGGCGGATATGTATATGCAGGGAGTGTGTTGGAAGAAGGAGAACTTATCTGTACGGTAAAAAAAGCAGGCGGCGCTTCGCGGTATGAGAAAATTGTAGAAATGATCGAAGAATCTGAGAAATTAAAATCTTCGGTAGAAGGCAGGGCAGAAAAACTTGCAGACAGATTGGTTCCGGTTACCTTTGCAGGAACAGCGCTCACATGGCTTCTTACAAGAAATATTGCGAAAGCTCTGGCTGTACTCATGGTAGATTTTTCCTGTGCCTTAAAGCTTACAATGCCGCTCACTGTATTATCTGCAATCCGTCAGGCAGGTACTTATGATATTACCGTGAAAGGCGGTAAATTTTTAGAAGCAGTTGCGGAAGCAGAAACGATTGTACTGGATAAAACGGGGACGCTTACGGAAGCAAGACCAACTGTGAAAATGATTGTTCCTTTCTGTGAAGAAAACGAAAATGAGCTGCTCCGCATAGCGGCCTGTCTGGAGGAACATTTTCCGCATTCTATGGCAAAAGCAGTTGTGGCAGCAGCAAAACAGGCAGGACTTGAGCATGAAGAAATGCACTCGAAAGTGGAGTATATAGTAGCACATGGTATATCTTCCGGTATAGGAGAAAAACGTGTTCTTATCGGAAGCGCTCATTTTATTTTTGAAGATGAAAAATGTATAATCCCAGAAAAATATCAGGAACAATTCGACGGTCTTCCAACAGAATATTCTCACTTATATATGGCGATTGATGGTGTTCTTTCAGCGGTAATATGCATCGAAGATCCTTTGCGCCGGGAAAGTGCCGGTGTGATATGTGCTTTAAGAGAAGCGGGCTTTCAGAAAATTGTTATGATGACAGGGGATAGTGAGCGTACAGCAGCAGTGATTGCGAAAAAAGTAGGCGTTGATGAATATTATTCGGAAGTGCTTCCGGAGGATAAAGCCGGATTTATCGAGAAGGAAAAAGCAAAAGGAAAGAAAGTTCTTATGGTAGGGGACGGAGTCAACGATTCACCTGCACTCTCAGCGGCAGATGCAGGAATTGCAGTCAGTGACGGAGCTGAGCTTGCAAGGGAAATTGCGGATATTACAATTTCAGCAGAGAATCTGTATCAGATTGTGCGGTTAAAGTATCTGAGCCATGCAATGATGAAGCGGATAAATAGAAATTACAGGGAGATTGTAGGAATTAATACACTGCTCATTTTGTTAGGAGTAGGAGGAGTGATACAGCCGACTGCTACTGCAATGCTGCATAATATTTCTACCATAGCGATTGGTTTGAAAAGCATGAAGAATCTTCCGGAAACTGAAGAAATTTAAAAAGTAAAGGCAACGGCAGCTATTGAGATGACCGTTGTCTTTTTCTGTAAAAAGTTCACACTTATTTCAGACTTATCACACCTTCAGGGAATTGAAGAAAAATCTCTGGAATGCTATACTGAGTATAAAATGAAGTACAATGCGAAAAAAGACATTATAAATCTTCCACAGGAGTGAAAAATATGGGTGAACGAAAAGAAGACTATGTGAAACTTGAGAACGTTTCTAAAATATACGGTTCCAAAGAAGTAAAGATTGTGGCAGTAGATGAAATCAGCTTTCAGATTGCAGAAGGAGAGTTTGTTGTAATTGTAGGTCCAAGCGGCGCGGGAAAAACTACGGTTTTGAATATTCTTGGAGGAATGGACAAGGCCACAAGCGGCAAAGTTTTGGTAGACGGACACGACATTGCGGGATATACAAACAAACAGCTTACTGCATACAGAAGAGAGGACATAGGATTTGTATTCCAGTTTTATAATCTTGTACCAAATCTTACAGCGCTGGAAAATGTAGAGCTTGCGCTTCAGATATGCAAAAATCCGCTGGACGCAAAAACTGTGCTTTCCGAGGTGGGATTAAAAGACCGTCTGGGAAATTTCCCGGCGCAGCTTTCCGGTGGAGAGCAGCAGAGAGTTTCCATTGCAAGAGCTCTTGCAAAAAATCCAAAGCTTCTTTTGTGCGATGAGCCGACAGGAGCCCTTGATTATCAGACTGGAAAGGCAATTTTAAAGCTCCTTCAGGATATGTGCCGTGAGAAAGGAATGACAGTGATTGTCATCACGCATAACTCTGCGCTTACCCCTATGGCAGACAGAGTAATAAAAATTAAAAATGGAAAAGTTTCCAGAATGACTTTAAATGATAACCCCACACCTGTAGAAGAAATTGAGTGGTAGGTGAAGAATATGAAAGCATTACATAAAGATTTCTGGATGGAAATACGAAAAAACAAAGCAAGATTTATTTCTATTTTTCTGATTGTGGCGCTGGGAGTTGCCTTTTTCTCAGGGATTCAGGCTGCATCTCCTGACATGCGTTTTTCCGGGGACGCCTACTATGACGAATCCCGTCTTATGGATTTAAAAGTAGTGGGGACTCTTGGTCTTACAGAAAAGGATGTGGAGGCTCTCAAAAAAATAGAGGGTGTGGAAAGTGCGGAGGGCGCTTACGGAACAGACGTAATATGTGGAGAGGGAGAGGATCAGAAGGTACTCCATGTGGAATCCCTCAATAAAAGTGTGAATCAGATTAAGGTGCAAAAAGGAAAAATTCCGGAAAAAAAGGAGAGATTTTTCTTGATAGGGAGTATGCGCTGGCTAGGGGATATGAGGTAGGAGATTCCATAAAACTGAAACAGGAGGAAGAGGGACTTCTCCTGGAAGAAAATTATACTGTTTGCGGAGTCGGTACAAGCCCTCTTTATATTTCGTTTAACAGGGGAAATACAACCCTTGGCTCCGGTGAAATCAGTGGTTTTGCCTATGTGGTCCCGGAAGATTTTGATCAGGAAGTTTACACACAGATTTATCTTCGTTTTCATGGCTCCGAAGATCTTACGAGTTATACAGATGCTTACGACAATCTGATTGAAAAGGTACAGGGCACTGTGGAAGGAATCGAGAAGGAACGGTGCGAAATCCGATATAATGATGTAAAAGAAGAGGCGGAGGATGCTTTAAAAGAAGCGGAAAAAGAGCTAAAAGACGGAGAAAAAGAATTAAAAGACGGGAAAAAGGAGTTAAAAGACGGAGAAAAAAAGTTTGCCGATGCAAAGAAGGAAGTAGAGGACGGAGAAAAAGAGCTTGCCGATGCAAAGAAGAAAATAGAAGACGGCAAAAAAGAGCTCGCTGATGGGAAAAAGAAGATTTCCGATGGGCAGGAACAGCTGGAGACTGCGAAAAATCAGGCGGCAGACGGTCAGAGTCAGTTAAATGCAGCAAAAGAAAAAATAAGTGCAGGATGGACAGAATTTTATGCGAACCAGGATAAGGTAGATGCCGGTCAAGAAGAGCTTTTTGCTGCAAAAGAAGAGCTTGCAAAAGGCAAAGAGACAATTGCAGAAGGAAAGAAGCTTCTGGAAGAGCAGAAAAAGAATCTGGAAGATAAACAGAAAGAAATTGCTGCAGGAAAGGCAGCCATTCCCGCTGCAAGAGAAGAGTTAAACACACAGAAACAGATGTGTGAGGAAGGGCTAAAAGCTGTGGAAGCAGGAGAGGCAGAGCTTTCGAAAGGAGAGGCTGCGCTTTCTGGTTTAAAAGAACAGCTTTCGGGACTTACAAGCCAGTATGACAGTTTACATACCGAGCTTCAGAATGTGCAGGCACAGCTTTCGACAGTACGAAGCCAGTATGAGGAGGCAATAAACAGCGGAACAGCAGCAGAGGAAGAACTGAATGCTCTTTTAAATCAGATTTCTGTTTTGGAGGAGAAGGAAGGAAGCCTTTCTGTCCAGGCGGAGACGCTTCGTTCTCAGGTGGAGACTTTGAAAGCGACAGTCACCGGGACGGAGCAGACGATTACTGCGCAGAAACAGACTCTTGCAAAAAAAAGGGCAGAGCTGGAAGGAGCACTTTCTGAGATTTCTTCAGGTCTTATTTCTCTTGAAGAAAAAGAACAGCAGTTAATGCAGGCAGAGAACCAGATTCAGGCAGGACAGAAAGAAATTGAAAAAGGATTTGCCGAGCTGAAAAAACAGGAAGAAAAACTTCCGGCAGCAGAGGAGGAAATCAGCAAAAACGAAAAACTTCTGGAAGAGAGCCAGAAACAGCTTGATGCAGCAGAAAAAACACTTTCAGAAGGACAGAGCGAACTAGATGCGCAGGCTGAAAAGCTTGCTGCTGCATGGAATCAGATTTCTGAAAGTGAAAAAACACTTTCGGAAGGACAGGCGGAGATTGCTGCAAATGAAAAGAAAATCTCTGACGGAGAAAAGGAAATAGAAGAAAACGAAAAGAAGCTTTCTGACGGCAAAAAGGAAATAGAAGAAAACGAAAAGAAGCTTGAGGATGCCAGAAAAGAGATAGAAGACGGAGAAAAAGAGCTGGCAGATGGAAAAAAAGAGTATGAAGACGCAAAAAAAGAGATAGAGGAATTGGAAGAGCCGGAATGGCTCATTACTGACAGAAACGATCTTCCGGAATATTCGGATTACGGAGATAATGCAGACAGAATTCGAAATATCGGTCAGGTTTTCCCTGTTATTTTCTTTTTGGTGGCGGCGCTTATCAGTCTTACAACCATGACGAGAATGGTGGAGGATCAGAGAACCCAGATTGGAACTTTAAAGGCACTCGGTTACAGTAAGTTTGCCATTATGTCAAAATACATAAATTATGCACTGCTTGCAACTGTGGGAGGAAGCATCTGCGGAGTTCTCATCGGAGAAAAAGTCCTTCCGTATATTATTATATCGGCTTATGGCATTATGTATCACAACATGGCATCAAATCTTCAGATTCATTATGAGTTTACATATGCTGTGACGGCATCTGTGGCTGCAGTTGTGTGTACACTTGGCGCAACTTTATTTTCCTGCTACAGGGAGCTTTCAGAAACGCCGGCTTCTCTTATGAGACCGCCTGCGCCAAAAGAAGGAAAGAGAGTACTTCTGGAGAGGATTACGTTCTTCTGGAAGCATTTAAGCTTCTCATGGAAGTCTACACTTCGAAATCTGTTTCGCTATAAAAAACGCCTTTTTATGACGATTTTCGGGATTGCGGGAAGTATGGCTCTTATGCTTGTTGGATTCGGTATTCAGGATTCTATTATGGATATTGCGCTTCGGCAGTATTCTAAACTGCAGCATTATGACGGAACCATTATCAGTGATGAAGATGCAGGGAAAAAAGAACGGGAAGAGCTGGAAAAATTCCTTCAGGAAGATGAAAGGATTTCACGGTATACAGATGTACAGTTTACAAAGATGGAGACTCCGGCAGGAAAATCCAATTTAAGTGTTTATGTATATGTACCGGAAAATCTGGAGAACTTTAAGGAGGATGTAACTTTACAGAATCGCCGGACAAAGGAGCAGTATGAGCTTAGTGATGAGGGAGCTGCCATCAGTGAGAAGACGGCGAAGCTTGCCGGGCTTTCAGTGGGAGATACGATTACGCTTATACAGGATAATAAGCCTTATCAGGTAAAAGTGGACATTATTACTGAAAACTACATGGGACATTATATTTATATGACGCCGAAGGTATACGAGGAAGCCTTCCATAAAAAACCGGATTTTGAGAATATTATTTTTACAGTAAAGGACGAAGCCAAAGAAAATATGGAGCAGGTGGGAAATGAGATATTGGAATTTCCGGCGGCTTTAAGCATCAGCTATACAAGCAGTCTTGCAGACCAGCTTGATCGTATGCTGAGCACTCTTGAGACGGTGATAGTGGTTCTTATTGTATCAGCAGGAATGCTTGCTTTCGTAGTTCTTTATAACCTGAATAATATTAATATTACAGAGCGCCAGAGAGAGCTTGCAACCTTGAAGGTACTGGGCTTTTATGACCAGGAGGTTTCGCAGTATGTATTCCGGGAAAATGTGCTTCTTACAATTATCGGTGTAATTGCAGGTGCAGCCTTCGGTATTCTTCTTCACAGATATGTGATTACCACAGTGGAAGTGGATGCAGTTATGTTCGGGCGGAACATCAAACCACTGAGCTTTTTATACAGCGCATTGTTTACCTGTGGCTTTTCTGTTTTTGTAAATATGGTGATGCACTTTAAGTTAAAGAAGATTGATATGGTAGAATCGCTGAAAAGCGTGGAATAAGTGTGAAATCGAAGGACATCTTCTTGACAAAAAAAGAAATATTCATTATAGTAGAAGCCATGATAACGGCTGTGAAGAAGAGGAGTAATCTGCTGGAGCACACAGAGAGAAATGTCCGCAGGCTGGAAGACATTTTATGCAGAAATCAGATGAAAGTAGTTTTGGAGCCGGAGAGCTGAAAGACAGGTAAGTTCTTCCGTATCCCGCGTTAAGGGAAATGAGATGTGCGTATTTTCGCATAATGAAGGTGGTACCGCGACGACAATCGCCCTTCACACATTCGTGTGAAGGGCGTTTTACTTTCAGACAGACATTCTTCACACAGAGGAAACTCACAGATAAATTTTTAAATATTTACCAGGAGGACATTATGAGCAAAGAACTTGCAAAAACTTATGATCCCAAAGGCATTGAAGAGCGCCTTTACAAAAAATGGATGGATAACGGGTACTTCCACGCAAAAGTAAATCCAGACAAGAAACCTTTTACCATTGTGATGCCGCCGCCAAACGTAACAGGACAGCTTCACATGGGACACGCCCTTGATGAAACCATGCAGGATATTTTAATCCGTTTTAAGAGAATGCAGGGATATGAAGCTTTATGGCAGCCGGGTACAGACCATGCAGCTATTGCTACAGAGGTTAAGGTTATTGAAAAACTGAAAAAAGAAGGCATTGACAAAAACGAAATCGGAAGAGAAGAGTTTTTAAAACATGCCTGGGAGTGGAAAGAAGAATACGGCGGAAAAATCATCAATCAGTTAAAGAAGCTTGGTGCTTCTGCTGACTGGGAGAGAGAACGTTTTACAATGGACGAGGGATGCTCAAAGGCGGTACAGGAAGTATTTATCAAGCTGTACGAAAAAGGCTATATTTACAAAGGATCCCGTATTATCAACTGGTGTCCTGTATGCCAGACTTCCATTTCCGATGCAGAGGTAGAGCATGAGGATCAGGAAGGATTTTTCTGGCACATCAATTACCCCATCGTTGGAGAAGAAGGAAGATTCGTGGAAATTGCAACAACACGTCCGGAAACGCTTCTTGGAGATACTGCAGTTGCCGTAAATCCGGAAGATGAGAGATATAAAGACATTGTTGGAAAAATGCTGAAGCTTCCGCTTACAGACAGAGAGATTCCGGTTATTGCAGACGAGTATGTAGATAAAGAATTTGGTACAGGCTGTGTGAAAATCACACCGGCGCATGACCCGAATGACTTTGAGGTGGGACGCCGTCATAATCTTCCGGAAATCAATATTATGAACGATGACGCTACGATTAACAGCCTTGGAGGAAAATATGCAGGTATGGACCGCTATGAAGCACGTAAGGCAATGGTAGCGGATCTTGAGGAGCAGGGTCTTCTTGTAAAGGTAGTTCCACATTCTCACAATGTAGGAACACATGACCGCTGCGGAACAACTGTAGAGCCTATGATCAAACCGCAGTGGTTTGTAAAAATGGATGAGATGGCAAAGGCTGCTATTGAAGCACTTGAAAATAAGGAGCTCACTTTCGTTCCGGAGCGTTTTGATAAGACGTATCTGCACTGGCTTGAAAATATCCGTGACTGGTGTATTTCCCGTCAGCTCTGGTGGGGACACAGAATCCCGGCATATTACTGCGATGAGTGCGGTGAAGTAGTTGTTGCTGCAGAAATGCCTGAAAAATGCCCGAAATGTGGATGTACACATCTTCATCAGGATGAAGATACACTTGATACATGGTTCAGTTCTGCGCTGTGGCCGTTCTCCACTCTTGGATGGCCGGAAAACACAGAGGAGATGGATTACTTCTATCCTACAGACGTTCTTGTAACAGGATATGATATTATTTTCTTCTGGGTTATCCGTATGGTATTTTCCGCTATTGAGCAGACAGGAAAGGTGCCGTTCCATCATGTGCTGATCCACGGACTTGTAAGAGATTCCCAGGGACGCAAGATGAGTAAATCACTTGGAAACGGAATTGATCCTCTTGAAGTAATTGACAAATACGGAGCAGATGCCCTTCGTCTTACTCTTATGACAGGAAATGCACCTGGAAACGATATGCGTTTCTATTGGGAGAGAGTAGAGTCAAGCCGTAATTTTGCAAATAAAATCTGGAATGCTTCCCGTTTTATTATGATGAATCTGGAAGGAAAAACAGTAACAGAACCGGAAAATGTGGCAGATTTCTGTGCGGAAGATAAATGGATTCTTTCTCATCTGAATACGGTAATCCGTGAAGTGACAGAGAACATGGACAAATACGAGCTTGGTATTGCAGTACAGAAAGTTTACGATTTCCTTTGGGATGAACTTTGCGACTGGTATATTGAGATGGCTAAGGTTCGTCTCTGGAAGGCAGATGAAAATCCGGAGGCTGCAAATGCAGCTTTGTGGACACTTCGCACAGCGCTTACAGAAGGCTTAAAGCTTCTTCATCCATATATGCCGTTTATTACAGAAGAAATTTTCTGCACCCTTCTTCCGGAGGAGGAATCTATTATGATTTCCAACTGGCCGGAATATAAAGAAGAGTGGTCCTTCCCTGAGGCAGAGCTTGCAGTAGAAAGCTTCAAAGAAGTAGTGCGTGGAATACGTAATACAAGAACAGAGATGAACGTACCTGCAAATAAAAAAACAAATGTTTATATTGTAGGAAAGAATGCAGAAGTATGCAGAATGTATGAAGAAAGCAGCAGATCTTTTGTAAATCTTGCCCTTGCAAAAGACATTCATGTTCAGGAAGATAAGGCGGGAATCGGTGAGGATGCAGTATCTGTTGTTGTTTCCAACGCAGTGGTATACCTTCCGCTTGAGGATCTGGTAGACAGAGAAAAAGAACTGGAACGTCTTACAAAAGAGAAAGAGCGTCTCACAAAGGAAATTGCCCGCTGTGAGGGAATGCTCAACAATCCAAATTTTGTAAACAAAGCACCTGAAGCAAAGGTAGCAGCAGAAAAAGAAAAGCTTCAGAAATACATTGAGATGAAAGAAAAAGTCAGCACACAGCTTTCTCAGCTTGAGAAATAATAAAGGAGTGGTTGGATGAATAAACAAAAGCTCTGTGATTTCTGTAACAGGATTTCCTTGATTCTTCAGGCACTGGGCTGTGCGGTCATGTATTTTTTGATTGAGGCGATGAGCCGTCATTCTTTTACGGAAGCATGGAATTTTATGGTGAATAAGCCTCTTGTATTTGCATATAACGCAGGATTTATTTTTACTACAATGCTTATTTCCTATCTGTTTCGGAGACGAGTATTCTGGAGAGCATTTGTCAGCATATTCTGGCTGCTCCTCGGAATCACAAACGGTATTCTTCTTATGAACCGTGTTACTCCTTTTACAGGACCGGATATTGCGATGGTGACAGACGGACTTGCCATTGCTAAGAAATATCTGCCCTCATATGGTGTTACCCTTGTGTACATCGTACTGGGCATTCTGGCAGTGATTCTTCTGGGAATGTTTATCAAAGCGCCAAAGTATAAAGGACCTCTTAAATACCGTTATAATGTTCCGCTGGTGCTTGCCGGAGTTCTTGCTTTTGGCGGAATTACACAGCTTGCATTGGAAAAGAGAGTATTATCCAATTACTTTGGAAATATCGCTTTTGCCTACGAAGATTATGGATATCCCTACTGTCTGGCAACGACGATTTTTAATACGGGAATCAGCTGCCCAAGGGATTATTCCCCGGAGGAGATAGAGAGAATCCAGAAGACAGAGGAAAATCTTCCGAAAACAAAAGAGGAGAAAAAGCCGAATATTCTGTTTTTACAGCTGGAATCCTTTTTTGACCCGACCCTTGTAAATTATCTGAATATATCGGAAGACCCGATTCCTACATTCCGAAAGCTTATGAAGGAATATTCTTCAGGATATTTTAAAGTTCCATCTGTGGGTGCTGGTACGGCAAATACAGAATTTGAGACAATTACAGGAATGAGTCTTCACTATTTCGGACCTGGAGAATATCCGTATAAGAGTATTCTCAAGGAGACTACATGTGAAAGCGCACCGTATGTGTTAAAGAATCTGGGATACGCTACACATGCCATCCATAACAATGAGGCGAATTTCTACGGAAGAAGAAGTATTTTCCCGAATTTGGGGTTTGATACCTTCACTTCCGAAGAATATATGCCGGAAGAAGATGAGAAAAATCTTTTAGGCTGGGTAAAGGACGAAATCCTTACAGACGAAATTATCAAATGTATGGACGCTACAGAAGAATCAGATTACGTGTATACCATTTCTGTACAGGGACATGGAGATTATCCGGCAGAGCCGGTTCTGAATGATCCGGAAATTACCGTTTCCGGTTCTCCTACAGAGGAACAGGATTATAAATGGGAGTACTATGTAAATGAAATCAGAGATATGGACAACTTTGTAAAGAAACTTACAGATGCTCTTTCTGAATATCCGGAGGATGTGGTTCTTGTTATGTATGGAGACCATCTTCCTACTATGGATCTTACTGTAGAAGATGTAAAAAATAAGTATCTTTTCCAGACGGAATATGTAATATGGGATAATTTTGGTCTTGAGAAAAAAGATGAAAATCTTTCCGCATATCAGATGGCAGCGGAGGTTCTTGACAGAGTAGGAATCCATGAGGGAACAGTTTTCCGTTATCACCAGGCAAGAAGAAATACAAAGAATTACCAGGTGGATCTGGAAACTCTTCAGTATGATCTTCTTTACGGAGAAAGATACGCATACGACGGCGAAAATCCTTTTGAGAGAACAAAGATGAAAATGGGACTTTATGATGTAACTCTGGATTCTATTTCTCTTGTGTCGCCTTTGGACTTTACATATTATATTCACGGTACAAACTTTACGCCGTCCAGTCAGGTGAAGTTAAACGGCGACTGGTACGATACGGTATATGTAAATCCGACTACTCTTATTATTTCCGGTACGGAGCTTACAGATTTTGACCGTCTGTCTGTTGTACAGCGCAGCAACAGTTCAACGAGAAAGGCATTAAGTAAGAGTTATGACCGCTCCTGTTATGCCCTCTTTGATGAAAATAAGTGGAAATTAAATAAAGAATAGAAAAATCGTAACATCGTGTCGTATAATTTGTTACGATTAGGACTGGACATCTTCCACCACTCATATATAATGGTATCGTAACGGTTTTTAAAATCCGTACAATACATTATAGATAAGTGGTGGAATTTTTTATGAATTACGAAGAAGCAGTTGCTTATATTGAGGAAACACCGAAATTTACAAAGAAAAACAGCCTGGAACACACAAAGGAATGCTTAAGAAGACTGGGAAGTCCGGAAAAGCAGTTTAAGGTGATTCATGTGGCAGGAACAAACGGAAAAGGAAGTACCTGTGCGTTTATTACTTCTGTGCTCAGGGAAGCAGGGTATTCCTGTGGACTTTTTACTTCTCCGCATCTTGTCCGGATTAACGAGCGGTTCCAGATTAATGAGACAGAAATTGACGATGAAACATTTTTAAATGCTTTTGAGAAAGTAAAATATCTTGCGGACGAGCTTGTAGCGGAGGGAAGCTATCATCCAACCTATTTCGAAATGCTTTTCCTTATGGGAATGGTGATTTTCGCAGAGGCAGGTGTGGATTATGTGACTCTTGAGACAGGACTTGGAGGAAGACTGGATGCCACGACGGCAGTGGAAGATCCGGCGGCCTGTGTGATCACTTCCATCAGTCTGGATCATATGCAGTATCTTGGAAACACAGTCGGGGAAATTGCAGGGGAGAAGGCAGGGATTATTGTTCCCGGAGTTCCCGTGATTTTCGATGGCAACTCAGAAGAAGCGGCAGAGGTAATACGAAAAAAAGCAGAGGAACTTCAAAGCCCTTATTTTGAGGTGAAGCAGGAAGATACCGAAATTTATAAAAATACAAGGACAGGCATTGATTTTTCGCTGAAGAATGGGTATTATGGGGATATTATATTTTCCATTCCCTTCATTGCGAAATATCAGGTTATGAATGCGTCTCTTGCTTTAAAGACAATGGAGGTATTAAAGGAGAAGATTCCTGTTTCTGTTGAAAATTTAAAGGACGGACTTCTGCGCACAAGATGGCAGGGAAGAATGGAAACGGTGCTTCCCGGCGTAATCGTAGACGGAGCCCATAACGAGGACGGCGTGGAAAAATTTGTGGAGACAGCTGCACATTTTCAGAAGGAATGTCCTCTGACTCTTCTTTTTTCCGCAGTGGATGATAAGGACTATAAAGATATGATTTCCTCTATATGCGGAAAAATCAGGCTTTCCCATGTTGTCGTAACGCAGGTGGGCGGATACCGTGAGGTTCCGGCAGAAGAATTTGCGAAGCTTTTCCGTGAAAACGGCTGTACAGACGTACGGGTGAGTGAGAGAACAGAGGAGGCCTTTCCACTGGCGCTTACATTAAAAGGGGACGACGGAATGCTGTTTTGTGTAGGTTCTCTTTATCTTGTAGGTGAAGTGAAAGATGTGATTAGGAGAAAAAAATATGATTGATTACGAAGAGGAACTGAAAAAGTTTGAACCATGTCTCGACGTGGCAGATGCAGAAGGAGCAATTTATGATCGGGAGCTGACAGACATTCTCGATATTCTTCAGGAGATGCTGCGGGAAGCAAAAAGCAACAGACGGGTAAGATAAGGAGAAAGCAATGAACTGCATGAATTGTGGCACACGCCTGACGGATATGGATCTTGATTATTGCCCGCGCTGCGGCTGCAATGTCCTGATCCAGAAAAAGGTGGAATATCTTTCTAAGCTTTATTACAATCAGGGTCTGGAAAAAGCGAGTATCCGAGACCTTTCCGGGGCAATCAGCTGTCTGAAGCAGAGCCTTACATATAATAAGGCAAATATCCAGGCAAGAAATCTTCTGGGACTTGTATATTTTGAGACGGGAGAGGTTGTGGCGGCTTTAAGCGAGTGGGTAATCAGCAAAAACCTTCAGCCTGCAAGAAATCTCGCCTCAGAATATATTAATAAGCTTCAGGCAAATTCCAATAAACTGGAAGCAATTAATGAAACAATTAAAAAGTACAACCATGCTCTTGCTCTTTGCAGAGAAGGTCACGAAGATATGGCTGCCATTCAGCTTCGAAAGATTTTGACTCAGAATCCAAAGCTGATTAAGGGATACCATCTTTTGGCTCTGATTCAGATGAAAAACCAGGAATGGAATAAAGCGAGAAGAATCCTGAAAAAAGCTGCGAAAATTGATAAGACAAACACGACTACTCTGCGCTTTTTAAGAGAGATTGATGAGCAGACAGGCGTTACCACCCGCCTTGAGAAGAAAAGCAAAGGAAGATTTCTTGAAGGAAACAGCGAGAGTATTGACAGGGACAGGGATACGGCTGTGAATACAGCACCGTATAAAGAACGGTCAAAAGCATCCTTATTTTTTACTCTGGCAGCAGGATTCGCAGCAGGAGCGGCGGCGCTTTGGTTCCTTGCAGTTCCTGCAATTCGCCAGGGAATTTACAGGGAGGCAAATGAGCAGATCATCAATTACAGCGAGTCTCTTGCAAGCCAGGGAGCAGAACTTTCAAAGGTACAGGGAGAGGTACAGCAGTCTGATGATACAGCAGAGGCTGCGGCAAAACAGATAGAAGAGGAAAAACAGAAAAGCCAGAGTTATGAGGCTCTCTTTAATGCTTACGCAGCCATGCAGCAGGAGGATATGGACAGCGCTGCACTGGAAATTCAGAAAGTATATGCCGATGTCCTTTCGGATAGCATGAAAGGGATTTATACCACAATCTGTAATAATACAGGAGTTACCGGAATTGAGGGCACCTCTGACGGAGAGCAGGATACGGGAACAGGTGACGGCTCTTCGGAAGCGGGAGCAGGCGAGGAAGATACCGGAATGTCCGAGGGAAGTGAGGGCGACTACAGCGACGAAAATGGTTACGAGGACGGAAATGATTACAGCGGTGAAGAAAGCGGCTATGACGACGGAAGTGATTATAGCGGCGAAGAAAGTTATGAATAACGGGCACAGCGAATGAGAAGCCTCCAAAAAGGGGATGTACGACAGGTACGTCCTTTTTTTGTACCTTAAAATCATAAAATACACATATTTTTTTTGCAAATGGGAATAAAAAGAAAATAAGGGGGAAATTATCATGGAACCTGTTTTTAAAACAGAGGGAACCTGTCTTACGATCATACTTCCGGGAGAGGTGGATCACCCGGTATCGGACTATGTACGGAAAACTGCGGACAGGATTATGGAAAAAATTTATATTAAGACGATTGAATTTGATTTTTCGGAGACTACATTTATGGATAGCTCCGGGATTGGTCTGATTATGGGAAGATACAGAACCCTTGGTATGTGCAGCGGATGTATCAGAGCTATCCATGTAAATCGTCATATTGAAAAAATTCTTCGCATTTCAGGAGTAAGTAAATTCATGGAAATCAGCAGAGAGACAGAAGCCGTTTAGAAAGGGAGGGTGCGTGTTATGGAAAACACCAATGAAATGACCATTGTTTTTGAGAGCAGACCTGTAAATGAAAGCCTTGCACGGGTGGCAGTGGCAGCGTTTAGCACACAATTAAATCCTACACTTGAGGAAGTTGCAGACTTAAAGACAGCCGTTTCGGAGGCTGTCACAAACTGCATTATACACGGATATGAGGGGGAGATACATAAGATCTGGCTTACCTGTCGGCTAAAAGGACAGGAGCTTTTTGTGGATGTAAAGGATGAGGGAGTGGGAATTCCGGATGTGAAAAAAGCAATGGAGCCGCTTTATACTACGAAACCGGAAAAAGACCGTTCCGGAATGGGATTTACCTTTATGGAGGCATTTATGGATGAGATTTCTGTAGAATCAAAAGTAGGAGAGGGAACTGTAGTCCACATGAAAAAAGCAATAAGGAGATAAAAATGAATCAGACTCTTGCTCTCATCGGGCGCGCACACCAGGGGGATAAAGAAGCAAGAGATACCTTATTTGAGGAAAATACGGGACTGATTTACAGTGTTGCAAGGCGCTTCACAGGAAGAGGCGTGGAAATGGAAGACCTTTTTCAGATTGGAAGCATTGGACTTTTAAAGGCTGTAGATAAGTTTAACCTGGAGTATGAAGTACAGTTTTCTACTTATGCAGTTCCTATGATTGCCGGGGAAATCAAGCGTTATCTTCGGGATGATGGTATTCTGAAAGTAAGCCGCTCCCTGAAAGAAAATCATTACCGAATTTATAAGGCAAGAGAAAGGCTGGAGCGAATGCTTGGGAGAGAACCGACTTTAACGGAACTTGAAAAAGAACTGGATATGCCAATGGAAGAGCTGGTAATGACAATGGAATCCGGCGCAGAGGTGGAATCTCTCCAGAAAACCATTTACCAGGGAGACGGGCAGGAGATTTCTCTTCTGGATAAGCTGCCGGAAAAGGAAAATCAGCAGGAGCATCTTTTAAACAGACTGTTTTTGGAGGAAATTTTAAAGGATTTAGACGCACGGGAGAGAAGACTTATATATATGCGCTATTTTCAGGATATGACACAGACAGAAATTGCAAAAATCATGGAAATATCGCAGGTGCAGGTGTCCAGAATGGAAAAAAGGATACTGAAACGACTTCAGGAAAAGGCGGAGAGAGGGGAGGTTTGAATTTCGCAGGGAACATCCGGATTTTGGAAAAAATAAAAAGAGGATAATCTGGTAAAATAAAAGCAGATATACAAATGAGAAGGGAAGGGAAATATGGACAAAAAGGAGAAGGTAATTCAGGCGACACTTTGTATGACAAGGCAATGCTGGGAACAGGGAGTTCTGGGACAGGCTCTTATGGAAGCAGGTAAGGAAGAATTGTGGGAGTTGACTGCAAGGGATATGGTAGTGCGTCAAAGTGAGGACGGCAGACTTTGTAATGTGGAAAACACTCCGGCAGTTACCGATTCTTCCTTCTGTATTCCGGCAGTGTATCTGTTAGGACAGAGAAAAGGAAAAGAAAAATATAAAAAAGCAGCGGAAAAGAATCTGCAATTTCTTTTATATAGGGCAGAAAGAAGCGAGGACGGAATTCTTTATCATATGATAAATACAAAAGAAATATGGGCGGATTCTGCCGCTTTTCTTCCATATTCCCTTGCATTGGCAGGATTTTATAAAGAGGCATACAGACAGATGGAAGGAATCTGCGGCAGATTGTATGATGAAAAAAGCGGTTTATATTTTCATATGTGGGATGATGGAGAAAAGCGATTTTTGCGTCCTCTTCCCTGGAGTGTGGGAAACGGATGGATTTTAACAGGCCTTCTTCGCACACTTCTTGTATGGGATTCTCGATATAGAGAAGAAGAGAAAGAGATGAAAAAGAGATTTTTTGAGCTGTTGGATAATATGCTTTGCCTGGAAAATGAGGAGCATGGTTTTTATGAGATTCTGGATGATACCACTTCTTTTTCTGAATCGGAAACAGCAGCAATGACAGCGTATGTAATTTACAGAGGAATAAAAGAAGGGCTTTTGGAGGAGACATATAAATACAGAGCAGACAGAATACGTGAGGCTTTATACAAAAAAATAGATGACAGAGGAATTGTAAAAGATGCCTCAGGCTCTCCTTCTTTTACAGAAAAGGGAACATCAGTGGAATGTCAGGCACACGTAATTATGATGGAACAGGCATATGAGATGTTCGAAAATCTTAAAAAATGAGCGAAAAATGAACCTGTATTATAGAAAAATGAATGTTACAATACAATCATAAATTAAAGGAGGACGTAACATATGAAGAAAAGAGTATTAGCAATTCTTGCAGCAGCAACAATGGCTGCAACCACATTTACAGTTCCGGTATTTGCAGAGAGCGAAGAACCTGTAACACTTACTTACTGGGGATGGGATTCTAACTATTATCAGCCGGTAATTGATGCTTACATGGAATCACATCCAAATGTAAAAATCGAAGCAACAGCAACAGAGTGGGGCGATATGCTTACAAAAGCACAGCAGGCTCTTGCATCCGGTTCTGAACTGCCGACAATTATCCCTATGGATATTACATTAATTGGAAACTGGAAGAAGATGGGTGTTACAGAAAACCTTCTTGATTATGGTCTTGATACAAGCAAATACAATCCGGCACTTATTGAAGCAGCAACAGATGAAAATGGAAAAGTTATCGGACTGTTTGAGAATGTATGCCCTGCAGGTATTGCATACAAACGCGATCTTGCAAAAGAGTATTTTGGAACAGACGATCCGGATGAATTAGCTGAAATGTTCAGCAGCTATGAAGCTTATGTAGAAAAAGGAAAAGAAGTTGCAGAAAAATCAAATGGCGAAGTGTTTATGTTCCATTCCGGACAGGCTGTAGCTGAATGGTTATATTTTGCGAGTGATATTGCAAATGTAACAGACGATACCATTAATATGACAGATAAAATGACAGACGTTATGGGCAAACTTGTTGAATTAAGAGATGCAGGCGCTGTAGACAGCTACCAGAATGGTACTGCTGAGGCAAATGCTACTTATGCAGATGACAAACACATCTTTTACCCATGTCCTGACTGGGCGCTTACATATTATATTGAAAGCAATGACCCAGAGGGCTCCGGAAACTGGGGACTTATAAAAGCGCCTGTAGGATACAGCCACGGCGGTACTGCAATGGGAATTTCTTCTTCTGCAACAGAAGAGCAGAAAGAAGCAGCGTATGATTTTATTACATGGGCTATTTCTTCTGAAGAAGGCGCAGCTGTAGCAAAAGACAAAGCCGGATATATTACACAGGATACAACAATTGCAACAGATGAGTTCTGTAAACGTTCTGATGAAGAGTTCTTTGGCGGACAGGATATTTCTTCCTTGTATTATAAAGATATAGCATCTTCTATTTCTATTGCGACACCTTCTGTATTTGACAATGATATTGTAAGTGTAAGAAACGATGTTGCACAGCAGCTTATGAATGACAAAGAGATGACTGTAGACGACGCAGTAAAAGCAGCAGTAGAAGAGCTGGGACAGCTTGTGACTGATGAGACTGTAACAATTAAATAAAAGATAAGGGATGTGAGTGGAGGGGCTTATCCGAGAAGGAAAGCCCCTTCTCTTATTTTCGGAGGTATTGAGTATGAATAAAAGCATGAAAAAATACAGAACAACATGGCCGATTATTTTTCTTGCGCCATTTGTAATCTGTTTCCTTCTTTTTAATCTGTTTCCGATTATATATTCGTTTTATATGAGTACATTGGAATGGGCAGGATATAATGAAAAGGTATTTGTAGGCTTTAAAAACTTTATTAATATTTTTACAAAAGATAAAGTATTTTGGGAGTCTGTTCTTAATACGCTGCGTATAGGCCTTGTTGGATTTCCGATAGCTATTATTCTGGGACTTGTTTTTGCAGAGCTGTTAAGCAATGTAAAGCGTTTCAGAAGCGGACTTCAGACATTAAATTTCCTTCCGTATATTACAACACCGGTTGCTATCGGTATGATTTTTACATTTATTTTTGAAGAACATGTAGGTATTTTAAATAAATTAATCGAGCATTTTGGAGGAGACGCCATTAATTTTATTGGTACGGCAAAGTGGGCGCCTCTGGTTATATCAATTATGATTATATGGAGAAATACAGGATATTTTATGACGATGTATCTCGCAGGAATCACCTCTATTTCTGAAGACTTATATGAGGCTGCTAAAATTGACGGAGCATCCAGACTGCAGTGTTTCTTTAAGATTACCGTTCCTCTTTTGAAAAATGTTACAACCTTCCTTGTTATTACAAGTACGATTTATATGTTCCAGATGTTTGACGAGGCAAATCTTCTTTTTACAAACCAGTCAAGCAGTACAGTGGGCGGACCGGAACAGAGCTGCCTGACTATTGTATGGAACTTCTACAATCAGGCATTTGGAGCAAATCCAAGAATGGGTTATGCTTCCGCAATGGCTTGCGTACTCTTTATTATTATAGCGATTGTTTCTATTATCGGACTTCGCATTATGAATGGAAAAGAGGAGGATTAATTTATGAAAAAAGCAAAATCTGTGGGCCTTGGAATAATACTTGCCGCTATTTCCATCGTATCCTTAATTCCTTTTTGGCTGATGTTTTCCATGTCCACCTATAAAAGTGAAATGATTTTCCAGAACAATCCTATGATTCCTTCTGATTTCTTTTTGGAAAATCTTAAAACTATTTTTCAGTCTAATTTTGTGCAGTCCTATTTAAACAGTTTTCTTATTTCTGCAACTGCAATGGTACTCAGTGTGATTATCTGTGCAATGGCTGGATATGCTATGAATGTATATGAGTTTCGTTTTAAAAAGGTAGTAAATGCTTTTATTATGATGACGATGATGGTTCCCACTCAGATTGGAATTATCGGATATATGATTGAAATGAGAAATCTGAAAGTAAATAATACGCTACTTCCTATGATTTTTGTTTGGCTTGCAAGCGGTCTTGGTGCATATTGGATGATTTCTTTTGTAAAGAGCGGTCTTCCAAAAGAACTTGTAGAAAGTGCAAGAATTGACGGTGCAGGAGAGATGCGTATTTTTGCAGGAATTGCACTTCCATGTATTAAACCAGGTATTATTACTTTATGTCTGCTTCAGTTTTTATGGTCCTGGAACAGCTATATGTATCCGTTAGTATTTGTAAATAAGGCGGAAAATTATACAATCCCGATATTTGTAAAGAGTCTTGCAAGTGCTTATCGTACAGACTACGGAGCGCAATTAGCAGGTCTGACATTATCAACAATTCCTGTTCTGATTCTTTTTATGTTCGGTTCTAAGAACTTTATTAAAGGAATCACGGCTGGTGCAGTAAAAGGATAAGTATGATATAATCAAAAAAGTCAATTACTGACAATATGAGCAAAACGGAGGCTGGTGATGGGGATAAACATATATATTGTAGATGACGAACAGATGGCAATCCAGTACTTTCATTATCTGTTGAAAAATACAGAGATGGATTGCGAGATTGTAGGAGAAGCTACAAACAGTATGACGGCATTGAAGGAGATAATCCACCTCAAGCCGGATATAGTTTTTGCTGATATTAATATGCCCGTTATGGATGGACTTGAATTGTCTGAAGCGATTTTAAAAAGTGTAAATACAAAAATCTTTCTTTTGACCTCCTATAGAGATTTCGATTATGTAAAGAAAGGGCTCTCTATTGGCGTTTCTGATTATATTTTAAAAAATGATTTAACAGAAAAATCATTAAAAGAAATTCTGGAAAAGGCGCAGAAGGATTTATTAGTTGAAAGAGAACAGCAGCATTTAATTTTGGAGCATAATGTAAAAAGATTTCTTTTAAGCGATTATGACTGTTTGGCAGAAGACCATCTGTATGAACATCGCGCCATGCAGAGATACGCTCTTTTAAGGCTTCAGGGAAAAAGGGGAATCTGTATCCGTCATTATAAAAAAATGAAATATGAAAAACCGGACTGCTGTAAATTAGAAGAACTTTCCAGTGAAGATGGGCTTCGCTGCAGTGCTTTTGTGGAAATGGAAAATGGAATTTTATGCGGTGTGTTTTTCATACAGGGGCAGGTTACAGACAGTCAGCCGCTTCTGGAAAAGGTTGCAAAACGATGTGTCGGTTATTTTGCTGAAAAGGGAGAACGATGGAGCTGTATGATTTCAGAGACAAAGTATCATTTTCTTGAACTGCAGGAAGAGTACAAGGAAATGGTGCGTTTGTCTGAGTATCTTTACGCCTATCCGGACAGAGAGATATTTCATCTGTCAGAATTAAAAGAAGATAAAGAAAAGGAAGTTTTGCAGGATACGGGAATAGAAACCTTCAGTGTCCAGATGGAGAAAAGAGAACCGGAGAATGCAGTTACAGCATTGGAGCTGTTATTCGAACAATGGAGAGAGCGTTTAACTGTATGGGAATATACAGAAAAACTGCAGAGCATATACCATTATCTTAAAACGTATGTGCGGAAAAATCAGATATGTCCGGATTTTTTGGAGCTTCGGGAACAGTACGGAAGCGCAGAAGAGGCAGAAAAGGCATTGAAAATATGTGTGCAGCGTGTTTTTGAAAATGCAGAAAAGGAGAAGAAACAAAATTATTCTTCCTATGTTCAAAATGCACTGGGATATATTTATAAAAATTATGGGAGTGGTATTTCGATTCCGGATATTGCAGAATATGCAAAAATATCAGAAGGGCATTTAAGAAGGTTATTTAAACAGGAAACAAATATGAAAATTGTGGATTTTCTTACAGAATATCGTCTGGAACGTGCAAAAGCCCTTATGAGAGATACCGAAGAAAGTATAACGGAAATATGGCAAAAAACAGGATTTACTTCCGCGCAGTATTTCAGTTATGTATTTAAAAGAAAAGAAGGAGTTCTTCCAAAGGAATACAGAAAAAATCTGAAGAATGGATGAAAGTATGGGCAGAAGAGAGAAGGAAAAAAACAGGAAAATTACAGATAAAATTGACAAGAATTGTACTCGTATCAGTTTTGGCAGCTTTTTTTCTTATGACAGTAATCGTAACATATACTTCGTATCAATATCACAGAGAAAGAGAAATAGGAAGCCAGAAAAATCAGATGGAGAAAACGGCTTCTCAGATTTCCGTGTTTCAAAATATGTTGGATAATATTGCGAAGCAGGTGATTTGTGACGATGTACTGCAAAAAGGACTGGTGACACGGCCGAGTTCTGTTGGCAATTATCTGTATCAAAAAAGAAATGTTCAGTCAACTCTTCTTACATACTCTCATATTATGGAATCCATACAAGAAATTATGATTTATACTACAGATGGAAGAACTTTTTCAAGCCGTACAATAAAAGATCCTTTTCAGCCGGAAAAATATGGGTGGTACGAAAGATTTTGGAAGACAGGACGAACATCCGGTTTTACAGAAGTTCATAAATCAGAGCCGAATCAGGACGGATACACGACAGATGTCATCAGCTACATTATGAGTTACTATTCTGTGGAAAATCCAGGGGAAGAACTTGGAAAACTTGTTATCAGTGTGGAATTTGATGAAATTCAGAAGATGGCAAAACTGGAATCTGAACTTTTGGAAGGATATTGTCTTTATGACGGACAGGGGAAGGCGCTTGTAGAAGAAGGAAATTTAAAATTGAAATATAAGGAATTTTCTTCTGATAGGGATAAAAATTTTGTGTCCAATGAAAATGGAGATATATACATATCAGCAGAGGGTATGGAAGATAACTGGCTGCTTGTGTCAGAAATTTCCAGAAGCCGCTTAATAAAGAGTTCTTTTCAGTCCTATTTTTATCTGACTGTTCTTTTTGCTTTTATCATAGGCGGTCTTATTATTATATTGAACATTGTAATACGAAATTTTGTAAAGCCGATTCACAAACTCAGCGAGACTGCAAAAGAGGTAGGAAAAGGAAATTTTGAAGTGAGCGCTCATATTCAGACGGATGATGAACTGGAAATGCTGTCGGATGTGTTTGATAAAATGATAGTTGACATTCAGAAATTTATGAACGAATCGGTGGAGCGTGAAAAGATTTTAAGGAATATGCAGATTGAAAATCTGATGCTTCAGATTAATCCGCATTTTATTTATAATACCATGAATTCTATTGTATATATGGCCAGAATGAATGGGAATATCCAGATTGCGGATTTTGCAAATGCGTTTATTTCTCTTTTGCAGAGCACACTTGATGTGACAGATTCCGTTTATCAGACGCTGGGTCAGGAACTTCTGAATGTAAAAAATTATCTTTATCTTCAAAGCTATCGGTATGCGGATAAATTTACATATGAAATACAATGTGAAGAAGAGCTCATGGGCTGTAAAATTTTGAATGTAATGATACAGCCGGCAGTGGAAAATGCAATTTTTCACGGAATTGCTCCCAAAGAAGGAAATTGTGTTCTTAAAATTTCTGTTTGTCGGAAAGAGGAAACGCTGGAAATTCTTGTGGAAGACAATGGTGTGGGAATGTCAGAAAAAATTCTTCAGGATTTGATGCGTACTACCTATAAACAGAAAGAAGGAATCAGAAAAATAGGGGTTGCCAATGTGCGAAATCGTATACGAACCATATTTGGAGAACCATATGATTTGAAAATTGAAAGTAAAGAGAATATTGGCACAAAAGTGATTATGACAGTTCCTTATACAGAAGAAGGATTTAAAGAAAGCGGGGTATAAAAATGAAAAGTGGAGAAATAACAAAAGAACAGCTTGCAGGTATGATTGATCATACAAATTTAAAAGCATATGCTGTGGAAGAGGATTTTAAGAAGCTTTGTAAAGAGGCTGTTGAGAACGGATTTGCCATGGTTGCGATAAATTCCGCACCGGTTAAGCTTTGTAAAACTCTGCTGCAGGGGACAAAGGTACATGTAGGCGCGGCAATTTCATTTCCGCTGGGACAGGCTTCTATAGAAACGAAAGTAGCTGAAACAGAAAATGCCATTGCAGATGGAGCAGACGAAATTGATTATGTGCTGAATATCGGGGAATTGAAAATGGGACATGATTCTTATATTCAGAAGGAAATGGAAGAAATTGTGTCTGTGTGCAGGAAGCATCATGTGATTTCAAAAGTTATTTTCGAAAATTGTTATCTTACAAAAGAAGAAATCCGACGTGCATCTGAAATTGCAAAAATAGTAAAACCGGATTTTATTAAGACAAGTACCGGATTTGGTACAGGAGGAGCAACTGCCGAAGACGTTCGTCTTATGAAAGAAATAGTAGGCGAAGATGTGAAAGTAAAGGCAGCAGGAGGAATCCGGGACTGGCAAACATGCAGAGAAATGATTGACGCAGGCGCGGAAAGAATAGGAACAAGCAGCGGTATCAAAATCTGTATGGAGTTTAAGGAAGGAAAATAAGAAAGGAAGGTTAAGGGTATGCAGGAATCAAGATTATTTACACTTCTCCCGGAAGAATATGTATGTACACCGGACGGTATGGAAATTGACAGAGAGGGAAATCTGATTGTGTCATGTCCAAACTATGCGGATGATGAGATGTCCGGCTGTATGATTCGTATAGATAAAAATAAAAATATTACGAAGTGGTTTGATGTGCCCGTTCATCCGGAAACAGGAGTTGCCAGAAATATGGGCATTGCTTTTGATAAAGACTGGAATATGTTTATCTGTGATAATCAGCCCTGGTGCGGCAGAGAAGAGTTTGCATGGAAGGGGCGTATGCTGAAAGTTATATTTGATGAAGAAGGAAGAGTACAGGATTGGTATACAGTAGCGGATGGAATGGAACATCCAAATGGTGTCCGCATTTATAAAGATTATATGTATGTAACACAGAGTTATCTTACGAAGGTGAAAGATTCTTCTGGGAATCTTGTAAGCTGTGTTTATCGTTTTCCGTTAGACGCCAGAAATATTAAAATTACAAATACAATGGATGACGAATATATATTTACCACATTTGTGACAAAAAATCCAAGATGCCAGTACGGAGCAGACGGAATTGAAATTGACTCAAAAGGAAATATGTATGTAGGTAATTTTGGAGATGGCGAGGTCTGGAAAATACGTTTGGACGAAAACGGCGATATGGCAGAGAAAGAGCTGTATGCAAAAAATGAGGAAGAACTGGTATCTACAGATGGAATGATTCTTGATGAAGATACAGGGAATTTGTATATTGCGGATTTTAATAACAATGCCATTGTTATGATAGATAAAGAAAGAAATGTACGCAGAATCGCCCAGTCTCCGGACTGTGATGGATTTAACGGGGAACTGGACCAGCCGGGCGAACCGATTATATGGAATGGAAAATTAATAGCAAGCTGTTTTGACCTGGTAACAGATGAGACAAAAATAAATACAGAACATGAAATGCCGGCAACAATGGCAGAGCTTGATTTGGAAAAATAGCAAAGGAGTATATGTATGGGAGAATATATTTTAGCCCATGATCTGGGAACTTCCGGAAATAAGGCAACTTTGTTCTCTACAGACGGAGTACTCTGTAAAAGTTGTACGTACGCATACGGACTGTACAGTGACAATCCTTTATGGGCAGAACAGGACGGGGAAGAATGGTGGCAGGCTGTATGTAATTCCACAAAAGAACTTCTGGAAGTCTGCAAAATAAAGCCAGATGAAGTAAAGGCAGTAAGCTTCAGCGGTCAGATGATGGGATGTCTTCCGGTTGACAGAGAAGGAAAACCTTTGCGCCGTGCTATAATATGGGCTGACCAGAGAGCGGAGCGTCAGGCATATGTTCTTGGAGAAAAAATAGAAGAAGAGCGTTTTTATAAAATAAACGGACATAGAAACACAGCTTCTTACGGCATTCAGAAGGCAATGTGGATAAAAGAAGAGGAGCCGGAAATTTACAGAAATACGTATAAGTTTTTGAACGCAAAAGACTATATGGTGTTTCGGCTTACAGGAAAGTTTTATACAGATTGCTCGGATGCAAACAGTATGGATTGTTTTGAGCTTTCTTCTAGAAGGTGGTCGGAAGAAATTGTAGAGGCGTCAGGAGTAGATATAGAAAAGCTTCCGGAAATAGTAGAATCCGTTTTTTGTGTAGGAAATGTAACAGCAAAGGCAGCAAAAGAGACGGGGCTTTCTGTGCATACAAAAGTAATTATGGGGGCAGGAGATGGAGTAGCTGCAAACGTAGGAGCAGGATGCGTAACGCCTGGCAGATTTTATTGCTGTATCGGAACTTCTGCATGGGTGGCTGGAACATCAGAAACCCCTGTTCTTGACAGAGAAAAAAGAATTGTATGTTGGGCTCACGCTGTACCGGGGCTTTATTCGCCTAATGGAACAATGCAGTATGCAGGAGGTTCTTATAAATGGCTGAAGGATACCATATGCAGGGAAGAAGTAAAACTGGCGCAGATGCAGAATTGTTCTCCTTACGAAATCATAAATGAAAGAATCGGGAAGTGCAAAGCTGGGGCAGACGGACTTCTGTTCTTACCGTATCTTCTCGGAGAAAGAGCGCCGAGGTGGAATCCTCATGCGAAAGGTGTATTTTTTGGAATTACACCATCTACAACAAGAGAGCAGATTTTAAGGAGCGTAATGGAAGGGATTCTTCTGAATCTTGGGAAGTGCTTTGAGCTTTTAACAGGAGAGAACAATCCGGAGGAGATTCTTTTGATTGGCGGAGCAGCAAGAAGCAGTCAGTGGCAGCAATGCGCGGCAGATGTGTTTCGTACGAAGGTAGGTATCCCTGTCTTGCTGGAAGAGGCGAACTCTATGGGAGCAGCTTTGATTGCAGGTGTAGGAAGTGGTATTTATAAAGATTTTTCCGCGATAGAAAAATTTATTGAAGTAAAAGAAAAAAGAATACCGGATTCTCATGGGGAAGAAATATATAAAGAGCTTGGGGAAAAATATGAAAAGCTGTATCAAGCTCTGCTACCTGTTTTCCATGAAGAAAGGTAGGAGACGGTTATGAAAACATTGGTGGTAGACAGAGAGAAAAATCTTTCTGTAAGAGAAATTCCGATTCCGGTTTATACAGAAAAACAGGCGCTTGTAAAAACAATAAGCTGCGGAATCTGTAATGGAACAGACGGAAAACTGATTCATCAGAAGTTTAAAGGTATCAAAAAAGAGCAGTATCCCCTTATGTTGGGACACGAGGCAGTGGGAGAAGTAATTGCAGTTGGATCTAAGGTGAAGCGCTTTCATATAGGGGATAAGGTTCTGCTGCCTTTTACAGGGGAAAACAGGGAGATTTATGGAGAACTTGGGTATGCATGGGGAGCATTCAGCGAGTATGGCATTGTAGATGATTTCGAAGCGTATGAACCAGGAAAAGCTCCTGACTCTGCTTATGCACAGACCATTCTTCCAAAGGATATAGACCCTGTAGATGCTGCGGTTATTATTACACTCAGGGAAGTTTTAAGCGCGATTTACCGGTTTGGAATCCAGCAGGGAAGCAAGGTAGCAGTATTTGGATGCGGACCAGTAGGACTTACCTTTGTAAAGTTTTTGAAAATTTTAGGCGCAGCTCCAGTTATTGTTTTTGACAGGCATGAGGAAAAACTGCAAGAAGCGCTGAAAAAGGGAGCTGATTATGCGTTTCATACTGAAAGGTGTAATCCTGAAGAAGAGCTGCGGAAAATATGTCCTCATGGAATAGAATATGTAATAGACGCAGCGGGAATCCCAGAGCTTATTAATCAGGCCATGGAATACATATGCGACGGAGGAAAAATCTGCTGTTATGGAATTTCTTCCAGGTGCAGTATGAAAATAGACTGGGAAAAAGCTCCTTATAACTGGCAGCTTCAGTTTCAGCAGTTTCCGGATAAAAAAGAAGAAGGAAAAGTAACAGAACAGATTTTTAAATGGATAAAAGCCGGAGAAATCAATTTAAAGGAATATATTTCAGATTATTTTGCCTTTGACTCTGTTCTGGAAGCATTTGAAAAACTGGAAAATAGAGAGATACGTAAAAAAGGGATAGTTGTATATTCGTAAATATAAAACCAGGAGGAACAGTATGAGTAAATTAAAAGGTGGTTTCACCTTGCCGGGAGAAGCAGGGTACGAGGAACTTACATTAAAAATGGCAGAGAAATGGGGAGCAGATGTAATCAGAGACAGCGATGGAACGGCGCTTTCCCCTGAAATTTTAAATTCCGGTTATGGAATTTATTCCACTATCTGCATTATAAGAGATCATAATAAGTGGGCAAAAGAACACCAGGAGCAGCTTCAGCAGACTTTTTTAATGACGTCTCCTGTTGTGGCGAAAGAGTGTGAGCTGGAAATTGAAATTATGAAAGAGTTTTTCAGGGAGCAGTTTTCTGTAAATCATACAGAGACAGCGATGAAATACTGGCAGGTTTACGACAGAACAAATAATCAGGAAGTTCCGAAAGAAAAGTGGCAGTTTGATTCTGAAAAAGAAACAGTTGTCATAAAAGAGGCAGTTCCTTTTCATACATACACGGTAAGTTTTCTTGCCTATCGTATATGGGAAGAAATTTCCATGTATAACCACACAACGAATCACTGGGATAAAGAACATTTGATGCAGATAGATCCCCGTTATCCGGAAACAAGAGAATACATGACTAAGTGGATGGAAAACTGGTGTGAAACGCATCCGGATACCACAGTTGTTCGTTTTACTTCTCTGTTCTACAATTTTGTATGGATTTGGGGCGCAGATGAGAAAAACAGAAATCTTTTTACAGACTGGGGTTCTTATGATTTTACAGTAAGCGATAAAGCTCTGGATGATTTTGAAAAAGAATACGGATATGCCATGACTGCAGAAGATTTTGTAAATAAAGGGCTTCGTCATGTGACACATATGCCGGCAGATAAAAGAAAAAGAGACTGGATGGATTTTATAAATCGGTTTGTGACAGAGGTTGGCAGGGAGCTTGTAGATATTGTTCATAAATACGGAAAGAAAGCATATGTGTTTTATGATGACAGTTGGGTTGGACTGGAACCATATGGAGAACGCTTTCAGGAGTTTGGTTTTGATGGGCTGATTAAATGTATTTTTTCCGGATATGAGGCAAGACTCTGCGCCGGAGTTCCTATAGAAACTCATGAAATCCGTCTTCATCCGTATCTGTTTCCTGTAGGGCTTGGGGGAGCTCCTACATTTATGGAGGGAGGAAATCCCACACTTGATGCAAAAGAATACTGGAATCATGCGCGCCGTGCCCTTCTCCGTGCGCCAATTCAGAGAATTGGTCTGGGAGGATACCTGCATCTTACAGAAGATTTCCCGGATTTCCAGGACTACATTGAGCAAATTTCCGATGAATTTCGAATGATTGAAAAATATCATGAAGCAGGAAAGCCTTATACCATAAAACCGAAAGCGGCAGTTCTTCATTACTGGGGAAAACTTCGTTCCTGGACACTTTCCGGCCATTTCCATGAGACGTATATGCACGATTTGATTCATGTGAATGAAGCGCTTTCCGGGCTTCCGGTTGATGTGGATTTCATAAATTTTGAGGATGTAAAAGCAGGCGCATTAGAGAAGTATGACATTATTATGAATGCCGGAGGAGCAGGAGATGCCTGGAGCGGAGGAGATGCCTGGAAGGACGAAGAGGTAGTATCACGCCTTTACAAATGGGTATATGAAGGCGGTACGTTTATTGGAATCAATCAGCCGTCTGCAGTGGAAGGTTTTGACAGCTTTTATCGCATGGCTCCTGTTCTTGGAGTAGATGAAGATACGGGAGCAAGAGTATGTCATGGAAAATGGGAATTTGCATCTGAGTCAGTGGAAGGCTTGATACCAGAAGGGGCATTTGTACCGGAAAAAGAAAAACGCTTCCTCACAGACGGACAGGCAAAGGTTCTTCTTTCTCATAATGGAAATCCGGATTTTACCATTCATAATTTTGGAAAAGGTTTTGGAGTGTACATGAGTGGTTTTGCCTTTACTCCGGAAAATACAAGAATGCTTTTAAACCTGATGATTTACACAGCAGACAGAGAAAGCGAAGGGCTTTATCTTACAGATAATGTTTACACAGAATGTGCTTATTATCCGGAAGCAGAAAAACTGGTAGTAATTAATAATTCAGATAAGCTCCAGACTGCAAATGTCAAAACAGAAAAGGGAATGAAAACCTTTGAGCTTGCTCCTTACGAGCAGCAGGTCATGGATCTGTAAAAGAAAAGGAGAAGGTGTTATGGGGAAATGTATTTTTCCAGAAAGTTTTGTGTGGGGTGTAACAACTGCCTCCTATCAGACAGAAGGCGGTACAGAGGAAGATGGAAGAGGAGAAACGATATGGGATAGATTTTCGCATATTCCGGGGCGTGTTCTTCATAATGACACTGGAGATGTGGCATGTGACACATATCATCGAATAGATGAGGATGTGGAGCTTTTAAAAGAGCTTGGAGTAAAAGCATATCGTTTTTCTGTGGCGTGGGCAAGGATTCTTCCTGACGGGTACGGAAAAGTGTGTGAAAAGGGTCTGGAGTATTATGAAAGACTGATTGATAAGCTCCTTAACGCGGGAATTGAGCCATACGTTACGTTGTATCACTGGGATTTACCTCAGAAATTACAGGACGAAGGGGGCTGGACAAACAGGAAAACAGCAGAGCATTTTCTTGAATACTGCAGGTTATTATTTGATAAATTCAGAGGAAAAGTGCGCCATTGGATTACTTTAAATGAACCCTGGGTAGTTTCTTTTATGGGACATTATACAGGAGAGATGGCTCCCGGAATCAGAGATTTTTCAGCAGCGCTTTTAACTGCTCATATCCAGCTTCTTGCACATGGCATGGTTGTGAATGCCTTCAGAGAAATGGAAATTCCGGGTGAAATCGGTATTACTTTGAATCTTTGTCCAAAGGAGTCTCTCACAGAATCAGAGGAAGATAAAAAAGCGGCTGTGCGCCATGACGGGTATGCAAACAGGTGGTTTCTTGACCCTCTTTTTCGTGGGAAATATCCGGAAGATATGTGGGAATGGTATAAACAGAACCATGTGGTTTTGCCGGAAATTAAAAACGGAGATATGGAATGTATTTCTGTTCCGGTAGATTTCCTGGGATTTAATTATTACAATATTGATTACACGGTGGAAGATAAGTCTGTATGGCCGCTGGAATTTCGAACCGGATTTTCAGGAGGAAATCCCATGACTCATTATCAGATGCCTGTGATTCCGGAGGGGCTTTATAAGATACTGATGCGTCTCCATAAAGAGTATCGGCTGAAAAAGATTTATATTACGGAAAATGGAGCAAGTTATCAGGACCATCCGGACCGGAATGGAGAAATACAGGATGAACCCCGCATTGATTATTTATATACACATATAGAAAAATCAGCGGAAGCAATGACGGAAGGCGTTCCTTTAGCCGGATATTTTGTATGGTCACTTTTTGATAATTTTGAGTGGGCAACCGGGTATGAAAATCAATTTGGACTTGTTTATGTTGACAGGAAAACACAGGAACGTATAAAAAAGAAAAGCTTTTGGTGGTACAGAAGTGTAATTGATGAAAATGGACTTATTTAAAGAGGAGGGAAAACAGATGCTATTTGGTGCGTGTTACTATCCGGAACATTGGGATAAATCAAAATGGCGGCATCATGCGGAATTAATGAAGAAGGCGGGATTTAATGTAATCCGTACAGGAGATTTTGCCTGGGGACTTATGGAGCCGGAAGAAGGGAAATTTGATTTTTCTTTTCTTGACGAAGCCATAGAAATCCTGGCGGAGTACGGGATTGATGTAATTCTCTGTACTCCTACAGCAGGACCTCCTAAGTGGCTTGTGAACCGTTATGATATTCTCCAGAGAGACAGATACGGAAGAAAGAAAAACTGGGGAGCAAGAAGAGAAGGATGCGCTAACAGTGAAGCATATAAGGCTGCAAGCGTAAGAATTGCAGGAGAGATGGCAAAGCATTTTAAAGATAATCCTCATGTGCTCGCCTGGCAGATAGACAACGAATTTGGATGCCATAATTCTGCAAGATGCTATTGTGAAAGCTGCAGGAAGAAGTTTGGGGAATGGCTGCAGAAAAAGTATGGAACTATTGAAAATTTAAATCGTGTGTGGGGAACTGTATTTTGGAGTCTTCAGTATGATTCTTTTGAAGATGTGATTCTTCCTGTTTATAATTCCTGCGAGCCGGAGAATGCGCAGAGCTGGTCTCATAATCCGACGCTTGATTTGGAGTTTCGCAGATTTGCTTCTGATTCATGGGTGGAATACCAGCACCTTCAGGTACAAGAAATCAGAAAATATACAGACAAGCCTGTGACGCATAACTTTATGGGACATTTTTCAGATTTGGATTATTACAAGCTGGCAAAAGAGCTTGATTTTGTTGAGTGGGACAATTATCCGGATAATCAGTGGGGAGATTCAGAATATGAGTACGTCTCTATGGCAAATGAAAATATGAGAGGCCTGAAAAATAAAAATTTTATTGTTGCAGAGCAGCAGTCCGGTCCATGCGGATGGGATATTATGGGAAAAACTCCGGAGCCGGGGCAGTTAAGGCTGTGGACGTACCAGGCGTTGGCACATGGCGGGGAAGGTATGATTTATTTTCGTTTTCAGGCGCTTCCTTATGGCATGGAGCAGTACTGGTATGGGATTTTGGATCATGATGGGATTCCGCGGAGAAGATATGAAGAAATTTCGAAGACAGGCAGAGAATTAATGACGCTGAAGCCTTATATTGAAAATGGGGAAAATATTTATGATGCGCTTATTGTAAAAGATTATGACAATGTGTGGGGGCATGAAATTCGCCGTCATACAAGAGGGTTTAATTATAAAAATCTTCTTTATGCATATTATAAGGCAAATGCAGATTTGAATGTAAATACGGCAGTATCTATCGGAAATTATTCAGATTATAAAGTTGTCTATATGCCTGGATATAATATTGCAGATAAAAAAGAAATGCAGGAAATCACAGAATATGTAAAGTCCGGGGGAATTCTTGTAACTACTTTCCGAAGCGGAACGAGAGATGAGTATAATAATATGCGTACAGATACATTACCAGGAGCATTTCTGAAACTGGCAGGTGTGGAAGTAGAAGAATTTGATGCGCTTCGCACACCTTCTCATATTGAGGGGCTTTTGTCAGGAGAGGCGGTAATGTGGTGCGATGTGCTGAAGCCTTGCACGGCAGAGATTCTCTGTACATATTCTGACAAATATTATAAGGGACGGGCAGCAATAACTGTCAATCGTTTTGGAAAGGGCAAAGTTTATTACGTGGGATGCGATTTGAATCAGGAGGCAGTAAAAGAGCTTGTGCTGCATATTTCGAAAGAGGCGAATATTTGTATACCGGAAATCCCGGAAGGGGTGGAGCTGATAAATCGAAAAAATTGCAGGATTCTTTTAAATTATAATGATTTTCCTGTCATAACATCTGTAAAAGGAAACTCGCTTATGACACAGACAGAATTTGATGGAGTTTTGCCGGCGTATGGCGTAGAGTTTTTAGAAAAATAATAAATGGCAAGGAGAATGAAAATGGCAGATATTTATGTGGCAAGTGATAAAAGATACGATAAAATGGTATATAACCGTGTAGGGAAAAGCGGTTTGAAATTTCCGGCAGTTTCTTTTGGCTTCTGGCATAACTTTGGAAGCAATGGAAATTATGACAATATGAAAGCTCTGTGCAGAACTGCTTTTGATGTGGGAATTACGCAGTTTGATCTGGCAAATAATTACGGTCCTGTATATGGCAGTGCAGAGGAAAACGCGGGAAGAATTTTAAAAGAGGATTTCAGACCATATAGAGACGAGCTGGTTATCACAACAAAAGCAGGTTATGATATGTGGCAGGGACCGTACGGAAACTGGGGAAGTAAAAAGCACCTGGTATCCAGTCTTGACCAGAGTTTAAAACGCATGGGTCTTGAGTATGTTGATATTTTCTACCATCACCGCATGGATCCGGAGACCCCTGTTGAGGAGACAATGGAGGCACTTGCTTCTATTGTAAAGAGCGGAAAAGCTCTTTATGCCGGGATTTCTAATTACAATAAAGAATATACAGAAAAAGCAGCAGAGATTATGAGAGAGCTTCACTGCCCGCTTATTGTGAATCAGAGAAGATATTCTATATTTGACCGTACCATTGAAGAAGATGGCGTGAAGAAGTGCTGTAAAGAAGAAGGGCTTGGTATTATTGCATTTAGTCCTCTGGCGCAGGGACTTCTTACAGATAAATATCTTCATGGCATTCCAAAAGACAGCCGAATTGCAACAGACCATCGTTTCCTGAAAGAAGATGCGCTGACAAAAGAAAGACTTCATCAGATTGAAAGATTAAATGAAATTGCAGGAAGAAGAGGGCAGAGTCTTGCCCAGATGGCGCTTTCCTGGATATTAAAAGACGATGAGGTATGTTCTGTATTAATCGGAGCTTCCAAACCGGAACAGATTTTGGAAAATGTTTCTATTGTAGAGAAAACAGACTTTACAGAAGAAGAATTAAGTGCTATAAATGAAATCTGTAGGGAGTAATTTTCCTAAATCTGACAAACAGGGAAGAAAGGAAACAGAATAATGAACATGGAAAAATATAGGGAATATCTTTTTGATACCTGCCGCCGTATTTTTGCTGTAGACAGCCCGAGCGGTTATACAACAAAGGTTATGAAACTGATTTGTGAAATGGCGGAAGAGATGGGTTATTCTTTTGAACTCACAAAAAAAGGCTGCGGTATCATTACAATTCCGGGGCACAGAGAAGAAAAAACAGTGGCTCTTTCTGCTCATGTAGATACATTGGGGCTGATGGTGCGCTCTATTACATCAGACGGACAATTAAAATTCACTCCGGTAGGAGGTCCGCTCCTTCCTACTTTGGACGGAGAATACTGCACGATTTATACTCGATCAGGGAAAACGTATACAGGTACTATTTTAAGTTTGAGCCCCGCAATCCATGTTTATGCAGACAGCAAGAGCAGAGAGCGTGATGCGGATAACATGGCAGTGCGCATTGACGAGAAAGTAAAAAATGCAGAAGATGTAAAGGCTCTCGGAATTGAAACAGGAGATTATATTTGCATTGATACGAAGACAACAATTACTCCATCCGGATTTTTGAAGTCAAGATTTATTGATGATAAGGGCAGTGTTGCCTGTCTCATGACTATTTTAAAAATTATGAAAGAAGAAAAGCTGGTTCCGGAATATAAAACGAAGTTTTTCATTTCTGTTTATGAGGAAGTAGGACATGGAGCTTCTTACATTCCATCAGATATTTCTGAGATGCTTTCTGTAGATATGGGATGTATCGGGGAAGATTTAAGCTGTACAGAATATGACGTATCTATTTGCGCAAAAGATTCCGGCGGACCTTACGACTACGATCTTACAGGACGTTTGATTCAGCTTGCAAAAGATAATGGACTTTCTTATGCAGTAGATATTTATCCATTTTATGGATCAGACATAGGCGCTGCAAGAGCAGCAGGAAATGATATTAAAGGCGGACTGATTGGACCGGGTGTTCATGCTTCTCATGGAATGGAGAGAACGCATCTGGAGGGTATGGAAAATACCATTCGTCTTGCCCTGCTTTATATGGGCTGCGGAAATCTATAGAAATAAGGTTTCCTGTTCTGTAAAGTAAAAAGCTGTCGGTTTCCGAAAGGAAATGCGACAGCTTTTTTTGCATATGTCTTCTGTCTCTTACGCTTTGGCAGCGCCTTTTTTAAACAGCATATTTCCATATCTGGAAAGAGCGTTTAATACAATCATTCCCAGAACAGCACAGGAGATGATTTCTCCGGCTCCCACTGTTACCATCATAAAAGGAATGGGAAGGTTAATTCCATATCCATAATGAAGGACGAAGGGAACGATTACTGTGTTTGCCACAATAGGGGGAACAGGAGCAAGCCATTTGTTGCTGCGAAGCTTATAAGTAAAGACTGCGCCGATCAAAGTGGCAATGCTTCCGAAAATAATATCTGCCGGAATACCTCCGCCAAGAATATTGGAGATGATACATCCTACAAACAGACCTGGAATTGCGGCTGGTGTGAAGTACGGCAGAATGGTAAGCGCTTCTGAGAAACGAATCTGCACTTCTCCGAAACTAAGTGGTGCAAATAATAGAGTGATTACTACATAAATCGCACCGATTGCTGCTGCCTGTACAAGAAACAGGGTACTTTTGTTTTTCATATTTACTTGTCTCCTTTAGTTTTGTTTTACGAGTGGAAGGTCGCGAACACTCGATTCATTTTACGCCGGGAATCGGCGGAAAGCCCTGTAAGACCTTATTTTTGCATTAAAATACAAAGCAGATTTCCAGTGGATGCCTGCGTGTAAGGGCTTTACAACGGATATGAGTATAGCATAGAAGTATACAGAAATCAAGGTCTGTGGAAAATTGTTTATAAAAGCACAAAAAGCGCCCAGGTGAAACAAAAGTTGTAGGAAATTGTTTATAAAAGCACAAAAAGCGCCCAGGTGAAACAAAAGTTGTGGAAAATTGTTTATAAAAGCGCAAAAAGCGTCCAGGTGAAACAAAAGTCGTGGAAAATTGTTTATAAAATTAAAAAAAGGTCTTAAAAAACAAAATACTCCTGAATAATGTTTTCAATAGCCTGTGAGGTAAGAGGCTGTTCTTTTGTTTCGTAGGTTGTAATTAAGTTGATAGTGGGAATGATTCCGCTTTGACAGTAGATGTTTAATTTCTGAAAGGCTTGTTGCGCATAAGAAGGAGAATCCATGAGTCCGAAGTGCTCCCAGTAGAAATAATTTCCTGATTTTGGATGACGTATAGTAAAATCCGGGTAAAAAGTGACATCTTTAAGCTCCAGGGCGCATTCGTAGCGGAAAGGGATTTTGTGCATAAACAAAGCCTGATCGATCAATGCTTCAGATTTTGAACGAACCATATGTCCGGAAGGACAGTAATGTCGGAGATTTTCCTGATGAATGGGATTTTTTTCATAAGATTCTTTGCTCCACTGTTCTAAATCTTCAGCAACAGATGGGAAAGACATGGCACTCACTTTTTGATAATAAGATTGAGAAAGTAGCTGTTCCACTTTGGAAGATTCTGATTTATAACAATTCAGAAATGCGTTTATAGCCTGTAATTCTTTTTGGGAATCTTCAAGAGAAGCAGAAAGTAATTTTTTTTCTCCAAGTTCTTTGATGAATGCAAAATCTTTTTTTGAAATGTAGGTACGCGTTCCATTCAGAGAATGGAGATAAGTGACATATTTTCCGTTTTTGGCACAAATAAGCTCTCCGGCAGGATAAGAAGCCAGGCGGCGTTTTAAATTTTGGATTTCTTTCAATAAATATTTTTTACGTTTAAGTAAATTGTGATATAACAATAGAATTCCTCCTGAAAACAATGAAATGCAAAGTGAGTAAATAAGTGATATAAGAGGTAAAAGATAAAACAAGAAGTGAACTTTGATAAGAGATAATTCTATAGTAGCACATAAAAATTGTATAGACAAGCGGTCATAAATTTTTTATGGGAAAAGAAAAATCGAAAATAAGAATGGCAATATGGTAAAAGAAATTGGGACGGGAGTTTGACAGTTGAATATTAGAAAAATATCTTGCAGGCCTTATAAAACCTG
>Cobain_p2__coassemble_535_pt1 | contig 65853 bp, 54 predicted proteins | sample Cobain_p2__metabat2_low_PE_026 | metagenome-assembled genome bin Cobain_p2
GGGAACAACAGAAGAATTATGGAGTTGGGTATATGTGGAACAGGAGCAGAAGTTTACCCTTGATGAAGCATATGCAGAGGTTTTTAAAAACCATGAAATCAAATGGAGTTGGGAGTCTGCCGAGGCTAAATCAGAATCAGCCGTACAGTTAAAAACGAGTGCAGATGGCGTTATCTGTACTGTAACAGGAGTAAAAGGACATGCAGGAGAAAAAGGAAAATTAGTCGTAGAAGTATTCGATGAAGCGGGCAAACAGACTGGCAGTGCAACGTCCGGGCAGATTGAGGTGCGTGAGCCAAGCTATCAATACGATTTTCCAGAAGTAATTTATATGTTTCAAGACTGGGAGGGAAAGAGAGCATTGAACATGATTTGTGTTCCAGAAGACGCAGACCACCCCTACGGTATAGAAAAGATTCCTGTAGAGATTGTAGACATCAAAGTAGATCGTCCGGATTTGTTTGAAGTGCAGGGCTGGGAAAACGGGTATGTATATCTGAAGAGCATAGGTGGCGATGACAGTATTTTTCATTCTACTACGATGACAGTGGCGTATAAACGGTTGGATAATGTTCTGGATACATATTCGTTATCACTTATGGCATATACTTGGGAGTATAGTGGATTATTAGTGAGTTCAAGTTATACAAACCGGTATGCGCCAACAGTAAAGCCGGGAGAGACCGTAGACGTGGAAGCTTTGGCATGGCGTACATATATGAGAGAAGATGGTACTCAAACGACAGAGCCTTTTACAGATTTTTACGTTGAGTGGATTTTATCCGGAGATGAGAATGCGGTTTCTATTGAACAAGATAAAGAAAACGGCAGACTTATATATATAACGGCAAAAGAAGATACAGATGGGTGCAAAGTGCATTTGAAGGCACATTACATGCATCAAAACGAAGATGGTAATATAGAAGAAATAGGGATTCCCGGCGGAAGTCCAGATATATACGTCTCTATTCGCAAAGGACCGTATAGACAGCTCCGAGAGAGTGGAGATGGTAAACTTTATTATTATGTAGATAACAAATTAGATACTGAATTTGAGGGGGTTATAAGTTATAGGAGTGACGCCTTCTACATCAAAGATGGAACCGTTGCAACAGATATAAATGGTCTGCATTTTGTAGCGGAAGGATATAAAGAAGGAACATCAGAAGAGAACGTATTTTCCAATACCTTCTGTTTTTTTAAAGACGGTCAGATAGATGAAGAGTTTGAAGGTCTTACCGAATATGATGGCGCGAAGTTCTATGTTAAAGATGGAGAAATTACAACAGATATGAATGGTCTGTATCTTGTAAGCGGCGCAGATGATGAGAGCACCACAGACGATAAATTTTATTTCTTCTCTAATGGACAGATTCAGAGTGAATACAAAGGGCTTGCATTATATGATAATGAATGGTTCTATCTGGAAAATGGTTATTTAGATACCAATACCAATGGAATCGTGGAGCATGACGGAGGTAAGTTTATTGTTGCAGTCGGCAGGATTGCGAAAGAAGCCAATGGACTGTGGCAGGACCCGAAAGATAAAAAATGGTACTTTGCAGCCAATGGACAGATTCAGACCCAGCACACCGGTGTGGCAGGATATGATGGAAAACTGTTCTATGTTATTAAGGGAGAGCTTGCGACAGATTACAAGGGTACGATTAAATATAAAGGCGTTGTTTATGAGGTAATAAACGGACAGTTGTATAAGAAGAAATAAGTATAGTGATATAGTTATTGTGAAACGGCGGGGATTCTTTCTCGCCGTTTTACGTTACATAGGCAGCACAAGACCTTTCAAGGTAGGTGCAATGCCTGAGGAAATAGGCAAATTCAACAGGAACATTTCTTTATATAAACGATATAAAAAGAATATAAAAACATATAGAAAATCCCTCTGTGACATTGTATAATTGTGCTATAAAACAAAGAAATCAATTTGTGTAATATATAAAAAATATATAAATTCAGATTGAGACATTGTAAAAATCCTCAATCACAACAAAGCAAGAAGGAGGAAACGTAAATGAGACATGGAAAACAGACAGCCGCTTTCTTTTTGGCAGCGGCAATGGTAATGAGCAGCAGCCCGGCAGTTGTATTTGGAGAAGAGCTGGAATCTGGGGCGGAACAGGAAGTAACTGAGAGAGAAGCATCAACCGAATCGGAGCTTACTTCCGGTGAGCAGGAAACCATAGAACAGACAGGCGATGCTGTACTTCCGGAAGATAATCTTCTTTCTGCCGATTCAGAGCAAGAGAAACCCGAGGAAGGATTACCACAGGATAATTTGCGGCTTGATGCGAATAATTATGAGTATACCGGATTATTATTTAGTTCAAGTTATACAGGTGAGCTTCATCCGACTGTGAAACCGGGAGAAACCATAGAAGTAGAAGCGAAAGCGAAACGAATTTTTATAAGTGAAGATGGTGATAGAATTGTAGAACCTTTTACAGATTTTTATGTTGAGTGGACTTTATCCGGAGATGAGAATGCGGTTTTTATTGAACAGGATAAAGAAAATGGCAGGCGTTTATATGTGACAGCGAAGGAAGAGGCAGATGAGGGAGAACTGTGGCTAAGCGCCCGCTATATGCATCGAAATGAGGACGGCAGCGCAGAGGAAATAAAAATTCCAGGTGGGGTTCCAAGTATGCATATATGCATCGAGAAAGGACCGTATAGAGAACTGCGTAAGGGAGAAGATGGAAAGCTTTACTACTATGAAGATAACAAATTAAATACTGAATTTGAAGGGGTTATAGGTTATTGGATTGACTCTTTCTATATCAAAGATGGCACCGTTGCAGAGGATATAAATGGGCTGCATTTTGTGGAGGAAGGCTATGGTAGTGGAGGGGCGGAAAAGCCATTATACTGTAATACCTTCCGGTTCTTTAAAGATGGTCAGGTAGATAAATACTTCGAAGGACTTACAGAATATGACGGCGCGAAGTTCTACGTTAATGGTGGCAAAGTTACAACGGATATGAACGGTCTGTATCTTGTAAGCGGCACAGATGATGAGAGCACCACAGACGATAAATTCTACTTCTTCTCCAATGGACAGATTCAGAGTGAATACAAAGGGCTTGCTTTATATGACAATGAATGGTTCTATCTGGAAAACGGTTACTTAGATACCAATACCAATGGAATCGTGGAGCATGACGGAGGTAAGTTTATTGTTGCAGTCGGAAGGATTGCAAAAGAAGCCAATGGACTGTGGCAGGACCCGAAAGATGGAAAATGGTATTTTGCCTCTAACGGACAGATTCAGACCCAGCACACCGGTGTGGCAGGCTATGATGGAAAACTGTTCTATGTTATTAAGGGAGAACTTGCAACAGATTATAAGGGCACAATAAAATATAACGGTGCAGTTTATGAGGTAATAAACGGACAGTTGTATAAGAAGAAATAAGGATATACAAAGTTAAAATTCCATTGCCGGAGGCAATTTGGAATGAATTTCGGCTCGTTTCTGTGAATGGAGTGAATAGTAAAAAAACAGCGGGGCTTCCCGCTGTTTTATATAGGCGGAATGGGAGAAAGAAAATGCGAAAAAAAGGTTGTATCAGTTTGACAGCTGTTTTATTTTTTATGAGCTGTATGGCACCTGCGGCGGGATATTTTTCAGGGCCAGAAGTTGTGCTGGCTGCAGAAGAAATACAGGAAACAAAACTTGTATTAAATGATTTGAGCAGGCACGAAAAAGAACTGGAAGAGGAAATACAGTATTTGAATGAAAGCTTTGATGAAAGTCCGCAATGGAAAGAAGGGGCATATATATTATCGGAAGAAGAATATCCCTGGGTTCGGGAAGGGCGAGATATACTTATAAAGTATGTTAAAGAAGAATATGGAATAGATATTTCAGAGAAAGTCAATAAAGTTGAGGTATATACTTCTCCTAATGTACCGGTATTTTTGTATGGTTTTTATGATGGGACGGGAAAAGTATTTATGAATAAAAATGATATAAATAAAGAGTATGAGTTTATCATGTATTTGCTTCTTCATGAGATGGTGCATTCTGTGGGAGTGGATTTTTATAATGATAAGAGTGGAATGAAAAGCAATGCTCTTTATGAAGGTTTGGCAGAAGCGCTGACAAAAAGAATGATAGAGGCATCTGGATATGTATATGATGGAACAAGTGCTTATGCAGAATTACGTGTTTATGGTGAGAAAATATTGGAAGCAGATTCTGAACTTATTCCAGAGCTTGCAGAAGGAAAAGAAACAGATATAGTGACAAGAATTGATGAAAAGCTGGGCGAAGGTGTTGGTAAGATGCTTCTTGAGGCGGCAGTTTTACTGGGAAGTGGAACAGACGATGAAAAAGTCAGAGAAAACTGTGATATAATTACGGAAGCTTATGGAAGAGAATAATACAGGGAATTATATATTTGACAGTATTGTGATTCATTCGGTTCACAGTTACTGAACAGCACTCCAAACTGCCTGTTTTTCTTCCCTTCCCCTTTACAAACCATTTGAAATATGATAGGATTTTCACATACGAAAACTCATGGAAGAAGAGAGTACATGTGCAGACCGCATTACAGAGAAATCCCGTATGGTGAGAGGGATATGTACGGAGCAGATGGAAGATGGCTTTGGAGAGGCACTGCTGAGGGAAACTTAGGCAGTGACAGGTTCGCCTGTTACAGCGACAGGGTATAGAAAGTACCTGATAAGGTTTCTGCTGTGAAGCAGAGATGAAAAGAAGTGGTAACACGGGTAACGCTCGTCTTCTCAAAGTGTGAGAAGGCGTTTTTTTATGCTATAGGAAATTACTCCGTAATGTTCCATAGCATAAAAAACGCTCCGCGTAGGAGTGCACTGCGGCGGAAAAGAAGTACGTCGCTAAAGCGACCCGCCGCAGGCGGAGAATCCTGCGAGCAGGATTCTTTTTCATTTACCAGGAAAGAAAAGGAGGAAATATCAAGCGACTGAAAATATTAACATTAGTGATTAAATATGTTCATGGAGGTATTATTATGAACACATCAAATATCACTAATTACAGACCAAAAGATTTTGCTGAATTATTAGGCGTTTCCGTCAAAACCCTGCAACGCTGGGATAGAGAAGGAACTTTAAAGATAAATCGAACCCCAACTGATAGGCGTTATTACACTTATGACCAATATCTTCAATTTAAAGGCGTAAATACAGAAAACAATAATCGTCAGATTGCATTATTGTAGACCAGTGTATTGAAGATTACGGAAGTGGTCTCAATTACAATCGTAAAGAGAGGGATGAGGAGATTGCTAAAGAGCTTCAAGACGGAAATCAATCCGACACAGGAACAAAAAGTCAAGATAAATAAGACTATCGGAACATGCAGATATATTTACAATTTCTATCTGGCTCACAATAAAGAACTTCACGACAATGGTGGGAAGTTTATGAATGGCAAAAGTTTTAGTGTCTGGCTTAACAATGAGTATCTTCCTGCTCATCCCGAGTATCAGTGGATTAAGGAAGTGAGTTCTAAATCGGTAAAGAAATCCATTGAAGATGGATGTACTGCTTTTACAAGATTCTTCAAAGGTCAGAGTAAATTTCCTAATTTCAAAAAGAAAGGAAAATCTGATGTAAAAATGTATTTTGTTAAGAATAATCCAAAGGATTGTGCCTGCGAAAGACACCGGATCCGTATTCCGACTTTAGGCTGGGTAAGACTCAAAGAAAAAGGTTATATCCCAACGACGAAAGATGGATGGAAAATTAAAAGCGGGACAGTTTCCATTAAGGCAGACAGATACTATGTATCCGTTCTTGTAGAAATCCCGGATACTCAGATTACTAACAACAGTAATGAGGGAATTGGGATAGATTTAGGAATTAAATATTTTGCGATTGTTTCTAACGGTGAAACCTATAAGAATATCAATAAATCGGCAAGATTAAAGAAACTTGAAAAACAATTACGCAGAAAGCAGAGATGCCTTTCACGTAAATATGAAAATTTAAAGAAAGGAGAAGCCATTCAAAGAAAGAATATACAAAAGCAAAAGCTCAAAGTACAGAGACTTCATCACAGGATAAATAATATCCGAACTGATTATATCAACAAAACAATAGCTGAGCTGGTAAAAACCAAACCGTCGTATATCACTATTGAAGACCTGAATGTGTCAGGAATGATGAAGAACAGGCATCTATCGAAAACTGTTGCATCACAAAAGTTCTATGAGTTTAGAACAAAGTTAAAATCTAAATGTGATGATAATGGTATTGAACTTAGAGTAGTAGACAGATGGTATCCATCTTCAAAACGGTGTCACCGCTGTGGTTGTATTAAGAAAGATTTAAAACTTTCAGATAGAATTTACAGATGTGGATGCGGTTACATTGAAGACAGAGATTTCAATGCTGCGCTAAATTTAAGAGATGCTATGACTTACAAAATTGCATAATGAACGCAACTGTAAGTATGTACGAAGGCTATTTCGGGAATTCACGACTGTGGAGTGTACAAGAACTTGTGAGTAGCGTATTGCTTGCAATCGCCAAAGCATACACATTGAAGCAGTAAGAAGTATCCGCAAGGACTTTAATTTCTCGATGTGATGAGTATGTTTAATCACATTTTGAGTGGCAGAGAATCATGGAAAAACAGAAGTATTATATTACAACAGCCATTGCCTACACATCAGGCAAACCTCACATCGGAAATACTTACGAGGCAGTTCTGGCAGATGCCATTGCCCGCTACAAAAGACAGCAGGGGTATGACGTATTTTTCCAGACAGGAACAGATGAACATGGACAGAAGATTGAAATGAAGGCGGCAGAAGCCGGAATTACACCGAAGGAATTTGTTGATAATGTTTCCGGTGAAATCAAAAATATCTGGGATATGATGAACACATCTTACGATAAATTTATCCGTACAACAGATGAGGAGCACGAGAAACAGGTTCAGAAAATCTTCAAAAAAATGTATGCGAAAGGTGACATTTACAAAGGACATTACGAGGGAATGTACTGTACTCCATGCGAGTCCTTCTTTACAGAATCCCAGCTTGTAGACGGCAAATGTCCGGACTGCGGACGTCCCTGTGTTCCTGCAAAAGAGGAGGCTTATTTCTTTAAAATGAGCAAATATGCAGACCGTCTGATTGAGCATATCAACACACATCCGGAATTTATTCAGCCGGAATCCCGTAAAAACGAGATGATGAATAACTTCCTTCTTCCGGGACTTCAGGATCTTTGTGTATCCAGAACTTCCTTTAAATGGGGAATCCCGGTAGATTTTGACCCGAACCATGTTGTATACGTATGGCTTGATGCGCTCACAAACTACATTACAGGTATTGGATACGACTGTGACGGAGAAAGCACAGAGCAGTTTAAGAAAGACTGGCCTGCAGACCTTCATCTGATCGGAAAAGATATTATCCGTTTCCATACGATTTACTGGCCGATTTTCCTGATGTCACTTGACCTTCCGCTTCCAAAGCAGGTATTCGGTCATCCGTGGCTTCTTCAGGGAGATGGAAAAATGAGTAAATCCAAAGGAAATGTTATTTACGCAGACGAACTGGTAGATTTCTTCGGCGTAGATGCAGTTCGCTACTTTGTTCTTCATGAGATGCCGTTTGAAAATGACGGTGTAATCACATGGGAGCTGATGGTAGAAAGATTAAACTCTGAGCTTGCAAATACACTTGGAAACCTTGTAAACAGAACCATTTCCATGTCCAACAAGTATTTTGGCGGCGTTGTGGAAAATAAGGGAGTGTGTGAGCCGGTTGACGAGGATATGAAGTCCTTTATTCTTTCCGTACCTGGTAAGGTTGAGGAGAAAATGGACAAGCTTCGTGTGGCAGACGCTATGACAGAGGTATTCTCCATCTTTAAACGCTGCAACAAATATATTGACGAGACAATGCCGTGGGCGCTTGCAAAAGACGAGGACAAAAAAGACCGCCTTGCAACAGTTCTCTACAACCTGGTAGAGGGTATCTGCATTGGCGCGACTCTTCTGGAATCCTTTATGCCGGAAACAACACAGCGTATTCTTTCCCAGCTTAACGCAGAAGGAAGAACTCTTGAGGACTTAACGACATTTGGTCTTTATCCGTCAGGAAATAAAGTGACAGAGAAACCGGAAATTCTCTTTGCACGCCTTGACTTAAAAGAGGTAATGGAAAAAGTAGAAGCTCTTCATCCGGCAGTAAAAGAGGAAGAGAAAAAAGAAGAGGAAAACGTGATCGACATTGAGGCAAAACCGGAAATTACGTTTGAGGATTTTGAAAAACTTCAGTTTCAGGTTGGAGAAATCATCGCCTGCGAGGCAGTAAAAAAATCGAAAAAGCTTCTTTGCTCTCAGGTAAAAATTGGAAGCCAGGTACGTCAGATTGTATCCGGAATTAAAGCACATTATTCACCGGAAGAGATGGTAGGCAAAAAGGTTATGGTAGTGACAAACTTAAAACCTGCAAAGCTTGCGGGCGTTTTAAGCGAGGGAATGATTCTCTGCGCTGAGGATGCCGAGGGCAATCTTGCTCTTATGACACCGGAGAAAGATATGCCGGCAGGAGCGGAGGTATGCTGATGAAAAATAAAAAACCGCTTATTGCAGCCCTTATTCTTGTAGTGGTAGTGGCAGTGCTTTTTGGGGTATATTCTTTTACAAAACCAAAGACAGAAGAAGGCAGTAAGGAAGTAACCGTTCAGGTGGTTGATAAAGACGGAAAATCAGAAGATTTTACTTATCATACAGGCAGAGAATATCTGGGAGATATTTTGAAGGACAACGAGCTTGTTGAAGGTGAGGATGGAGAGTACGGACTTTTCATTACTTCTGTAAACGGCATCAAAGCAGATGACAGCAATCAGGAATGGTGGTGCATCACAAAAGGCGGCGAGCAGGTAAATACTTCCGCAGATAAAACACCGGCAGCAGACGGAGATACTTTTGAGCTTACGTTGACAGTGGGATACTGATGCGGAGGAAATGCCTATGAACAGGCAGCCGAAAAAGGGTACAATGAAGGCAATGTATATGGTTACAATGGGATTTTTAAGTGCCATTCTTCTGATTGGTCAGGTGGGAATGGCAGCTCTTCCCAATATTGAACCGGTTACCATGCTTATTATTGTATATACTCTTATTTACAGGAAACAGGTTTTTTACATCATTTATACGTTTGTAATCCTTGAGGGTCTGATATATGGATTTGGCATCTGGTGGTTCAGTTATCTGTATATCTGGACGATTCTGGCTGTTATTGTGCTCCTTATGAAGAAAAACCAGTCGGTTCTTATGTGGGTGGTAGTGGCAGGCGCTTATGGTCTTGCCTTTGGATTTTTATGTGCCATTCCATATTTTATCTCAGGAGGCTGGGGCGCAGGAATTGCTTATTGGATGTCAGGAATCCCTTACGACATTACACATTGTATTGGAAATACGGTGCTGACTGCTCTTTTATTTAAACCTGTGTACAATGTGCTCAACAAAATGCACACAGCACAGCTTGTTTATATGACAAATGTGGAAAAGACACAAGGACAGAAAAATACTCCTTGACAAAACCGGTGTGAAGAGATTATAGTATTTAAAAATAAAAGGGAGTAGCTGGCACAGCAGTGTTTGCGATGTCGTCAATCTCGACAGATAAAATCTGTCCGTATCGTGATGAAACAGCGAGACTTTTATTGCATGGTAAAATGCAATAGAAGTCTCTTTTTATTTTGCATTTCTTGAAAATAAAAATACTCTTAAAGAAAGGAAGATGCCTATGAAACCTTATTACAATCAAAGCGCAGAAGATGTGCGTAAAGAAATCAATGGAGGAACAGAACCTCTCAGTGATTCTAAAGTGAAAGAAAATCAGGAAAAATATGGTTTTAATGAGCTGGTAGAAGGAAAGAAAAAAAGCACTCTTCAGATTTTTCTGGAGCAGTTTAAAGACTTCCTTGTAATCATTCTTATTTGTTCCGCTGTTGTTTCTCTGTTTCTTGGAGAAGCGGAAAGTGCAGCCGTTATTCTCGTAGTTATCACTATGAATGCAATTTTAGGAACTGTTCAGACGATTAAGGCAGAACATTCACTGGACAGCTTAAAACAGCTTTCTGCTCCAAATGCAAAAGTTCTCCGCGGTGGTATTGTAGTGGAAGTACCAAGCAGGGAAATTACAGTTGGTGATGAAGTTCATCTTGAGGCTGGCGATTATGTTCCGGCTGATGGACGAATTATAGAAAGCGCCAGTCTGAAGGTGGATGAAAGCGCACTTACAGGCGAAAGTATTGCGGTAGAAAAAAGCAGTGAAACTCTGGAGGGCGAACTTCCTTTAGGCGATCGCGTAAACATGGTTTATTCCGGAAGCTTTGTTACTTACGGAAGAGCAAAATTTATTGTTACTGATATTGGAATGAATACAGAGGTCGGAAAAATTGCAGGACTTCTGAAAAATACTTCCGAGAAAAAGACACCGCTTCAGGTAAACTTAGATCAGTTTGGACAGAAGCTGTCCGTGATCATTCTTGTTCTCTGTGCCGCATTATTCGGACTTCAGGTAATAAAAGGCGGAGAAATTGCAGATGCCTTTCTCTTTGCAGTGGCGCTTGCAGTAGCAGCTATTCCGGAAGCTTTAAGCTCGATTGTAACGATCGTTCTTGCGTTTGGTACACAGAAAATGGCAAAACAGGGCGCTATCATCCGTAAGCTTCAGGCAGTGGAAGGACTTGGAAGCGTATCAATTATATGCTCGGATAAGACAGGAACTCTTACCCAGAATAAAATGACGGTAGAGCATTATTATATAGATGGACAGGATATTCCGGCAGAAGAAATTAAACCGGAAAATCCTCTTCACAAACAGATGCTTCGTCTCAGTATTCTCTGTAACGATTCCACCAATATTGATGGAAAAGAAATCGGAGACCCAACAGAAACAGCGCTTATTAATCTTGGAGACAAGCTGGGTGTTCCGGCAGAGAGAGTAAGAAAAGCATATCCCCGTTTAAGTGAGATTCCTTTTGACAGTGACAGAAAGTTAATGTCAACTTTCCATAAACTGAAAGACGGATATACCATGGTAACAAAAGGTGCAGTAGATGTCATGCTGAACCGTGTAAAATACATCCAGAAAAACGGAGAGCTTGTATCTCTCACAGAAAAAGATATTCAGGAAATTGCAAAGGCAAATGAAAGCTATTCCAGACAGGGACTTCGTGTTCTTGGTATGGGATACAGAAAGTTTGACGGAGAAAGAGAACTTTCCCTTGAAGATGAAAACGACCTTGTATTTCTTGGTCTGATTGCCATGATGGACCCGCCTCGTCCGGAAAGTGCCGCAGCAGTTGCAGATTGTATCAGCGCAGGCATCCGCCCAATCATGATTACAGGTGACCATAAGGTAACGGCAGCAGCCATCGCAAGAAGAATTGGTATTCTGACAGATGACAGCCAGGCATGTGAAGGCGCTGAAATTGATGGTTTAAGCGATGAAGAGTTAAAGGATTTTGTAGAAAATATTACAGTTTATGCCCGTGTAACACCGGAGCATAAAATCCGTATTGTCCGGGCATGGCAGGAAAAAGGAAACATTGTTTCCATGACAGGTGACGGTGTAAATGATGCGCCGGCATTAAAACAGGCGGATATCGGTGTAGCGATGGGAATCACAGGAACGGAGGTTTCTAAAGATGCTTCTTCCATGATTCTGACAGATGACAATTTTGCTACTATTATAAAGGCAGTAGAAAACGGACGAAATGTATATGCGAACATTAAGAGAGCGATTCAGTTCCTTCTTTCCGGAAACTTTGCAGGAATCCTTGTAGTCCTTCTTTCTTCTCTTCTTGGACTTCCTGTTCCGTTTGCAGCTGTACATCTTCTGTTTATCAACCTTGTAACAGACAGTCTTCCGGCAATCGCCCTTGGACTTGAGCCGTACAAACACAATGTTATGAATGAAAAACCTCGTCCTATGAACGAAACCATTCTTACAAAGGGATTTCTTTCAAGAGTAGGTGTGGAAGGTGCAGTAATCGGTTTTATCACACTTGGAGCATTTATGATCGGCTATCAGGGAGGAGATGCGAAACTTGCCAGCACAATGGCATTTGCAGTTCTCTGCCTTTCCCGTCTTGTTCATGGCTACAACTGTAAATCAAAGAACTCTGTTCTCTTTAAGAAACAGTTCTTCAACAACAAATATATGCAGGGTGCATTTGCAGTAGGTGTGATTCTTGTAACTCTTGTACTGACAGTTCCGGCATTACAGGGACTTTTCGCAGTGAAGACATTAAGCATCGCACAGCTTTTCACAGTATACGGACTTGCACTTTTGAACCTGCCGATTATCCAGGCAATGAAAGCGCTGAAGAAAAAATAAATACAGAATTGCGAAAAATATCCATCAGGGGCTCTGCTCCCGGTGGATATTTTTTTGGTGATAGGTAAGGAGCTTTTTGTCTGTACACTTTGTTGGGAGTTTGATATACTGGAGAAAGAGGATTAGAGCAATTTAGGGAATATTACCGGACGGAATAAGAAGTAAAAACAGTTGGCGCACTTCTGGCGTCATATGGCGTACCTATATCTGCGGTTCGCCGCAAACAGGACAGATTTTCTTTATTTTGCTGCGCCGCTTATCTGGTCTTCGAAAGCTAACTCGTCTTCGACTCGAACAGAGCTTTCGAAGAACGCTATGCTCGCAAAATTTTGAAAATCTGTCAAAGTTTGCTTGCGAATCCGCAGATACATTGCCGCATATTAGACGTAGATGGTTGCTGGAAAATTTTGAATACCACCGCACAGATATAGCGCCTTAAAAACAGATTCGAAGTGACGATAGCGAAGCTTCCGCAGGAAAGGACTGCGCCAGCTCCTCCACCGAGCACACTGTCTGAGCCGAAGGCGAGTTTGTGCGAATGGAGGTTATAGGCGCGCAGCCTTTCCCGGAACTGGAGCGTGTCACAAGAACTGTTTTTAAATCTCTATCCTGTACGATGCTATAAAATATATAACTAACAGAGGTGATATAAATGGGAGAAGGTTTTACTCATTTTGACAAAAACGGCAATGCGGTCATGGTGGACGTATCCGGCAAAAATGATACATTTCGGACTGCTACGGCAGTAGGGGAAATCCATGTAGGAAAAGAGATTATGGAAGCTGTAACAGGCGGAAATATAAAGAAAGGAGATGTACTTGGCGTTGCACGGGTTGCAGGAATCATGGGCGTGAAAAGAACGTCGGATCTTGTTCCCATGTGCCACCCTCTCTTTATTCAGAAGTGCGCAGTAGATTATGAGCTGGATGAAGAAAAGGGGATTATCCGAGCTTTTTGTACTGTAAAAACCCAGGGGAAAACAGGGGTGGAGATGGAAGCCTTAACAGGTGTTCAGGTGACGCTTCTCACAATTTACGATATGTGCAAAGCCATTGATAAAAGAATGGTAATGACAAACATTCATCTTGTAGAAAAAACAGGGGGAAAAAGCGGAGATTTTTCTTTTCAAGAGAACGAATAGATATTGGGAAGAATAATTATTATACTGCTTTCCGGAAAGGAGACAATATGAAACGAGTCGCGATCATCACATCAAGTGACAGCGGATACAGAGGAGAAAGAGAGGACTTAAGTGGTCCTGTGATAAAAGAAATCGTAGAAAATACAGGATATGAGGTGGTTTCTGCGGAGATTTTGCCGGATGATAAGGAAATGCTGAAAAAACGTATGGCAGAAATTGCAGATAAGGGAGAGGCAGAGCTGATTCTCACAACAGGAGGAACAGGATTTTCTCCAAGAGACGTGATGCCGGAGGCAACAGAGGAAATCTGCGAGAGACGCGTTCCCGGGATTCCGGAGGCAATGCGCGCATACAGCATGACAATTACAAAGCGTGCCATGTTAAGCAGAAGCGCAGCAGGTATTCGGAAAAAAACTCTGATTATTAATCTGCCGGGAAGTCCAAAGGCAGTGAGAGAAAGTCTGGAATATATTATAGACGCGCTGGGGCATGGAATTGAAATTATGACAGGGGAAGCAGGAAACTGCGCAAGATAAAATAAAGCAGTAAAACGGGAGGATATTTTTTATGGGAAAAGTAATGTCAGTATGTACAAGTGAAGCAAAAGGTACACAGAAGAAAAATGTAGGAACAGCAGAGTTTGTGGAAGACTGGGGAATAAAAGGAGATGCACACGCAGGAAAATGGCATCGCCAGGTAAGCCTCCTTTCCTACGATAAAATAGAAGAATTTCGCGCAAGAGGAGCAGAAGTGGCAGATGGCGCTTTTGGAGAAAACCTTGCAGTGGAAGGGTTTGACTTTGCAAAACTTCCTGTGGGGACAATTTTTAAATGCAATGATGTAATTCTTGAACTTACGCAGATTGGAAAGAAGTGCCATAGCGGCTGTGAAATCTTCAAAAAAATGGGAGACTGTATTATGCCGAGAGAGGGTGTTTTTACAAAAGTTCTTCACGGGGGGAAAATAAGCGTGGGGGATGAACTTATTATTTTGGAGGAAAAACATGATATTTGACACACATGCACATTACGATGACGAGGCTTTTGATGAAGACAGAGAGATACTTCTTGATTCTATGAAGGAAAACGGGATTGGCTGTATTGTAAATGCCTGTGCTTCCGCTGAGCATATAGAGGAAACCATTGCACTTATGGAAAAATATCCTTTTATTTACGGGGCAGTGGGCGTTCACCCTGATGATGCGGATAAAATGACAGAGGAGACGTTATCAAAAATCCGCCGCTTTTCCCGTCATGAAAAGGCAGTGGCAATTGGAGAAATCGGTCTTGATTATTACTGGCATAAAGAAAAAGAGGAACATGATATTCAGAAAAAAATGTTCCGGGCGCAGATGGATATTGCAAGAGAGGAAAAACTTCCATTTATGATACACAGCCGTGACGCGGCAGAGGATACCCTTTCTATTGTCCGGGAATATATGCAGGAAGGAATGTCCGGCGGAATTATCCATTGTTTTTCTTATGGAAAAGAAATGGCAAGGGAATATCTGAATATGGGTCTGTTTCTTGGAATTGGCGGTGTTGTTACATTTAAAAATGCAAAAAAATTAAAAGAGGTAGTAACATACGCACCGCTTTCTCAGCTTGTCCTTGAGACAGATTGTCCTTATATGTCTCCGGAGCCTTACAGAGGGAAACGAAATTCTTCTTTAAATCTTCCCTATGTAGCTCAGGCAATTGGGGAGCTGAAGGGGATTTCGGCGGAGGAAGTTGTAAAAATTACGGAAGAAAATGCAAGGAGACTTTTGGGGATTTAAGAGAAGGCTATAGCGGGAGAAAATATGAAGGAGTTTTTTGTGGAAGAATTTTCTTCACAGGAATCTTACAGAAGATTTATAAAATATATGCTGTCACACAGCCAACTTTTTTCTGTTATCTATTTTCGGTATCGGGAAAATGAACCTATGAAGAAAAGACCGAAAATGCTTTATGAAAAACTGAAAAAATTCAAAGAATACAGTATAACTACCAGTGAATGGCCAGGCACAATTACAATGGATGATAATCATATTTATAAGCTTGTCTATTACCGGGCAGACATGGAATGCTTTGACTGGCTGATACAAGTGCCGGGACTATATGAATGGGATTACCCTTATGCACCTATGGATTTATGCTTTTACAGAGACGGATATTGCTGGTTTTCTCTTACGGCGCATGAGCAGACAGCCTGTTTATATACAGATAAAGAAGAGGAGATTGAGGAACTTACAGCTCTTGGAGCAGAGCTGACTTTTTCTGAAGATAATGCTGATGTAGTTTACTGTGAATTTCCGAAATAAGAGAAGTGACAGAAGGATTTGTATACAGGAGAAGACTATGAAGTATGTAGAGGCAGAAATTAAAGAAAATAAAGAAGAACAGAGATACTATGATTAAGTCCCACACTTGAGCAATCAAGATACAGTGGGTGCTTTATAAATGTTTAAACGAAGCCGTAGGACCGTAAGGTATAGCTTCTGGAAGCTCCCCAGTTTTATCTGGGGAGTTTTTCTTATGCTATAGGAAATTACTTCGTAATATTCCATAGCATAAAAAACGCTCCGCGTAGGAGCGCACTGCGGCGGAAAAGAAGTACGTCTCTAAAGCGACCCGCCGCAGGCGGAGAAACCTGCTTGCAGGATTCTTTTTTATTGGAAAGATTTGTGATAACAGAAAAATGTAAATAAAACATCAGGCAGGATAGGTTTCCGCAAAAGGCAACCATCCTGTTTTTATTTTTCCCCTTACCTTACAATTTTGTAAGCCCATCGTCCTTTTAAATATGGTATGATGGTATCAGAAAAGGACAGGGAGGCGTTATGAGTACAATACTTCTTTTGGAGGACGATGAAAGTTTGATTGACGGGCTGGAATATGCTCTTATAAAAAACGGATTTTCTGTGGAAATCGTAAGAACGGTAAAAGAGGCGAAGAAAAGACTGGAAGGAAAACAACCGGACTTGTTTCTTCTTGATGTAACGCTTCCGGACGGAAGCGGGTTTGAGGTATGTGAGGAGATTCGGAAAAACGGAAGTACAGTTCCGGTTATCTTTCTTACGGCAGCAGATGAGGAAGTGCAGATTATACGTGGTCTGGATATAGGTGGTGACGATTACATTACAAAGCCGTTTAAGCTGGGGGAGCTTTGCTCCCGTATTCGGGCATTGCTAAGAAGAAGTGAGCAGTGGAAAACAGACAAAAATGAAGCAGAAATAAAATGTGGAGAACTCGTTATCGACCTTTCCGGAAGTCGTGCATATCTGGCAGGAGAACAGCTTGAGCTCACAGGTGCGGAATACAGGCTTCTTTGCCTTCTGGTGGGAAATTCGGGACAGATTCTTACGAGAGAGAAGATTCTTGACAGACTGTGGGACGATAAGGGAAGTTTTGTGGATGATAATACCTTATCTGTCTATATTCGGAGACTGCGCCGGAAAACGGAGAAAAATCCGTCTGAGCCGGAACACTTAAAGACAGTGCGGGGACTCGGATATATGTGGGAGGAATGAGCGATGGGCTTTTTACAGGAAAAACAAAACCGGATGTATATGGTATTTGTGGGAGGAGGCTGTGCATTCCTTCTCTTTTTTTCTCTTTTTCTGGGAGTGTACCGGGAAAGAGAAAAAAAGACCTTGTTTTTACAATGGGAAAAAACAGTTTCTTCCGCCATGTTAGAGAAGGGGCTGAGAGAAGATGAGATAGGTGATATTCTGCAAAGCAGAGAGATTACGGAGGAAGGGGAAAGGTTTCTGGAAAAACTGGGGCACACAGAAAAAGAAAATTTCTGGTTATTAGAGTCGGGGGAAACAGACAACTTTTTATTTGAGATTGTTCTGGCAACAGGAGGTTTTCTGGCTGTTTTTTGGTTTCTGGGAGGCGCATCTGCCTTTCTTTTACAAAGAGAAAGACAGTATGAGAAGGCTGTAAAAATAATAGAAGCGTTTCAGACAGGGGAAACAGAGCGCCGTCTTCCGGGGAATGAAACAGGAGGCATTTACCGTCTGTTTTCCTCTGTAAATCGTCTGGCAACTGCTTTTTGCGCCAGAGAGGAGGCAGCGCAGAAGGCGAAGGATTTTCTTAAGGATATGGTTTCGGATATTTCCCATCAGTTAAAAACACCTCTTGCAGCTTTAAATATGTATATGGAAATCATGATGGATGATAAAGATGCAGTGGAGGTTTTCGGGGAGAAGGCACTTCTCTCTTTAGAGCGAATGGAACGTCTTACGGGAAATCTTTTGAAAATAGTACGTCTTGATGCAAAAACCATTTCCTTTGAAAAAAAGCCCTGTGATGTGGGAAGTCTTGTGAAAGATGCGGCAGAAGGCTTTATTACAAGAGCGGAAAAAGAAGGAAAACAGTTCTTTCTGGAAGGAGAGGAAACGATTTTAAACTGTGATAGAAGCTGGACTGAGGAGGCTGTGTCAAATCTGATAAAAAACGCTCTGGACCATACAGACGAGGGGAATTTTGTAAAGATTTCCTGGGAGAAATCCCCTGTGATGATTCGTATTTCTGTGGAGGATAATGGAAGCGGAATTTCAGAAGAAGATATTTATCATATTTTTAAGCGGTTTTACAGAAGTTCCTCTTCGTCTTCCGGGGGTTCCGGTCTTGGGCTTCCTCTTGCAAAGGCTATCGTGGAAGAGCAGGGAGGAAGTCTTACAGTTTCCAGTCAGGAAGGAAAGGGAAGCGTATTTGTGATTTCTTTTTCGTATGTGACAGAACTGTAAGGGAAAATTTTTGAAAATTCATCTGTATGTAAGGGAGAGATGGTATTGTTTTCTCATGACACAGGAGGTTAAAGATTGGAGGTTAAAGATTATGGAAATTTTAAAGGTAGACAGACTTTGTAAAACTTACGGAAAAGGAAGCGCAGAGGTAGAAGCTGTAAAAAATGTTTCTTTTTTTCTGGAAAAGGGAGAATTTGCAGCTGTTGTAGGAGAATCTGGTTCCGGAAAAAGTACGCTTTTAAATTGCATCGGAGGGCTGGATACGCCCACATCAGGGAATATTTATCTGGACGGAGAAAATTTATTTCAGATGAAGGAAAATGAAAGGACAATTTTTCGAAGAAGAAATATAGGGTTTGTTTTTCAGTCTTTCCATTTGATTCAGGAACTGGATGTGGAGAATAATATTATTTTTCCGCTGCTTCTTGATAATAAGAAGGCAGATAAGGAGGAAGTGGAAGAAATTCTGGAGATTCTTGGGCTTTCGGAAAGGCGTCATGCGCTTCCGGGGCAGCTTTCCGGAGGGCAGCAGCAGAGAGTGGCAATCGGCAGGGCTCTGATTACAAAACCGATGCTGATTCTGGCTGATGAGCCTACGGGAAACCTTGACAGGAAGAACAGCAGGGACGTTATGGATCTTTTGCTTCAGGCTTCCAGACGTTACAGACAGACAATTCTCATGATCACTCATAACACAGCGCTTGCTGCCTGTGCAGACAGAGTTCTGGAGGTTTCAGACGGAGAGCTTCGTGACCTGGGAGGTGCGGCAAATGAAAAATTATCTTGAGCTTGTAAAGATTTCTGAAAAGATACGGAAAAAACAGAGTTTTATGACACGATTCTGTATTTTTCTCTCCGTTTTTCTTGTGGCTGTGATTTTTGGTATGGCAGATATGGAGGTGCAAAATGAAAAACAGCAGGCAATTCAGTCAGATGGAGCCTGGCACGTATGTTTTCGGGGGCTGGCAGAAGAGGAGGCTTCACTTATTTCAAAGCGCCCTGATGTAAAGGCATCTGCTTTTTATGCAGTGACAAATTATAAGCTGGATAAAGACTATTTTGTAGAGGGAAAGAAGAGCGTCATATGCGGATTTGACAGGGGATTTCTGAATTTATATCCTTCTATTAAAATAATGGAGGGAAAATTTCCCCAAGAACCGGACGAGGCAGTTGTGTCAGAAAATATGAAAGAGCAGCTTGGATTAAAAGCAGGGGATAAAATAACTCTCAGGACACCGGAAGGAAATCAGGAATATACGGTTTCCGGAATCACAGGTGACACTTCCATGCTTATGAAATGGGATGTTTTTGGGATTTTCCTAAATGAGGAGGGCTATCGGGCTTCTTTCATGAATGCAACAGAAACGAAAGATATGGAATATTATGTTCAGTTTCAGCCTTTTGTAAATATTCAGAAAAGTATAAACAACATATGTGAAAGTTTTTCTTTATCCAAAGATAAAGTCGGTGAAAATGCAAAACTTCTGGGACTTATGATGCAGAGCGATGATACATATATGATGCAGCTATATATTGCTGCGGCTGTTCTGGCAGTTCTTGTATCTGCGGCAGGAATTTTTATGATTACGGGAAGTCTGAACAGCAGCGTGGCAAGACAGACAGAATTTTTCGGTATGCTGCGCTGTCTTGGGGCAACGGGGAAACAGGTGAGAAAATTTGTGAGAAGAGAGGCATTAAACTGGTGTAAGACAGCCATTCCGGCAGGACTTCTTTTTGCCTCTTTTGTGATATGGGGCATCTGTGCTCTGCTCCGGGTTTTAAGTCCCGGTTATTTTAAGGAAATGCCGGTATTTGCAATCAGCCTTCCGGGACTTCTTGCAGGAGCTGTAATCGGGATTTTGACGGTACTTTTAAGCGCTTATGCTCCAGCGAAGCGGGCGTCAAAGGTTTCGCCTCTTACTGCGGTATCAGGGAATGCAGGAACTGTGAAAGAGACGAAAAAGCCTGCTGGAAAAGGATGCTTTCCAGTAGAAATCTCTCTTGGAATCCATCATGCAAAGGGAAGCCGGAAAAATCTGTTTCTTATGACGGTTTCCTTTGGGTTCAGTATCGTTCTTTTTCTTGCTTTCGGAACAACTGTAGATTTTATGAATCATGCTCTTAAACCCCTTCAGCCGGATGCGCCGGATATTTCTGTTTTCGGGGAAAACAATACGCCTTCTCTTCCGAAAGAGCTTGCAGATATGATAAGAGAAATTCCGGGAGTGAAAACAGTTTCCGGAGAGGGAATGAAAGAGGGCAAATATACAGTTTTGAATATACAGTTTGAGAAAAAGGCTCCGAATGAGACAGTGGAAAAGATAAGAGAGGCAGCAGGGGAAAAGGTGCTGTTTTCTGATAAGAGAATGTCAAATGAGGAAGTAAAAGGGGCGTATTATTCGTTTGCCGTTCTTGTATATGGATTTCTTGTTGTGATTAGCCTGATTGCCGTTTTTCACATAATAAACAGCATCAGTATGAGTGCTGATTCGAGAATGCGGCAGTTCGGGGCAATGAGAGCCATTGGAATGTCGGACAGACAGGCAGTGCGCATGGTAGCAGCAGAAGCTGCCACCTATGGCGTCTGCGGAATTGCTGTTGGTCTGCTTGGAGGAATTCCCGTACACAGAGTTCTTTTTGAAACGCTCATTACTTCAAAATGGGGTGATTCCTGGAAATTTCCAATTGTTCAGACAGGAATTATTCTGGCTGTTCTGGTTTTTTCCATTATGTTATCTGTTGCAGGTCCTGCGAGAAGAATCCGGAAGATGTCAATAACCGACACGATTGGAAGTCTTTAATTACCATTCTTCCTCATATTCCCCGGAGTCGTCCTCCGGGGAGTTTTCTTCTTCTGCCTGCTGCGCTTCGTAAAGCGCACCGTAATACTGGTCTGCTGTTATAGATTCTGTGTCCTCTACATAGTTGCCGTTTTTGTCCAGCATACTGCCGTCCCAGTCAAAGGAAACTTCAAGAAGATTTGTACCGGTAGACGGCGTTACATTCATGGACATGATCTTATTATATGTTTCTTTTAAGCTTTCTACAGTAAAGGATTCTTCTATGTAATTATGGACGCCGTGCTGGGCTGCCAGCTCGTCTGTATAGTCGGAAAGCATATACGGACCAAATTCGCCTGCCTCACTGTTATAGTGCATAACAAGAGGCTCTATTTCAGGATTTAAAATTCTTACAGTGGATTTTCCGTTTAAAACGGATTTCTCTATAGTAAATTTCCCCATTCCGCCAAGAAGCTCAGGAAGCTGCTGTTGGGTGGAAACGAAGTTTCCAAGGGAATAGAAAATCACCATTTCGTTGCCCTTGTCGTCTGACATAATGCCGTATGGCTGAAGAACGTGAGGGTGTCCTCCGATTACTACATCTACACCCTGCTGCAGAAGAAAGGAAGCCCATTGTTTTTCGTATTCATTTGGCATAGTTTCATCTTCTGTGCCCCAGTGCGCCACAAAGACAATGCAGTCGGAGACTTCTTTTGCCTTCTGTATGGAAGCGGCAACTTTTGCTTTGTCAAAAATATCAATCATATATTCTTTGCCTTCTCCTGCGCCGGAGTTGTTCGTACCGTATGTATAGTCGAGAAAGGCAATTTTAATTCCGTTTACTTCCCGGACTTTTACAGAAGCTGCATCTTCTTCTGTTTCATGAATGCCAATGAGGGTAATGTCAGGATAATTGGTGCGCCAAAATTCAAAGGTTTGTGCCATATAATCATAACCGTAATCGTCAATATGGTTTGTGGCGGATTCCACTACGTCAAAGCCTGCTTTTACAATGGCATCGCCAACCTCTGTAGGCGTTGCAAAAGAAGGATAAGAGCTTACGGCATCGTGATCTGTTGTAAAGACAGTTTCCTGATCGATCATGGCGATGTCTGCGCTTTGAATTTCATCCAGTACATTCTGATAAATGTGGTCGTAGTTCCACTCGCCGGAATCGTTTCTTCCGGAATCAATCAAGGACTGATGATAAAGATTGTCGCCTACTGCGATAACGGAGGCAGTTGTGACAACCGGAGTTCTGGCTGCTTTTTCCGCCTTTTCCTTTTCAAGCTTTGCCTTTCTTTCCGCTTCGATTGCCGGTTTTTGTATAATCTGATAATCCAGCTGATGGAAAAACAGGCAAAGAACAGCAAGTACGGCGATGGAGCAGATGAGACTGATTTTGGAATTCATTCGCTCCTTAAAATTAAGGGGTATATTTTCATTTCGTTTCATGGGAACGTCCTCTGTATTTTCAATCATTTATCAGGTATCTGCGTACCTGTACTTTTTATTATAGCAAATTCAGGAAGGCAAATAAAGTCATTTTATGTACTTTTCAAGAACAGGGAAGGGAACGGCTCCGATTTCCAGAATCTTCTGATGAAATTCCTTCAGGGAAAAATCTTCGCCAAGTCTTTTTTCTTCTGCTTTCCTAAGATCAAGGAAATTCAAGTATCCCCAGTAGTATTTCAGATAGTTTGCAGGTGTTTCCACAATGTATTGATAAATCTCCCCGGCTGTGGTTGGAGAAATACCAAAGACGCGCAGGAAGGAAGCTGCCTGTTCCGGGCTCCAGCCATAATAATGAATACCGATATCCATAAGACAGCAGATATTTAAGTTTACGCTTCGGTTCAGCCATGCGAGCGTTCCAATGTCTTTTGCTGCGTCATCTTCTATGAAAGAAGCGCTGTAGCCGTATGCGAAAGGCTCTACATATGTTGCCCAGCCTTCTATGTAACCGCTGGATTCGATAAGGCTTCGAATGGGATTTTTATTTGCCTCTGCAAAAAACATAGTCTGGTAAAGATGTCCTGGGAAGCCTTCGTGAGAAAGGGTGGTAAATAAATCAAGCTTCTGGCTGTTTCCGGCGTTGTTGATGTAAATAATATTGGGGCTTTTTGTATCAACAGGGGGCGTGAGGTAAAAGGCAGGACTTAAATATTCTTCAAGAGATTTATGAACGTAGCGGATTTCGTAGGAAACGTCCGAAAGCTCCGGAAAATCTTTTATAATCTGTTTCTGGAGATGCTGCATCATTTCTTTTGGTTTCATATCCGGGAAAATATTATTTTCCATAAATTTAGAAGCGAGAGAAGGCTGTTCCTTTAACATGAGCTGAATGGTTTTTGTATCATTTAGAAGTTGTTTTGTAAGGCGCTGCCTGATTTTTTCTACAGGGACGTAAGTTCCCACCTGGCTTTTCAGGAGATAGGAGTAGTAGTCCTGACCACCTGGAAAATGGGCAAGTCCCTGAGGATTTTTTCCGGTTCCCTTTAATTCCCGGAGTCCCTGAATCAGTTTTTCGTAGGCAGGGATTACACATTCCAGAATAATCTTTTTATGGGCGGCTTTTAGTTTTGTCTGCTCTTCTTCTGAGAAATTTCCATACTGTGCAAGCTTTGTATCAAAGATTTCCAGCATATAGTTGGAGTCAGGGTTTTTGATGAAGGATTCACACTGACTGCAGATTCGCTCTAGGGTTACATCGCTCATAAAATATCCGGATTCTGATTTTTTTCTCTGAAAAGAGAGAATACTTTCAAAGTAAGGTTCTATGCTGGAGAGAAGGTTCAGATAGTCCGATACGTCCTGGTCTTCATAAAAGGCATATTCTGCAAGAAGGACAGGGAGCTGTGCCTGAATACCGAGGCTGGGAGAGAGCATTTCTTCCAGAAGATAATGATCTCCAAGGGAAGCCTGTGTGTGAAAGTAGAGCAGGAGCATATCAAGAGTAATCTGGTTTTCCCGGGAAAGTTTGGAATAAGAAAAGCTTCGGAGCGTATCCTCATATTCCTGGCAGAGGGCGTATGTTTTTTCCATGTCTGTATTTACGGTTCCAAGTGTTGGCTTGGGGCGTTTCAGACCTGCTTTTTCCGGATGAGCGACAGAGTAGTGGAAGGTAAGGGAGCTGCCGGAAACTTCTTTTTCAAAAAGCTCTTCTGTGAATTTTTCAAACCGGGCATTTTCCGAGAATACATGATTAGAAAAATAACCAATAGTAATACCGGACAGAAAGATAAAACAAAGAGTGAGAAGTACCGGAAAAACTTTTCCTGGTTTAGAGTTTTTAAAAGGCATACAATCCTCACAAAAGTTTCTGTTTTTACTATCTTATTGGAAAAAACAGGATTATATGTTATGATTGATACAGGACAATTAAAGTCCTGATTAGGATAGATAAAAGGAGTGAAATACAATGACAGAAATATATGACCTTGTAATCATCGGAGCCGGACCGGCGGGCGTGAGTGCCGCGATCTACGCGTCAAGAGCCATGTTGAAAACAGTATGGGTGGACAATAGATGTATGCCGGGAGGACAGATTACAGATACGTATGAGGTAGATAACTATCCGGGAATGCCGGGTGTGACGGGAATGGATCTGGGGGAGGCTTTTGGAGCTCACGCAGAAAAGCTGGGACTTTCTCCTGCCTGCGATGAGGTTCTTTCCATAGAAGATGGCGGAAAAGAAAAGATAATTCGCACAAGGAAAAATACGTACAGAACAAAGGCTGTGATTCTTGCTCTTGGGGCTTCTCATAGAAAGCTTGGGATTCCGGGAGAGGAAAAATTTGGAGGGGCAGGCGTTTCCTACTGTGCTACATGCGACGGGGCATTTTTCCGAGGCAGAACAACGGTAGTAGTTGGCGGAGGAAACGTTGCATGTGAGGACGCGATTTTCCTTTCCAGAATGTGCGAAAAAGTATATCTTGTACACAGAAGAGATGCGCTTCGTGCAGATAAGATTCTCCAGGAGCGTCTTTTTGCCTGTGAAAACGTAGAGCTTGTGTGGAACAGCGATCCTGTTGAAATTCAGGGAGAGGATATGGTAAAGGCTCTTCTTGTAAAAAATAAAGTGTCAGGGGAGAAACGCCGCATTGAGGCGGATGGAGTGTTTATTGCCGTTGGAACCATTCCCAATACATGGCTCGTGAAAGATATGGTAGAGACAGACGACTATGGGTATATTGTGGCAGGCGAGGAAGGAATTACAAGTGTGCCGGGAATTTTTGCAGCGGGAGATTTAAGAACAAAGTCTCTCAGACAGGTGGTAACTGCGGTTTCTGACGGGGCAAATGCGGTGACTGCAGTGCAGGAGTATCTTCTTAGGATTTGACAGGGCAATGGTCTTGTGATATTATACACAAATGATTCATAAAATGTAACAAATATGTAACAATTACAAGGAGTGTATTATATCATGAGAAAAAAATTAACAGCGATGTTTTTAAGTTTTTGTATGGTTTCTGTTTTTATGCCTCAGTCTGTCATGGCAGATGATGTTCTGGAGTCAGGAGATTTGCTCACAGATGGGGAAGACGTCAGCAGCGGAGCAGTGACTGAGCTTGCAGAGGAGATTGCAAAAAGAACAGAGAAAGAAGTTCGCAAAATGCAGGAGGAAAAAGCTGCTGCAGAAGAAGCTGCAAGAGAAGCTGAGGAAAAGAGAAAAGCAGAAGAAGCCAGAAAAAAAGCGGAGGAAGCCAGAAAAAAAGCAGAAGAAGAACGTGCTGCGAAGCGTCAGGAAATTGTAGATTACGCTCTCCGGTTTGAGGGCAATCCCTATGTGTACGGAGGGACAAGTCTTACAAACGGAGCGGACTGCTCCGGATTTGTAATGTCTGTCTTTGCAAATTTTGGGTATGAGCTTCCAAGAGTAGCTGCAAGTCAGTATATGGATTCTGAGAAAAAGGATATGAGTGAGATGGAAACAGGAGATCTTGTTTTTTATGGGGATTCTCCGGAGGGAATTTACCATGTTGCGCTGTATATCGGTGACGGGAAGGTAATCCATGCAAGTACAGCAGAGACAGGAATTAAGATTTCAGATTATGATTATCAGCAGCCATATGGAATCGGTACCTATGTGGAGTAAGAAAAAGAGAATAGTCTGACAGATAAAGAAAAAAATTGCGCCAGAGTTTTTCAGATGTCGAAAAAGGAATAAAAAGTAGCAAATTGCACAAAGAATGTAGAAGAATGTGGATTGTACAAATATAAGTACAAAAGTTTTCCACACACCAAATGTCCCGTAAACTGTGGAAAATCTAGTTATACACAAAATTATCCACATTATCCACATGGAAAGGATGTGGATTAGCGGATTTACATAAGAAGTTGATAAACAAGTGTTTTGTTAAAAAAGTATAAAATTATATAGAAACCCAAAAAAATGTAAAAAAGGGTTGACTTTTTTGGAATCAGTACTTCACATAAATTTAACATAAAATGACAGAATATTGCATCGAATGACAGAGTAAAAAAGGCTCTGTTTTGGAAAAAAAGAAGCCTCTCACAGTGGAGAGACTTCTTTTTTTTCAGCCTGCATTTTCTTTCATTCTTTTAATAACTTTTAACCTTGTAAACTCTTCTCTTTCTTTTTCTTCCAGGGCATTTGTAATGTCCCTTGTAAGAGCCTCAAATTTGGGAATAGTAATGTTTTTCAGGGCATTGGCGCGCTTCTGCGTCTTTTTAATATTGGTGGCAAGGCGGATTGCTGCATTTTCCACCATAGAAAGGCGAATAGAAAGCTCTTTTACCTTTTCGAAGGCTGCCTTTGCCTCGTCCAGAGACATTTTTGTGCTGTAGTAAGCGTAAGTAGGCACGTTGCTGCTTTTGTCGTATTCTACAAGGGGAATTTCTGTCCCCATAACGCTTCTTGATTTGATACGAATAGAGTTTTCAATAGGAACGGTATAAGAAATCTGCTGTACAAATGCGATTCCAATTTCCATATTTGCTTTCTGAAGAGCTGCATAGGCAGTTCGGAAGGTTTCGTCTATCTGCGTCTGAATATCTTTTGCCTGGTCAATTAAATCCATCATTTCCCGTATGAGAATGTTACGTTTTTTATCCATCAGCTCAAAGCCCTGCCTGGAAAGAGCCAGGGAGTTTTTTGCAAGTATAAGATTTCCCTTTGTGGGAAAAGTATTCGGATCCATGCAATCACCTCACTAACGGACGGTTTCTCTGTAATACTCGTCAAGAATCTTTGTGTCAATACGGTCAAGCTCTTCTTTTGGAAGAAGACCGAGAAGTTCCCAGCCCTTATCAAGGGTTTCTGTGATAGAACGGTTTTCTGTTTCTGTCTGTCCTACAAATTCTGCCTCAAATGCTTTTCCGAAAACAAGATACCGTTTATCAAGAGGAGAAAGCTCGTCTTCACCGATAACGGAGGCGAGAGCACGGGCATCGCCTACTTTTGCATAGCAGGAGAAGAGCTGGTTTGCCACGTCCTGATGGTCTTTTCTTGTAAAGCCTTCTCCGATGCCGTCCTTCATAAGACGGGACAGGGAAGGAAGAACATTGATTGGCGGGTAAATTGCCTGTCCGTGCAGCTGTCTGTCAAGTACGATCTGCCCTTCCGTAATATATCCCGTAAGGTCGGGGATAGGATGTGTAATATCATCATTTGGCATGGTAAGAATCGGAATCTGAGTAACAGAGCCGGTTCCTCCGCTTACAATACCTGCACGCTCGTAAAGAGTAGCAAGCTCACTGTAAAGATATCCCGGATAACCCTTTCTGGAAGGAATCTCGCCCTTAGAGGAAGAAACTTCACGCATTGCCTCACAGAAGGAAGTAATATCCGTCAGAATAACAAGAATGTGCATGCCTTTTTCAAAAGCAAGATATTCTGCTGCTGTGAGGGCAATCTTCGGGGTGAGAAGACGTTCCACAACCGGGTCGTTTGCCAGATTTAAAAACATGACAACGTGGTCAGAAGCGCCGCTTTCTTCAAATGTGCGGCGGAAAAATTCCGCAACATCGTATTTTACACCCATTGCTGCAAATACAATGGCAAAGTTTTCGTCGGAGTCTGCTCCCAGAGAAGCCTGTTTTACAATCTGCGCAGCAAGCTTGTCATGGGGAAGACCGTTTCCGGAGAAAATAGGAAGTTTCTGTCCGCGGATCAGAGTAGTAAGTCCGTCGATAGCGGAAATACCGGTATTGATATAATTTCGCGGATACTCACGTGTGACGGGGTTTAAAGGAAGTCCGTTAATGTTAAGACTTACCTCAGGAGTAATATCTCCAAGTCCGTCAATGGGCTGTCCGATGCCGTTAAAAGTACGTCCCAGGATTTCAGGAGAAAGTCCGATTTCCATAGGATGTCCTGTAAGGCGTGTGTGGGTATTTCCAAGGGACATATTGTCTGTCCCTTCAAATACCTGGATCACTGCCTTATCTTCATATATTTCTACGATACGGCCGATTTTCTCTGTCCCGTCTTCCATACGGAATTCTACGATTTCCTCGAAAGAAGCGTTTTTAACCCCTTCCAGGACTACAAGAGGGCCGTTTATTTCACTTAAACCTAAATATTCGATTGCCATAAACTGTTCCTCCTTGATCAGCCGTTTTTCTCAAGAACTTTGTTGTAGAAGGTATCGATATCTTCCTTGTACTGTTTGAAAAGTTCGAGATTGTTGTTTGGTACATCGTATTTAATAGAAATAATACGTTCAAAAATATTGTCCTCTTTGAGAACGGATACAGGCATTCCTCTGTTTACGAGAGCCCTTGCTTTTTCATAGAGATAGAGAATGATTTCCATCATTCCGAACTGTTTTTTCATCGGAACACAGGTGTCTTCTTTGTGGAAGGCATTCTGCTGTAAGAATCCGAGACGGATTACTCTCGCAATTTCCAGTGTCAGCTTCTGGTCATCTGGAAGAACGTCACTTCCGATCAGTTTTACGATTTCCATAAGAGAGCTTTCCTGGTTTAAGATTGCCATAATCTGATTTCTGTCAGAGACAAATTTCGGAGATACGTTGGCGCGGTACCAGGGTGTTAAATCCTCAAGATATTCGCTGTAGCTTGTAAGCCAGTGAATAGCCGGGAAATGTCTTGCATAAGCAAGAGATTTATCAAGTCCCCAGAAACAGCGCACAAAACGTTTTGTGTTCTGTGTAACCGGCTCTGAGAAGTCACCGCCCTGTGGAGAAACCGCTCCGATAATGGAAACGGAGCCTTCTGTTCCATTTAAGTTCTGCATCATTCCGGCTCTTTCATAGAAGGCGGAAAGTTTTGATGCAAGGTAGGCAGGGAAGCCTTCTTCGGCAGGCATTTCCTCCAGACGTCCGGAAAGCTCACGGAGTGCTTCTGCCCATCTTGAGGTGGAGTCTGCCATAATCGCAACGTCATATCCCATATCGCGGTAGTATTCTGCAAGTGTTACGCCTGTATAAATAGAAGCTTCACGGGCTGCAACAGGCATATTTGAAGTGTTGGCAATAAGAGTGGTTCTGTCCATCATAAGATTTCCTGATTTTGGGTCGATCAGTTTGCTGAAATCCTCAAGAACCTGAGTCATCTCATTTCCTCGTTCTCCACAGCCGATATAAATAATAATGTCTGCATCAGACCATTTTGCAATCTGGTGCTGAGTCATGGTTTTTCCGGTTCCGAAACCACCGGGAACAGCTGCTGTGCCGCCTTTTGCAATCGGGAAAAGAGTATCAAGGATACGCTGTCCTGTCACAAGAGGGGTGCTTGCCGGGAAACGGTGGTGTGTTGGTCTTGGAATACGGATTGGCCATTTCTGAGCCAGGGCAAGCTCTTTTGTACTGCCGTCCGGAAGTTCAAGAGTTACAATTGGCTCAAGAATGTTATAAGAGCCGTCTTTTGCTGCTTTTATAACAGTTGCCTCAGAAATATTGGGAGGAACCATAGATTTGTGAACAATGGAAACGGTTTCCTGTGTCTCAGCGATGATGGTTCCCGGCCCTACAATATCCCCTTCTTTTATTGTGATGTGCACATCCCATTTTTTTTCTGTATCAAGAGACTCTACACTGACACCTCGTGAGATATATTTTCCGGACTGCTTTGCGATTTCTCCAAGCGGACGCTGGATACCGTCAAAAATATTATGGATAATACCAGGACCCAGGAGAACAGAAATAGCGTCGTCTGTTCCGACAACAGTTTCTCCCGGTTTTAATCCTGTTGTTTCCTCGAAAACCTGGACAGTTGTCATGCCCTTTTTCAGACCGATGACTTCTCCTACCAGTTTTTCCGGACCAACGTATACCATCTCTGATATTTTAAATCCACAGTCTCCTTTTAAATAGATGACAGGGCCGTTGATTCCATAAATAATACCTGTTTTACTCATATCTTGGACCTCCGTCAAACTTAAATTCTTTTTTGCAGGCAAGGAACGCCTCACGGAAAGAATTGTCGATTAATATGTTCTTGCCTGGGATAATAGCGCGGATACCGCCTATAAATTCTTCGTCTGCAAGACGGAGCGCTGCCCCTGTCTTTTGGGAAATACTTTCCAGACGGGAGCTGTCAGACGGGGTGAGGTAAATATGAAGTTCGTCCTCACCGGCAAAATCCTGTGCGTCCTTGATTTTTCTGCAGAGATAGGAATCATATTCCGGAGTTTTTACAAAATCTTCCAGTAAGTTCTGTACTTCTGCAAAAAGTTTGTCTTTTAGTTCATTTTGTTTTTTTGTCCAGTTACGCTTGATCATAAGCTGCTGGGCAGAAAGAGCCTTGTTTACTTCGCGGCGGGCATTTTCTGCTTCCGCTTTCACTTCTGCCTCTGCGCTCTGTCTCCGGGACTTTTTATGTTCAGACAGCATTGCGTCCAGATTTTTTTTGTGCTCCTCGATCATCTGAGAGGCTTCCTGATAAGCTTCTTCTATAGAGGAGTCATAAAAATGCTGCAGTTTTTCTTCGATTGTCATAACGTCACCTGCCTATAGTTTTAGTCCGATTGCTTCGTTTACGTATGAAGTGATGAAATCCGGTTTGCGACCGGTACCGTGTCTGTCAGGAATTTCGATGATAAGAGGTGTTTTGTGGCGGAGCTTTACATCATCGATAATTTCGGGAAATTCTCTTCCGAATTTTTCTGTAAGAAGAATAATACCGATTTCTTTATTTGCGATTGCGTTCTGAAGGGCTTCTTTCAGCTCATCATGCTCATGTACCACAACTCCCTCTACACCTGCCAGTCTCATTCCTGTGTAGGTATCTACGTTGTCGCTGATTAAAAACATCTGCATATTATAACTGTCCCAGGATCATGAAGGAGATGATAAGTCCGTAAAGGGCAACACCTTCTGCAAGACCTACGAAAATCAGGGATTTACCAAGAATACTCTGGTCTTCGCTGATTGCACCCAAAGCTGCGCTTGCCGCACTGGCAACGGCAATACCACCGCCGATACAGGAAAGTCCGGTTACAAGAGCTGCTGCGAGGTATCCCATACCGGTAGCAAGACCGCTGTTAGCTGCGCCGGCAGAAGCCTGTACAGAGGAAGTTCCTGCGAACATAACACCGATGGCAACAAGCATGATTCCAAAGAAGAAGAATGCATTTACACCGATTGCTGTTTTATAGCGGCCACGATTTTTTTCTCCGATCAGATAGTATCCGAAAGGAAGGATAATGCTGAGTACAAGTGCGATTGCTAATACGATTTGTGTCATAACTGTCATAATAATGACCTCCTGTTTTTGAAATTTAGTAGTTATCTGAATGTGTAATTATCTGAAACGGAACGGCTCAAACTTTCTTCCGGTTCCTTTGTAAAAACGGCTGAAAATTTCGTAGTATTCCAGACGGAGTACCTGAATACCTACAATAAGACCTTCCATACCGCAGACGAAAAGGTTTCCGAGGATTACGATCAGCCAGTTCGGATTGCCGCTTTCTGCACCGGCAAGCATAAGCACAACCTCCATCATAGCTGCGTGGCTTACTGCAAAAGCTCCGATTCGCACGAAGGAGAGAGTGTTTGAGAAGTAGCTTAAAAGTACTTCAAACATTTCAAAGATACCCTGGACAACAAACATTCCTTTTTCTTTCGGCATAACTTCGGCTCTTTTTTCCACAAGAGCAGTAAGAGGCTCTTTGAAGAAAATCATAAGAAGAGGGATTCCGAACATAACAAAGAGAACGATTCCTCCCGGGAGGCTGTGTCCAGTCATAAAGAGAGCGATACATACAACAGCGGAGCCGTAGAAAATAAGTCCGGCAACGGCATTTGTATCAAACCATGACTTTTCTGTATCTTTTGCATGGAAGGAGTTGATAATGTTGAAAACCATGCAGAGAAGAATGATTATCATACCAAATCCGATAGCGACAATAAACACGGTATTCAGTTTTCCAATGAAAGGTACGGTCATCATGTTGCTCATAGGGTGCAGCCATAAGGCGGGAAGCACATCTTCAAATCCGAAGATACTTCCGAACATGAATCCGAAGAAAGTGGAAAAGATGCCGGCACAGCTTATAATACCTGCCAGATCAATGTGCTTATATTTATATAGAAGGAATCCTCCCACTGCAAGGAGAAGACCCTGTCCCACATCTCCGAACATTGCGCCGAAAATAAAAGAGTAGGTGATAGCTACAAACCAGGTCGGGTCCATCTCGCCGTATGCGGGAAGACCGTACATTTTTACATACATTTCAAAGGGTTTGAAAAGCTTCGGGTTTTTCAGTTTTGTAGGAGGTGTTTTTGCCTTTCCGGTTACCTGCTCTGCGCCTTCCTCATCTTCCACAAGACAGAAGATTTTGTGGTCGTCCTTAATGTCCTCAAGGAAAGAGACGGAATCTTTTTTTGTCATCCAGCCGCACAGAATATAGAAGTTATCTTTTTCTCCGTGGGTGCAGGCAGCTGCTTTTCTTACATCAAAATTTCTGGAAAGATGGGAAATCGCCTCTTTTGCGGAAACAATATCACGGCTGTTGTCCTTCAGGTATTTCAAGCTTGCATTTTTGTTTTCTTCAAGCTGAGACTGAATGGAATCATACTGTTTCTGAAGTTCTGTAAAGGCTTCTGTTGCAGTGCCATTATACTCATCAGGGATAAAAATACGCTCAAAGTGCATGGAAGAATAGACGGCGTTTACTTTATGCGCTTCGTGGTGAGGCATAAAATAAATGCCCCAGATATATTCGTCATCTTCTTCGCATTTAATGAATACTGTGTCAAGGTTGTCATAAATATAGTTTTTGAATTTTTCAAAATACTCTTTTTCAATTCGTCCGAAACGGTAATGAATGAAACGGAACTTTAAAATAGAAGAAAGATCATAATTGATGTTTCGGAAAGGGCGGATAATCCGCAGGGATTCCGTAACATGCTCAAACTCTTCTTCCAGGCGAGCCCTTGTATCGGCCAGCTCCTGTGTTTCTTCTTTTACACGGCGGACAATGGAGAGTGCTTCTTCCAGCTTCAGCCTGTCTGGCGAGATTTTTTCCGGGTCTTCCAATTCTTCGTAAAAGCCGTTGATTGTATTTAGGGCTTCGCGGTAAGGATTGATTTCCAGAAACGGAGAAAGGTTTTCCACAGTGGTAAGTTCAGAAAGCGCATTTTCCAGATGAATTTCATATCTGGATAAATACGTATTTACCACCCGGTCAATATCCGTTTTCGGCCCGGTAATACTCAGAAACTTCATTTTCTCAATCACGTTGTTACCTCCGGGTTGTTAGTTATTGCGGATATACCGCATGGTCTCGTCTGGTGAAACTCCGTAACGTACGCATTCCAGAGCAATCGTCAGACGATTGACTTCGTGTTCTTTATGATACAGATATGAATAAATGACAGCTACAGAATATGGGTCTTTTCGTGCTTCTTTCTCCAGAATACTGCGGAGAATGTAGTTGTAAAATTCCTCCAGATTTGCAACTGTAAGGTGTTCATACTGGATACCATAGTAGGTTTTGGAAAAAATACGCTTTGCTTCCTCGTACGTAGGCGCTTCCACAAGAGCGTTGATTTCTTCCTTTTTCAGCTTATAGTTCATGGGAATCAGCAGAGCGTAAATGTTTGCCGGTTCCATATGGAAATACCGTTTTGAACGCTGTATGAACTGAAGATTCAGCATATCGAATTTTTCTCCGTATGCTTTTGTGACTTCCTCCAGATCGTTTTTCTTAAACAGTTTCTTTCGGACGTTCCATATCTGAGTAAAATAATAGAGGTCCAGTGCCATTCCGTAGTCGAAAAGCAGAGGACTTTCGTGCTCCTGAATTTTTGCGAGAGGAGCATAAAACTCATTGCCCTTTAAGGCGTTTATAAATTCCTCCATATTGCGGCATGATGCCAGGCGGTCCAAATCGATTTTGGAGTGCTGGCGAAAAAAATCCCGGTACGGAGAAAGGTCTACAGGGTCAGTGTCCCTGTGATCAAAGAGGTTTGTCATAATTTCCTTCAGGACGCGGATTTCATAACGTTTGGAGTAAAGTGCCAGAAATTTTCGCTGTTCCTGATTGGCAAAATGATAAATTCTGGAAAAATTTCCGAAAATAGACTTTTTCAGAAGCTTTTCGATTTCCCCTCTGTGTATATCATTCTCATCGAGAGAAGACCACGCTTTGGCATATTCCGGTGTGCGCTTCAGATAAGCGGCTACCTGGGGGACTCCCGGAAGCTGAACGATTTCCTGAAGCTGCTGCTCATTGATGAGCCGGCTCTGCATCGCGCGGATTTTTGTGGAAAGACCGCTGTATGACAGGACATTTCCCATGTGTTTCACTTCCTTTCCGTTGTTGGTCTGTTACATTTCAATGATTTTCTGAAATAATTCCCGGGAAAGGGTAGTGTGATTTTTTTCATAATAAGAATCAAGCTGGGCGAATCCTTCTTCTGTGTTCTTTAAAAGGTCAGTGAGCTGAACGTCCTTCTGGCGTTCCAGATCCTGTCGGATTTTCTGGATTTCCTGCTCGGTTTCCTGTTCAAGACGATTGTCAAAAGCCCTGCAGGTTTCTTCCATTTCAGAGGAAAGTTCCTGTTTTTTCTTATCAGCTTCTTCCATGATGCCATTGGCTGTGGTTTCGATTTCCGATAACTTGTTTAGTATCTGTTCCATCTTCAACCTCCTTTGTTAATAATCTGTCTATCTCCCTATCTATCATACACCTTTTCACAAAAAATACAATAAAAAGTTGCCCTGTGGGAAGAAGGCGTGTATATTAATGATGTACAATGTTGTTTCCCTCTGTTTCGGAGGTGGAACAGCGGTTTATATACAAAAAAGTTGGAGGATGCAGACATATATGAGATTAAGAAACATTCCCGGGGCAAAAGATGCCATTCTTGAAAGCCCTTTTGTAATTCAGGAACCGGAAAAGAATAAGGGAAAGTGGAGCAGTGTATTTCCGGATGAGCAGCCCCTTCATATAGAAGTGGGAATGGGAAAAGGCCGTTTTCTTATGGAACTGGCAGCTCTTCATCCGGACATTAATTATGTAGGGATTGAAATGTACGACAGTGTTCTTCTTCGTGCACTGCAGAAAATGGAGGAGCTTACAGAGGAGGGAAAAGGTCTTCCCAATCTTAAATTTATGCGCATTGACGCAAGGATTCTTCCTGAAATATTTGAAAAAGGTGAAGTATCCAAAATTTATCTGAATTTTTCCGATCCGTGGCCGAAAGCGCGCCATGCAAAACGCCGTTTGACCTCAAGAGAATTTCTGGCAAGATACGATGAAATTTTAAAGCCTGAGGGAAGAGTGGAATTTAAGACAGACAATAAGGATTTATTCTTATTTTCGCTGGAGGAGGTAGAAGAGACGAAATGGCGTCTCCTTGCGCACACCTTCGACCTTCATCATGACGAAAAAATGAATGCGGGCAATGTAATGACAGAGTATGAGGAGAAATTTTCCTCTATGGGAAATCCCATCTATAAAATGATTATTGACAGGGAAGCATAAGCTGTCCCTGGTATTTGGTGAGGTGCAAAGCAGATATATGTTTTGTATCTCACCGTTCTTCTTTTCTGGGAAAGCAATAGATTTTGCACGGGCTTTCCACAAAAAGAAAAATGCTCCGTGAAGATGGGGAAATACATATTTTTTCTTTTCACGGCATAGAATATAATAAGAAAAGACAGGGAATGCCGAAAGGTATCAGGGAGCGTTTATGAGACAGAAAAACAGCCGTCTGAAAAATAAACTGACGCAGTTTGGGTATGAGCATGGAAGGCTTGGAAGCCAGCTTGGACGTATCCGAAAAGCAGCAGATGAGGTAAATCGTATGTTGGAAAATATGGCACAAAGAGAGGAAAAAGGAAAGGAAAAGAAAAAAATGTAAAAAAAATTAAAAAATAATAAAAAAAGTATTGACTTTTATGGTTGGTATCTGGTATTATATCTCTTGCATTAAGGAAACAAAACAAATGAATACGCGCGATTAGCTCAGTTGGTAGAGCACCTGACTCTTAATCAGGGTGTCCAGGGTTCGAACCCCTGATCGCGCATTTGAAAGCACTGTTTTTGCGGACAACGTGATTGCCGCGGGGACGGTGTTTTTTGTGCTATAGGAAATTACTTCGTAATGTTCCATAGCATAAAAGTGCTATAGGAAATTCCTCCCGTAAATTCATAATTACATACTTGTGTACAGTTTGTAATATGATACAATGAAAATGTAAAAAACGGGAGGAAAATAATATGATACTGTATTTTACCGGAACAGGAAACAGCACATACGTTGCAGAAAAAATTGCAGAAATGACTGCGGACTCCCTGATTTCCATGACGGATAAGATTCGGGAGAATTCCTGTGAGAATATAAACGCTGAAAAAACTCTTGTATTTGTCACTCCTACATATGGCTGGCGAATTCCGAGAATTGTAGAAGACTGGATTATGCAGGTGACGTTTCCGGAAAACTGCAGGGCGTACTTTGTAATGACCTGCGGAGACGGAATCGGAAATGCCGGTGCTTATCTGGAAAAACTGTGCAAAAAGAAAGGCTTTGAATACATGGGCTGTGCGGCAATTGTAATGCCGGAAAATTATGTGGCAATGTTTCCGGTGCCGGAAGAAGATGAAGCCCTTTCTATTGTTCGAAAGGCGGATCCAACTATCAGACGGGCAGCAGAGAGGATTCGTACAGGAATGCCTTTTCCATCGGTAAAACCGGGGATTGTGGGAAAAATGGAAAGTGGAATTATAAACCAGGCTTTTTATAAGTTTTTTGTGAAGGCGGACAAGTTTTATGCAGGAGATGCCTGTAATCATTGCGGTCGGTGCACAAGAGTCTGTCCTGCAAATAATATCCGGCTTGTAAAGGGAAAACCTGTGTGGGGAAAAGAATGCACCCACTGTATGGCGTGTATTTGTGGTTGTCCGCAGAAAGCCATTGAATATGGAAAGAAAAGTCTGGGCAAACCGAGATACCACTGTCCGTTATAAAACTTTTTGAGAATTGGGGGAAGAAAGTGAAAGAAACATCTATTGCAAAAGAAAAAAGGCTGTTCAGCTCAAAAGATTTGAGAAGGCTTATCATTCCGCTGTTAATTGAACAGTTTCTTGCTATTTTTGTGGGACTGGCAGATTCCATTATGGTTTCGTCTGTAGGAGAAGCGGCAGTTTCCGCTGTGTCTCTTATTGACACCATTATGGTGCTTCTTATTAATATTTTTACAGCGCTGGCAACAGGAGGCGCAATCGTGGCTGGACAGGCTCTCGGAAGAAAACGTGCAGAGGAAGGCTGTGAGGCAGCAGAGCAGACGCTTCTTTTTTCCACCGTGTTTTCCATTGTGATTATGGGCTTGGTATATGCGGGAAAATGGCTGATTCTCCACGTTGTTTTTGGAAAAATAGAAGCGGATGTTATGGCGAACTGCAATACATATCTGATGATAGTAACCTCATCTATTCCGTTTCTTGCTGTTTATAATGCCGGCGCTGCCATGTACAGGGCGATGGGAGACTCCAAAACTCCCATGAAAATGTCTCTTGTGATGAACGTACTTAATCTTGCGGGAAATGCTTTGCTGTTGTATGGATTTGGTATGGGGGTAGAAGGCGCTGCCATTCCCACTGCTTTATCACGTATGCTGGCCGGTGTATGGATGCTTTTCTGTATGAAGGACAGCACAAAAGTTCTTCATGTGCGCACAATTTTGGGACTCCGTTTTAAAGGAAAAACCCTTCGGAAAATCCTTCATCTGGGGATTCCCTGCAGTCTGGAAAACAGTATGTTCCAGCTTGGAAAAATCATGGTGTTAAGTCTTGTGTCTGGTTTTGGTACGGCCTCTATTGCTGCCAACGCAGTGAGCAACAGTGTATGTGCCTTTGCGATTCTGGGAGGAATGTCAATGGGATATGCTCTTTCCTCAGTAAGCGCTCAGTGTGTCGGTGCAGGAGATTATAAGCAGGTTCGTTATTATACAAAGAAGCTCATGGGTTATTCCTACGCTTCCATGCTTGCTATGAATCTTCTTATTATAATGGCGCTTTCTTTTATTATAAAAGTTTATAATCTTTCGCCGGAAACAGGAAAAATGGCAGAGGAAATTATACTTTATCATGCAGTCTGCTCTGTTCTTATCTGGCCGGTTGCTTTTACCCTGCCAAATACCCTTCGTGCTGCCAATGATGTGGGCTTTTGCATGATTGTTTCCGTTGTGTCTATGTGGATATTCAGAATCGGGCTGAGTTTTGTTTTGAGCAAAAATCTTGGTATGGGTGTATTGGGCGTATGGGTGGCGATGACAATAGACTGGGTTGTGAGAGCTATTTTCTTCGCTTTTCGTTACAGAGGTACAAAATGGCAAAAAGCAAAGGGGTGAATTTTTGTAAAAAATAACCGTTGTAAAAATTGCTTTCCTCTATTATAATGAAGAACAACAATTTTAAGGAGGAATAGAATGAGAAGAGAAACAGTTGTTGTTTTAGACTTCGGCGGACAGTATAACCAGTTAATTGCGCGCCGTGTCCGTGAATGTAACGTATATTGTGAAATTTATTCTTATAAAACAGATATAGAAAAAATTAAAGAAATCAATCCGAAGGGAATTATTTTTACAGGAGGACCAAACAGCTGTTATGAGCCGGATGCTCCTACTTACACAAAAGAAATCTTTGAACTGGGTATTCCGGTACTTGGAATCTGCTACGGTTCTCAGCTTATGATGCATCTTCTTGGAGGCAAGGTAGAAAAAGCTCCGGTGCGCGAATATGGAAAAATTGAGGTCAACGTAGACAACAGCTCAAAACTGTTTTCAAATGTTTCTTCTAAAACAATTTGCTGGATGAGCCATAATGATTATATTTCCAGTGTGGCTCCGGACTTTTCTGTCAGCGCATGGACAGCAGATTGTCCTGTTGCAGCAGTAGAAAATCCAGAGAAAAAATTGTACGCAGTACAGTTCCATCCGGAAGTACTTCACACACAGGAAGGTACAAAGATGCTTTCCAATTTTGTATACAATGTATGTGGCTGTGAAGGAGACTGGAAAATGGATTCTTTTGTGGAAGAATCTATCAAATCCATCCGTGAAAAAGTAGGAGATGGTAAAGTTCTCTGCGCGCTTTCCGGAGGTGTGGATTCCTCTGTTGCGGCTGTACTTCTCTCAAAAGCAGTTGGAAATCAGCTTACCTGTGTATTTGTAGATCATGGTCTTCTCCGTAAAAACGAGGGAGATGAAGTAGAGGCTGTTTTCGGACCGGAAGGACATTATAATCTTAACTTTATCCGTGTAAACGCCCAGGAACGCTTCTATGAGAAGCTGAAGGGAGTAGAAGAACCGGAAAACAAACGTAAGATTATCGGTGAGGAGTTTATCCGCGTTTTTGAAGAGGAAGCCAAGAAAATCGGAGCAGTGGATTTCCTTGTGCAGGGAACCATTTATCCGGATGTAGTGGAGAGTGGTGTAGGCGGTGAGTCTACTGTGATCAAATCCCACCACAACGTAGGAGGACTTCCGGATTTCGTAGATTTCAAAGAAATCATTGAGCCCCTTCGTGACCTTTTCAAGGATGAGGTGCGAAAAGCAGGTCTTGAGCTTGGTATTCCGGAGTATCTTGTGTTCCGTCAGCCATTCCCGGGTCCGGGACTTGGAATCCGTATCATTGGTGAGGTAACTGCAGAGAAGGTACAGATGGTTCAGGAAGCAGATGCAATCTGGAGAGAGGAGATTGCAAAAGCAGGCTGGGACAAAAAAGTCAACCAGTATTTTGCAGCTCTTACAAATATGCGTTCTGTAGGTGTTATGGGTGATGAGAGAACATACGACTATGCAGTTGCTCTTCGTGCTGTTACAACAACAGACTTTATGACAGCTGAAAGCGCAGACATTCCCTGGGAAATCATCGGAAAGGCGACAAGCAGAATCGTAAATGAGGTAAAACACGTAAACAGAGTACTTTACGACTGTACAGGGAAACCTCCGGCAACAATAGAAATGGAATAAACAAAATTATTCCACGCAACCCCCTTTTGGCATTTTTTTGCTAATTTCATTTGGAAAAAACAAAAAAACCTCCCCAAAAGAGCGTGAATAATCAAGAATAAAAATAAAAAAAGATACCCAAAAAACCTTGTAAAGGAACTATCCTGAGCAAGGTTTTTTTTAATGGAAAAGAAAACCGAAAAGAAGAAAAAACCTGAAAAACAAAGGGTTTCCGAAAGACATTTCGCAAAGAAGATGCCAAATCCTGCCGTCTTTAAATGAATAGGAAAGACGGGAGGGAAAAAGAATAAAAAAAGAATAGTATGAATTTTTAGAGAAAAAGAGAAAAAAGAAAATGCAAAGTGAGATTCGCAAAAAAATGCAAAGTGGGTTTCACGCAGGACATGGAGAAAAATAAAAAAGGCGTTTTTGGGAGCTGTTTTTGGGGAAAATACCCTTCAAAAAGTAGTTTTTGGGAGAAAAAGGCAAAAAATCTTCCCAAATCCAGAAGAGAAATTCATTTCTGGGAATGTTTTTGGGAAAAACAGATGGGTATTTATTTTTGGGGGAATTTTTGGGAAAAAGAAAGGAGAAGCGGAGAATGATTAAAAAGAACTTTAAAGGTCGCTGTCGAAAGAGGATGACTTCCATTCACATTTCTTCTGGGTCAGATTATCAAAAAGAGAGCGGATTTATTGAAAAATAAAGATAAATTATACATTTATGCTTGAGGATTTCACTAAAAGTATCCCCAGCCATAAAAATAAGTGCTATAATAAAAGTAAGTATCATTTAAGGAAAGGAAGGGACTGAAAATGAAGAAGCAATTAAAGAAATGGATGTTGTTATTTGTTGTAACTATGTTGGTGATTATCTCGCCGGTCGGTGTTCTGGCTGCGAAAAAACCAACACCGGGAGCTACCACTCTGACTAAGGTTTCCTCTTCGGCTTACAACAAAGTGACAATTAACTGGAAGAAAACATCCGGAGCAACAGATTATAAGATTTATTATCGTAAATCTGGAACTAAGAAATGGATTGGTATTAAGACCGTAAGCAGTAAGAGCGCAAGCTATACACACACTGCAAGTAAATCAAAACCTATCGTAGTTGGTCAGAAATACGAGTATACAGTAAGAGGCTACAACAGCAAGTATAAGACTTATGGTAAATACAATACAAAAGGTCTTAAGGTACAGACAAAACCTTCTACTATTAAGCTGAAATCAGCAAAGCTGAATGGTTCTAAAGATGCAGTTACTGTAAGCTGGAATGGAAGTAAAAGTGGAGACAGCTATAAAGTATATAGAAAGACTGGCAATTCTGGCTGGAAATGCATTGCAACCACAAAGTCAACTAAGTATACAGACAAAAAGCCGGTAGCTGGCACAAAAAACTACTATACTGTTAGAGCTTATTTCAGTAAGACAAAAGCTCTTGGTGGATACAATAAAAAGGGAGTCAGCGTAACAGTTCCAAGAAAAGATTCTGGTAGTGGAAATAACGATAAGCCTGATAAATATGTTAAGGTTGAAAGAGTTGAATTGTCTGGGGCTGGGGCTGAATCTGTCATTATTGAAATGAAGCCTGGTGAATCTATTGTTTTGACTGCAGAGGTTTATCCATCAAATGCAACAGATAAAGATATTAAATGGGAAATATTTGGTGAAGAAATAGTTGATATGCATGCAAGTGGACACACTGCTAAAATTACTGCTACTGAATATGGAAAGACAGATATTAAAATTTACGCTCTCGGAAAATGCGAATACGGAGATGCGATGGATAATGTTACTATCAATGTTGAGCCAGACCCTGAAGTATATGCAAGACAGGTGTTGGAAGAAACAAACAAAGTAAGGGCAAAACATGGACGCGCGCCACTTGTTTTGCATCCAACAATGCAAAAGGCAGCTATGGCAAGAGCAAAAGAATTATCTATTAAGTATTCTCATACAAGACCAAATGGAAGACCTGGATATCTTATTGGTCCAGAATTTGGAGTTGCCGGAATCTTTACTGAGAATATAGCAATGGGTCAGGGTAGTCCAAAAGAAGTTGTTGCAGATTGGGAAAGTAGTTCTGGTCATTTAGTTGCAATGCTTAAGGAAAAAGCAAAAACTTTAGGTGTAGGATTTTACAAAGGAGATGATGGAGTTTATTACTGGTGTCAGCTTTTTGCTGGAGATGGTATAGAAACGACTGCAACCTTAACATTTGATGCGAATGGCGGAGAAGGAGGTTGTACTGTACGCAAGACTTCAGGTACAGTAGTGTATTTAGAAACGATTACAAATCATCCGCTATATGGATATTGTGAAAAAACAGATTTTGTTCCAACTGTAACGAGAGAAGGTTATCGGTTCACAGGTTGGATGAATGAATATGGAAACTATATTCGTTCTACTGCCGTTGCAGATAATACCGTATATGCAAGATGGGAAAAAATTTGATTCTCTGTGAAAGTAATAGGAATTTAGCAAGTTAGAAATGTGGGTTGTAAGGCACACTATAAAGGAGCGGTAGCACAAATTATGGGGTGCAGCTGCTCCTTTTCTTTTGAAAATTGATATTCTCCTATGAAAAAAAGGAAACCACAATGTCATTTTCCTTTTTTTCTTAATAGTTTTCTCTACACTCGAATGGATTTCATGCAGGACATATATAGAAATTCCCTGATTGTCACTCACCCGATTTTATGTTATACTGGAATAAATTCTGAGAAAAGGAGGCGCACAAATGGGCTGGAAAACACCATATTTAATGATTCAAAAAGGTGCGAATTTTGGTGTTCAGGCTATAAGTGCGCCCATTTTTAGAAGTATTTATCTGAAAACTCATTGAGTTTTGTCATTTTTCAATTCTAAATCTGGGCATCATTCTACAAAATAAATAAGAAAAGAGTGGTGCAAAATGAATATCAAAAAACAACTTCGCAATTTATATCTTTATGAAATTATAAGTGGATTTCAAATTGTAGACGCAGTGTGGGTTTTATTTTTTCTGGAAAGAGGGTTTTCAATTGCTCAGGCAGGAGTGGCAGAGGGGTTCTTTCATGTGATAAGCATGTGTTGTGAAATTCCAAGCGGTATGCTCTCAGATATGATAGGGCGGCGGAAAACTCTGATTTTATCAGGAATTATCTCAGCAGCAGGCTCATTCTGTATGATTGCAACAGACTGCTTCTGGGTGATTTTAATCGCGATGGGGCTGAATGCCTTCAGTTATAATCTTGTGTCAGGAACACGGGAAGCGCTTACATACGACAGTCTCCTGGAAGGCGGCTTGGAAGAACGGTACTTAAAGGTTTCTTCTATACAGGAAAATATTTATCTGGGGATTTTTACAATGACAAATCTTCTTAGTGTGGTAACGGTGGCGCTCGGGTATCGCAAAGCGTATTTTATTTCTATGATGCAGGGAATTTTAAGCTCTTTTGTGGCCATGCGCCTTTCAGAAGTAAATGTGGGAATAGAAAAGAAGAAAGAAAAGCTGACCTGTGCAGACATAAGAAGAGAACTGATATCATATACAGGGCAAAGCCTGGGTTTTCTGAAAAAGAATCCATCTGTGTGCAGACGTATGCTGCTCGGCGGGATTGTTGCATCCGGGTGTTACATAGTGAATATGATGATGCAGGAACACCTTGTATCCTGTGGACTGAAAGCAGGATGGATTGGCGTTCCCCTTTTATTTATTTCTATTTTCAGCATGGTGGGAGCGGCTCTGGCAGGGAAAACAGAGCAGGTGCAATTAAAGAAATTAATGTTTATGGGAAGTCTGGCAGCGGGACTTTTTATAGCAGTGAGCAGCAGTACGGTGATCGTCGTTTCCGTATTTGCAGCAGGAATGGCACATGCAGCAGAGGAAGTGCTGATGCTGCGGATAGAAAGTGAAAACCAGAGAGTATTTTCCAGTGAAATACGTGCTACAATGGCCTCGGTGAGCAGCATGGCATACAGTGTTTTTATGGTAATTTTAAGTCCGCTTACCGGGTGGGCTGCAGAAAAATTATCCGTAGAAACAGCTTTTGGAGGTCTTGGGATTCTTGTGGCAGGTGCTGGAATGATTTTGTGCCGGAAACCCCAATCTGGTGTTGACAAACACTCCCGAAAACTATAATCTAAAGCTGATACTATAATTATGGAGGTATACTTAAATGATACGACTGACAAATTGTGGGGAAAAGAATGTGACAGTGCTTTTTTGTCACGGAAACTCCGACAAAATGGAGGGTTTTTCTGAAGCTGCGAAACAGCTTTTCCAGGGAGAGCTTCTGCAGACAGCCTGGACAACAGACAAGGAAGGAAAACTGGTTCTTTTAACAGGAATGGGGGAGCCTGGTCTTGAGGTGATTCGCTTAAAAGAGCTGGGAGCCGCAGCAGTAAAAGAATGCAGAGCAAAGAAAATCACAGATTTTTCCATGAACATAGAAGAAGTAATTAAGGAGTATGGCGTGGATGCTGTACGCCATATTACAGAAGGTGCTGTTCTTGGCACATATGAGCAGAGAAATTTTAAAGAAAAACAGGAAGAAGAAGCGCTTGATATAGAACTGTGCGGAATTTCAGAGGGAGATTTTGAAGAGGCTCAGAAGCTTTTCCAGGAAACGCTTACTGTGACAGAGGGAATCTGCTTTGCAAGAAACATGGTAAATCTTCCGGGAAATCGTCTTCGTCCTGAAGATTTTGCAAAATCCATCATGGAATTTGTAAAAGACACGGAAATTGAGACAGAGCTTCTCGATGTAAATACATTAAAAGAAAAAGGAATGCAGGGACTGCTTGGTGTGGGTGAGAGCAGCGAATTTCCTCCATGTCTTCTTGTTCTTCGCTATACAGGCAACCCGGAGGATTCAAGAAAGACAGGCCTCGTAGGAAAAGGCGTTACATGTGATACAGGCGGATACTGCTTAAAACCTGCAAACTCCATGCTTGGAATCAAAGGCGATATGGCGGGCGGAGCTGCTGTAAGCGGAGCAATCTACTCTCTTGCAAAAAATAAAGTTCCGGTAAATGCAGTTGCAGTTATCCCGATGTGTGAAAACAGAATTTCTCCAGGCAGCCTTCTTCCGGGAGACGTAATTGGCTCTTATGCAGGAAAAACCATTGAGGTGGCAAACACAGATGCAGAGGGAAGACTGATTCTGGCAGACGCTGTTTCTTATGCGGTACGTGATGAAGGTGTGACAGAGGTTCTTGATATTGCAACACTTACAGGTGCAGTTGTGGGAATGTTTGGTTTTACTGTCACAGGTGCAGTATGTGACAATGACGAAATGTATCAGCGTTTCGAAAAGGCTCATACATATGCAGGAGAACGCTGCAGCAGAATTCCTTTTTACGCAGAGCATGAAAAAATGATTGAAAGTAAGATTGCAGATGTTCGCAATTTAAGCAGCGATGGCTGCGGCACCATTACAGCAGGACTGTTTATCAGAGCCTTTGCAGAAGAGCGTCCGTGGCTTCACCTTGACATTGCAGGAACAGCATGGGTGGATGCCCCGATTTTTGCATTCCAGTCAGCAGGAGCAACAGGTGCGGGAGTATATTCTATTTACCGTTTTTGCTGCGAAAAATAATTGGAGGAACGACAATTCATGAACGGAATATTTTTAGAGAAAAACAGAGAGCGTATTCTGGCTCAGTATGAAGAACTGAAAAAAGCCCTTCCGGAGCGTATGGCGGAAGTGGATGCGGAAATTTCCAAATGGGAAGATAATACAGCTTTGGCATGCAAGTATATGTATATCACAATGCCGTACAGCGATATTGCGAACTATGAGCCGGAAATTTTCAAGGATTACGGAGAAAATGCCGTATGGTTGTGGGAAAACAGGGAAGATGTAAAAGCTCTTCCTGAGGAGATTTTCTTAAATTACGTGCTGTATTGCCGTGTAAACGAGGAAGAGGTGGCGCCGTGCCGTACCTTTTTCCGGGAGCAGATGGGTGAGCGAGTTCTTTCCCTTCACGGAAAGGCAGCAGCTCTTGAAGTAAATTACTGGTGTGCAGAGGAAGCCACATACCACTGCACAGATGAGAGAACCCTTTCTGCAATTACTGTGTACAGAAGAGGAAACGGAAGATGTGGAGAAGAATCTGTATTTACTGTAAATGCAATGCGAAGTGTGGGAATCCCTGCAAGACAGGTGTATGCGCCGAGATGGTCCCACTGCGACGACAACCATGCATGGGTAGAGGTATGGTGTGAGGGAGACTGGTATTTCCTTGGAGCATGTGAGCCGCTTCCTATCTTAAATAAGGGTTGGTTTACAAATGCTTCTTCACGTGCCATGATGGTGCACTCCAGATGTTTTGATACAACTGGATTTGACGAGGAAAATATCGACCGTGAGGGAATGGTAGCTGTTTTTAACGAGCTGAAAAGATATGCGGCTGTAAAGAAAATCCAGGTTCAGGTTGTGGATGGAGACAAAAATCCGGTTTCCGGAGCAAAAGTATACTTCGAGGTGCTTAACTACTCCGAGTTTTCTCCTGTGGCAGAAGCAAAAACAGATGAAAAGGGATGCGTTTCTCTTACAACAGGTCTTGGAAGCCTTCATATTATGGCTGTGTACGGTGAGAAGTGTGCAGAAACATATATGGATACAAGAAACTGCGATACATGTGTAGTTTCTCTTGAAGAGACAGAAGTGCGTGATATATGGATGGAAATGGATATGATCGCGCCTGTAGATACACCTGTAAATACAGATACACCTACAGAAGAACAGACAAGAATCGGAGACCGTCGTCTTGATGAGGCGGCTGCAAAACGTCTGAAAAAGACAGAAAACTGGGAAAACCCGGAGAAAGCAATTTTCCTTGGAAAAGAAGATCACAAAGAACTCAGAAAAGAAATGCTCTCTGCTCTTACAGAAAAAGACCAGACAGATTTCGTGAGCAGCGTTCTGGAAGACCATCTGGCACTTGCTCTTCCTTATGAGAGTACAACAGACCATGAAACATTTGTAAAATACATTCTGAATCCAAGAGTGCGCAACGAGATTCTCAAGCCGTACAGAAAGGAAATTCAGGAGGCATTTACAGAAGAGGAGAAAGCTCTTTTTGTAAAAGAACCGAAAAAACTCTGGGAAGCAGTAGACAGCCGATTCTCCTCCTGTGCAGATAAAGAAAGAAGCAGTATTATCACAACTCCTGCAGGATGTCTCCGCACAGGAATCGCAAGCCCACTTTCCAAAAAAATCTTCTTTGTGGCAGCAGCAAGAACGCTTGGAATTCCGGCAAGACTGAATCCGAGAGACGATGCAATGGAATACATGGAGAATGGAAGCTTTGTGGCAGTTCTTCCTGAGAGCGAGAAAAACTGCAGTCTTGTATTAAAAGGTGGGGATGGAGTTGTATGGAAATATTTCCTGAACTGGTCTATTGCAAGATTTGTAGACGGACGCTTTGTATCCTTACAGCTTGAAGATGCAAAATGGGAGGACGGAAAACTTGTCCTCGGTCTTGATGCAGGACAGTATCGTATTCTTACATCAAACCGCCTTCCAAACGGAAATATTTTTGCAAACCGCTATTATCTGGATATTGCAGTGGGAGAAGAAAAGGAAGCAGAGCTTGTTCTTCGCCATGCAGATCTTGAGGATATGCTGGAAAGCATTGACATTCCGGACTTCGAGCTTTGCAAAAACGAGCCTTCCGAAGAAGCAGTAAAAGCATCTGTTCTTACAGAAAAAGGAAAACATATTTTCATGTTCCTGGAAGAGAGCCGTGAGCCTACGGAACATATTTTGAATGAGATGATCGAGCAGAAGGAAGCGTTTGAAAAGCTTGGAGATAAAGTGATTTTTGTAGTACGTACAGAAGCGGCATTAAAAGATCCGAATATTGCAAGAGCTCTTCGTACCTTCCCGGAAATTCAGGTGTACTTTGACAGCTTTAAAACTCTTATAGAAACACTTGGAAGACGTATGTATGTTGATCATGAAAAACTTCCTCTGATTATTGTAACAGATGGAAAATTAAATGGAATTTACGCTACAAGCGGTTACAATGTTGGAACCGGAGATATGCTCCTGCGTCTTATGTAAATAATAATGAAAAAACAGAAGGGGATGGCCGTGAAACGGATGCGGCTGTCTCCTTTTGTTATGCGGAAAATTAGAGTGGAGGATTTTAAATGGGACAAATGTCCGCTGTATGCGGACATGAATAAAAACTGGCAGATAGTGTATGCTTTTAAAAATAGTGAGAAATTATAAAATAATAAAAAGTTTTCTGAATAATATAAAAAGGGTAAAATTGCATAACTAAAAGAGAAAAATGGATTGCATTTTATGTGGAAAAATGATAATATATATTCATAACGACTGAAGACCGTGCAAAATAAACATAGGACTCATGTCCGCAACACAAGGAAATTTATTTTTGCACAACAAATTTTAGGAGGATGTATATGAAGAAAAGAGCAATGCGCATTGTAGCAGTAGCAGCTGCGGCAACTATGGTAGTTGGCTCCGTAGCTCCTGTCTATGCAAAGAAAAAGGACAAGGAAGTGAAATTAACAGAAGCCGGAACTTACCCAATTGTTCCGGAAGGAGAAGAGCTTACCTTAACCTGCTTCACTATGACAATGCCTAATGTTGAAAACTTTGAGACAAACGATTTTACAAAGTATCTGGAAGACTTAACAGGCGTTCATATCGAGTGGGTAACAGCTGGTCGTGATGACTGGCAGGAGAAGCTGAACATGATGTTATCTTCCGGCGATTATCCGGATATGCTTCTTGGTCTTTCTCCAGATCTTGCTAAGTTTGGTGTAAAAGAGCAGATTATTGTTCCTATGGACGAGTACATCAATGAAGAGAATATGCCAAACTACATGAAACTGTATGGTGACAGACTTGACTTAAGCCGTGAAACAGACGGACAGATTTATTCTCTGATTGCTGAGAATGACTGCTACCACTGCTCCTACGGACGTAAAATGTGGATCAACACAAAACATCTGGAAGAAATGGGCGTAGAAATGCCGACTACTACAGATGAATTCCTGGAAGTATGTAAGAAATTTAAAGAGTACAAACCGGATGGCATTGCTGTTTTAGGTTCTGCTCCGGGACAGGGATGGTACTCTGAGTTTGAAAACTTCCTGATGGGTTCCTTTATTCTTCCGCCAAGTAAATCCTACACATTAGACAGACGTGATAAAACTGCTGTAACATGGGACGGAGAAATTGTATGTGTTGCACAGGATGACCGTTACAGAGAGTTCCTGAAATATGCAAACACTCTGTATAACGAAGGCGCTCTTTATGATGGAGACTTCACTCAGACAGAAGAGCAGATGAAATCTATTATCAACCAGGATGGAGCTCCTGTACTTGCATTTACAACAGGAACAATCTCCAACTGTATTGATGTTACATCCAACCCGGATCTTTACGCACAGTATGAGGCAATGTCTCCTCTGAAAGGACCGGATGGAACACAGCTTACAACATACTTTAAATATTTATCTATTAACGACGGAAACTTCAGTATCACAGATACATGTAAGAGCCCGGAAGCAGCTCTTCGCTGGGCAGACTTCTTCTACAGCGAGATTGGTGACCTTGCTTCTCAGTACGGTGCAGACGAAGGAAAAGACTGGGTTCTTAATCCGGAAGGAAAATTCGGTCTCAATGGAGAGCCGGCTAAATATGAAATCCTCAACAAATATTCTGCAGAAACACAGAATCATGACTGGCAGGATCTTGGTATCCGTGTAGCTCCGGCAGAGTACAGATTAGGTGCTGCTGTAGAACAGGATGTTGATGTAAAAGGAGCAGACGGACTGGAAAAATTACTGTACGATGCAACTGAGCAGAAATATGCTCCATACGGACAGACAGAAGAAAACTCTGACCTTGATGTACTTCCTAAACTGAAACTGACAAGTGAAGAGACTTCCAGCATTTCTACTGTTGCAGTAGAAATTGAGAAGCTTATTGACGAGGCTTCCACAGCATACATTGTTGGAACAAGAAATATCAACGATGACAAAGACTGGGATTCCTTCAAAGACGCTCTTGACAAAGCAGGTCTGAAAGACTTACTTGAAGTTTACCAGACAGCTTATGACAGACAGATGAAATAATTAAATACAGATAAAAGATTCTGGGATGACCGGATCAGCTTCTGATTCGGTCATCTTTATTCTGAGTAAAGGAGGGGCAAAAAGTGAGCAAAAAATCAAAAGCAGTTACCCCTGTAAAAAATAAAGGGAATAAGATTAAATCATCAAACTGGCAGTTCTGGCTTATTATAGCTCTGCCATGTATTTATGCACTTATGTTTGCTTATGTGCCTATGGCAGGTATCCTGATGGCGTTTGAAGACTTCAGCCCGAGAAAAGGATTTTTTGGAAGTGACTGGGTGGGTCTTGACCACTTTATAAGATTCCTGACTTCCACTTCCAGTGTGCAGGTTATTAAAAATACATTTATTTTAGGTGCTTATAACATTCTTGTTACTTTCCCGATACCGATCATTCTGGCTGTTGCCATCAATGAGGTTCAGGCAAAATTCTTCAAGAAAAGTGTGCAGATGATCACATATGCACCATACTTCATTTCTATCGTTGTACTTGTTGGTATGCTCATGCAGATGACAGACCTTCGTACAGGTATTTTTAACGTATTATTACAGAAAGTGGGTATCGACCCGATCAACTTCTTCGGAGATGCGGGATTATTCCGCCATCTGTATGTATGGAGCGGTGTATGGCAGACCGCAGGATATTCGGCGATTATTTATATTGCGGCATTGGCAGGTGTAAGCCCTGAGCTTAAGGAAGCTGCCGTTATGGATGGTGCAACACGACTTCAGAGAATTATCCACGTAGACCTTCCGTGTATTATGCCGACAATCGTTATTATGCTGATTATGAGTTGTGGAAATATTGTAAATATCGGATTCGATAAAGTATATCTGATGCAGAACTCAATGAATGCAAGTGTTTCTGAGGTTATTTCCACCTTCGTTTATAAAGTAGGTATTACAAATGCAGATTATGGCTTCTCTACAGCAGCTGGTCTGTTTCAGTCTGTCGTAAGTCTTGTGCTTCTTGTTTCTGTAAACAAGATCAGCAAGAAGGTTACGGATAACAGCTTGTGGTAGGAGGTAAGCATATGAATACAAAATTTAAAAATTCCAGTGCAGGGGATAAGGCGTTTATTATTCTCGTGTACGTGCTTCTTTCAGCAGTTATGTTAATTGTACTTTATCCTCTGATTTATATTGTGTCTGCATCTTTTTCAGACCCGCAGGCAGTAGTCAGCGGTAAGGTAATGTTGTGGCCTGTAGATGTGACATTAAGAGGATATAAAGCGGTATTTAGAAATCCTAAGATTCTTACCGGATTTATGAACTCTTTCATCTATATGGGTGTTGGAACCGTTGTAAACCTGATTATGACAATGCTTTGTGCATATCCTCTTTCCAGAAAAGAGTTTACAGCAAGAAATAAGATTGCAGCATTATTCGTATTTACCATGTATTTCTCCGGCGGTCTTATGCCTACATACATGATCGTAAATAAGCTTGGTCTTATCAATACACGCTGGGCAATGATCATCCCGAGTGCTATGTCCACTTACAATATGATCATCGCACGTACTTATATGGTAAACTCCATTCCGGATGAGCTGTATGAAGCAGCACAGATCGATGGATGCTCTCCATTTAAATATCTCTTAAAAGTTGTAGTTCCGCTGTGTAAGCCGATTCTTGCGGTACTGACTCTTTACTATGGTATTGCTAAATGGAATAACTATTTTGACGCGATGCTGTATATTAACGATGCAAGCTTACAGCCGCTTACAATCGTATTAAGAGAGATCCTGATCCAGAACCAGATTGACCCGACCATGCTGACAGACGCTTCGGCGATTGCCAAATTACAGGGTATGACAGAGCTTCTGAAATACGCAGTTATTGTAGTTGCATCTGTTCCGGTACTTGCTATTTACCCATTCGTACAGAAATACTTTGTAAAAGGTGTTACAATCGGTGCGGTTAAAGGATGATAATAAAAAAAATAATGCTGTCTGCTCTGCTGTTTCCGGTGCTTTTAGCAGGTGTATATAAGAAAGTGCCGGCAGCGGAGAAAGCGGACCTGGTTGTTTTCCAGGAGCTTGAAAGTGAAGAGAGCAGAGAGACTTATGAAGAGATTCTTACAGAGTATACAGAAGAAACCGGGACAAAAATCCGATTGGAGACATATTCCTCTTCTGATTACCGGAAAGAGCTTGAGGCTGCCTTTGCAGAAGGGAATGAGCCGGACGTATATACAGGAAGCCTTGCGGATATGACGAAAGATTTTAATGATGGGCAGCTTCACAATTTTCTTTATCTTTATGATGAGGAAAATGTGTATCAGCCGGGAGAGAGCTGGAGTGATAAGCTGCCTGCTCCTGTAAAAGATAAAATGTATATTTCCAATAAAGAAATACCAGGTTATCCTGCTTCTTTTGAGACAGTAAGGATTCTCTGCAATAAGGAACTTTTTGATTCTGCCCATGTGGAAATACCACAGACATGGGCAGAATTTTTAGAATCCTGTAAAAAATTTACGGATTCTGGAATCAGGCCTCTTGCTTTTCCGGGCAGTTCATACGGGGAACCTGCATGGCAGTGGTTTTTAAATTCCCTTGGAAATCAGACTGCGGGGAATTTGCCGGATTTTCTGGATGTCAACGAGAGAGAGAAAGGCTATGTGGAATTGAACGAGTTCTGCAGGGGAATTGAGCAGGGAGATATAGATTTTCAGAAAGAATTTCTCTCACCATACAAACGGTTTCAGGAACTTGCACAATTTCTGGGAGAGGACTTTGAAAATATGACTCAGGATCAGGCATTGGAAGCTTTTGAGAAGGGGGAAGCAGCAATGGTGCTGACAGAGAGCAGCTCCATAAAAGAAATGGAAGCTGTTGCAGAAGGAGAATTTTCTACAGAAGCAATTTCTGTGCCCGTTATTATGAAAGATACCGATGAAAATTCTGCTGAAAAACCCGTTCTGCCTTATGTTCAGCCGGAAATGATTTACGGAATAAATTCTTCTCTGAAAAAAGAGGGTGAAAAGCTGGATATGGCGGTAGACTTCGTGCAGTACATGACTTCAGAGGAAGTGCAAAGCCGTCTTTCAGAGGAGCTTTATCTTCTTCCTTCCAATCAGAATGCTGCTTTTCACAAAGTGCTGGAAGGTTTCCGTATATCGGAAGACGGGGCACGTATTCCGTTTTTTGCAGGAATGAATGAAAAGCACAGGGAGATTGTCTGGGATATTTTGAAGGAATATATTTCAGGAGAGATTCCGGAGACAGAGTTTTCAGAGAAGATGCAGAAATCTTATGAAACAGAAGAACAAGAAATAAAAGAATTAAAAGGCTGGAATATTACAAATAACTATGGTATGCCAAAGACAGGGGAATGTACCATGTGTGCGCCGTAAAAAAGAGCTGTCCTGACCGGGGAGGGAAACCGGCAGGGCAGCTTTTTGTCTGTCGAAAAACTTATTGCGCTTTATTATTTTTCGTAAAGGGCAAGAAATTCCTCTCCTGTATAGGAGGCGGAAATCTTTCCGTTTACAACTTCGAGCACAACAGGAACTTCTGTTACTTTTGCTTCGTCCAGAAGAGCATACATTTCATCAGGGCGTTTTTCTCTGTCCTGACTTGTGCTGTAATATAAAACAGAAAGCTCTTCTTCTTTTATAATGGATTGAAGCTTGGGAGAAAATTCTTCGCAGTCAGGGCAGTCGTCCCGTCCTACATAAATATAAAAAGTATCTTTTGGTCCTTTCCCGTGAATGCAGTCGTCAAATTTCTCCAGAGTAATCTGTGTAAATCCATATGGATTCCGGCCGGTGTCTGTATTTTTCTGCTTGTAAAAAAGGATGCCCGCAATACAGGCAATTGCTGCCAGAAGAATAATGAGAATCAGGGCGAAGGTTTTTTTTGAAAGTTTTTTCATAACCGTTTCCTTTCAATTATTTGATAATTTTACCTTAACATAAAAACAGGAACAGGGCAACGGAATTTTAAAAAGTAAAACTTTATTTATCTTTAACGAAAAAAAGATTGCGGAGTTTGATGTAGGTTGTGTAAAATAAAAGAGAAATATATAGAAAAAAAGAGGAAGAAAATATGAAATGGAAACTTACGAAACAGGAGAGGAACTGGGTGCTTTACGATGTGGGAAATTCGGCTTTCACTCTCTTAATTGCTACCATTCTGCCGATTTATTTTAATTATCTTGCAGATAAGGGCGGTTTAAGCGATGTAGAGTATCTGGCATACTGGGGCTATGCCGCATCAGTGGTGACGCTTCTGGTGGCGCTTCTTGGTCCTGTTATTGGTACCCTGGCAGATACAGAAGGGTATAAAAAACCTATTTTTATTGCGTTTATTGTTGTGGGAATCATTGCCTGCGTGTCTCTTGGAATAGCAGAAAACTGGCTTTTATTTCTTGTTATTTTTATTATTGCAAAGGTGGGATACTCCGGAAGTCTTATTTTTTATGATTCCATGCTTTCTGATGTTACTACAAAAGAAAGAATGGACGATGTATCTTCAAGAGGATATGCCTGGGGTTATATTGGAAGCTGCATTCCTTTTGTTATCTGCCTTTTTGTTGTGCTTGGGTCAGGAAAACTGGGCCTTTCTATGGAAGCGGCAATGGGGATTGCTTTTGTTATTATCAGCGCCTGGTGGCTTTTATTTTCTCTGCCGCTTCTGAGAACTTACAGACAGAAATATTACATAAAAAAGAAAAAGAATGCGGTTGCAGACAGCTTTAAAAGGATAGGGCGCACCTTGAAAAACGCAGGAAATGAAAAAAAGATTTTGTTTTTCCTGATTGCCTTTTTCTTTTATATTGATGGTGTGTATACCATTATCGATATGGCGACTGCCTACGGTTCTGCCCTGGGGCTTGACAGTACGGGACTTCTTCTGGCGCTTCTTGTTACGCAGATTGTAGCTTTTCCATTTGCTATTTTATTTGGAAGACTGGCACAGAAATACCCGGTAGAAAAATTGATTACCTTCTGTGTGACAGCCTATTTCGGAATTGCCGTATTTGCCATGTTCCTTCACAGTCAGTGGCAGTTCTGGGTGCTTGCAGTTCTTGTGGGAATGTTTCAGGGAGGCGTACAGGCTCTTTCCAGGTCTTATTTTACAAAAATCATACCGCCGGAGCAGTCCGGGGAGTATTTCGGGATTCTTGATATTTGCGGAAAAGGCGCTTCTTTTGTAGGAACAACGATTGTGAGTGTTGTCTCTCAGGTTACAGGAAATATGAATCTTGGAGTGGGAATGATTGCGATTCTTTTTGTGGTGGGACTTTTCTTTTTCAGAAAAGCCGCCACAACAAATGCATAAGAAAAATAATTTCAGAAATGGATTCCAGGTATTATTACTCTCCGCCCAGTTTGCTTGCAATAAACCAGCCAAGGGCAAAGGTAATAATGCCGGTTCCTATCATAAGAACGGAGATGCCGCTCCAGTCGGTTTTCATTAAAATGGCAATAGGAGAAGCGAGGATCAGTCCGATAATTCCATAATAAGCGTGAATTTCGGCTTTTGAAAAAATAAATTCTATGAGCTTTGCAATTAAAAAGATACCGATAACAACGCCAATGCCAAAGGGGATTAAAACACCCATACCTGCAGCAAGACCAGCTATATCAAATTGGATCAGTGCGTCAACAAAATTGTTAATTGTTTTTAAGATGGTGTCGTAATAGCCCAGAAGCATCAGCATCATGGAACCGCTTACACCGGGAACAACCATAGTTGCGGCAGCGATGATACCAATACCGAACAGCTTGAGGATATTAACAATACCAAAACTTACATCGGCGCTGTTTCCGCTGGTTTCTCCCAGAAGAGCCATCAAAATAACGATACCGAAGAAAATAAAAAACGGAATCATTTTATCTATGGTCACAGTGTGGCCTTTTACTTTTTTAAAGATAAATGGAAGGCTTCCTGCGATCAGTCCGCAAAATGCAAAATTTGTGGGAATTGGATATGATGTAAGTAAAAACTCAAATAGTCTTGACAGAGCAACAATAGCAATTCCGGCTCCTGCAAAAACAGGGATCAGTAATTTCAGGCTTTCTTTAAATTCGCTTTTCAGATGTGTAATGGCATGGATCAGTTTGTCGTATAAGCCCATAGCAACCATCATAGTTCCGCCGCTTACGCCCGGAATAATGTTGGCAATTCCGACAACCATACCCTGTAGGATTTGTTTAATCATTTTTATGCCTTTCTGTTATATGTCTTCCTGGTTTTCTGCTGAATTCAGCATATAGTAACTACTCTCAGAATTTATCACACTTTCAGATAAGGTGCAAGTATTTTGAGGGATTTATTTTGACCCTGTTGTGGACAGAAGATAAAAAGTGTGTTAGAATGAAAAAACAGAGTCAAAACAAAACATTCTGATTTCAGGTGCTCATGTCGCTTCAGACAGTTTACCCGGTTACATTAATTTTTTATATTATTAAGATATGTATTTTTTCAGAAAAAAGAAATATTGATAGCAGAGGATTATAAAAATGATGAGAGAAAAGTATGAGTCCTTGTCACTTGCAACTTTAAAGGACCTCGCGAAGGCAAGAAAATTGAAAGGTGTTTCTACATTGAGAAAACCGGAATTAATCGAAAGAATGCTTGAGGAAGATGAGAAGCAGGGAACAATCCAGTCCAAGGGAGAAATAATCCGGGAAACAGAGAGAGAAGAGAGAAGAGATACAGAAAAGACAGATGAAAAAACATTCGAAAGAACATCAGAAAGAGAGACTGCGGGAGAAAATCGGGAAACAGGAGAAGGTCAGACAAGAGAGAGTGTAAGACCGCGCCCGTCAGAGGGAATCCAGCAGCTTGACAGCGGAGAAAAGGCAAATGGAATCCTTGAGGTTCTTCCTGACGGATATGGATTTATCCGCTGTGCCAATTATCTTCCGGGAGAAAACGATGTGTATGTTTCCCCTTCACAGATTCGCCGTTTTAATTTAAAAACAGGCGATATCATTCAGGGAAACACAAGGATTAAAACACAGGGAGAAAAATTCAGCGCTCTTTTATATGTGACTTCCATTAACGGATTTCACCCCAGTGAAGGTCAGAGAAGATATAATTTTGAGGATATGACCCCTATTTTTCCAAATGAGCGTCTGAGAATGGAGCGTCCCGGCGGAACAACTGCCATGAGAATTGTGGATCTGATAAGTCCTATCGGAAAAGGACAGAGAGGTATGATCGTATCTCCGCCGAAAGCCGGTAAGACGACGCTTTTAAAAGATGTGGCAAAATCCATTCTTCGTAATAACAGAGATATGCATTTGATTATTCTTCTCATTGACGAGCGTCCTGAGGAGGTAACAGATATTAAGGAAGCGATTCAGGGTTCGAATGTAGAGGTGATTTATTCCACTTTTGATGAGCAGCCGGATCATCATAAGCGTGTGTCAGAAATGGTAATCGAAAGAGCAAGACGCCTTGTAGAGCATAAAAAAGACGTGACCATTCTTCTTGATTCGATCACGCGTCTTGCAAGGGCATATAACCTTGTAATCCCGCCAAGCGGAAGAACACTTTCCGGCGGTCTTGATCCTGCAGCTCTTCATATGCCGAAGCGTTTCTTTGGCGCCGCACGAAACATGCGTGAAGGCGGAAGCCTTACCATTCTTGCAACAGCTCTTGTAGATACAGGAAGCAAGATGGACGATGTGATTTATGAGGAATTTAAGGGAACAGGCAACATGGAACTGGTTCTCGATAGAAAACTCCAGGAAAAACGAGTATTTCCGGCCATCGACATTCAGAAATCCGGAACAAGACGGGAAGATCTTCTTCTTTCTCCAGATGAGCAGGAAGCAGTATATAATATGAGAAAAGCTTTAAACGGAATGAAAGCAGAAGATGCGGTAGAGCAGATTCTAAATATGTTTGCCCGTACAAAGAATAACGAAGAATTTGTTCAGATGGCAAAAAAACAGAAATTTTTATAAATATCTTGCATTTGCACCAGGTATGTGATATAATCAAAAAGCTGTTTAATAGAGAAATTCGTCAAGTAATACGAATAAATAGAAGGTATATAGAGAGGTGAAAATCATGAGAGAAGGAATCCATCCAAACTACCATCAGGCAACTGTAACCTGTAACTGCGGAAACACATTTACAACAGGTTCTACAAAAGAGGACATCCATGTAGAAATCTGCTCCAAATGCCATCCGTTCTACACAGGACAGCAGAAGGCTGCTCAGGCTCGCGGACGTATCGATAAGTTCAACAGAAAATATGGTCTGAACAAATAATTAAAGAATATTACAGTGAGAAGGTTGAGGTTGGGAAATCTCAACCTTTCTTTGTATCAGGAGAAAGAATATGAAACCATCAAATATTGGCGGACAGGCAGTTATGGAAGGCATTATGATGCGCCACAAAGATAAGTATTCCATAGCGGTGCGCCGTCCGGACAACGAAATAGAGCTGAAGGTGGAAGACTATAAATGCATCTTCGGCAATGCAAAAATCTGGAGGAAACCGCTGATTCGCGGTGTGGTAAGCTTTGTGGACTCTCTTGTCGTGGGCATGAAATGTCTGATGTATTCTGCAGAAATCGCAGGCGACGAGGAGGACGAAGAGGAAGCAAAAAAGATGGCGCATCTTTCGGAAGATGAAAAGGAGAAGAAAAAAGCAAAAGAAGATAAAATGTTTAAGCTGCTTCTGTATGCAACAGTCGCACTTTCTATTGTAATCTCCATTGCAGCTTTTATGCTTCTTCCCTATGTGCTTGCAAGTCTTCTTCGCAAAATCGGCGCAACAGAGGTGATTGTTACCATAGCAGAAGCATTTGTGAAGCTTGCGCTGTTTATGGGCTATATGATTTTGATTTCCAGAATGAAGGATATTCAGAGAACCTTCATGTATCATGGAGCAGAGCATAAGTGTATTAATTGTGTGGAACACGGAATGCCTCTTACCGTTGAGAATGTAATGAAAAGCTCAAGACAGCACAGACGCTGCGGAACAAGCTTTTTATTCCTTGTGATGATAGTGAGTATTTTTCTGCATTTTATCTTTGTCCTTGTGCCGTTTTACTGGGTGCGTCTTTTCGGAAGAATTCTTATGGTTCCCATTGTGGCAGGCATTTCTTTTGAAATGATTCAGTGGGCAGGAAGAACAGACAGTAAGCTTGCAGATATTTTAAGCAAACCGGGACTTGCCATGCAGAAGCTGACTACAAAGGAGCCGACAGAAGATATGGCGGAGGTTGCCATTAAAGCAGTTGAGGCTGTGTTTGATTGGAGAACATATCTGAAAGAAGAATTCGGTGTAGATGTTTCGAAAGAGGAAACTTCGGAGGCAGAAGCATGAAAGGGGAAACCTGGGAAGCGCTTTTAAAAGAAGGACAGGAAATCCTGGAAGCTGCCGGGATTGAGGAAGCCGGGCTGGATGCCTGGCTCCTTCTGGAATATGAGAGCGGAAAAAACAGAGCCTATTATTTTGCTCATTGTAAAGAAGAAGCGGATGAAGAGATTAAAACTCCTTATATGGAGAAAATCCGGAAACGAGCGCAGCACATTCCTCTTCAGCATTTGACTCATCAGGGATATTTTATGGGATATGAGTTTTTTGTAAACGAAAATGTCCTTGTGCCGAGACAGGATACAGAAGTTCTTGTGGAGGAAGCTCTTTCTCTTATAAAAGAAAAAGAAGTTCCGCAGATTCTTGATATGTGTACAGGTTCCGGCTGCATTCTTTTAAGCCTTCTTCTTGAGCGGGAGGATGCGCTGGGAACAGGTGCGGATCTTTCGGAAAAAGCGCTTTCTGTAGCAGAAAAAAACAGAGAGACATATCATCTGGAAACACGCGCAGAGCTGATAAAAAGCGATATGTTTCAAAGCGGATATTTTGAAGGGAAAAAAGAAAGCTTTGATATAATTGTTTCCAATCCTCCGTACATTCCTACAGAGGAAATAGAAAAGCTTCAGGCCGAGGTTCGCTTCCACGACCCGTTTATGGCGCTTGACGGAAAGGAAGACGGACTGTATTTTTACAGGATAATCGCGAAAAACGCAGGAGAATATTTAAAACCAGGCGGTTTTCTTGCCTGTGAAATCGGGTGCGACCAGGGAGAAGATGTAAAAAAAATGTTTGAAAGCTGCGGATTTTCAGATGTAAAAGTAATAAAGGACCTGGCAGGTCTTGACCGTGTAGTAAGTGGGAAACTGCCGGATTGAAAATATATAAGAAAAATATGTAAACACAGAAAAAACCGGGAGGAAAATCATGTTTGATAAATTAGACGATTTACTAATCCGATTTGAGGAAGTTTTAAATGAACTGGGAGAGCCTGGAGTGACAGATAACCAGGAGCATTTTCAGCGCCTTATGAAGGAGCAGAGCGATTTACAGCCGATCGTGGAGGCATATAAAGAGTATAAAGGTTGTAAGGAGACCATTCAGGACAGTCTTTCCATGTTGGAAGAGGAAAAAGATGAAGAAATGCGTGATATGCTGAAAGAAGAGCTTTCTGATGCGAAGAAGCGCGTGGAAGAGCTTGAGCATGAGCTGAAAATTCTTCTTCTTCCGAAGGACCCTAATGATAATAAAAACGTAATTGTGGAAATCCGCGGCGGAGCCGGCGGTGATGAGGCAGCTCTTTTTGCAGCGGAAATTTATCGTATGTATGTGAAATATGCAGAATCCCGCAGATGGAAAACAGAAATGTTAAGCTTAAATGAAAACGGAATCGGCGGATTTAAAGAAGTTACGTTTATGATCACAGGAACAGGAGCTTACTCACGTTTAAAATACGAAAGCGGCGTTCACCGTGTACAGCGAGTTCCGGAAACAGAGTCAGGCGGACGTATTCACACATCTACCTGTACCGTTGCTATTATGCCGGAGGCAGAGGAAATTGACTTCCACCTTGATTTAAATGAATGTAAATTTGACGTATTCCGAGCTTCCGGAAACGGTGGACAGTGCGTCAATACAACAGACTCAGCTGTTCGTCTTACCCATATCCCAACAGGTATCGTAATTTCCTGTCAGGACGAAAAATCACAGCTGAAAAATAAAGACAAAGCTTTGAAGGTTCTCCGTTCCCGTCTTTATGAGATGGAGCTTGCAAAACAGCATGATGCAGAAGCGGAAGCAAGAAGAAGTCAGATTGGAACAGGAGACCGTTCCGAGAAAATCCGTACTTACAATTTCCCGCAGGGTCGTGTGACAGACCATAGAATTAAGCTGACGCTTCACCGCCTGGAAAATATTTTAAACGGAGATCTGGACGAGGTAATCGACAGCTTAATTGCAGCAGACCAGGCAGCAAAATTAAGCAACTTACAGGAAGAAGAATAAAAGAAAATGCAACAAAAAAACTGGCGAACAGGTTTTCCTTCGCCAGTTTTTTTATTGTGCAAAATGCGGCACACTTTTTATTTGGTTTTCTCCGGTGAATAAAACATAAAGAAGAGTGCGCTTATGAGAAGCATAAACGGATAATATAAATTCGGCATAATGTCAAATGCGGAAATCTCACAGCCAAGCTCTGTTGCAGCAGAGATGGCAACGAGCATCTGCGCACCGTAGGGAATCACACCCTGGAATACACAGGAAAAGGTATCCAGAATAGAAGCAGAATTTCTTGGAGAAATTCCATAATCTTCTGCCATTTCCTTTGCAATGGGATTTGCCATAACAATGGCAACGGTATTGTTTGCTGTTGCCACATCCATTGCACCGACAAGAAGTCCCATTCCGAGTTTTCCGCCTTTTTTACTTTTGAAAATTCTTCGTATAAAGTTTAAAAGAGCCGTGAAACCGTCGTACTCCTGAATCAGGGCACAGATAGCGGAAACAAGAATTGCCACCATAGTAGTCTCATACATTCCGGAAGCTCCGGAGCCCATGTTTGCAAGAAGATCGGTTGCCTGTGTTGCACCTGTTGCCAGCATGATCACAGAGCCGGACAGGATTCCGATTAAAAGAACGACAAACACGTTGATTCCGATAATGCCGCCGATTAATACAAGAAGATACGGAACAACCTGAATCAGATCATAATCCTTTACAATGGCGGAGCCTGCGTCGCTTCCTGAAGTCCGGATGAAAATAATGAGAAGAGTAGCCAGGGCAGCAGGAAGAGCAATCCAGAAGTTGGCCCGGAACTTATCTTTCATCGGGCATCCCTGACCATTGCAGGCTGCAATCGTAGTATCCGAAATAAAGGAAAGATTGTCTCCAAACATAGCGCCTCCCATAACTGCGCCGATACATAACGGTGCGGCAAAACCGGAACCGTTTGATACGGCAACTGCAATTGGGGTAATCAATGTAATGGTTCCAACGGAAGTTCCCATTGCAAGTGAGACGAAACAGCTTACCAAAAAAAGGACAATGACGGCAAAACGGGCCGGGATAATAGATAAGAGAAAGTATGCTACACTTTCTGCACTTCCCCGTCCTACAACACCGACAAAGATTCCGGCAGCCATAAAAATTAAAATCATGGTGATAATGTTTTTATCTCCTACGCCTTTTGCCATTACTGACAGCTTTTCGTCAAAGCTTAATTTGGGATTCTGCACACATGCTACAAGCAAGGCAGTAAGAAAGGAGACAACGATGGGAATATTATAAAATCCCATAGGAATGCGAAGTCCGTATTCAAATAAAATTCCAAGTCCAAGGTACATGACAAGGAATACAGCGATTGGAAGAAGAGCTTTCCAATTTCCTTTTTTCATATAAAATTTCCTCCCTGAAAGTATTTCCTTTCTATTGTAACATTAAATGGACGCGGACTCCACATAAAAATGAAAAAGCTGTTTCAAAAAGTGGATTTTCCAGGAAAAAGCTCTTATAATAAAAGAAATAGCTTTAGAAAAGAGGGGAAGAAATGCTTGCATATACTTATGTAGAAAAAGGAAAATTTGAGCTCAGAGAAAAAGAAAAACCGGTTCTTTTAAATGAAAAAGATGCGATTGTAAAGGTAACACTTTCCAGTATCTGCACAAGTGATCTTCATATTAAACATGGTTCTGTACCAAGGGCTGTGCCAGGGATTACCGTAGGTCATGAAATGGTGGGAATTGTGGAGCAGACAGGCTCAGAGGTGAAAAAAGTAAAACCGGGTGACAGAGTGACTGTAAATGTGGAGACATTTTGTGGAAAATGTTTTTTCTGCCAGAACGGGTATGTGAATAACTGTACAGACAAAGACGGCGGATGGGCATTAGGATGCCGTATTGACGGCGGACAGGCAGAGTATGTGAGAGTGCCTTATGCAGATCAGGGATTAAATCTCATTCCGGAAAAAGTAACAGATGAGCAGGCGCTATTTGTGGGCGATATTCTTGCAACAGGCTTCTGGGCTGCAAAAATTTCAGAAATCAAAGAAGAAGATACGGTGTTGATTCTGGGAGCAGGTCCGACGGGAATCTGTACACTGCTTTGCGTGATGCTGAAAAACCCGAAACGTATTATTGTATGTGAAAAAGATGAGGCAAGAAGAGCATTTGTCAAGAAATATTATCCGGAGGTTATACTTGCACAGCCGGAAAATCTTCCGGAATTTGTACGAAAAAACAGCGAACATGGCGGAGCTGATGTTGTTCTGGAAGTGGCAGGAGCAAAAGATACTTTCCGCCTGGCATGGGAATGTGCCCGTCCAAATGCCGTTGTAACCGTAGTGGCGCTTTATGGCGAGGCCCAGGTGCTTCCGCTTCCGGATATGTACGGAAAAAATCTTACATTTAAGACAGGTGGTGTAGATGGCTGTGATTGCGAAGAGATTTTAAAGCTCATCGAAGATGGAAAAATAGATACCACACCGCTGATCACACACAGATATTCTCTCGCAGATATAGCGGAGGCATATGATTTATTTGAAAACAGAAAAGATAATGTGATTAAAACAGCAGTGTTCACAGATAATATCTGAGAGAATTTCTGATTTTTAGAGAAATTTATAGTGCTTTTTTTAAACGCACACGTTATAATAAGAATGAGTGAAAGCGTAAAAATCCGTTTCCGCAAACAAAAGAAGATAAAGGAGAAAATGCAATGAAACAGGATATGATTGTGATTCTTGACCTTGGAAGCACAGAAAATACCGTGCTTGCAAGAGAAGTACGTGCCCTTGGCGTATACAGTGAGATTCATCCGCATGATATTACAGCAGAAGAGCTGAAAAATCTGGACAATGTAAAAGGTATTATTTTAAATGGCGGAGAAAACCGCGTAGTTGATGGCAAAGAAGTAGAAGTACTTCCAGAGCTTTACGATTTAGGATACCCTATGATTTCTGTAGATTATCCGTCATCAAAATGCAGCGTACAGCTTTCTGAACTGCCGGATGAAGAGACTCTGAAAAACTTCGTTTTCCAGGAATGTAAAGCAGAAGCTAACTGGAATATGAAAAACTTTATCGAAGATCAGGTAGAGCTTATCCGTAATCAGGTAGGCGACAGAAAAGTTCTTCTTGCCCTTTCCGGCGGCGTAGATTCTTCCGTTGTAGCAGCAATGCTGATTAAGGCAATCGGACAGCAGCTTGTATGCGTTCACGTAAATCATGGCCTTATGCGTAAAAATGAGTCTGAGAGCGTTGTAAAAGTATTCCGTGACGAACTTCACGCGAACCTTGTTTATGTAGATGCTTCTGAGCGTTTCCTTGGCAAACTGGAAAATGTTGCAGACCCGGAAGAAAAGAGAAAGATCATCGGCGGAGAATTTATCCGTGTCTTTGAAGAAGAAGCAAGAAAACTGGAAGGAATTGATTTCCTTGGTCAGGGAACCATTTATCCGGACATCATTGAGAGCGGTACAAAAACTGCAAAAATGGTAAAATCTCATCACAACGTAGGCGGTCTTCCGGAAGACCTTCAGTTTGAACTGGTAGAGCCTCTGAAACAGTTATTTAAGGATGAGGTACGTGCCTGCGGTCTTGAACTTGGACTTCCATATGATATGGTTTACCGTCAGCCGTTCCCGGGACCGGGACTTGGCGTTCGCTGCCTTGGCGCTATTACAAGAGACCGTCTTGAGGCTGTTCGTGAGTCTGATGCAATCCTTCGCGAGGAGTTTGCAAAAGCAGGTCTTGATAAAAAAGTATGGCAGTATTTTACAGTTGTACCGGATTTCAAGAGCGTTGGTATGAAAAATCATGAGAGATGCTTTGAGTACACAGTTATCATTCGTGCAGTCAATACTATTGATGCCATGACGGCAAGCATTGAGCGCATCGACTGGGATGTTCTGGAAGTGATTACAAACAGAATCCTGGCAGAGGTGGAGAATGTAAATAGGGTTTGCTACGATATGAGCCCGAAACCACCGGCAACGATTGAGTTTGAATAATATATTAGAGCCAAGAAATGCCTATTTTACGGGCTTTCTTGGC